>TARA_R110001592_G_scaffold363372_2_pt1 | contig 210283 bp, 187 predicted proteins | sample TARA_R110001592 | Tara Oceans TARA_R110001592 (sample SAMEA4398387) | marine metagenome | biome: Polar Biome; feature: [SRF] surface water layer (ENVO:00010504); material: water (ENVO:00002006), including particulate matter (ENVO:01000060) such as... | depth 5 m
CTTTGGACTTTGCTTTAGCTTTGGACTTCGCTTTGGCTTTGGATGTCGCTTTTGCTTTAGGCTTCGCTTTGGTTTTGGGCTTTCCGCCGGCGGCCACCGCCGAGCTTATACCCGCCGCATCTTCCAATTCAACCAGGGAATCTTCCAGGTAATCAATCATGCGCTGAATCTGTGGCAGCGACCGGCGACAGCCAATAACACCAAAATCGACCTGCGTATCATAGGTCACAAGGGTGATATTCATCGCGATACCCTCGGTCACAATCGATGCCGGGTAGATACCCTCCAGCCTCGCGCCATTCCAGTACATGGCCTGACGGGGGCCGGGAACATTCGATATAACGGTGCTGTAAGGCGGGAAGCGGGTAGCAAGTCCCAGCGGCACCAGCGCCAGCCCCGGCAGCTGTATCAATTGCAGAAACAATGACGCCTCGGAGGGAGACATCTCCTGGAACATGGCCTTACCAGCCTCCATGGATGCCTTGATCTTGCGAAAGCGTCTTATCGGGTCGCCCACGTTGGTCGCCAGATCTGCGCTGATCGCGCCAACGGCATTGGAGGAATCTATATCGCCTGGGCGGCGCAGGGATACCGGCACCATGGCCTTCAGCGATTCCTCGGGTAACTCGCCATGAATTTGCAGGAATTTGCGCAGGGCACCGGAACACATCGCCAGAACGGCGTCGTTAAAGGTACCATCCAGCGCCTTGCCGACCGCACGAATTCGCGCAAACGGCCAGGACTGGGCCACAAAGCGCCGGGCGCCATCCACCCTGGTGTTGATTGTAGATGCGGGGACCTTTTTCCACGGCACCACCAATGATTCGCTGGCACCGGTCCAGGCGCCGGCATACTGTTTCAATGCCCCCAGAATGTTGCCGCCGCTGTCGAAAGTGGATTTCAGCATTTCGGCCACATTCCTCAGCTGCGCTGTAGAGGGCGGCGCTATATCCAGAGCTGCGCGGTAACGTTCACCTGCCGCCATCGACAGTGGGGAGTCGTGAATTCGCTCGCGCGGATCCGGCGAATACATACTCTGGGTGAGATGAATTGAACGAGCTCCATCAATAGCCGCGTGATGAAACTTTGAGTAAACCGCAAACTGGTTATTCTCCAGGCCTTCTATCAAGTGCAGTTCCCAGAGCGGCCTGTTGCGATCCAGCAGCGTGCCGTGTAGCCGCGACACCAATGCAAACAACTCGCGGAAACGCCCCGGCTTGGGCAGGGCTGAGTGACGGATATGGTATTCCAGGTCCAGCGACGTGTCGGGTTCCCAGAACAACGGCCCCAACATGCCCATGCGACCCACCTTCAGTTTATCCCCAAAAGGTGATTGGAAGGACTCCGCGGTGCGCATATTATCCGCCAGACCGTGCAGGAACTCCTGCTCGTTGGCACCTTCCGGCAGGGTAAAGAGATTAAACCCACCAACGTGCATGGGAGTTTCTCTACTCTCCAGCATAAGGAAGGCGCTGTCGATAAGACTCAGTCGTTTCATTAGTCTACCCCAATGTTATTGTCACAGGCCGCAACAGCGACCGGGCTTCAGATTCAGGAATAAAGTGTAGCAGAAGATATCTCTGCAAAGATTCGAAAAACACCTGCCCCAGATCAAACTTTAATTGATAACCGCTGAAGAAATGGGAGAATTTTCATATCCTGCTCCGATATCGATGTACCGTCCTCCCTGCGCTCAAAAAAACTCAAGCTACACTGTTACATGGAACCGGTTATTGAGTCGATAGCCTAATACGGGAGCACGGTAGTGTCCGCAGGCTTCGTCCCTGGGCCGGAGGCAAACGCCGCTTGCGTAGCACGAGGTTCAAAAACCCTCCGTTGGTTTGCCCTGTAGCCGCGGGCTGATTTACAATTGGCCAGTTAAATCATACAGTTTTCCGGATTTTAAAAATATCGGGGCCAGTCACATCTGCGCGACAGCAACATATCCACGGATAGGATATTAAAGGTATGAAAAAGAACAACGGTAAGGGCAGGGTCATGTATGGCATTTCCCGAATCGACGATGATGTCCACCGGACCCACGCCTGGCGTGTCAGCCTGAGCCGGCGCGGAAAGCGCTACGTAAAAAACTTTGCTGACAAAAAATGTGGTGGCAAAACCAAGGCACTGGCCAGTGCCAAGCAGCATCGCGACCAGCTGCTTAAGGACATCCCGCCGCTGTCTCGCAAGGAGTTCTGTACCATACTGCGCAGCAATAACAAATCGGGTATATCGGGCGTCTGCAAATACGGTAAACCCTTTGTGCTCAAAGATGGGACCATCAAGAAAAACTGGTATTGGGAAGCCACCTGGCCGACCGGGAAAGGTAAACAGGCAAATGTCACGTTTTCTATCAACGACTACGGAGACGAAAGGGCCAGGGAACTGGCGATCATTGCACGGCGCCAGGCCATGCGACGGATCAAAGGGTATTTCTGGGCGTCCGAGCGCGCACTGGAGCCAGCCGGCCGAGCCAAATAAAACAATCACACAGGAAGCTATACACATGACCAGTACTACACAATTCCGCCCCCGCCGCTCTTGCTTGTATATGCCCGGCGCCAACCCTCGTGCATTGGAGAAGGCCAAATCCCTGAGCGCGGATATGCTGATCCTCGACCTGGAGGACGCGGTCGCGCCAGAAGCGAAGGCAGATGCCCGGCAAGTCATTCTCGATGCGGTCAATGAGCGCGCATACGGTGGCCGGGAAGTGGTAATTCGTATCAATGGGTTGGATACACAGTGGGGTCTCGATGACCTGAAGATGGCGGTGTCCGCCAGGCCAGACGGCATTCTGGTGCCCAAGGTTATCAGTGGCGAGCAGGTACTCGAGATTGACCAGGCCTTGTCAGATGCCGGCGCCCCATCCGATTTAGGCCTGTGGGTGATGATAGAGATGCCACTGGCCATACTGAATATCCAGGACATTGCAGCGGCTTCACAGCGGAGCCGGTTAACGGGCTTTGTGATGGGCACCAATGATCTGGCCAAAGAATTTAACGCTGTTGCTACACCAGATCGATTCGCTTTCCAGGTACCGCTTGCGCTGGCACTGGCTGCGGCCCGGGCCTACGGCCTGGTAGCCATCGACGGGGTGTACAACGACATCAAGAACGAAGAAGGGCTTGCTGCCGAATGTGAACAGGGCCGGGTACTGGGCTTCGATGGCAAAACCCTCATTCATCCGGCACAGCTTGATCCGGCCAACCGCGCATTCTCGCCAGACCCCGCAGATATCGCTCAGGCCGAGGCTGTGATCGAGGCATTTTCGCTCGCCGAGAATCAGGGAAAGGGTGTCATCAAGGTCAACGGAAAAATGGCCGAATTGCTACACCTGGAGCAGGCCAGGCGCCTGGTGGCGATAAATGCCGCTATCCTGGCCGCGAGCTGAACACCCGAGCCGACAGACCTTGGCAAACAGGCCGGGGAGTTTTACTGTAGTGGGCAACTGGCTGGCCACGCCCTATAGACGCGCAATCTGGAGTAATCTCATGAAAAAACTGATTCTTGCCCTGATGGTCCTCGCAGCTCCGGTGCATGCCTTCGAGTGGCCCTGGCAGACACAGAGCAAAGAGGATTATGGCTACTGCAAGGGCTTTATTTCCTCCGGCCTGGCAGCACATCCGATAAAAGGCATGTCTCGCACCCAGCTGTGGCTTAGCTGGAATCAGGTGATACAGGCCGGCCTTGCTTCAACCGATGCTACCAATCCGCAATACAGTGAAGGCAAATCGAAGTTTGACACGCTGCTTGCTGCCAGCGACACCCAGTCGCTGGTGGATATTGCCAACGGTGAGTGTGACCTGGAAGATAGTTAGGCCAGCAACAGGCTCCGGGCCATAAACCGCTATGGTGAACAACCCTGTGCGCGTTGTCCTGATCCTGCTGTCTCTCTCCTTTGTGCTATTCGCCTATCCCGTATGGCGATTGGGTGACTGGCTGCACATATCGCTTGCCGCCAACATTCTTATCACCACGCCGCTTTTTCTATCCCAGATCATTGCCCGGGTTCTGCTGCGCCATCGCAAAGGGCGATGGGTTTACGCCTGCCGTGGTGCCGCGGACTTTTTCCTCGGCCTGTCGCCCATACTTCTGCTGCTGGTGCTGACGGGAGAACTGCTGCTGGCCGTTTTCGAATGGCCCAGTACCCCTGTTGCCTACGGTGTTCTGGCAATCACTGCCCTGGCGGGAGCCTGGGGCCTGGCGAAGGCCTGGACCCCGGATGTCGTGCAGGTAGAACTGAGCTCCGGCAAACTCCAGAAACCCGTGCGTTTCGCCCAGATATCCGATGTCCACATAGGCTCCCGCACCTCGCGTTTTCTCGCCCACACTATTGATTTGGTCAATCAGCAGAACCCCGACTTTCTCTGTATCACCGGTGACTTTATTGACCAGCCGGGAATCAGCGTGGAAAAGCTGAAACCCCTGACATTATTCAAGGGCCCCATCTACTACTGCATAGGAAATCACGAGCGCTACGAGGATCTGGAACAGATTGTGCTGCGCCTCGAGTCCCTGGGAGTGGAAGTGCTGAGAAACCGCACATTGGAGGTGGATGGCCTGCAGTTTATTGGTATTGACGACCACGAGTCCGCCAAGCAGGTAGCCCGGGTGTTGCCACTTCTGGAGGTGAGAGACGACTTATACACAATACTGCTGTATCACCGCCCCCAGGGGCTGAAGGATGCCCAACATCACGGTATTGACCTGAAGCTGTCGGGGCATACCCATGCCGGGCAGATTGTGCCTTTTCACCTGGCGGTGAACAAAGTCTTTGAATATCGCAAGGGTCTGTACCAGCACGAAAATACCTACCTGTACGTCAACGAAGGTACCGGAACCTGGGGGCCCACCCTGCGACTGGGTACGCGAAGCGAGATTACCCTGTTTCGACTGTCTCCGTTAATGCCGTCCTGACACGCTGACGGCTTCACCCTGAAGCCACCGGGAAACTGATATCAGTGCTTCTGCCCATCCACTTCGGCCCGGTACAGCGGATTCTCGAACCATAGAACACCTTCACCGCGGGTGAACACCCCCTCGCCTTCTTCCGTGGTCACAATATCGAGGTCGCCATCCCGATCCATATCCACAAGCGCAAGATTGTCGTACTTAATACTGTCGGCATAGGGCGTAATGTAATCCACATCCCAGATCTTGTCGTGGCCGACAACAGTACGCGGCGACATCATGAATACACCATGGCCATGGCCACTGGAGGTGAAAACCAGATCAATTCGATCGTCGCCGTCAACGAATCCACAAGCCACACCCTTTAACGCTAATTTATCATTGGTGTTGTCCCCGCGCAGCAGGTCGGAATCTATAGGGTAAGCAGCCCAATGTCTGCCGGACTCATCCAGGCGCTCCAGCCACCTGGCCACGATGTGGGTATATCTCGATGCGGTGATAATAATGTCTTCCATCCCATCGCCGCTAGCGTCACAAAAAGTTAATTCGCTGCCCACGTCGGTGATGACTATTCTCTCCCAGGTAGCCTCAAGAGGGTTCTCAGTCAGCACTTCATGCCCCGGGTTTTTGAACCAACCAACGCCATTGCGCCCCGAATAGACAATATCCGTCAGCTTATCGGCGTCCATATCTTTTAGCACAAGGGTCACTGTCTTCCCGTCGATCTCACCAACAAAAAAACGTCGCCACTGATCAGCATTAGCCCAGGGAGACCCCACAGGTGACTGGAACCAGTAGATGCCGGCTTTCTCTCCACTCAAGTCCCTGGTGCCGGCAACGATATCGGCGCCGCCTACCCCATCGATTTGTCCGGCCCTGGCTTTCATATAGCCGGCGTGCTTGTCCGGTGCCAGAACAATTGCTCGCCAGTCTGTGCTTTTCTCGATGTTGCCGCCCTGTGGCCAATGAATGGCCAGATTCCGGGTATTGCCTTCAATACTGGATATCACGGTGTCAATTACGCCGTCCAGGTCCAGGTCGGCAAAAGCGGCATCCTCAATACCTTTGATTTCCAGGCCACCGCTTATGTCTGTGCGGGACCAGGCGCTTTCATCACGCACCCGGTGGGGGCCAGGGTTGATATAGAGCTTGATGTCTCCGGATTGCTCCCAGCCAGACACAACATCGATTAGACCGTCCTGGTTGATGTCGCCGATATGTACACCGTCAGCGCCATTGCCATGACTGTCTATCGTCCACTTCTGCCAGAACATCTCGGGGGCGTAGCTGGAATCTGCAGCGAACAGGCAAAAAGCCAGAAGCGCGCAGTATTTGAGGCGCAGGATATTATCCACATTTACCTTTTCAGATGGTCAGGACGAATTAAGAACGGATGGCACTTCTGTGCTGTGGGAGCGTCTACAATCTAGTAGATGCTGGTAGGGAGTATAACAAAATCCCCAACTAAATGGGCCTCTCCATAAATGAAGACTTGCGGCGCGCTATTGCTTGGTGTAGCGCACAATGGGCCACCGTGCGGCGCTAGACAGTTTCTGTCCAGCCAAAGCGGTCTTCTGCGGTGCCGTACTGAATACCCGTAAGTTCGTCATACAGCCGCCGGGCAACGGGCCCGGCCTCGTTGTTGTTGATGAGATAATCCTCACCCTTGAAGTGCAGGTTACCCACCGGTGAAATAACCGCAGCAGTGCCACATCCAAAAACCTCGGTTATCTTGCCGGACCCGATACCCGCCAGAATCTCATTGATATCGACGCGCTCCTCGCTGACTTCGTAGCCCAAAGCCGGGGCCAGCTTCAGTAGCGAATCTCGGGTAATTCCGGCCAGGATACTGCCGCTAAGCGCGGGTGTGACAATACGCGAACCCTCGTAAACAAAGCAGATATTCATGGCCCCCACTTCCTCCACGTATCTGCCCTCGATGGCATCCAGCCAGAGCACCTGGGTATAGCCTTTCCTGGCAACCTCTTCACTCATCTGCAGGCTAGCCACATAGTTACCGCCGGTTTTGGCCTCGCCAATCCCCCCGATCACCGCGCGCCGACAAAAATCCGAGACATACACCGAGACCGGCTTGAAGCCGCCTTTAAAATAGGGGCCAACCGGACCGGTAATAATAAAATGCACGTACTCGGAGCTGGCGGCCAGACCCAGTTTCGGGCTGGTGGCAATCATCGCGGGCCGAATGTACAGCGAGGCCCCCGGCTGCGAGGGCACCCAGCGCTCGTCTTGTGCGATCAGCTTTTTGAGCGCCAGCAGATGAAAGTCCTCATCGACGGCAGGCATCACCACACGCTTCGCTGAATCGTTAAAGCGGCGAAAGTTCGCCTTCGGCCGGAACAGGTTAATTTCGCCATCGGGTCTGCGATAAGCTTTCAGTCCTTCGAATATTTCCTGCCCGTAATGCAGTACCGCCGCCGCCGGATGTAATGGCAGCGCCTCGAGCTTTTTAATAACCGCGTCGTGCCAGCCGGATTCCGGATTGTAGGTTTGCACAAACATATGGTCTGTAAACAGATTGCCAAAGGCCAGTTCGGTGGGAAGGCTACCCTGCTCCGCGGCAGGAACCGGCTCAATGCGTATTTCTTGTGTCATTCTCGATTTCCAGCAAATTCGTTGTTAATGCTTATAGCTTTGAGCCAAAACGCCATCACCTGATCGTAAATGCTCATTCAGAGCTTACTTGCAGGGCACCAAAGGGTACACCATTTGGTGCCAGCTGTGATGTTCTCAAAGGTGGAAAAATTTACGCCAGATCAGTTGCAGTATCGGCGTCAGGCTTGGGTCATTGGCCGCTACCCGCCTCTGCATTTCGCCAATGCTGATCCAACTGCCCTCGTCTATTTCCTCCTCCTGCAAAATCAGAGGCCCGTCATAGATGCAGCGATAGACTGAGCAATGCTCCATCCCTGTGGTCGCGCTGGCAGGCAGGCGAAACAAGGCCTCCAGCAAGGGGGCTCCGCTAACCCCCAACTCCTCACCCAGTTCACGCTTCGCACAAGCCAAATAGTCTTCACCTGCATCAACATGGCCTGCCGCTGAACTGTCCCACAGACCGGGGTTGCTGTCCTTGAGCATGGAACGCTTCTGGATGAACAATTCATTGTCGCTGTTGAAGACGAGAATATGTACCGACCGATGCATTAAGCCAAGCCTATGGACTTCCCCACGGGCCATGACATCCACAACCCGGTCGCTGGCATCTACAACATCGAGTAATTCCTGGCTTGCCGGGGAAGACACATCTACCAGCGCATAGACACGCTCAGGCCACCGCCTTCGCTGTCAACCCAGGGTACCAACTGCACTTTGTTATCGAAGGCATCGGTGAAATACCAACCGGCAGCGCCGCCAATCGCCGCGCCGGCCACCACATCGTACCAATGATGTTTTCGAGCGCGCTCTCTGGCTACACCAGTCAGTGTGGCGACGGCATAGGCAGGAAAACCGACCTCCCAGCCATAACGGCGATGCAGCGTAGTGGCTGCGGCGAAAGCGTTGGCGGTGTGCCCGGAGGGAAAACTGTCGTTATCGCTGTCGTCGGGGCGCTCCTCGTCCACCAATGCCTTACCTACAAGTGAGACACCGGTGGCGGTACCCATGCTGTACGCCGCCTGCCGCAAGCCCTCCCAGTCCTCGCGCGTCGTCGGCAGTATCAGGGCGGTAGCCACCAGGCCGTAAGCACCAACATCGCTGATGTCTTCCCAGGTACTGTCGCCCCAGGCGTGGACATAAGGTTGCGGCACAGACGCTATTATCAAAAACAAAAAGACGCGAGAGATTTTCATTGTGACGCCCTTCGTGGCATTCCGGGAGAAGCTTGCAGTATCCGACAACCACTGCCCATTGTGAAGGTAGGCCCACTATTCGGGCACATTCGTCAAAAAGTCAGGAATCCCGCTGCTGATAACCTCGGGCTGCGAAAGTGCGGCTTGCCGCAGCTTTGGCCTCGGCTACAACAGCCTCCAGAGACTGCGCTGCGTCAATCTCAACAATCGGGGCACCACCAAAAGTCAGCCGTGGCAAGATCGCAAGTTTTCTTTTAAGGGCCTCACGCGGATGGTCGGGTTTGCGTGAGAAAGCTGTCTCCAGATCGACGTTAAGCCGAATTACCAGATCGGGCGGGTAGCTGGTCATCCACTCGAAGTAGGCCTGTTCGCGCCGCGCCAGCCAACGCACTAAACGACTCCCCTGTGCGTCAACAGACATGTCCGGGCCATCGGAAGCGCTGCGAACATCCAGCTGTGGGTAACGATCAGCGATAATGATAAAGCCCTGTTTGCGCAATGCCAGCATGCGACGAAAGCGCCGTACCCTGCGCAATGTGAACGCGTGCATTACCAGCCCCGGAAGGACATCCGGCGCTTTATTTTTGTCGCGAGACTTGTGGACAGTAGAGGCCTTTTTGCCGATGAAGCGCTCAAACCAGGCTCCCACCAGTGGCAATCCGGCAAACCACCGCCCCATATTGCCCTGCTGCTTGCCCAGATGTGCTGTCGACACTGGGCCGTAGTTCGCGGCCCAGACAAGCATTTCCTCGCTGACTGTGGATTTGCCCGAGCCATCGCAGCCGACAATTGCGATCAGTGGTGGCAATCCGGCGCCCTGCTCCTGCATCAGGAAATATTGTCGTACGTTGAGGTGAAATGGCGCAGGTAGCGGTTAGCCATGTAGGCCAGCATGGCGACTGCCCAAAGATAGTACCAGAACAGATTGTCCGGCAAACGGCTGGGATCGAAACCACGCTGGGCAAAATCGCAGAAAGTGACCACACTAACCAGCCAGATCAGTTTCTTATCCTCCCGCATGATGCTGCGACGCCACCAGAACGGGTACTTGGGTTTTTGCCAACCCCGCAGCTTTGGCAGCAGGAACGGTACGTTTTCCGCCCAACGGGAGTGCGCCTCACCAAACTCCTTGCGCAGGAACTCTTCCTCGTAAACGGAAATTCGCTCGTACACAAGTATTGAAATAAGGAAAGTCAGGGCACCATATACCCAGCTGCCAGACAGCATCGCCAGCCCGGTGAAATTCAGAATACGCCCGGTGTAAAGTGGGTTGCGGACCAGTGAATAGGGCCCGGTGGTATTTAGCTCGGCGGCAACCGCCCCAACCTTGGTGGAGCCGGAGGTCCCCAGAGCCGCATAGCCACCGGTTACAAGGCGAAGCAAGGCCCCGGCCGAAGCCACCGTCAATGCCAGGTAAAACCACGCCATATTGGCTGCTTGCGAGGCAAACGGACCCGGTGCGCCGACAAAATAGGCGATTACCACGCTGAGTATGCCCACATACTTCAGGTACTTGCCGCGGACCCTGAACAGGGCCTCACCGCTGCGTGCGAGTTCTAGCTGATGATACATACGTATATTTCGCCTGATCTGGAGAGAAATTGCGATGTTCTGCGTCAATGAATCAAGCAATTGGCGCGACCGCAAAAAACGGCGGAGTATACCAGATCATCGGGCCATTGGGAGACACAGATCGTACAGGGCTGACGCAGTCTGAAATTGTGTATGTGCGGCGAGTTTTGTCGTAAAATGGCCGCCCGATTCAAAATTATGATAATCAGGCGTGAAACGTCCCAAAACAGTGCCCACCAGCGAACGGTTGCCCTTCGTAATTGCCGTTACTGGCTGTGACGGTGCAGGCAAATCTACTCTCAGCGAGGATCTGCGATCTCGCCTCGAACTGGAGGCACCTGTCGAATGGCTCTACCTCGGTCAGTCCTCCGGCAATATTGCCCGGTGGATTGAAACCCTGCCCCTGATCGGACCAGGGCTGGAGCGATATCTTAAAAGCAAGGCCAGCAGCGCGCACGATGAGAAAGCCCGCAGTTCTGGCCTGGCTACTACTCTTGTCATCTTCATTCTGTCCCACTGGCGGGCGCACAAATTTCGCCACATGCTCAGACTTAACCGCCGTGGCGTGGTGGTCATCACCGACCGCTATCCGCAAGCTGAAGTCCCCGGCTTTCACTTCGACGGGCCAGGACTTGGCGCAGTGAATGCCGAAACCTGGCTGGGACGCAAATTGGCGGCCAGGGAGCAGCAGCTGTACCAGAGGATGGCCAGCCATGTGCCGGCGCTGGTTATTCGGCTGAACATTGATGCCACTACCGCCCACAGCCGCAAGCCTGACCACAAACTCACGATATTACAGGACAAGGTAGCAATCATCCCGAAGCTGCTCTTTAACGGTGCCGAAATCCTGGACCTCGATGGTCGCGCCCCCTACGAGCAGACTCTGAATACCGCCTTGAGTGCAGTCAACACTGCAATCAGCCAGCCCCGAACGGATCCAGCCTAATGTCGTTTTGGCGTTAATATGCGCCGCCACCATGATAGACTGACCCAGTCAGAATGAGCAGAGAACACTATGCAGGAATTGACTACCCACAGCACTGAGCAGCCTGTCCTGCTCGCCGGCGTTTTCGCCGTGGTGGGCTGTGATGGTACGGGTAAATCCACCCTGACCCATGATTTGCTGCAGAGGTTGCGTGCTCAGGGGCCTGCGAAGCGGAGCTACCTGGGCCTTGTGTCGGGCGAGATGGGTGACAAAATAAAAGAGCTCCCTTTTATCGGTGTGCGGCTGGAAAATAATCTGCATAAGAAAGCCAACCGGGCGCTGGACATGGAAAAAAAGTTACCCGGGACAGGCACGGCTCTCATTATGTATGTACTGTCCCTGTGGCGCGCCTTATTGATGTTTCGGGTTATTCGATATTCACGGCGCAATGTAAAAGTCATTACCGATCGCTACCCCCAGGCAGAAATCCCCGGTTTTCATTATGACGGCCCCGGGCTGACCACTGATCGCACCAGCCACTGGCTGGTGCGCAAGCTGGCTGCGCAGGAACAGAAACTTTACCAGTGGATGGCAAAATACAGGCCGGCCGTGGTAATTCGCCTCAACATTGATGCCGCTGCAGCGCACGCCCGCAAACCTGACCACGACATGGCTGAACTTCGCGACAAAATCGATGTAATGCACCGTCTGAACTATAACGGTTCCCAAATTCGAGAAATTGACGCTACAACCCCCTACCCGCAGGTGCTGGAAGCTGCACTTGCGGCTATCCGGGAGGCCGATGTTGTGGCCGCAGCGCCTGAAGAAGCGCGCTAAACCAGGCTGGACGACATTCCATCAGGCGTGCCCTACTTCCACGTGGTATGACCCGTGGCCGTCTCACAGCTGTTATTTACGCAGTAGCAGCGCCATAGCCAGCGCCGGCAGCGCCGCGGCCACAGCTGCGGCGATTCCGCTGCCAATCAGGCCCATCTCCAATGTACAAACAATGAACAACACCACGTATACCAGCGCTGATATAGCGTAAAGTCGTAGCACCTTACCCGCATGCCCAATCGCGTAGGCCGCAGAACGAAGCGATGCCGCCGTGAGATCAAAAGTGGACGCCAGCAACAGCAGGGTCAGCACCGGCGCTGCGGCAATAAACTCCTCACCGACCAGCGTCCCCAGCAGATACTCCCCGAAAAAATAACCGCCCAACACAAAGACCAGCCCCAGGCAGCCGGCCAGCATGGCGGTGCGCGAGACAATCACTTTAAAATCACTGCTGCCCTGGTTCCAACTGCGGGTCAGATCCGGGAAAATCACCTGTCGAATCAGCGCAGCGGGCTTGGAGAGCATGGTGGAAAACTGCCTCGCCAGGCGCAACAGGCCCGCCTCGGCTGGCCCCAATAAAAAGCCAGCCAACAGGATGGAACCGTGCTTGGGTATAAGATCAACGTTGGACTGCCAGTAGGTAATCCACAAGAAGTGACGCAAGCCGGAAAATTCCGCCATTCGCGCCCTGCCGGGGCTATCAACTGCAGGCAGACTGCCAAGCTGCCGCTTGTATTCACGGCGCCCAAACCAGCCCAGGTAGAGCTCTTCGACTGCGAAGGCGATAGCAAACACCCCCACATAGACTTCCATCGGGGCATCGAACCACCAGGCTATCAGCACTCCCACCAGGCGAATGGCGGGGCCTATGGTCTCTTTCCAGCCAAGAACATCAAATCTGTCAAAGAGGCGAAGTATTCCGATGGCTGTGCGATTGCCCGTGGCGAGCAAAATCAGGCAGTAGGCTGCGAGCATGATCACCTGATTCTGATCCATGCCCAGGCTGGGGCCCAGCAGGGGCGCGAGTGCCATCGCGACAAGGGTGGCAACGGTACAGCTGAGCCAGTCAAGACGCCAACATATGCTCACCAGGCGTCGTATGGCGGTATAGTCTCCGGCGTCGAGTGCCGGCACACCCCACCGCACTATTGCCAGGAATTGCTTAACGTTGAGAAGACCCCGCACCAATACAGCATAAGTGTGAATCAACACCACCATGCCGAACTCCGCCGGCCCCAGGGCGCGCGCCATCAGCGCGGTGGCGGCCAGTAACATGACGGCAGCGAGACCACGCCCGCGGAGCAGGTAGGCAAAGTTACCGAGTATCCGGCGCATTTGCGTCTGCACCTCGCCGGTTTCATGCGGCTGACTCACGGGCACTTTTTCGCGAACCTATGCATCGCGGACAAGACTATGCAAGCTAGTCATCGGGTGTGTATTCGACATTAATTCCACCTTCACCACCAGCGGAATAGCGGTCCGTGTCGACGTCATACTCTATTATTTCACTGACCAGTTTACTGTCTTCGCGTACCAGCTGGGACAGGCCCCGCATAATCAACTTATCCGTCGATCTCAAATACTCCACCAGGTGTGCCTCGCCCTCAACTCGCTCCCCTGCTTCAGCACCGTCGCTGCCCTCGTCTTTTTTCCGCAGAATTGACACGGTGGCAGGGTTTCCCTCTACGATTACCCTGTCCGGGTCGTCGAGACTTCCGAACACCACTGCCGTATCGCCGGTCATGCTCCAGTCGGGCGCGTGTAGTTCAAACTTGCCACTGAAGTGTATAACGTCCGGCTCATCTGCTTCCCAGGCGCGTTCTGCGGTTATTATTACAGTGTCTTCCGAGCCCAAATCAAGCGGGCCCGCCCACCCCGTTTGTATGCCCCAAAGGAACATCAGGAGAACGGGAACTGAGCTCCGGTACAGTGTAGTGGTTTGAAAAATGGGAAATCCTGGGTGCATGGGCTAGGTCAACGTTCAACTTGCAAGCCTGTGGAGAATACCCGGCAGACCGAGTAAGTCAATGTAGCGTGGGCAAACGGTACTCGTACAACCCGAACTGGCATACAATCACTGAGCAAAAGGGCAGAGAACACTCGCTTGATCATCGACAGACATCTGGTGCGACAGGTAACTATGCCCTTTTTGGCGGTAGTGACTGTGCTGCTCATCATATTTGTGGGTTACTCGCTTTCTCGATTTTTGCATCAGGCCGACGCCGGTTTACTGAATACCGGTGAGGTGGCAATTCTCACCTTCCTGAAGGTGCTGATCGCGCTTGAGGTCTTGCTGCCCATAGGCCTTTTTTTTGGGCTTATGCTGGGGCTGGGTAAATTGCACAACGACTCCGAAATTGTCGCCATGCACGCCGGTGGCATCAGCGAATCCCGCATGGTTCGGCCTATAGTCGCCCTTGCGGTACCCCTGTCCCTTATCATCGCCTATCTGTCTATTTTCGTCCGGCCCTGGGCCTATACCCAGACGTATGAAATGCTTGCTGTGGCAGAGGCCTCCTCCGATATAGACAGGATAAAGGCCGGCCAGTTCTACTTGACCCGTAAAGACGCTACCGAGCGCGCACCCGAAGGGAAAGGTGAACCGGACAAACCGCGCGATCGGGCCATATTCATTGAGCATATTTCTCCCGATCGGGCCCTGGATCATGTATTTATCCGCTCCCGTACCGGAGATGAATTACAGGTCATAGCAGCGCGCTCCGGGCTTCTGCGTGAGCAGCCCGACGCAGACTACCAGGCGCTTGAACTGGACGACGCGCGCATCTATAAACGTGTCGACGACGGCCCCAATCTGTTCGCGCATATTGGGCACTTCACAATGCGGGTTGACAATGAACTGCCCGAGCCACCGGCATACAAATCGAAAGCTATAGCCAGCGCAATCCTGGCGACCTCTGACAACCCAAAAGACCAGGCAGAATACCAGTGGCGTATCTCAAACCCCATGACCACCCTGCTGCTTGCCCTGCTCGCCATTCCCTTGAGCCGCAGTAAACCGCGCCATGGGCGCTATGCAAAGTTGTTACTGGCCTTCGTGATCTATGCCGCCTACTACAACCTGATGGGCATAAGCCGCACCTGGGTCGAACAGCAGGCGGCAACCACCATCTGGTGGGCACCGTCGCTGTTAGCTGCTGTGGTAGCGGCGTTTTACTTACCCTGGTACCGCTTGCGTGCGATGCGGGTGACAGGTCACTCGAAGACATGACCGTCATCGACCGCTACATAAGCAGCAATTTCCTGGGTGGGTGTATTCCCGTGCTGCTGCTTTTATTATCTCTGTTCAGCTTTCTCGCATTGTCAGAAGAACTGGAGGATGTGGGTGACGGCAGCTACCAACTCGTTGATGCGCTGCTGGTTGTCGTGTACAGCTTGCCGGCGCTCACTGTAAACCTGCTTCCTGTGACGGTTTTATTAGGCGGCCTGCTGGGGCTGGGAGCGCTGGCCAATAATCTGGAGTTAATTGCCTTGCGAGCTGCCGCGGTATCACCGCGGCGAATTTCCAGGCCCATTATCGGCTTGTCGCTGGTGCTTATCGCTGTCGTCCTGTTATTCCAAAACCTGATTATTCCCTACGCTGAGTACAACGCCGCTCAATTGAGGGGAAAAACCCTGATTGAACAGGATCGCGCCGGATTTGAGGAAGATGTCAGCGGCGACGATAACAACGAGTTCTGGACGCGTAATGCGGGGCAATTTATCCGCTTTGGCCACGTGCGGCCCGACCGCAGCCTCGCCGATGTCGAAATCTATCAATTTGATAGCGACGGTGCCTTGCAGCGCATGCTGCAAACCCCCAAAGCCGAGCTGCTGTACGACAACACCTGGCTACTGTACGAGGTACAGGATACAACAATGACGGCCTCCAGCTCGCACACGCAGCTTGAAGACACCCTGCTCTGGGAAGCACTGCTGAGCGAACAGCAGACTAGAACATTGATAACCCCCGTCAGTTCACTGGCACCCATCGACCTGTGGAAATCTATCGCTCGTCTGGAAAAAAACAATATGAATTCAGAATCCCAGCGGGTCATATTCTGGACACAGGTGAGCATACCCGTGGGAATACTCGGCATGGCACTCTTGGCGCTTCCCTTTCTGGTTGGGTCCACGCGTTCGGTGTCAGTGGGGCAACGTATTGCGCTGGGGGGTTTAATTGGAATCACCTATTACCTGGTGCAACAAATCAGCGGCCACCTCGCCGGCATAATGCACTGGAACGTGGTATTGACCGTTTTGGCTCCCAGCCTGCTGGTGCTGCTTATTGCAGTAGTGCTCCTGAGACGTGCCAATTAGGAGGGTTTCGCTATGGCATACTGGCTATTCAAGACCGAGCCGGATGAGTTCAGTATCGATGATTTGGCGGCGCTGGATGGCGCCGCCGAGCGCTGGAATGGCATTCGCAACTACCAGGCAAGGAATATCCTGCGAGACCAGGTAAAGCTGGGGGATCAGGCCTTCATCTACCACTCCAGCTGCAAACAGGTGGGCATCGCCGGAACTGCGACCATCACCAGGGCGGCATACGCAGACCCGGATCAGTTTGATCCAGACAATAAATACTTCGACCCCAAAGCCACCACAGAACAGCCGCGCTGGTTCTGTGTGGACGTTGTGTTCAAAGCAAAATTCTCACGCCTTATCCCACTGGCGGAACTCAAACAGCAGACACCGCTGGAAAATATGGTGCTTCGGAAACAGGGGCGCCTGTCGGTACAAGCCGTGACGAAACATGAATGGCAGCTGATTCACAAACTCCCCTAACTGTGTGACACCCACTGGCATCACCTGTACAATCGCCTTACTTGTTTTAAACAAGTTTTTAGGTAAATGAGCAATCCATTTAATTGAGGCGACGGGTCATGAGCGGCAATCAGCAGGGTAGTCATATCGCAAGGCATAGCGCAAAGCGCCGGCCAAGGGGAATCACGGCGTTTGCTGCAGTCACCGCATCGCTGGCTTTAACAGCACTATCGGCTGCGGCAGATGAGCAGGTTCAACTGGGGCAGGCGCTCTATGGTGAACACTGTGCCACCTGCCACTCCCTGAATCTGCGCGGCTCGGCCCATGGCAGCACGCTGCGTGGAGACGCTTTTCTGTCCAAATGGGGCGACCAGGAGGCCATGGCATTGTTGGCCTACACGCGGGCAAATATGCCTCCCGGTAATGCCTCCAGTTTGAGCGATACCCAGCAGGCCGCGATTGCCCAATACCTGATCGATTCAAACCAGACTTCTCCCGCCACTGACAGCGTGCTGTTCACCAGTGCCGCCAGCCTGGCAACACTGGCCGGGGACTCAGCGCCAGCCGACTGGGAGGCCTGGGGAGGAGCGTCAACAATCGACGAAGCCGCCCGCAGCCGTGGCGGCTTCGCCAATCGGCAGGTGGAGGGTTTTGTCGAAGTCACTGCCGAGTCCCTGAAAAAACAACCCGCGGAAGACTGGCTGAGTTGGCGGCGCTCACTGGATGGCCAGGCCTATAGCCCGCTAAGCCAGATTAATCAGGAAACGGTAAAGCATCTGAAGCTGGCCTGGGTTATCACCATGGAGGACGGTAGTAACCAGACAACCCCCCTTGTACACGGGGGAATCATGTACCTTGCACACCCCGGCAATGTCATCCAGGCGCTGGATGCCGCCTCCGGCGAGCTTATCTGGGAATACCGCTACCAGTTTCCACTGGCCGCGCGCACGCTCGGTGGGCCAACACGTAACATCGCCATCTACGGCGATAAACTCTACATGGCCACCTATGACGCTGCGATAGTCGCCATCGACGCCCGCTCAGGTGAAGAAGTATGGCGCACCGAGAAAGCAGATTACGAACAGGGCTACACTCACACGGCGGGCCCCATAATCGGCGATGGCGTGGTACTCAGTGGCGTCAATGGCTGCGAGTGGTACAAAGAAGACGGCTGCTTCATCACCGGCCACGATGCCGATACGGGCGAGGAACTTTGGCGCACATCAACCATCGCCATGCCCGGCACTCCCGGCGGCGATACCTGGGCGGGCTTGCCTGCTGAAATGCGGGCCGGCGGCGACAACTGGATCGCCGGGTCCTATGACCCAGAATTGAAACTGTTCTTTGTGGGCACCTCCCAGGCGAAACCCTGGGTGGCGGCGAGTCGCGGTATGACTCCCGTTGACGCTGCCCTGTACACCAATTCCACCCTGGCACTGCGCCCCGATACCGGCGAGCTGGCGTGGTACTTTCAGCACATACCGGGTGAAACCATTGACATGGAAGTGGGCTTCGAGCGGGTTCTTGTGGATATCGATGGCACACCATTGCTGGTGACCATCGGCAAGGATGGCCTGCTGTGGAAACTCAACCGGAAGACGGGCGAGTACCTCGATGTGGTAGAAACTCTACCGCAGAATATTTACGCCAAGGTGGACAAGGCTGCAGGCAAGGTCACCTACCGCGACGACATTCTCAACGCGAAAGTAGGTGACACCATACAGGCCTGCCCCGGGATATATGGCGGCCACAATTGGCAGGCTGCAGCCTACAGCCCGGAGACCGAGGCCCTGGTGATCCCGTTACACCAACTGTGCTCGGATATGGTCGGCCGCGAGGTCGAACAGAAGAGTGGCTCCGGTGGCTATGGCGCCGACTCCCGCACCTATGAAATGCCCGGCGTAAACGGCATGTTGGGGCGCCTCGCCGCGTGGGACGTAAACACGCTCACCGAACGCTGGGCCCATGAACAGCGCGCCATGTTTATGACTGGCGCACTCACCACCGCTGGCGGGCTGGTGTTCATAGGTGACCTCGACCGTTACTTCAAGGCATTTGATGTCAATACCGGAAAGTTACTTTGGCAATCGAGACTGGGTGCGCCGACGCATGGCTACCCAATCAGCTTTGGCGTCAAGGGTAAGCAGTATATCGCTGTACCCACGGGCATCGGTGTATTCCGGGCAATGACCGCGGTGGTCAGCCCGGACATTTACCAGCCCACAGGTGGTGAAGCGCTGTACGTGTTTGAACTGCCCTGAGCCTACACTCAGTCAGCGGCGGCAGGGCCGAATGCCAATAACACATTGCCCGGCATGTGAAAGTAAATACCGTAACCGGAATTGACGAACAACATTCCATCGTTCACTACCGCACCCGCGGCCCCTCCCATGCTACCACCATGGGCGCGGCCGCCGTTGAGGGTGGTGTACTCTACCGCAGTATCGATATCCCAGATTACTCGACCATCTTTAACACTATAAGCGCGCAGGTGCCCGTCCATGGCACCGGCAATCACCGCCCCGTCAATTGCCGATGCCGCTGCGGAGATGCCAGGCTGGCAGTATTCGCGCTGCCCACATACGTCGTTGGCACCCGCTGTATACCACAAGGTTTCTCCTGTTCTGATATCCACGGCAAACATCCCGGGCCGGGCCACTCCGGGCCAGCGCGGACCCCCATCGAAATCTGACATGGGAACATACAGAGTGTCACCCTCGACAGCCATACCAAAGTGAACCCCGCCCTGTATCCCGCCGCGGCCGAGTTTGCTGCGCCACAAAATCTGCCCCTTATTGTCAGGGTCCAGACCGAAGACTTCCCCGGATTTCTGCCCTGCCAAAACAATATCCTTGCCATCGGAGGTAGTCGTCAGAATGGTCGCCGCGCCAAAATCGTAGTCGGGTCCGTTTTCCGGCGGGCAGTTGATTTTCTCATCTGTTTCGCAAGCCATATTCCAGGCATCCCCCGGTGTCATCTGCTGACGCCAGACAATACTTCCGTCCTTGAGGCTCAGTGCCAGAATCGCGTCGCTGCTATCGTTGGCCGGTGACGAATAATTCTCGCCAGTGCCGACATACATCACCTGCCTTGCAGGGTCCATTGCCGGTGAGTTCCATATCGGCGCGCCCGAGGGCGCAATGCGATCAGTGCCCACCGCATTTTTACCGACAACGCGCGGGGCTTCGTCGATAGTGTATCCAACCCAGAGCTGTTCACCACTGCTAGTGTCGTAGACAGCCACGCCACCACGAAACGTGCAACAGGCATAGCTCGGGTCGGCGGCAGCGGTGACCTCCAATGCCGACATGGGAACGTACAGCCGATCCTCGTAAAGTACCGGTGCAGCAGTCAGGGTCAGGCTGGGGTGCTCGTCCGGACGATCGCGCCACAGGAGCTTGCCTGTAGCCGCATCAAGGGCATAGACGTTGCCTACCAGATCCCCAAAATAGAGCCGTGGATTGCCTTTTTCACCCGCTTTCCACGGTGCCAATACAATGCCGGTACGCACTTCGGCAACGGTGGAAAACTGCCAGCGGATACAGCCGGTTTTTTCCTCCAGTGCATACACTGTGCCGTTCTGGCTGCCGACATACAACGCGCCACCGCCTATCGCCGGTTGCGACCGCGCGCGAATAGCATCGGGAAACGCGAACGCCCACTTTAGCTCCAATTCCGGGAGATCTGCGGCGTCCAGGCCAGCCGCGTCCTTGGCAAAGTGCCGCTGATTGTCGTGGCTTACGCCCCAACCCTGGGAGTGTGGCGGCTTATCAAAATCAAATTCGGCGAGCTCGGCAGAACATGCTGGCGCAGGTGGCAATGCGTCGGAAGCTCCCAGTTGCTGGCCAGTCAGGTGTTCCGCCACGGCCTGGCGCTGTTCGGCAGACAGGCCGGCGGCCTGCTCCTGCATAATGCCATGCTCCATCGCCCGGAGTACCGAGCTGGCAGACATGATTTGCAGCAGGCTCAGCGGTGGTGCCTTGGCGACTTTGCCACCATGACAGATAGCGCAGTGCGTCTGATAGAGCGCAGCGCCATCGGGTTTCTCTGCTGTATCCGCATGCGCTACACCCATCACCAGCAATGTCCCCAACATGGACATTCTTATCGCAAAATTTCGCACCGTCATACTGCCTCCACTTGATAGCCTACTCGCGGGAAGTGCACTACCACCTCACCCACCAATTTATCCTCTCTTCGAATCGCCACTTCGCCGTGGGTCAGGCGCAATAAAGTGCCCTGCACCGGCACTGCGCCATAGTCCTGTGGCGTAACCACTACGCTGGCATTTTCCGCCAGGGACGGCCAGGCATCAGCGCTGATCAGGGGTTCGACCTCTGACTGGCTGTCGCGGGCGATCGTCAACGCGTCATCCGCGGTCAGGGCAAGTTTACTACCGTGGCCAATTCCCTGCATGCGCTGCTCCCAGTCTGTCAAAGCGGGCAGTGCCCGCAGCAATTCCGGTGTCCTGGCGATATTCGCTCGCCCCATCCACACAGGGAAATAGGCTAGAATATCCATCCAGCCCGGCACAGTACCCAGAACAAAAGACCTGCCATCGTCCAGCAGTCCATCTACCAGCTGGAGGTGGGCGCGAAACTGCGAATACAGGTGCGGCAGTTGCTGCTCCAGTGTCGCGAAATCAAGAAAGTTAAAGAATTCGCGGCGATCCTGCAGAATATCTTCCGGCAAGGCGTCGTTAGTACCCATAGACAGTCCCGCGCCGGGCTGGAAAAACGCATTATCACTCCACTGGCTGAACGCCATGGCCAGTGCCTCGCTGTGCTCCGGGAACAGGGTTGGCAGCGGAAACCTGCGCTCCAGTTCGCTGGCAATACATTGCGTGTCGCAATAGATATCGGCCCCGATCTGCAACACCGGCGTCTTCCGGTAACCGCCGGTAAGCGCGGTGAGAGCAGGCTTCGGCATGACCATGGGAATCTCTACCGAGCGCCACTCAAGCCCTTTCAAGCCAAACGCCAAACGCACTTTCTCGGCGAAAGGTGAACTATCAAAATGATGCAGTATGATCTCGTCCATTAATAACTCTCTAAAAGCTGTGCAAAAAAAAGGTCGACAAACGCCGACCCCAAGAGGACCAAAAAGGACCCAGAACTATCGAGTTAGTCCCCGAAGTTCATGCCCACTTCCATACCGAATATTCGCGGCTCACCGTAGTAGGCGAAAGTCCACAAATCTGCAACGGGCAACTCGCCGACCTTGTACGTTTCGTCGGTCAGGTTTTTGCCGTACACCCGCACAAAGTATTTATCGTCGCTTGCAGTAAAGGTTACGCTGGCATTCAACAGAGTCCGACTGTCGGTTACTCCATCGTACTGAGGAGCTACCGCCGAATAGACAAAGATCGCGTCATCTTCGTAGTTGGCATTGAGGACCCAGCGCATATCACCGCCGAACAATTCATGTTCGTAGATGGCATCGATATTCCACAGGTACTCAGGTGCACGGTTGACATCCGCATTACTGAGATCGACATCATCAACACCATCGTAATTGGTATCGGCCAGGAACTTCTTGTACTCACTGTGCAGGTAACTGGCGTTGCCACGCAGTGTCAGGTTTTCGGTAACGGCAGCGGTAAACTGCACCTCCAGACCGTACACTTCCATATCAGCCGCGTTGAAAAAGCGCGTTTCCTGGAACTCGGCGCCAAACTCATTTTCAAAGGAAGCCACCAGATCCCGCTGTGCATCGCTGTACTCAACATAAAATGCAGCCACATCCAGACGAAGATTGTTGTCCCACAAATCGGTCTTCAGACCGAGTTCGTAGGAGTCAGCTTTTTCAGGATCAGTGGGCGCTGCTGAGGCAGCTGTAATGGGCGAACCGGATGTACCGGTCTGATCATTGTAGCCGCCACTTTTGAAACCGTGCGAGTAGTTAAAATAGGTGAAGGTATCATCACTCACCTCGTAACTGATTGTTGCTCGGTAAGTGGGCTCGTCCCAGCTTTCGTTATCTTTAAACACACCTGCGTTGTACTTGTTAAATTTAGCAGCTCCCAATGGCTCGTTGAAATCCTGCCATGTCAGGTCGGGATCAAAGCCGCCTTCGAGCTGCTGGTAAAATACCTGGTTGCGCCCGGTCCAGTCTTTCTTCTCGTTGGTCCAGCGCCCGCCAACACCCAGAGACCAGCCATCGCCGAACTCATAGGTGCCGTCGACAAATACAGCCCAGTTCTCGGCTTCCTGCTCGTTACACAGCACCTGCGGGTTGTTATTGAAAAAGGTCGGGTCGCCAAAGGCGTCAGACCCTACACCCAGCAGATCGAGAAAGCCCAGTACCTGGTTGACACAGAAGGTAGTATCGTCCGTCTGGTAAAACCCACCGGCCACGAAATTCATCGGGCCGCTGAAATTAGTGGCAACCCGCAGCTCCTGCTGAAAGGTCTCACGGTGATCCTGACGGTTCGCATCAAACAGGGAATTGGGCCCGACTTCACCGGTATAGGTATTGGGTAGTTCGCTGTCCTGCTCGCGATAGCCCGTTACCGAACTGATTGTGTAGTCATCGATGGTCCAGTCCATATTGAGATAATAGCCATCAATATCCACCTGATGGCCATCGGACATATGCAGCAACACGTCATCCCTGTCGGTGACCGCGCCATTATTCAGTGGGTTACCGCTGTCCTTGCCCAGGCCCAGTGCATTGAACACAAACGGCGCACCTGGCTGGGTGGTGTTAACACTGGGGGGAGAGTCGCCGTTATCGCGAATCATCTCGTACTGCGCCAGCGCAGAGAAATTCTCGTTGGGCTGCCACAGCAATTTGAAACGGCTGGAGAACGAGTCATCCCCGCCCACATCATCGCCATTACCCTTGCCTGTTGCGCCTACGTAAGGGCTGGCTGGATCGAACGGTGTCACCGGCCCATAGGAAGCGCCGTTTTCGTAAAAACCATCTGACTTTATGTAGGCACCGGCGCCGCGAAACGCAAGTGTGTCAGTACCGTGGTTAATCGCGTACCGGCCTTCGTAGCGGCCATACTCCTCTACCTTGCCCGCCACTTCGAGGGTGGTTTCATTCAGACGCGGGCGCTTGGTCTTGACGTTGATAACACCACCCGTGGTGTTCTTGCCAAACAGCGTACCCTGGGGACCGCGCAATACCTCGATCTGTTCGATATCGAACATTTCCATGTTTTGGGTTTGTACCGAAGGCAGTACAAAGTCATCTATGGTAACCCCAACCTGGGCGTCCTGATAGACGATAATCGATGTTGTACCCACACCACGGATAGCAAACGCTGCCGCCTTGAAGCCCGGTTGCTTGCCCGCCACAAAGTTTGGCACCTGGGCGGCAATATCGCCCAGATCGCGCGGCACCAGCTCCTCTATATCACGGCTGGTTATCGCGGTAACGGCAATAGGCGTGGTTTGAATATCAGTCGATGTGCGCCGCGTGGCGGTAACCATGACTTCTTCCAGTGCCGCGAATACGGGTTGCGACTGCAAGCCAGTGACCGTTGCCGCAACCACGGCAAATGCATTGACCATCGGCTTTAGCTGCCAGCGGGTTTTTGACTGCTGATTTAACACCTTGAATTTCTTCATTTTACGACGCTCCTGCCGATTTATTATACTTATGATGCGCAAAGGAACTGCGCTCTCACATCTTCTACACCGTTAATCGGTGCTACTTTGAGGACCGTCTTGCGGTACGGTCCACACTCTAATTGCGGCCCCTTTTCAGAGGGCTCAACAATATTGAATATTATTCAAGATTGGCCGTGTTACTTGTTTTTGTCAAGGAATTATTGCCACTGATAGTCACAGTCCGTGGGTGATCCGTTTCAGGTCTGGAAAATGGGCTTTGGCCAGCCCGATAGAACCGAAATCACGGTACGCTATTCTCTGGCCAATCTGCGCTCCAGCTCCACGTGAAAGTGCCTCAGGCGGGATTCCTGCTCCCCCCATAGCTGCCCCTTGAAACCGCGGGATCGCATGCCTTGCTGAACTACCGGTAACAAGGCTGAATCCTGGCTTAACACCTGGCCCAGTTTGGCGTCGTCATCGATGCCGTAGTGTTCTGTGGCCGGCCTGACTTCACCACTGACATCGATACCTTCGGGCAAGCCCATCCAGCCGGGCGGCCGATAATCCGGATCTTCCGCTGGAAAAATCAGTGTCATGGTGTCGTAGTAAAAGCGCTCGGGGTCGGTTTCATGGGGAAGAAAACGCATCAGGAAAATAGCTTCAGGGTGACAGCCAATCTGCACGTTGGGGAACACACCGGTGGCCCAGCTATCCGATAATTGCCCGTCCTCGAAGCGCGAGTAATCCAGCCCAAGACGGTCAGCACGCTGCCGCTTCGCCTCTTGTATGGCCCTGCGCACATCCCCTGCTGTACCCTGAAATCCACTGGCATCGACACCGGCATCTTGCAGCATCAACTTTAGCCCCTCATTGACGGTCAACTGATCATGAATGCGGGGGCTGGGCTGCCCCAGCGGCACAATCATCCGGCTGGCTCCGTGCGGATACAGGTCGTACTGTACGTTCAAATCACCCATGACCCCGCGTGTTTCCGGGTGCACCGCGTGCAGGTGATAGCTTTCATAAAACGCTTCCACACCCACTTTCCAATTTGATCCCCACTCACTTCGCACGTGGCGTACGACTTTCATCTTGTCTATCTGGTAGGGCTCAAGATAGCCCGGGGGCAGGCCGAGTGTATCCTGCAGCGGCGTCGGCTTCTCATCCATATTGATAAATACGATACCCGCAAACACCTCACAAGCTACCGGGACCAACCCGGGGCGGTGGGCAATAACCTCGGGCTGAAAAGTCTCCTCATCGGTGACCCGGCGCAACTCGCCGCTGTTGGTAAAACTCCAACTGTGGAAAGGACAGACAAATACCCGCTTGTTGCCCCGCTCCTCCCACACCAGCCGGGTACCGCGATGGCTGCAAACATTGTAAAAGGCCTTAACGCCTTCATCGGTGCGCGTGACAATGATTGACTCGTCGCGAATATCGAACAGGAAAAAATCCCCTACCGCTGACAGATCCGACATCACCCCGGCAATCAACCAGGTGCGCGTCCACAGACGGTCCCATTCCCGCGCCATGTACTCGCGACTGAAATACCCCTCTTTGCTATAGCATTCAGCGCCGTTATCAATGGGTGGCTGCTTCGCCTCCAGGGAGTCGGCTGGTGCATCGGGGTTGATTATGGCCACGGGAATAGTTTCAATTTTACTCATGGGTTATCTCCAGAAGCGTGGATGACAGGTCGAAACTCGGGGACTGCGATTTCGTCAGACCAATCGGTGAATGTCACTTCGACGGGGAGCCCTACGCACACACTCTCGGCCGCCACACCGATCACACTGCTCATCATGCGCGGCCCCTCTTGCAGATCAATGAGTGCAACCACATAGGGCGCCGGGTAGTCCGCCGTGATGCCGCGCCGCACAATAGTATAGCTGGCAACACTGCCCCTGCCGCTGACGGCTTGCCAATGCAGATCGTCGCTGCCACAACTGCTACACATAATGCGTGGATAGAACTGGAATTCACCGCATTTCTGACACTTTTGAAGCAGCAATACCCCCTCGCGACAACCGTCCCAGTAAGGCTGGCTCAGCGTTGTCGGTCGCGGCAGTATTCTGGACATCTCAGTTGACCTCTGTGCCGAGTATGAGTGCAGTGTGTGACGACATAATGCCACCCTGGGCATGCACCAGGGCGCTCCTGGCATGCGCTACCTGACGCTCCCCTGCAGCCTGGCGCAATTGCCACACGGTTTCGGTCAGCGCAAACATGGAGCCGGGATTCCCCGGGTGGCAGTGGGACAACAGTCCGCCGTGCGTGTTTACCGGCAGATCACCGCCCGGCATGGTCGCGCCCGACTCGACAAAAGCGCCGCCCTCACCCTTGGCGCAAAAACCGAGATCTTCCAGCTCTATAAGCACCGTTGGCGTAAAACAGTCATACAATTGCGCAAAGTCCATATCCTGCGGCCCCAGGCCGGCCATGCGGTAGGCCCGCTCGCCTGCCTCCCGTGCAGCAGAGGTGGTGAGGCTGCGCGCCTGGCTGATATGTTCATGGCTGTGGCCTTCGCCCGCACCGAGCAGGTAGATGGGCGGCGCGCCCATATCCCGGGCACGCTCAGCTGACGTCAACACTATGGCGGAGCCGCCGTCTGACACCAGCGAACAATCAAGCAAGTGCAGCGGATCGGCGATCATGCGCGATGCCAGCACATCGGCCACGGTAATCCGCTCTCGCATTTGCGCTGTGGGGTTGCGCGATGCGTGGGCCCTGCCCGACACGGCAATCTGCGCGAACTGCTCTGCAGTCGTACCGTACTCGGACATATGCGCCTGCGCGATCAATGCGTAATAGGCTGGCACCGTTGGACCATAGGGCTGCTCAAATTCGGGGTGGCCGGTCGATGACTGCACCAGTAAGGCCTGTTCCCGGGAGAGGCCACTGCGAAGACTGTCGCCCATGCTCACCACTATCACATCCGCCATACCGGTGGCGATAGCGGAGGCAGCGTGATGAATTATTGAAAAGGTTGTGCCGCCCCCCGCCCCTACCGCCATACAGTAGCGCGGGAAAATCTGCAGATACTCCGCCACCGCCTCCGCATGGTAAAGCATGGGCTGAGCCATGGCGTTGCAGGTTACCAGCCCATCTACCTGGGACAGCTCCAGCCCCGCATCGGCGACCGCACCGAGGGCGGCCTCCACGCACAGTTCCATCGGCGTCCTGTTTGCCACCACACCAACCTCGGTATCGAATGCACCGACGATAGCGACCTTGCCGCGTAAATTCTGGGTCGATGCCATTCAATAAATCTCCACGCCAGTCCCGCTCGGCTCAGGGCTGGTGAAAGCGTGCAAGTGCAACTCCGGGAGTCACAATTTCCCCCGCCTCATTCTTGATAAAGACCTCTATATCCACCTCACCGACACCAGGCCTGACGGCAAGTACCTTACCACCGGAGTACAAAGTCTCCCCGACATAGGTAGCAATACGATTCGAATACTCAATGGATACCAGACGCCCTTCGTCACCCAGCCATTCCTCGACACACTGGTTGAGCCAGTCACCCAACAGCGGGCCCGCTATCACCAGCCCGGGGTAACCCTCCACCTCCCTGGCGTAGGGCTCGTCGAAGTGTATGCGGTGGCCATTCCACAGCACCGCGTTGTAGAGCATCGACTGCACGTTATCCGGCTTGAACGCCCGCTGCGGCAAGGCATCGTCCGGGCGGAGGTTTTTCAATCGCTGCGCACTCTCGGCTTTATTCACCGCAGTATCCTCGTGGTCTTCTCCCGGATGACCAGTTCACCTTCGTCATTGACAATATCCATCACCACTTCATAGAAGATCAGCGGCCCTGAACGACCATTCTTCTGGTATATATCAGTCAATTTGCGCGTGGCCGTAAGCCAGTCCCCCGGAAAAATATCGCGGTGGTACTCAATTTTGAGCCCACCCGCCATCGCTTTCTCCAGTGGAAATTTCGGTAGCAGGCTGTCAATGGAGACGCCATCAGGGGAGAGCTGATCCAACTCCACGACATCCCAAAACAGTGGCACATGGAACATGGGGGGCGCCTGGTCGCCATCCAGATACTTGCGCTGCCGGTTGCCGGTGGCCACCGCGTATTTGCGAATATCACGACGGGTCACCACCTCGCGTTGTGGCGCGCTGCTGCGGCCTATGGTCGACAGCAATTCCTCGCTCAACAAGCTGCTCATACGCTGCCCTCCTTCGATTTCCAGTAGGGGTCGCGCAAAGACCGCTTGAGAATTTTGCCCGTGGGGGCCTTCGGTAAACTGTCGACAAAATCCACTGAGCGAGGCTTCTGATAAGAAGCCAGATGTTGGGCGGCGGCGGCAATAATCTCAGCTTCGGTGGCAGTGGCTCCGGGCTTTAACACCACCACCGCCTTAACGGCCTCCCCCCACTGCTCATCCGGCACCCCGAACACAGCCGCTTCCAGCACCGCAGGGTGCTGATGAATAGCCGCCTCTACCTGTGTGCTGTAAATATTTTCCCCGCCGGAGATGATCATATCCCTGGCCCGATCGACAATGAATATGTAGCCTTCTTCATCCCATACAGCGATATCGCCAGTCCACATCCAGCCCTCACGCAGGGTCTCGGAAGTGAGATCGGGACGGCGCCAATACCCCACCATATTGGCATCGGACTGCACCAGGATTTCACCCGGTGTTTTGCTGTCCCTGGGCACCGTGTTGCCCTCGGGATCAACCAGTTTAACCGACGTGACAAAGCCCTCCCTGCCGCAGGAGGCAAGCCGCTCGGGGTGTTCACCCCGCATTGCAGCGAGATGATCTTCCTGCGACAGAAAGGTCATTGTCATGCCCTCTGTCTGCCCGTAGCCCTGGATCAGCGTGCAGGGGAAAGCGGCCAGTGCCGCAGCCACCACCTTGTGGGGCATTGGCCCACCGCCATACTGGATATTGCGCAGGCTGCTGAGATCAAAACTGTCGAAGTCCTCCACTGCCATCATCCAGTTGAGCATGGTGGTGATCCCCAGAAACGCGGAAACCCGCTCACGCTGGATCACTTCCAGTGCCAGCCGGGCTTCAAAGTTTATGAGTACAAGGGGGCAGCCATGAGCCTGGTAGTTCATTGCCAGTGCTATGGGTATGTGAAACATCTGCCCGGTCAGCATATACACATCACTGGGAACGATACGCTCGGCCACCGTCTGGTTCAGCATACCCATATAGAGCGATTGGTGCGTATGAAGAGCACCCTTCGACTCCCCTGTGGTACCCCCCGTATAGAGAATCAGTACTGGGTCGTCATTTCCCACATCACCCGATGCGACCGGTTCCGCCGTATCGCCTGATGCCAGCACCGCCTCGTACCGGCCATTACTTTTTTCGCCAAAACCCAACCAGTGAGGAACGTCCAGATCCGGCGCCAGTAACGCCTGCAACTCGGTGTACTCCCCCGCCAGAACCACCACCCCGGGTTCGCCGTCGCGCAAAATACGCGTCATTTCCGCCTGGCCGAGCCGCCAGTTAATAGGCTGCACGATCAAGCCACAAAGCGCACAGGCGTAATAGACTTCCATGTACTCGATGCAATTTTTTGCAATGACCGCCACGCGGTCACCTTTTACCAGACCCAGCTGGTTGAGAAAGGCGTTTCCAAGCCGACACACTCGCTCATCGAGCTCGGCAAACGTGATGCGCCGATCGTTCGGGATATCGATCAGCGCCACCCGCTGCGGGGTGAGGCGCGCGTGCTTTGCCGGAATTCTGCCGATATTCACCAGCGCCCCTTAATAGGCCGAGTCGAGTTCAACATGACGCTTAAGGATGCGCCAGGTTCCACCCTCTTCCACCAGCTCATCATGATAGATGCCCGTAGCCAGCATTGCGGCCTTGCCATCGGCAGTGGTGATCAATGTGAGATTGGAAATTGCAGTGGGATTCTCTGCGGATTCATCAAAGAATATATTGGAAACCACATGCCGCCGGACATCCGACTGTTGTGCCATAGAATTGCGCATCAATTCAAGAATCGCCGCGCGGCCCTCGAATGGCCCGATCAGCTCGCCCCCGGCAATACGCAGGCTCATGGTGGCCGCGGCCGCAAAGCCGTCTTCCAGCGCTGCCATATCGCGTTCGTCATAGGCATAGGCGGCGCGACTGAGTAGCTCATGAATCACCAGCTTCTGTTCAACAGACAGACTCATAGCGTCACCTCCATACCTAGCACATCCAAAGTTCCGCGCCACGCCAGGGAGCCACCGTCGATGGTCCAGACTGCGCCATTCACAAATTGCGATTCCGGGCTGGCGAGAAAACACACCAGTTCGGCAACATCTACTGGTTGGCCCATACGTGGCACCAGGTGGGTCATCGTCATCGTATTGAGCATCGCCTGTGGATCGGGTGCTGCCGCCAAAAACTTGTCTACTATCTGGGTGTGTATGGAGCCGGGGCAATAACAGTTCACACGGATTCCATCCGGGGCGAGATCAACTGCAAGCATCTTGGTGAGCTGCATGACTGCGCCCTTACTGGCACCATAAGCCTGGCACTGGGGATAACCGGACAGGGAACTGGTGGAGCCGGCATTAATAATCGAAGCCTGCTCGCTCTTGCGCAAATGGGGAAGCGCATACTTTGCACAAAGCCACACACCCGTAACATTCACCCCCATCACCTTTTCAAAGGTTTCCCTACTCATGGATTCCAGTGAGAGTTCGGAGCTGAGCATACTTTCGTGAATGCCCGCATTGTTGTGGAGGATGTCTATACCGCCAAACTCATTGACGGCGGTTTTCATGAGGTTCGCCACCTGGGTTTCATCGGTGACATCGCAGTGGCAGTAAACCGCCTCCCCCCCCGTGTCGAGGATCTCTTCGACCACAAGATTTCCCTGCTTGTCATTCAGGTCTGATACAACAACACGGGCACCACGACTTGCGGCCAGCCTGGCGGTACCAGCACCGATCCCCTCCGCTGACCCGGTAATGACAAAACGTAAACCTGCTACACCCAATGTCTGACTCCCTTTATGATCTTATCCCGTGATAGTAGATATTATTTGAATATTATTCAAGAATTATATTGGGGCGCAACACAGCATTTGTGGCATAGTCTGCGAATCCCCCCTCAACACAAGGTGCGCGGCCTCAATGAAGAAAGCCGAATCAAAAAAAGCCACAGCATCCTCGCCAAAAAAACAGGATTCTCGCGGCAAACAGCGCCGCAAACTCATATACCGCTCACTCCATGACTGCATTCTTAAAAAAGGTTACGTAAAGACCACGCTCGCAGACATCGCAGAGGGCGCTGGCATGTCGGCCAGTCACCTGCTGTATTATTTCAAGGGCAAGGAAGCCATTCTCGAACAATACTTCGAGCGTGTATCCGAGCAATTTATTGAACGCATAGGCAGCTTTCGCGAGCAACCGCCGCGAGAGCAAATCCAATCGCTGGCAGATTTCTGGTTCAAAAGCGAGGCGAGCACCCGGCAGGAAATCGGGTTTATGCTGGAGTGTTTTGGCGCCGCTGTGAATGACAAGGTTTTACAAAAAACCAAGGCCCAGTTTGACCGTCGCTGTAAACATTATCTTACCGAGCTGGTGAGCCAGGGCCGTTCTCTTCCCATAGGCAGTGCCACCGATACCGCCGAAGTTTCCTATGCAGTGATGATAGGCCTGCGCTCAGCGGTCTATTTCGATGACGAAGTCGAACTGCATGATGCACACCGGCTCTTCGTCGGCAGCATGCATGCCATGTGTGGGCTGGCCTAGTGTCCCGCGTCGCTGCAGTTACCTAAGCCTTGGCAGCACTTTTTCGGCGATGTATCGCAGGCGGCGATTGCCGGACTCAACACTTTCTCCGGGAAACTGGGCCCAGAAATGTATGTCTGCAATGGCGGGATAATCGCGCAAAAGCTTCTGCAATTCCTGCACCGCCGTGTCCGCATCCCATAACTGATAGAGCCCGTTCTCAATAGCGGCTGCCGCGTCATCAAACAATGGTGTTTGTCCGGGCGGCCCAAATGCACCCCATTTGATATATTCATTGGCCTGGTAAAGAATATGCTCGCCAATACGGGCTGCCTCGGCTTCAGGGTCCTCGGCCATAATGGCCCAGCAACCCATAACCACCTTGCCCTCTTCAGGTTTCTTGCCACATTTTTCCAAAGATTCACTGTAGATATCGAGGCCCAACCCACCGGTACAAAGAAAGCCATCTGCCACTCGCGCGGCCCGCTCTATGGCCGGCACCGCCATACCACCGAGCAAAATCGCCGGTGCATGTTCCGGCGTGGGCGTAACGCATAGATCACCCACCTCAAATCGCTTGCCTGAAAAATTAACTGGCTTACCAGACCAGCTGCGCCGGAGAATCTCTATGCCCTCTTCAATCAGGCTGGGCCTGTGAGTTAACTTTCTACCGAACTGGTCAAACTCCATTTGCCGGTAACCAATGCCCACACCCAGATCGAAACGCCCCCCCGTCACCAGTGACAGGGTAGCGGCGTCTTCCGCCACGCGCACAGGATCATGCAAGGGCAGCAGCATTAAATTAGTTCCCAGGCGCATTGACCGGGTGCGGACGCCGATGGCACTGGCCAGCAGCAGAGGCGACGGTGTGTAGCCATCGTCGCAGAAATGGTGCTCGGTCAGCCAACAGGAATCGAAACCCAACTGCTCTGCGTCGGCAATCTGTTGCAGCCGCTCTGCATAGAACGCCTCGAAAGGCACACGCCATTGCTGTGGGTTGCGGAAGTCGTACCACAGGCCATAATTTACTTTCGATGTCATTTCAGTTTGTCCGCTTGTGTCTAAAGGCAGCTTCGAAGAAAACCAATGAGTTCAGAATTGTAACGTTCAGTCTCATCAATGAAAGGAGCGTGACCCGCGTTCTCGAACTCGACAATGCTGGCTCCCGGGTTGTACTCAATCACGGATCGGCACACCTGGGGGTCCACTACCTGGTCCTGACCGCCCACGATGCTGAGAATAGGTACTTGCAAGGCGGCCAGCGTGGCGCGCTGATCCAGCGGGCCGAGCTCTGCCAGCGACTTCGCAGCTTGCGGTGAGGCTTTCAGGAACATCGCCAGCATCCAGCGTATGACATCCTCACTCACCTCGGTGGCGCATACACCCTGCGACAGTGCGGCAAGAAAATTTACCCGGTCGGCGGACATGGCGGCCAGAGTCTCCGCTAAAGCCTGCTCAGTACCGCCATGGGGAAAATCACTTTTCTGTAAATAGACAGGGGAGGCAGCACAGGTCAGAAACAGACCTGCGCAGCGCTGAGCAAGTGCACTGGCGGCTTCGACGGCGACTGCCCCACCCAGGGACCAGCCATTGAGTACCACACGCTCCAGTTTCAGGTGTGCAGCCAGGGCCACCGCGTCGGCGGCAATTGCCTTAATACTCAGGTCAGCGAAATCCTTATCGGAATCGCCACAACCGCGGTGATCAAGTGCCACAACGCGAAAGCCCTCTGCGATCAATGCATCCAGGGAATAGTCCCAGGCCCGCAGGCTCATGCCCCAGCCGTGTATTAGCAGGATTGCACTGTCGCCGCTGCCATAGTCCTCGTAATAAACCCTGTGACCATTTTCTCTTTCCAGGTACGCCATAGCGCTAACTCCTACTTGCTTAACAGTTTGATAATGTTGGAATCGTAATCCCTGAACAGGGCATCGAGATCCAGCGCCTCTGCTTTCACAAGCCACTGATACACCGTACCGAAAATAAACGCACAGTACTGCACCGCGAACTGATCGGGGCTGATCTGGGGATCGATCTCGCCTTCTGCTATACCCTGCCTTATCCACTTTGCGGCATCTTTGCGGTACACATCATGGTGACCGGAAAGACGATTGAGAATTACGGAGCTGTGGCCCAGGGATTCGTACCAGAGCATATACATTGCACGCATATAGCCAGATTCCAGCTGCAAGAAATCTCTCAGCGCTTTGGCGGCGGCTCGCACTGCGGCGATGCCCGACTGATCTTCCACATAGGCTTGAATATGTTCTTTCCAGCGCCCGTCAAAACGCGTAAAAAGCTCGTCGAGAAAAACTTCCTTGGAGCCGAAACGGTAATTGGCCAGACCGCGACTGTATCCCGCGAGTTCGCCTATTTCCTTGAGAGTTGTTTTTTGCGTGCCGTGTTCGTTGATCAGGGTGATAGCGGCTTCGAACATTCGCTGATCAGACAGGGCGGTTCGTTCCGCCTGGGTCATTCGCTTGCTGGCTTTCTTTTCGGGGGTTTTTGCCTGTTTTGCTGCTGTTTTTTTAACCGGTTTAGTCGCCATAACCTATTCCTAGTTCGTGTTCCCGATTCCATGGGGACGTGCTAATCACCGGGTAGACTCCACAGGAAGCTCCCCTCGTTCCTGCGTCAGACGCAAGTACTTCTTGTCGATTTTTCCGACACTTGTCTTGGCAATTTCGTCGACAAACGCCCAGGACTCAGGAATCCAGAATTTTGCCACCCGCTCTCGCAGAAACACTTGCAAGTCTCCGGTGGTCAAGCTGGCGTCCTGGCGAACGACAATCGCCAGCGGTCGTTCCTGCCAGCGTTCATCCGGGACAGCAATCACGCCCACTTCCACAACCTGCGGATGCGCCAGCAAGGCATTCTCGAGATCCACCGAGGAGATCCATTCGCCGCCGGATTTAATCACATCTTTAGTGCGATCAGTTAATTGTACAAAATGACGCGCATCTATATGTCCTACATCCCCGGTTCTAAGCCAGCCATCAGCGGTAAAGGCGTCCGGTGACTCGTCCCTGTAATAACTGCCGGTAATCCACGGGCCCTTGAGCTGTAATTCTCCCACTGTCTCGCCATCGTGGGATAACGGTTCACCGTTTTCATCCACCACACGCACTTGCACACCGGGTACAGGCCGCCCGCTTTTGGCACGCCAGGGTGTTTCTCCCTCGACCCCGGGTGTTCTTGGTGGATGTGACAGCGCACACAGCGGGCTGGTTTCAGTCATACCCCAACCCTGCAACACGGGAACGCCCCACTGACTTCGCGCGCTCTCGATCATCACCGGAGGCACCGAGGAACCACCACAAACCAACATTCGGAATGAGCTCATGTCCAGACCGGATTCCTCACCGGCGCGCAACAGATCTCCAAGAATAGTGGGTACCATGGCTGTTATTGTGGGTGCCTCAGACTTGATCATTTTCACCAGGCCGGCCAACTGCACATGTGGGCCGGGCATCACGAAATCACTGCCACTCATCCAGCCGCTATAGGGCAACCCCCAGGCGTTGGCGTGAAACATCGAGGGCAATAAAAGAATCCGGTCGCGTTCACAGACACCAAACGTGTCGGTGGCCCGGGAAGCCAGAGAATGCACAAAGGTCGTGCGATGACTGTATACCACCCCCTTGGGGTTGCCGGTGGTGCCGCTGGTATAACAGATGGCAGCCGCAGAGGTCTCTTCCAGTTCAGGCCAATCGAATGTCCCCGACTGGTTTGTCAGTAATTCTTCGTAGTCCAGGCAATGAATACCCGGGAGAGCCTCGGTTGCACCCACCAGCAGAATATGTTCGACGGACTCCAGCAGGGGCACCACAGGTGCAAACACATCTCGCAGGCTGCTATCGAGGACAATCACCTTGTCTGCCGCATGATTAATAACGTAGGCAATCTGCTCGGCGGCAAGCCGTATATTGATGGTATGCATGACCGCGCCCATAGAGGGTATAGCGAGATAGGCCTGCATGTGCGCGAGATTATTCCAGCTGAAGGTACCCACCCTGTCGCCCATAGCAACACCGAGGGAGTCAAGGGCCGCCGCCAGGCGCACCGCGCCATCGGCAATTTCCCGGTAGGAGGTGTGGGAGACCCGGTCGCCGTCAAAAACGCCTACCCGGCTGTCCGGAAACACGTTCGCACCGTGCTCCAGAATGACCTGCACCGTCATGGGGGAGTGCATCATCGTGGCCAGCATCTACCAGGCTCCTGCTTTTGCCATGCGCGCTTCTTCAAGCAGGGCAGGCACATCATATTTCAGACCTTTCGCGTACGGTGTATCCACCGTCCCGGCAACATACAATTCGTAAGCTCCCTCCACGATGGCCGCCAGTCGCCAGAAGGCGTAACACATATAGTAATCGAGGTTGTCCACGGGAATACCTGTTGCATTCGACCAGCGCGCAGCCAGCTCGCGACGGCTCGCCACGCCCTGGCGCCGGGTAACACCCTGGACATGCGCAAAACCCGGCGGATCAACAGCCCTGGGGCCCCAGAACATCAGGAACAGGCCCAGGTCTGTCAGTGGGTCGCCAATGGTTGCCATTTCCCAGTCGATGACCGCCAACAAATCGGGGCGCGCGGCACTGCAAAGCGTGTTATCCAAATGGTAGTCGCCGTGTACGATACCCACCGGGGCGGACTCGGGCACATTGTCGAGCAACCACTGACCGAGGGCGGCGACCTGCGGAAGCTCCCTGACCCCGCCTTTTGAACGCAACTTCATCCAACGCTCTATCTGGCGCTGCAAAAAGTTTTCCGGGTTGCCAAAATCCGCCAGCTCAAGCTCCTGCCAGGGCGCGATGGCTATCGCTGCCAGCGCATCAACAAGCTGCTCTCCCAGTGCGTTGACAGCGGATACCCCATCGTAGGCATCGGGCAACTGCGCTGTTATCGACAGACCGTCTATATATTCGATTAATGCGAAAGGGCGCCCTATCACTTCGCTCTCGCCACACCAGCCCAATACTTCCGGGACCGGAGCGTGCCCTTGCAGCGCGGCCATAATGCGCGCCTCACGCTCCACCCCACGATGCGCAGAGGGAGAGATGGTATCAGCCGGCGGTGTCCGCAAGACCAATTTACCCCGATCGGTCTCAACCAGCAGCGTGACATTGGAGTTTCCGCCACTGAGTTCGCGCACAACTCTCGCGCCCTCGCGGCCCAGGTGCTTGCTGACCCAGGGTGCCAGCAGTGGATAAGTGTCACTCACAGGATTAACCCAACACGCCGAAACTGCTCATCAGCCCGCCATCGGCAGGCACGAACGCGCCGGTCATGTAACGGGCTCTCGCGGTCCACTCCACCACCTCGGCTATCTCATCGGGCTCGCCAAATCTACCCAGCGGTATTTTTTTGCGCATGGACTCCAGCGCCTTTTCTGACAAGGCACCGGTCATTTCGGTCAGCACCAGCCCCGGGATCACAAGATTCACAGTGATGCCCCGCGGCGCGAGCTCAATGGCCAGAGCACGGGTGAGACCGGCAATTCCCGCCTTGGAGGCGGCATAGGCCGCATCACCTGGAAAACCCCTGAAACCCACCACCGCGCCTATATTGACAATAGCGCCACCGGTTGTGAGCTGCTCGGAAGTCGCGGTGATAACATTGAGTGCGCCTGTCAGGTTGGTGTCGATAACCGTCTGCCAGTCCTCCTGACTCAGGCGCTGGAGTTTGCCTCCGCGGTGGGCCCCGGCATTGTTGACAACCACATCGATACGACCCCACCGTGACACAATTTGGGCGACGGCCTCATCGATCTGGTCGCGACTGGTGATATCCGCTCGACAAGCCATGCATGACTCACCCAGGCGAGATGCGATATCCTCTATCTCAGCGCCCCGCGCAAGTATCGCCACACGGTCTCCGGCGGCCAGCACGCGTTCAGCCACTGCAAGGCCAATGCCACGCGAAGCGCCTGTTACCAACCATATTTTATCGCTATTCATATCGTTCGGGGCATCACTTTTTATTTGCTTGTTTGTGTCTAGTAAGTTTAAACTACGAAATCGTGAAGTCAACCTGAAAAGAAAATGATCCAACCGATGCCAGCCCGCTGGCGGCACTCATACACGCAATAGCAACATAAAAAAGAGGACTACCGAGTGAGCTGGAGTTTTGAAACAGACAGTGAGTTCCAGGCGCAACTGGACTGGATAGAGACCTTTACCCGCGAAGAGATTGAGCCACTGGACCTCGTGTTCAGAGGCCCTGGCGATCCCTGGGACCCGAATTCACCAGCCGCGGCCGCGATGGCACCTCTGCGGCAGATAGTTAAAGACAAGGGATTGTGGGCTTGTCATCTGGGCCCCGAGTTGGGTGGTGGCGGCTATGGCCAGGTCAAACTGGGCCTGATGAACGAAATTCTGGGCCGCAGCCGTTTCGGCCCCAGCGTGTTTGGCTGTCAGGCTCCCGACTCGGGCAATGCCGAAATCCTCGCCCATTTCGGCACGCCCATGCAGAAAGAAAAATTTCTGCAGCCTCTACTCAACGGCGAAATAGCGTCCTGCTATTCCATGACCGAACCACAGGCCGGTGCCGACCCTGCAGAATTTACCTGCACCGCTACCCGCGACGGTGACGAGTGGGTGATCAACGGCGAAAAGTGGTTTGCCTCGCACGCACGTTTTTCCGAATTTCTGCTGGTAATGGTGGTAACCAACTCCGATGTCCCCATACACGAGGGCGCATCAATCATACTCGTGGAAAAAGACAGAGCGGGTATGGAGATTCTGCGCAACTCGGCGGTGGGGCCTTACGTTGAGCAAGGCGATGGTGTGCACGGCTACCTGCGGTTTACCAATTGCCGCGTACCTGCCGAAAATCTGCTGGGAGAGGAAGGCAAGGGTTTCCTGGTTGCCCAGACACGGTTGGGCGGCGGGCGCGTGCACCATGCCATGCGTAGCGTGGGTGTATTGAAAAAAGCCATGGATATGATGTGTGAACGTGTTCTGAGTCGCACAACTAAAGGCGAAGCGCTGGCCAACAAGCAATTGACCCAGGAAAAAATAGCCGACAGCTACACGCAAATTTTGCAGTATCGCCTGCATGTGTTGTACACCGCCTGGCTGATTGACAAGCACAAGGAGTACAACCGGGAAGTTCGCAAGGAGATCGCGGCTATCAAGGCGGCCACGCCCAAGGTACTGCAGGAAGTTATCTACCGCGCGATGCATTTGCACGGCAGCCTCGGTATGTCAGACGAGGTTCCGCTGATGAACATGTGGGCCAACATCCCGGAACTGGGTGTCGTAGACGGCCCCTCGGAAGTACACAAGATTACTGTGGCCCGCACAGTACTGCGCGAGTATGAGGCCGCACCGGGCTTGTTCCCCACCTATCACACGCCAACACAGCGTGAGGCGGCAATGAAAAAATACGGGCATTATCTTAAATAAGTAGAGTACTGTGGCCGCAATCCGCAGCTCCTCTACGGGAAAACAATACAAAAATCGGCATAATTTGACGGAAGCTTACAGAAACATAAGACGAGGCTAACTAAGATGAATTCTTTGCAAGAACAAAACCAGGGCGGGAGTGCTGCAAGCCAGGCCAAGCCTGACTACGATGTCATTTCCGTCGGTGCCGGCTTCGCCGGGCTGGGCCTGATTCACTATATGCGCGAAGCAGGTCTGTCGATTCGGGTATTCGATCGGGCGTCCGATATAGGTGGCACCTGGACCTGGAACCGCTATCCCGGTGCGGCCACAGATAGCGAGGGCTATTACTACTGCCTGGCCTTTTCAAAAGAGATACTACAGGAATGGTCCTGGACCAAGCGCTACCCCGGCTGGGAGGAAACACATCAATATATGCACTTCGTGGCTGACAAGTGCGATATGTGGCCCCACATCCAGTTGAACACCGAGATAGCCAGCGCTGAATTCCAGGAGGACAGCGGTCACTGGCTGGTGCGGACCGGCAGCGGTGAGGAATTCACCTGCAAGTACTTCATCAGCGGTATGGGCATGATCTCCGAGCCCTATATACCCAACATAAAAGGCAAGGATAGCTTCAAGGGCCCCTGCTTTCATTCCGCACGCTGGCCCCAGGAAGGACTGGATTACGCTGGCAAGCGAGTTGCCATCATCGGCTGTGGCGCCACCACAGTCCAGATGCTGCCCATCGTGGCCCAGACCGCTGAGAGCGTCACCGTGTTCCAGCGCACACCGAACTTCGTAATGCCCGCGGTGCAAAAGCCCATGACGCCGGAATGGGAAAAGGAAATAAAAGACAACTACGAGGCCATTATCGACAAATGCCGCAACCACGCATTCGGCATGGCCTTTGACAGCCCTGTGGGGCGCAATTTGGCCGACACCCCCCCCGATGAAGTGCAAAGAGTCTTCGAAGAGCAGTGGCCCAAAGGCAGCTTCCGTTTTGTCTTCGAAACCTTCGACGACTTGCTATCAAACCCGGAGTCCAATCAGGCGGCCGCTGACTTTATCATCAGCAAAATCCACGAGAAGGTCAACGACCCGGAACTCGCCGAGATGCTTACACCCCGCGGCTATCCATTGTTCGCGAAACGACCACCGCTGGATCACGGCTTCTACGAGGCTTTCAACCGCGACAATGTTCATCTGGTTGATATCAAGGACCGGGAACCCATTGTTGAGATCACCGAAACTGGCGTGCGCACAACCGAGAATCTCTATGAGTTCGATATTATTGTACTGGCCACCGGCTTCAAGGCTTACACGGGTGGGATAGAAACGGTAGAAATTCGCGGCCGCAGCGGCGAGACCCTGAAAGAGAAGTGGCAGTCAGAGTCCAAGTCCATCATGGGTGTGTGTGTCGCCGACTTCCCCAACTTCTTCGTGATTACCGGGCCGCAGGCGCCCTTTGCCAACCTGCCTACCTCTATAGAGCAGAACATCATCTGGATCACTAACTGTATCAAGAAGATGGAGAGCGAGGGCTATGATGTGTGTACACCCCTGGCCGACGCGGAAGATAAGTGGTCCGCCCACACCGCAGAAATACACGACCAGACACTTATGTCCCAGGGTGACAAGGTAAACTCCTGGATGATGGGTGCCAATATAGAAAACAAGAAGCCGCGGATACTGATCTATCACGGTGGTGCTGACGTGTATTACGCAAAACTGCGCGAGTCCGAGAATGCCGGTTTTCCGGAACTGCAATTCGATAAACTGGCCGGGTAATAGATCGCTGATTCGCAACTGCTAATGGCTGAGGCCGGGCCCGCGTAACCGTGCGGGCCTGGTCTCAGCCATCTCATTCAAACTCTTCAGAATTCAATCGGGCGAAAGCCACTCACGACTTCAGATGCGTACCCCGTTGCGGGGCACCACCTGGCGGTGTCAGTAATTCAGCCGTCCAGGCCAGTCTTTCCGGCCTCACGAATAATGGGCGTATATTCCCCGAAGTTTTGCTCACCCACGGTAGCGCCAACCGTAATACCTGCGTCGGTGGTCAAGGTGTGCCCGGTGGTATAGCCGGATTCATCGCTGGCCAGCCAGAGTGCGGCATTGGCAACATCGATTGCCAGCCCGGGCCTGGCCACCAGCGGAGAGGCACCGGCAAGTATGGCTTTCGCCCCCTCGATATTAGTGGGATCACCGGTCAGGACACTGGCCACCATGGGTGTCGCCATACTGGCGGCAGCGATAGCATTCACCCGAATACCACTGTGGCACAACTCCGTCGCTACGTTTTTGGTCAAGCCCACAACCGCGTGCTTCGCCGCGGCGTAGGCATGCGGCCCCAGCCCACCCTGGACACCCGCCGTACTGGCCATACTGAGGATGGAGCCAGATTTATTTGGCAACATCACTCTGGCCGCATGCTTTAGCGTGTAAAACGTGCCGTGCAGCAGCACATCAATAGTAAAGAGCCACTCGGGCGAAGGGGTTGTTGCAATAGGCCCTACTGAACCCACAATGCCAGCGCTATGAAAAACGATATCGAGCTTACCGTACTGCTCCACCGCGGCATCCATTGCAGCCGCCACCTGGTCTTCCTTGGTAACGTCGCAAACCATGAAAGAAGCGCTGTCTCCGAATGAACGGGCAAAAGCGGCGCCGGCATCAGCCTGAATATCACAGACCATTACCCGGCAACCCTCCTCAATAAATCGCTGGGTGGTCGCCGCGCCAATACCGCTCGCGCCGCCGGTGATCAGCGCACATTTGTCTTTTAATCTCATAATGTAATCTCGATGTGAAGGGTATCGACCCAGCTGTTTACACTGAGATCTTACCTGTACTGGATACCGTTGACCTGTCGCTCAGACGGTATAAAACTTGCAGACCGCATCTTCCGGCGCTCGTTTACCCACTGTATGATCAGCGATATCGTCAAACCCCTGGGAGCTTGCCGGTTCCAGCCGAATCCAGTCGGTCATACCGGTGCGCTGCACGATCTTCCATTCACCATCTCTAAGCTCAAAGCGGTCCAGGTAGCGTCCGCCGACAAAATAGTCCATTTCCGTGTCGTAGGCATTTTCAGCTGCCAACTCATCACCCCGTGCCCGCATACGATGGTGAGCTGTAAAATACGTTTCAGCCGTTGCAGTGGTTTTACCCTCTAACTGGATTAGTGTGTTTCCCAGCTGATGATGGGTTCGGGAGTACGCCGACAATAAACCCAGAGCAAATGCCACGAAGTCCCCGGGCGCTTCCCTAGAGGAGGGAATGCCGGGGTCCGAAGACGGTCCTTCATAGAAGTGTGAGTGACGGGAACCCGGATGGAAAACACTTCTTAACAAGTGTTCATCCATCCGGTCGATAGCGCGGGCATAACGAAAGATGACCTCTGTAATTGCCTGTTTTGCCAGCAGTTCTTCCAGTCGATCATCTGTCATTTTTCGTGCCCTCGCTACGTCTAACGTACCTATTCGCCAAAGTTGTAGACGACCTCAAGCCCGTAGGTACGCGGCGCACGTGTGGCCGCATAGGACCAGGCGCCTGCCACATCATACCCGTGGGTGTAGCCGTCTTCGTCGGACAGGTTGCGCCCGTAAATGCTTACGGTAAACGCGTCGTACGAGTAGTTAACCGATGCGTCTATCAGGTTCTGTGCATCGTTCTTCAGCTCGGGCGAGTTTTCGACGTTGACGTAGTGGTCACCGATATAGTGGTAAGCACCGCGGACCCAGGCTTTGCCCTCGCCTATATCCCACTCGTAGGTGGCATCGAGGCTGCCGGTCCAGTCCGGCGCGCGACGGAAGTCCAGGTTTGACAGGTCAACCGGACCATTGAGACCCTCATAAGTGAAATCGTCGTATGAGGAATCCAGGTAGCCAAGGTTCGCCCGCAGACTCAGGCCCTCACCAATATAGGCCTGTATGTCAATTTCGACACCCTGAAGTGTTGCGCTGGAAGCATTCTCAACCACAGTTTTCTGCCCAGTAGGGTTATCGTCCGGCAGTTGCAGTTCTTCCTGCTTATCCTCGTACTCCATGTAAAAGAGGTTCGCGTTGACACGCAGGCGATTGTCCAACCACTCGGTCTTCACACCCATTTCGTAGTTGTCGACTGTCTCCGGGTCATAGGGCTGGAGGGCATCCGCGAGGTTGCCGACTCGACCGTTGAAGCCGCCACTGCGATAGCCGCCAGAGTAGGTGGCATACACCATTGCATCGTCGGTGAGCTGGTAACGTGCGCCGACTCGTGGGGTAAATTCGCTCCAATCATCATCCGGATGGTTAGGCGCCGTATTCACCGCGCCATACTGATAGGCCTTCTTCTTGTCTTCGGTGTAACGGCCACCGAGAGTGAAAGTCAGTTTATCGGTTAACTCGTAGTCCGCCTCGAAGAATGCCGCTTGCGATTCTGTCTTTTGCTTGCCTTCCTGCAGGATATTCAGAATCACATCGAAATCTGCACTGTCCGGCACGTAGCTGCGCAGCTGTATCTCGTACTTGGACTCCCAGAGGTACAAGCCCGCAACCACACTAAACGGGCCGCCATCATCATAGGTCAGACGCAGTTCGTTGCTGTTCTGGTCGTATTGCGCTGGACGATCGGTGCCATACAGCAAGATAGGGGTGCCATCCCAGTTCGACAGAATGGTCTCATCTGACTCCCAGTAGCCGAACAGGTAGTCCAGTTGCAGGGCGTCATTAATTTCCCAGCGCGCCTCAAACTCATAAAATTCAGTATCAAACGTTGCTTTCCCGTCTACGGGTATCAGGTCCGCCCGGGCCGAAGCAGTCACCGGATTTTCTCGTGTCGATTGCTCGCCAGCAGGTCTCACATAGTTCTGGGCTATCTTGTAGCGGTCACCGGTGATGGGCTCATCCGCAGAGGGCGAGCAAAAGCCAAAACCGGTGCAGAAGGCGTGACGCTGCTGAGCGGTATTGAGCAGCGGCGGTGTATCCTGCTTGGTTTTTTCTTTCTGGTATGTGGCCTCGAACGCAAGGGTATCGGTGGCATCCCACAGCAGGTTAATGCCATAGGACTCATAGTCATTACGGCCGGCATCACCACCCTCGGTGATATTCTTGTAATAGCCTTCTTGCTGGTCACGCTTGGCCAGGCTTATCTTGGCAGCGATGTCATCGGTAATGCCAAAGTTGATAATCGCGTCACCAAAATAGGTGTCATAGTCCTCGACACCAGCGCGGACCTTTAAGCCCAATTCGCCGGTAGGCTGGGTATGGGTAAGATTAATCAAGCCACCAATAGTATTACGACCGAACAACGTTCCCTGCGGCCCACGCAGCACTTCAACGCCAGACAAGTCTATGCTGCGCAATATGGAGCCCGCATTGGCTCCCAGGAAAATACCGTCGACGACAACACCCACCGCCGGATCGAAGTTCTTTTCAACATCGGCAGCGCCGACGCCGCGGATGAATATAGCGGCCACGCCGCCAGGCCCCTGGGCCGTATCATCAATGATCAGGTTAGGTGACATAAAGGCAAGGTCGGACAGATCACGGGCAAAAGTACGGTCGATTTCTGTCTCGCTGAGGGCACTGACCGCCAGGCCAACGTCCTGCAGGCTCTCTTCACGTTTACGTGCTGTAACCACGATTTCTTCCAGGGCGTTGGATATGCCTTCAATAGCGGAAACCGCTGAAGGGAATGAAGTGGCTGCCACCGCCATGGCCAGTGCCAGCTTTGTCTTTCTATTAATCATGCGGAACTCCTTTACACATTTATTGTAGGTATTTCCCTGTTTACCAGGGTTAATTTCTTGTTCTGTCGCCGTAATAACCGGGTAGGTTCCAGCTATCGCCGGTTGAGAGCCCTACCGCCCTTCAATCACCTCAACACGCCAATTTTTACAGTCATGGCTGTGTTACTTCTCTACGGGTGTCTCGACCTCAGCTTTCGGCGGCCTCGGGCCCCGCGAGCTGAGTACCCACGATGGGGTTAAAATAATGAATCTGTACTTTCCGCTGGTGAATTTTCCAGACACCGTCACGGCACTGCAGAGTATCGCGATAGGTCGCGCCAACCACCTGGCAATCGCTATCACCCGCGAGTGTCCCGACACAATCGACATCACTGATTGACGTGGCATTATCCCTGTCGACAAACTTGATACTCAAATTGGTAGTGAGATGATGGCTTTCGCTCCAGGCCGGCCACAGCACGTCATGAATAGCCTTATGAATACCGTCGTGCCCGTGAAACGTCCCAAAGGGAGGGCCGATATCCCAGACACAATCGGGCCACCAGATCGCCAGGAAACGGGCGTAATCTCGCTTGTCAAAGCCGTGGCAGTAGTCAGACACCAGATCTCTGATTGCAACACGCCCTTCCAGCTCAGCAATCCTGAGCTGCAAATCGTCTATCACTGCCTTGACATCATCCATCGAACGGGCTCCGTACATTGACCTACCACGGGCTTAGAGGAAACCATCCACTCTAGTGTGCAGCCTGCGGCAAATCTCAGCAATTCCTTTATCTTTCTTTGCTTGATTGCGTCAAGCAAGTATATATAAGCGCAAATACCTGTCAACATTATTTGGCGCTCAATTCCGTCAGTCAGTAGCGCCCTGCGAGGTAAATCTAGCCACTGGATTAATCGCGCCGCAATACGCCGGTAAGGGTCAGAATCACCACAGCAGATAGCGCCGCGCCGAAGAGGCCGAACAAACTGTGTAGGGCAAGCCACAGCCAGCGCCAGGTCCCTGTGGGGACGAAACGGCAGAAGGTATCCTGGCCCAGATTGATTACCGGTAACGCGAAGTCCAGCGCGTACTGAATGGTGTCGAGGCCGGGACAGCCCAGGGGCACATCCACCGCCCCCAAACCGGCTGGCAGATAGTAGGTCGTAGGCTCCGGTGGCTGTTCGAAGGGGAAAAACGGTTGGCCAAAGTTGTTCACAGCCAGGGTGTACATCACCGCCCCCACTGCAACAAATAGCAGAAACGAAAAAACGGCCCTGCGCGTGGAATACCCTGCGCGTGGAATAGCCGTGACTGCTGATCAGCATCAGCAGACGGGGAAACAGGCGCATTAAGGGAGAGTCCACCCGGGCTGCCAGACGCATACTGATCTTTTCTACAGCGATAGCATCCGCCTCTCGCGACAGCCCACTCTCGCGCAGTACACGGGTCAGCTGTTCATAGGGCTGGGGCCGGTAGGTGGAGGCGTCTGGCCGACCATCGATAAACTGTTGCCGCAACCAGATTTTACTCTTTGCAACCAGATCACCGCTGTCGACATGGCGAATCCGCTCGTAGGTCATGCCATCTATATCGAGATAGCCGGCAGCAGGCGAGCCGGTGCCAACGTGTACGATAAGAGTGTTCATGTGAGCGCCGGCAAACATAAACCACCCCTCTACCGGCTTAAAAGACTCATCCAAGGTCACCGCAACACCCGGCTCTGGCTCTCTTAGCACGGTGCCAACGTTGTATAGCACCAGCGCGTTGGAGACACGCATTTGTCGCAAGTTGGCCACCACTGGCCCGCCCCTTCCCAGCAGTCCTTTATAATCGGGCCCCGGTGTGAGCCTGGCATTAAACAGGAAAAAACTACCGCCGATTTTCGCAGTCAGAAAGTTCAGCCTGCCGCTGGCCTCGAAGGGTATACCTTCTTCATCCATTGTCAGGAACACCGATTCGACCACCAGGTCTTCACAGTGCAATGCCCTGCCCTTGGGGTTCAGCAGGCGCGCCGACCCACAATCAAGGTCACCGGTGACATGTGCGGCACCCAATGCGACTTCACCGTGCACCTCGCAGCGATGGCCGTGGCCGCACAACAATTCCAGATTGCCGCCGATGACTGCTGAACGGGCGTTGAGAGCCGCCTCATCACAATCCTCCAGGAGCGCACCATGCAGCTCAACACTACTTTCAATACGCGCGCCTTCCAGGCGCACACTACCCCGGGTTTCAAAGCGGGCCTGGGCGGTGGCTGACATCAACAGGCGCCCGCCGATATGGGAGTGATTTAGATGCACTGCACAATTACCAACGTCGGCAAGGTCTGCGACGTGGTCCCTGACACCCGAGAAATGTGAACCGGACAAATCAAGATCTGCCCTGGTGGTAAGACTTATGCCGATAAATGCAGGCAACGTACAGTCAACCAAACGCAACGACAAAAAATCAGCACCGCTGAAGTCAACCGGTGAATCGAAATGGCAGGCCATGAATAACAAGGTCATACCCGCGCCGTCACCGCTCTTCGGCAAAACGCGGATAGGGCCCTGGATGCAGGCGCCGCGAATACGCAGCGGGCCACAGAGCTGTGGAGAGTTCACAATAGCGCCGGAGATCAAATCCTCGATGAAAGTCGAACGCAGCAGGCAGGATTCCACAGGCAGACCCGTGAAATTGGCCACCCCCCGATTGCAAATCGCTTCAAGTACTCGTTGTTCAGCTTCGCTTCGTGTTGCCGCGTCATCGACCGAAATAACACTCACAGCGAGAATCCTCGCACTATCCGTATGCAGGCATGATGACATTGGCGCCCGGGCATGGGAAGAGGCGCTCCATCACGCTGATACTGCTACAACATCGCAGCCAGTTCGCGGGTCAGTGTTGCCGCAGAAATTTCCCGGCAACCGGCTACACTCTGACCGGCCCACAGGGGAGTGAAATCACCACTACCGCGATTCTCCGCCTCAGCCCGCAGCGGGCCCAGGGCGGTAGCTGCCAGCGGGAAAGTGGGCGCAAACTGGCTAATTGGCCCCTGCTCACGAATGAGGCGATTGACTATGCCCCGGGCGGGCCGCCCGGAAAATACATTGGTAATGGCCGTATCGCGAGACTGCTGCGACACCAGCGCAGCCCGGTGTAACGGCCGCGTGGTGGCCTCGGGGCACAGCAGGTAGGCCGTGCCCACTTGCACTCCAGCCGCCCCAAGCGTCAGCAAGCTGTCAACATCAGCCGCTGTCGCGATACCGCCGGCGGCAACCACCGGCAAGCTCACATGGGCGACAATTTGCGCAACAAGGGAACGGGTAGTCGACTGAATACTCAGATCATCCGAGAGAAAATGACCGCGATGCCCGCCCGCTTCCGTGCCCTGCGCAATAATGGCATCGACACCACGCGCTTCCAGCCACTGGGCTTCCTCCAATGTGGTCGCAGACGCCAGAATTTTCGCCCCCCAATTCCGTACACGGGCGAGCAGAGCTGCGTCGGGCAAACCGAAATGGAAACTGACCACAGGCGGCTCTATCAGCTCCAGTAACTCTACCGTCTCAACAGTAAAGGGCGAGCGTGCAGGGCCGGGAGTGATCGCATCGAGATCGAGCCCCATTTCCTCGTAATACGGTTTTAATGCTTGCAGCCATCGAGACTCGGCCACCGGATCCGGTTCGGGAGGGGTATGGCAAAAGAAATTCGCGTTGAATGGCCTGGCTGTGTGCGACCGAATAGTGGCGATTTCGCCCGCGATTGCTTCCGGACCCAACATGGCGCAAGGCAGAGAACCGAGACCACCGGCCGCACACACGGCCACCGCCAGTTCGCTGCCCTGGACACCCGCCATGGGCGCCTGAATGATAGGTAATTCAATACCGAGTAGGTCCTGAAGATGCATACCGGATTTCCTCATTTCAATGGTAATTGCCGCTGCCAGCATTGGCGAAAGTCATAGTGGGCTGCAGTGTATACGCCAGGCGAGACGATTGGAGGGCAACGCGAGGAGAAGATTGCCCATTTGTGCTGATTAACCGCTACATCGTGACCTGTAGCGGGTTCCTTTGCTAACCTGCCTCAAACACTACGGCCGGGACAACTGCACACAATGCCAAATCACACCCCCAGGGGAATAAATCAGCGCTTCCTCAACGGCATAGAGCGGGCGGGCAATCGGCTACCGGACCCTGCCGTGCTGTTTATCGCACTGCTATTTGTGGTCTGGGTACTGTCCTGGCTGCTCTCTTATTTCACCTTCGGCGCAATAGACCCCCGCACCGGGGAAGCCGTCGTGGTAGTCAATCAGTTATCGGGCTCGTCCCTGACCACCTTTTTTGCATCCATGGTCAAAACCTTCGCCCATTTTCACCCGATTGGCGTCGTGCTCGTTGCCATGCTCGGCATTGGGGTGGCGGAGCACACCGGGTTCATCAGTGCCAGCTTGCGCGCAACCATGGAAATAACCTCACGCAGCTTGCTAACACCAATGGTGATTCTCGTGGGCATTATGAGCCACACGGCGGCCGATGCCGGTTACGTGTTGGTCATTCCACTCGGGGGCGCGCTGTTTTATGCCGCCGGGCGGCACCCCCTGGCGGGTATTGCGGCGGCATTTGCCGGCGTGTCCGGAGGCTTTTCGGCCAATTTTGTGCCTTCGGCCATAGACCCAATGCTACAAGGAATTAGTCAAACAAGTGCAGAAATACTGGCTCCGGGTATCAGCCTGAACCCATTGAACAACTTCTTCTTCACCGCCTCGTCGTCGGTACTGATTATCTCACTGGGCTGGTTGATCACAGACAAAATCGTCGAGCCCCGCCTGCAGGCGCAGCAGGGCATTGACGGCGACCTGACAGACCTTCCCACTCTGGAGGCCCTGAACCTGCGGGAACGCAAAGGCCTGCGGGCGGCTTTATGGGCCATGTTGGCCGCAATTGCAATACTCGTCGTAAGCGCCTGGCCGGAAACCTCGTCCTGGCGGGGGCCCGGAGGCTCCCTCACCGAATCCGGCGCACCCCTGATGGCCTCTATCGTGTCTCTAATCTTCGTACTGTTTCTGATACCGGGAGTTATCTATGGTGTGGTGGCAGGGACTGTCAAAAGCTCCAGGGATGTTATCGACGGCATGAGCAAGGCGATGACTGGCATGGCCTACTACCTGGTAATCATGTTCTTTATCGCCCAGTTTATCTACGCCTTCAGCCAGTCTAACCTGGGGATACTGTTAGCGGTTGAAGGTGCTCAGTTACTGAAAGCGGCCGCCCTGCCCCAGACTCTCACCATCACGGGCATCGTCCTGATCACCGCAATGCTGAACCTCTTCGTGGGATCGGCATCCGCGAAATGGGCGCTACTGGCGCCCATTTTTGTGCCCATGTTAATGGAACTGGGGATATCGCCCGACCTGACACAAGCCGCTTATCGCGTGGGTGACTCCACCACCAACATCATTACGCCACTAATGCCCTACTTTCCCTTAGTGGTTGTGTATTGCCAGCGCTACTTCAAAGGTTCCGGCATCGGCACTGTCGCGGCTTTGATGATGCCTTATTCGATCACCTTCATTTTTCTCTGGACCCTATACCTTCTGGCCTACTGGGCGCTAGGGATACCGCTTGGCCTGCAGGCAAGTTACTCATTTCCATAGCTCATAACCCGGCTACGTATTGCCGTACTGCACCAGCGCAGCCCCGGCCAGCACCATTGCGAGGCCGGCCAACTTTATACCGCTTGCCGGTTTTACCGGTAGCCCAAACGCGCCAAACTGGTCAACCAGTGTAGAGCCGAGCAGTTGGCCCGCGACAATACACACGAAAAAGAGCGCGAAACCCAGGGCTGGCGCGACCATCACACCGCCAATTACGAAAACCATGCCGGCCACACCGCCCAGCACAATCCACCAGGGCAGTTGGCGAACCTGCGCCAGATCCCCGCCGCCTTTTCCCAGTGTTTGCCAGGCGATAAAAATCAGGCATAAGGAAATACTGATAGAAATCGTCGAAGCCAATAGTGAGCTGCTCAACTCCCTGGCCATTGCCGCGTTGATTGACGGTTGCAACGACACCATGACACCGATGGCCAGGGCCGTGAGAATGTAACCGAGATTGACCATTGTGCTGATTTCCCTATCGACAGTAAGCGCCAGAGCATAATGAATTTCCAGCAAACATAGTAGAGCACCCCCCGGAAACCGGGACCGGCCCCGACAGGCGGGTGAGGGTTTCATTATCGAGTATACTTAAGGTCTGGCGAATAATTTTAAAAATAGCGACAGGTAAATGACTATGAACAATATGACAAAACCGTATTTTCGAAGTGCTGCCCTGGCGCTCGCTATGGCCCCGGCCGCGGCATATTCCCAGCCCATGCTGGAAGAGGTGCTGGTGACCGCCCAAAAACGGACAGAAAGCCTGCAGGATGTCCCCATTTCCGTCTCTGCCATGAGCGGCGAGAAAATCGAGGACGATGGCATTACAAACCTTGAAGAACTCACACTCTATATCCCCAACGTCAATATTAACCAGGGCCAGGCTCAACCCAACCTATATATCCGCGGCGTCGGTTCCGGCACGAATGCGGGGTTCGAACAATCGGTGGGAATGTACATAGACGGTGTCTACTCAGGCCGCGGCGCACTGGCGGCAGTGCCACTCACCATGGACCTGGCGATGGTGGAAGTACTCAAAGGGCCGCAGGGAATTCTATTTGGTAAGAACACCATTGGCGGCGCGATCAACATCACCACTAATAGGCCCACCTTCGAAAATGAGGCCATGGTGGACGCGCTGTATTCCGAAGATCAAAACGAGCAGATCTATACCGCGGTGGTCAACGGCGAACTGACCGACCGCGTCGCGGGCCGTCTGGCGGTCCGCTACGACAGCATGGATGGTTGGTGGGATAACCGCTTGCTGGAGCGGCAGGGGCCCAACACTGACAACTGGTATACTCGCGGCAGCCTGTTGTTTGATGCCAGTGATAGGGTTGAGGTGCTCGCCAAATATGAATACGGTGATTTCCAGACGGATGACAAGGCACTGGTAGTCTATCAATCCGATCAGCCTGAAAATATCTTTGGCGACGACGTATTCCCGATTGTGGATGATCGCGACGAGGCCGCTTTTGACCTGGGTGACAACACCGAGGTTCGCACCGACGTGGCTGCCATTACCGTAAACTGGGATATCGACTTTGCCACATTTACCTCTATTACTGCCTATTCCGCCTACGATCGCAAAACCCAGGCCAACACTGACTTTGCTGTCACCGCGGGGCTGCATCGCACACTGGACGAAAAATATAAGCAGTACAGTCAGGAGTTGCGTCTCGTCTCACCCGGCGGCGAGACTCTGGACTGGATAGCGGGTGCGTATTATGAATATGCCGAGTTGGACATATCACGCACCAATACCGCTCTCGATTTTGCCCTGTCCGGCCCTCTTAGCGTACCCGCATTGGTGTACTTACCGGGTTCAGTGCCGGAGCCCAGTAAGTTTGACCAGGACACCGACAGCCTCGGCGTATTTGGCCAGGCCACGTACAGCGTCACGGATACTCTGCGGGTTACCGGTGGCCTGCGCTACAACTATGAGAAAAAGACCCTGGACAAGCGTGCGGTAGGCGAGCTTGGCGTTCGCTTCGGTACCGAAACCATCGTTCGAGCAAATCCTGCCACGGGAGCCATTATCAGTGACCTGCGCAGCCACGAGTGGAATGGCCTGAAGCGCGACAAGGACAAGTGGACCTGGTCATTCAACACCCAGTGGGATGCCACGGAGGACGCGATGCTTTACGCCAGTGTCAGTACCGGCTTCAAGAGCGGCGGCTTCGATGAGGCCTATTCCGGGGCGGGAGATTTCATCCGCTTGTCGGACAATATTCTGACCGGAGAACCCAACGGCGAAGTCATTCCCGGCGCCGATCCCTCAATCATCGCCTACAATGACGAAACGGTTGTGGCCTATGAAGTGGGTGCCAAGATGGGCCTGCTGGACGGTGCCGGAGAGCTGAATATCGCCATTTTCCGCTCAGAGTACGACGACCTGCAAACCAGTGCCCTGATAGGCGACGTGTTCCGGGTGGGGAATGCCGGCTCCGCCGTCACCCAGGGTGTCGAAATATCCGGCCGCTGGGCGGCCACGGACCGTCTCAGCTTTGGCGGGTCCATGGCCTACCTCGATGCGACCTACGACGACTTCAAGAATGGGCCCTGCACTGTGCCCCAGACCACCGACCCGCTTGCAAATCCCGGCTGCCTGAATGAGGACGGCAGCAACGTCGCGCCAGGTGGCAGCGGCGTACAGGATCTGACGGATGAGACCCTGTTGTTTTCCCCCGAATGGAGTAGCAACCTGAATGCGCAATACGTCTATCCGTTTGATAACGGCCTGGAGCTTATGACCAGTGTCGATATGAACTATAGCGATGATTACTACTCAGCACAGGACCTGGACCCCAACACCCAGCACGGCGATGTGGTGCTGTGGAACGCGCGTATTGCCCTGAGTGGAGACGGCGGCAAGTGGTCGCTTGCAGTGCTGGGCAAAAACCTCACGGACGAGGAGACATCTGCCTGGAACAACGATGTGGCCCTGACCGGCAGCAACACCTATTTCGGTGTACCGCAGCGCCCACGGTCGGTCGCTTTGCAGGGGCGTTACCGCTTCTGAGCGAAGTGGTAGCGCCCCGAGAGGGCGGTGTTGACCAGAGAGGGTCCGCCCACTGGCGATTCAGTCATAAATGACGATGCAGCGAACTTCGATACTGCTGCGATCCGGTGCGTCCGGCAGTGTATCCGGGTCCTTAAATGCGCTGTGAAAGCTGAAGGTGCAAGGCGCCTCTGGATCGCTGGCATCCCCCGTCTTACCCACGGACCGGGCCAATGGGCCGGCGGAATCCCATTGCTTGATCAACAGCGCCTCGTCGCCCGTCATCTGTGGATAGTAAAACCACCGGTGGCTATTGGCGTGCCTGGCAAAATAGTTTTCACCGATACGGTCCTGGTAGTGGATTTCAAACACCACAAGGTCGTTGGGATCGACGGTCTGGCTGTCACACAGGGCAAGCGGATGAGTGGCAACGGGTTCCGGGGCGATATTGCGCCACAGGTTGATGATCGCAAATCGGCCGCCATCGGATAAGGCTTTTTCCACGGTCTCCTGCGGTATCAACGACTCGTTGGCGGCCAGCACACTGCGCAGGGTGTCATTGCTTCCGGGGGGTGTGGTCAGATCTCGCAGTCGCTGGGGGGCACTGCTCAGGGTGTAGTCACCGTGCACAAAGTGCAGTGGCGCCTGTACCGCCTGCCCGCCCGATATCCGCTGCTGGCTGGTCTTGCCCTGAGCTGATCGCACATTGTGGTCAAAGGCGAACGCGCGACCGCCGGTCGCCTCCTCGATAATGCCTGCGCACTGCTGATAGTAGTCTGTAACCACCTGCTGCTGATCGAAGAAATTCAGCTGACCTCCCACCAGTGACCTGGTGAGCAACTCGAAGCCATTGCGCGACAACGTCAGACCTTGATCTCCAATCAGCTTGCGCCCGTTGTGAACAGTCATTTCCGTGGTGCTGGGAACAACCCCTCGCATGTCGCCATCATCACCGTTCAGATCCCGATACATAAGCACTTTGCCGTTGCGATATAGCGACGGGGTGGTGTTTTGGTCCAGGTAATTCAAAAATCCCCGGGTGTGCTCACGGTGCTCGCTGTCTTTTTGAGGCGGCGCTGAGGCAAGAGTCATAGTGCAATCCAGTTCGCTTATTGGCTGTGTATTTATACCAGTCGGTATAGAAAAATGGTAGCCAAACCACCCGAACAATCGGCAACCATTTGCTGATTTACCTGGCAGCTACACCATGCACTAATCACAGATCAGCGCAGGCCACCAATATTGTAGCGCTTGATCGCAAAGAAACCGCCCAGTAGCAGGTCGCCATCTTCCAGCAGGACGGTAATACCGCCCCAGTTATTCCAGAGAACGCTATCGTCCGGGAATTCCCAAACTGCCTTTATCTCGCCCGTTTCCCAGTCGGCGGCAAGATACTCATAAATACCATTGCGACGGTTGGCGATATAGACCAGTCCGTTGCTGGTGGACACCGCTGGCGGCATCCAGTCGGTGTTATCGATATCCGGCATGCTCCAGGATCCGACAAAACGACCCTCAGCTGACAGCCATTCGAATTTCCTGATGCCCCTGGGTGGCTCTCGGGTTGTACCGGAGAGAAATGCATTACTGATCAGGTCCCCGGGCACGGGCGCCGGATCGGGATAGGTACTGTTGACCACAAGCACACCGTTGCCGTGGGTGACGAGAGAGGCCTCTATCGTGGTGTCGCTGATCTCTATGGGGACCTGCCCGGCGATACGCCGCGACAATGTGCCGGGCTGTTGTTCAAAATCCACTGGTATGGCATCCCGCCAGAATGCCACCAGGTTGGCCCCCTGCGGGCTGCCATCGGATATGACCACCAATTTGTCCTCGTCCTCGCCAAAGCCCAGCAGCGAGGGTGTGGTACCGGAACCATGGGAGGCGGCGCCCAGCTTCTTTGCCTCACCTTCAGGCATCACCTCGTAGGGAGAACTCCAGGCCCCATCCTGCGCCTTTCGGGAGAGCTGGCTGCCTGTCCATACCAGCTTGTGCATGGTGGTGGAGGTCACCACGTAAATACCGTTGTTCTCATCTACGGCGATAGAGTTTTCCGAGTATTCACCGGGAAACATCTGGTAATCCTGCAATTTCAACTCGCGATCCACCACCATCACCGCACCACCGGATGCCACCACAAGATAACCGTCATAGGTCATGCTGATGCCGAGAATATAATTGATTTTCGCTGCATCCTCCGGGGCCATTTGCGCCACGATATCCGCATATGCTACTGGTACTAAGGGCTGATCCACGCGGTTGTCATCAAAGGACTTGACCAGAAAGTGCTTGTCATAATTGGTGTAGTGATAACCGTCCCGGTCGATGACCGAATAGGACCCGGAGGGAAAGGTGCTGAGATTAATATTGAACCTGACGAACATCCACATGGCATTGAGCAACAGCCGCAAGTCCTGCTTTTTGCGCCGCTTCTCATCCAGGACAAGCAGGGTTTCCTGCAATCGTTCAGGGCTGGCATCCGCATGAATGTCGTCCAGCCCGGGATAGGGAACGTCCGACACCAGGGCAAAATCCTCGCCCGAGGCCCGCACCTTCACAATACCCGCCGGGTTGGCGGCAATAATGATCCGCTCGCCACCCACGTTCTTAAAGGTGGGTGCAGAAGACCACAACAGCGGCACGATTTTAACATCTGCCGCTGTGAGCTTCTTGCCAATGCTGGGGCCGTCCACCGGGGTGGAATCGGTCTGGGCTGCATTGTGATGGGATATGGGGTAGGCACTACTTGCCAGCCAGGGGTTGACTGCGGGTTCGCCCGCCCCGGTATTACAGACCCCAAGTGCAATGGCCAAACACCCGTAGCGGGCGACACCGGCTGCAACAGACCGTGTGCTCACGGGCATAAATGACCTCCGGCTGACTGAATGATTACCGATTCACCCGCTAGATTTCTGCACATGATTGAGATCCCGCGATCACTGAGGCAATCGCTCGTAACGTACTATGCCGTGAATGGTTGTATGGAAAATACGCCCTTCCTGGTCCATTAGCACACCGGAAAACTGGGTATTGAACCGACTGGAACCGGTAAGGTAATGGAAGTCGGATGCGCCAGTGCTCCAGTCAAGCGCCTCCAGCGCCCACTCGCCGTCACGTGCGCCCACGGTGTAGACTTTATTAGAGCCATTGGAAACGATAGGCACTGAATTCACCGAAGACACTTCCGTATTTACCCAGGCCTGCTGCAAACGCCGTGTCCCGGGGTCCCATACAAACTTCTGCACACCATGCGGCGTGAAATCCGGGTGATGACCAGCCAGCCCCACATAGGCGCCATTGGAGATTCTCGCAATCGGTTTACTGGCCGGGGCGTTATTGACCACGAAGGCTCCGTAACCACCCACAACAACCGACTGTTCGGTTTGTACTTGTGCGGCATCATCCTGCCCGATGTCTGCCCGCTGCATCCCGGCGATACGCCGACTGGGCGCAATCTCCAGTTGCTGCCAGTCTGCGGGAATGTCATCGCGCCAAAACAGCACCATGTTCATCACCTCATCGCCATCGGTGATGACAACAAACCTGTCTTCATCGCCAAAACCCATCAGGCTGGCGGTTGCTCCGGAGCCGACGTTGACGTTTTCAAAGGTAAACGGCTTGCCGCTAACCGGGTCGATAACATCGTCAAAGGTGACGCTGATACGCCCCTTGTTGCTATAGGGTTCCACCCAGGCGCCATCCGCCGGATCCCTGGACAGTTTGTGTCCGTCCCAGACAATCTTGTGCATGTGCTCCAGCGACGGCACAAATATATTGCCTTGCTCATCGATTGCCGGGCCATTTCTTACCCATGTGGCGGCACCCTGCCTGCGCCCCTCATCGAGCATGCGCTGGTTCCATGCGGGTGCAATTTCTGCACCGGTAAGCTGCAAGGTGTGATACTCGGAGAAGTCGCGACTGATCAGCGCAACCCAGCCATCGTCAGTAATGGAGACTATCCATCCATCGTAGGTCATATTCATGGAGTTGAATCCACCCGTGACGTCCGCCGGCCTGACCCATTTGGCTTTCAGAATAATGGGGGAATCGGGGTCTGAGGGGTCTGCGTCTGCATAAGCCAGAATAGCGTCTTTACCGCCAACGTACAGGACATTCTCCGAACTTAACAGATAGTAAACCCCCGCGAGACCACCACCATAATATTCCCTGGCCAGCGGTATGGTAGCTGCGACAGTGGCAAGGCCGGTCATGCCGAGCTTCGGCAGGAAATCGAGCAAGCCAAAAGTGTCATCTGCCTGCCCGGCCGTAACGGGTCCGCCGTTGTTCTTAAACACGGATGAATCTTCAAGAAAGAATTCATCGATTACTGCCAGCGTGTCGTAGTCCAGTTTGGAAATACGTTCAGCCCCATTGCTCCAGATAACCCGCTTGCCGTTAGCGTAAACTGGAGAGATTGCCGCGCCGAAGTGACCCGGCCCGAGATGGGTATAGGTCAAGCCGCCGTTTTCCCGCGACAAGGATTCAGTAGGCCCCTCCGGGCCCGCCTGATTCATACCGGTGGACTGAGCAGAATTGACGTGACCAATAGGCAATACCGAGTCAGCCAGGTAAGGATTAACCGGCGCATACTCAGGAGCGATGCCGGGCACGGCAATGCTGGCCCTGGCGTGATCGGGATCAGCGGCCACCGACACCTCGCCGTCACTACAACCGGTTAGAATAGCGAGGCTGAATAGCGGAAAAAAAACAGCTACCAGCTTGTTATGAGGCATGGAAAGATTCCCCGGTATCGTCAGATTCAAAGGCGGGTCGACTGCAACTACCAGTAAGGCGGCACCGGACGCCTGATTCACCATATCACGACGTCTCTACAATGCTTATAATACCGGGCAATCATGATCACTGATTGTAACAACACTCTATAAAAAGGAGACACTCTTGATACCCCAGGCAGATGATTTTAAGGCCGAATGCGATGCACTTTATGCCCTGTTGGCACCTCTGGAGGAGGCTGATTTTGATCGGGTGACGCAATTCAAGAACTGGACAATCAATGATGTATTGGAACATTTGCATATATGGAATTGGGCAGCCAATGAATCCATGGCCAATGAAGCGTCATTCATGGCATACATCGAAAAAATGATGTCGCCAGAACTGGGAGACGCGCCACTCAAGGAGAGAGAGCGCACATTTCTGGACGGCAGCAAGGGACATGCACTGTTGGAGAAATGGCACAGTTTCTATCGGGAGTTTGCCGACCGCTTTCGTGAGGCCGATCCAAAAATGCGCCTGAAATGGGCCGGGCCCGACATGAGTGCGCGCTCCAGCATCACCGCTCGCCTGATGGAAACCTGGGCTCACAGCCAGGCTGTCTATGACATTTTGGGTGTGGAACGACAGGAAAAGGACCACATCCAGAACATCGTTGTACTGGGTGTAAATACCTTCGGCTGGACCTATACGGTACGCGGTACAACACCCCCCGGCCCAATGCCCTATTTGACGCTCACGGCACCATCCGGACAGATCTGGCACTACGGTGAACCCTCAGACAGTGAACGCGTTACCGGGACTGCTGTCGACTTTTGTCGCGTGGTGACACAGGTACGCAATATTGCCGATACATCCCTGCAGGTCGTCGGGCCGACGGCAACTGATTGGCTGTCAAAAGCACAGTGCTTTGCCGGCGCGGCGGAGGCGCCTCCCGCCCGGGGCGCAAGACACATCGCAGAGACCCGCTGAGTTTCGCGCGTTCGCCTCCAGCCCGCCGTCAGTGCCAACCACTGCGGTGGCGACCACTGCTTGCGCCTCCGTTACTAATCGTTCAGTGGGCAGTAAATGCCGCCCGGAGCTTCTATTAGCGTGGCGCAGCGATTGCAGTGGATACAGCCGTTTTTGTAATGCGGGTCGGCCATGGCGTTTTTGACAAAGTGTGGGTCCTTGATCAGGGGCCGGCCCAGCTGGACAAAGTCAAAACCCTCCTTCATCACCTGCTCCAGGCTTGCCAACTCGGTACAGCCGCCGATGTAAATCATCTGACAATTGACCCGGTCGCGAATTTTTTTTGCATCCTCCAGAAAATAGTTCTCGTAATAAGGGTATTCCCGGAACATTCTGCTGCCAATCAACTTGAGGCCCCACTTGGCAATCGGATTGGTCTGCTGCTCGATCATGCCCGGTGCCAGACTCTCGCCGCGAAAATAAACCATCGGGTTGAAGGGGCTGGTACCGCCCGAGCAGATCAAGGCATCAATGCCACCTCTATCCAACAAAGCGGCAATCTCGATGGCTTCCGGCAAGTGTATGCCGTCGCGCACACCGTCTGTCATATTCATCTTGCCCATAATGGGAAAATCATCTCCCACGGCTTTTTTGACCGCCTCCAGTACCCGCAGCGGCAACCGCATGCGGTTTGCCAGACTGCCACCGTACTCGTCCTTGCGTTTGTTGGTTTTCGGGCTGATAAACTGGCTCAGGCCATAGCCGTGACCAAAGTGAATCTCCGCTGCGTCGAACCCCACTTCCCGCATGAAGCGGCCGGCATCGGCATAGGTCTGCACAAGATAGTCGATGTCCGTTAGGGTCATTGCGCCAGCGAAAGGCGCACCGGAGGCTGCGCCCAACATATTAAAGGTGCGAGAGGGCCCTAGCGGCCGCTTGAGCCGCTGCATCTTGCCAATTCTGGAAAAATTGCCGCAATGGGTCATCTGGCCAGACACTTTTACGTCTGGTGCCAGCTCTTTTAGCTCGGCTATCATAGCGGCAAGCTGGGGCCGCACACCCTCGTGCAACCACATCATCTGGTCATAAATACGACCATCCGCCTCGGTGGCACAGTAGCCGATGGTGGTCATGGCGACACCGCCGGCAACAATTTCCTTGTGGAACCGCTTGAGATTATCCCCGGGTATCCCGTTCGGGCTTTTTCCCTCGTAGGTTGCCGCCTTCACAATGCGGTTCTTCAGGTTCAGCGTACCCAGTTTGGCTGGGGAAAAAGCACGATCAAGGTATTCGCTCACGAGAGATGCTCACATAGTGTGTAGTGACATTGCATAAGTTGCTTTCTCCTATCCGCCAGATGGCCAGCTTATCGACGACATTGCACCAGCACCAGCTGTAACTCCCTCTCTACACGGTGGTGCCACAGCGTTCACATGATCAGCGATGCCATCGGACTAGAAACTGTAGCGGGCCGTCATGCCGATAATCCGCTCGTTCACGGTATTGGTCTGGGTATAGGAGCCGTCACTGATAGCGATGTCGTACTGGTCAGGACCCTGCTGAAAATTGACCGCGTCCTCGTCCATCACATTTTTGGCCCACACCGAGACGTCCCAGTCATGATTGCTGCTGCGCCAGCCGACGAACAGATCCAGTATTTCGTAGGACTTGAACTCCGCGGCGACATTGCCAATGCCGGCGGAGGCCTCGGTATTAAGGCGATCGTCGGTATACTTGAACAGGCCACGGAAATAGACCTCGGTATTGTCACCCACCGGGACGTAATACTCTGAATTCACCGTGAACGACCATTCCGGTTCGCCGCCCAGCGGCTCACCATCGATATCACAACTGGCCAGTACTTCACCGGGCTGCCGATCGTTACAGGGCTGTGTCGCACCGTCCCATTCGCCTTTGTTGTAGCTGAAGGAGCCGCCAGCGCTCCAGGTTTCACTGAGTAATACCTGCCCATCGAGTTCCACCCCCCAGACATTGGCGTCGCCGTTGAAGACGATGCCGCCGGGGACGTCCACAGGCTGGCCCTCGTTATCGAGTAGCTGCACACCGCGAACAAAGCCCAGGTAGCCATCGTAGGTCTGGTAGTACAACGCCGCGTTCAGGGCGAGGCGATCATTCCACAGGCGGCTCTTGGAGCCGATTTCGAAGGCGTCGCTGGTTTCAGAATTGTACAGTTGGTCTTTCACACCGTTGGGAAAAAACTGGATGTTAGGGCTGGGGTTGATGGAGATACCGCTGGGACGATAGCCGCGGTTATAGGAGGCATACAGGTTGGTGTCATCACGCCAGTCCCAACGCAGTGCGACCGAGCCAGTGAAGGCGTCTTCCTTAGCGGAATCCTCATCATCGGGAACCCCCACGATAGGGAAATTTGCAGCGACGCCATCTTCTACCGCTTTCCTGAAAGGCTCCAGCGCGGGAGGCAGGTAGGTCAGAGCAACGAAATCTACATCCGCCCGGCGGTATAGTTCGTATTCGGTCCAGCGCAGGCCGAGCTCCAGTTGCAGGGTATCGGTCAGGTCAAAGGTATTGAAGGTAAAAATGGCGAAGTCATTGGCGTTGACCGGTAGCGTCCCATCACTGCTGGTACCCAGGCCAAGGGGCAGCGTCACCGTATTGGCAAAAAAGTTGGTATTGGTATTCTGGTCTTTGTAATAAATGCCTACCATATAGTTCCAGAAATCGTTGTCCTGGGAAGCCGCGCGCAACTCATAGGACCAGCTGTCGGCGGTTGTTTTCGCGGACTGCCAGGTGGGTGCCGGAATATCCAGGTATTGCAGGGAATACGCCCGGTCTATTGCCGTCCCGGTCTTTTTGGTTGAATCCTGGTAAGCCACAATACCTGTGACCTGATGGTCCATCACGTCCCAGTCCATGATCAGGTTGACGAGACTGAAATCCAGATCCCCGAAGTCGTTGGTATCTGCCAGGGCGATGTAATCCGTGGGGTCCAGCGTGGGTCGCCCACCGAGAGCATCCGTCCCACTCATTCCCTTGGGATCCTTGATATTGCGATCCAGATACTGGTAGATAAGTTGCGCTTCGAATGTGTCGGTGGGTGACCATATCGTACTGAGCCGGCCAGAGTAGGCTTTCGCTTCGGAGTCGTTAAAGCCGGTGGTCACATTGTTCACGTCCAGGCCGTTGTTGGTGTCATAGACGCCGGCGATCCGCACTCCCAGCACCCCGTCAATCACGGGTACACCGACAGCGGCCTGGGTGTTATAGCCGTTGTTATCAGAAACAGAGCCCTGAACATAACCGTTCATTTCATCAAGGCTGGCGCGCCTGGTGATCATATTAATCGCACCACCGGGTGAGGTGCGGCCCTGGAGGGTACCCTGCGGGCCGCGCAGTATCTCGATCCGCTCCAGGTCGTACATCTGGTTGAAGGCGACGTCCGCGCGCACCACAGCGTCGTTCCAGTACACATCGACTGCCGCAGAAACCCCGGATTCCGGGTCCACGCTGACGCCGCGCATGGAGATGGTGGAGTTGCGCGCATTCGGCTGTGACAGGGTCAGGCCGGCAGTCTGTTGCTGCAGGGCAGTGAAGTCGAAGGCTGCAAACTTTTCTATAGCCTGCCCACTGACCACGTTTACCGTGGCGGCAATATCCTGCACGTTTTCCGCGCGTTTCTGGGCCGTGACTATAACCTCTTCCAGCGCTAAATCAGCGGCAAGAATGGGAGTTGCCAGCAGACTGATGGCACTCGCGAGTGCCATTCTGTGAACGGGAACTGCTAGTTTTTTACACTGTGACATTGCCAGGCACCTTCTGTTATTTGCTCAAGGCCCCCCTCTCATACGCGGACAAAGCCAAAGCACATTTTATAATATTGTCTGCGCTGCTCATCCTGCAGCCGGGAAACATCATACCGGTTCTGACTCAGAAGAATCGCCGCCGGAGTTCAGATACATGACCTTGCCGGCAAATTCTCTTACCAGTGACAGAATATATCTCCCGGCATCAGGTGCCCTTTGCTCAACCGGCGCCTGAAATGGACACCGCCGGCCCGCTGCACCTATCGTGAGGATCAGAAAAACTGTTTAAGCGGGTCTTTGGGGAGCGACGTCAATGCAGCTGCGTGGAGCGGCTGCGCCGCCGGGATTGTCGAAGCGAGAAAGCGCCGTTACTCGATATCGTCAACCGGAAGAATCACTGCGCAAACAGCAAACTGATCAGCTGTGTGCGGCTATTAATGCCCAATTTTTCATAGATGGAGCGCAGGTGATTTTCTACCGTGCGAACACTTATATTAAGCATCTCGGCGATCCCTGCGTTACTGCTGCCAGTAGATAATTGGCCTATTACCTGCTGTTCCCTGGCGGTCAGCTTTTCGCCGGGGTGTACGCTCTGTGCCGGCAGGCAGGGCAACTGCCGCCGGTCAGCGCCCCCGGGAACGAGAACATAGCTCCGCTGGCCGCAGCCCCCTGCTGCACTAAGCTTGCCGGGCTGCCCATCGGGCAGCAGCACATCCACACACCTGCCTGAATCCGCAGAACTCTCACCCAGCGTCTGCACACCTGCCCGGATGCTGGCCAGCGCCTGCGGATCAGCGTAATTGGCCGTCAACAGGCTTTGCATACGGCGGCTTCCGCGCACCAGGCGTAACTGATCGTTTAGTACCGCGTACTCCACACCCGCATTTGATTCCTCGATACTCTGAACCAGGGCAGATTGTTCGGCCAGACTGGAACGCATACACAGGGTCTCCAGCACCAGACATACAGGCCGCATTACCGCCTCTAAAGCCAAACGCTGGCGTTTGCCAAAAGCCGGCCGGCCTGCGTGCCGGTGCAGCCCCAGACATAACAGCTGTGGGACATCGCCATTGAACGGCAAGGCCACCCCCATGACATCACCGAGTTCGTGCGGTTCGAGAAAGTTACGAAAATAATTCGACCGGCGCAAAGCACCCTGCTGAACCTGGTTGGAAAGCTGGAATCTCCTCGGGTTTCCGCTTGCCACCCCGCGCCCCGCGCGATCGATCAACGGCCGCATCACCGGATCTTCAACATAGAACCCGGAGGCGTAGGCATCAACGCTTTCCGGGTGCGGCCCCGTATACTCTGATTCGCAAATGAAGGGCTGCCCCCCGCTGTCCGGACGAAAGCGCATATACACTGCGGAATCCGCATCGAGCAGCCGGGCAATCGGGCGCAGCACTGTATCGGAGAGTGCTGGCAGACTCTCGCAGCTCATAATGGACTCGACAGTTGATGAAACGCTGGCAATGGCTTGAGCAGTCAACCGGGTAACCTCCTGCGGCCTGAATTTTTTAGAATCATGGCGGCCGCAAGGAGCAGCATACTTCAAGTGCGACTGAAAACAAATACAACCGCATCGCCGACAGTTTCAGGTCAGTGTGCGCACCGGGTCAGACCCGTCCCAGCCTACAGACGCTTGTTGGATCAGCGTCCACAGGGCCTCCACTTCCGGCCGCATTTCGATTACTTCAATCATGCCAAACAACGGCTGCCGGGTGTCAAAATAGGCAGCTCTCGCGCCTATCGCGGCCGTCGCCGTGAGAACCTGTTCGTACCCCCTGTCAGCGAATGTGCGGCAGCTCGCATCGAAATCCGGGGCGGAGACACCGTAATGATGAAACCCCCAGCCGGACTGCTGTTGAGTTTCGCGGTAGGGCGAGGGTTTTTCGTCCAGTGGCAATATCAACTCGTACTGCATGTGCCCGGAATTTGCCAGTGCCAGTGTGACCTCAAAATCCGCCGGCTGGCCGCGAAAGTGCAGGTCGCAGAGCTCAAATTTCTCAAACAGAAACCACGGCCCTATGTTCAGTAAATCCGTCATTTCCGCCATCGACTGCTCGATATTATCGGTGATGAAGGCCGTCTGAATGATGCCATCCTGAGGTTGGCCAAAATTGAGAACAGGCATGAATATGTCTCCCGGTTAAAACAGGACAAGGTGCCGCAAGCAGGCGCAGCGGTAAATAGCGAAAATTACTCAGAACCGCCGATATAACGTCGTCGATAAAAAGTGGGCGGGCATAAGTAATTCCACTCTGTCGGGGCCGGATCACCGCTGCTAGGCTAGCCCTGAAAATACCATCCTGGAGGCAGCAGCATGACCAACGACTCGACCCACGCGCAACTGAAAGATACCGGAACCACAGCCGTCGGCGTTACGCGACAGCACAAGAGTGCCTTCTTCAAGCAGAAGGAATTGAACTGGACTCCCTGGGTGATGGAGGGAACATGGTTCAAGCTGCTCTCCATCAACCCCGTGTCCGGCGGTTTCTCCATGATACTCAAGGTTGAGCCCGATAACGTGGCACCTATTCACGGCCATATTGGCCTGGTGGAGGGCATTATTCTCGAAGGTGGATTTGCCTATGACGATGACTGGGGCCTGGCCCAGGACTACGTCTGTGAACCAGCGGGCATCAACCACAAACCTGTCACCGGACCGGATGGCATGGTCATGTTTGCGGTCGTTCATGGCCCACTCACCGGTTACCACGAGGACGGCAGTATTGCAGCGGTACTGGATTCCAAATACATGTACGAATTAGCTGAACAGGGCGGTGCTGCAAGCCATATAGACAAACCCCTGCACTGGGAGGATTAGCCAGTTATCCCGGGTGAGGCCAAGCAGTCAGACCCGGGGTAGTCCGCATATAGGCCAAGCAAAAAATGAGTAATTCCCGCTATCGTGCGGGCCCCTGTCGCCCACTAAACTCTGTGGGATGGCAGGTTCTGGAATAACTAAAACAACCCCGGGAGTCATTATGAGAAGGAAAGCATCAGTATTCGTTTTTGCCGGTTCGGCGATCCTGTGCGGCGACGCGGCCGCGGCAGCGCTTGAAGAGGTCGTAGTTACTGCCACGCGTCGCGCAGTGAATCTGCAGGACACAGGCATATCGGTCTCGACTTTTTCAGGGGCCGAACTGGGGCAACTCAACATCACCGATACCGACATGCTTACCCTGGTAACGCCGGGACTCATGTTCCAGAACGGCGGCGGCTCGCCGCTGGTGGGGTTGGTGTCCATACGGGGCGTATCCCAAAACGACTTCGCGGGGCACATAGAATCGCCCAATGCACTGTATGTGGATGAAGTTTACCAGCCGTCCATTTCCACTAGCTCGATCAAAATGTATGATCTCGAACGGGTGGAAATTCTGCGCGGCCCGCAGGGCACACTGTTCGGCCGCAACGCCACCGGTGGCCTGATTCAGCTTATCACCAACAAACCGACTGATGAGCTGGAAGGCTATGTGGACGTGTCGGCGGGCAACTACAGCTCCTACACCGCCGAAGCTGCGGTGAGCGGGCCACTGACAGACGGAGTCAGCGGCAGGCTTGCGCTCTACCACAGTGAATCGAAAGGCTACATCAGTAATTCTATCGGGCCCGACCAGGCGGCGGATGATACTGACGCCGCGCGCATGCACATCAAATTCGAACCGTCAGATCGGCTGGATATTCTGCTTTCCGCCGACTATTACCGCACCGACACCGATAACGTGGGTGGCGCTCACAGCCAGGGGTCGCTGGTGGACCCGGTCACGGGCCTCGGATACAACGTACCTGGCATCAACAATACGGTAACCGGGTACGTTCAGGCCAGCAGCAACATCTACGACGGCGCATACGATCAACCCGGATACCTCGACCGCAAATCGTATAATCTGATATCCAATATCTCGTACGAATTCGATCAGTTACGTCTCGTTTCGCTGAGCAATTACAACAACGTCAATTCTGACTACCTCGAGGATAATGATCTCAGCCCATTTCCGTTTATAGAGTTTATGCAAACCGGCGACAGCGACGCCTTCAGCCAGGAACTCCGTCTGGAACAGGTAGAGGGCGCTACCCGCTGGACCACGGGACTGTATTTTCTCAATATTGACGGCGACTACAGCCAGAGTCTTGCGGTAAATCCGCCACCGGACTACGACCCGGCGGCTCTCCACATCTCCCAAACTGCCAAGTGGAGCCTGGACACCACGTCCTGGTCAGTGTTTGGCCAGGTGGAGAGAGACCTTACGCCTGATCTCGTGCTCACAGCGGGCCTGCGCTGGACCTACGACGATAAGGACTATCACTACAACGTGATTCCCGAGCTCTTTGTTGGCGGCAACCTGATACCCGGTGAAGCACCGCTGGGCGCACCGCCGGGAAGCCTGATCAACGAGGTACTCACCAACGGGCCGATAAGCAACAAACACAACGAAAATGGCACCTCAGCCAGACTGCAACTGGACTACTCGGTTACTGCTGACTGGCTGCTTTATGCCAGCTTTAATAAGGGCTACAAAGCGTTCAATTACAATGCCGGTTTTGCCGGTTTTGCCCCCTACTCCGGGCTTCGCTTTGACGGCGAAGACATCTACGCCTACGAAGCCGGTAGCAAACTGGAGTTCTGGGATAGCAGGGTGCGCTGGAATATCAGCGCATATTACTACGACTACCAGGACTACCAGGCCTTTGACCAGCGGGGGATCAATTTCACCCTGTTCAACACTGACGCCACAATCTACGGAATGGATTCGGAGCTGACAGTGGCGGCCACAGACACTACCAGCCTGATATTTGGTATGTCACTGCTGCACACCAAGGTCGAGGATGTGCCCATCGGCGTGGACCCGGCAAACCCGATATACGTTGATCGGGACGCTCCGCAGTCTCCCGACTTCACATTCAGTGGCACAATCATCCAGGACTTCCCAATTGAGGTGGGTAACATATCGGTCCAATTCAGTGGGTATTACAACGATGGATACTATTCCCAGCTTACCAACGCACCCAATACCAAGATTCCCAGTTTCAAGGTGTACAACGGCCGGGTGAGCTTTAGCGACCACCAGGACCGCTACGAGCTGTCGGTATTCGCCAAGAATTTGTTCAATGAAAAATACTACTCCTACTCCTTCGATATTGCCTCCAACGGTTTTAGTGAACAGACCCTCGGCCAACCGCGCTGGGTAGGGGTAGAAGGGCGCTACAACTTCTAGACCACAGCACGACACACCTGCGGTGCTGCCGCTCTGTGTGCGCACACCGCTACACTGATAGTGCTGAACAGGAGTGGAAAAATGGGAAAACTCGAATCCAGGGTGGCACTGGTAACCGGCGGGGCCTCAGGTATAGGCCGCGCCTGTTGCGAGGCGCTTGCCGCTGAGGGTGCGAAGGTGCTGGTGGCAGATATCAACGAGCAGGGAGGCCAGCTCACAGAGTCGCAAATTGGTTCTGCTGCAGCGTTCCAATATCTCGACGTCACCGTAGAGGCAGACTGGGAAAGGGCCACTGCGAAAGCCATTGAGCAGTTCGGGCGGCTCGACATTGTGGTGAACTGTGCCGGGATTGGTTTCAGCTGCCACGCCGAGGACATCGAACTGGACGCCTGGAACCGCATTGTGGCGGTAAATCTCACCGGCACCATGTTGGCGTGTAAACATGCTATTCGCGCCATAAAGCAATTTGATGGCGGCGGCGCTATCGTGACCATCTCTTCAATTGCCGGCTTGCTTGGAACCTCCGACCTTGCGGCGTATTGCGCAACCAAGGGCGGTGTCACCCTACTCAGCAAGGCCGTGGCGCTCGATTGTGCCGAGCTCGGCTACGGGATTCGCTGCAATGCGATTCATCCGACGTATGTGGATACTGAAATGCTCGACCCGGTGGCGGCAATGGTAGGCAACCGCGACGAAATGATCTCGGGAATGGTCGAGAATGTGCCACTGGGCCGCCTGGCCACAGCCCGCGACATCGCCAACTCGGTCGTTTTCCTGGTTAGCGATGACGCTGCAATGATAACCGGCAGTGTCTTTACAGTAGATGGTGGTACCACGGCGGGCATGCCCGCCAGGCACTCTTCGCGCAACTGACAGCCCGTTGCAGGGCCAGTGAGGTAGGAATATGGAATGTACAGTCAGCGCCATGCTGCTTGCGATACTCAAAAAACATGGAGCCCGTTATATATGCGGCCTGCCGGCAGCCCAGATAGGTTTGTTTATGGACGGCGCCTCGCGCGACCCGGAACTGGTTTACATCACCACCCGGCACGAGGAGGCCGCCGGTCACATGGCCGCCTCCATCTCCAGGGTCACCGATACGCTGGGGGTCTGTTTTGCCACGGTGGGCCCAGGCGCGACTAATCTCGTGCCCGGGGTAGCCGCAGCTTTTGCAGACAACATTCCGATGGTAGTGATCACCGGCCAGAACCAGGCACGCGCGATCGAACCGAGTATCGACCAGTTACAATCCGCCGACCAATTGGGACTGTTCCGCTCTATCACCAAATGGAATGCCGTCATCCACCACCCGGAGCGAGCGCCAGAACTGATTGAGCGGGCAATCCATATCGCTCGCTCCGGAAGGCCGGGGCCAGTGCAGCTGGACATTCCCTGCGACGTTGGCACCCAGTTGTGTAGCTACGATCTGAACCAGATACCCCCGTATCGCCCCCAGCGCCCAAGGCCCTCACGGGAGGAATTGCAACGCGTGGTTGCGGCGTTGCGCAGTGCCCGCAAACCTCTGCTCATTGCCGGCGGAGGTGTTGCGCGCTCTGGTGCTGTCGCTGAGTTTCGCGCACTGGTCGCTCGCACGGACATGCTTGCCATGGCGACCGCCAATGGCAGGGGCGTGTTGCTACCGGACGATCCGAATACGCTCGGTTCGGCCGGCCTGGTCTCTGGCCAGGCAGCGATCGACGCCGGACAGGAGGCAGATCTTGTGCTCGCGGTCGGTTGCAAGTTTTCCACCTTCACCCCGATTCATAAGCCGCCCCACTACCCCAAGCCGGAGCACCAGAAGATTATCCAGATCGAAATAGACGCCGAATCGATTGGCAAGGCGGCACCGATTGAGATCGGACTGGTAGGCGACGCGAAGGCGACACTAGCGGCGCTACTGGAAGAACTGGGCGAAGCCCCCGACTATCAACAGGACACGGCGTGGAAAAAGTCCATGGTGAACAGGCGCGATGACGGCCGGGCGCTTTATCGCGACAGCGCCAGGCAGAGCAAGGTGGTGGGCGGCAGCGGGCTGCTCAACGAGTCGGCGGTTGCCGCCACTATTGCCAGCCTGCTCCCAGAGGACGCCATTGTCGTTCACGATGGCGGCCAGACCATGATGTGGACACTCTCACACATTCAGGTGGACAGCCCGGAAAGGTCGCTGTTTGTCCCAGGTATGGGGCATCTCGGCTTCGGCCTTCCCTATGCCAACGCAGCCAAACTGGCACATCCCAAGCGCGCAGTATTCTGCCTGACCGGCGACGGCGCCATGGGCATGACCATTCAGGAACTGGAAACCGCCTGCCGTTACGGACTCAACGTAGTAGTGGTTGTGTTCAACGACAGCTACTGGGGGATGTATAAACCTTTTGGCGACATGCTGGACAATCCCGAGTTTGGCACCCGGCTCACCACGGTTGATTTCGCCGCCATTGCCAGAGGCTTTGGCTGCCACGCCGAGGATGTTACTGAGCTGACCGAGATTCCGGCGGCCATCGGACGTGCAATGAACAGTGGTAAACCCTCGGTCATCAATATCGGCGTGGATTTTACTCCGCACCCGATGGACTTCCTCTGGCCCAATATCATCCTGGACGGGTTCCAGTTCCCCGAGGCACCCGGAAGCAAATTGAAGGCGGTGGCGTAGACCCCGGGCCAACCGAGCGTCTGTGTTCAGCTGGTCAACATCATACCGCCATCAACCAACATACGGTCTCCCGTGACATGCCGGCTCTCGTCGCTGGCAAGGTATAGTGCTGCAGCCGCAACATCTTCCACCCGCCCGAATTCCCCGGTAGGGATTATGCTGCGAAACCCCGCTTCGGCTTCCTCAAAACCCACTCCCTGTTGGCTTGCTGTCGCCGCCACCAGCTGATCATGCATTGAGGTTCTGATTTGCCCGGGATGAATGGAGTTGCAGCGGATTCCGTAGCCGCGCTGCGCGCAATACAGCGCCACCGACTGGGTCAAGTGGTACACCGCCGCTTTTGACGCGCCGTAGACGGCGATAAAAGGCACGGGCACAAGACCGCCGATCGAGGACATATTGATGATCGTGCCGCCATGGCCTTTCATGGCGCGAATGGCATGCTTGCAGCCCATTAGCGTGCCATCGAAGTTGACTTCAAATATGCGCTTGGCCTGTTGCACGTCGATATCCTCCAACAGCACACCCAGCCCCGCCTCGGAAAATCCGGCATTATTCACCAGGATATCCGGCCTGACCCCCTCCTCGGCAAGACTCTCGAACAACTGTATCCATTGCTGTTCATTGGTCACGTCCTGCTCGAAAAATTGTGCCCCGATTTCGGCTGCGGCCGCCCGGCCCGCCTCTACGTCGATATCGGTGATTAACAGCCGAGCGCCCTCCTCGACAAAGCGTCGGGCGATTCCCAGGCCGAGGCCGGATGCGGCGCCGGTTACAATAGCAAATTTACCCTCTAGTCTCTTGCCCTGCATACTTTTCCCCTCCTCGCATCCACGGTGCGCAGATGTGCTGACATATAAAGTTGATAAGCAATGAACTTTACACAGCGCGGAATTTGCTCGAAAGAGTAGAAATACTCATGCCTCGAGTTGCCGGCTTAGACCACCCCCTCGCGACCGGCCACACGCCTGGCGTACCTATTTGCCAGTGGCACAGCGGACACACCGTGTGCAATGATACTCAGGGCCACGGTCCACGTCACAACCGCGACCAGCGTGTCACTGCTCGGCAAATTTTCTTCCAGCACTATGACGATAAAAACAATGCTGGCCAGACCACGCGGGCCGAACCAGCCCAGGAACATCTTTGAATCGAACCGCATTTTTACCCCGACCAGGCATAACCAGACGGGCACTATTCGTATAATGGTCAGACTGAGGACAGCGTAGAGTATCACCTGCAGACTGACATCCTGTAAGCCCTTGCCAAAGGCCGCCGCGCCGAAGGCAAACCAGGTCAGTAACGACATCAAATTGCCCATGGCCTCGGCCCCACCCAACAGTTCTTCTTTTGCCTCGTGATTCTTGATAAACGAGCCAAACAACATCCCCCCGACGAAAGCGCCGATAAACCCGCTGCCGCCCAACCACTGCGATAGGGCGAAACAGAATATTGCCAGGGTAATTACCGGTATGCGGGTCCAGGCTCCGCTAATCCAGCCGCGCGTGCCGCAGAATCTGACAAGGGCACTCCCCATGATCGCCAGCACGACACCTACGCCCGCGCCGATACCCATCGCTTCGATCGGCAATCTCATGATCAGGCCGGTCGCCTCATCACCGCCCGCCTCGCCAGTGGCGAACGCCAGGAATACCAGTAGCACTGGTACGCAAATGCCATCGTTCAGGCCACTTTCTACATTCAAGCTCTCACGCACGGAATCCGGAACCGACTCGTTGGTCACAACCGCCTGACCCAGGGCGGCATCGGTGGGGGCCAGCATGGTGGCCAGCAGCGCAATCTCCAGCAGGGACAGCGAATCGAAGATGAAAAAACCGGCAACAACACCCGCCGCAATGGTCAGAGGTAAGCCGATCAGCAACAAGCGTACCGGGATTTTTTTTACCGCGCGTAGTGTGCCCAGATTAGCATTTGCCGCATCTGTAAAAAGCACCAGTGCCAGGGTGTACTCCGCCAGGCGTTTCATGAGTTCTCGATCGACACCCAATTCCACCAGACCCAGACCGGAACTACCACAAGCCAGACCGACGAACAGGTATACGACCGGGCCGCTGATCGGCGTGCGCTCCAGCCGCGAGGCCACCACACTGTAAAAAAAGGCGAAAGCCGCCAATACGGTAAGAATCTGGTATTCAGACATAAGCTCTCCAGCTGTGTTTTTACCAGAGTTCGCCGATATTACCCTGGCATCTGATTATAGCCCCAAAGGTCGAGACCGGGTTCAAGCATACTGCCACTCATGCCAGAGCTGTAATCCGCTGTAATGGGATACATATTGATTTACAATTATGGTGATAACTCATATTCATCGCCGGAGGAAAAATTATGGAATTCAGCGTACCGCAAGGTGGAAGCAACATCTGTCATATTGACGTATACCCGGCCACGCCTGTGAAAGGCGTTGCGCAAGACTGGAGAATGGTCAACACCAGCCTGGCACCCGAGAAAGATGTGGATAGGCTCGACGTTCAATTTGCCCGGGCATCAACGCCGCAGCAACGGCAGTTGGAAAGAATGATCTTTGTTTTCTCGATCGCTGAAAGCGTACAGACTGACCTTGAGTCCTGGCGCTTTTTTCAAGGCGGAATCATGTACTGCGAAGGTAAAGCCGACTATTTGGACGACAATAGTTTCGCGCTGAGCGATAACGGCAAGGCGTTAACCATGTCCGTTAAATGTCTGACTGATATTGCCGAAAGCTACAACTTCAGTTTTATGGCTGTGCAGAAAACCAACGAATCTGGAGAATGTCAGATATATGCCTCATCGGATCCAGGTGGTGATATCCGAAGGGTTTAGGGCTTTAATGATGTGACGTCAAAATTCGCGCATCTTTCCGATGCGCCTGCTTGCGCCATTATCGCAGAAAAATTCGTTTCACTGCAGAGACGGTCAAACCAGGGTAGTCGAAACCACACCGTGCCCATACGGGCCTTCAGAGCACGGTCAATTTCCACCATCGCGGCAATATTTTGGCCGGCAAGTGTGTACACCAGGGCAGCCGTAAACGTCGCCGCCATCCCCTGTGCATTCATCTCCTTCAAGATATTAATCGCTTTTTCAAATTCGCCCAATTGCGCATAGGCCTGGGAGAGTATCCAGCGCTCTATCAGGGCGTCTTCAACCGCACTTTGAGTGATAATACTGCGATAGAGTTGTGTGGCCTCCGCTGTATTGCCTAGTAGGAATTCGGTATCAGCGATGTTGAGCATTACTACAGGTTCTTGACTGCTGGTGTAGGCTATCTGAAATTGGGTTCTGGCATTGGCGTAGTCACCGGCCAGCATGTAGGCAAGGCCAAGATCAATATAGTAAGTGGCGTGTGGCTGAAGTTCCAAAGCTCGTTGTAGAGTCGCAATCGCGCCATCGAGATCGCCTTGCTCTGTCATTATAAGCCCGAGCAAGCCTAGGGATGTGTAATCATTGGGATAACGGTCAAGCGCTTCTCTGGTGGTTGTTATGGCCAGGTCAGTCTTGCCCCATTGATAGTAATTGTGAGCTGCCTTGTGGTAGAGAGCCCGACTGGGTTGCATCGCAAGCGCAAGTTCATAGTGCTTGATTGCCTGCTCGTAATTCGCCATATACCGATAGCGATCAGCCTTCAGCTTGTGCAGAAGTACCTCGTCACCCCCCAGCACCTGTATTCTTTCAATTTCGGCCGCGGCCTGATCAAAGTCCTGACGCTCCAACGCCAGGCTGAACCAACTCTGCCGCAATAGGATGGAGTCACCCGCAAAGGTTTCCGCGTGTGTTAGTGCGGCTTGCAGTTTGTCCAGATATTCAGGATCGCCACTTTCATCGTAAACATCCAGGGCCGAGTGAGCATACAACAAATAGAGTGGCATGAAGCGATTTGCCTTGGCTAACAATGGTTCGAGCCGAACCAGCACATCGCCCTGCCTTGCGCCGCCCATATGTGAATCTTCATATAATGTTAAAAACTTCTGGTACGTCTCCTCGTCAATCAACTTGCCTGGATCAACAAACACCGTACTGCCAGGATAAAGTTGCTGCCATTGACGCTGTACAATGCTGTAAGTCTCCAAAGTCATATCGACAATAACCGCTGTGGTTCTCTGGTTTTGTACGGATAAATCCGGACCCCCAAGCCGCTCTATAGTCAGCTCACAACTGCGTGCACCTGGACAATCCATCCTGGAAGTAACGAGCTCGTCTGCACCCAATGCCGACCTGATTTCATGTAAATTGCCATCTTCAGGCCTTGCCTCGTCACTACTCACCAGCGCCAATTCCGTCGCATTGATCACACTTTGCTGTAGAGCCTGTTGTATGCTGGATCTGAGAAGGTCCTGTTGTTGGTCAACTACGCCGCTGGCTGTAGTTATTGAAGTAGGTAATACTGCCACGTAGTCTCTGTGTGCGGGCACCTTGGTTTTGTAGTACCAGCTAAAGCTGATGGCCAGCAGGACAAGGATCGTACCGGCCCCTACGATAATGCCGGTCCGCCGCGGCTGATCGGACTGAACCAGACTTGGCAGAGCAGTTTCCTCCTGCGTGCTCTCTAGCCAGGCCAGCCTCAAGCCCTCCGCAACCTCTCTGGAACCCGGGCGTTTAGACGGATTTTTATGCGTCATTTGCTGCAGTAGTAGATTCAGGTTCGCCGGTGTATGCGCTTCCTCAACCAGTATCTTTGTAGCGAGAGTGCCCAGCGCGTGAATATCTTCGCTGGCATCGGAGTTGTGTGCTGCAATACCAAAATCTGTCACCTTGGCAATGTTATCAACACCTATCAGAACATTTTCCGCCTTGAGATCATTATGTATAATTCCGGCATCGTGTGCAGCGGCGACACCGGCTGCGATTTCCGTCAACCAGCGCAGCAATTCGGTACGATCGGAGTCACGCTCGCGCAACTGGATATGCAGGTTCCGGCCATCCACATATTCCATGACCAAAGCGGGCGCGTCTTCACCGTAGATAATGTCGTAAATCTGGACGATATTGGGATGGTTGAGCTTAGCCAGTGTTTGCGCTTCGCGCTCGAGGTGAGCTCGCCAGTCGGTCTGGGATAAATCCCCACGCAGGTATTTAATCGCCACCTTTCGCTGAAGGCGTAAATCACGGGCGAGAAATACTTCACCCATGCCGCCTCTGCCTATGGCCCTGATTATTTCGTATTTTCCGAGCTCTGCTGCAGTTTTACCTGGGGTCATGGATGTGGGGCGTACGCCGATTCAGCCAAAGGCAGGGCATATGCCAGATGCTCTCCTTTATAGATACGAAAGCGTGGACAACCAAATCGCACCCGGCCCCGACCGCGCTCCACTAACTGCTCAGAGCCGAAGGCGCCTGCCAGACTTTGCGCGAGTTGCTTTCGCGCGCGAAAAATAAGGATGTTGATGTGAGACATATCGACACCCAGATCCCTGGCGAGTTGTTCGCTATCAATCCATCCCTGGCTTCGTTGATCAAGCCCCCGGCTCGCTTCCACGGCTCTCTGTCGGGCAAGGTGCAGCAGCAGGTAATGGTGCGAGCGCTCACCCAGATTCACGGCCTGGTGCCGGTGTTGGTGCTCTAGCCGTAAACCGGTGTTTTCCTCGTCAAGGCTCAGATCGAACACAAACTCAAATTCGTCAAGCTGCTTCTCCTGAAGCTGCTGCTTGGTTGCATCCGCCGAGTCCGCCAGGAATACGCGCCATTGCTTGTCGGCGCAGGTCAAAACCTCTCTGTGCTGCAGCGCGCTCTCCATTTCGGGCCGACTTAGCTCAGTTACGGAGTGACGAAACCAACATTGACGCTCTGAACTGAACGTCACAACCATGCGCGGCTCCTCATCGTTGGGTAGAAACAGGTACGGTGACAGTTCCAGCGTCTCGGTGTCGGGGGTGATACCTACCAGTAAGGAGCGGGGGGGGGAATCCTCTACCAGTTGCCAGGCGGGCCCACGCGGGTGACCAAAATGGAGATCTTCCCCCACCGAAAGGGGCACAGTTTCCTTGGGTGACACCCTCGTATCCCGTAACCAGGTGCCATTTCGGCTAAGATCGCGCAGCGACCAGTTCTGACCATTCCATTCCAAAGCGGCATGGATTCGGGAGACCATATCACCTGCAACGGTGGTATCCACCTTTTCCGCACTCCTGCCCAGCGTGTGATGGGCTCTGACCGGATACTTCAGGTTGGTGCTGGTATCGAGTATTTGCGCCATTTTGCAGTAATATCCCCTTAAATTGCACCTTCTTCGTCGATGTTTCTCGATCTTGGATAAGATGCCACTGTCCAGGGTAAAAAGTAGAGTAAAAACACCTCCGGTGCAACAATGACCGTGTAATCGCATGTAATGTAAAAAAATGCCCGACTCTGGAATAGTCAGTGGCAATGAACAGCATAATCAATCGCGAAAAACATCAGCTACTTGCTCATCTGGATAAATTTGCGGACTCGATCTGGGTCGGCAAGGGGAAAGATACTGTTCCCACACCAGATGGATCGCAAGTCACTGCCTATACAGCCACCATGACCATGGGTCCGGCGTTTGAGACTGTACAGGGTGCGCTCGGCAAGGCCGACAAGGGCCAGAAGCAGTGGTGTGTTCATTACTATAGCCAGCGCGCTGAAGCGTCAACTGGCTTGTCCATGCATCAGGAAACCGGTTATTGGTTATTCGATATAGTCAATAGTGCCTTTTGTAAGTCCGTCTCCACTCCACACGGTATCGCCATACTCGCCGGAGGTGCCTTTACCCTGAGCACGGAGGGAGGGCTTATCATGGTGGCGACTGCCAAAGCCGGCAGCCCGGAGTATGGCATTAGCAATCAACCACACCTTAATCGATACTCACCGATGAAGAATTTTACCAGCAATATGACCCAAACAGACAGTGTCTACTCCTACAGCGAGACATCGCTATTGCGCATAGAGGACCGCGACTGTCTGCGGAGGGACGAGGCAACGTTAAATCTACGACGGTAGAGCTAGCTGCACCACTACCCACTAGAAAATGGAATTACCATGGGTGGGATTTGATACTGGCCAGGGAAGGCCGGTTTTTTTGAAATATTCCTTGTTTGAGGCCAGGAACTGACTTTCGACAGGCTTGTAGGGTGGCAGATGGAATGTCTGATATTCATGGTGAATTTCGTCGTGGAGTGCTTCACAAAGTTGAGCAGGAAGGTTTTGAAGCTGGAACACAGAACGCTGCTTCGGCTATGAACCCCTACCCAGCGCCGACCTGGCAGCACGATGTATGGGAGCAGGGCCGTCAATCGGGCGAACGAATTGCACCGCTTGAGCCCAAGACCTCGCCCCACCCCTGTGGCGAAAACTAAAACATACACGCTCTAACCCTGACCACAATAGTAGTAACGCAGTTTTCAGCCATAGCCACCAGCTAGTCCGTGGCACAGTAATACTTCAGTCAATCGCTCCAGAATTACTTTCTCGGATAGGGCTTGCAGAAAAAAACGGGCCATTCGCCAGATCCTTGTAAAGCTGTGAACGGCCTGCGATGGATCCGGCCCAAATGCCGTCGAATACGTCAATCGGCACTCAACGGCTAGCCGTGACTGATAACAACTGGCTGGCCTATATCCCAGTCCTTGTAATAGATTTCGGTGCCATCTCTGGTCGCGATAGTTGCCACAGTCCTTACTACTTTTTCTCTGCCGTCGCTCCGCCGAATGACTCGAGTGAGAATCCACTGCAATCCGTTCTGGGTGTGCGCATAATTTATATGTCTATTAATTGGATAGGTTTGATCAAAATATTGCGCTTTTTTATCCAGTTTTACGATCCTAATATACCCACTCAGGAGCACTCAGGAGGCGCTTATGCACACAATCAGACGCAGTAACGAACGGGGCCAGGCCGATCACGGCTGGATCAACTCCTTTCACACCTTTGCCTTTGCGGACTACTACGACCCCGAGCACACGGGCTTCGGCCCACTTCGGGTCATCAACGAGGACAGGGTTCAGCCGGGCGCTGGCTTCGGAGCACACTCACACCGGGATATGGAAATTATCAGCTATGTGCTCGACGGTGCCCTGGCCCATAAAGATTCGATGGGAAATGGCTCCACGATTCATCCCGGTGATGTGCAGCTTATGAGTGCCGGAACCGGTGTTCAGCACAGTGAGTTCAACGCCTCGGACGACGCAGCATTGCATTTTCTACAGATCTGGGTCCAACCGAGTGTGCAAGGAATTGCACCGGGCTACCAGGAAAAGCATTTCAGTCCGGATGAAAAGCGCGGCCGGTTGAGATTGATTGCCTCACCGAAAGGTGCCGATGGCTCGGTAGTCATTCACCAGGATGTGCGTGTTTTTGCCGGCCTTATTGATTCGACTGAAACGGCCAGCCTGGAGGTGGCATCGGGACGCCGGATCTACCTGCATGTTGCTCTTGGCAGCATTTCAGCAAACGGCATAAAACTGGCGGCGGGCGATGCAGTGAAAATTGAAGATTCGTCTACACTCATGCTGGCTGAGGGTGACGGGGCCGAGGTCCTGGTTTTCGACCTGCCCGCCACGGCTTGACGATGAGGAGCGAACACTTGCAGGCATTTCGAATGCATATCGATGTACTTGCCGCACAGGCACCGGGATAACGCAAGGTCGGCGCCCAATCATGGCTGCAACTACTGGCTTTTCTCGAGCAATCGGCGCACCTCCTCCGCTTGCAGAGGGCGTACCAGGCGCGCCACTTCCTTACCATCGCGCAGCAAGATCAATGTTGGCCATAGCTTGACCCCAAAGGCGCGACCCAACGGTTTGCCTTTGCCATCGTATACCTTGATATGCAGCAGCTCTGAATGCTCGCCCATTGTTTCGCGGACTGCAGGCAGTGCCGCCTTGCAATGGCCGCACCAGGGTGCCCCAAACTCTAGTATTGCATCGCCCACCTGCTCGCCCACCTGCTCGACACTCGGCGCTTCTTCGCCATACTCCGGATTAAAACCTCGGGTGCTACTGTTCATCTGGCATTCCTCTTCGCACTAAGGTGACAGTGTACTCATTTTGTCCGCCTCTACCATAGAGGAGTGAACTCGCCCCCGCTCCGCAACACCACTGTGCGAACAATTGGGTATACTTCCCGAATCGGGTATCTTACGCCGACCGACGGGAGGACTTCCCCGACGGCGAAGCTGACAATGCAAATGAAAGGGCAACCGAATGATTCGGTGTGTGCGAATATGGACAGGGGATGATCAGAATTCTCATTTCGAGGAAGGTCGGATCGACCTCAGCACCGGGGCCAATGGTGATCTTCTCAGCGATAAACTACCGGTCACGAGCACGTCATTTCAGGAAACCGCCTCTGGCGGCACACTGGCCTGGCACACAGCTCCGGTGCGGCAGTTGGTTGTGACGCTGAGCGGTACGCTGGATTTCGAGACGCGCGGAGGCCAGCATTTCCAGCTTGCACCCGGCGACATTCTACTGGCCGAGGATACCATCGGCGGCGGCCACTCATGGAAGCTGGTTGACGAGCAACCCTGGCGACGCGTTTATATTGTATTGACACCGGATGCACCAGTACCTTTCACACCAGCGAATTAGACATTGCAAATAGATGGAACGCACCAAACCATATTAGAGGGTAAGGTCTTTGAAACACATGAGTTCTGAGGAGGAGGTTGATGTCGCCCTGGTAGGCGCGGGCATCATGAGCACGACTCTTGGTGTGTTCCTGAAAGAACTACAGCCCCACCTGAAGCTTGAGATCCTCGAACGCTTGCCCGGCGAAGCGCAGGAGAGTTCGGGTGCGTGGAACAACGCGGGCACAGGCCACGCCGCCAACTGCGAGTTAAATTACACATCGATGGACGCGAATGGTCAGGTCGATATCTCCAGGGCGTTGCAAGTCAACGTTGAGTTCGATCTGTCCCGGCAGTTCTGGACCTATCTGATCAAGAAGGGTGCGATCGCTGCGCCTGAGGAATTTATTCACCCGGTACCGCATATGAGCTTCGTGACCGGCGCCGATCGACAGGACTTCCTCCGCAAGCGTCACGCGACGATGAGCGACCACCATTGCTATGAGGGCATGGAGTATTCTGAGGATCACGCGCGGATCGCCGAGTGGACGCCACTGATCATGGCGGGGCGCGACCCGGCTCAGCCGGTCGCGGCAACCCGCATGGTGACAGGTGCCGACGTCAACTACGGCGCACTTACTTCCAGCCTGCTGGCGTATCTCGATAAGCAGAATGATTTCGCCATGCGCTTTTCGCAAAATGTAGTCAATCTGCAACGCCGTCCGGGCGGCGGCTGGCAGCTGGATGTCAGGGACGAGTCCACCGGCGCTCAGCGCTCCATAAACGCGAAATACGTATTACTCGGCGCGGGTGGCGGTGCACTTCCGCTGCTGCAGAAATCAGGCATCCCCGAGGCCAGAGGCTACGCCGGCTTCCCGGTGAGCGGCCTGTGGCTGCGTTGCGGCAACCCGGAAGTGGCCGGACGCCATGACGCGAAAGTGTACGGGATGGCCGCCACAGGCTCCCCCCCAATGTCTGTGCCCCATCTCGATACCCGCATCATCGACGACAAGCGCTGGTTGCTGTTCGGGCCCTATGCCGGATTTTCGACCCGGTTCCTCAAGAACGGTTCATTGTTCGATTTGCCGAAGTCGGTGCGGTGGGACAATATCCTGCCGCTTCTGGCGGTCGCGCGCGACAATTTCCCGCTGGAGGAATACCTGGTCGGTCAGGTGCTTCAGAGTACCTCCCACCGCTTCAAGTCGCTGCGCGACTTCTACCCCGAGCTGGATGTGAAAGACTGGGAAGTGTCGGTCGCAGGGCAGCGTGTGCAGATTATTCGCAAGGATAAAGCACATACGGGAAAACTGGAGTTCGGTACCGAGATTGTGCATTCCGCCGACTCTTCGATCGTCGCACTGTTGGGCGCGTCCCCCGGTGCCTCGACCGCTGTCTCGATCATGGTCCACATGCTGGAGAACTGTTTTCACGAACAACTCGTGGGCCACTGGGAGCCCAAGCTGAAGGAGATGATTCCCTCCTACGGCCACGACCTCAAAACGGACGCTGCGCTTTCTGCTCGTCTCCGCGCCGAGAGCGCCGAAGTACTGAAGCTGCGCAGTGTGTAGTGTAGCCGCTGCATCAAACGGGTTCTTCGAAACCGGGGCGGCTAGATCCTGGAAACCCACTCCTCCCAAACAACATGGTTGAGCTACCCTATCGGACTGCGACAGCTCCACACCTTGCTCATGTCACGACTGTGATGCCTCCCAGGCGTCCTGAGCAACTTTCCAGGTGACCAGGGCAACAGTTTCACCGTTTTCCCCGACGAAATGCAGCGGCCCGAGGAAGCTCATGTAAAATTCACTGTCTTCCGGGAAATACGTCCTGCCGTGGTAGGCCTGGCACGCTTCATAGCCGTAGCCCGGCGCGACCGCTGTGTCACCACCATCGTCGACACCACCGCGCACCTCCATACGCCCTCGCGTCAAAAAGTACTCACCGGGGCCTATATGCACATGGCTGGCAAAGGACGAACCGGCAGGACAGTCAAATATCGCAGTCCAGGCGCCCATCTCCGGTGCTACATTCAACAGTTTCCATCGTATACCACCGCCTGAAAGCGTGTCGGGAAAATCCACCCAATCGACCTCGTCCATCTGGACATATCGGCCCGCCACAACGCTCATGTGCTCTGGTCCACTCATATCTGTATCTCCCCGGTTTTAGCAAACGAAGCTAGGGGTTCGAACCCCATAGTTACTGTCAAATCCAGATTCAACTGGCCTGGCTCGCCATACTTGCCAATGAGTTTGCGTTCAGAATCTCAATCCAGTAACCGTCCGGATCCTTGATGAACGCGAGCCCGCGCATGGAACCAGCGTCGGGTTGCTTAACGAATGTCACGCCCACTTCTTCAAACCTTTCGCATGCCGCGTAAACGTCCGGGACAGATATGCCGATGTGTCCAAAACCACGCGGGGCCTCATTGCCATTATGGTAGCCCTCAAATTCAGGATCGGACTCCGTGCCCCAGTTGTGTGTCAGCTCGAGCATCGCCTTTTGGCGGAAAGCATAGGCAGTCCGCTCTATGTCATCCGCCGGTAGCGGTTCGTCTACCCCGTTTCTGACATAACCCAAAAAGTAGAGACTGAACTTCATCTCGGGAAAGTCGAGCTTCTTGATCAACGTCATCCCCAGAACTCCACAATAGAAGTCCAGCGACCGCTGGGGGTCGCCTATGCGCAACATAGTCTGGTTGAACACAAACTGTTCCGTTGCCTCCAGGCTTACAACCTGCCCCTCGTCCCAGGATGTTCCGATTTCTGCCTTATCCATGATCCAGTTCCCCAATTCCGCCGTAAATAATCAGTCAAACACGTGTATTAGTAAAGCGATAGTTCCCCGTGCCTGGCCAACTGAGCCAGGATAGGAAATTCGCTAACAACATAGTATTTACATTTCTTATACTTGATCTCATATTACCCCTACTATAAGTATGAGTCAGTAGCTCCACACTAATTGAGGCCGCTGTGATTCCACCGCTTCGCTATCTGCCCCTCGCTATTTGCCTCATGTTGGCAACGAGCCTTGCCTACCCCGCTGACAAGGTTGTGCTGCAACTGAAGTGGAAACACCAGTTTCAGTTTGCAGGCTTTTATGCCGCTCAACAGCAAGGCTACTATGCTGAGGAAGGTCTTGAGGTAGAGTTACGCGAAATCGCCAATTCACTCACACCGATCGATTCCGTGCTCACAGGCGACGCCCAATATGGCATCTCGGACTCCAGCCTAGTGTTGCAACGTTTGCAGGGAAAGCCGCTGGTAGTACTTGCGGCTATTTTTCAACATTCACCCATGGTATTAATGACCACCCACTCATCCGGCATCATCAGCCCGCTACAACTCAAGGGCAAACGAGTCATGTATCGCAAAAATATTGATGATGCGGTGTTACTGGCCATGTTTTCCGAAGCGGGGCTGGGTCTCAATGAACATATCCATGTCGATACGAGTTTTGACTATAAATCGTTACTGAATGGCGAAGCCGACGCCCTCGCGGGTTACACCACCAACCAGCCCTTCTACTATCAACAATCGGGCGTGCCAATTAACATATTGGCGCCGGCCAATTATGGCATCGATTTTTACGGCGATATGATCTTTGTCGAAGAAAGCTATCTGAAAGCGCACAAGGAACAAGCACTGGCCTTTCGCCGCGCGAGTTTGAAAGGCTGGGCCTACGCGCTAGAGCACCCCGAGGAAATTATCGATTGGATTCTCGCCAATTTGGATACCGACAAAAGCCGCGAGCATTTACTCTTTGAAGCAGAACGCACCGCCCGCCTGATCCAGCCGGAACTGGTGGAGCTGGGTTACGTCAACGCCAATCGCTTCCTGCGTATTACCGACATCTATAAAAGCCAGCAACTGGCCGATGCCGATGTCGAGCTTCAGGGCCTTACTTATCTGGACTATTTTGTCGACAATACAGCTGAGGACCTGAATCGATGGCTGTCGATTACCGGTACTGTACTGCTAATTTCCTTCATCGTTGCACTGGCATTATGGATTATTAATTTTCGCCTCAAGAGCAAAGTCACCGCGCGTACCAGGGAGCTGCAAACGGCCCACAACGAGCTCGATAACTACCTGAAGCTGATTAACCACTACGTGATAACTTGTACCATCGGCAACGATGGGCTCATGCAAATTGTCTCCGATGCCCTGTGCTCTATCACCGGCTATAGCCCGCAAGAGCTGATTGGCCAGAGACACGAAATGTTGCTACATCCAGACAATGACCTGGATATACTCCTGAACGTTCGCAAGCATATGGAAGCAAGGCAATTTTCGTCTGGCGAAGTAGCCTACCAGTGTAAAAATGGGCAAAAAATTTGGCTGGAATATGATCTGGCACCGCGGCTGGACGAACAGGGTGAGCCTATCGGCTTCACCGCAGTATTTATTGATATCACCGTGAAAAAAGACATTGAAACCCGGTCGCTCACCGATAGCCTGACCGGCTTACCCAACCGGCGTCAACTGGACGAAACGGTGGAGAAAATAATGGCCAATGCGGAACGGCATACACGGCCATTTTCGGTAGTACTGGTAGATCTCGACAAATTTAAACAAGTGAATGACAACTATGGCCATCAGGTGGGTGATGAGATCTTGAAAGAAACCGGGCGGATACTGCTGGAGAACACCCGAAAAGGCGATACCCCAGGCCGCTGGGGCGGAGAAGAATTCATCATTATTTGCCCCGAAACCGATGCTAACGCCGCCACACATCTGGCCGAGCATTTACGTGACATTATTGCAAACCACCCTTTCGACAAGATCGACCTGCAGACCGCCTCCTTTGGCGTGGCGCAGTGGGGCGTAGGTGAAAGCTACAAACAATTACTCAAACGAGCGGACCAGGCGCTGTATCAGGGCAAAGCCCAGGGCCGCAATTGCGTGGTAACCGCGGCATCTCACCAGAAGACGCACACTGAGTGAGCCTTAGCACTATTATAGTGCCATGTACCGTCAGTATTTCTTACACGCCCGTCTGCGGAAAACCGGAAGTTTCAACTTGCAATGCAATACGGTTGCGCCCGGCGTTTTTGGCGCGATACATGGCCGCATCCGCACGCTGCAGTAAATCTTTTATCCCGCGGTCATCCGGCAGCAGCTCACTGACACCGAGACTTACGGTGATCTCCCTGCCCTCCAGTGCATCTGACATTTGAGCCAGCCGCACCCGCTCGGCGATATGTTGCGCTTCAGCCAGAGGTGTCTCCACCAGCAGGATGGCAAACTCCTCTCCACCCAGGCGGATCACAAGGTCTGAAGTACGAGACTCATTCTGGCAGTGCTCGGCAAGCCTGCGTAACACCCGATCACCAAATGCATGCCCCCAGGTATCGTTAACCTGCTTGAAGTGGTCCACGTCAAGCAGCACCAGCGACAGCGGATGGCCGTAGCGGCGGGCCCGATCATACTCCGTCTCGCCTTGCATGCTGAAAAGGCGTCGATTAGCCAGTCCAGTCAGGAAATCCGTATAAGCATAGACCCGCTCAACGGAGAGGCGATGAGCAATCGACCAGGTAAAAAAGGCAAATGCCACAGCACAGCCGATCGCCGGCAGATGCAATAGTAGATCAGTATTTGGCAAGTAACCCGATACTCGCAGAGTGCCCAGCAAGGAACCGAGGTGCGCGACGGTCCAGCCCATGACGAATACCGAAGCGTAAGGCCGACGCCGATACCAAAGGTAAAAAGCGAGCACTATGGTTAATACGGGGCCGAGGCCCGCCACTAACGCCAGGATTGCCGCGAGCACGCCAATGGGTAATACCGGGGAAAGTACCACAGAGAACGCCAGCCATTGCAGCACGGCCACCAAACGATCAGCCCAGACGTCCTTGCCCGCCATTAGCAGGTAGCGTCGGTAGAACATCGCCCCAAAACCGAATAACAAACCGATAGTGGCAAGATGCAGGACGTTGGTATACGCCAGTAGCGTATTGGGCAGCCACAGACTGGGAAAGCCATTCAGGAAAGCCAGATACAGGCCATAGGACGACAGGTAGGCGGCCAGCACCAGCGCATTGGCTTCCTTGGCCAACCGCGCAGCAAATAGCAGGTACAGCACAGTGACGCCGATACCTCCGAACAATACCCCATAGGAAAGGCCCACAAGCTGCTCATGCCGCTGGAATTGCGCCGGCGACCACAGGGACAATTCCAGATTCAGATTGGACTCTGTCGCCACCCGCAAATACACCACCTGGGAAGAAGACGGTGGAAGCTCTAACTCAAAAGCAGCAATGCGACTACGCAAAGTACCACGAGGCACTACCGCTGTATCTCCAGCCACCGACACATCGCTGGGGCCGGACCCGGTATAAAGTCGGACATCGTCGGTGGGCGCGTAATCATGGCTCAGAATCACCCTGCGCGGCGCCGGATTGGGATTGACGATCTGTAGCCGGGCCCAATAGACCGAGCTGGTAATACCCAGGTTGAGGCTGTCGGGCTGTAGCACCGGGAACTGACCACTTTGCCAGGCAGACACTACCTGCTGGTAGGAGAGCGACCCGGCGGGATCCTCCAGCAGAGCCAGCTGGGTGGGGCTAATCCGCACACGCTCATTGGGCACAGTAATCGCCGCTGGTTCGCCGGAACGTGCAGGCACACAGCAAAGTAGCATAAGAAACAGCAACAAGTAGAGTTGACCAGTTTTAGCAAAGCAGGTCATATCAACATATCCGTAACCGGGAAATGAGGCTTGATTGTAACCCCGGGCTCCTCGCGCGCAACATGTAATACGTGCCTGGTGGCCGTCAATTTATTCTGCAGCGTGTGGGGTCTTCAGCATAAAAAGCAGCAGAATAGCCAAGAGGGATGCCGCCCCAGCACCTGCATAGCTAGCACTGAAATCGCCAGTTATTTCTGCAAAAAAACCTGCAAGAACCGGCCCCGCTGCCTGCCCGGCAGAAAATACCATGGTAAGTGCCGCCAGCGCATTCGCCGCTGACGCAGGACCAAAAAAGTCGCCCGATGAAGCGGCCATGATTACCGGTATGCTCCACGCTGCCAGGCCAAACAGGATAACCGAGACGTAAAGGCCGGGCATCCAAGCGCCAAATCCGACCAGCAGAAAGGAGGATGCCAAAATGGCAAAGGCGATGCCCATGCCACCGCGGCGGCCTATCCTGTCTGAAATCGATCCAAACAGCACGCCGGAAAAGACACTGCAAAGCCCGAACAGGGCCCACAGACTGCCAGCATCGGATTCGCTCAATTGGTAGCTGTCGACCATGCTGGTCACAATGAAGGTGACGTAGAGCATGTAAGTTGCGCCATAGATGCCAAATATCACACCCATATGCGCCAATAAGCGGATCTTGCCCGCGCGCGGTAGCGGTTCTTCGTGCCTGGCAGGTGCGCCCGGAACACGCCCAAAAGGCAGCAGTCCCATATCGCGGGGATAGTTTCGGATCAGTGTATAAGCCAACACCGCGGCACCACAGCTGATGGCCGCAAAAATAAGCCACCCCATCTGCCAGGATAGGAACCCATGAAAGGGCACCAGCTGCGGCACCACGAAACCGGTCATAATGATGCCAAAGCCGGGACCGGACATGACGATTCCGGCCGCCAATCCCCGGTGAGACGGGTAGAACCAATGCGACATAACACTCATAGCCGGCAAGACCACGCCGCCACTACCGATCCCCGTCAGGAAATAGAGCGAGCAGAGCAACAGAAAGTCTTCAGTGAACGCCATCCCCAGCATTGAAACCGCACCAAGCATCAGACCGGTAGCGGTCATTACGCGCGTGCGCAGCTTGGGCAGAAGAACCGGCACGACCAGGACGGCGATCAGATATCCGACCATATTAGTGAAGCCGAGCAGCCCGCCCTGGCCATAATCCAATCCCAGCGAAGCGGATATGGATGGCAACATCATGCCAAAGGCGAACCGGCTCAGACCGAGGCCGCAAAAAATAGATACAGCACCGGCTCCGGCAACAATCCAGGCGTAATGCGGGGTGCGCCTTGCTCTTAATGTATGCATGTTATCCATGGAGGCGCCAGGGGTCTTGAAAACCGTCACTGCCCCAAAACGGACTGTCGGATCTCGGTGTTCATAATGTTGTTTCCAGCGCAGTATTGGTGATTCAGTCGTAAATAACAACGCGGCGAACTTCGAGGTTACTCCGCTGTGGCGTAGCTGGCAGTGTGGCTACATCGCCGGCTGAGCTTCAGCGCTTGATGGGATTTCACGCTGCCAGGCTGACGTCAGCGACGGCCACGCCAGAGAGTGGGTCCACAACAGGGCCTGCAGGGACGAAATGCCCGTTCGTCGGCTGATTCCAGGAGAGGAAATAACCCTCCTTTGATGCCTGCAGATCCAGGGTGTCAGCGACCTCGGGTATCGCTCCCACCCGGCTCAAGTAGGCGGCAATATTGGTGTAGTCATAGATAAAGTTTTTGTTGAGGCGATACAGCGAGTGATATATCGCATCGAACCGCGACAGGTGCGGGTATGCATGTATATCGGCAAGCGTTAATGTTGCGCCAGCAATGAAAGGGCCAGTGTGTGCTAAATACGAGTCAAGCTTGCTCAGAGCCGCGAAGACTTTACTAAAATTCTCGTCGTAGTCAGTCTGATCGCTGGCAAAACCGGCGCGGTAGATGGGGCTGATAAGATCATCATTCAGCGACCTGATGATCTGATCTACACCAGTGCGCTGCGACTTCGGGTACAAAGTGTGGTGATCGGCAAACTCGACAGCTACTGAATCAAACATCTCAATAATCTCAGCGGACTCATTGTTGACGATTGTTTGTGTCTTCGTGTCGAACAGTACGGGAACGGATGCTCTGCCAGTGTACCCGGGTGAAGCCAGTGTGTAGATGCCGGGCAGACGATCAATCTGCTCCACCGGACTAGGACTATTCCCGTTGCCTGGATAGATATCAGACAGGTTCCAACCTTTCTCAGTCTGCACTGAGCCAGCAATCGTCAAGCCAATATGCCGCTCCAGCCCGGTAAGCTTTCGTGCAAGCTCAGTGCGGTGTGCAAACGGGCAGAGTTTCGAGGTGAACAACCAGTACCGCCCCGATTCGAACGGATATTCCGCGCTGCCCAGTGCGTTGTGAAACGAAGTGGTCGTGACGTGACAAAGTTCATCGGTACTCATGGTTAGCTCCAAATCGGCTAGTTTTTCATCTAGAGAGGTCTGTATGGTGAGACCTGTCCTCGGCGCTGTTTTACCTAACAAGCAGCGGGTTGCTGGTTTACCAGGTGTCTTTTCAGTATGTGAAGTGAATCCAGTCACAGTGTCCTCCACCGCGTTGATCGGGCGGTTGTTGAGATCACCTGGTATAGAATAGTATTGTTTAAACCGATCGGTCAACACGCTGCTTAGAGTGTCTGATCATATGTAAACAACTTTTTGTATAACAGCATCAACACCCTGTTCTCACCTTAAGGTTTAATAAGGCTCTCGCGCCGGTAGGGTTGTGGACTCCTGCAACGGGGGCAGTAGCCATAAGGTCATAGCAGTGAGACCTTCCCCGATCGTCCCTCTACTGAAGCGCCTCCCCTGTGGCCAGGTAACACCTATCGCGGTAAGCCCCTGGACCCAAGGAAGAACGTTCATCGACGGCGACGCAAGGAGTAGGAGATGCAGGAAATAAGGAGAAACTGTGGATTCTGTGCGCGTTTTCGAACTCGCTGAGCTATCTATCACCGCGAGCATAGCGGGGTAGTTGATGGCCGAAAAGTCAGAGGGGTTCGGATCCTGAGCCAGGTATTTCGCCAGTCGGAAAAGATTTCTTGAGCGTTCAGCAACTCATTCTGCTTATACTCTTCTATTCCGAACGATGATCCATGTCAGATTCAATTTTGATGCGGACGAGTTGTGCAAGAGTTCGAACATCCAACTTCTTCATGACTTGGGATCGATGGACTTCGACCGTGCGCTCACTGATGTTCAGTTCCTGAGCAATCACTTTGTTCATCTCGCCGTTTGCGACACGATTAAAGACTTCATGCTCTCGCCCGGTAAGGGAAGCGATTTTATCCGCTAACTGCTTTTGATCGCGTAGTTTCTGACGTGTATCCGTGTCGCATGTGAACGCTTCATTGATTCTATCGAGCAGGTCTTGTTCTCGAAAAGGCTTGCGAATAAAATCAAGTGCACCGCGGCGCATGGCCTCAACAGCCATTGGGATATCACCGTGCCCGGTAATAAAAATGATAGGTAACGAAGAACCTTGCTCATTGAGCTTTTCTTGCAAGTCCAATCCCGTCATGCGTGGCATGCGAATATCCAGCACCAGGCACCCCCCCCTGGCGGGGTCGTAAGCCGCCAGAAAATCGAGCGCGGATTCGAACAGTTCGCTAGGCTGATTGATTGAGTCGAGCAACAGGCTCAGACTCTCACGAACACCCTCATCGTCATCGACGATAAACACAGTTTGCGCGTTATGCATCTTGCTCTCCTGGATCAGCGGCTGGTAAAGTGAAATAGAACGTTGCACCGCCGCAATCATTATTGAAAAAATCTATTTGCCCACCATGTGACAGAACAATGGCGCGGCTAATCGAGAGCCCCAATCCCATTCCACTCTCTCTTGTAGTTGAAAAAGGCTTGAATATTTGTTCTGCTGCCCTGTCCGAGACGCCGCCACCGCTGTCAATGACCGATATTTCAATATCATTGTTCTGGCACAGGCGGGTCTGCAGCTTGATGATATCACCTCGCTCGCAGTGTACTGACTGCATAGCCTGCATTCCATTACGCAGCAGGTTCAACATCACTTGCTGAATCTGCACACGATCGACTGACACCGGCGGCAGCCCATCGGCAAGCTCCAGCTCTATTCCTATATCTCTAATCCGCGCATCGGCAACGGCGAGTGAAGTGACCTCTTCGATCAGCGAATTGCATTCTACAATATCGAAGGTGATAACGTGTTGTTCGGTCATTCTTTGCATGCGCTCGACAATTTCACCCGCGCGCAACGCGTGCTGGCTGAGCTTGTCCAGGATTTCTGGCATGCGGTCTTCTTTGCCGGAGCTCAAGAGTCGTTTGCCTGCCTGTGAGAACAGGGAGATTGCGGTTAGCGGCTGATTAATCTCATGTGCAATACCCGTAGCCATTTCGCCTAACATATTAAGACGGTCAACGTGGGCCAACTTCTCTGTCAGCTCCCTCTTTTCACGCTCGGCAGCGATGAGAACGGATATATCGCGAACAAAGCAGACCAGCTTGCGCTCCGTTTGATGTTGCATTTTACTGATAGACACTTGCGCCGGGAACTCTGAGCCATCGCGGCGTTTTCCAATAACCTCACGCCGCTCGAACCGGACGGACATTTCGCCGGTCTGTCGATAATGGGAAAAAAGCTCCTCATACTCCTTTTTATAAGGCGCGGGCATCAATAGACTGAAACTCTTACCCACCATTTCTTCTGGTGTGTAACCAAACTTCAGTTGTGCCGCTGGATTAAACGCCTCGACTTTGCCGCCTGCCCCAACTGTTATAACAGCGTCAATCGCGGCGGCAACAATCGACTCGGAATAGCCTTTCTCCTGAATAAGTGAACGTTCGGTACCTTTACGATCCGTGATATCGGTAAGAAAGCCATCCAACACAAGATCCTCGCCCTCATCCGGATAGACCGCAATGCCCCGGTCCCACACCCAGCGTTCCTCGCCGGCCTGCGCTCGTATGCGATATTCTATGTCGAAGCGCCTTTTCCCCGCCACGGCTTCTGCTACGGACTGTTTCACCCTGGCGAGGTCATCCGGATGAATCAACTCGCCCCACAATACCTGATCTGTTCTCAATGCGTCCCGGTCGTAGCCACAGAGCGCCCGGCATCCGTCGCTGACAAATTCCATTGACCAGGGATAATGCTCCTGGCAGCGGTAACTCATCCCTGGAATGTTTGAGAGCAAACGCCTGAAACTCTGCGCATCTTCGAGAGCCTTTTTAGCTCGACTACGCGAGCGCAACAGGTAATAAGTGATCAATGACGCCAGGCTACTCAACAATATAAGAAGTACCAGCATGGCGATTGAGAATAGCGCGGTGGACTCAGTTGAATTTACAATAATCGCCCGTTCGCGGGCAACCAGCATGTACCAGACAAGTGCGATTACGGCAGCGACAACCAGCCCTGCCAGCGCTGAGCGAACAAGGACAGCACGCCGCCCTGCCATCTTCGATTTGTCCTGCTTGTCCTGACTCAAGAGTGCCTCGTTGCTCGAAAGGCTGGTTTTTCTCTATAAATTTGTATCATGATCACATAGCCCCCTCCAGACAACCCAAACATGATCGGTGGGATTAGCCGGAAAATACGGGATCGTACAAACGCATAGACAGGTAGGACGTTGAATCGTCGTTTTTCCATTAACACAATGGGATACAGTGAGCTAATGACTCCAAACGGGCAGAACTCACGGATGCAGTTTGCTGCAAATGTTCTGTGCCGAACAGAGCTACGCCGCATACACAGAGCGAGCGTAGCGATATGAACCAAGGCCTGCGTTTTGTTATGTCTTTTTGGTGGCTCGCAACATCCAAGCCGTCTTTTCATGGATCCGCATACGATCAGAAACTAGCGAGGCTGTTGATTCATCGTCAGCTGCTTGCGCTACTTTCAATACTTTACGACACGTTCGAATTACCTGTTCGTGACCTAAGGTTAACAACTCAACCATCTCCGATGAACTTGGCACACCATCGACTTCTTTAATGGAACTGAGCTTCGAAAAGGCTTTATAGGTCGCTGGCGCAGGTACGTCAAGTGTTCGAATACGTTCAGCAATATCATCGACTGCAACTGCCAGTTCCGTATAGTGCTCCTCAAACATTAAGTGCAACTCACGAAACTGAAGTCCCGTGACATTCCAGTGAAAATTGTGCGTTTGCAAATATAGCGTATAGGAATCCGCCAAAAGACGCTTTAATCCGTCTGATATCTCCGTTCTATTTTTCTTGCTTATGCCAATGTCTATATCACTCATTTCATTCCTCCTTGTGTAGACTTGTGGTAAATACAACACCTTTCTTAACCATCCAGGACTGGCGCTGCATCTCTCGATTAGGAATATTTATATTTATATCATGGGGAGCATAAGCGTAAACTAAGCACTATTGCTATCCGTTAGGCACACATTAATATCAGGGATACCCACAATACTTCTAAGTTGACCACCGAGTCACAATTTCGCCTTTCTGTGAACGTTGAACTCGTTGCGGTATTTCGAACCCGATTGTGCGCGGATAAAAACGCCGTTTTCCGGCCTCGGCAAACCAATTTCGCGCACTATTTGCAGCGAGAAGGCAGTGCTGGACGTACGATAAGTACCTGGATAACACGCCTTTCTATCCCTGAACACAGGATGTTTTTACGATGAAAAAAAGTGTGAAGCGCGCAATGGCTGGTGCGGGATTAGTCCTTGTTGCCGCCGGATGCTGGGTGTTGTGGCAATACTACCAGGCCCCGCCATTGCCCGCTGGGTTCGCCTCGGGCAACGGGCGAATTGAAGCTGTACAGGTCGATATTTCGACAAAAATCGCCGGCCGCGTTGAGGCCATATTGGCGGAGGAAGGCGATCTCGTTAAGTCGGGCCAGATACTCGCACAGATCGACACCGACCAATTACAAGCCCGGATGCTGGGAGCCGAGGCCGATATAGCTGGCGCCGAAAGTCAGCTCGATGCGGCCCAGGCCCTCGTTGCCCAGGCCAAGGCGCAAAAAACCCTGGCAGAAAAAGAACTTTTCCGCGCTGGCGAGTTGGTCAAAAAGGACCTCACAAGCAGGGAGCAATATGACACCCGTGTCAGTCAGCTGGCGGTTGCCAAAGCAAATCTTGACGCGGCTAAGGCGACACTCGTGTCGCGCCAGCGTAGCGTAGAGGCGAAGCGTGCAGATGCCAAGGAGATCCAGACACAGATTGACGATGCAACACTCGTTTCCCCAACCATCGGTCGAGTGCTGTATCGCCTTGCCGAGCCCGGCGAAGTGCTCGGCATTGGTGGCAAGGTTCTGACACTCGTTAATCTTGCCGATGTCTATATAGAGGTTTTCTTACCCTCGGCTCAGGCTCATCGTATCGCTATCGGAGCCGAGGCCCGGATCAAGCTGGATGTTCTGGATTTTTCTATCCCGGCGACAGTGAGCTTCGTCTCGCCGGAATCCCAGTTCACACCGAAGCAAGTCGAGACAGCGAGCGAGCGCGAAAAGCTCATGTTTCGCGTCAAGGTGCGTGTTCCACAAGCACTCGTACTCAAGCACATCGAAGAAGTAAAGACCGGCGTTCGCGGTGTCGCTTACATTCGGCTAACCCCACGGACGGGCGAAATACCTCCTCCTTGGCCTGAAGCGCTGCAGCAGCTGCCGCCCGATTTCGAGGCACCCGAGGTGAGCGAGCTACCTGCGTATAATCCACATGGCTGAACAAGGCCCTCCGGTTGCCCGCCTTCAAGAGATCACACATGCCTATAAAAACGTGCAGGCCGTCAAGGATGTGACACTGGATATCCCCTCAGGCCTGATGGTCGGCCTGCTAGGACCAGACGGCGTCGGCAAGTCGACCCTCTTGGGGCTTATCTCGGGGGCACGCAAGCTGCAACAAGGTCGTCTAGAGGTACTCGGTGGCGACCTGGCATCGGCGGCCCACCGCAATCTCGTCTGCCCACGCATTGCCTACATGCCCCAGGGACTGGGCAAAAACCTCTACGCCGAACTCAGCGTCGCGGAGAATCTGGACTTCTTCGGCAAGCTATTCGGTCAGGCTCCGTCTGAGCGCAACGCACGCGTCGATAGGCTGACAAAGGCAACCGGACTCCACCCTTTTCTACAAAGACCGGTCGACAAGTTGTCGGGGGGTATGAAGCAGAAACTCGGACTGTGCTGTTCGCTCATTCATGATCCCGACCTGCTGATACTGGACGAACCGACCACCGGCGTCGATCCGCTGTCGCGACGCCAGTTCTGGGAGCTGATCGCCACGGTGCGCCGCGAGCGTCCGGGCATGAGTGTGCTTGTGTCCACCGCCTATATGGACGAGGCCGAAGGTTTCGACTGGCTGGTCGCCATGGACGCTGGACGTGTTCTTGACACCGGCACACCACAAGCACTCAAAGCCAAGACCGGCGCAGAGGACCTCGAAACGGCATTCGTTCAACTGCTACCAGAGGAGAAACGCGGCGATAAGAACCGGCTGAGTATCCCGCCGTTAGAGAAGACCCAGGGAGCGCCGGCCATCCTCGCCAGGGGTCTGACCCGACGCTTTGGTGATTTTACCGCAGTCGATAATGTCAGTTTCGAAATTCAAGCCGGTGAGATCTTTGGCTTTCTCGGCTCAAACGGCTGTGGCAAGACCACCACCATGAAGATGCTGACGGGGCTTCTGCCCCTGTCCGAGGGCGAGGCTTTCCTTTTCAACAAGCCCGTAGATGCAAATGATCTGGAAACTCGGAAGCGTGTGGGTTTCATGTCCCAGGCGTTTTCTCTTTATGGTGAACTGACTGTGATGCAGAACCTGAAGCTGCATGCCCGCTTGTTCCACCTCCCCGCAGAGAAGGCAAGGAAGCGCATCGCTACCCTCGTCGACCGCTTCGGCCTGCGCGAGCACATGGCCACAAAGGCGTCCTCACTGCCGCTAGGCATTCGACAACGCCTTTCCCTCGCCGTCGCGGTCATACACGAGCCGGAGATGCTGATACTTGACGAGCCAACCTCCGGTGTCGACCCAGTCGCACGAGACGAGTTTTGGGAACTGCTGGCTGAGTTATCCCGTCGCGACAAAGTAACGATTTTTATCTCCACCCATTTTATGAACGAGGCATTGCGGTGCGATCGCATATCACTCATGCACGCCGGCAAGGTGCTGGTCTGTGACGAGCCGCAACATCTGGTGGAAGCCAGGGGCGCTACCTCGCTGGAAGAGGCCTTTATCAGCTACCTCGAAGATGCGATCGATGGGACCCACGAGGGAGGTGGGGCAACGGCGCCAACACCGACCGTGAACCCGCCAGAGCTGAGCGATTCGTGGGCCGCCGATGCAAAACTGTATGGCTTCAGTCTCAGCCGGCTGCTGGCCTACAGTTATCTCGAGACGATGGAGGTCATGCGTGACCGAGTGCGACTGGGGTTTGCCCTGCTGGGAAGTGCGATCCTACTGATCGTCATAGCCTATGGCATCTCGCTGGATGTCGAAGATCTTACCTTCGCCGTGATGGACCTCGATCGCAGTCCGGAGAGTCGTCAATATGTGAGCAATTTCCAGGGCTCTCGCTATTTTACTGAACGCCCAGAAATCCACAGCAAAGACGAGCTAGAACGGCGCCTGAAATCCAACGATATAACCCTGGCCATTGAGTTTCCACCAGACTTCGGGCGGGACCTCAAAAAGGGTGAGACACCCAGCGTTTCTACCTGGATTGATGGCGCCAATACGACGCGGGCCAGCACCATCGAGGGCTATGTTGCAGGTGTCCACGTCCACTATCTCACCGAGTATGCGACAAACGCCGGTTACGACGCGAGCGCTATATCAAAGGTCTCACTGGAACCGCGCTACCGTTACAACCCATCATTCGAAACCATCTATTCGATCGGACCGAAGACGCCAGCCATGCTGTTGCTACTGATTCCAGCCATCCTGATGGCCGTCAGCATGGCGCGAGAGAAAGAGATCGGGACCATCACGAATTTCTACGTCACGCCGACCACCCGATTCGAGTTCCTGATCGGCAAGCAACTGCCCTATATCGCCATCGGAATGGTCAACTTCGCTATTCTGACTCTACTGGTCATATTTCTGTTGGAAGTACCGTTGAAGGGCAGCCTGCTAGGTCTGAGTATAGGTGCTCTATGTTACGTCTGCGCTTCAACGGGATTTGGCTTGTGGGTTTCATCAGTCACAAACTCTCAGGTCGCCGCGGTATTCGCCACCACCATCCTGTCCCTGCTGCCGACAATCATGTTCTCCGGGTTCATTCAACCAACGTCGACGCTGGAAGGCGGCGGGCACTTCATTGGTGCGATATGGCCCGCCACCTACTACATGCATCTTAGCGTTGCGACTTTCACCAAGGGGCTGAACTTTCTTGAAGTGACCGGCGACCTCGCCGTGCTCGCGATCTTCGGGCCGGTTTTCGTAGCCATTGCAGCCCTGTTCCTGAAAAAGCAGGAGGCCTGAGCGATGAAAACCTGGATCAACATTTTCTGGCTCGGCACCAAGGAACTGCGCAGTGTGCTCGGTGACGTCGTCATGGTTGTGCTAATCGTCTGGGCATTCAGTTTCCAAATCTATGCACGTTCTGTGGCGATCAGTGAGTCCGTCAACAATGCCTCCATTGCCATCGTCGACGAGGATCAGTCGGCGCTTTCGCGCGCCATTGCCAATGCATTTTTTCCGCCGTATTTCAAACAGCCGGTCATGATTTCGCCGGCCGAGGTCGACCAGGGGATGGATCAGGATCGCTTCATGTTCGTGGTCTCGATTCCGCCAATGTTCGAAGAGGATGTCCGCCGCGGCCGCCAGCCCGCTGTCCAGATTGATATCGACGCCACCGCAGTTACGCAGGCAAGCCTCGGTAACAGCTATATTCAGAGTATCGTCCGCAACGAAGTAAACCACTTTGCAAACCGTTCTAACGCCACGACAGTCTATCCGGTAACGCTGGTGCAACGACGTGCCTTCAATGCCAACGGCACGGGCATGTGGTTCAGCGCCATCGTCGCACTGCTCGACAACCTATCGATGCTGACAATTATACTGACTGGCGCGGCGCTGTTGCGTGAGCGTGAACACGGTACTATCGAACATCTGCTCGTCATGCCACTGACCTCATTCCAGATCGTTATGTCCAAGGTCTGGGCCAACGGCTTGATCATCCTCGTCGCCTTCTCGTTATCCATGTGGTTTGTGGTTGAGGGCGTGCTCGACGTGCCGATCGCAGGGTCGCGACTACTACTGCTTGGCGGCACCACTATCTACCTGTTTGCAGCCGCAGCCATTGGCATCTTTCTGGGCACAATCGCGCGCACTATGGCGCAGTTTGCTCTACTGATGATGATGGTAATCATCCCGATGATGCTGTTATCCGGCGGCATGACCCCGATCGAGAGTCAGCCCGAGATCATCCAACCGGTGACCTGGTTCCTGCCATCGCGCCACTACATGGCATTTGCCCAGGCGGTCGTGTTTCGCGGCGCTAATCTCAGTATTATCTGGCCACAGCTCCTCACGATCATAGGGCTGGGATCTGTCTTTTTCGCTGCCAGCCTCGCCCTGTTTCGTCGATCTATCAGCGTCAGCAGGTAGATAAAGAGGGCCTCGCAAGCCTACAAACACGGTCTGTTGACGACCTTTGAAGCCGTCTTCCACCCCCATGTATAGTCATATACATAATCAGCAATTTGTGTTCTATTACCGGTTCTGCTGCCGTCAATAGTCACTGCTTTTTGAGAAAAATGCCAATAGACCTACCAATTCGAAAAATACTGGACTCAGTGCCCGATGCGCTGGTCGTGGCTGATGCCACTGGTGTCTTCGTCATGGTCAACGGCGCGGCCGAAGTCTTATTCGGCTATACACAGGAAGAGCTCCTCGGCATGTCTATTGAGGAGCTGATGCCGGAACGCTTCAAAGCGCGCCATGTGCAGCATCGACAACATTTTCTGTCTCATCCGCGAACACGTGCAATAGGCGAAAGGCTCGAAATGCCCCTTATCTGTCAACGCAAGGACGGCAGTGAGTTCCAGGCGGAGATCAGCCTGGGACCCTTCGAAAGCGAGCAAGGCATCTATATCACCTGTGCCATACGCGATATCACAATACGGGCACTTGAGAACCAGAAGCTCAGACAGTTACTAGACTCTTCAGCAGACGCGATGATTGTTGTCGACGCCAAAGGAGAGATGGTTCTGGTCAATGCACAAACTGAAGCATTGTTCGGTTACGCACGCGATGCGCTACTGGGTAACTCGGTCGACATGCTACTTCCAGATCGTTTCCGCTCCGCACATTCCACGCATAGAGACTCCTTCTTTGCCAACCCTCGGGTCCGGCCCATGGGCCAGGATCGCGCTGCGCTCTACGCACGGAAAAAAAGCGGTGAGGAGTTCCAGGTCGAGATCAGCTTGAGCCCCGTACAAACGGCGAACGGTTTACTTATGTCCAGCGCTATTCGTGATATCACTTCTCACGTTGAAGCTGAGCGTGAGTTGGAGGCCGCTAAAGAAATTGCTGAAAGGGCCAGTACCAGCAAGTCACGTTTCCTCGCGGCCACCAGTCATGACTTGAGACAACCTTTGCAGTCTCTGGGACTGTATTTGTCAGCGATGTCAGGTCTATCCGACGGCGTCCAGCAGCAACAAATCCTGGGTAATATGCGTCAGACTTTAAACAGCATGGCCGAACTTATCAGCGCGCTGCTGGATATCTCGAGATTCGAGGGTGGAATGGTAGTCGCCGACAGACGTGACTTTCATCTGCACGAGATAATCGTCCCGATTATCACCGCCAATATTCAACAGGCCCAGAAAAAAGGCCTGGTCCTCGAAAACACCGGCACCGATTGTGTAATCCACAGCGACCCCTCACTACTCAAGCGTATTATCGAAAACTTTGTGGCCAATGCGGTACGCTACACTGAACACGGTCGTATTATCATCGATTGTCAGTGTGACAATGACATCGCCCATATCTCCATCTCGGATACCGGCATTGGCATACCCGAAGAGGCTCTAAACAAGATCTTCCAAGAGCATTATCAGCTCAAGAACGAGTTACGCCAACAACGGCAAGGACTCGGGCTCGGTCTGTTCATTGTCGATCTTGTCGCAGATATACTCAAACACCCTCTCCATGTGTCGTCCGTACTTGGCGAAGGCTCAACCTTTGCGCTGGATGTCCCACTGGGGACCTCTGAACCAGCGCGGCAGAGTTCCACAACCAGAAGTTATCCCCGTGCTGACGGCAGCCGCATTCCGACCATACTTTTTGTGGACGATGACCCGGCAATTGTCGATGCGGCCACCATGTTGCTGGAGTCTTTCGGCGCAACCGTCCATGGCGCCATGGACGGCGACGATGCAATAGCTCATCTTCAAGCAGGCGTTTATCCGGACCTTGTAATCTCAGATTATCGGCTTCCAAAGTACAACGGAATCGAAGTAGTTCGTCGCATTCGTCAAGCGATGCTTAAAGATTTACCGGCGGTCATTATGACCGGCGATACCTCCACGCAAGAGATCGAGGCCGCAAACCTCAAAAACTGTACTGTATTGCACAAACCTGTCGACAGTGACCAGCTCATTTCTATCATGAATTCCGTAACAGTTTAACTGACTGACCAGCTCCACCACCCACATAGTGCAAGCCTACCAGGCCAATTGTGCTCGAACTGGCGGTGCGGATGCACGCGTGGGGCTCGCAGACACCCCGCTTCGGGGCCGAATTCACGGCATATCGGCGGTAAAAAGCCGACAGACTTGAGCCAACATACATTTTTTGTATATCCACCTGCGGGATGTGGTTATCCACAATAGGCCCGGCACCACATTGAATGGATAATTTCAATTCATCCAATTTGACAGGAGTGTGCCATGCAAGCAAATAAACTGCAGTACCACAAGGACAGTTCCTCAGTCACTATCCGGCCTATAAGACTCACCGACACTGGCATGGAAGCAGAGTTCATGCACCGGCTTTCGCCTTCTACGAAACACTTCAGGTTTCTGGGTGGCGTGCAGGAACTTTCACCGGAACTGCTCAGGTCATTTTGTAACGTGGATGGACACTATTCAATGGCCTTTGTCGCTACCATTCTAGAAGATGGCAAGGAAGTTGAGATTGGCGTCAGTCGGTATGCGCCAAACGCTAACGAGGACGTACGTGAAATGGCAGTGACGGTTGCCGATGAATGGCAAGACCATGAAATCGGGAGACTACTTACAGAAAAACTTATGGAGTTTGCCAAGGGGCACGGCGTCAGGCGCTTGTATTCTGTAGACCTTGCGGACAATACCTCAATGCGTAGCCTTGCCAAGGATATTGGCATGAGCAGGCAGCGTGACCCTGAAGATGCACATCAAGTCATTTATTCAGTGTCTTTATAGGATTCCACATCTCGCTGTGGAATGTCGCGAACACAGAGTTTTCCTGTGTAGATATGAGCTTGTGTATGCTTGAGGCGCAAAAAGGTATAGCAGTGCCGCATGAACACGTGGTCCACCTTGTTGATCCTGATGAGAGTATCGGAGAAGCACTTTCCCTACTTTTGGGCACCTACGGCATTATTGTTCGCAGCTATTCAGATGCAGAGTCTTTCTTGCAGGCTTACCAAGCGGGACAGGCGCAAAATGGTTGTCTGCTCATAGCGGATAACCTCCCCGGCGAGAACGGCTTGTGCTCGGTTCGCGCGCTGCGTGAACATGGCTTCTCTCTACCAGTGATCGTCATAACCGGCTCTATCAACGCGGGTTTTCGCACCCGAGCTCTGCAAATGGGAGCAACCGAAGTACTTGAAAAACCATTAATGGATGGTCTACTAATTGAAAAACTGGGCACATTACTGCCAGGCGCAACGGGTCTAACTGACTCTGTTGCAAGCGGTTTTCGGCTCTCTGACGGCACCCTGGTGACGTTTCGCGTCATGCGCCCCGAGGATGCCGAGATGGAAAAATCGTTCATAACAAAGCTGTCTGCGCAATCACGCCATTCGCGTTTTTTCTCGAACATCAAACAACTATCGGCCAAAATGCTAGAACAGTTCACTCACCCCAACTACCCCGAAAGTTACGCGCTTATGGCGACCATCAACAATGGCGATAGAGAACAGCAAATAGGTGTTGCGCGCTATATGCCTACAGATACCCAGGGCGCTGCGGAATTCGCGGTGGTCGTGGCCGACGAATGGCAGGGGCAAGGGGTCGCGACGGTTTTGCTCCGCGGCCTTACAACCGCCGCCGCGATTGCCGGTATCCGACGATTGCAGGGATTGGTGCTGCATGACAACACCGCAATGCGGCGGCTTGCCCAAGCACAAGGTTTTTCATCAACGCGTTGCTCACGTGATGCGTCCATGTTCAGTATCGCGAAGTGTTTAAACTTCGTCGGCGACGCTAAAGAATGAAGCGGCTACCTTTGACAGGGCGTTGCTGACATGTCTGTACTCGCATGGATTATCGTTGGTGGACTTCTGATGAGCTCTATCGCAATGGTTGGCAGCATCACCCTGCTTCTGAAGCCAGCAACACTACAGCGAATCCTTCTGCCACTGGTGTCATTTGCCGCCGGCTCATTGATTGGCGGGGCTTTCTTCCACATGATCCCGGCCGGCATTGCACAATCCGGCAGTACCACAGGGTTCTATGTCTGGATTGTTTTGGGTTTTTGTACCTTCTTTGCCCTGGAGCAGTTGCTTCACTGGCACCATTGCCATCGCGCCAGTGCCGAGTGCAAGCAGCCCCTGACATATCTGATTCTTATTGGCGATGGACTTCACAATTTCATAGGCGGTTCAGCGATCGCCGGTGCCTTTATCGCTGACATTCGCCTGGGTATCACCGCATGGCTTGTGGCAGCGGCGCACGAAATACCACAGGAACTGGGCGATTTTGGTGTATTAATCCATGGTGGGTGGGGAAAACGTAAGGCGCTGATATTCAATGTATTGTCAGCACTGACTTTCCTTCTCGGTGGTCTGTTGACATACACATTGTCCTTCAATATCGACGTCGATTTCCTAATCCCATTTGCTGCAGGGAACTTCATTTATATTGGCGCGTCTGACCTGATCCCGGAACTTAAGGAACATGATAACGTTTGGCTCAACCTGACAAACTTTCTTTCGTTCTGTTCAAGCCTGGGCTTGATGCTGGTTGTCAAATTACTCGCGGCGTAGACTTTATGAGGCACAAGCGACCCACTGTGCCTAGTCAGGCACGACCGGTGCGGACGGCTCCAAACCTTCGATCTCGACTTCGGGGTCATGTTGCAGGATCAATTGATTAATCCGTTCTACCTGATTTTGCGCCACATCAACCATAATAAGAAGTTTGCCTGCATCAATGTCTTTCTCAAACGCTTTAAGTCGTGAGTTTGGAAATGCAGCACCTGCCATTCCGGTCAGAAAAGCACCCACACTGGCACCCATAGCGCCGATAAGCAGTATGCCACCGCCGCCAATTACAATGCCGGCCGGCGGGAATGTCATGGCAACAAGGCCCAGGAACAATCCACTCACGCCGCCAAACGCGAGACCTCGTTCATAGGCGGGCAAAAAGTCGTCGTCTTCAGGCCCCCCATCGGGCAGATCACCCAAGGTCTCACTGGAACGTGCTATCACATAGATATGCTTGTCGCTTATCCCATCTTCTTTCAAGTCTCTTATCACAGCTAAAGCATGTTCACGATCGGGTGATAAAAAGCACAAGCGTTTCATGTAATAAACTCCACAGTGGTCGTTTGAGCTTCGCTCAAGCTAATAGAAATGGCCCATAAATGCATATTAGTCCAGCAACAGCATCACGACCGGTCATCACGGTATATATATCAGCCGAGATAATTGGCAATTATCGCTGCACCAGCCATAAAGACGATAACGCATGCGATGAGCAAAAGGGCGTTGCGACCGGCCGCATTGGATTTTCGCATTAGATGTATTCTCTCGAGCGATTAGAAAGCAGTAATTTTGCCTTTTCAAAAAATGGCCCACAACTGTGGATTCCCGCAATGAGCTACGCACTCTTACTCTGCGAGCCCGAGTCGTTGTCATTAGCATTATTGCTACTTGTTCAGCAGCGAGAAGATGAAGCACGCACATTATTAGAACCATTAGCGTCCGGAGTGCCGTCTCAAATATCTTCATAAGGTAATCAATAGCTCATTTTCCGACTTCCCGAAAGAACACTATTTCAATGCCTCAAAGCCGGTGATGACATCCATCAGCTCGTTGGTAATTTCAGTTTGCCGAACGGATCGCATCTCACCCTTTACCTCTTCTGCGCGATCATCAACCGATTTCTCAGCTTGTTGCATCAGCCCCAGGCGTGCCGCATTTTCAGTCACCATAGCCTCCGCCGAAGCGCGAAACATACTAACGAAAATATAGCTGCGGATGAGTGCCGACAGGAGAGCATCGGGGGCCATACTGTAATTCGGCAAACTTCTTGATTCCCAGCGTTTTTCCGGTTGTAGCAGTTTTTCCTCCAGCGGCAGCAGTTGCCGGATAACGGGTTCCCGTTCGCTGCGGGGGCCACGCATCGTATACGCCAGCGTGACGTCGATATGATTTAGCTGCTGCCCCCGAGTGATTGCGTCAAGTTGCGCGACGATATCGCCCGCCAGACGGCCGATACCGTCAGCCGAAGCTGGCGGCAGCAACACTGACTCCGGAACCAATCCCAGCTCGACCAGCGCATCGCTCATCCTCTGGCCGATGCAAAACACACGCTGTTTTTGTTTCACCTGGCTTTGGCAATAATCTATTACTAACTGCGCAAGTCCCTCATTGTAGTTTCCACAAAGGCCATGATCGGAACCGAACACCACTACCACTCGCTCTGCACCATTGTGTACAGGCAACCTGACCTCACCGGTTCGGTACACGAATGCGGCAAAACCATCGATAATCGTTTGGTGGTAGGCCTCTATAGCGCTAGCAGCGCGTTCATAGGGTGTCGCATTAATAGCCGACAGCGTCTTCATGGTATGGACGATGCCCCGAATACTGGTAAGCGTATCGCTCTTACGCGTTAGCGTTTCAAGTGTTTGCGCCATCACTCGCCTCGCCTGGTGACTGTGTTCCGGCAACTTTCAGGGCCTTGCGGGCAACCCGAAGTATCAACTCCTGGTCTTCTTGACTCAAGCCCTCATTGTGCGTGATACGTTCATCGATAGACTGTAATTCATGCTGCGCCGCTACGCGCACTCTGTCCATGCATGCAGCCATATCATACTCGGTAATCTGATCAAACAAGCCCTCCATCGCTGCCACCAACACCGCCAGTTGCTCTAAAGCCGACATGGGATCACGCTCGGCTTGACGCAGCGCTCGTCGAACCGCCGCACCACGGGTCAGGCGCGCTCGTATCGTGTCATCCAGGCGCGTGCCAAAACGGGAAAATTCTTCAAGCTCCTCAAACTGCGAGAGCGTGACCCGCAAATTCCCGGCCACCTCGCGCAACGCCTTGCCCTGCGCTTTACCGCCCACGCGAGACACTGACAGCCCCAAATCGACGGCGGGAAACTGGTTTTTTCGTACCAGACGCGGTGACAGGTAAATCTGGCCGTCTGTAATAGATATCAGGTTGGTGGGAATATATGCCGAGAGATTTTCCGCCTGGGTTTCGACCACAGGCAAAGCGGTAATGGAACCACCGCCACCCGATAGATTAAACTGCCCTGCCCGCTCGAGCAACCGGGCATGTACGTAAAATATATCACCGGGAAAAGCCTCTCGGCCCGGTGGCCGCCGTAACAGTAATGAAATCTCGCGATAAGAACGTGCATGGTGGGTTAGATCGTCAAATACGATGAGTACATCCTGCCCCTGATCAGAGAAATATTCCGCCATGCTCATCGCCGCATAGGGTGCGATATAGGCTAACGCTGGCGCTTCCTCATCGCCGATGGACATCACCACCGTGCGCGCCATCATATTGCCCTTCTTCAGCGCGCCAATAACCCTGGCAACCGCATCACCGCGCTGCCCAATGGCACAATAAATGCAGGTTACTTTAGTACGCACCTGATTGAGTATGGCATCCACTGCGATAGAGGATTTTCCCGTTTGGCGGTCACCAATAATGAGCTCACGCTGACCGAGACCAACGGGTACGGCGGCATCAATCGCTTTGATGCCCGTAGCCAGTGGTCGAAAGATCGCTGATCTACTGAGAATACCCGGCGCTGGCGCCTCAATCGGACGCTTAGCCACTGCAGCAATTGGCCCCATACCATCCTTGGGCCGGCCAATGGAATCTACGACACGTCCAAGCAATGCGGCACCAACGGGCACACTAACCACTTTATTGGTACGACGCACATCCTCCCCCAGGTTGATGAGTTCAGACGGACCTAGCAGTATAACGCCGAGTCGCCCGGGCTCCAGATCAAGCACGACACCTCGCACCCCGGAGGCAAACATCAGCAACTCATCGGCGAGCGCCCGGGCCAAGCCGGAAACCACGGCGACACCGTCTCCCACCGCTGTCACCTGCCCGACTTCGGTTATCACAGGTTCTGGTGACGGGGTTGATAGCAGTGTATCTACCCACTCCTCAAAACGCTTGCCGTCAACCTTTTCTGGCAGCTCGGGGTCTGCATTTAGCGGGGGCGTTTTAGCCGACATCGCTTTGCATCCGATCTGAAGTCCCTACCGCCATTCGCTCATGTAGCAAGGCGTCGAGCTCATCGGTATAACTGTCGATAGTCCATGCCACCTGGGCGCCGCCAACTCGTAGAATTAAACCCGGTGCCTGATCGGGGTCCACGGCAAAGGTCAGGGAAGTACCCGGTAACAGCTGCTCTATTTCAGCTTGCATTTGATCCTGCGCGGCCTTAGACAACGGCTCGTGGGTGGTGGCCTCAGCCGCGGTGCTGGCACCAGCCGCCTCTCGAATATCTTCTGCAATCGGCTGCAGTCGCGCACCAACATGGCGAACGATCGCCTCCTCCAGCGTCTGGTCCGCGAGGTCATGAAGTGCTTTACGAGTCAGCTCCAACATCGTTTGTGCTCCGGCCTGGTGCAGCGCAGTAGTAAACTTCTGGCTCTCTCGCTCCTGTTGCTTGTGCCAGTCCTGGTATTCCTGCTCGAGTTTGGCGCGGGCATCGGCCAGCAAGCTGTCGCGCTGACCTTCAGAGTCCTTAAGCGCCTGGTTAACCATGGTTTCCTGATCGGCCAGTAATTTTTCCTGCTGTTTTCTGTATTCTTCTGCCGCTATCTTCGCTTTTTTCTGCGCCTCTTCCGCACTGTGCATGCGCTTGGAGATTTCGGCCTCACGGGCGTCGATACCGTCCAGAATGGGACGATAAAGAAAATGCTTCAGCAACCAGACCAACACCAGAAAATTGGCGATCTGAGCAATAACGGTAATCCAGTCGATGGACATAACCTGCACTCCCTCCGATTAAGTGGCTCGCTCTAGCCGCCGGCCGCAGCACCAGCCTGAAGAAAATCCATGAACGGATTGGCAAAGAGTAGAATCATTGACACGACAAAGCAGTAAATTGCCGTTGACTCAATCATCGCCAGACTGACGAACAATGTTCGGGAAATGGTGGACGCGGCATCAGGCTGCTGCGCCATCGCCGTTAGTGCGGCGGCTGCCGCGCGCCCCTCCCCCAGAGCCGGTCCGAGGGCACCAAAAGACACCGTGAGTCCTGCAGTAAAAATGGATATAACCGCAATAATAATGGAATCTGTCATGATTCATCCTCCAGATGTGAAGTTGCCGCCCTATTTTTCTCTGACGACTTTGATTGCTTGATTGACCGCGTTGACTGCACTGTTGCGGTAGAGATATAAACGGTTGCCAGAATGGCAAAAATATAGGCCTGAATCATACCGGTAAGCAGTCCCAGCATATCCATCACAACCGGGAAAAAAAACGGTGCTATACCCAGCAGTATGGCGGCAATGACAGCTCCGCTCATGATATTGCCATAAAGACGAATGGCCAGTGATATCCCTCGCGAAAACTCACCGACAATATTAAACGGCAGCATTATTACCGATGGCTGAATGTACGTTTTCAGATAGCGGACCAAACCACCACTGGCAATTCCGAACAGCGGTACCGCCACAAGTACTGATATCGCCAGAGCCGCAGTAGTAGAAAGAGATGATGTGGGCGGCGAAAAACCGGGAATTACCAGCATCAAATTAGATAACGCGATAAAAAGGAACAGCGTGCCCGCAAAATACATAACGTGGCGCGCGGAGGATTGAGTAACCTCCTCAATCTGCCCCTGAATTGTCTTTACAATCACTTCAAGTGCCATCCGCCATCGATTCGGTGCCTCATCAGCACGCAGGTTGTGGGTAGCCACCAGAGAGATACCCAGCAAAAGCGCCATCACAATCCAGGTATTCACGACGGTAGCATTTACCGCAATATCTCCCACGGTGAACACAATGACTTCATCCGGTGTTAGCTGCATTACCCAACCTCCTCTACTCGAGAAGTGCAAACTGCCGCCGCGGGAGCCCATGAGGTCGCCAGCAGGCGCACCAGGAAAAAAGCCACGACGAAACCGACTAGAGACCACGCGTTACCATGCGTAATAGCCAGATAATATCCCGCTGCCAGCAACAGGGAAATCCGACACGCAGAGCTGAGCAGAAGCACGATAACGGGACGAGAGGAGCGCAAGGCAATCCGCACGCTAAAAGCCAGACTAGCGAAGAACAACCCACTTAAGAGTGCCCCAGAACAAAAACCCAATGCCAGAGCGGCGGTATCTATAGCGATCATTGATCCTCTCCATTGTCCTGTTTTTCCAGGCTCTGCGTATCCTGCTCAACACCTACCTTGTTCAACCAACGGACGGCAATAACACCTCCGATCGCAACGCCACCAAGAATCAGAGCAATGGTCCAGCTAAATTTCTGTGGCGCCACCTGATCCAGCCAATGACCGAGTAATGCACCTGCCACCGTGGGCACGGCGATTGACCAGCCGACGATACCGAAGACACTAAAGCCCAGCAAAGGGCTCTCACCAGGCTTGCTGCGAGCATGCTGCAACCGTTTTGCGCTCGCGCGAATAGTGTCTGCCGAGCTATCATCCCTGCGGCTCATGTGCGATGCGTCCGCAAGTCGGAAAACCGGCGCACAATGCCAGCCTCCAATCGTGACAGAGCAGACCTGGCCACCCGCTCTTCTTCGTCCATTTGCACAAACACGGTGTTCACAGTATCGCGCAAGTGATCGAGATTCTTGCCCTGAACACCGCGACGAATCGCAATATCCACTTGATTACCTTTCTTGACAAAGATGCCCTCGTCAATGCCAAAAAACTGTTCCTTGCCGCTCACCGCAGTCACAATCAACACCGAGGGAACCAGCGCAGTGACAAAATCGACATGGTTCGGCAGTATGCCAAAGGCTCCATTTTCCGCCATGGCAAACAACCGGGTTGCTGCGCCCTCGTACAGCGTTCTTGTAGGAAGGCGCAATATCACTTGCATACTATCCAACAGGCTCATGATGCCGCCGCCTGATCAGGCAGAGAGCCGATCATGTAGTAGTCGGTCTCATTGTCACTAAACTCGGTCATACTCAAAATCGTTTCGCAATCATTCAGTGTGTCTGCGATCGCCACCCGCTGACCTGGCGTACCCGTGAAGGAACCCGTAGTAAAGAACGGCTGGGTGAGAAAGCGTTCCAGTCGACGGGCGCGTGCTACGGTTGCACGGTCGTTGGCTGAAAGCTCCTCCATACCCAGCATCGCGATAATATCGCGCAACTCCTCGTATTCAGCCAGCGTGCGCCTCACTTCACGAGCAATATCGTAATGGCGCTGTCCGACCACGGCAGGTGTCAGCATGACGGAGGTAGATGCCAGTGGATCGACCGCTGGATAGAGCCCTTCACTGGCTCGCTTACGCGACAGCACCACAGACGCCGAAAGGTGAGAAAAGATATGCGCTGCCGCCGGGTCGGTGAAATCATCAGCGGGGACATAGACGGCCTGCACTGAAGTAATTGCACCCGAGCGAGTAGAGGTGATGCGCTCCTCCAACGCCGCCAGCTCCGTCGCCAGTGTAGGCTGGTAACCCACACGAGACGGCATTCGCCCCATCAAACCCGAGACCTCAGAGCCGGCTTGCACGAAACGAAAAATATTATCGATTAGCAGCAGAACATCTTTTTTCAGATCATCGCGAAAATACTCTGCCATGGTGAGCGCTGTATTGCCCACCAAAAAGCGCACACCGGGCGCTTCATTCATCTGTCCGAATAACATAACAGTTTTTTCCCGAACGCCCGCCTCACCCATCTCACGATAGAGCTCTTCGGCTTCGCGAGAGCGCTCACCAATACCACAAAACAGACTGACGCCCTGATAATGCTGCACAGTATTATTGATCAGCTCAGTGATCAGAACAGTTTTACCGACGCCAGCGCCACCAAAAAGCCCGGTTTTTCCCCCGCGTTCGATTGGCGATAGCAGGTCAATCGCCTTAATTCCGGTCTCCAGAATGTCGCTGTGTACTACGCGGTCTTCAAGCGCTGGGGGTGATTGGTGAATAGAACGTCGAATAGCGGCGTTCGGAGCGGGTTTTCCGTCAAGAGGCCGGCCAAAGACATCCAGCATACGCCCCAGCACAGCTTCGCCCACTGGAACCTCTATAGAGCCACCGGTTGCTAGTACGGGCATACCCAGCCCAATACCTTGCACGGAAGCCAGGGCAATACAGCGGCACGCGCCGTTGGCCAGAATCGCCGTCACTTCCAGAGCCAGAGTTCCGGCATACAGTAGCTCATGAACGCGTGGCGAGGTGTCCGTAAAAAGTACGTCCACGACTCCCCCGCGAATACCGACGATGGTCCCCGTGCGTTGAGCAGATGCAGCTGGCGCGGTATCACTCCCGGCTTTTTTTCCAGTCATTACCGCACCCTCAGGCCCAGCGTGACTTGCTATGCCCGCTGCCGGATGAATCGTGGAACTACTCATGGCGTCCCGACTCAGTTGATCTATCAAGGGATTTATTGATCAGGTCTAGCATCTCCTGCCCGGAACACGATAATTGCGTATCGATCAACACGACGTCGCACTCTTCATCAGTATCCAGCCCGGTATATTCGCCCATTTGATGTGCAAGCACGTTCAGGTCCGCTTCAGAGATATCGCGCCCTTCACTCTGGCGCGCAGTAATCCGTTGTTTCAGTACCTCTGCCTCCGCCTGAAAAGACAAAATCCGTATCGGCACAACGAGACGGGTCGCCAGTGCCTTGAAAGGCTGCCTTTGCTCCCGCGTGAGAAAAGTTGCATCAATGATCGCAGAATACCCGGCGTCGAGCACTATTTCCGCCAATTGTTCGAGAGCTTCGTAAGTATGTGCTGTTGCGCTCCTGGAATAGACTCCAGTCTCAATAGCCGTCGCTTTAGCATCTCGAAGACCTTTCCCCAACACACGCTGTCGCTCACGATCCGAGCGGATCCGAATTGCCCCCATAGACTCTGCGAGTCGCGCGGATAGTGTTGATTTACCGCTGCCGGACAAGCCGTGGGTAACGAGTAGAACAGGTTGCTGCGGCTGGGAATTATTCAGAGCGAGTTGCAGGTGCTGCTCTAGCTCAGCGACAGAAGCAGATTGTGCGACTCCGTTTTGTTGTTGATCGGCACGAATACTTGCAACTTTGGCACGCACTATCGCACGATAGACAAGGTAATAGCGAAACACCTGTAAACCCGCGTAGTCGCCGGTCAGCTCCAAATAGCCATTGAGGAAGCGAAAGGCATAGTCCCGCCGCCCATGATGCTCCAGATCCATGAAGAGAAATGCCACGTCGCTCATCACGTCGATCCAGTACAGATCGGGGTTGAACTCAATACCGTCGAAAATAAGCGGCATGTCATCGATCATCACCATATTACCCAGATGCATATCTCCGTGACATTCGCGTACGAATCCCAATTTTTTGCGCTGCTGAAGTATTGCATTGCAGCGCTGATATTCACGCTCCGTCCATTCCTGTAAGCGCTCGATCCATTCAAGATAAATAGTATTGCTGACACGCTCTCGAAGCTGGTCAAAGTTTTCCCGTGCAGGAGCATGAACACTTTGCGGCTCGCCGAACTGCATATCGGCTGTTGCGGCCGAAATGTTCAGATGAAAGTCAGAAATTTTCGCAGAGAGCTGATCAATATGCGCGGCACGCAATTGGCCGCCATCGACAAGTTCACTCAATAAAGCCGCCGGTGGAAATCGCCGCATCTTTACCGCGTATTCAAATGCGGGACCTGTCCCTCCTAACTGGGGCTGCGTGCTGGTGCCGGTGATTGGCACTACTTGCAGATATAACTCAGGCGCGAGCCTGCTATTCAGCCGCATCTCTTCTTCGCAATAGAACTTCCGACTGTCCAGCGTGGTGCAGTCAAGGAAACCGAGATCCAGTGCCTTCTTGATTTTGTAGGCGAAATCACCACACAGGATTACCCAGGAGATATGTGTTTCAATCAACTGCCAGTCGTTGCTTACATGCGGAAATATCGACGGGTTATGCAATGCTGTGATGAGCATTTTTTGCTGGTCGACGGACACATGCACCAAGCCATTCCCTTAATATCTGGCAACCATTGTGAATTGCATCAATTTCGATGATCATTTCATATAGCATTGTCTCTCGGTGGCCTGCTGAGAACCATTGTGGGAAACCCTTAACCCGATGTGTTCTTAACGGATACCACTTTGGCTGCGTTCTCCACTATGCTAAGAGCAATATTTTCGGAGAATTGTCGTGAAAAGAGTAGCTGGCAAATGAGCAGTGATATTCTGGTAATCAATAGCGGCTCATCCAGCATTAAATTTGGTCTATATGATGGTGCCGGCAAGGATTTAACCAGCCTGGGACATGGCGTGATAGCGGGCATTGGCACGACACCAAAGTTACATGCCTTCGACAGCAACAACGCCTTGATTGCCGACGAGCAACTCAAGAAGGGAAGTGACCATACACAGTCCATGTCAGCGCTTTTAGACTGGATATTGAACAGCGGGGCTGGCGGAAATTTCAGCGCGATTGGCCATCGAGTACTCCATGGCGGGAGCCTTTACGCGGCACCGGTGTTGATTACCGATGAGGTGCTGAACCAGCTCGACAAGTTCGATCCACTGGGTCCTTTGCATCAACCGCACAACGTGTTGGGTATAAGAATACTGGCTGGACTTCTTCCAAACGTACCGCAGGTCGCGTGCTTCGATACAGCTTTCCACTGCACCTTACCAAAGGTAGCCAGACAGTTTGCCATCCCAAAAACCCTCTACAATGAAGGCCTGAAACGCTACGGCTTCCACGGACTCTCATATGAGTATATGTCGGAATGTTTACCCGGAATAATGGGTAAAAAAGTCGCCGCCGGACGTGTAATCGTTGCACACTTGGGAAATGGTGCAAGCATGTGCGCCATGAAGGACGGACACAGCGTCGCCACCACCATGGGGTTTACTGCGCTGGATGGCTTACCGATGGGTACTCGTTGTGGTGATCTGGACGCTGGTATAATCCTGTACTTGCTGAATGAACGCCGCATGAGCAGTAAGGATATATCTGACTTGCTTTATAACAAATCCGGTCTCCTGGGTATTTCAGGTGTCAGTAGCGACATGCAAGAGCTTCTTCTAAGCGATGCTGAGGGTGCCCGCGAAGCCATCGATTTCTATGTTTATCGAATAAACCGCGAGGTGGGCGCATTGAGCGCCATCATGGGAGGACTGGACGCACTGGTTTTCACCGCTGGGGTTGGTGAGAACTCCGCTACAATACGCAGCCGTGTGTGCGAACTCGCCGCCTGGACTGGAATAAAATTGGATGCGCAAGCCAATGAAGACAACGCGCTACGTATTAGCGCTTCCGATAGCAACGTACCAGTGTGGGTCGTACCAACCCAAGAGGAATTGATGATTGCGCGTCATGCGCAGAGATTGCTGGATTAATCGCTGCGATTTCGCCTGTCACGCTACAATCACAACGAACTGAATTTTATGACTGATCTGGCTCGTTTTTAGCGATCATATCGGCAGTCAGAGTATCTGCAGTCGCTAAATCTGTTTTGTCTCAAACACTAGCGTTTTTATAATCACTGGAACAACAGCACCCCCTGCCAGGGATTTTCCAATATCAATATAGTCTCCCTCGGCTACTACCAGTTGATCAATGCAGACTACATTAATCTTGCCGTTGATCGCCCGCATGCTCTGGCCCAGCACCTTTCCAATATCCGCCTCAAGAACAATAATAACGGGTAACGATTTACGAATTGCACCATCCAGCCCCTGGAGTAGACCAGCTGCTAGTATCTGTACGTCTTTAAAGGCGAAATACTGATTCCCCGGCAAGCCTATGGCTATTTTCTCAAGGGAATCATTGTCGTAGAAATTGTTGATGCTCTGCGCGACTGTCCTCGCGATTACAGCGATATCCAGCGGTATAGTACCCTGGAATGGAAATGCAACCGGAACGTTCTTCAAGGGCAGCAGCTGATCATCAACCAGAATGGTACTGCCGCTAACATCCAGGGTCTGAGCTCCAGCGCCTATGACGGTCGCACGAATAGTTTCCACAGGCTTTTCCATTGGCACACTTTTGGAACGTATAAGAGCAGCAAACTCACTACCAAAAAGTGGGCCAATATCATCGTATTCAGCAGCTTCCTCGAAAGACATGTTAGGGTTGGGACTATATACATAATCAGCAACACCACCGGACACCATGATGGTATTCAATTCATAATCCAATCTCAGGGCAGAGGTAGTCAGAAGCTTTTTTGCGAGACTTGTCACGTCAAGCAACCCCAGACACTCCAATACAAGCCTGGCCATTCGTTGGCAAATTCTTCGCAGGACATCAAAAGTGACATCATCGCCCACACCAAGCCCAACCCTAAGGTCGTTAAGAATCAGATGCATTGGTGCACTAATGGCGGTGACACGCTGTGCAGACCGACTCACCTCGAGCATCCGACCCCCGAGATTAATGCAACAGGAATCCAACGCAGTGCCGTTCCTGAAAACACCAATATTTGTGGTGCCTCCACCAATATCAATATTCGCGACGGTGGCAGAGTCACGTCTTGATCGATCTGCGGCGCCAGACCCCTTGCCCGCAATGATCGCCTCGAGCTTTCCTCCCGCCGTCGCTACGACAAATTCACCGGAAAATTCCGCTACTTTCGCCGAGATATTCTTCGCATTTTGTCTACGGGCTGTCTCTCCCGTTATTATCACGGCACCGGTGTCTATCTCTTGGGGACTTATCCCAGCACGTTCAAAATCTGCATGAATTAGCGCGAATATTTTGTCCGCATCAATACTATTGTTATCGTCGATAGGCGTTCGATGAATCTCGCTCTTGTAGAGCACTACCTTATCCGTGATGGCAAGTCTTGGCACCAGAGCACCGGGGGCAGTATTCTTTACGGTAAGTCGGCTCACCACAAGTTGAGTCGTCGAGGTGCCGATATCGATGCCCACACTTTGTATGGTCAGTGGGCTGACAGTTCCCATGCCACTTATAGCCTAGTTCAAAAGTGAGGACAGCTTCATCCCACTAGCCTTGTTATCAACCATCTTCTTGACAATGGTTGCCAGATGAGCACCCGCTTCTGCAGGGGGGGTGCCATTCCGGTGTATATTTGAAACCACCGTTCTCCCCGCCTCAATCGTCGAATGGTCTGGTCGATAAGCCATGTAAGCACTCATACTCTCCGCGGTAATCAAACCTGGCCGCTCGCCAACGAACTCCACAATAACGTCGCATTCCAGCAGTGGCCCAACATCATCCATCACGCCCACACGACCGTACTGTATAAAAAAGGGTCTTCCCACACTGAGTCCCTGACTTTCAAGTCCCTGAATCAGCGCGGGCATGACGTCTGAAACATTCGCCTCAATCGCCGTTGAACTCAAACCGTCTACAACGATGATCTGAACTTGTTTGCCCTTGTCACAATTTTGCAGAATATCCTCTTTGGCCGTATCGCTCAGCTTCTTGCCGAGATCAGGTCGCATCAGGTATTCGTCTTTGTCTTTAACAACAGTAGCAACTTTGAATAGACCATTTTTCTCAAGGAAATCATCTGACACATCTGTCAAAACCGCATCGATAGCAGCTGCATGGTCTGCCATAAAATTGAGCAGCGACGGGGTTCGCTGCCTTGCACCTGAGCGGCCCATTAAAATTCTAGCCGGAGAGGATTTACGCATCACTTTCAGCGCCTCAATATTCTTCGGGTTTTCGATACCAATAAAGTCTTGCGGCTCCAGCACCACAGGATCACTAGCGTTGCTAGCATCGCCCAATCCGGAGAGCGATACCTCACCGGGCTTGCCATTACTAACACCCGTCGCCGCTCCCTGTTCTCTCAGTTGTTCGAGTACTAGCTCTACAATACTATTTTCAGTTTGTTTATCCACTTTATGATCTCCTCACTAATCGGAGAAGATTGAAGGATCGCCCGCGCGGTCGGTCAACTTTCCGTCTTCCATAATGCCCCAGTCTTCTAGCCATTTCTCAAATTCTGGAGCGGGCCTGAGGTTCAGTATTTCCCGTATGCTTGCGTCGTCATGATAACTTGTGTCCTGATAGCTAAGCATGCAGTCGTCGCCACCGCTAACCCCCATAAAATAATTGGATCCAGCCATGGCGCACAACATGGTGCCGATCTCCTGATCGTCCTGATCCGCCTTCATGTGGTTGGTGTAACAAGGCGCGATACCCATAGGCAACCCATGCAGTTTACCCATAAACAAATCCTCAAGATCGGCACGGATAACTTCTTTTCCTGTATAGATCGTTTCAGGACCTATAAATCCCGAGACGTTGTTAACCATGAAGGGATCAAAATGTCTCGCCATACCGTAGGTTCTTGCCTCAAGTGTCATCTCATCTACGCCGTGGTGGCTGTTAAGACTAACCTCCGAGCCCTGACCTGTTTCGAAGTACATAACATTCGGACCGGAGGAGGTGCACAGTGTCAAGGCCATCTTTCGCGCTTCTTCGAGCATTGCTGCAGTAATACCAAACGCTATATGTGCATCCTCCGTACCGGCTACGCTCTGAAAAACCAGGTCAATAGGGATACCTTTTTCAAGGCCCTTCATTTGAGTCGATACATGTGCCAGCACACAACATTGAGTAGGTATTTCGTAGCGCTGCTTAACGTCTACCAGAGCCAGCATAATGCGCTCAAAGTTCTCCAGATTGTCTTCAACGGGATTGACACCCAACACGGCATCGCCACAACCATAGGTTAGCCCCTCTTTAAGCGAGGCCAAAATCCCCTCTACATTATCTGTTGGATGATTTGGCTGATTGCGAAAGGACAGCGTGCCTGGAAGGCCAACCGTGGTGTTGCAGTGGGCCGCTACTTTAATCTTTTTTGACGCGTAGACAAGGTCCATGCTTGACATCAACTTTGTCACTGCCGCGATCATTTCGCTGGTAAGTCCTCGCGAAATATTGAGAAGCTCGTTCTGACCACTTTTGCTGCCGAGAATAAACTCTCTCAGGTCTGCGACGCTCCAGCCACTAATGCGTTTGTAGATAGTGCTGTTGATATCATCGTAGATGATACGAGTAACCTCGTCTTTTTCGTAGGGAATTACCGGATTCTCGAAAATGTCTTTTAGTAACAATTTGGACAGACAGAGCTTAGCCGCCACCCGCTCAGTTGCTGTTTCGGCAGCGAGACCAACCAGCGCATCACCAGACTTTTCGCCATTTGCCTTGGCCAATACGTCAGTCACTGACTTGAATGTGAATACCTTATTGTTGATCTTGCTTCGTAGGTTCACCTAAATGACTCCTTCAGTATTAGACAAGAATCTATACTTTGTCGCGCAATATCTCTTCCCGGGGTTGCGGAATAACGACCTTGTCTACAATAACCCCCTTGTCCTTTATATAAGCCACACCGGCGTCCACTGCCGCCGTCACAGCAGCAACATCGCCAGTCATGGTGGCGTAGCCCTTGCCGCCGATTGCCATGGCCAGATGCACGTCGATCAACTCGACATTTGCCGCCTTAACCGCAGCGTCCGCCGCTTCGATAATAGAAGCGACCGAAAATGTCTCTATGATCCCCAGTGCAGCAGTGTGCTCTATCACACGTGTGCCACTAATAGCGCCGAACACCGAAGGGTGCACATTGGGAATGATCAAATCATCGACAATGGTCTCACTACCGAGGAACAAGCCCGCATCCATCGCCGCCTCCACCGCCGCCACATCACCTGCGACCATGACCATAAACTTTCCGGGGCAAATCGTTCGGTTAAACAGTATCTCAACGTTGGCCGCTTTCAGCATCGCATCGCCGACTGCATAGCCCTTGGCGATAGAGTTCATCTCGATCATGCCGATTGCACTTCTGTCTTTCATTGCTCAAACCTCGCCGCGTTGAATTTCTATTCGATCACCAACGGACCTGACCGCACCTGTGATACTTGCATGAATGGGGACTCCCAACGCGCCGTCTGGAGGACTGGCAATAAGATCACCCACAGTCACTTTATCGCCCTGCTTTACTATGGGCACTGCAGCAGCGCCAATATGTGTGTGCAGGGAGATCGCGACATGTGCTGGTTGTTCACTGATATCCAACCAGGGTGCTGATCGCCGGTCGTAGACGCCTAGCCCCAGTCGCCGTATCAGACGGGATGTGGGCACACCACGATACTCGCGCATACTGTGTACTGGACGGGTCTGGGCCTGCAACTGCTCCGCCGACTGCCACAGATCATTGGCCTTCAAATCGCGCTTGGTCGTGACACAGACATCCCGTGGGTTCAGTTGTTCCGGGCAGGCCCACAGTGTGCAAATATTGCATTCGCAACACCCCTGCGCATGCAGCGACAGCGTCTCGCTTGTTTCGCCGGTGGTTAGCAGGGAGCGCATCACCAGATGGGGTTGAATCGGATAGCCCAGCAAATAGCGCGGGCACATTTCAGTACACAACGTACATTGATCGCAGGCGGCCTTTCCAATGCGCTTGGAAACCTGCTCAGGTTCCGATTTTCGGACGACGACATGAGCATCTTGTGGCAACACCAACAATCCACTGGTAGTAGCAGTAATTGATGTGGAAAAGTCATGCGCGATGGTTCCCATCATCACTCCACCCTCCACGATCACCGGTGACTCGCAGCTGATTTCGCCAGCCAACTTGATCACATCGGCATAGGACATACCAATAGGAAGCCAGGCAGTAAACGGCCGCTCCACCTCCCCGTGTACCGTCAACATAGTGTGGGTCACAGGCTGGTCGCGGGCGGCATGACACACATTAACCAGGGTCTCGACATTTTGTACGAGTACCCCGACATCTTTCGGCAGGCCACCTGAAGGAATTCTATCCCCTGTAACCTCGTACACCAGTTCACACTCGTCACCGGCCGGGTACACGTTGGGCATTATTTTCAATTCGATATTCGCTGGCAGCAGCGGTTGCACGTGAGCGATAGATTCCTGGTGCTTTTGCTTGATGGCCAGCACACCCCGACTGGCACCGATATGCTGCATTGTCAACTGCATGCCCTCGAACATGAACTCGGTAAAGCGCTGCATCACGACCTGATCCTTATTCAAAAGGGGTTCGCATTCAGCGCCGTTGGCAATCAGTACATCAGCTTGCGTGGCAATCTTCGCATAGCAGGGAAAACCGGCGCCACCGGCTCCCACCACACCCGCTTGTCGTACTTTTTCCGACAGTTCTTTCACAGCAGCGTTTTCCAATATCTAGATATCGATCGGCATTGAAGCAACATCCAGTACCGCCTGCTGAAAGGCATCGCATGCAGCACTACAGGCGGCTTGTGAACCGGTCAGGTAGCCCCCACCATAGTTGGTTTCGGAAGGTGGCTTGAAGAACGCAGCCACCGATACACTGGCCGCCTTGAGTGCCGCATCCATACCAAACATCGCCTCCAATGGCGGAGCGATAAGATAGGCCAGAGCCTGACCACGCTGGACCCCGCCCTCCTTGGATAGATAGCTTCCGGTGGCCGACACCAGGTGAGCAAAAAATGCCAGACTACCGTCTTCGTTGGCGGACTTAAACGCGGCTTCATTTTCAATGACTTCACGTGCTCGCTCTAATCCGGCGCGCACATCGGCGGGCCCTGGCCCAGCCAGGATGGCGATAATCTCACCAGAAAGAGGCCCGGAAGCATGTGCAGCACCCGCGTAAAATGAGTGCGCATATACCACCTCCACGTCCGCCGCCTTGGTGGCCTCGTCGATCGCTACATAGGTCACGTCATCACAATCTGAAGTCAGCATGCCAATGCAGCGCTGGTTATCTTTCAGTTTGAACTGCTCTATCATGCCACGGTCTACCGAGGCAATGACTCGGGTCGCAAGCACAGATGCTTTTAGTTCGTCTAATATACTCATGTGATTTTTCCTCTGTTACTTATCGCGTGATTTTAACGTTTCAGATTGAGCCCGCTTGCCTTTTGTTCGAGCATTTTTCTGGTGAGGTCTACAATGACGGCAGCTGCCTCTACCGGAGGCGTTCCCGCCGCATGGATATTGGAGATCACCATTCGATCCGATTCCACCGTGTCCACTGTTGGTTTATAAACGCAATAACAACTGAGGCTTTCGGACTGCCCCAACCCGGGCCGTTCGCCAATTAGTATCAGGTTGGCCTCCGCTTGCAATATCTCACCTATCTCATCCTGCGCCTTGACTCGCCCATAGCGGAGAAAGAAAGGTGTACCGACATCAAAGCCGGCACTTTCCAAGCCCTTCAATAAGGGTGGAAGAATTTCGTCGTAGTTATGGGTTACGGCATCAGTACTAAGGCCATCAGAGATGACAACTTGTACTTGCGGTGATTTCTTGCAGCGCTCCAGCACCGTCTTCTTGCCCTCATCGGAGAGTAGTCGACCGAGATCAGGGCGAGTCAGATACTCTCGCTTATCGATCGCACGCGATTGCACTTCCCAAAGGTCGTGATCGGCCAACCACTCGGGAGTAAGCTCCTTGACAACGGTATCCTTTGAGCGCGAGTGATCGGCGACGAATCGCAGCAATGAAATCGTGCGCGGCCGCGGCCCCGCCCTACCCTGACAGACCCGCGCAGCCGTCTGCCCAATCATATCGTCATTAATACTCGGTTTATGCGCATTGAGAATGCCATTCCAGTGGATAAATTTGTCCAGACTGAGGTCTTCAAGCCCTTCTCCATTGTCTGGGTTCGCCGCTGTGGCCGGCTTAGCGGCTGGCACTTTATCAGCGGCAGAAGCTTTTACTTTGGTTATCTGGCCAGACTGAATGCTGGTCTCACCCAGTTCACGCAACACGGAATTGACGATACTTTGAATACTTTGTTCGTCCATTGTCATCACCTCTAGTCAAAGAATATCGAAGGATCACCAGCGCGCGCTGTTAGCTCACCGTTTTCCATTAGACCCATTTGCTCCATCCATAATTCAAATTCGGGAGCTGGCCGGTAACCCAACAAGCGCCGTGCAGTCACAACATCATGAAAGCCAGTTGTCTGGTAGTTCAACATGATGTCATCACCCAGAGGCAGTGACATCACATAGTTACAACCCGCCGCTGCCAGTAAGGTCGTCAAGTTCTCGTTTGAATTTTGATCGGTATCAGCATGGTTGGTGTAACAAGCGTCGCACCCCATGGGTATCCCTGTCAGCTTACCCATAAAGTGATCTTCCAGCCCTGCACGTGTGATCTGCTGGTGATTGAACAGGTATTCAGGACCGATAAAACCGACTACTGTATTGAGCAGGTGTGGTTTATAGCGTTTTGCCAGGCCGTAGTTTCGCGCCTCGACGGTTACCTGATCTGCACCATTATGCGCATTCGCCGATAGAGCAGAACCCTGCCCGGTTTCAAAGTACATCATGTTGTTACCGGCGAGCTTGCAGTAATGCTTGCCAAGATCGTAGGCCTCATCAAGCAGTTCCACGGTTACACCAAATTCTTTCAAACCTTTTTCAGTACCGGACAGGCTTTGAAAAATAAGGCCGCCGGGCGCGCCTTTCTGTATCGCTTCCATTTGATTACTGACATGCGCCAGCACACAACTTTGTGTGGGTATGTTCCACTTATCCGTCACGTCCTTCAGGGCGTCGAGAATACGCCGCGTATTTTCTACCGACTCCGTCACTGGATTGACACCAATTACCGCGTCGCCACAACCATAAGACAAGCCTTCATAAGTCTGCGCGACAATACTATCGATATCGTCACGGGTATCATTGGGTTGCAGGCGCGAGGAAAATCGTCCGGGGATACCCACGGTGCAATTGGCCTTCGATATCACGAATAGTTTTTTTGCTCCCACCATCAAGTCGGCGTTTGAACATATTTTGCAAACAGCGGCAACCATTTCCGAAGTGAGCCCTTTACGCAACCGCTCGTAGTCATCATGCGAGGGGCCGTCGCCAAGGATATACTCACGCAACTCACTAACAGTCCAGTTTTTGATGTCGTCATACACGGCACCATTAACCGCATCCTGGATAACCCGGGTGATCGAATCGTCCTCATAGGGTACAATCGGATTTTCGCGCAGGGTTTGCAGGCTCATCTCGCTAAGCACTTGTTTCGCCGCCACTCGTTCCTGTGCTGTTTCTGCCGCAACACCTGCCAGCACATCTCCCGAGCGCAATTCATTAGCTTTCGCCAGTACATCTTTCACATCACGGAATTGATAAACTATACCGAATAGTGTTGTCTTCAATATCATAAAAACCTCCTAAGCAGGGAATGCCAATGACTTGATGGTAAGCGGTACTATTTCACCGCCGAAAAAGCTTTCACCAATGTCGATAAAATCACCTTCACGGGCGCGCACTTCGTCTATCACCATTAATTTTTGCGGGTTAATTAAGGGCTGTAGTTCCATACCAAGAACTTTTCCCAAATCGTTCTGCGTGACCACAATTGCGGGGGCATGGTGATTTCCATGCTCGAGATAATAGGTGGCCAACTGTTGCGCCGTATGTTTTACCGCCTGATAGCTAACCGGCATGCTGCTATCGAATGTGATGGCATAACGGTCGTCTTGCAAGCGTAAATCCATACGCTGGCCGGCGTTGATCGTCTGTTGGCAGATATCGGGCTCGGCTAGAGTCCAATCGATATTGGGTTGCACCACGGGAACATTGCGCACTGGCAGTTCATCGTTGTTTAGCCAAATTGAGGAGCCCGATAGCGACAGAGAATAGGCGCCGGCACCGATCACGGTTGCTTGCAGAGTTTGAGCTGGCTTTTTGATCGTATACTCGCCTAATTGTGGATTTCTTAGCAAAGATCGAGCCAGCAAGACACCCATATCCTGCCACGCAAAGTCGTCGAGCTCAGTGTCTCGGAGTTGATAGTAGCAGTCACCGACGCCACCGCTGAGAAAAATTGCATCAAAGTGCTGATCAGCCTGCATGGAAGGAGTCATCAAAAGCCGACTACCCAACTGGGAATGATGGCCGCCGATACATTCAACAATTAGTTCCGCCATACGTTGGGCAACTTGCTTCACTTGATCGACATTGAGTTGTGTCGCATCGCAATCCTTGCCAAATAGTTCGGCGACCACAAAGAGTGCCGGCGGGTGTACTTTGGTCACTCGCCCACTATCATCGGTTTCTAGTAAATGACCGCCCACATTCAGGCAAGCTGTATCGATTGCATTGCCACTATCAAACACCACGTAGTTGCTGGTACCCCCGCCAATATCAATATTTAGCACTCGCGCGTGCTGCGCCTTGGAATATTCTCCAGCTCCGCTACCACGCCCCGCAATAACCGATTCCAGATTGGGGCCAGCGGTAGCAACCACGAAATCGCCCATTCGCTCTGCTAACCCCATAATGGCATCGCGCGCATTAGTCGCCTTGGAGGTTTCCCCGGTTATAATAATGGCACCGGTTTCAATGTCCTCCAGGGTCAAGCCCGCCGATACAAACTGGGCGTCTACGAAGGACTGCACTCTATCCACGTCGACCAGACCACTATCCGTCAGCGGCGTGCGACTCACGGGGCTCTGGTAGCAGATGTCGCGTTTGACAAACTCGTAACGCGGCACCTGCGACACAGGCGCACGATTGACCATCGTCAACTCTGAGAAGATGACTTGAGTCGTGGTTGTGCCGATATCGATACCGACACTGTGCACCGTTTTTCGATTCACGGTTTAGTTCTGTCCTTTTTCGGGTTCAGCTGCCACCGGGGCGGCGTTCTTTTCTATCGAAGCGATCATTTTATCGGCCAATAACATGGCAAACGCCAAAGCGGTAAAGCCGCCAACCAACTTGCCGATAATGACGGCCATGATCATGTCGGGCTTGTTCGCCGCGGTAAAACCAAGGTGATCACCAAAGGTGAATGCTGCACTAACGGCAAACGCCGAACACAGAATTTTTCCGCGGTTATCCATGTCCTTCATTACCTGGAACATTGGGATGTTATTCGCCAGGGTCGCAATAAGACCGGTTGCTGCGGTTGTATTTATTTTCAATAAGCCACCCATTTTTAGCAGTGGCTTTTCGAACCAACGTGTTAACAGCAACACCATTGGGTAGGCACCCAGCAGGATAATCGCGATGGAGCCAATGACTTCGACAGCTCGCATATCTATTCCAGGAACATCGCCTTCGACCATGAATATCGGGTCCATTCCAGGGATTAGTGTAATACCCAGAGTACGCTCCAGCACCGCTGACATCAGGCCAATCGTAATGAACGCCACCAGAAATTTGGCAAAAATTGAGAAACCGTTAATCATGCGTTGGGGAATAATCCACAGCCCCGCTGCGATCAGGGCTGACACGATGATAACGGGTATGAGGTTCATAAAAATCAGCGGCAGGTTGAATTCAATCGCCTGCTCAGTGCCCGGAACCGTCACAGTCGACGCCATCGCGGCTAAGCCACCGGCAATACAACCCAGCGGGATCGTTACGATGCCAGCCAACACACCGGCAGCCAGATAAGGCCTATCCTTAACTTCAATAATGCCCACTGCCACCGGAATGGAGAAAACGATAGTAGGGCCCATCATGGCGCCTAGAATCAAGCCTGCGTACATCCATGCGCTGTAATTGATGAGGCCGTCCGCTCCAGTCGCCATTTCTTTTGCCAGAAAATAGCCACCCATATCATTTGCCAACAGGGTAGTGGCGAACATTGCAGGGTCAGCTCCCAGCGCCGTATAGATAGGTACCACAATGGGTGAGAGTATTTTCGCCAGTACTGGCGCTATCGCGATAATACCGACCATAGCCAGCGCCAACGCACCCATCGCATTAAAGCCCTCTTCGAATTGATAGCCAGCACCACCGATGGATTTGCCAACTTTACCCAGACCTATTTTTCCAAGTACCGGTTCGGAGCCACCGAATTGCTGAAAGATCCGATCTATAGCACCTATGACCATAAAGGCCATCATGATGTAGAGAATAATCTGGTTTAACATTTCCATAGTCGTATCTCCATTACAGCGGCAGGGTCGAATTATGCGTTCGCTACCTGTCGCAAAAGTTGAACAATATCTGCTTTTTTTGCACTGCGAGGGTTGGTTGTAATCGTAATATCTTCCAATGCGGCATCTGCCAACGCGCTCATATCCTCTACCAGCAAACCGAATTCTGCGAAGCTATCGGGCAAGCCAAGATCCGCTATCAACTGCCGCACTCCAACGATACCGGCCTCGCATTGCTGGCGCTCGTTCATACCCTCGCGCGCAGTGCCCATAGCATGCGCAATTTCGGCATACTCGGTACGGCATACCAGCGCGTTAAACTCCATAACGTGCGGCAAAAGAATTCCGTTTGCCACGCCGTGGGCGACACCACAATGCGCGCCCACCTGGTGTGATATCGCGTGTACGAGTCCCAGGCCAACGTTATTGAACGCCAGGCCGGCCTTATAAGCCGCAATTGCCATACCCAATCGCGCGTCCATATTCATGCCATTGCCCACGGCTCTGGGTAGATCGTGCGGTATGACCTTTATTGCCGCTGTTGCCAGAGCCCGGGACAGGGGGTTTGCACCATGCGCAACGTAAGCTTCTATGGCATGAGTGAGGGCATCAATGCCTGTGGCAGCGGTAACACTCGCAGGCAACTCCAGCATCAAGCCGGGATCAATCACCGCCAGATCAGGCATCAATTCGATATTTTTGGCGACAAATTTTCGATCGCGGTCGGAATGCATGATGACGCTAATGTCGGTCACTTCAGACCCTGTCCCGGCTGTTGTCGGCACGGCGCCCAGACCCACGGCACGGCGCCCGTTGAAAGCGGGATCAGCTAACTCCTCAAGGCTGGCATTGCAACTTCCCATCACGGCAATAGCCTTGGCCGCATCCATCGCAGAACCACCACCAAAGCCGAGTATAAAATCAGCTTTACACTGTGCCAGCATAGCCAGACCCAGCTCCAAAATATCGCTGGAGGGCTCGCGCGTAATCCTGGCAAATACGGTGACCTCGATATCGGCCCTGGCCAAACAACGCTGTGCACTCGCCACCAGACCGCGCTGATAAACCAACTCATCGGCAACGATGAGCACGTGCTTCACACCCAGCTTTTGCAACAGCGTACCGAGCTTCAGTATGGACCCTTCACCTACCAGGGTTTGCCGTGGGGAGTTAAAACTGAATAGCTCTCTGGGCCCCAACTCATCTACCGTGTGGCTGACGATATTGGCGACTAGTGCGTCATCAATTGGCTGTTGTGATGTCTTCATTTCAGCATGCGTGCTGCTGACGTAAACGTTCGGTAGAACCAAACGCCGCAATGGCCAGCGGTGTCAGATACAGCGGATGCGTGGGGAAAATAACATCGATATCAGGAAATTCCGCGGCGAAGACTTCGGCGAAACCAAGCAGCGCGCAACAACCACCAGTAAGGTAAATCGCCGGCGGAGCATGCTCGGCGATATGCTGTTTCACAATATCAGCCATTTTCACGATTACGGGTTGCACAACTGACAGCACCTCGCCCGAATTGTCTGAACGCTTCAAAAGCTCAGCCTGCTCGTACGGTATGTTGTGATGACCCGCCAGCGTAAGGGTAAGATGGTGCCCGCCAGTGGGATCGTCTACCGATTTAACCACCTTACCATCCTCAATAATGGCAGTACCGGTAGTCCCCCCTCCAATGTCCACTACGGCGGCATGTTGTAGTTGCAACAGAGTCGCGACACTGCTGGGCTCATCAATGACGTCAGCAACCTCTACACCGGAAGATTCGACGACATTGATCGATATGCGTGGGTCAGTGCCCGGCGGGTACGATGTGCTTGCCTGCTCAATTCTGATACCAAGGCGTTCGCTGGCGCGTCGCAGCTGCTCTCTGACGATAAGGCAAGCACCGTGGTAATCGACAACCACTCCATCCTGCACCACATTAGACCAGTCCAGATAACAGGCCAGCGGTCGGTTATTCTCGTCCAGTACAGCGGTTTGGATATCGGCCGTACCCAAATCGATGCCAACTTTAAATGGCCCACTGTGGGGCGCTGCAGTATCATCATTGACCATCTGCGCAACGGCTGCCAATAACTCATTCACTTTTGCCATGCTCTTATTCATAAGATCCCCCTTATACAATCCGGAACGAATCGACCATGGTGCAACGTCGTTTACGCACAAACGTTGCCGCATTGGTGACACCCTCTCCGGTGGGTGTAGATATCGTCATCGAGGACCAACCCTCGCCACCCGCGCCCAGACCGGCTATACAGGGGCCATTTTTGACGAACAGACTGGTATTGATTTCGCTTGCCATGCGAGACAGGTTGTCAATATTGCGCGAATGCATAGCCGCTGAGTGTTTGTTGCCTTTCTCCAGCTCTATAGCCCAATCGATTGCCTGATCGGCGCTACTTGCCCGACTCATAGCAATAACAGGCATCATCATTTCGGTGCGCGCAAATACATGATCATGATCAGCTTCCAACAACAGCAAACGGGTCGAGGCGGGAACCTCAAAACCGGCAGCAGCGGCGATCTTTGCAGCATCGCGACCTACCCACTCCGTTTTAGGTGAAGCGTTAGGGCCCGGATAATCGCGCAGTACGAGGTTTGCAACCGCTTCTGCCTGCTCTGCACTTATCTCAACGGCACCGTTTCTTACCATGGCCGCTTTAAGCGCATCGGCAATTGACTCGACGGCAATAATTTCCTTTTCATCGACGCAGACAATATTGTTGTCAAAGGAGGCACCCTGAACGATGCTTATCGCAGCTCGTTCGATGTCTGCCGTTTCGTCGACCACAACCGGAGGGTTACCCGGCCCGGCCGCAATAAGGCGTTTGTCAGTTGTTTTGCGTGCGGCTGACACCACGGCATCGCCGCCGGTCACCGTCAGCAAATGTATACCGGGATATGAAAATAGGGCCGTGGCCGCTTCAAGGGTCGGAGTTTCCAGGCATGTGACTATCCCGCTGGGACCTCCCGCTTTCACCGAGGCCTGATTGACGATCTGAATCGCACGTTGCGAAGCAGCTTTTGCCGCCGGGTGTGGTGAGAAAACTACTGAGTTTCCCGCAGCAATCATGCTGATACTATTGTTCAATATTGTTGCAGTCGGGTTGGTCGAAGGTGTCACCGATGCAATAACACCCCACGGTGCATTTTCCACCAACGACAAACCGTGATCGCCAGTGATCGCAATGGGAATGAGCGCTTCGGACCCGGGCGTTCTGGTGATAACGAGCTGATTTTTCCGTATTTTGTCCTCAACCCGGCCAAACCCTGTTTCGCGCACCGCCAACTCAGAAAGTTCTCGTGTGTATTCACCCGCCAACTGCCGAATTGAGGCGATAATGGCGTCTCGTTTGGCCAGAGTACGAACCTGGACTTGAGCCGTTTGCGCGGCGGCGACGGCATCATCCAATGTCTGGTAAACGCCATACGCTTCACCGTTACTTTGTGGTGCGTGCAGCTGGTCGATCACGCGCCGAATGATCATCTCTATCTGCCGTGCGTCTATTTCTTGTTTAGCCATGTGCTCTCCTCTTTAGCGTCGCTGGTTTTTCTGGAACCACGTAGACTCGTCACTGGTGACTTCGTCCACTATGCCAACCACACTAAGATCTACTGGCGTCTGGCCGTTGTTGTCCATCGACATACGGGCGGAGCTCCCGCCCACCACCAGCACCCACTCGCCCTCTCCAGCACCCAATTTATCTACCGCCACAGCAACGGAGGACTCCTCTTCGCCGTCCTGATCAATGAACTTGATCAGCGAGAGCTTATCCATGCCCAACCGGTCGCTGCGAATAGTCGCAACGACCTTACCAATGACTTTTGCGAGTCTCATTGTTTAGCCATCCACTAGTTAATGCATCTCACACAATTAGAGTGAGCCTTTCGTTGCCAACTAACCTGCGGTCTTTTTGGGCGCAGGCTTAGTGCTAGCGATTGGCTTCAGACTTATCGGAAAGATGGCTTCCAGGTCTGAGTGAGGCCGTGGAATCACGTGTACCGAGATGAGCTCGCCTATCCGTTGTGCCGCCGCCGCTCCAGCATCTGTTGCCGCCTTACACGCAGCCACGTCGCCTCGCACCAACGCCGTCACATAACCGTGGCCGATCTGTTGGTAGCCGACCAGTTCAACCCTGGCCGCCTTGACCATGGCATCGGAAGCCTCTATTAAAGCGGTCAATCCTTTTGTTTCAATAATGCCTAACGCTTCCATCATGGGAATATCCTCGTTATGGATCAGTAGTTTCAGTGATCATCTAATCAGTACTGCTAAATTTTCCATCACCGGTGATGGGGAAAATGGAGTCCAGGTCACCGTGCGGCCTTGGTATCACATGCACTGCCACAAGCTCTCCAAGCCGTTGAGCGGCAGCCGCTCCGGCATCCGTCGCGGCCTTACAGGCTGCAACATCGCCTCGCACCAGTGCTGTAACCAGCCCGCTGCCAATTTGCTTGTAGCCGACCAGTTCAACCCTGGCTGCCTTCACCATGGCATCCGATGCCTCAATCAAAGCAGTCAGCCCTTTTGTTTCTATAATTCCCAGTGCTTCGTTCATCATTATTCCTCCTCAGGAAAGGTACTACTGTTTCGCCAGGCACGACGCGAGGACCGCAATGTCGACAATATCGTCGGCACTACACCCTCTCGACAAATCATGCATGGGCTTTTGTAAACCTTGAAGTAATGGGCCCAAAGCCCTGTAATTGGCGAGTCGCTCGGCAACTTTATAAGCGATGTTCCCGGCGTCTAGCGACGGAAAAACCATGACGTTCGAGTTGCCGTGCAAAGGACTCCCCGGAGCCTTGCGCTCTGCCACATCTGGCACCACCGCCGCATCGAATTGTATTTCTCCGTCAATAATCAGATCGGGCACTTTGCTGCGCACCAAATTGAATGCATCCCGCACACGTTGTGCCGAGGGATGATTCGAACTGCCTTTAGTTGAGAACGACAGCATGGCGACCCTGGGCACATCGCCGGTCAACTTTTCAAAACTGTGCGCCGCATCAATCGTAATATCAGCGAGTTGCTCAATGGTTGGCTCGGGCACCACGGCAGCATCGGCAAACAGGCGCACGTCAGATCCATCAGGGGAGGACATCAAGAAGAATGAGGATACTGTCCTGTGCTGTTCGGCTACGCCGATAACTTTCAATGCCGCACGCAAAACATCACCAGTGGTAGAAAGATTGCCGGCAATACACACATCAGCTTGATTACAGTGGACCATCATCGCTGCATAAAACGTCGGTTTACGGAATAATTCCTCGACACTATCACGACCTTGTTCAGCCTCGTTTTTTTCGATATACGTGTCGACAAATTGATCAAAATACCCGGACCCCTCTGGATCTACCACTGCAAAACAAGGCATAGCCACACCACTACGGTATGCGAAATCGCGCACAGCAAAGGGGTTACCCACCAAAATGGGTTCAGCCAGCCCCTGTTTCTGTAATTCATTAGCGGCGTGTAAAACACGCGGATCCAGCGCGTCAGCAAATACGATCCTCTGCGGCGCCCGCCTGCAGCTCTCCCGGCTTTGCTGCATGATATTCACAGGGACGCTACCGTTTGCAATGAGACGTTCTTGCCGGACTCGCTGACCAGGGTGATCAGCATCAATACATACAGAGCACTGCTAAGCCGATTCAGGCCCTTTACAATATCCTCACGGGTCAACTGGAAGATGTCGCTGATAAATGCGCTACAGGCTTCCAACTCTACTTCACGGACCAATGCCCGCAGCAGGTTCAACAAGGCGACGTTAGTACCGTGCTGCTCTTCAGCCAAAATATGATCATGGCCAAGGTACTTGAGCGGCTGATGCGAAATACTGTGGATGGTCTCGTCATTCAGTTCTCCCATACTAAGCGACAACAACGGCTCACCGGTCACTTCGCTACGCAAGACACTGCCCATATACGAACGCAAATCCGCCAACAACTTGTGCAGGAGTGGATATTTGTGCGTCGCATCAAACTGTGTCTGTACCAGGACTGTCTGTGCTATTAGCGTGTCAAGCTTGCCACGAAGGCGAATACGCGCATGTGTTTTCGGTACCAGAACGGTGTCATCGAGCAACGTTAACAGTTCTGTTTTCTTTTCAACGTGGCTATTGCAAACAGCACAATTGTTCTCGGGACGCTTATTACCACCAGTTAGGGGGTGAACGCGAGTTGACTTCTGTTTCTCTTGTGCCGCCTCATCCTCACCCTCATCAGCTAGATACACGCGGCCCTCTTCATCAATATATCGGGTACGAATCTTTCGCTCAGCCAATAGCTGAGCTGCCGAAGGTGTTAGCCTGGAGTGGGCAGGGAGATGTATCTCACTACCGTGGCCCAGGCCGAACTCTTGCCGCAACCAGGACTCTGTGATGAATGTAGGCTTGTTCACAGCGTCTCCTAACCCGCCCAATCCGCTGGATAGGTGATATAGACGAAACGCACTTTGCCTGGTGAACTGAATTCAACACTGGAGCCCTTCGGAATCAACATCACATCACCAGGCTTACCCACTGATGTCTTGCCACCACAGGTGATGTGTAACTCTCCCTCAAGCACGACGTCGATCTCATCGTAGTTCAGTGTCCAAGGAAAACGGGATTTCTCCCACTGCATAAATCCGGCGGCAATAGAGCTCTTGTCTGCGCTGCCTATTACGTCCGTCAAGCCAATGTCCTGATTGGGCGCGCCGTCGAAACGACCGAATTTTACCGAACCGCCCCGCACCAATACGATACCGCTGTCGGAAACCTGTCGCTCGCAATACGGACCACTGTCGGCATGCTGCAATTCACGAAGGGCTTTCTGCACCAGTTGATCCAGCAGTGCTGAGTCATGTTTTCCGGGGGGAAGCTTGGCTTCGACAGCCCGACGTATCGCCTGCGCTTGACCTGCGGTAGCCGCATCTCCCGCCACAACTCCAGCAGCTGACTCAGCAGGGCGCTCAGTAAATTCAACACCCAGAGCTTTCGCTACATCACGTGCTTCCGGGGTGATAATTGTGGACCGCAGCACTATGGCCAGCGAGGTCCCGCCATCACGGTGTAGCTTCTTTACATACTCGGCAGTTATCAGAGTCTTCATTGGCTATACCTTTTAACCTCCATTTAGCATCAGGAATCTGTTCACGCCGCGCCACAAACTGCGCTTTTTGGCACAGTATCGGAAGGGTTAGCACGCAAACTGACAAGATAGGATCGAAGCTGATCAACCCCATCGTTGGTTACCACTGATGTAACAAAATACGGTTCCTGTATCGCACTTTCTCGCAGAATACGACGTGCTCTATCGATGTTGGCATCGGGCAGATCGGCCTTACTGATGACTCCGATCACACGTTTATTCGGATAGACTTGTAAGAGACCGGCCGGCAGCGAAAATCGCGTGTTATTGGCTGGCTGGACATAGACGATTGTGTCGATCTCAACAACCGTTGACAGTAGAGCGCCATAATAGGCGGGTCGAACGCTGAACTCGCCCGGGGTGTCTACCACATTGTGGGGGTGGAACTCGGCCGCCTGCGTTTTACGCAACTCACTGTCATCTCGCAGCAATGCTTTCATCAGGGCAGTTTTTCCACACCCAACTTCGCCTACCAGGACAAAGTCTTCCAATGCTTGCACTTCCGGCCCCGGGGCTATGTGCGCGTTGCCGGACATACGCTATACCCCAGGATTTTTTCCAAGGTCGTCAATACAGAATTTAACGCTTCGTCAACAGCGCCAATCGAACCGGTAAGCACCAGAGCACCTGAGAATCGATCCAGGAAGCCTATTTGCACCGAGGCAAACTTGGTCGCAACATCACCAGCGATGATCGCGGTCTCACCAGGGGTGAGTGTAAGAATACCGATCGCTTCCGCATGCTCAACACCCACTTTGTGACATAACTCCTCGGTAGGATTGGCTAACAGGTGGGCCAGCGTAACCTGCTTACCCGGAACATATTCCTGTATAATACGTTGAATACCAGATGAATCGTGCTGATTCACTGATGGGCCTCCACTTCAGTATTTGTAGGCCCGAGTCTATTCATTGGCCAAAACTGGCCGTAAGACTAACCACAACACGGCCATCTACTTGGCTTTTGCCAAAAATGTCCGCTGCAGCGGAGTCGGTGTCGATATATGCGAGGCTTGCGGTAAACATACCGATGTCATATTCCGCACCCACACTCCAATCAACGTAATTGTCATTCAAGGCGTCATCCAGGTCGTAATAGCCCACAGATGCCTTCAGGCGCAAGTTCTCCGCCAACGGGTAATTTCCGGAAGCACTGTAATAGATTCCTCTGCCGTCAATATTGAACACCTCGTCTGAATAACCAACCAGAAAGCTGACGTACTCACGAAAATGCAGCCCAAGCAATAATTCGTTCCAATCGAGATCGACACCATTCGCAGTGCCAGGAAAAATGTAGCGAATAGCCGTTGCGTCTGCCGACCAATCATCACTAATGTCCGTGCCGTAACCGATATATAAGTCAATTTCAAGGTCGGCCTCGTCGTCCGTTGGGCCACCTTCCTGTGTATCCACATTGGAACCCCAAACGCCGGCAAACAGGCCGCTCGAATGGGAAAAATCAAAAGCCGCTTGTACGGCAGGATCATCTTGAGTTTGCGTCACACCGCGAAATACGTAGTCTGAAGTAAAGGTTGCCGTCGCAGTTATCTCGTAGCTTTTATCTGCAGCAACCTCCTGCTCGGCAGAAACATTGCCAGACAGAAATAAACTTGACAGTAGAAATGGGGTCGCAAAAAACCAGAGGATATCCCTTAAAACGACAGACATGGCGACGTACTCCTGTAAATGTAGTCAATGCTGTAACGTTTCTATTGTCGTGAGTTCGTTAGCAAGCGGATATTCGCAAATACACCTAATCGATTGCGGCTGCTACTTAGCTTTGCGCTTTACAGCCAACGTCGACCATCTTTTACGGTTCGCGACAACTATTCAGCCGATCAATCGAGGGCTCCCCGGCCCGATGGCATATGCAGCTGCTGGTAGACGAAGTGTTCAGCATGAAAACACCCATTACTCAACAGATATTTTGTTTGGATATTGCGTTCGCCTGCTTCAATCGCGTTCTTATAGTCGGCTTCAACATCCTCTATCCAGACTAATCCCCAGGCTTAAGTCCGTAACTTCTCATCTTTTCTACACTCCGCGAGGCCTGCTGACTATCTTTCGCTGCACCATGAAATCCATCACCTTCAGCTCGTCGATCCTCGACACACAGCAGTTCCGTCAACGTATCTAGCGAGGGACCTCTATGGCTGCATGGCAAATTCAGTGCCAGCGCCCAGGGGATAGCGGCTTTCTGACTGCAGAACACTCCTTGAATTGGCGGCATCGCCAATTCGTATCGCGCAACGTGGTGTAGCAGCAGGGGCCAGTCAAAACTCGCGTTATGAATCACAATTAGCTGATCTTTAAGATATTCGGCGATCTGGCTCCACTGGGATTCAAAGAATTCAAAGTTGGCAGCCTGCTCGTTGCTAATACCATGTATGGACTGGGCTTCTGCTGACACGCATTTTTGTGGTCGCGTCTGAAACTCCGCGGAGTCGGCGATCTCTCGATTCCTCACCACCGTGACTCCAAGCGTTACGATATCAGGGAGGCCATTTTCATCTGGCAAACCGGTAGTTTCGGTATCAAGCACGACGTAATCGTCTGGCAGTTGAGTGAATATCCACAGCAATTCATTGTACATGGCCATTACCTCTTGCCACCGCCATCCAGGGATTCAACCTCAACAATCGCCCCCTGGTCATAGTGGTAACGCAGATAGCGCCAATGAATGGCATCCGAGAGCACCTTGGGCCGCATCACCCCATAGCACTCACCCTCCGCTCTTACGCTTTGATAGTGAACCCCGAAGCTCTTGGCATTCCGCAACGCGCACCCCAGCTGTTGCCCTACCGCATATTCATCGGGGTCGTAGATGGCGTCACCGACCAGATGTCGCAGATCATGCAGGGTAGTCGGCCCCAGCTGTGCGCGAATAACACGCATTTCCACAGTGGTTTTCTCGATTCTGGACTCCCGCAAAAACCGCGCGCGATGAAAAGAAGACTCAGCGATGGCCACGGCCTCATCGGCGGTGCAGTAATAGAGCCCAAAATCCCGGTTGAAGCGTCCGCCGCGAGGATCGACCGGTGGGTGGGTAAACGCCGCCATGATCCAGGATGAGCCATCGCCATACACCCGATCTTCGGGTGACACCAGGCGAATATCACCCACTTCATCGCGCAAACGGGGGTTGGTGAGGGACTCCACAGCATAAAGTACCTCCCAATCCTGTGGGCTGGACACTCGCTCGAATAAACTGATCTGCGGATAGCGGGACAAAATGACCCGGTATACCGGGTCATTTGCCTCGCTACTGGGTAGCGCATCGATATCGATCATCAGTCACCCCGCTGGGCATCGAGAAAATTTCTGACCATGGCCAGATCTACCACCTGCCCTGCCAGCAACCGATCCAGCGGCGCTGCGCCATTGAACAGGGGGTTGTCATTGGGGGTAGCCAGCCACCGATCGGCCAGACCCTCTTCAGGCAACAGGATCTCCAGGGATTTGTAAATCCCCAGGATATAGCTGGCCCTCTCAAGCAGGTCTCGTGTCAACTTGGCCTTTTCTGGCTGACTCTTCCAGTTATAGAGAGTCTTCTCATTGCTGAGCCCCAACAGGTTCATCTGCTGGGCGCCTGTCAGGCGCCACTGGCTGAAAATTGCGAAAATCGCCGGCAGCAGTGAACTGGTGACACTGGAACCGCGTTGCAGCAGTTGTTCGGCTTGAGCGATCATGATTGCCTCCTCAACAATATTTTTGACTGTATTTTTACAGCGCCTACATACAGTCTATTAAACTGTAACAGTACAGTCAACTGTATCATGAATAGTTTTTGAAGCTGTTGGCCGAGATGGTCATGCTATAGAAAAAATACTCTCCACACCGACCAGAAAAGTTGATATGGGTTCATCCGCTTGTCGGACGTCAACTATCCTGACCGCGTCCCTAAGTGGTTTGCATCCTGGTCATTGCAGTCTTTTCTTATAGCACCTGGAACCTGTCAAAAGACCTGGGCCAGTTGAAAACTGGAGTCACCACTGACCCCGAGGATTTCCATGACTGATGCCGAAGATGAGTATCGTATAGTGGTAAAAATGCAGGGCGGGCAGGATGTCGAACTGAACACGACGTTGGAAGACGGGATTTTCTCAGCCAATAACTGCCGCCTTGTCATTTCTTGTCTAAAGCCACATTTTCCTCGATAGAGTTCCCAGCCCGATTACGCTTGGGGATGCTTATCCTGATTGTCCCAATCACAGCGGACCTCGCAAACCTCCTCGGCCCACCTTTCAGCATCACCGTAGTCGAAAAATTTAATTTCTCTATGATGTACGCCCTTGGCTCGTATGGCATGCTTGATAGGACACCAGAATTGCTCCGTTCTGGCTATAATTTCCTGGGCATAAGCCATCAGGCCATTGCCATAGCCACAATAGATACAATTGAATTTTTGCACCCAGTTGAGATAAGGCAGGCGATGGCGGTCAATAACAATGTAGTCATTGCGCTTTACCCTTGGGATACCGTAGATACGGAAACAAACCGCCTGATAAAAACTGATGGTAATATCGAGAAGAAATAGCGGTACGACCATACCGTAGATCACTGGCGCAGACAGCAAGGCACCAATAGGCGCCCTGAGGATATACGCCAAGCTGCCGGTTCGTTGACGCCGATGCAATTTTCTAACATTGCGATCAAAAATCACCTTTCCCCGGCGCAAGGTATAATGAAATTGCTTTTGCTTTCCTTCGAGCAAGCGCTCAATTTCTTTTTCCAGCTCATCGCGAGCCGTTTGCAGACGGGAAATAATCTCTTCCAGCTTTGGCGTTTTCATGTCCGCTGATCACTCTTTTAAGGGAAAGCAGTGCCATTCATTTCAGGAGAACTCAGACTATAGAGCATTTTCCTGTTCAGGGTGTCTTTCTCAACGATCTCTGGAGTCTTTTCGATGATAGCCAAATAATATATCCCGAGCCTAAAATGATAAACGCAGTGAGCAAATAAAATGCGTCGGAGGATCGATACTTGTGTGATCAATATTGCGCGATTTCATTCCCCCTACTGTCATTTCCACTGTATTGAAGCCAACCCGCAAGTTCTGGTTCAAGATTGTAAGATTCGAGCCATTCGCCTGATAATCAAATATTATTACCACTAACCCAGTGAACTATGTTCGCCGCACTCATAGCTCCAGCCTGACGTGCAAGCTCGCGACCTTGCCGGAACAACACCAGCGTTGGGATACTGCGGATACCGTATTGCGCACCGAGCGACTGTTCCTTTTCAGTATTCACCTTGGCCAGACGCACACGCGGCTCCAATTGTGCTGCTGCCTGCTCAAACTGCGGTGCCATCGTCTTGCACGGACCGCACCATGGCGCCCAAAAGTCCACTAACACAGGAATATCATTACGACCGAGGTGCCGTTGGAAATTCGCTCCGGTCAGTTCAACAGAATGGGCCGTGAACAAAGCCCGGTGGCAGTTTCCACATTTTGGATTTTCATTGTACCGTGCCGCAGGGATACGGATTACCGTATCGCAATGTGGACAAACAAGGTGAATCGAATCATTCATTGTCATACCCTTCTTCATTAACTAACACTATCGCCGCAGTTTCTCGCCTTAACATTCAACCAGCGCCAAATATTGTTGCCGTTTCAAAGCGTCAGCGCCGCTATATCGCTCACGGCGACTACTCAGCTTGAAATAGATTAATCCCTCTTAGGACAACTAGTCACTAAAATTATGTACAGTCAAAGGCGGTGTGCCTCCATCTTTTGTCTGCCCCGCCGCCCTGCCAGGTTTCCTGGTCTGCTGCCCTGCGCGGGCTCGGAGATACGGTAAAACTCACATTTGCATTACACAAAGATGCATTAGCCTCAGCGATAACCAAAATCACCCATTAGCTAGACTTGAAGAAGTAAGGTACGCTTGAAAACACTGCAGTACGCGGGCTGCGAGAATCAGTGCGACCGTTTGATCGAGTAATGGCAACAGGTCAGTGAACATGCAGAAGAAGAAAATCATTATTGGGGTCGCAGCATTACTGCTGGCGATTGGCATTGCCCTGCTCTGGTGGCGAGCCTCCCTTGATGCAAGCGATAGTGAAATACTACAGCTCTACGGCAATGTGGATATTCGTGAGGCGCAGCTGGCCTTTAATGGCAATGAGCACATTGCGGAAATATACGTACAGGAGGGCGACCGTGTCAGCAAGGGGCAACTGCTGGCCAGCTTGCACACCGAATTACTGGACGCGGAACTGGCCGAAGCACAAGCGACGCTGCGCGCACAGGCACAGACTGTAGCCAAACTGGAAGCGGGTAGCCGCCTGGAAGAGATCCGCAAGGGGCAGGCGGAACTGGAGGCCGCACTAGCCACGGCAAAGTCGAGTGGAGACAGCTACAAACGCGTGGCGCGACTGCTGGAAAAGAAACTGACTTCGCCCGAAGTAGTGGAGAATGCAAAATCGCTGGCGGACACTGCCGAGGCCCAGAAGAATTCGGTGCAGCAGGCGCTAGCCTTGTTACAGGCCGGCCCCCGCAAAGAGGACATTGCGGAGGCCCGAGCGCAGCTCGCCGCGCGCGAGGCGAGACTGGTACTGGCCCAGCAGCGATTGAAAAATGCCGAACTCTATGCCCCGGCTGACGGCATTATTCGTAATCGCATTCTGGAACCCGGTGACATGGCCAGTCCCCAGACTCCGGTGCTGACCCTGGCCTTTGTCGATCCGGTCTGGGTACGGGCTTATCTGCCGGAACCGGCACTGGGGCAGGTGGCGTTAGGCGCCAAGGCGCTCATCTATACCGATAGCTACCCCGACAAGGCCTACGAGGGCTGGGTGGGTTACATCTCCCCTAGTGCCGAATTCACACCAAAAAATGTGCAAACCCCCGAGTTGCGCACCCGACTCGTGTACTCCGTGAGAATTTACGCCTGCAACCCACAGGGGGAACTGCGTTTGGGGATGCCTGTCACCGTCACCATTGACTTAGCCAAAACCTCGCCGGCTACCACCGCAAATCACTGCGAACCCTAGTGGACGCTACGGCCCTCACGTTTGCGGCGGTTAGCAAGACCTTTCAGTCTGCCGGGAGGCAAACGGTGGCGCTCGAGGGGGTAAGCTTCAGTATCCAACCCGGTCGTGTGACTGGCCTGATCGGCCCGGATGGTGCGGGTAAGACCACCTTAATGCGTCTCGCCGCCGGCTTGCTGCTGCCGGATACGGGAGAGATTCGAGTGCTGGATATCGACGTTCTCGACCAGCCGTTGGCGGTGCAGTCCAGCGTGGGCTATATGCCACAGCGGTTCGGTCTCTACGAAGATCTCAGCGTGCAGGAAAACCTTGATCTCTACGCCGACCTGCAAGGCATGCCCAGGGCGAAGCGTTCGGCCCGTTACGCGGAGTTAATGCGGATGACCGGGCTGGCGCCGTTTACACGGCGTCTGGCGGGACGTCTTTCCGGTGGTATGAAACAGAAGCTGGGACTCGCCTGCACGCTAGTGCGTTCACCACGATTGTTGTTACTGGATGAACCCACTGTCGGCGTCGATCCGGTTTCACGTCGGGAACTGTGGCAGATCGTCTATCGACAGGTACAGGACGCGGGCATGACGGTATTGCTTAGCACCGCCTATCTGGATGAGGCGGAACGCTGTGATGAGGTATTGCTGGTTCACCAGGGGAAACTGCTGGAACAGGGTGAGCCCGCGCAATTTAGTCGCTCTGTGGCGGGGCGTACATTTTTGGTAAGCGCCGGGGAGGTGAGTCATCGGCGCTTACAGGAACAACTAAACCGTGCTCCCGGCGTGCTGGATGCCCTGATAGAGGGGGAAGCCGTGCGGGTGGTTACGGATACTGCCGAGGTACCGGCGGCCGAACGCCTGTTGCCAGGTCAGGCCAATGTCCGCATAACCGCTGTGGCGCCGCGTTTCGAAGACGCTTTTGTGGCGCGCTTGAAAGCCCGACGCGATACACAGGAGACAGCGCTTTCATTGCAAATAAAAATAGCTGCGAGCGGCAACGACGAGGTGATCCGGGTCGATAGGCTGCAACGCCGTTTCGGCGATTTTATCGCGGTAAATAATGTCAGCTTCAGCGTGCGCCGCGGTGAGATATTCGGTCTGCTGGGAGCCAATGGTGCTGGCAAGTCCACCACCTTTCGCATGCTGTGCGGGCTGTTGCCAGTCAGCGATGGCGAAGTGGCAGTAGCCGGCCATGATTTGCGCCGTGCCAGCGCTTCAGCACGTGGGCGCATTGGCTATATGGCGCAGAAGTTTTCCTTGTACAGCAATCTGTCGGTGCTGCAGAACCTGCGGTTTTTTTCCAGTGCCTATGGCCTGTGGGGAAAGCAGCAAAAGGCGCGTCTCGAATGGGCGCTCAACACCTTCGAGCTAGCGTCCTTTCGCGATGACAATGCCGGGGATTTACCGCTGGGATTTAAACAGCGCCTGTCTTTTGCTGCAGCACTAATGCATGAGCCGGAGATCCTGTTTCTCGACGAACCCACCTCCGGTATTGATCCCCTCGCCCGCCGGGAATTCTGGGCCCGCACCAATGCCCTGGCCGAGGCCGGGGTCACCGTGCTGGTTACCACCCATTTTATGGAGGAAGCCAATTATTGTGACCGGATGGTGATTATGGCCGACGGTGAAGTGCTGGCTGAAGGCACGCCGCTGGCGATGAAGGCCCGTGCACAAACAGCCGATAATCCTGACCCGACCATGGAGGATGCCTTCATTCAGCTGATCGAACAGCGCGAGGGCAAGGCAGCGGACGTGGCGGCATGAAATCGCTTGCTCTCATGCGCCTGTGGGGCATGATTCGCAAGGAGAGCCTGCAGATTCTGCGTGACCCGTCGAGTATTGCGATCGCTTTCGTGATGCCGGTGGTATTGCTGTATCTGTTTGGCTACGGTGTCTCTCTGGATGCAAAACATATCCCGGTGGGCATTGTCATCGAACAGCCAGATACCGCAACCCAGTCACTTGCGGGGTCTTTTGAACGCTCCGAATTTTTTCGCCCGCTACACTTCGATAGCATACAAGCGGCGCAGCGGGCACTGGATGAACGCAATATCGACGGCATTGTCTGGCTGCGCAATAATTTTTCAGCTCAGCTGTTGTCTGGCAGCGAAGCGCCCATTGGTATTATCCTCAATGGCGTAGACTCCAACCAGGCCAACATCACCGAGGGCTATATCCAGGCCACCTGGCTGGCGTGGCTGAGTCGTTATGCCGAGGGCCACGGCCAGCCGCTGGTCACGCCGGTGAGCCTGGAACAGCGGGTGTGGTTCAACGCCGCATTGTCCAGTCGTCTGTTTCTTGTACCGGGTTTAATCGCCATCATCATGACCCTGATCGGTTCGCTACTCACCTCCATGGTGATGGCGCGTGAATGGGAGCGCGGCACCATGGAAGCGATGCTGGTAACCCCACTGAACAAGGGCGAAGTGCTGGCGGGCAAGCTGATTCCCTATTTTGTATTGGGCATGGGCGGCATGCTGTTCAGTGTGGCCGTAGCGCTGTGGCAGTTTGATGTACCACTGCGCGGTTCGTTCTGGCTGCTGATGTTCAGCTCAGGCTTGTTCATGCTGGTGGCGTTGGCCATTGGTTTGCTGATTTCCATCGTTGCCAAAAATCAGTTTGTGGCAGGGTTGCTGGCAATTGTCATCACCTTTCTGCCCGCGTTTATCCTTTCGGGCTTTCTGTTTGATATCAATTCCATGCCCACGTTTATTCAACTGCTGACTCACGTGGTGCCGGCGCGCTATTTCGTGGCGATCCTGCAAACTCTGTTTCTCGCGGGTGACGTCTGGCCGGTGGTACTGACCAACTTGGGCGCGTTATGCATTATGCTGGTGTTTTTTGTCACCCTGGTGTGGCGGAATTTCCACAAGCGGTTGGAATAGACTATGCGTGATACGTTTGGGTATTTCAGACTGATTTTCGCCATCGCCAGCAAGGAGTTTCTCGCCCTGCTACGGGACAAGCGCAGCCGCTTTGTCATCATTGTCCCACCCATAGTGCAACTATTAGTGTTCGGGTTTGCCGCTACCTATGACCTCAATAACGTACCGGTGGCGATCTATAACGAGGACCCTGGTGGTGCTGCGCGGGAACTGGTCAGACGCATTGAGGGATCACCCAATTTTCAGGTTGTCGAGTATATTGATCATGACGGCGAAGTCGCACCGCTTATCAATAACCGCAAGGTGCTGTTGGTGCTGCATATCGGTCAGCGCTTCAGTGCCGAGCTGTTACAAGGTGAGAGTACGGCGTTGCAGGCGATACTGGATGGCCGTAACTCAAATACGGCAATGACGACTATGAACTACCTGCGGAGCATAGTGCTGGATTACAACCGCAACTGGTTGAAATCGCAAGGTATAACGGGGTCTCGGGGCAGTGTGAGCTTGCAGACGCGTGCCTGGTATAACGAAAATTTACAGTCGCGCTGGTTTATTGTGCCCGGTATTGTTGGCTTGCTGACGCTGGTGGTGACCTTGCTGGTAACGGCACTCTCCGTGGCACGAGAACGCGAAGCGGGCACCTTCGACCAGCTGTTGGTGACGCCCCTACGGCCACTGGAAATCCTCATCGGCAAGGCCATTCCCGGTATCGTCATCGGCTTGCTGGAGGCCACGCTGGTGATTGTGCTGATGGTGATATTTTTCGATATTCCCGTTCGCGGCAGTCTCGGCGCGCTGTATCTGGGCCTCGCGCTGTTCATACTCTCTGCGGTGGGCGTCGGACTGATGATTTCCGCCATCGCCGTGACACAGCAGCAGGCGGTGCTCGGCGCTTTTCTGTTTATGGTACCGGCTATCATTCTTTCCGGCTTCTCCACTCCCATCGCCAATATGCCGCAGCCGGTACAGTGGTTGACCTACCTCGACCCGCTGCGTTATTTTTTGGTGGTAGTGCGCAGCGTGACCCTGGAAGGCAACAGCTATACGCTGCTGATCCATCAGTATTGGCCCATGGCTATCATTGGCGTGGTGACATTGGCATTAGCCGGTTGGTTGTTCCGGCATCGCATGTATTAGCTTGAGCGGGTGGCCAAAGACAATGGGGTCTCCCTGCATCCACGATCTCAGATTCTGCGACCGTTTTATGGACGGCCAGTTACTCTCGGCAACCCATTAATACTTCTTATACTCTAATCCAAAATAGGCATTAGCCAGCGAGACTGACACCTACCACTAGGCCCACGCCATAGGTAACACCTGCGGCAGCAAAGCCGATCAGCAATTGCCTGATAGCTGAAAAGATCGCGCCGCGACCTGTGAAGAGCGACGTACCCGCGCCGATACCGGCCAGCGCCAGACCGCTCAAGGCCAGACTGGCGAAAAGCGCCGTACTGCCTGACAGGAAAAAATAGGCGATGACCGGAAAAATCGCACCGAAAGTGAAAAGCAGAAATGAGGAGCCTGCCGCCGCCCACGCTGAGCCGCCAAGATCATTGGGATCAATGCCCAGTTCTTCGCGCGCCAGCGTATCGAGCGCGGTGTCCTTGTCAGCCAGCAGTTTGTCGGCCAGCGCTTTGGCTTCAGTTTCGGAAAGCCCCTTGGCCTGATAGATGAGAACGAGCTCTTCCTTCTCCTCTTCGGGAACTTCCTCCAGTTCCATCGCTTCGGTGGCGATTTGCGTTTGATAAAGCTCACGCGAGGAATTGACCGAGAGCCATTCGCCCATCGCCATGGAGCAGGCGCCAGCAACCAGTCCGGCCATGCCCGTTAACAGGATCGTGTTGTTGGAAACGGCGGCGCCCGCCACACCCATAACGAGGGACAGATTAGAAACCAGGCCGTCATTGGCGCCCAGAACAGCGGCGCGCAGACTGTTGCCACCAATAGCGCGGTGACGCCCTTCTAGCCGTGCGATGGAGGCGCCTTTAAGGCCGGAATCTGAACTGGTGATGGCAGAGAGAATACGCGCATGGCTGCGCTCAGCCTGTGGCAGACCGCCGGACACCGCTTCGGACTGTTTGTCATAGATACCGCTATCCGTTTGTTCCAGTGTGTTGACGACGGGCAGCACAAAGGCCGGGCCGAAGCGGCGCGCCAGAAACGCCAGGCCTCGCGTGCGGAAGCCCGGCTTGAGATTCGGTACCGGCGCGCCCGCTTTCGTCAGCTGCTTTTTCCAGTATTCGGCGTGGCTTTCTTCCACCGCAGCAAGGCGGCTATAGACTTCTGCCAGTTTCGTATCCGGTTCTACTTCGGAAAGCGTGCGATAAAGGCTCGCACCATCTACCTCCCCCTGCAGATTATCCTTGTAGCGTTTGAGCTTGTCGTCAGCCACGCTGAGTATCGTCCATCATCGTATGCCCCGTTTACCTACTTCATGATGAAAAGTATTGCCAAGTCAAGTCACTGCAACTGAGAGAATCGGCCCATCAATACTTACAAACCTCACCGATTCGCGGGCTGTGTCAGTAGGCCGTTTAGGCGGCAAGTTTCTGTATCAGCATAATCTCTACATTCATCTGACGCGGCTTTTGTAACATTCACAGTCACCCAGTTCGCCCGCATCACAGTTCGTGCTTGCGCCAATACAGCCGCCCTTCATAATAACGGCATGACAAAGACTTTTGTATTGGGGATGGCCACAGTATCCTATATCTGGAGTATGAATTTGATGAATAGCCGTTTGAGCACAAGTAGGTAGTTCACAATGTGGAACGAGCGATACAATACCAAAAACTATATTTACGGCGAGGAGCCTAATACCTTCCTGGCGGCAAATTTTCAGAAAATCCCCAAGGGAAAAGTGTTATGCCTCGCTGAGGGCGAAGGCCGGAATGCGGTATTCCTCGCCCGGCAGGGCTACGAGGTCACCGCTGTGGACCAGTCCGATGTCGGCCTTGAAAAGGCGAAAAAATTGGCCGCTAAACACGGCGTGAACATTCACTGCATCCACGCCGACCTGGAACATTTTGACCCTGGCACCAACCAGTGGAATGGAATAGTTTCCATTTTCTGTCATGTACCACAGCAGCTTCGTAAAAGCCTGCACCGTAAAGTAACTCAGGCACTGAAGCGCGGCGGCATTTTTCTGCTCGAGGCCTACACCCCAAAGCAACTGGACTACGGCACTGGTGGTCCGCCCGTCGCGGAACTGATGATGAGCAAGGCCGCCCTGGAACAGGAGCTAACCGGGCTGCAGATTGATTATCTTGAAGAACTTGAACGCGAGATTATCGAAGGCAGCCACCACACGGGACGCGGCGCAGTGGTTCAGGCGATCGCAGTGAACCCCCTCCGACACTACCAGGTATCAAGCAACCGCGGCTCGGCCACTCACAAGCTGCGTTATGTGGAGTCGGGTGGTGGAGAAAGCGACCCCAACTGCACCCTCTGCAAACCCGCGATCACACCACGAGCGGATTAACGCGAGGATATGGATGCCCATCCCCCGTGTATGGAGTAGACCCCAAAATGCTCACAAAGGGCGAGGAATTGACTGCACGCTCGTGGGCTATACTGATAGACACGACTATCGGAGTGATAAAGTATGCTAATTCGCATCTACCGATATCTTCCCGAACAAGACAACGCGCCACGAATGCAGGACTACAAATACGATCTGCAGGTGGGCGAAGACATGATGGTGCTCGATTTACTTGAGAACCTGAAAGCCCAGGATTCGACACTGACCTATAGACGCAGCTGTCGCGAGGGCGTTTGCGGGTCCGACGGTATGAACATTAACGGCAGCAACTGCCTGGCTTGTATCACCAGCGTGTCAACCCTGCTCAAAGGGGGATACCTGCCGTCCGGTCAGACGGTTCGGCCCTGGCATGGCGATGCCGATATCGTGATTCGCCCGCTCCCCGGTCTGCCGGTAATCCGTGACCTGGTCGTCGACATGGACGCTTTCTACCAGCAGTACCGACGGATCAAACCCTATCTCATTAATGACAAACCCGCTCCCGCCATCGAACGACTGCAATCACCGGAAGACAGGGCCAAGCTGGACGGACTGTATGAATGCATTCAGTGTGCGTGTTGCTCAACACAGTGTCCTTCCTGGTGGTGGAATCCGGATAAATTCGTCGGCCCCGCCGGATTATTGAACGCCTACAGGTTTATGGCGGACTCTCGCGACACGGATCTGGAGGCACGCCTGGCAGCACTCGACGATCCTTTCAGCGTGTTTCGCTGCAAAACTATTTTGAACTGCATAGCTTTCTGCCCGAAAAAGCTCAAGCCGCGTGCGGCTATCGGAAAGATAGAAAAATTGCTGCTAACACGAGGCACCTGAAGGCAGGTACTGCTATGAGATTCATCACCGATATCGACAGCTAATTTAGTGCACTCGCCAATTCAGTGACCAGATTCGCCCCACTGGAGTAGATACCCAGGCTCATTGAAGGTATTACACATGTGTTTTTTAAGGAAGTTATCGTGTGAGACATCCGAAAATCATTCGCTGTAAAAGGGTTTACGAATCACCGGCAAGAAACGATGGTTACCGCGTCCTGGTAGACAGAATCTGGCCTCGTGGCATCAAGAAATCTGATCTCGCGCTGGACGAATGGTGCAAGGAGTTGGCGCCGTCTGCGGAACTGCGTCAATGGTTCGCTCACGACCCGCAGCGCTGGGCAGGCTTCTATCAGAAATTTCACAATGAACTGGGAGAACAGGCGAACGCCATTCGCCAGGTTATGGACAATTGCGGGAGCCGACCTCTGACCCTGCTGTACGCGGCGCGCGACACGGAGCACAACAACGCGGTAGCCCTGAAGATGTTCCTGGATAACTACAAGCAGTCAGCGTGAAACATAACACGGTATGGGCACATCGGCTTTTTTTCCGGCATAGTGGACACCAGGTGAAGTAATCGAAGTATGCCTCTGAGAGGCTATAAAGTTGCCGTTACCCGGCGCGTAGTTGCGCGTCGAGATGGTCCACTACCTCGGCCCAGTCTGCATCCTGGCTGATTGCTTCCCGGATAAATTGCGCCTGCCCTTCATTCCAGAAGGCGGCATTTTCCAGGGGAATCTCTGGAGGTAGGTGGTTTTTTTGCATGAAATTCTCTATGGCAACTTCACTGTTGGGTAGTCCCAGCTGAGCGAAAAGTGCGGCCATGGTATGGTTTGATGTATCCATCTGGCGGGTTCCCGTTTCAGATTATAAATTCAGTATAGACCCTGCCGCCTCGATGCATCTTCTAATGCGGCTACCAAACCTGCTTATTCAAGCAGTCGGCTTCGGCTTTCAGGGTTCCGAAAAAAACGCGACTCCGGTCATGGGCCGTCGTTTTTTAGTTTCTCCACGTGCTTTCTCACCAGACTCAGATATCGTGGGGTATGACCAATATCCTCAAATATCGGGTCACCCTCTTCATCCCTGCTGATGACCACATCCCCCTCAACGTAGGGAAAACTGGACACTACCTCGTCCAGAGCAACTGACAATAATTCGCTGATCATCCGTTCTCGGGTGCGATGCGGAAACATTTCCGCCAGCGCTTCTATCTTGGCCACGCTGTCGAGGGGCAGATGCACCCGATAAGCCTCGGGCGCCATTTCCCCGGCAACCTCCGAGTCCCAGATTCTAATCAGATCAACTATTTTCATTGGGCTACTCCATTTTCCAATGTCGGTGCGATCACGATGATCCCATGGTAGTGCCAAGATTATCTCAGCACTGGGAGTAGCGCCTCAATTTCTGGAGCAATGGTAAACCAGGATCTTCTCGCAGAATTGTGCCCACACGGCCACTGTGTTCGCTATGCTGAAAATATTCTCGGGCATTGCTTTCGCGATTGCAATTGTAGTCCTCGTGAACTTTTAACGCCCCTCGCAGGAAATTTGAAATGGGTGCATCCATTTGGTGGACGCCAGTGCGCTTGACTAAGCGGAGGGGCCGCAACCAACGTTACACAGTTCGCAGTGAGTCTCAGCTAAGCCAGTAGCTGCTTTATTTCGTCCGGCCCGGGAATCTTACCTTCAATGACTACCTCGCCGTTCACAGCCAGTGCTGGCGTGTGCATTACCCCGGCGTCGATAATGCCATTGATATCCGTGACCTTCTCAATGTCATAGTCCACACCCAGCGCCTGGGCGGCAGCCTCGGCGTTCGCGGTGAGTTTCTGGCACTTGGCACAACCGCTACCGTAAATAGTAAATTTCATAGTATTCTCCTTGCGAACAGGTTTACATATAGTTGCCATAGACATAACCGGTAATGGTCGACATCACCACCACGAGGAAACAATAGACTACTGTTTTCTGATTCCCGAGAATGCTGCGGATAACCAGCATGTTGGGTAGTGATAGTGCGGGACCGGCCAGCAGCAACGCCAGCGCTGGCCCCTTACCCATACCTGAGCCCATCAGTCCCTCTACAATAGGCACCTCGGTCAGGGTCGAAAAATACATAAACGCGCCGACAACCGATGCCAGTGCTGTGGACAGCAATGAATTGTCACCCACAGCGGCGGCAACCCACTCGGAGGGAATCAGTCCCTCATAACCCGGGCGGCCCAGTAGCAGACCGGCGACAAAGACCCCGGCCAATAACAGGGGCATGATCTGCCGCGTAAAACTCCAGGTCTGTACCGCCCACTCCTGGTCCCGCTCACGCAGGGTAGTCAACAATACAAGCCCCAGACAACCGACAGCAAAGGCGAGTTGCGGTGTACCCGGCGCCACCAGGACGCAGGCCAGCACCAGGCCACCCAGAGCCAACAGATGATTGACACTCCACTGCCAGCGGTAAACCAGCAGCGCACCCAGCATAATGGCCAGTAAGGCCGTAATCTGCCATTTCCAGGTGTAGATCAGCATCCAGCCGGGGCTATCGGCGGCGGCCCAGTTGGCGAACACCAGGATCCCTATCATCAAACTGAAAAATGCCGCAACTGTTGCCAGCGGTTTGTCCTGCTCACCTGCCTCAAAGCCGCGCGATGAGGTCGCCCTGGCCAGTTCCTCTTTACGATAAATGAGCTGCATGAGAGCGCCGATAACAACGGCAAAGACGATAGCCCCCACCGCCCTGGCGATTCCCATTTCCGCCCCCAGTACTTTGCCGGTGACCACAATCGCCATGATATTGATGGCCGGCCCGGAGTACAGAAAGGCAATTGCCGCGCCCAGACCAGCGCCGCGCTTATAAATACCGCCAAAAAGGGGAAGCACCGTACAGGAGCAGACAGCGAGCAAGGTGCCCGATACCGACGCGACACCCAGGGCCATCGGTTTCGACGCCTCCGGGCCCAGGTAAAGCAACACGGAGCCCTCGGAGATATAAACTGCCATTGCCCCGGCTATAATGAAAGCGGGAAGCAGGCAGAGAATGACGTGTTCCTGGGCGTACCAGTGCGTCAGGCGAATGCCTTCCAGTACGGCATTATCAAACCGAATATTGCCAGCTGGCAGGAAGTAGATGACGACAAAAACCACCAGCATCAGCAACATGATACGACCCTGTTGCGGGTTTTCTTGATACAGTTCGGCTAGCTTTTTGTACATGATTGTCTTCGCATTTTAACTTTGACTACCCGGACTCGACCACCCTCTCGCCCGGTGACTAACCACCTGTCTCTTCATCATTAACGGGGGGACACCGTCTTTTCATAGCGCTGCATTATTTCCCGCAGAGTGCGGCTTATTCTTGTCTGCAGCCGGATCATCTCCAATTTTGGCCAGGTACAACGTTCGCCCGAGGCGATCAACTTGAGCACCTGCTTTTCCCCCGGAAAGCCAAGCAAGTTCCTGGGATTGATGAACCGGTAATCAGGCAGAATGTTAATGTCGCCCACGTAGTCCTGGTTAATGATTGAGCGCATCAGGCTGGTGGCCTGGGTGACCGCACCATTCTTCTTGTCCGCCCGGGCTATAATCAGTGTGACCACATTAAGCCATTCACGGGTGGCGCGGAGGCTCGCGCTCTGTATCAACCCAAGCGACGTTTGTTTGCGGTGTCCGTCTGACACGAAGGGCAGTACATGCGGATTGGTCTGGCTAACGATATAGTGATTGACACCATACAGCCGCGCCAGACGCTTGGCTGGCAGGTCGTCACTCACAGAACCGTCCACCCAGCGCCGCGACGGCAGGTAACTCTTGAGCTGGCCTTCATCGTCCACTGCCAGCAGGGTCACCGGCGGGAATATGCCAGGGACGGCGGCAGAAGCCATTACAGCACTGCGTATCAATACGCTGGGTGAGGTCGTGGCGTTGAGAAGACGTGATGTCTGGTGTGTCTCCGCAGGAGCGATCGATACATTCATCGCCCTACCGGTTTTTTCAAACGCCTTCTGGAATGTGAGATCATCCGGAAAAAAACGGCTGAGATCCGCCTCCAATTCGCCAGGATCAGTGGTACCCGAGCGCTTGGAGGAATCGGGCATTTGCTCGAGAAATTTCTCCGGTTGCAGTAGTTCACGCAGCTCCTCGTCCGTGTAGCTGCATATAATACTGCCGACGATGGAACCACCACTTGAACCTGACATGACGGCGGGCAGCAGGTCTGCCTCCAACAGCGCTCGTGCAACCCCCATATGGAAGTACAATAGCGAACCAGAGCCGCTCATCATGAAGGCGGAGTGGCCAAAGCAATGACTGGCCCGGCGGAAGAAATCGAGCTTTGCCTCAGCACTGATATCGCCGCTGTCTTCATCGGCGAGGTGCTCCAGGGTATGGACGACTTCCTCGATATAGTCCTCAATCAAGTGCTTGGTACCCGAGAGCGCATGGCCATACAAGCCGGCACGGCCCATGCCGCCCATATTACCGTGTATACCCTCATTCAGGGTGTACAGCATTCCGCGATTGTCGCGCCTTGCCTTCAGGCTGCGCAGTCGATCAAGACGTTCCCGTATGGAGACGTAATCGTATTGCTGGCTTTGGTCCCGCCGGCGCCAGCGGTCCAGGCCCTTGAGCGTGTCATAGGCCTCGGCCGCTTCACGCCACTCCTGGTAGCTCCCTGCACCTTTGAGCGCCCGTTTGACCTGCAACTGTGTCGCTATCCCCATTTACCTCTCCATGACCCAGCCACTACTTTCTATCAGACCAGGCGATGACTTCAAGCGCCCTGCTGGCCCATACGGTTTCATCCAGCATAACTACACATGGCAGCACGACTGCTCGCTGTTGAAAAATGCATATCGCTTGCCCCTGGGAATATCCCCAGCGCTTTTACCATTGCCGTCAAGAACAGGCAGTTGCAGCGATTAATGATACTGCTATCGACTGCCAATGTCGCGGGATCAGTGGTAAGCGGAGGACGCGCTGAAAAATACAGCTGCCAGAACGCAGCACAGAAAAGCACTAGCAAGGTAATAGCAATTCGAATAAACCAGGTTTTTGTTTAACATTGCTCATGCCTACTGGGGACAGGCAGGTTTAAGCAGAGTCTGCACCTACAGCAGCAAGAACCATTGCAATACCGGAACTTGCCCCAATATGATGCTGTATCAGGCCCATGGGTTTATGCCAATGATTTCCATACGACAGGAAGCAGCGAACACCATGCACGAGGCGCGGCGCACCACGTCCCAGGCATTTTTTATGGAGGCCGAAACGCCGAAACAACTGGCGCAACTCGCCCTGCACTACCCCCGACTACTTACCGAACCGCGAGGCGACGGTCACCCGGTGCTGTTCTTGCCCGGTTATACCGCCTCGGACACATCGACCCGGTCGCTGCGCCGCTACTTCAAGCTGCTGGGTTACGATGCCTGCGGTTGGGGGTTGGGCCGCAACAGCGGCAATGTGGCCCAGCTGGCGCCACAAGTTGCTGAGATCGTGGCGAAAATGAGCGCCGCAAGCGGCAGCAAGGTGTCGCTGGTGGGCTGGAGCATGGGCGGTGTCATCGCCCGGGAAGTGGCACTCCATCATCCCGACTTGATTCGCAGGGTCATTACCATGGGCTCGCCAATCACCGGGGGGCCCAAATACACCGCTTTTGCCGACCAGTTGGCCAGCAACGGCGTGGACCTCGACGCCATCGAGGCCCATATCCACCATCGGCAGCACACCAGCCCACCCCTGAAAGTGCCGGTAACGGCGATCTTCAGCCGACGGGACGGCGTGGTGGCCTGGCAGGCTTGCATAGACCAGGTCAACCAGAGCGTGGAACACGTGGAAGTCACATCGAGCCACCTGGGACTCGGCTTTGATCCCAAAGTCTACCGCCTGATTGCCCGTCGCCTGGCCACATGATAAACCCGGGGGAAATCAAATACCGCAGCCAGGTCCTCGAATGCCTGGAAGCGGCCATTGGCGGCCTCACGCTATTTTTTACCGGCGCCAACAAAGGTAAGCTGATAGTCAGGCTATAATGGTCTGGTAACGCCCGGTCGTTCCTGTGCTGGATTACTGAACAACCACCACATACATAACTCCAGGAGACACCATGAAGCAGCTGAGCGGCCTCGACGCCTCGTTCCTGAATATGGAAACGCCCAACACCTTCGGGCATGTGACGGGGCTGATGCTGTTCGATCGACCGAGTCCGGATTTCGCCCCCTATGCCGCGGTGTACGAAAAGTATTCCTCGCTGATCGGTGCGCTCGAACCCATGCGACGCCGCCTGGTTGAGGTACCCTTTGGCCTGGACCACCCCTACTGGGTGTTCGATCCCCATTTCGATATCGACTACCACATTCGCGAAATCAGCATTGCCAAACCGGGCCTGGTGGACCAGCTGGCGGAGCAGATCTGCCGCATCGTCGGCCGCCCGATGGACCGCAGCCGCCCCTTGTGGGAGGTCTACGTGATCGATGGCCTCGCCAACGGCTGGTGGGGTCTGCTGACCAAGTTCCACCACGCAACCATCGACGGGGCCGCGGGGCAGTTGATGCTGGAATCGGTACTCTCCACGGAACGGGACGATTCCCCCCCGCCCGCCAGCCCGAAATGGGAGCCGGAGCCGGTTCCGAGCCAGACGGAAATGCTGCGCCTGACCCTGGAGAAACTGGCCAAACACCCGCTCATGGCGGTGAAAGCCCAAAGCAGAATGCTGCGGACCATGGCAAAGATGCTGGGTATCGCCGATGTATCCGGGGCGACATCGTTGGCACGCGACACGGTCTACCGGATACTGGGGCGCCCGACGACGGAGCGCCCGTGGGTGATGATGCCACTGACATCCGCCCCGCCCACGCCGTGGAACAAGTCCATTACCCCACACCGCCGTTTCGCCATGCGCACGACCTCACTGGAGAATATCAAGCGCTTGAAAAATGCCACCGGTGGCACGGTAAATGACATCGTGATGGCGATCTGCGCCGGCGGCCTGCGGCAGTACCTGCTGGCCCACAACGCGCTGCCCGACAAACCCCTGCGGGCCATGGTGCCGGTGTCGATTCGCACCGGGGACGAGTCCGACCCCTGGACCAACCGCGTCTCCGGCCTGGTGGCGGAACTGCCCACCAATTGCGATGACCCGCTGGAGCGGGTCGCCCTGTGCCGCAAGGCGATGGGTGTCGCCAAGAAGCAGTTCGAATTGATGCCGGCGGAGTCGCTTATCGACATAGCCCAGTCATCACCGCCGGTAGTGTCGGCCGCCGCCGCGCGCCTGACCTCGCGGCTGAAGCTGGCGGATCGTATCGGTATGCCCGCCAACCTGGTTATCTCCAACGTGCCGGGCCCTCGCGAACCGCTCTATTTCGCCGGCGCGCAGTTGCAGCACCAGTTTCCCGTATCCATCGTGACTGATGGCCAGGGCCTGAATATCACGGTCACGAGCTATATGGACAGACTGGATTTTGGCTTCATAGTCGATCGCGACCTGGTACCCGACGTGTGGGACCTCGCCGACATGCATATCGAGGAGATCACACGGCTGCTGCAGGCAAGCGACACGGAAGCGGCCGAGTCGCCACGGGCGGCGCCGCGGCGCGGCCCGATGCAAAAGGTGCTGGAGGCAAAGCGCGCTTCCGGCAAAGGGAAGGCCAAAAAAGCGCCGGCAAAGAAAAAGCCGGCAGCCAGAAAGAAGCCAGCGGTGAAAAAGAAAGCCGCAGTGAAAAAAAAGGCGCCGGCCAAAAAAAAGACGCCCACAAAAAAGAGCAAAAGCAGTTAACAAATTGAACAACAGCCGCCGAAAAGCGCGATAAAGAGGTCGATAGCATGCTGGGAATCATTTTACGAACACTGATCACCGCGCTGGGTATCTGGCTCGCGACCTACCTCGTGCCCGGGGTCAGCGCATCATCCGCAGGTGCCCTGATATGGGCGGCAATTGCCCTGGGCCTCATCAACGCCTTCGTGCGACCCGTGCTGGTTCTGCTCACCCTCCCCTTTACAATCCTGACACTCGGCCTGTTTTTGCTGCTGCTCAACGCCGCCATGCTCAACCTCGCCGGCTGGTTCGTAGACGGCTTCGAGGTGGTGGGGTTCTGGAGCGCAGTGTTCGGCGCCATCGTGGTCAGCGTGGTCAGTGGCCTGTGCTCCCAGTTCATAGGCCCAAAAGGAAGCTACGAGGTAATGGTGGTGCGGCGGAGCAATTAGCTTCCAGCCCGTGTCTGGACCTACATTGGTTCGCTAACCTGCAAGATGCCAGGGAGAAACGTGGATCACGCCGAACTTCTACCCGGCGATGATCGCAGCCTCATCCGCCTGGGCCACTACTACTGAACCCATCCTATCACCAGCGACAAATTACCCTGCACCATTGCCCAGCCAGTACAGCAGGTGGCGGCTCGTTTCCGGAGCGGCGAAATAATTTAAGTGATGAACCGCCTGTGTTTTTGCGAACACGGCGCGGTGATCGGCGTCGATCGGAAATCCACCCGCGGCATGAGACAGTTCATAACTGCCACTGGTGGGCACGACACCATCGTTGGCTTCGCCGAAGATGCCATCGACCGCCGCATCGGCAACAGCCCAGCCGAAACGTGCCAACAGCCCCTCGGCCCTGGGCTTAAAGTCACTACTGAGCGCGTAATACTCGGCCGTATTCCGGGTGTCTCGGTTCAGGTACTGCAAATATTCACCCGGCGGATACATGCTGTTCAAGCCAGGCAGAGTACTGACTGCACCGTGATAGGTGAGCTTGGCGAGCATGAACAATGCTTCCATGCCAATCGTAAAGGGACCATCGGGAAGATCGGTAAACAGGTTTGTGTAGCGATCCAGCATCTGGATACCATGCCTGGTGTCCGTCAGCACGGTGCCGCGCATAGGCCCGGCTACGAACACAGCGCGCCGGACTGTCAGCTTGCGATTCGGGCTTGCGCACTCTCCTGCGTTCTCTATCAGTTCGCGGCCGACCAGGCCACCGCGGCTGTGGGTGATAAGGTCGACGTCCAGCTCCGTGCCCCCCGGCATCATCTCAAACAGTTTTCGCACATTATCCCGGGGCGAGACGTGCACGGTCGGGTGATCAAAGGCGAACATTCTGTCGCCATAGATCTTTCGGAGCGCAGAGATGGTGGCTGCGGGAATCAAGGAAAAGGCGGACTGGGCTGTGCTGAACGTGCCGTGTATCAGAAGCAATGCCCGGCCACTGCTCAGTGAGTCCCAGGCGATGGGCTTAGTGTCGTCGAACGGGAAGCGGCGCAGGCCATAGGGGCGTTTTTCTTCTTCCCAACGTGAGGCGACATACATTGCACCTTTGCCGATGATGTCTTTGGTAGCCCAGGCGAGCACTCGAACCAGGCGCCGGCCCAGCTTGGTCAATACGCCACGAGTTGCCGTCTCTGCACTAAGCGTTGCCGGCGCGGGTGCAACATCCCGAGGCAATAGAAACTCCACATCGCCGCCGGCCCCGCGCGTAGCCGGTGCTCCGGTTGTACCTCCACCTACGGGAAATATCCATCGCGATACACCGGCCTCATCCGTGTAAAGGACCAGCTGTTCTGCGTCCGCCTGCAGCCTCGGTACACGCAGGGATATCGCGGGTTCGCCATCTGCGGTGACCAGCGAGGTGGCACCTCGTGTCGCCGATGAGCCGGCTGTGTCGACCTCTCGCACGTCAATTGCAAACACCTTGAGTTCGAATACGTCCGCTGCCTTGGCCGCCTGCTGCAGCGACAATGCGTAGGCACCGCTATCCCCTCGTGTCGCAGCAGTATCCTGCCCCAGTTCTGTTATCGTGCCTTTCAGTCCCGGTGCCTGAAGACTATAGCCGCCAGGTGCAATCTCCACAGGTATTGGGTTGCCAGTAAGGTTCGCCATAAGCTCTGTACTCCTCTCAATTGAGTCGATTCAGTCGCAAGCCGGGATGCCCATAGTAGATATAGGCAAGTGGGGTTGTCGAATCATCGTTATATGCTTTGCGTCGTGCATGCAGGGCCTCACCAACGGTACAGCCATTGGTGAAGGTTTCTTCGTAGAACGTCTCGGCGGCGTCACGTGCGATGTCATCGTGAACATCCCACAACGGGGCGATAAAGCCAACGGTTCCACCCCGCACCAGCACGCCAGGGAAGCCGCCGGCATGGCCTAGCGAACGTCCCGGTGTGCCCACCTGGCAGGCGTTGAGAAACACGAAAGAGAAGCGCGGCGTTGCGCCACAGGTATGAGCGCCTGTCATTGCGCTGGCAGGTAGCTGGGTATTGTCAGCCAGCAACAGCGCCTGATTGTTCACCGACGGGTCGCTATAACCGTGCACGGCGAAATGCACCAGATGGCCTGGAATTTTTTCGCCAGTTACCATCACCTCCATTTCACTTGATGTCGCCTGCAAGGGGATGGCTTGCCACCGCTGACACAACGCCTGCTGCTCTCCTATTGCCTCCAGAAGCTGAGTCTGACCTGCGGCGAGTCCATATTCAGAAGCCACAGCGGTCATCCGCTCTACATCCAGTGAGACAGTGGGCGGAAGCATTACCTCCGACTCCTCTATCCAGCGCCCCATAATCACTTGTGCGCCGAGAAAAGGCGGCGCCCCAGGATCAAGCGGTTTGGCAAGATATGCGAGTTCCCAGGGCACATAAGTTTCGTTGGTCAACAGCAGCAGCGTTGGTGCTCGCCCAAGCTTGCCATGTACGACCTGCAGCACATCCATGATTTCCGCAGGTAAATAGCTCGCGATGTCCTGGCCCATGGTTTCCAGGATATTGCGGGCAAACGGGCCACGAAAGGAGCGAGCCTTCAGGTCTCGCATCAGATCTGCCGCAAACTGTTTGGTGTCAGGCAGGTAGGTTTCGAGCTTGATCTTCTCCAGCTCCTGTGGATAGTCTGGCGCGATCACCCGCCATTCAAGTGTGCCGTCGCGCTTGCTATCGAGGCTGATGGTAATATCGACCGCGGTTTCCGGCGACGGCATCTCAATTCTGCAGGGATTTTTTACAACGGTATTCACCTCTGGCTCTGCCGCTGCGCCGGTCGCCAGAATCTGACGCCGCGCTGCAGAGATCACCTGACCTTTGTATGAGAACAATGCCTTCACACTGGCCTCGCTTGCGCCGGGTTTAAGCGCTCCAGAAAAGCGTACTGAAGCATTGCATTTGAGCGGCACGTAGTCGTAGTCCCTGTCGAGCGTGACGCCGTCGCCCGACAGAATGACCAGGCAGTCTTCGTTGGGATCAGGGTTTTCGATTCGGATAAGGCCACCGCCACTCAGCGTGGGATCCGCCTGCTCACGAAAGCCAACGTAAATATCGAAGGGGTCCCCCGGCAGGGCTGTATCCGGTGCGGTGAGCGATGGGTAAGCCTCAAATGGCGGCGCGGCGCCTGAGGCAGCGAGCTGCAAACTCGCTCTCACTGGAGGGAACATACCGGTAGCCGCCGGTATCTCGCTCTCGTCGATAAAACCGACGACACGCCCCCGGTCCATGACGGTCACTCGCGGCAGAAAAATATCAGCCACGGCTGTATCGATAGTCAGTTCGGGTGTCGCTGTAGATTCGTGCAGATCGAACGCCTGTTGCACAGTCGTTTCCGGCGGCCATTGGTGGACGATTTCCCATACTTCCCGCATAGAATAGAGATAGCGGTAATGAGTCTCACCCTCCGGTCGCAGGATGATGAGATGTGAGTAGTGCGTACCGGCCAGGAAGGCGACCAACTTCTCCAGTGTCCACTCTGGCAGCGCCAGGCCAAAGGATTCATCCATAACCGTACCAACGGCGACACCTTGCATTTCTCTAGTTTCCATGTGGGTACCTTTTCAAGCTCCTGTGAACGAGAACGCTGCCCAGTAGTAGGGCGCAGCATAGGGGGTTACCCCTGGGTTGGCGCGGTAGTAGCGCATCATTCGATAAGCGTAGCCACTGGTGGGATCGGAGGTCTCATACACTTTCTGCCACAGGTCACCCAGTCCAAGTTCTTCGGCGGTACTGTCGCGCAACCATAGTTGGGCTCGACGCAAGGCATTGGCAAGGTCTTGATCTGCGTCGATATGGTGCCGATAGAATTCCTCAAACAACAGGGCTGTCGACAAATCGTTGATCGACCACAACGTACTTACCACGCCCGGCGCGCCGCCTTCCATAAATCCGGCTGGCAGCCCGATAAATTCGTCTGGCGCGCGTCGAATTTCAGAAAGACCCGTCTCACATGCACTGAGCACTACGAGTCGGGCAGCGCCCAGATCAAAATCCGCTGACATTACGCGACTGAGTGTCAATCGTGACCCGCCCGCGAGCAGCAAGTGCGAACGCATAATGTCCTGCCAATCGTATAGGCCATGGCTTGCGAAGTGAAGGTAGGTCGCATGGCCCACGGCGGCAGCGACGGCCACTTCTGTAGCTGCTCCACGCGAGAATGAGTGACTGCTATCCGGATTGAAATGAGACGCGACCAGGGCCCCCTCCAACTCCGCATAGGGCAAATCTTGCGTGGGGTTTATGATCGCCAGCAGTTGCTTCTGTTGGCGGACGGGCTCTTTCAGCCGCTGTTGGCTCACTTGCAAGGCGTAGAGACTTGGCGCGTAGCTCACGGCATGGTCATCGAGGAATGCGCGCCGCTGGCCTTCGACCTCTCGCCACGCGGCGTGTAGCGGCAGTAGTGCCAGGTTTGACTGCGGCATCAAGGTAACGGGCGCGCCCCGGCCGAGGCCCAATCGCTCCAGCCGGTCCTGAATTGGTGCGATGACGAGGTCCCACAGAGCGCGCGTCGTGGCCTCGATGGTGTCCTGCCAAACCGCGAGAGCCGCCGACTCCTTCGCGTCGCGATAGGCATTGAGCCAGCGGTTGGTCAACGCGTTCACCTCCGCATGCACCGTGCTGCCCAGAGTTACCGTGTGTGACGAATCAACGCGTACGCTATCGTGCGGTATGACAACAGCCGCAGAGCCTGCAGGCGTGAACGTTATCGTAATCAGGGCACCACCCGCCGGGGCACACGCCGAGATGTCACCTGCCTCTATGCCGGCATGCATAAAGCCTGGTATGGTGGCGCGCGCTTCACGCACAACAACATCCAGCGCCTGCCTGGCGTCCCTGAGCTGATTGCTAAAACTCAGTTTAACGCCGTATGCTCCCAGTGCCATTTGAGCCTGGCTAAGCGTCAATGTGGTCATTGTATAGCCAGGCCCTTTTTCGGTTAGCGCCTCGGGAAACAGCGATTGCAGTTGATCGAAATCGACGGCAGAAGCACCCAGTACATCCGCGTCCCTTATTCGCATTGCCGCCTCGAGCTCATTCAGCGTCTCCCGCGCCTGCCGGATTCGGTCGCCAAGCGCTTCGGGTAACAGGTCAAGGTCAGCCTCGTCGCGGGCAAGGCGTTCGGCGAGTTGGCGCGCCCTTCCCGCATCCAGTTGCACGATGCATTCCTCGACTTCGCCGAGTTCCAGTAGGCAGTATGCCGCGTGCGTGAACAGACGATTAGTCGCGTTGGACTCTTCCAGTCGCCCATATTCGCTGTAGGCAGCAGCCAGTAAACTCTCGCCCACGTCGATGGCGCGCCGGTAAGACCCCAGTGCCTTCTGCCAGGCTCCTCTGAGCAGATATTCGTCCGCCAGGTTGATATGGGCAACACAATAGGCCCGGGGGAGCTCCTCTGGCGTCAACACCTCCAGCGCCTCTTGCAAATGCGCGATAGCCTGATGACTTGCCTGGACGTCGGTGCGCGATTGCTCGCGAAAAACCTTAGCGAGATTAATCTGGGTTAACGCCCAACGCTCCGGCTGCCGGTTCCGGCCATACCCGTCCAGTGCAGCTGTAAGATGCTCTATACGCTCCGCCATGCTGAGCCCCGAACTCGCAGGTAGCTTGCCCAGCAGGTGTTGGACCCAGGCCCAGCTGGCCGTTGCGGCATCTTGTGTATAGACCTGTAATGAGTTGCGGTAGTGCCGAACTGCCTCTGCGAGGTTCTGCTGGCGCAAACCATACTCGCGCTGCGCGTAAGCCGTGCCAAGATTGGCATGAGTCATGGCCCAGTAGAAGGGCATGGCCTCTTGCGTGCGATAGATGAGAGATTGTTCCAGAGCGCGAATAGCTCGCTCAATGTTTTCCGGCTCGTAGCCGGCGACCCGCTTTAGGTAGGCAATCCCAAGGTTGTGCAAGGCCATGGCCCAGTCCACCGGATGGTTCTGCTCGGTGTAAACTTCCAGCGCGTTGTCGTAACAGCGGATCGCCCGCTCGAAGTTCTCCGAACGATCACCACGAATCCTCACCGTATAGGCCCCACCAAGCGAGTTATTGCTCATGGCCCAATCCTCGGGCGCAGCTTCACGCGTGTACACGGTCAATGCGGCATTAAAGCATTCGATCGCGGCCTCGATATTCTGGCTTCGATGACCCATTGGTCGTTCGGTATAGACGTTGCCAAGATTGAAGTGCGCGCGCGCCCAGACCTCGGGAGCGCTCTTTAGCGTGATGGTTGCCAGCACGGCGCGATGATGTGTGATTGCACTTTCGAGATTGGCGGCGCGATCACCGCCCCGCCACTCGAACAGGGCGACTCCCAGCGAGTTGTGTAGCCGCAACAGACGTGGGTCATTGTCATCAAGCGCCGCGAACGCCGCCTGCAAATGACTGATTGCGGCCACTATGTGATCGCCGCGGTCCCCGCCGGCGAGGTCCAGTAGTGTTTCTCCGACCTCCATTTGCATGTTTATGCGCAGGGATGCTGCTGCGTCGTCAGGATAGTGGTTACGCGCGTTGTTCAGGTATTGCAGCGCTGCCGTTAGCCGCTCCACCTCGGGAATATCGCGGCGTTGGCGCATTACGCAGCCCATCCAGTAATCACAGATGGCGACAAAAAGGGTGAAGCCAGCACCCTGGTAGAGCTCCCTCGCTGCAGCGTAGTGCGCTAGCGCGTGACGTTGATTGACCGACTTGTCGCCGGCCTTGCGCTGCTCGTACAGAATTGCCAGCGTCTGCTCCGCCAGCGCCCGCTCCAGCGGGGAATGGAAACCGACACCTATGGCCAGACTCGACTCAAAACTCTCTATGGCCTCATCGCTTTCTTCTTCGCTGCGAGACGATTGCTCTGCAAGGGCCGTTCCGATGAGGCAATGGGCGCGACCGAGTTCGGACGGTATCTCGGCCGACAGTTTTGCAGCGTTCCGCGCATGCTGAAGTGCGATATTCAGATTTTCGGATCGTTGTCCCTCGGTGCGCTTGAGATAGGCGTCCGCCAGTTGCCGCTCGATGCCACCGCGAACCCTCTCCAGGCAGGCGGCTGCAGGACCTGTCAAAGGAGCACTGAGATGGCAAATGGCAGCCTCTATGTTGCCACCGTTGTCTCCGGCCAGTCGCATCGCGAAAGCCCCGCCCAGATTAATCTGAGTCTTCGCCCAGTAGTCGGGATATTCGTCCCGCGGTCGCACTCTGAGTGCAGCCTGCAGATGGATAATAGCAGTCTCGATATTGTCGCAGCGTTCACCTGCGTCGCGATTCAGGTATGCCAATCCTAGCGAGTTTGCAGCGAGGCCGAAGTCCACAGGAAATTTATCGGCAGTAAACACCTCCAATGCCCGGCTTAGATGCTCAATGGCATGCTCACCGGCATTGGTGTCGCCCCCAGCGGCAATCAGGCGGTACGTTTCTCCCAGGTTATGCTGAAGCCGAGCCCATTCCCCCGGTGCATCATCACGACGCATCACCGACACAGCGCGCTGAAAATCGACCAATTGCTTCGCTAAACCCGGCGCCATGAATGCCTCCGTTCACAATAGCGGGGGGACAGATCCTCTCTCAAGTATAGAAGATATAAACAACACCAGCATCGAGGAGCAGTCTGAACGGGCGCCTGAAGGCGTGAGATTGTGGAGCTGGCCCAGCTACTCGAACTTGTAGTCGACAGCGCAGATCGAGGGCAGGAGTTCATCGCCCTCTACAGCGCGGGGTATAATGTGCGATCAAACGATTGAATTTGCTCTACAATGAACCAGATAGTAATGATTTCCAGACTTTTATAAGAAATACAGGCCTACCCATGAAATCAAGCGGCGCCATCTTTGAAGAACAGTCTGTCCATAGTCACAGAGGCGACAGATTCACCAATGAGATCTGCTCAAAGAACTCCGAAAGCAACTACACGATTGACGGCAAGGAAATCTCCTTCCCGGTGATCGTATCTGATGCCTCGATGCTGATGAACGCCTTTCTGGTAAACGCGAAGGCGGCCCAGGCAATGCTTGAGGGTACAGGGTTTCGGGTGGTGGAGATGTTTCCTGGCAAAGCGATCCTGCAATTACTGGCTATCGACTACAAAGAGAACGATCTCGGTGACTACAACGAGGGAGCGATTATTTTCCCTGTACTGACGCCTGGGGAAAAGAAGCCCTTTCCTTTCTTCGGCGCGCTGAAGCGCATGGGAAACGGCACCATGGGCAATTTCGTTTACAGGATGCCTGTAGACCAGGAATTCACGACTCACGCGGGGCGCTTCATCTGGGGTTTTCCCAAGTGGGTGAGCCGCATAGATATTGAATTCGGCCCCAATGTTGCACGCGGCACGTTTACTGATGAAGATGAGCTGGTCTACTCCATAGCGGCAAAGACCGGCGGCAATAGCGCCGCCAAGGAGCAACGCGCTGCTTCGCTGGCAATTCGTGACGGCAAGGCATGGAAAACTTATGGCACCACCAGTAGTTCAGGGCTAACTTTTTCGCTGGGGGGCGAAACACCAAAGATCGGCGACAGTCACCCGCTGGCAAAAGAACTGCGCACTCTCGGCCTTCCCAAGAAACCGATATTTACCGTTTCTGTCGACAGCACCAGGATGACATTTGCCGAGCCGGAAAGCGTGGAAATTGGCATACCCTTCTCAAGTGAGACCCATTAGATTTCAGGAACATCGGCTTTCAGACTCCCCCTGCGGATCGTTGTCACTATGAAATGAGTCATGGCCTGGGACATGTCGCCACTGAAACGCCAGGCCTTGTGCACACTGGACCCAACGGCAGCTTTCATCAACGCAGAAAAAATCCTCGCCCGTATAAACCAGCGTGGTGGTATGCCACGTCACTAGATTTTCTTGAACAGGGCACTCTTCGTCGCGCCCTCCGCTCCATCAGCAGCCGTGAGGAAACGCTCCATATAGATATCCCTTTCAAACAGCCGGCCCTGCATCAACGCGGTGATAGTCGCGTCAATCATCGGCGGAGGACCGCACATATACGCCTTGTGGCCGGAAAATAGCCCGCCGAAATGGTCGATAGCCGCTTCGTGCACGTAACCGGTAAATCCCTCCCAATTATCCTCGGGAAGCGGGTTATCCAGGGCCGGCACATAAGTGAAGTTCTCGTGCTCGGCCGCAAGCATTTCAAACAGCTCCCGGTTATACAATTCAGACAGATTGCGCGCGCCCTGGAGCAAGGTGATGTTGCGTAAATCACCTTCTTCCAGCAGTTCCAACACCATGGACTGCGGGCTAGAAAGTCCGGAGCCACCAGCGATGAAGATCAAATCTTCACTGGCAGATTTGCGCGTGAAAAACTGGCCATAGGGGCCGGACACTTTCAAGCTGTCGCCGACCTTTAACTGATCGTGCAAAAAGCCGGTACCGGCACCATCAAGCACACGGCGCACGTGCAGCTCAAGTATGTCCTTGTCCGATGGCTTATTGGCGATAGAAAAAGCTCTTCCACCATCCACACCCGGCATGTTCAGGTTTATATATTGGCCCGCCTGAAACTGCATCGGGTGATCCAGCTCAAAATGAATACCCTTAATAGTTGGCGACAGGTCCTCAATAGCGACGACCACCGCCTCGTAATCCCGGATAGGATAACCCAGAAAATCCTCGTCGACATCGATCTCGGCTTCGATCACCAGGTCGCTTTCGGGGGTGGCACAGCAGACGAGAATCTTGCCTTCGTCTCGCTCCATATCCATAAGGGCAAAAGGCGACGCGTTGCCATGCTCTACCTCTCCCTCCAGCAGCTGGCACTTACACGTGGCGCAGGTACCGTGATTACAGGCAAAGGGTAGCCAAACACCCTGGCGCAGACAGGCATCAAGGATGGTCTGACCCTCCTCGACGTCCACTACATCACCGGTGGGCTCTACTGTTACTTGATAGGTCATGCGTTCAATTCTCCCTATTGCGACTCAACTACCAGAGCCCTTAATGCCGTCAAGGCCGGGAGTAGCAAAGCGGAGTATAGATTTGTGATCAATACCTTGATCAACCAATGTTGCATCCATATTTGGCGTGAAAGATTCTCCGTTGAGATGCCACTGGACACGGTCCCAATCTATTTTTTCAAATTCGGGATGCAGGCTGAAGGCGCCGGAGATCAACTCCGATACCACATTGCTAAACGGCATATCAGGGGGTACCGGCAATGCAACGGGAGAACAGAACATCAAGTGATAATCCCAGCCAATATAAAGTATCTGATTGCCGTGGAAATTTTCTATCCGATCCTTTCTTTCGCCAATATAGTTTTCGGTGATTGCGGCCACTGCCATAATATTTTCCTCGTTATTTGTCACTATTCGTTGCCCCAGCGAAGGCGGTGTCCCACCGCCGCAGAGATAACTTTAGAAAGCGCCCTTCAACTTGCCTTTTTTAACTTGTCCTCAGCAGGCTCCAGGTTATGCCATGCATTCCATCGCGCCTCATCGGGCGAGCCCTTGAAATCAAGATTGTCCACGCCCAAATTGATCTTGTAGTAATCGCCCAGTACCTCTTCCATTTCTGTGCCACCACAGTTGCCCTGGTAGATTTGGTGCACGGGCAACCAGGCCTGTACATATTTTTCCGGCTCGTGATCAAAAATTTCCTTGCAACCCGTTGAACAGAAGTTATACCGCTCACCGTCGTACACTGATTGCTTGTAATTGATCATTGTTGGGTTCTCCATATCTGTAAAACCCATTGGAATCTGACAGGTCTGACACAGCATGGGCAGGGTCGGGTTGTAATAGCGCTCTCCGGCCTCTTCCATTTCTCGCCACTTCTCATAACGTGGGCGATAGTATTTGTCGAACGTATTGGGGTACTTTTCTGATAACCAATCCATCTCCTGATCATTGGGCATCCAGGTGTGGAATGCAGCTGCGTGGCCATAGTTATAAAAAATGCTCCAGGCCTGATGTGAGAGGTGCTCTTTTTCGGCGATTGCGGTCGCCGCATAGTCTGGCATCTCGATACCGTAGCGTGCCAGGTCCTTGAACAAAGAGCTCGCAGCTTCCTCAAAATACACTTCAAATGATTCCTGCCAAGACATCACTTTATTTGGCAACATGTAATCCATCATCATCGCCACCAGCGACAGCACCCGATACCCTCGCCACAGCCATTTGTTAATCCAGCGCTGCACAATCGGCAAATTATCCTCGTGCTGTTCCAGCAGGAATTTGATAATCTCCAGCCCCAAAGTCATATGGCGGGCTTCATCGGATTGCGCGGAAAAACCAAAGCTCACCGTTGCCATATCGCCGTTATAGGCTGCACCAGACATGAATGGCACGAACAGTAGATTGGTCAATACATATTCAAAAGAAAACCCTATCGCCACCATAAACTCGAATGGACCAGAGCTTAAAGCATCATCGAAGAATGACTTGGGCACAGAGAGATACCATACGCGATCGTGCATATGAGCAAAGTCCTGCAAGCCGTCGAAGTGCTTATTGTAATGGCTCATCGCGTGAATTTGAGTCTGGACATGACGCAACTCATCGAGTGCCTGCATCTGACACGCTACCCGTGCGCCAACACCGCCGAACTGGCGGCCGACGTTAGCAAACCCCTTGGCAGACTGGTATTCGTTTGGAGAGATACCCGTAAGAAAAAGTTTTATGGCGTTAATATAGCGCGCGTCCGTCACGTTTTGTTGGCCGTTGTTCTGAGCGAATGCATCCAGAATTGCATACAGTTTTTTCTCTTTTTCCGCCTGGTATTTCCAGTAGGTATCCATCGTCAGGCGAAATGGATCTTCCCACTTGCTCCAGTCTGTTATTTTGATGCCCTCGAAGGTCTCCTGTTTAAAAATCTCTTCATAGCTCTGGTGACTGTACTCCCACTCCAGGTCCCGGGTAAGGAGCCGGTACTTGTCCTTCATATTCAGTTTTTTGCTGCTCATTGTAATGTCTCCTCAGTCGTTCCAGGTCAGGGACAGATAGTCGTCGTCTTCTTCGACATTGCCACCCAGGGTAATCAGATTGACGTGCAGCGCCGGGATTTCCCAGTCGCGGCCCATCTTCTCTTCAACAGTTTCACGTTTAATAACTAGCTTGCCCTCATTATCGATGCGTATCATGGCCGGCTGGTAGATCACTGTGACATCAGGATTATCTTCTTCGATCGCCTCAACAATGTAGTGTGACTCCTCGTTATCCTGTAACACGATATAGACTTTTGACATCGTTTCTTTCTCCCGATTACAGGCCAGCTTTGGTCAGTCGCTTGTCCAATACTTCGACAGCAGCATCCACTGCGCCGTCTCCAACTGCGACCTCAGCTAGCGGCGCTATATCGGCCACTGCTTTCTCCTTCCACTCTCTAACCCAACGACCAATGAGTTCCTTATTGTGAACTGACTCAGCCACAGTGCTCTTGAGAGTCGCATCAACCCATCGGGAGTTATCCTTGTGCCACTCCTGCATAAACTCGATCAGTATGGCCAGGTCAGAACCGCCCTCCTCGGTAATGGCCTCATCGAGCTGACGATAGATAAGGTCGTATACCAGAGTATCGAGTACCACATCCTGAGCGACAAATACCTCAAACCAGTCCTCGACTACCAGGCTGTTTTCGGTATAGCGACGCAAACCCTGCCAGGCGGGGTCTGTCATCCAGTGTTCTTTAGCCGTGTCGAGGGCTTCAGCACTATTACCATCGAGCAGCAGGCCAATACGCGACAGGTACTGGGCGATGCCGAGTCGGTCCATGCCATTGAATAAAAACGCTTGAGTCAGCACAGTGGAAGTACTGTAAGCGGTGCATAGAACGTTGTTCATGTTGGCGCCCAGTTCCATATGGCGCAGGGGTACCACACACCGAATTATCTTCTCCTTCACCTTATCGCTCATGCGATCCCCAAGACCGCGCTTGTCAAAAAATGCATAGTTGCTCTCAGTGACCTCCTGCAGTTTGGCGCGCGCCTGTACATAGGTCCCATAGTAAAACTGCCGCGGATCCTTATAGGCGTACCAGTCCTCCATCACTATAGCGGTTCGACTAGTGTCGCTGAGCTCTTTGTCCGGCTGCCAGAAGGGACGATAGTGGAAGTTATCCTTGGGTGCGATGTCGTAACTCGCTTCCTGGTAACGCGACGCTGGCTTATCACCGAAGCGGCGCCTGGTATGCTCGTAAGTGTTCCGGATTGGCTCCAGTGTTGCTGTTTTAATCTCTATAGTCATTGGATTACCTGCGGTTGCTTTAAATATTGGAGTTTATGTTGCTTCGCCGTACCGCCACTTCTCCATGTCGGCATCGACGGCGGCAGCCTGTTCTTCAGTCATCATTTGTACGTTGTTGTCCTGGCAAAAGAACTCAAAAGCGGACTGAGGCAGAACCAGCTCGACATAGAGGGAGGGGTCGCCAATGGCGAAGTCGAATTCTACAAACTTGCTATCGATGATCCTGCGAATGCGAGCGTACCGAGTGGGTTCTGGGGCAATCGCGGTTTGACCGCTCTCTCCAGAGATTTTATGCACTGCCATGGTTCTGACTCCGTTGTCTCTTTTGCATTATTTTGTTAACTGCATAAAAGCAAAAGGCATGCCAGTACCAAATTACTTATATTTTTTATTAGGTTAGATACTTTTTCCCGGGAAAAGGCATTGTTACCCGAGGTGGAAATTGATCGCTTGATGAATGAAACAGATGGAATCAATGATCTGATGAAATGTTCTAACTTTGGATTGACCAGCAGCTCGAAGCAGCCTAGCCCTTGGCGAGTTTTTTCAAGCGATAATCCAGCGTCGCTCGGGACATGCCAAGCAACTTTGCTGCTTTGGTGACATTGCCGTCGGTTCGTTCCATTGCACGTTCCATCAAGCTTCTTTCCAAGCTGGCTAAATCACAACCATCGTTCAGGAGCTTATCTACCGTCGAATCGATCGACGCCTGTACGGCAGCAGAGCCGGCTTCAGAGAATGTCCCTTTCAGGCCCGTCAGGTTGGGAAACAGGTGTGCAGCTTCTATCTGCCGGCCCTGCTCCACTAAAATAATGCCTCGTTCGATCATATTGCCAAGCTCTCGGATATTTCCCGGCCAGTCATAGGTGCGCAGCAGCGCCATCGCCTTGTCAGTAACCCCCTGCACTTGCTTGCCATGCAGACTTGAATACTTGTTTATAAGATGTCGTGCAAGTTCGGGGATATCGTCAATGCGCTCTCGCAAAGGAGGAACCACTAAGGAATACACGTTCAAGCGATATAGCAGGTCCGCTCGAAAACGGCGATTCTGTACCGCCTCCTCCAAATCCTCGTTTGTTGCAGCAACCAACCTGACATCAACCTTACGTGTGCGCGTGTCTCCAAGACGCTCTATCTCACCTTCTTGCAACACACGCAACAGCGCGGCCTGCGCCTGCGCAGACAACTCTCCCACCTCATCCAGAAACAATGTACCGCCATGGGCACGCTCAAAACGACCAGGTCGAGATTGGTCGGCACCGGTGTAGGCGCCTTTCTCTACACCGAATAATTCCGCCTCAATAAGATCTTTTGGTATCGCTGCGCAATTCACAGCAACAAAGGGCTTGTCGCACCGCGGACTCCCCGCGTGCAGTGCTTTAGCAAACATATCTTTCCCAACACCGGTCTCGCCGAGAAGCAGTACAGTGACACGACTCTCAGCAGCCTTAGCTAGCAGTTCACGCACCCGCAGAAAACTTTGTGAGCAACCCACAAGATCACCGAAGCTTTGATCGGTGGTCAGGTTCTCTCGCAGAGAAGTAACCTGCGACTGCAGCTCAAACAATTGGTCGGCGATGCGATCCGGGCGGTAATAGCGAAGCAATTCCTCGCAATCCTCCCACTCCTCCACGGTGCGCCCTTCGATACGACAGGCCGTCTCCCCACAACCGGCGCAGCCCTGCTCCTGGAACAGTATCTGTCGCGCGAAAAAACGGGAGGTGTAACCACTCGCGTATCCTATCTGAGTCCAACATACAGGCTCATAGCTAACGCCATACTCCGCGAGGAATATTTCAGCCTCAAAGGAATTGTCCCATTGGAATATGCCGTGGAACTTTTGTTCCTGTTCGTCAATATCCAACTTAATTGGCGTAACCTTAACTTGCCCGGTTAACATATGGGATTGGGGGCCAACTGAAAACACATCGAACAGCGACGCGCTTGGCCGCAGACGTCGTGCCGTATCCGCATCCTGCTGACCTGCAATGTAACCCATGCGTATCAGCAGCCCTTTCGCGCGGTCCATCCCCAGGGATTCGATCAGCTCTCGGCGAAGCGCCTGCAATTCGCTGCTTCGCAGCAAAACCATGCGATCTTCCGCTAACCAAATACGTCCCTCATCCACCTCAAAGCGTAGCAGGTTCTGTATATCATCCATTGCCGGGAGCTGGGGCAGGTTCTTTTTCATAGCGTCGAGAATTGCTCCTGATAAATTTCATGCGGGTCCGCAAAAAGGTGGTCGCCACAAGATACACTTTGTCGTAGCCGCTAAATAAATGGACAGAAGTTATCGAATATTGTTAATAGTAACCATGCTGCGGCTCAAGGTAACATCCCCAGGATGGCAGTCCGTCGTAGTGGTTCGTTTCCCATTTAGGATCGTCTACGTCAACACGTCCAGAACCACACCCGAGGAAAATACCACTGGGGCAATACGTTGATCTCAACGAATTTATGGCAACGCTTACGCCAGGGCTCAGTTGGAAACATGAGCCACGGAAATACCTGAACCAGACGAAACGCTCCACATCGCACTCAGCGCAATACTCCGAAGAGCCCCCACAAACATCCACACCGCAGGATTTCAGCCAAACGACATATCCGCAAATTTGCCTCCAGCATTCCGCTTGCACGGCAAGGTAGAACAATTTCAATACGTGTTCGTCCGGCATGCTAAAAGAATGTTGTGGTCGGTGTCATGGAGATACTATGACCCCATTGCGAGTGGCATAATCCTTCCAAAGCGCGAGCATTTCGGTGAGTTTCCCAGGGCGCTCTCTTGCCAAATCGTTACGCTCGGTGGGGTCCTCAGCGAGATTGTATAGCTGCCACGTATCAGGGACGGCGATAGGTACGCGGCTGGGACCGTTCAAGGCGCCTGTCACATAAATCAGCTTCCAGTCGCCCTGTCGGATCCCCCGACGACCAAACAACTCCCATCCCATGTAATCGCCCGGTTCTCTAATTGAATCCCGGCTACCGTTGAGCAGTGGCTCCATTGAACGACCTTGCATAGCCACTACGTCGCGTCCCCTGTATAACCCGGGTCCCGGATGCACTATTCCCGCTATTTCAAGTATCGTCGGCATTACATCTTTGACAGTAACCACTGCATCAGAAACCCTTCCACCGTGGTAGCCCTTCGGGTAGTGCAAAAATGCAGGTGCACGAATACCGCCCTGTGAGGTATGGGCCTTCAGACTTCGCAGTGGCGTGTTGCCCGCCTGCGCCCAGTTAGCGCCGTAGAAAACGTAGGAATCAGGGTTGCCTATATTGTCGTAACTGTTGTCGCAGCACTCTTCAAGAAACTCATACATACCGGGAAAACCCAAAGGGTTAGCACCCTCGGGACCGTTATCCGACATAAAGAAAATCAGGGTATTTTCATACTCGCCGATGTCTTTCAGATGCCCTATGATTTTACCTACATAAACATCAACGTCATGGACCATAGCGGCGTAGATCGCCATTTTCTTGGATTCGTATCGCTGCTCTTCAGGCGACAGCTCTTCCCAAGAAGCCTCGCCCAGCATTCTAGGGAAAGGTTCTGTCCCGCGCTCAAATAGGCCCAGTTCGATCAACCGAGATAAGCGCTGCCGATTAAGAGCATCGTATCCTTGATCATATTTTCCCAGGTACTTTGCAATCGATTCCTGTGGAGCCTGCAACGGCCAATGAGGCGACGTATGAGCGAGGTACGCAAAAAAGGGTTTGCCATTGCCCCTGCCACCGTCAATAAGTTCAATCATCTTTTCCGTATAGAAACGCGTTGAATAGAAATCTTTTGGCAGTATGTCGACCTGCTCGCCATTCTCTCGGTAGAGGGTTGGCTGTCCAACAAACATTGGCAACTGGTTATGAAAGGCACCGGCGCCGCCACGAGCAAGAATGAATGACTTGTCGAACCCTCGTGCAGATGCGCTGGTTTCCCTGGTTAAACCGAGATGCCACTTGCCGGTCATATATGTGTTGTAGCCGGAATCCCTCAACAACTCCGGAAGCGTCGCTGCATTAGAATTTAGATAGCCTTCGTAACCCGGCTTCGGGGTCTCTCCCGGCCTTATAACTTCTGCCATAGTTCCCAAACCGACGACATGGCTGTCTGTTCCGGTCAACAGCATTGAGCGAGTCGGTGAGCACGTCGGTGCTGTGTGAAAACTGGTCAGTACCAATCCATCCCTGGCAAGCGCATCTATATTGGGTGTTTCGATCTCGCTACCGAAGTAACCGAGATCATTAAAACCAAGATCATCGAGGACAATCAGCAGGATATTGGGTCGCGCTCTTTCCTGGGGCAAACGCTCAGCCGTGGGAGCACCCAGGTCCACGAAACTTACCGTCTCCGAAGACAGGTCCACGTCTTCACATCCCATTAGCACCAGACTCGTGGTAAGAGCCATCAGAAATACACGAACTCTGGTACGTGGAATGAGGCTTACAAAGGTATCAATAGTTAGCAAAGTACATTACGCAGTAGGATAGATGATGGGGCAGATGTGAACGCCACTTCGAATTAATAATCAGCTCACCAGAGGGAATGGTTTGCTAACCGAGTTATAACGGCCGCCCAGTAAGCTATATATGAACAGCTAAGAAAGCAGCCTATACCGAAAAGAGACACAGGAGCATGATCCGTCTATGCCCCTGTGTTCTATCAACATTTAGAAAAAGTTGTAGCGCAGCAGTACTCCATAGTTTTCTCCGCGAGTGTAGGTTGCGGAGAAGGCTCCTGCACTGTTATTAGTCGCAGCGGGACCAAAATCGGTAACTCGTTGTGTATCTGTAATGTTTCTACCATACAATTGAACAGACCAGGTATCAGCCGTCGAGGCCAAACCAACTGTCAGGTTGATAAGCTCGTAACTATCCCTTTTTCCACGGGGATCGTAATCAGTGGCTGCCCAATATTCGTCGGAGTAAAACGCCTCGCCATTAACAGTAATTAGCATACTGTCAGTGACACTGTGCTCGTACTGAAATCCGAGCGAAGCGGACCATTCTGGAGCATTTCGCAACTTGAAACCGGCTCGATCTATGGGATCTTGCACTGAAGTACAGACGCCCGCTGATACCAGTTTGTTGGGCGTACCCGCCAGCACATCCCCGTCACTACAATTTCCAATGTATTCATCATATTCTGAATCCAGCAGGGCCAAAGCTGCCGTTAACTGTAGATTTTCGGTAGCCTGAAAAACCATATCCGCTTCCAGGCCCTGACTAGTCGATTTTCCGGCGTTATCGATTAGAAATGACGCGGTAACCGAATCATAGGTCGTAACCTGCTGATCGGTATATTTTGTATAGAACAGGTCGGCATTCAGGCGTATGCGTCCATCCAACAGTGTCGACTTTACGCCAACCTCAAAAGTTTTAGCGTCTTCCGGATCGTAAATCAGCTCCTCTACAGTAGTGACGACATTCATACCGACGGTAAGCCCACCTGCCTTAAAGCCTTCCGCATATTTTGCATAGACCATCACATCATCGTTGATGTTGTAGTTGACTGCTACCAACGGATTTGTTGAGGTATCATCAATTGATTTATCCCAGCAAGCCAGTTCACCAGGAATAGAAACGCCCGGAATGCCTGGAGGGGGGCGAAATCCGTCACAAGTTGGATCATAGAACTCAGGATCTGAGGTGGTGTCGACCAGACCATCACCGTCGGTGTCCTCAAATGTCAGTGCTCCATTCTGAACTTTACCGTTTTTTTCGACCTTGCTATATCTAACTCCAAGTTGGAGCGATAATTTCTCGCTAATTGCCCAATCCAATGTCCCGAACGCACTCAACCATTCAGCATCTTCCTTGTATTTCACCATTAAATACGGTGGAAAAGGCTGACCCGCAGCAGGCGAGAACGCAGAAACTAACTGGTTCTCGAAATCCAAATTTGAATCCTGCCAGTACACGCCCGCCATCCACTGGATTGGGCTGCTCGAATTCGATGTAATCCGAAATTCTTGACTTGTCTGGTCACTATTTTCATAGTTTGACGTTACGGCAAGGGCATAAGGACTCATCTCCAGGTCAAGATAGTTGTATACCTCCAAATCGATATAGCCCGTGATCGAAGTAAGGGTCACATCACCAACGTCCCAGTTCATCTCCAGAGTACTTGTTTCCAGATCAGTAGGACGCGAAACCTTATTGAAGATATCCAACTGGGTCAAATTCGCAGCGGTATATCCGCCTGGATTAGACACCGGATTCCAGAGCTGACCAGGGCCGGAAATCGCGCCACCGTAGCTGTAGACGTTATTAAGTTTGTTCTCCGAACGCCCTTCAAAGCGATCATCCATCAGTGCTTGGACACAAGGTGAACTGGCGGCTCCTGGCAGAGACGCATCGCAATTTACATTCTGTACTACCTGCGGATCTTTGCGATTGGATTTACTGTAACGTCCAACGAGTGAGAATGTATCAGAAGGGTCCCAAGCGATAGTCACTCTACCCGCATGAGTCTTGGAATTGAAATCCCCACCCCAATAATTTTCGAGCCAATTCTCCGTTTCGTCTTTACGGAGTGCCAAACGGATACCAAGTGTATCGGTGACTGGGCCACCGTACGCTGCTTCCATTTGATAAGAGCTGTCAAACCCGACATCACCAACCGCGTAGCCCTCCCACTCGTCTGACGGTTTTCTCGTTGTAATGGAAATCGCGCCAGCAATTGCACTTTGGCCAAAGAATGTTGGCTGAGGCCCTTTCAATATTTCAATACGGTCGACATCCATCAGCGCACTGTCAGAAACAGCATTTGGTCTGCCGCGATACACTCCATCGACAAAGGTAGCAACTGCCTGTTCAAATGTGGTGTTGAACGTACCAGTGGAAATGCCACGCACTGTAATCGACGGCTGAAACCCTTTAGAGATCTCGACATTTGGGAGAAAATCCGCGACATCTTTCATGTCTCGATAACCTTGCTCGAGTATCTGATTACCAGATACAACCTGAATTGAAATAGGCACATCCTGAAGAGACTCCTCGCGTTTCTGTGCCGTAACTACTACCTCTTCTAGCGCCAGACTATTTTGCGCGGATACAGGCTGTGCAGACAATCCAATGAATCCGAGCATTGGTACGAATACCGATGACAATAAGCTCCTGTTCAAATTTCTGCGCTTGTTTTTTTGTGCTACAACTGTGTTTTTTTCCAGCTGCATTCCGTCTCGGGAGTATGCTGGAGAAACCGCTATGCCAAGCGCAGCTGCTAGTGGCAGACACAATGGATTTCTTATTTTCATCTACTTACCTCGTGGGTCGTTTATTATGAAATAAATAACAATAAAAGTGCTTTAGTGGGCTCTCAATCAGTATGGGCAATTTTTCGACATGCTCCATCAGCCAATGGAAGTCACCCTGTCACAAAACTGAAAAGCTCATCACAAACACGTTTTTATTTTACTTTTACAGTACATGTATATTGTTTTTGAGAATGCCCGGAGCATGAATGAGCAAATACGACTTTGTTGCGTACAGTCACTATCTTTCTCCAGCACTTCGATTCCTCAATTGCTATATCTAAAAGCAACCTCCATGCCAGAACCGAAAAATGCTTAATTTTTAGTGACTTACTTACTCTGGACAAAATTCTGTACGGCAGGCACGCGCAGTTGTTGAATAATATTGAGAAGACTGGAGTTCAAATTGATAATAGCGGAATCAGATGGCGAAACTTATGCACTGTCGAAGCGACGGGTAGTAGTGATCAGCCAGACGAAGTAGCCTGGCGATACAAAGGGCGGGGTTATTCAGCGAACAGGGTTATTCTCTGTGTTTTTTCAGTCGATAGTCCAGTTTGACCCTGGTCATCCCAAGTTTCCGTGAAGCACGGGATATATTTCCTTCGTGCTTCGCTACAGTTTCTTCCAAATACATTTTTTGAATTTCAGAATATTTGGTACTACTGTCTTTAATGACGTCGATCAGCTTATCAAAAAGCTTTTTCGCTTCTTCTGATTCAGAGCCTGCAGTATTTCCCACAACGCGACTTTGTGGGAGAAACAAGTGCCCAACGTCCAGGATGTCACCTTCTTCCGCAACGATAATTGCCCTTTCTATAAGGTTCTCCAGCTCACGGACATTGCCCTGGAAGCTGTGTTTGGAAAGAGCATCTATTGCCTTTTTCGATATTCCATCCAATTTCTTTTTGTATTTCTCACAGAAATGGCTTACATAATAATCTGTAAGAATTGGTATATCGTCTTTCCTGTTCCGCAGCGGGGGAATAGATATGGGAAAGACATTTATCCTGTACAGGAGATCAGGCCTGAATTTATTGTTCCGAACAGCTTCATGTAAATCGATACTTGTCGCCGCTATTAATCTTACGTCTATAGGAATTGAAGCACTGCCTCCCAGCCTCTCTATCACTCTTTCCTGAATTGGCAGTAGTAATTTTGTTTGTGCCTCCCAGGATAGATCCCCTATTTCATCGAGAAACAGTGTTCCAGAATCAGCTCGCTCGAAACGTCCAGGTCGTGATTCCCTCGCGTCAGTATAGGCGCCCTTGGTAACTCCAAATAGTTCAGATTCAACCAGTTCATCTGGTATAGCTGAACAGTTCACTGCAATAAATGGGTTTTCTCTTCTGCTACTCAGATTATGGATAGTTTTAGCGAATCTTTCCTTTCCTACACCTGTTTCGCCCAGTAACAATACGGATGTATCCGTTGAAGACACTTGTTCAATTTTATCAAAACACTCCTGTATTTTCTGAGATCTACCAATGATTCCATTAAAGTGAGGAATCTTCCCCCGTTCCGATCTTCGATATTTGAGTGGATTAAGCTCACTGGGTATTGGGCGTCCATAGTGTTTTGAGTCAATAATCGAGAGTTCTTCTTCGATTTCGTCGGCGTTCCATTTGCTGAACAGTTGGCCCACTATTCTACAGTTTTCGTGCCCAGAGCCCTGACATTCCACCTCTTTATATAGAACATCAAATCCAAATACAGCACTAGAGAAGCCACTCATATAGCCTACCTGCATCCAGCAGGTAGGCTTCCTGGAGAGACCCTGACTCTCTCGCAAACTATCAACTTCGAAATTGCCGGAGAAACTTCTTTCTTCGTAAAAGAGCGGCGCGTGTTCATCGATTTCCTGCGTGATAATTTCCGTAGAAAGAATCCCCCTCACCGTCCGCGCTTGGTGCCCCAGGTTGTAAGCCTTGGAAAGTGAACCTGGTTTATAGAGTTTCTTGCACGTCTCAGCATCTCTTTGACCAGATTCGTAGCCCAACTCAAAAAACAATCCGGCTGACTTTCGCTGGCCAATTTTCTCTGTTATTTCTTCCCGTAGTCGGGCAAGTGCAGAAACATGCAACAACGATACAAAATTGTCTGAAAACTGTAATCTTCCTATTTCAGGATGAATCTTCAACAGCTGCGTAAGATCTATATCGCTACTTTTATCAATCAATATATGGCCAGCCAAATAAGTTCACTTTGGTGCCACGGATATAACATGTCTGAACCAAGAAAGTCCAGACATGTACTGCATTATCAGCGGGGCAAGGTCTTCTTCCAGGCGATATCTTCAAATGGAAGTGGATCCTCAGTCATATAAAAATCATCAACGCACTTGTTATACCACTCTGTCATTATTAGGGGGTCCGCATTCATTTCTGCAGTCCAACCTGTCCGGTCACACTCTGCAGGTGGATTCGCATGAGATGGCGGTTCCAAATAGTTCCACATAATGACCCATTTCGCTGGTGAGCCAGTTGACTTGTATCCATGGACATGGCCCGGGGGGACATGCACCCACTGCCCCTCTGTAACTACCATGTCTTTGTCGCCCACTCGCATCATAATCGAACCTTCTGTCACAATTACAGTTTCGGTACGCTTATAGTGATAATGAGGTGGGCCGTAATAATCGTGCTCAATGTGCTCAATCGCTCCGCTAAACAAGCCACCGGTATCCGCAGGAGTAATCATTGGTATCAACGTGGCGCGTGGGAACCCCAAATGAAACATCGGCATATCTAGAGGCCGGACCATCGGCCTGGGATTCGTTTGGGGGTCATATTCACTCTTATCATCCTTTTCTTTATACATACTGGTAAGGTCATTCCCGGAGTATGCATTGGCGGCAAAAAGCCCAAGAACTGAAGCGATCAATATCAAACATGTTTTCATAATATAGTCCTTTACTATTTGTATTCAAAAGGGGAATTTCTGCTGTCCGAGTTGCACGGTAATCCATTTGAGCTCGGTAAATCCCTCAATCGCGAACTGGCCCCCTTCCCGCCCGAACCCGCTATCTTTTACTCCTCCAAACGGGACCACTGCCTCATCACGAATCGTTGGCCCGTTAATGTGTACCATCCCGGTTTGAAGTGCTTCTGCGATTTCGTAGCTCTTCTGTAAGTCATTGGTAATGACAGCTGCGGTCAAGCCATACTCGGAATCATTGGCTAACTCCAAAGCATGCTCATGATTTTCGGCTTTAATAACCGCCGCGACAGGTCCGAAGCATTCGTCACAGAATACCGGCATAAGAGGAGTGACATCTGATAACACGGTAGGGTGGAAGCAATTGCCCGAACTTTCTCCTCCGATCAGGAGCTTTGCCCCGGATGCCACCGATTGTTCAACAAGCTGCTTTATGAATTCAATCTGACTTGGCCGAATTAGAGGGCCAATTATGACCTCGGGATCTCTCGGGTCACCCACCTTAAGCAGTTTTACTTTTTCAGTCAGCTTTGCACAGAACTCATCATAAAGTTCTTTTTCAACAATAATTCTTGAGCCCGTCATACAGACCTGCCCCTGGTGAATAAAGTTGCTAAAGGCGGCGACATCGACCGCATAATCCACGTCCGCATCTTTAAGTACGATCAAAGGATTCTTGCCACCCAACTCGAGCGTGAATTTTTTCAGCAGGCCAGCAGACTTCTTGGCAATGCGTCTGCCTACCGATGTTGAGCCAGTGAAAGTGATTTTCTTGACTTTAGGGTGCCCGACCAGGCTGTCGCCAATGTCTTCTGCCTCTGCAGGTACGACGTTCAGCACTCCATCAGGCAATCCCGCATGTTTCAATATTTCTGCCAGCTTGAGAGCGATGACAGGTGTCACTTCGGAAGGTTTGAGTACGACGCAGTTACCCGCAGCTATCGCCCACCCTATTTTCCTGACGGCAAGTAACAACGGGAAATTAAATGGCGAAATGGCGGCGACAACGCCAAGGGGCTGCCTGATACTATATGATCTCACACCCTCTGATTCAGATATGAACGTTTGGCCTCCTATGCGCCGACATTCGCCAGCCATCCCTTTCAGACAAGAGGACGTCATATATAGTTCGAAGCCGGCTTTTACATGCGTGGACCCGGACTCTTCTATGAGAATCCGAAGAAGCTCTTCGTTACTTTCTTCGATAATCCGGGCAGCGTTGATGAAAACATCCTCTCGAACTTGCGGAAGGCTCTTACTCCAGTTTTTAAACGCTCTGTGCGATGACTCAATGGCGGTATTGATATCACTTTCGCTACCGGAATGAATTACGGCGAAGCTATCACCAGAATAAGGGTTGTACGATATTGATTTTTTACCACTAGATGACGCTACCCACTTACCGTCAATGAAAAGCCTATATTCATTCATAACTGCAAACCTTTTTAATCCTGTTTATTAGTGTTCGCCAGATATTCAGCCAGTTCCCTCAACTCGTCGTCTGATATTTCTGTATCGCGAAAATGCGGCATACTCAGAAGACCATTCCTGACAATATACACTACGTATGCAGGAGCAAGATCGTCCCTCCACTCAAGTGGTGCTTTTTCCTCGCCCATTCTTAAGCTTAGTATTTTCGTACCCGGATGCATTGACGTATCTGTTCCATGACACGCTACACACCATTTCTTAAAGCTAAGTTCACCGTTTGAATTAGTTTCAGATTTCGCATATCCAAGCAACGAAAACACCATTGACAAGACGAATACGATGGACTTCATGATGGATCTTCCTGTCTGTATGATTTGGGCCATATCCCCTGCTTGCCTGGCGCCAAAATTCCGTTCGGATCAAGGGCATCTTTAATAGATTCACTAAAGCGCAGAGCGGCCCCTTCATTAAATGAATATGACTCGGCAATCTGATCCATCAGAAACAAGTGTGTTCGATACGCTCCCCAACCTCTCTTTTTACCTTCGTCGACCATTTTTCGAACAGTCTCCCGTCCACGCTGATTCACCTCCGGCATATCCTTGAGAATTGGCAGCGGAACAATGTGGAGAAGCCCCCTTTCCCTACCGACAAAACCGCCAACATATTCATAGCCAGCATCTTGTACCATCTTGCTAAATAGCCTGTACTGCTTCTCTGCAGTCTTTCCAATTAAAGGGCACGTCGGTGAGAAATCCATATGCCCGCTGAGGCCAGGCCCCCAATTTATGACATTCCACTCTGCCATATTGGGTATCCCTGCCTGCAGCTTTTCGTTATAGCCAAGCGCGCCCTCATTTAATGGCGTACTGAACTCATTCATTTCGAAAGACACGCCGGGTAGTCTGGAGAATGCCGTTTTAACCTTGTTCCAGTTATGTTTGGCAATAACTTCATCCCCATAAAATGACAGCCGAACATTCCACCAACCAAGGTCGAGGTCTTCGTACATTGACCGCAGTTCCTGCTTTGTCATTGGCTGAGGCCCTTCCTTGTATTTCGACCTGACCGTTTTGAAGGAGGCCTCAAAAGTGCCGGTATATATAGAGGGTGCGCAATCAATGCTGCCATCGAGCATGAACGGCCTGAGAGTATCAATAATATTCTGGAGTTGATCCTCGTCACGAACATGTACCATGCCGCACATGAAATATTCAGGCTCCGGCATGAGCCATAAACCCATTTTCGTTACGATCCCGAAGTTCGACTGAGTAAAAAGCCCATCTACATACGGTCCGAATCCATACTTGAACTGTTGCCAGCTGTCGCTTTTCTCCATCGCTCCGTTCCCGGTTCTCATCAGAGTTCCGTTTGCGAGAACCACCTCCATACCGCATTGTTTGCCGAAGTGGTCACCATAGGGCGTGTATCCTGCGCCTCGTTCTAGTGTATTGCCGAGCACACTGCCCCACCCGGGTGATGGAACAGACATCCACAACTTCGAGTTTGTTTTACGAAGGTGATCGTAGAGATCAAAAAAGCTTACTCCAGGCTCAACAAGCACATACGCCAGTTCCTCGTTGACCTCAAGAACTCTGTTCATCCTTTTGAGATCCAGGACGACGCTGCCGGTCATTCGCGGTGCTGATCCACCGTAGGCGAGATTCTTTCCCGTTGAAATACTCCACAGTGGAATTTTGTACTTGTTGGCTACCCCGACGATAGCCTGTACTTCCTCTGTGCTTTTTGGCGCTACAGCCGCCGAAGCATAAAAATCATCCTCCGGGTCCATTGGTGTATACGCGTCGCGGTATAAATCAACTTTTTTGGTTTCTATAAATACCCATTCAGCGCCGACAATTGCACGAAATTCATCGATTGCTTTATTGAAACTGGACTCGCTTACCCCGGGAGGGATTATTGCTTTCATATTATGCCTCTATGTTGAGATCACACCTGTATCTCGGATTCTCGTTCGGACTTCACCCGATTAGTCCGCTCCCATGATCAGGAACTCGAGAATCGTATTTCGCCCGCTAGCATGTATGCAATTCTGATACCAAGTTTGGATGCATTAGCACAGACCTTTGATTTTCAAACACTTTTTCAGTGGGCCAGGTCCACATTCAGTGACGACTGAAATGCTCGAATCTTGCAACCAAAATCAACCTGGCGGTGAATGAGAATATTTTTAGAGCAAATTAAACAAGCTGGCGATATTTACTTCAAAAACGAGCAAAGAAGGTCTTATCCACCTGTAATTAAGGGGATTTTCAGATTTTCATAATATTGTGAATCGAATCTAAGGCTCTGCACTTAAAGAGCTAAACCGTGCCGGCTTACCTGCGCGCCCATTTCTCCAACGCATTGATATATAGTCACTTTCTGATACTGGCTCTCTTCTTGCTTTATTCTACGAAAGTCTTGATCGACGGCAATTGAAGAAAGGGCTATACGTTGCCCGAGGTGGGATATTTACATGTTTGGCTCAAGTCGCACAGGAAGAAAGCTGATCATTCAGTTTTGGTACAGGTACTCAATATGAACAGACGGAATTTCTTGAAATCTATCAGCGCTGGTGCCGGAGCGATGCTGGCAACCAGGAGCTTTGCAGGTTCCAGCTACCCTCTATCTGGCGAACAACGATCATTCGACTATTTGATTTTCGATAACTCCTACGATGAAAGCAGGAGCTTCTCTAGAGCAATATCTCCATTTTGCACCAATTCATACCAATACCATGAAGATGTATCTGCTCTATGGTTTAGCGGCTCACGAACAAGTATCGCGTCAGCAAAAACTATTGTTGCGATTTCAAGGCCAGGGGATTTTTTTATAATCGAGCAGCTAACCAGATTCGGAGACATGAATGTAGAACATCTATCGTTTCACGAATACAAGCCCGATGGGTCAATGGTGCATAAATTTGAACAAGGCTATACATCATATCATTCTCATATTCCCAGTACTGCAGATTGGAGTAGAAGCATCGCATCTTCGCTGGTCGCAGACCGTGATCGGCCTACCAGATCGGCGCCACAAGTGCTTACCTCGCTCCATGAAAGGCCAAAAGAAAGTCCAGAAAGTTTTGTCATCTTGGTGATGTCGTAGGGGAAGAGTTAAAGCCTATTTATCCGACTTCTTTGATTTCTTAATTCTATAATCAATAAAGGTTCTTTTTACACCAAGAAATTCTGCTGCCTTGGAAATATTTCCATTGTTCGCTCGAATCGCCGCCTGAAGAATACCATTTTCAAATTCTTCAAATTCTATATCGCTATCCACCACCCGCCTCATTTCGTGTCTTTTCCGCTGATTCAGATCCTTATCTATTAACCCGCCAGACCTATCGACTTCCATGATGGTATTGTCATCAAAACTCTCGTCGATAAAGAGGTTTTCTGCTCGAATCAGGTTACCATCGTCTGTTGTTATTACAGCCCTCTCTATCAGATTTTCAAGTTCTCGAATATTACCGGGAAAGGGATACCGATATAGTTCATCAATCGCAATTTTGGTAAACCCACGAATGTTTTTTCCATGCTTTCTTGAGAATTTTTTCAGTAGAAAATCCATCAAAAGAGGCAAATCCTCTCTTCTCTTTACTAGTGGGGGAATCGTTATTGAGAATACGTTGATGCGATAGAACAGATCCTTTCTAAATACGCCCTCCTGGACAGCCTCAGTCAAGTCGATGTTAGTGGCGCCGATTAGACGGACGTCAATTTTTACAGTTTCTGTTCCGCCTATAGGTTCAATCTCCCTTTCCTGAATAACTCTTAAAAGTTTTACCTGGGCAGATAAGCTAAGTGTTCCAATCTCATCCAGAAATAACGTACCGCCCTGCGCCTTTTCAAATTTTCCCAATCTAGACCTATTGGCTCCGGTAAATGCGCCGGCTTTAACTCCAAAAAGTTCAGCCTCAATAAGATTTTCAGGGATAGCCGAGCAATTTACTGCCACAAATGGCATATCGCTACGACGACTCACTAGATGGATCAGTTTTGCAAATTGGCTTTTTCCCACCCCAGTCTCACCGAGCAAAAGAACTGTAGTCTCGGTTGTCGCAACCTTCTCGGCGATATTTCGGGCTGATGCATAGGATGACGAACTCCCTACCATGTTCAAAATGATGGTATCTTCATCACCACCACTGTTTCCAGATTTTTTATCTGGTTTATCGCTGAAAAAGTGTGCTTTAAGCGCATCAAGTTCATGCTCAATATCGCTGTAGTTCCACTCCTCGGTTGACTGCCCCTCCAGGATGCAATCAGCATCACCCCGCGCACAACACTGGGACTCTTTGAATATCATCGCCCTCCCAAGAAAAGTGGACGTATAACCAGAAGCGACGCCAGCATGAAACCAGCACACAGGTTCTTCAGACAATCCGATAGAATGAAGGTGGTGTTTGGCTTCGATTGAGTCTATTAATTTTACCTTGGCTTTAGAAATTCGCGTTTCATAGTCCGCCTCTATAGACAGCGGCTCAACGCGTGCCATACCTAACAGCGTGTGTACTTGCGGACCCAATAAATAGGATTCTGAATCAGAACCGTCAACTTCTATATTTTTTGTCATCTGCGCTAATAGAGAACCAACGTGGTACCCAAATCTGGTCAAAACGCCTTTTGTTTCTGCTATGCCAATCTCTTTGATTAACGCAATTCGTAAATTATTTATAGTGCTTAAATGGAATAGAGCAACCCTGTCGTCCCCCAACCAGATTTTCCCATCGCCGGGAAAAAAGCGCAGCTGATCGGTCAGGGCTTCCAGGTATGGAAAATATTCCATTATCTCTTCAGTTGACTCGAGACGAATTCTGGATTTTCTGTGGTCAGTCTTTTTCATCGCTTTGGCACTTGGTCTGGAAACAGCAACGCCCTGGTCAATCCGGGACAAGAATTTTCTTGAACAATTCGGTAATTACTAATTATCCAGCCCTCATTAAAACTCTACACACCAACATTAGAAATGACCCTGGTAGCAAGTTCCATGAATTTAGCTCGATCTGCTTTATTCAATCCAGGGAGAATTTCACTCTGTAACGCTCTCACCACAGGTAATATCTCTGTGTAGACCTCCGCCCCCATTTCGGTCAGTTGCACCTCACGCGCCCGCGCGTCCCGCTTACTGACCATACGTGAAATATAACCCTTCTGTTCTAACCGATCGAGCACCCCACCAATTGTTGCACGATCGTAGGCTATGTGAGCAGCTACACCTGCCTGGTCAATCCCGGGAAAGGAGTCGATAGCATTCATCGCTGCGAACTGGACGGGTGTCAGGTCATAGCCAAGTTCCTGCATACGATGACTAAACACTTGGGTTGAATTCTGATTTAGCCGCCTGATCGAGTGTCCGGCCATCTCATACAAATTCATCTAGTGTCTCCAAATAATCTCTGGGTTGTTAGAAACCTATTATTCAACGTTAAGCCATAAATATTAATATGTATACATATTTTATTGACAGGATTTGATACAAAAAGATATCATTTAATATGTATACTTATTATATCGTCCGAAATAGTGGACGACTCAATAATAGAGAGGATCAATGATGCAATTTTATATTGACGGATTTCGCGGCGGAGACCCCGATAAAAAAGACGCGGGGGACAGGATCCGTGACCGTAGTGAGTTTGCATCGTTACCTGAAAAAGTAGATGTGCTCATCGCAGGTTGCGGTCCCGCGGGACTGTGCCTGGCAGCGCAGCTGTCGCAGTTCCCCAAAATCAGCACCCTGATTGCGGATCCGACACCAGGCCCTCTCGAGAAGGGTAAAGCCGATGGCATCAACACGCGTACAATGGAGATGTTCCAGGCCTTCGGTTTTGCTGAAAAGGTCAAGCGTGAAAGCTATTGGGTGAATCAAGCCAGTTTCTGGATGCCCGACCCCGACAAGCCAACACAGATCAAACGAGTCGGCAGGGTACAGGACGTTGCCGACGATTCATCAGAGATGCCGCACATCCTGATCAACCAGGCCCGAGTGCATGAACTGTTCTTGGACGTAATGAAAAATTCAGCGACACGGTTGGAACCGGACTATAGCTGGTCTGTACGAGATCTGGTGGTCGACAGTGCAAGCGATTACTATCCAGTGACTGTCACACTGGAAAATATGGGTGTGAATGCAGGCGAAACCAGAGTGGTACGGGCCAACTACGTCGTGGGTTGTGACGGGGCTCGCTCGACCGTGCGTAAGTCCATCGGCGGTGAGTTGCATGGCGATTCAGCACATCAAGCCTGGGGTGTGATGGACATTCTTGCCAACACGGACTTTCCGGACATACGACAAAAATGCCTGGTGACTTCCGCACATGAAGGCAACGTATTGATTCTGCCGCGAGAGGGAGGCTACCTTTTTCGCATGTACGTGGAGTTGGACAAACTCAACACTGATGAACGAGTCATTGATCGCAAGTTCAAAATTGAAGATTTAATCGCCGGGGCTAATCGCATCATGCAGCCCTACACGATCGATGTTAAAGAAGTTGCCTGGTGGTCGATCTATGAAATTGGTCATCGTATGACTGACAGCTTTGACGATGTAGCCAATAGCGAGACTGCAACCCGCAACCCCCGCGTCTTCACGGCTGGCGACGCCTGCCATACCCACAGCCCCAAGGCCGGACAGGGAATGAACGTTTCAATGCAAGACACGTTCAACCTCGGCTGGAAACTGGTGCATGTGCTCCAGGGACGCTCTGATCCGAGTCTTTTGCACAGTTACTCGGCCGAGCGCTGGGCGGAGGCCAAGCGTCTGATCGATACCGACCATGAATGGGCCCGTGTTATGTCAGCACCTCCTGGCAAATCGGAACTGGATAAAGGCGAAGAGCCGAGATTTATTCAACAGTTCAAGGCGAACCTGGAGTTTACCGGTGGGCTGGCGGTGAAATACGGTGAATCCGCTCTGGTTGGCCCAAGCGCTTACCAGGCACTGGCCACAGGCCAGGAGATCGGCCGCCGCTTCCACTCAGCCCCGGTAGTACGTCTGGCCGATGTGAAACAGATGCAACTTGGCCATTTGGCCGAGGCCGATACTCGCTGGCGAATCTATGCGTTTGCGGGAAGAAGTGATACTGCGGCAGCGGGTTCACAGATTCATAAACTGGCTGACTGGCTTCAGAATAACCCGAAATCACCTGTAGTGAAATTCACCCATAAGAATGAGGACGTTGATGCTCTGATTGACGTGCGCGCGATATTCCAGCAAACCTTCGATGCTCTAGCATACGAAGATATGCCGCCACTTTTGCGTCCAACCAAAGGAAAACTTGGTCTCCAGGATTACGAAAAAGTCTTCTGCGTGGATCATAAGGGTCAGGGCGATATCTTCGAGATGCGAGGGATTGACCGTGAAAAAGGCTGCGTTGTCGTCGTACGGCCAGACCAATATGTGGCGCACGTCCTTCCGCTGAACGCATATCAACAGCTTTCAGAGTTCTTTGAGGAAATCTATTTGCCAGCAAATACAGGATGAGCACGCGATACCGATTAAACAATTCCTTTTTTTGGAACACCATCAAAATGAAATACGAAGCCGTGAATACAGTATCTTTTGATGATGCCCATTCTACAAAGGATACGGGGTGCAACTTGAATCTATAGTAAGGAAAACAATAGCTAGCCACGTATAGTCAACGACTATTCCGTTTTCGATTTATTTCCTTCCAGAATCCTGTCAATTGAACGGGTAACTTTCAAGTACCGTTCCTGATATTCCGGGGAAAATTCGTATTTTCCAAGTATTGATTGTATACCTACAAGTTGGGCCCCGAGATTGTCTTCGCCCGGCGCATCACTCCCCCTAATCTTCCCGAAGATATCTACCAGTGTCTCGGTCGTTCCCAATAGGTAAGAATAATTCTGAATGTTGCGAGCAGCCAAGAACCTGACAATCAACAAGTTGACATTAGGTTCAACACGAATCCCATCGTCCACTATTTCCAGTGCCTCTCTATTCATGCGCTCCCTGAGATTTGGTGTCTTCACTCTTGTCCGCCATTCAGCTCTCAATAGTGCAGCATTGGAATACCAGATATCTGACGTCTGCGCGCTGGCGAGCGTAGCCTCAAGCTGACTAAGGAGCCGCCATTCATTTCTAGCGGCAAACCACCAGCCCAGGACGACCGCTCTTGCGCTGGCCGGAAGTCCAGATGCTAGAACTTCCACTTCATTTTGAGTCTCCTTTGAGGCAATCGACCCCATGGATTTTCTCAATAACAGGTATCTCGCAATCTCGTTTGATTGATCTAATTTCAGTGCCTGCAGGGCAAACTGCTCCATACCTTCCCCATTTCCCTCATGGAGTGCAAGCAAAGATTCACCCAGGTTTTTATTCAAGGGATCGGATGTATGACTGACAATTTTCCGCGCGTAAGATTCAAGTCCCCTCCGTAGTAGAATCATAATTGAATTCGGATACGATGCTTCCGTCTCAACCAGACGTGCCTCAAACTCTCCATATATCTGCTCAGGCCCGAACTCTTCCAGTTTCGCAAAGAGCGCCTGCTGATGATCATCCCTTTGATGTATCTTGGATTCAAACTGAATAGTATTGAAATCGTCTGTTATCACCCTCCCCCGATTGGCCATTTCCTCCACCAGGGCTTCGCCTGCAATTTCAGTGACCAGGATATCCTCAACGGACATCACCCCCAATTCATTGAGAAAAGACCCCATATCGCCAAAATTTTCCACAAGGCCAAACGCATCCAGGTTTATCGGCGCATCTGATGCCAGAAAATGTAAGACATCTGGTGACGGTTGGAATATGTGAACATGCTCAAACGAGTTCTTCAGAGTTGCCACAGTGGATACGAGCAACTCGCCGTCTATGAAATTCCAACTCAACCATTGGAGAAACAGTCCTTGTTTATCCAGGTTCTTCTTAACAATTTCATAAAATTCGGTTGTGTAGAAATGGGATGAACCGGAGGTCCAGGGGTGGGACGGTTGTGAGACTATAATCGGATATAGCTTGTTAGTTAACTTAAGAGCGCCACGCGCATCGTTAATAACCACATTGATCCTCTGGTCAGCCAGGGGATTGAAACCACGGGTATCGGCAATTGAGGCATTTGCCTTTATCACTTCCGGCTCAATTTCAACCACATCAATGTCTGTTAGCGTGGGAGGCAGGTTTTCCAGTGATACTCCACCGCCAAACCCGATCAGTAACAGGGATCTGGCATCTGGTCGTGCGAGAATTGGCAGCGCGGTCAACCACTTTTGGGGGCGATTTGATGGCACTGCTCCTTTGAACGCAATACTTGCTTCAGGCAAGCCATTAGTACTTAACTCAAAGTGGTCTCCCCTCTCCCCCATAAATACTGTCGCGGTGCGGCCCACACCATAATACCTCTCAATAGAAGAGACCTCGCGCTGATTTCCAACAATTAAATAGGGATTCACCAGCAAGTCTGGACGCTGGGGATGAAAACCAACTGTCACTAAAATGATACAAAGAGACGCGGGGATCAGGCGCAGCAGCTTTCGCCTGGGTTCCACCAGGAACCATGTGCCCATGAGCAACACATTGATCATCACATTAAAATGGATCGTGCCATTAAACCCATATTGAGGAATGATGTAGTAACCGGTAACAATCGCCCCACCAATAGCTCCCACAGTATTCCACATATAGACTTTTGCCGTGTTTTCAGCAACGCCCACTTCGTCGGGAGACAGGATTCTGACGGCCAGCGGAAACGTCATGCCTATAAAAATGGTGGAGGGCAGCATTACCATCACACAAAACAATAACTGGGAGGCCCAGTTTCGATTGTCTGGAATCAACTGATCTATAAGGAGATACATCAGTATCGAAGTTAGCGCTATCCCGAGCTGGACAAGCATAAAGAAAAATGTGGACTGTTCTCTGTCTTTAGCCAGCTTACCTGCTAGCGCTCCGCCCAGGGCGATTCCCACTAAGAAGGTGCCCAGCATTGTAGAAAATGCGTAAATGCTACCTCCAAGCACATGGCTTAAAAGTCGAGTCCAGAGTATTTCATATCCAAAAGATGCAAAGCCGGAGATACAGATCCCAGGTAGGATCCATATCGCGTGAGAGCTGAATATATTGCTACGGAAGGTGGGCGTTGGCTGGCTTTTCCTTTGTCTGTCCGCTACCGCTGGCTTTTGCAGATGGAGTTGACCCAGGTTGTACCGAAAATGGCGAAAAATGACGAGGGCAAAAATTATCAAATTTATCAGTGCACTGATCTGAATTGTATGGCGAACTCCAAAGTTCGGCATAAGAGCAAACCCGGCGGCCCAGGCCCCCGCTGCAGCACCAAGTGTGTTGATAGCATAGAGCGCAGATACACGAGAGCCCACTTGTTGATCGGTGTGAACAACATCGCGCACAAGCAGCGGCAAAGTCGCACCCATAAGGGCCGTCGGCACAACAAGTATCAGGAATCCAGTGCCGACGTAAAACAAGAGGCTTTCGAGACCCCCCTCAGCTGGAAGGGCATCTCTCATCCCGAGGACCGAAATATGAAAACTCTCAAGGCCATTAAGTATAAGCGGCATGCCAAGAGCGAAGACCGCTATAAATATTTCCAATAAGCCGTACACGAGCAGAGGGGCTTTAATCGAGCCGACACGATGCCTGATTATTGCCGCCCCACAGGCTAGCCCGCCCATGTAGGCCGCAAGGACCGTGACCACTGCCATTTCAGACGTACCGAAGACAACTGAGAACAGTTTTAGCCACGCCACCTGATAAACAAGTGCAGAGAATCCAGAAAGTAAAAAGCACACGGATACAAACCAAATATCCGAGACAACTTTCTTATCACTGGGTGTTGTTGTACACGCCGAATTCATATTCTTCCGAGATAACAAGCGCGAAGTATTCTAACCTCATCACATGCAGGGCGACAGAAAAATCGCTGAAGTACGAATACAGCCAACTAGTTTTTGTCCCACGGTTAACAAAAGGGGAGAATAGCTTGCCCAACCGTCCGACCACTTGGACTGAACCGAAAATTCATGCGGCTCACTGCGATTCCAGCCAAAAATCTGAACTAACCTCTCCTTTTGCGAGTACCGAAACTCCACGCGATTATTGCGGTATATGCCGGAAGGCACCATTGAGATAGATCAGGGCTTCACCGTCATCGCGCTCTCTGGTGGCCAGCACCTCGCAGGAGAAAGCATAGTGACTGCTTTCCTCGAAGATATCGACCACCCGGCAGTCGAAACTGGCCAGCGCGCCGTCCAGTGCCGGGGACCCGGTCACCAACTTTTGCCAGTTTCCGTATCCGAAGCGGTCCGCTCCCTCGACACCTTTTATCATGCAGGCAAAAGCTTTGGCGACCTCCTCCTGATCCCTGGCCAGAACATTGACACACAGAGCGCCGTTTTCCAGGATCTTGTCACAGGCATACACATCCTTGTTCACGAATACTCCCAGGCGGGGCGGATCCGCTGTAACAGACACGACCGCAGTAGCGGTAAGTCCCGCAGTTTCTTCTCCATCGCTAGTGGTGATAACCGTAACACCCGCGGCAAAATGACGCATACCATAAATATGAGTCTGCGGGCTTACCGTATCCACTTCTGCGAGAGCTTCGTTGGGTGTCCAATTCAGCAATTGAGCATTTCTCTGATTCATTCCGAGCCACCTGTTTTTGTCGGGTTCATAATGAAGACCGTTTGCCAGCAGCCCCGCTTCTCACTAAGAAACCCTGTGTATCAGCGGAGTGCTCGCCGGCGCGTTCGGACTCAGGCGAGCCAGCTCTAGCATCTCATCCACACAGCGATTCGCCCGGGTACGATCTGTGAATACCCTGTGTTGCAATGCGCGGTTTCGAGGCGCAGACATCAGGTAAAAACGCTCGTAGAGGAAACCCCTGCCCGCTAATCCCGAGCCGACGAAGTCCCACGCCATACGGAAAACTTCGGCACGCTCGTCGGCGGCAGTGTCGTTGGCACCCCACAAAGTCTCTTCAATCAGCGGACGCAACGCCGGATCGTCAAACTGGTTCTTGCTCGGCGTGGTGAGCAGATTGTGGCCACCGATCATGGTGACAATGTCGGCAACTCTCACCATCCATCCCGGCAAGAGGGCTCGCATTGGGTGTAGCGGTGCACCGGCGGGGAACCAGCTACCGCAACGCTCACGTTGATATGCATGCTCTACCGACAGTTCCAGCGCGTTGCGAGTGGCCTGGACATAACAGGCGATCTCACCCAAGAGGTCTATTGTCCCATGGCTGTTATCGCCGGTCATTTCAGCCATTCGATTCGCCAGGCCATAGGCAAATTCCAGTTTGGTCAGAGCCCGCGTAGTGGCTTGAGTCGTCATATTGATCCAGAAGTCGGTCTGCTGCATGGCATTGTAGATTTCTACATCGCTGTCGATAAAAACGTTCTCCCAGGGCACTAGGACATCATCGAAAACACAGAATGCATCCTGCTCATCAAATCGAGCAGAAAGCGGCTTATTCCAGGAATCAGATTCCGGAGCGGAAAGTGAATCCCGACAGAAAAACTTCATTCCTGGAGTATTCAGCGGCACCCAGAATGAAACGGCATAGCTCGGATCAGTTCCCGGGGGCAATGGTGGACCAGGGTATACGGTCTGCACGTCAGCGAATGGCGCAAGCGTCGCCAGTACACGAGCACCGCGAACAATAATACCTTCGGACGTTTCTCCCACCTTACGCACAGCAACTTTATTACCCATATCCGCAAACTGGTTGTCCGAGCCGCTCTTATCGTTGGTGGGATTAACGATGGTATGCGTCATTGAGAGGTCTTCGCGGGCCGCTTTCTTCTGAAATCCCACGAGATTGTTGGAGCCTTCCTCGTTCCGATTATCCTCTCCCGCCCATACCCAGGGCGCAGCTGCGAAGGCGGAGAACTTCATGTTCATGTAGTCGGGAGTGCGCCCCATTATGCCCATCGAGACTTCGCTGATTTCAGTGAGTCCGGCGTGGCGGGCACGGACTTCATCATGAGAGCGAGGAATATGGTGGCTGACGTTGATTTTTTCGCCAGTCTCGACATCATCAACAAGGCATATATCAGCGCGCTCGTGCTGACGGTCAAAAACCCTGGCCATTGTGTTGGCAGCTCCGCTGGTTTTTGGGTGCGTCGTTACGTCTTTTACGCTCTCCCCATCAATCCAGATATCGCGAGACCGTGCCTTCAAACCAGCTAAAAACTCCTTTCCTGTACGTGCACCCATTCTATTAGTTCCTCTGATCGCTCTTTAATGTAACGTTCGCTACAGCGAAATGAATATTAACTGTAGTGATCACTATAGGCAATGGCTGATAGGAATTTTCCACGTTAGACTCGATAATATTGATTCGTGGGGCGGCCACACCGGAGCCGGTCAGAGTTACAGCGTCTATTCCCGCGCTCAGAGCTGTTATTATGTGTCTCTGATACAGCGTTAACTATCTGAAAACGGAGGTAAAAGTGCGCCCCAAGACGGCCCGACGCAGCAGCCAGGGCGTGGATTCGCGTCAGCGAATTCTCGATGCCACATTCAAGCTCGCCTGTGAATTGGGGTATACCGCAACATCGATAGGCAAGGTTTCCACCAAATCCGGACTTCCGGCGAGCTCCATCTATTGGCATTTCGGCAACAAAGACGCACTGTTCGTTGCGGTGATTGAGGATAGCTTTGAAAAATGGTGGAGTACCTCATCAACGCGTTTTACCCCCGCAGAGGCTGATGTCGTTCCCCAGGCGATCTCAGAGCACATTCACTCATTGGTAGACAATATTGTCTCCAATACTGACTTCTGGCGTCTCGGGCTGTTGCTTACCCTGGAAAAGCACCCGGATGAACCCGCCGCCCGCCGTCGATTTGAGGAAATTCGAGCCATGGTCCAGGAAAAACTTTCCCTATTCTGGCTCAAGGCACTGGACCCAGATATGAACGAGTCAAAACGGCTAAAAAGTAGCCGGGTCCTGGCCAGGTTTACCATGATCTGTGCGGATGGATTGTTTGTCAGCTCCGAGGCAGAGGGCGCTGAAGGAATGCAGGAATTAGCGGAAATAATTTCTTCCGCCCTTGTCCGTGAAATCCGCTGTTTAAACGACCCGGACCGTTATGGGCTGTCGTCCTAGGACGACTGATTGACCCGGCGATTCAATCGGCGTTAGAGGGCATCAGAAGGCGAGATGATAGTCTCATGGTCGGCCATGTTCAATTTCACACACCCTCAAACAGGTGACAGTGCCTGCGCTTGAAAAAGAAATAGACGATTGATGCGAGATAGCCTCCGAATGTCGCCAGGATATACAGTACCGACATCAGGTCCGTGGCCCAGGGCGGGTTACAGCCCAGCCAAATCAGGTCCACCCCGCCCTTCACCGCACTTGCACGCAAGAACACCATGATATGTTCCGCGTTATTGTTACTTAGAAACATTCCAAACAGTAGCAGGACGGAGACTATCGAAAACAGCCCTAACGAGATAGATGCAAGAAATGTGGAGATTTTGTCAGCCACCAGGTAGCTCATCACCAGGTATCCCGACAACAGACTGACATAGCCGAAGAATAGCTGGTTGGTTAATCCTATGTAGCCCTGAAACGCGGCAACGAGTTCGGCTTCGTTCATTAAGATAAGGTCCATTTTGAGTTTGCCAACGCGACGTGCCGGCTGCCGGATTAGATCCGGGTCCGCACGCCAATCCGGTTTTGGTTCGAGGAATTTACTTCACCACGTAGTTGCGCGCTTCCAGGCAGGCACTCATGGCGCGTTGGTAATCATCTTTCAAGTTCGCATCTGAACTGGATATGGTCGGGTCGAAGCCGGTCTCCTTGCTGGACCACAGGTGACACTCGTAGCGATCGCGACCGGTCTGTTCCTCCGACTGGCCGGCAGCCGGATATACGATGATGCGACCTGAAGCCTCTTCGTCCGGCAGCACGGCAGGTATCTCACTGGGCTGATCTACTACCACGTAGCCATGGGGAGCCGCCCGGTAATAGACGCCACCGTAGTAGTAATAGCTCCCGGGTCCTCTACCAATAGTAACGAAACCCCCGGGCAGGCCCGGGACGATCGCTCCGATGGGCGCAGTAACACTCACGTATAAGCCACCCGAGTCGAGATAGAAATGACCGCCCCAGTAGAAGTAGGGCTTGCCACCATGATTAACGCGATAGTGGGTCTTGGGCAGGTTTTTTAACGGCGGGCGGGCGGAACCGGGGTTCCCGGGCGGTGGGGCCGCCATCACACTGGATACCGTGGCTACCAGAACAAGTGCTGCCAGATAGAGTCTGCAGGTGAACATTCGTGCCAGCACAGGTTTAGCGAAAGTTTTTTGTGTGGTCATTGCAGTGTTATCCCCAATTACTCAAGGGCTTCAGTATCGGAAAAAAATGAGGAGAGAGGAGGCAGAAAGCATAGATAAATTGTGGAGCTGGCCCAGCTACTCGAACTTGTAGCCGACAGCACAGATCGAGGGCAGGAGTTCATCGCCCTCGACTGCGAGGCGTATAATGTGCGATCAAACGATTGAAATTGCTCTACAATGAACCGGATAGTAATGATTTCCAGGCTTTTATAAGAAATACAGGCCTACCCATGAAATCAAGCGGCGCCATTTTTGAAGAATAGTCTGCCCACAGCCACGGGGGCGACAGGTTCACCAATGGCATCTGCTCAAAAAACACCGAAAGCAACTACACGATTGACGACAAGGAAATCTCCTTCCTTGTAATCGTATCTGATGCTTCGATGCTGATGAACGCCTTTCTGGTAAACGCGAAGGCGGCCCACGCAATGCTTGAGGGCACAGGTTTTCGGGTGGTGGAGATGTTTGCTGGCAAAGCGATCCTGCAATTACTGGCTATCGACTACAAAGAGAACGATTTGGGTAACTACAACGAGGGAGCGATTATTTTTTCTGTACTGGCCCCCGGGGAAAAGAGGCCCTTTCCTTTGATAGGTGTCATAGCGCGCCCTGTAAACCTCATCCGCGTAAATTCGGGCAATTAACGGCCACCCGGAATCATTCATGTTGGCAAAATCCAGCGCCAACGCGCCACCCTGTTTATCCGTTTGCAGGGCCTCGTTGTTATCCCATGGAACCCGCGTCAATTGCCCTGTGTCGGGATTGTTGTAAAGATAATAGTTGTGCGGCATAGAGCCATAGGTATCCCAGTTCTGGATAATTTCGTTGACCGCCAGATACTTCAGAAACTCATCCTCGAACACGGCCTCCAGGTTTTCCCTCCAGGCGGCGGAATCAGTGCTCGCTGTATCGTCATGCAAGGCACCGAACAGGGCAATGATATCCGACCAATCTTCATCGTCTTCATTGGTCTTTTTCTGGAAGTCTTCCGCACTGAATGTGCCATCGACAAAGTTGGCACTGCCGTCTTCGGGCTTGTAAAAATTGCCATCGTCATAGGCGGGCTTCTCCTGCATACGAAAGGCGACGATCACCTGGAAAGGGATAAGCATCAGGCAAAACAATACAGTCCGGGATCGGAGCGCAGCAGTAAGGCCTATACACTATGCTCCCCTGCGAGGTGCTGTTCCAGGAAATCGCCTGCTTTGTGCAGCCACTTGTCAGCTTTGGCTGAGACCGGTGCAAAACTATGAACGCAATGAGCCCTGCCATCGTACTGCTCAAATGTTACGTCGACGCCCTGCTCAGCCGCCCGCGCGGCGAGCCGAACGGCATCTCGTCGCAAAAACTCCTCTCGCCCGCCATGAATGAGCAGTGGCGGCAGGTTGGCCAGATCTCCGTAAATCGGAGATAGCAATGGGTTGCGCAAATCTTCACCGTTTGCATATAGCTCCGCCATTTGACGCATATTTCTCTCGACGAAAGATTGCTTATTCCCGCGGATAGAAGCGGGAGTTCCACTAGTATCAGCGAGGTCTACCCAGGGGCTTAACAAAAAGCAGGCCAGTGGCATTTCACCATCGTTGCGAAGCGACAGCATCAAACTCATCGCCAGGCCCGCGCCAGCCGAATCCCCCGCCAGCACAATACGGCTGTGGGTATCTGCGCTCGCACGCATCCACTGGTACGCGGCAAGCGAATCCTCAAGCGCGGCGGGATAGGGATGTTCTGGCGCAAGGCGGTAATCTACCAGCAGCGCCCTACTTCCACACGCGGCCGCGAGTCTTGATACAAGGGGTATATGCGACTGGATAGACCCCATGGTATAGCCACCGCCATGTAGAAAATACAGCAGCTGGCCGGGTTTGGCTGACGGGGGAGAAATCCAGGCAACGGGCACATCCCCCGCCCATGCCTCTACAACGCTGGTGCCGCGCAGCACGGGCATGGTCTGCAGCATTATCGAAAAAAGCGCTCTTTTGCCAACGAGTGGCAAGTTACGACGACCGCCAAACGGAAATTTAATACGCCCTTGTGTATCGGTCACTGTGGTGGGTTTCATTGCGCCACTTCCTGACTAACACCCGCACTCTCCCTAAGCTCTTTTGCGACGGAAAAATAGTAGTTACGACCTGTCGCCGTTAGCAGTTGATTTCCTATCTTCTCCAGCGCATCGGCCTTGAGCAGTTTTACGCGACTGATCTCATAGTCCAGGGCTAACAGGTAATCACACAGTTGTGCTGTCCATTGTGGGCTTTCTGCCAGGGAGGCCTGAGCTTGTTCAAAAAGGACGCTCTCTCCGCCAGCGAGTGCGGCAATTCGATTCGCTTCCTCAGTATTAGATAGTGGAAAGAGGCTCGTGGGATTACCGTCGAACCAACCCAGATAGCCGGAGAATATCGCCCGCACTCCCCACTCTATATTGCCGTAGTACTCCTTCAGATAATCCAGTTGTGCGTATTCTTCGGGCAGTTGCACGACTTCTACGAGTTCGTCTGGTGTCAGGCCGCGATTCATTCCGGCGATCGTTTGTTCAAATACCGCCTTGATGGCGTCGCGATAGTTGGTCAGAGTTTCGATCGCTTGTTGTTGACCGAGAATCGGCCGCGTGTGTCCACCCACCAGATGCTTCGGGTTTTCTTCGAGCATGGACGTGAGGCTATTGATCCACGCCAACACGTCCCGATAGGGCGTACCACGAATCGCATAAAGGTTCGGCCAGGACTTGTAGAAGTTGTCGCCAGCGAACAACACGCCTTCTTTCTCATACCAGATATACTGCTCGTCGTAGGTTTCACCGTTGGCGGCGACTAATTCCAGCTTCAATCCCGCTATCTCGATACTCTGCCTTTCTGTATCGGCGAAATGTGTGGGCTCAACGCCGGCGGAGAAAGATTCTTCGCCGCGCTGTGGAAAATAAACCTTTGCTACCCCGTTGTTGATCCGTTGTTCAGGGTCGAGCAGGAAACCACCCTGACGTGCACCCCGTTGCTTCTGAATGGTCAAGCCGGCTCCTGCCAGGTCGCGGCTTTCCTGGTTGAATCCTTGTCTTGCCCAGATCTGCACATCCTCTCCCGCGGCAGCGAAAACTTGCACTCCGCCGGTATGGTCGCCATGACCGTGGGTCAGAATAATGCCCTTCACTGGCGCATCGGTGATCTTTCGAAACTCGGCAAGAACGGCGTTTGCTGCAGGCGGATCGATTTGCGTATCAATAATAACTAGCCCACTTTCACCAATTATCATGGAAGTCGTCGAGACGCCGTATCCGACTGCCGTGTACACGTTAGGTGCTACCTGAATGATCTCCTTTTGAAATTCCGCATTTCTCGATGTCAGAAGTGCTTCGGGGTCGTCTACCGCAAAACTCACACTGCAATACAAAAAGTGTGCGATAGCGAACGCTGCGCTGATGTAGGTTTTCATTGGCTGATTTCCTCTTTTTTCCTTGAAAAGTAGTCGCTGCAGGATTGATGTGATCGTCCGGCAGCCTCGGCGTAGTCGCTCGGGTTGTCGAATGCCCCGACACGGATACCTGTGTAGATGCCTGCGATGACAGTACCCATAAACTCGCCTACTTCGTTAATACGATCCTGCCTGTATTCCTTGACACTCATGGCTCAATATAGATGCCGTTGCGGCCGATAACCCAGGCCAGCCCACGCTCGCGCACATCCTGTCCCGTCTGACGGTTGCTCTGGACGATCGACGAAAAGCTGGAGCCTTCATCCTGCCCCTCCACACTGGTATAGACGATCTTCCCAACCCCTGTAGTGCTGGCCGCCTCAATCACGTTGCGATGCTGGCCAATGCGTTCATCTGGTGCCGCCACACCGGAAACCACCAGCACGACATCCACACCTTCAAGAGCACGCTCGAAACCGGCCCGATCGGTATCTTCGCCCTACACGGTCAAGGTAAAAGCCCCTGCCCAGAACTAGAAGGTCGCAGGTAGCTGTCTGCCTTTGCGGTCTGTATAGAGCTGATAGATTGGCTCATGGGCGTGTCCTCTCTGCATTGCGTGGTAATGATGATAGGGCCGAGCGAATAGTTTGACTAGATGGGATAGATTTGAAAGACTATCTCATCAGATAGAAAGGTATAATTCATGATCGACGACCTGCGCGCGCTAGCCATTTTCGCCAAGGTTGCGGAGGCCGGTAGTTTCAGCGCTGCCGGCCGGGCTCTTGGGCTGTCTACCTCGGTGATCAGCCACCATGTCAAAGCCCTGGAAACACGTCACGGTGTGTCCCTGCTCCGCCGCTCAACCCGTGCTCTGTCCCTGACGAGCGAAGGGAAAAAATTGCTGGACGCCGCAAGGCGCATGGTCGAGGCGGCAGAAGAAGGGCTCAATGCCATCGCCGATATCAGCGCCGATCCCGCCGGTGCCCTGCGACTGACCGCGCCCGCATTCCTGATAAACAGCCCGCAGGAAAGTGCCATCTGGCAGTTCGCCAGCCGTTATCCAAATGTGGCTGTTACTCTTTACGGCAGCGACAAACAAATCAATTTGATCGCCGAAGGATTCGATATGGCCATCCGTTTGGGGGCCATGCCCGACAGCGCTCTGAGGAGCCGCAAGATAGGCAGCTTCGAACGCTGCCTGGTAGCCGCGCCCTCTTACCTCAAGACAATCGAAAAGCCGGTCCGCCCGGAAGATCTTACTCGCTGCGACTTTGTGCTGCTCGAAATGCTTTCGGATAAGTTCGTCCTGAAGCGGGGTAAGCGGGAGGTCACGGTACAGCCTGAACAATCGCGCATTCTGGTTAACTCAGTCAGCGGTGCCCGATCCGCTGTTCTGGCCGGCTTGGGCATGCAGAAGCTACCCCTGAGTGAAGTCGGCGAGGATCTCGCCGCCGGGCGCCTGGTGCGGGTATTGCCAGAATGGTCGTTGCCTACGCTCGACATCTACGCAGTCTGGCCCGAGTCGAGCCACCGTAGCAGTTTACTCAGATTGCTATTGGAGTGTCTTCTGAATGCGTAGTACGTAAGCCAGTCTGAACTGACTGAGCGTTTGGTCCCAATCTGACGGTTAAGAGGAATTACTTCAATAAAATATGGCGGAGGGCGATGAGGTCGAACTCTGAAGCATGCATAGTTGAGTTGCACGGAAGTTTGACCCTCGATTTGCATTGAAAAGTAATCCACTGAAGATCATCGGACTTTCTGACGAACAATGAGGTTCGGAGCCCCAAGCGGGTCAATCCAAAATACAAATAACCGCAGAAAATTGACCAATATTCAATGCAACTCAATATCTATGTGACCTGGTGGTCATAACCAGAAAATTTCTTACGGGAAAAAAACAGGATATTTATTATCCAAAACGAAATTAGTATTAGTATTAATATTGTTGGTATCCCAACAATGTATAGCAGTTGTTCTTCTGGCAATTCTTTAACGTTAGAACCTTGAGCTTTTACGATCTTGTCGGTGAGCGCTAATGCAGTCCAGATTAAAGAAAAACCGATACGCCATACATGCCTGATAACGCGTTGAATACCGGAAAGGCCTGCTCGATATAAATTGCGGAGATCCCCAATAGCACAAAAAGCTGCAAAGCCTCCCCAAAAAAAGTAGATATCTGGAGTGTCCGCTTCACGCCAGACGGCGGTAAGAAAAAATGCCGCTATCGCAACGACGACTATCCATGCTAAAGCCACCTGTTCCAACAAGCCAGTTTCATTCATTTTGTGGTGAGCTGTTAGCCATGCTGTAAACACGGTATACATAACCACTGTACTCAATAACATATCTCCAGGGGATTCTTTTAATAATCCAGCCATGAAACCGGCTATCAGCATCACCTGCATTGAAACAGTAAAATAGATGCCGGCCTTTCGATGAAGCGCACCTCCCTTTTTGCTGAACAGTGCAACAGCGGCAGCAACCAGTCCAACAGTTCCCGCAGGTGTATGTATTAACCAGACGATTATCTCTTTCATAAAAACCTAGAACACCAATAACAAGAGGCTGAAGAAAATCAGCGATCACGGAAATCTATAATTTTGTTTTTAACCTTTTACTTGCCAGATAACCGTATTGAGAATCTTTGTGCTGTTCGACAAGATATTCGTAAAGCGCTTCTCACAAAATCGTGGTTTCTCGAACTTCCTGGCAATCCTGAGCTACGCATCCAGTGTCTTCACGTTTTCCGGCCAGAGATCATATCCAGCATCTGCCCAAGATATGCCGTCTCGGATCGGAGCAATTTTTCGGCCGAGGGGCGAATTTGGATTTGCTTAAAATGCGCCATCAAATGAGGGTATGAGTCACTGGAGGGTAAATGTCCGGCATGAAGCAGATTTACCAGTTGTGAGTACACGGACAAATCCGCCACCGAGATTGCGCCACCTGCAAACCAGCTGCGGTCTTCTAACTGATTTTCGAGGTAGTGCAGTCTCAGCGGAAGCGCTTTTGATAGCGTATGTTCTACCGTGGCGTGATCGACTGGTTTACCAAGAAACTGATTGATGAAAATCGGTCTGAACACGCCTTCACTTATGTCTTTAAAAAGCGCGGTGTCGGCATATTCTTCTATCCACAGCGCGTGCCCGTAGGCCATCGGTTCTTTGGGGAATAAGGCTTGGGGGGCAGCGTATTTTGCCTCGAGGTATCCACATATTGCGGAGCTATCTGCCAGCGTAAACTCGCCATCCTGAATGATAGGTACGCGCTGTAGCGGATTCATAGATTTAAAATCTTCAGGGGGCGCATAAGGATTGAGATCGCGGTTCTCGAAGGCGATACCTTTTTCCAATGCTGACAGAACTACTTTACGTGTGAAGGGCGAGAGAGCTGAGCCATGAATGATCATGTCTATACTCCTTGTGTCTGCGAGAAATTGAAGACCTTTGTTTTCCAAAAGCTCGCTAACAGCACGCCTGTTAGCGCGATCACCACGATCACCGCGACATTGATTCCTCCAACCGCCATTTGTGTGCCGTCCGTGTGCAGCATTGAGCCTCCATAGACCGACCTCAGTGCCCATGCAGTCAGGAAGGACGCACAAATCATAAGAGCGAGAATAATCCCAATTCGCGGCGCTCGGTTCGTCCAAACGCACCCCAGCGCGAGCACCGAAATGGCTGCATTCGTCAGTAGTTGCCACGCTTCATGTAACCGGGCGTGAGACGGCCACTCGGAGTTTGTTAAATGGGTGGAATTCAGTTCCAACACCGGGATTAGCACAGCGAATACGATGGCACTGAGGCCGACTGATAAGGTGGCAAATTTTGGCATGAGCAACTTCTCTTAGATATAGACACTGCCTATATTGACATTCGCATATAGACGCTGTCAATATAGAGTTATGACTAAATTAAAATCCTTTCATCACGGTGATCTAAAACGTGTTTTGTTCGATGTCGCCCTGGCACGACTGGACCAACACGGCGCTGGCGGCGTAACGATCCGAGCAGTAGCCAAAGACGCCGGTGTTTCCCATGGCGCGCCGGTCAATCACTATAAGGACCGACGAGCTTTACTGACCGCCCTTGCCAAAGCGCAGTTTGATGCCCTCCTCACAGGGATCGATGCGCGACTCGCCGGGCTTAACGATGATCCCGGCCCCAGAATTGAAATAGTCGCCAGCGCCATGATGGATTTTGGATTTCGTTATCCGCACAGATACAGACTTCTTTGGAGTGCCGACCTTATCGACCATACTGACGCTGAACTACTCTCGGTCATGGACAGAATATACGACCGACTCTGCACAGAGTTTTCGAAAGCCGTACCAGGACGCGAGTTTGACAAGGACACTTATGCCGTTGCGCTTTGGTCAATGGTGCATGGTTATGTGGATATGCGCCTATCCGGCATGTTCGAACCTTTGAATGACAGCATTAGTGGCGCGCCGCGTGGCGAAGCGATAATTGACATGTTCAGAAAATTTATTGAGGGGTGAGATGCGTGTCCGCGCTCGACGCGGGGGTTATCTTGGCAACTTGTGAAGGGAATCGGAGCTGAATGAATTTTACTGCTCATTAAATTGACGCGGTATTTCCAGCAACCCGAAGGAATATCTATGATAGAACATTGGCTAAAATATGCAGGCGCTTTTGAAAATGCGATTGACGATGGCCACTGGCAGGCAGTATCAAATGCCTTCCATCCTGAGGCGACATATGAGCGATTTTCAGATGATTCCCGCCTGGTCACGCCCCTTATATCCGGACCGCAATGTATTGTGGATAATTTCGAAAATTCAGTGAGACTTTTTGACCGACGTTTTATCAGTCGACGAATCCGGAACATAACGTTGGCCAGTACCGATTATAGTATTAGTCATCAGTTTCGAAACACATACCATTGCGAAGGATTGCTGAGCTTTGAGCTGATCGGCAGTGAAGAATATCTATTTAGTGATGATGGCTTAATCTTGTCGCTACAAGAGAGCTTCGCTCCTGGAATTGGCACGAAGCTTATTGATTGGTTAATACAGCATGGTGACAATCTAAAGCCACCAGAGTGAACGGTGGCTATCACCACTGCCTGGCCGAAGATTCCAAATATCTACTGTGTGAATCGACAGCCACCTTGATCGTCATGTCGTCTGACAAACCAGGCCAGACTAAATACTCTTGGGAGCAATATGAAAAAAATCAGCATACTTGGGCACTGCCTGTGCGAAGCTGTAAATTATGAATTGAACGCTCCCCCCATATGGGCAGCTCACTGCCACTGCGGTTCGTGCCGGAGGCACACTGCTAGCTCGGTGGCCACGTTCATAGCCTTCAGCAGTGAAGCCTTTCAAGTAACAAAGGGGCGGCTCCGCGTTTACGAGTCTTCAGCTGGCGTGCGGCGTTGTTTTTGCGGCGATTGCGGGACACCAATGGCCTACGAAAGCGATCGCCGTCCGGGGGAGATACACCTTTATATGGGAACTCTCGACGAGCCAGAAATTCACCCTGTGAATTTTCATCTCTGCTACAAAGAGCGACTTCCCTGGCTGGAGATTTCAGACGACACCAAAAAGTATCCTGAATTCCCTTAGACTGCAGCAATGAAAATAGGAAAAGCCACTGAAGACGGCATGGATAGTCCGGTGTTACGTTGATAGCTGTTGTGTCAGGTAGCCTGTTGCATTAACGTTGGAGTCTTTCCAATTGTAAAAGAGAATTCTGTGCTAATTGCTTCTTATTCAAGACTTGTTCGCTTCCCTGCTCCCCTGATATCGCTCGTAATGTGTGCGGGGGCTTTGGTTGCTTGTAGCGATTCCAACAATACCCGCGCGCCAACCACGGCCGTGAATGCGGCGTCCATGCTGGAAGATAATGTCACGAAAAATGTTTCCCAAATTCGTGTCGTCACAAGTGATGTAGCCGGAAACACGACGTCCACGACCCTGCTGACCAGGCAACAGGCCGCCAATTTTGACGTGCTGACGAGCGCTGACAAGGTCGAGCTTGGCCTCCTGACTTCGTCGGATGAACAGGTTGGTGTCATCATCTTCCAACCCGAGGGAGATGAGATGACACTCTCTCTACCTGGCGACGGCTTATCGCCCAATGACGTTCTCAACCTGGATATCGTGATTAACGCCGACCTTTGGGACAACGAACCAAGAATGATGGCGGCGGGCCTCGGTTTTTCCAATATCATCGGCGTCCCCGGTGTTACTGGAACCGACGCAACGAGCGAGCAACTGGCCATTGAAGCGGGGGCTTCCTGGAACACGGTGACTGGTTGTGGAGACGTAACGCCAACGACAGCTAACTACACCTCGGCCGTTTCAACGAGTACCATACTGGTGACGTCCGGGCCGCCGGCTGTCGAATATGCCGGCGGAATGCCCGTCGAGTTTTCCTGGCCAGCAGTGCCCAGCACCGTACAAGGTACGGATTTTCTTGTAACCCTCAACGACGACAATCAAGTTTATGCGGATGTCGCCACCGCCACGCCTAACTTCGACTACAACGAGCGTGCTGTTGCGGTGCTCTTTGGTCAGTTCGGCAACCGATTGGAACTGGATGATGCGAATGTTCTCTATCCGGTCAGGATCGAAGTCGTGGACGATGGTACCCCCATGATGTTGATCGCGCCGGATGGGTCGCTGGTGTCGGCAGTTGGTATGTTCGCTATGGCACCGGGTTCTCCGTATCACTCTCCCGGAGTCGGACCGAAACTCACGGGTGCCAAGCTGAACATTATGTCCGCGATCGGGGACGAAGGTCCTCCGGGCTTCACCGGGAACACTCCCAATGACGGCATTGCGCTTTATGGCGCCGACGCCCAATATCGTCTTCGGGTTTACACTACGGGCGGTTACACGCCAGACGGAGTGGTCGGGCTCAAACCCAATCAATATGACAATTTCTTCCAGGTGCAGGTAACGACAGATGCAGGAGAGCTGGTACCACTTCTCAAAGCGGGCAAGGAGTACCTGATAGATGGCAAGAAAATTGAGGTAGTGGGTCTCGCCGAGCTAGGCGCTCCCGGGCAGGTGGTGGACGGCAACGACTGCTATGCCGAGGACAAGGACAACCAGATCGACATCGTCTTGAAGGGTGATGTTGAAGCGATGCGAAAAATTTCCGGCGTGCGTGTCCCCTCGCAGGAGCCAGCTGGCGAGCGCACCGCTGACGGCTACTGGCAGCTCTACAATCCCGGCGGCCCGGGCAACAACCCCACCGAGGGCACAACCTATACGCAGGGCAGCCCGGATCACACCGTCGTGGTTACCATTGCTATCGACGACCCCATGACAGTGACCTACATTGATCTGCGGGTAGCAGACTGAATTAAGACTGAGGTCAAAACGAAAAGGGCCGTTAATTTAGCGACATCATTAACCGAGTTTAGTGGATATCGGTGCATCCCATTGTTAATGGGGAAGAGCCTACTAATCCTGGAGCTATTTGGGCGCGCTAGTCCAGTTAATAGACGCAAAATAGTTGAGGCTGGAAGAGGCAACGGATAACCAATCCTCCTACCAAGTAACGTAAATATAGCGGAAGTGGTGCAATGGGCCTTAGAAAAATACTAAGATCACTTCTAGCGGTTTCCCTTGAATCAACCCCGGCGCAATAAGGCCAAGTAATGATCGCTGCCATTTTGGCAATCGCCACGGCAAGGACTTCGCTCAGGAGGTAAAGTGAAACTTTCAGACGACACCAAAAGATATGCTGAATTCCCCTAGGACGCAGCAATGGAAATTGGATCCAGTGACATTTCTGGTGCTGGTATCTCTATTATTTGTCTGCGAATATTCATAGGAAAAAACCTTGGCACCCGAATGGTCGATGAGCACTACGGCAAAAAAGGATTTCCGAAGACGCAAACGGCACGGCGCAATTTGTGTTGGAACGCTTGGGGATTTCTGAGCGTTTGATATCAAAATAGTCCCACGGCGACAGAAAGAACAGACCACACCTGTTCGGCCACTTCTGGAGCCACCCACCCGGGCTCCACCAGGCACATTGCCACTTTTCGCTGGGAAGGATTCCGCGTTTACAGTGTTCAATCAGCAGGGATGCCACTGAAAAAGCTGCCTGGCATAGATTCCTGCGCGCAATGACCGGACTAGATCTACAACGAGAGCGATACGAGCGTGATGTAGCGATTATCAATGACGACAGGGCGCCATCTTCGGGAAAAATATCGGGATGGTGCGAGTCGATTTCTTGCCAATACCCTCTTTATATTGCTTATACTTCCATGCAAGGCCAACTATCCACAATCCAACACATGAGGAGAATGATTTATGCCCCGTATGAATCTGGAAGGAAGTTCATCAATCGTCACCGGTGGCGCATCTGGCATCGGCGAAGCCTGCGCGCGCCAGCTGGCAGCAGCCGGCTCAAAAGTCGTTATTGCGGATCTTAATGAAGAGCGCGGTACCAAAATCGCCGCAGAGATCGGAGGCGTATTCGTTAAGTGCGATGTCACTCGCACCGAAGATGCCGATGCTGCGGTGGCTGCTGCCTGTGAGCTTGGCCCTCTGCGGGCCTGTGTTAACTCGGCCGGAATTGGCGCTCCGGGTCGCACAATCGATCGCAGTAACGTACCACTGGATCTCGAAAAGTTTACCGCTGTAATAAAGATAAACCTGATCGGAACGTTCAATGTATTGAGTCGAGCTGCAGCTGCAATGGCCCAAACCGACCCCATGGATGCAGACGGTAGCCGAGGTGTAATCGTCAACATGGCATCCGCTGCTGCGTTCGATGGCCAGATTGGCCAGGCATCCTACTCCGCTTCCAAAGGCGGTATCGTGGGCATGACCCTACCAATCGCCCGGGACCTCAGTGCCGTCGGTGTGCGGGTGAACACCATTGCCCCCGGACTGATCGACACGCCAATATACGGCGAAGGCGAACACGCCGAAGCATTCAAGGCACATTTGGGACAATCGGTACTGTTTCCCAAACGTCTGGGTAGCGGAGAAGAACTGGCTTTTGCGGTAATGGAGTGTATTACCAATCCGTACCTGAACGCAGAGGTAATCCGGCTCGATGGTGGTATTCGCATGCCACCCAAGTGATACGGCCACTGTGTAAGACTACTGGATCTTTCCGAATACCAGGAAATCTCATCTAACAATAAGGAGTCGCCATGAGATCAGCAGCTGCCCTTACCCGAGAACTTTGCGACGTCGCCAATGAGGCTGCGGAACTGGAGCAGCAGGGAGCGGATATCGCCTCAACCCTGGAGATCGGCCACGATCCGATGATGCAATTGGCCATCGCCGCCACCAGCACCAGCAACATTGGTCTGATGACCAGTATCGTCGTGGCCTTTGCCCGTTCGCCTATGACCCTGGCATTGCAAGCTCATGACATCAACGCCCTGTCCGGGGGGCGGCTTATGCTTGGTATAGGTTCGCAGATCAAGCCGCATATCGAGAAACGCTACAGTATGCCCTGGTCCAGACCAGCGGCCCGTATGCGCGAGTATGTGCTGGCGATGAAGGCGATTTGGGCCTGCTGGTACGAAGGCGTGCCACTCGATTTCCGCGGCGAATTTTATACCCACACGCTGATGACTCCGATGTTCACACCAGCCGACAAGACACAGGGCGCGCCACCAGTATTCGTTGCCTGTGTCGGACCGCTAATGACTGAAAATGCCAGCGAGGTTGCAGACGGGTTGCTGCTGCACTCATTCACCACCGAAGAATACATTCGCACTGTCACCCTCCCCGCCATGGCAGCCGGCCTGGAAAAATCCGGCAGATCGCGCTCAGACCTCCAGGTCGTGGCATCACCTTTCTTTGTCACCGGGGAAACCGAGGAGGAGTTTGAGAGGGTGAAACTGGCTGCTCGTAACCAGATCGCTTTCTACGGCTCCACGCCTGCCTACCGCACTGTGCTGGAATCCGTAGGCTATGGTGAACTGCAGCCTGAGCTTAACCGCCTGTCCAAAGCCGGAGAATGGGCCGACATGGGACCTCTCATCGACGACGTATTGCTTGAGAAAATCGCGCTTGTGGGAGAGCCACAGCAGATCGCCGGAAAACTCACGGAACGCTACGGTGACATTTTCGATATATGTGCCGCCAGTGTGTTCTCCGGCGCAGTATACACCGCGGGGAGTTATCACCAGGCGATCGGCAAAGCGATTAAAGCCGCCGGATAACCGCTACAGGCTGCACATTAACGATTAATCGGCATCAGTCCAAACCCTGTTTGGATGGCCGGGTTGTGCACAGTCAGCTCGTCGTATTTGAGGTGCCAGATCTTCGAATAATTGTAGAAAGGCGCTGTGGGATACAGGTGATGGATCAGGTGATAGTTCTGGTACACAAACAAGGGCGTCAACAGCCATTCCCAGCCTTGCCTGATAGTCGTCGCCTGGTATTCGTTTTCCTTAAAAGAGATGTCTCCCGGATAGTGGGGTAAAAACACGAAAACGAGGGCAACCAGAGCAAGACCGATGCGGGACGCCAAAATCCACAAGAACAGCACCTCCATGCCATAGCCGAGATAGGTCAGCGTGGCGACTACCGCAAGGAAAACCCCTGCCGATGAAATCAAGGCCCGGGCGTGCTGCTTCCGCTTGTCGCCACCATACCGCAGGAAAGAATACAGGTAATACAGATCAAAGTTGGGCCAGCGCAGCGGTATTTGCCACAACTTGGCGTGGTGGATAAAGTTATCGGGGTCCTGATCGCTACTGGTAAATCGATGGTGTTGGAAATGTGCCCACCGCGCTATCTCAAGGGGTGCAGCCGGGATCAATAGTATCAGGGAGATGCGACCGAATATTTCGTTGAGGCGATTATCACTGGAAACGTTTCGGTGCAGGGATTCATGCATCATGGAAAATAGCAGATAAAGACCGACGCCGTTTACCAGCATGGCAATCCATAGGGGAATACCTCCAAAAAGCGCCATACCCGAGGCGCCACCGATCATTGCCAGACCAAGCAGAAACGTGCCCAAAGCGGGCCAGGACATGGCCGGGGTCTGCTTGAGTTCACGAAAGTACTGCTCTTTGCTGGGTAAGCTGAATGTACTTTGTGCGTGTGTCATGGTCGTTCCCTCCAAGGCAATGCGGCTTGAGGGGTATGATGTGCAAATCCAACCAATTTAAAAACCAACTAAAGTTGGGTTACGCCAAATCCGGTACCGATGGGCTCTCAGTTTGAGAAAGCCAGTACGGTGCTGGGCGGAAATGGGGAGCGCCATAGCCTGATGGTGATAGATTGAAAATATATAATTTAATTAACTCAATATGTTAGGTGTAATAGTCGCGACCTGATCTGACAGTTACCGGCTCGATAGCC
>TARA_R110001592_G_scaffold363393_1_pt1 | contig 207561 bp, 187 predicted proteins | sample TARA_R110001592 | Tara Oceans TARA_R110001592 (sample SAMEA4398387) | marine metagenome | biome: Polar Biome; feature: [SRF] surface water layer (ENVO:00010504); material: water (ENVO:00002006), including particulate matter (ENVO:01000060) such as... | depth 5 m
CCGCCATCGATGAACACCATCGCCAGGGGCGTTTGCCAATGTCTGGCCGCAGCAGCGGAACCCGCCACAACAGGCACCACCAACTCCTCCAGCCCCGCGGCGCGAATATTGCGCCGGAACTCGCGAAAAGTGTCCACTACTTCCTCGCCGCTGTCGTACAGGTCCGGGTCGTGAAACATCTCGCCGAGCTGGTGTTCTTCCGACCCGCGATGATGATCGAGCGCGAAGACCGTGCTGCTGTGCTGCCTGCAGGCCAGCCCGAGATAGATGGTGGATTTACCGCAGTAGCTCCCTATTTCCAAAACCGGTCCTTTGGCAGAGACTTCCAGCGCCGTGTCATACAGGGCCTGTGCCTCATCGTCAGCGAGGAAGCCCTTGATGGTATCGATGTTGTCGGGCAGGTCCGGGATCATCACTGAGCACTCACTGTGTGGGAAAGGGCTGGGCAAATTAGCGGTTTTGCCCGGTGCTGGCAAGCGCAGGGAAGCGTTGGTGATAGTGGGTACTCTTTAAAACGATGGTATCTTCTCTCTAATTCTTCGCCAATAAGAACGTAAGGACACTGCAGCCATGAAACTGGAACTGCCCCAATTCAACCAGGCCAGTGTACTGGTGCTCGGGGATGTCATGCTGGACCGTTACTGGGAGGGGCCAACATCGCGCATCTCTCCCGAAGCGCCGGTACCGGTGGTCAAGGTAGAGCAGGTTACTGATCGTCCGGGTGGCGCCGGTAATGTGGCGCTCAATATTGCCGCGCTGGGAACAGGCGCTCGACTGTGCGCGCCCTGTGGTAACGATGCTAACGCCGACTCGCTGCAGGATATGCTGGTGGGCGCCGGTGTCGATTGTGTTCTCACAAGGCTGGCCGGGCAGGCCACAACGACCAAGTTGCGGGTGGTAAGTCGTCATCAGCAATTGATTCGCCTGGACTTCGAAGAACCGCTAAATGACACGGCGGCATTTGCGCCGCCGGGGAATTTGCCGGCATTGCTTGCAGGCTGCAAGGTACTGGTACTGTCTGATTACGCCAAGGGTGCCCTGACTGACCCCGGCCCGCTTATTGCCGCCGCCAGGGCGCGCGAAATTCCAGTTCTGGTTGATCCCAAGGGCACAGACTTCAGCAGGTACCGCGGGGCGAGTTTGCTGACCCCAAACCTTGCGGAACTGGAGGCGGTGGTTGGCTGCTGCGAGACAGAGGCCGAGCTGGTGGCCAGGGGCGGGCAATTGATGGCGGAACTGGAGCTGGGTGCCCTGTTGGTGACCCGTGGTGAACACGGCATGACCTTATTGCGCCCGGGCCGGCCAGAATTGCACCTGCCTGCCAGGGCGAGGGAAGTCTTCGATGTGACCGGTGCCGGCGACACGGTGATTGCGGTGCTGGCTGCGGCTATAGCGGCGGGGTCCGATTACGAACAGGCATCTGCGCTGGCCAATATCGCCGCTGGTATAGTGGTGGGCAAACTGGGTACGGCCGTGGTCAGTGCGCCGGAGCTGCGACGGGCAGTACAGCGGGACCAGGGGTCCGAGCGCGGCGCCCTGTCGCTGGAGCAATTGCAAATTGCGATTGCCGATGCCCGCAGCCAGGGTGAGCGGGTGGTGTTTACCAATGGCTGCTTCGATATTATTCATGCCGGGCATGTGGCCTACCTGGAGCAGGCACGCCAGTTGGGTGACCGTTTGATTGTGGCTGTGAACAGTGACGAGTCAGTGCGGCGCCTCAAGGGCAAGGGTCGCCCGATTAATCCGGCTGACCGGCGCATGGCCGTGCTCGCCGGGTTGGAAGCGGTGGATTGGGTGGTGGTTTTTGAGCAGGATACCCCTCGGGAGCTGCTGACAATTCTCCAGCCCGAGGTACTGGTGAAGGGTGGCGATTACACGGACAAGACAAGCGTGGTGGGCTGGGAACTGGTGGAGGCCTACGGCGGTGAAGTAAGAGTGCTGGATTTTGTCGACAATGTGTCCACCACAGCGATAGTTAACAGGATTCGCCGGGAAGACTAGTGTCCTGCGGTAACAGTGTCAGCCGATGGCGCGCCGCGCCGCAGCCACATTGGCGAGCAGGTGCGCTGGCGTAATGGTGCCGACGATGGCAGCGCTGGTTGCCGGGTGGCCCAGAACGAGATCCATGCTGGCCTGCACAGGGTCAGCGCCTGAATCAGCTGTCACCAGATGGCCGCTGGCGAGGGTTTTTTTCACCAGTGCGCCGCAGTGCGTTTTTTTACAGCATTCCAGTACAGCCAACTCCTCCCGCTGCGCAGGGTTGTAAGTGAGCATGACCACGTCACATTTCCGGGCAGCAGCCAGGCCGCCTGCCACCGTTTTGGTGGACATGCCGTAGGACCTTATCAGCCCCTCGCTTTTCAGCTGCGCCAATGTCGCCAATGCGTCGGTTTGTTCGATGATCTGCAAGTCATTGCCATCTGAGTGAAGCAGCAGAATATCGATAGTGTCAGTGTTGAGGCGGCGCAGGCTGCGCTGTACCGAGTTGCGAATATGTTGCGCGGAAAAATCGAAGCGGGAGTTGCCTTGCTCGAATTCCTCCCCAACCTTGCTGCATATCAGCCAGTGCTGGCGCTGGCCGGCGAGCAATTTCCCCAGCCTCTCCTCGCTGCTGCCGTAAGCCGGTGCGGTATCGATCAGGTTGATGCCCAGCTCTCTGGCCTGGGCCAGCAGAGCCGCTGCGCTGCGATCATCCGGCAGGGAATAACTGCCCGGGTATTTTACCTCGCGATTGCGCCCCAGCTTGACGGTGCCCAGGCCAATAGCGCTGACCTTCAAGCCGGTATTTCCCAGCGGTCTCAGCCAGCTCATGGCAGCAGGCTGTCCCAGTAAGTTGCCGCCATCGGTGGCTGTGTGAGGTTGGCCAGGGCGGCCAGCTGTTGTGGGTGTCTGGGAGAGATATTCTGTTCCTCGAGCTGTCGCTCCACTGCGCTGGCCAGATCCGGGGTGAGGGTTAGCTTGGTAGGCCAGGCAACAAGTGCGTTGGCAATGCCCGCCACTTGGCCGACAAATGCCCGGTCGGGTCGCAATGTTGAAGACTGGCTTGGTTCCGCCCGGTCCAGCTGTACTGTGGCCCATTGCGTGTTACCAAAATCGATCCAGGGCAACAAGTCACTGAGTTCGCCCCGGGCGCGATCAATCAGGTTCTCCGGTTTTTCGTCCCCGGCGCCGGTGGCCAGGTCGCCCCCCAGATACCAGACTGGCCTGCCCGCCCTGTCGCGATGGGAGGAAACAGTGAGCCGCGGCGAGGCAGTGCCTCCCAGGCAATGCCCGTAAAGTGGCGACTGGTACTCGTGTCTTAGCATTACCTGCTGCAGTGGTCGGCGTTGCATGGCGGGCTGAGCACTGCCTAGTGCTGCCATGAGAGCCTCGTTGCCGGCACCGGCAGTGAGCAACAATTGTTCCGGCACCACGGTGCACTGGGGTAACTGCAATTCTGCGTGGCCCGCCTCCTGGTGCAGCGCAGCCCGCTGCCAGTCGATGGTATAGATAGCATCCCGGTGGCGATTCGCCAGCGTGTAGAGCAGGGAGGGGACATCCAGCACCAGGTCGGCCAGGCGGTAGACCTGGCCGCGAAAACGCGGTGATTGCAGCGGCAGGGGATAGTCCGCTGGGGCAATTTTCTGGATATGTCCGCGCAGCAGCTTGCTGGCGAAAAAGGAACTGAGCCTGGATTGCAGATCGCCACTTGACCAGAGGAAAAAATTCTCGCTGAGTACCTGACACCCGCGCAAATCCACCTCGCCCTCTCCCCTCAGGCACTTGTGCCAGATCCCCGGCATGGCGGCAACGGCTTGTGCGCCGCTGCCCCAGGCCCCCCCCAGCGCATACTTTACGCCGCCGTGGATCATGCCCTGGGAGCCAATTGTCTGATAACTTCCCAGCGCTTCCTGTTCAAACAGGACAGCGCTGTAGCCGCGATCGCGCAGCCGGTTGAGAGTCCACAGGCCGGCGATGCCGCCGCCGATAATGGCGATGTCGATGTGCAGAACCTGCCCGCCCATGGGATGATCCAGATTGGAAAAATGCCAGTGTACCGCGTTTCCACTGCGGTCCGGCCACCATGGCTGGCGGCAACAGGGGCCTGACGTTATGCTGCCCTTTGTTACCTGCTGCACCGGAGCCGCGATGCGCTTGCTTTACAGCGCCCTATACTACTGCCTGCTGCCCTTGCTGGTGTTGCGGATGCTGTGGCGTTCCCGCCGCACAGTGGCCTATCGCCAGCGTTTGCCAGAGCGCTTTGCCCTGTTTTCTCCCAGGCCGGAGCTCGATATGCCTGCCATCTGGGTGCATGCGGTGTCGGTGGGTGAAACACTGGCCGCTGCGCCCCTCATAGAGTCCCTGCTCGGGCAATATCCGAACCATAGGCTGGTGGTAACCACCACTACCCCCACAGGCTCCGAGCGGGTTCGGGCTTTGTTCGGAGACCGGGTTTTTCATGTCTACCTGCCCTGGGATTTACCGGGTTGTATGCGTCGGTTTCTGCACCGGACCCGCCCGGTCCTGTTGCTGATTATGGAGACTGAGCTGTGGCCAAATATGTTGCATTACAGCCGCGCCGCGGGTTGCCACACGATGCTGGTAAACGCCCGCATGTCAGAGCGCTCTGCCCGGGGGTATTCCCGTGTAAGCGGTCTTACTAAATTGATGCTACAAGAGCTGAACGTGGTTGCATGTCAGGCCCCTATTGATGGTGAGCGCTTGCTTACATTGGGTTTGCCGCAGTCGGCTCTGGTGCACACCGGCAGTATCAAGTTCGATCTGGCGTTGCCTGCTGAGCTGCGCAGTCGGGCAGTTTCTCTGCGCCAGGCAATCGCCCCCCAGGGGCGCCCGGTGCTGGTGGCCGCCAGTACCCACGCCGGTGAGGAGGTGCTCATACTGGCGGCGTTTCGGGGTATTCGCGAGAACCTGGGTGAGTGTTTTCTGGTGCTGGTACCCCGCCACCCCGAACGCTTTGATGATGTTGCTGAACTGTGCGGGCAGGAGGGTTGGCAAGTGCTGCGGCGCTCTGCCGGTAAGACCCCGGGAGTTGGCGATGATATTTTGCTGGGCGACACCATGGGGGAGCTGGTGTTACTGCTGGGCTGCGCCACGGTGGCAATTATTGGCGGTTCGCTGGTGCCCCGTGGTGGGCACAACCCGCTGGAGGCAGTGGTCTGGGGCGTGCCGGTTGTGGCCGGGCCCCATATGGCCAATTTTGAAGATATTAGCCGGCGCCTGGTTGCCGCCGGCGCCATGATTCAGCTGGACAGCCCCGCTGGCTTGCAGCCGTGCCTGACCGAACTGTTGGCAGATCCGGCCCGCGCCCAGACTATGGGCGCTGCCGGACAGCAGGTACTGGTGGACAACAGGGGTGCCAGTGCCCGAGTGATGGCGCTGGTGGCGGAGCAGCTGGCGGGGGTTTGAATGCCGACCTGGTTGGGTCGGCAAATAGACATTGTTACTTGGTGGGAGCAGTCGGCGGTGGCGGTGTGATCAAGTAGGAGTCCAGGCGGTACACATCCTCCGGGCTCAACAGCCCGGCCTGCTCTTTCAGGCGCATCATGTTGATGATGTAGTCATAGCGGCTGTTCGAGTAGTCCCGCTGGGCGATAAAGAGCGTATTCTGGGAGTTCAGCACGTCCACCACGTTGCGTGTGCCCACTTCATAGCCCGCCTGGGTGGCATCCAGTGCGCTCTGGGAAGAGACAATACTCTTCTTGCGTGCCTCCACCCTGGATACATCACTGATGACGGTCATATGCAGCGAGCGCGTGTTGGTTACGGTGTTGCGGGTCAGGTTGATAAGGTTTTCCCTGGAGGCGTTGTACTCCTGCGCTGACTGGCGGCGCTTCGCGCTGATTGCGCCGCCACTGTACAGGGGCATATCAACCCGCAGTGACCAGACATTCTGCTCCTGTTTGCCGTCAGGCGGTGTTTCAAAGCCCGTTGCGGGGTCAATTCGAAAATCGCCGTTGGTGGTGTAATCGGAGTACTCGTAGCCGCCGCTGACGGTGGGCGCGTGCTCCAGTTTATTGGCTTTTGCCGTTTGTCGGGCCGCCTCTTCTTCGTGCCTGGCCGCTTCCAGCGCAAAGTTGCTCTGCAGCGCAAAATCCACCCACGCGGCGCGATCAATCGGGTCGGGTAGCTTGAGTTCCATGTCTTTCTTCAGGACATTGAGTGTGCCGGGATAGCGGCCAGTGAGTACTGACAGGCGCTCCAGTGCAACGGAAACATTGTTTTCGTCCACAATGCGGTTAACCCGTGACAGGTCAAATGCCGCCTGGGCTTCGTATACGTCGGTAATCGCAATAAGGCCAACTTCAAAGCGCTGCTGGCTCTGCTCCAGCTGGCGTTCAAAAGCGCGCTCCTGTGCCTGCGAGGCGGACAGGTTGTCCTGGGCCCGCAGTACCTGGAGGTAGGCGTCGACTACCCGTACGATGAGATTTTGCTGGTTGCCGGCAAAGGTGGCCGCCGCTTGCTTGCTCACTTCCTTGCCGGACTGGAAACTGAACCAGGCAGGCAGGTCAAAGATGGCCTGGTTCAGCGAAACGCTGTAACCGTCGGTATCGGTATCCGTGTTTGATTTGGTTTTAATCAACGGCAGGCCCGGCTCGTTGAAATCCCGGCTCTGGCCCCAGCTGTCTGTATCTGAATCCGTGTAGGAGTAGGAAGTACTTACTTGCGGCAACAGGGCGGCCCTGGCGAGGTATTCGGTCTCGGTTCGGGCGAGGTATTGGGCTTGTTCAGCTTTCAGCTGGGCGTCGTTTTCCAGCGCGAGCTCATAGATATCGCTGAGGGATTCCGCCTGTGGCAAGGCCGACCCCAACAGAAGGCCCGATGCCAGCAGCGCAGCTACCGATCGTTTCATGCAATTTTCCTAGAAATGTCTGGTTGGTAAATCGGGATAGATAGTAGCAGTTTGCGTCCCCGCTTGCATTTAAGGTGATACACTCTTTGCTTATTGATATTGCCACGCCCCGTTTGGGTGCGCGCGGCCATAAAAAACAGGTGGTGTTCTGCAAATGATGTTGCAACGGGCGAGGAAAAAGCCCTTTAAGCTGGACCTTGCTGAAATGCACGCGGTGTGTGAGGCCAACTACGCACGCCTGCTGCGCCTGTTCCCCGACTACGAGACGGCCAACACCCGCAAATTTTTTGTCGCCGATGCCAGCGTGCAACTGCAGGTCATCGAGCGCTGTCGCTACACCACTATTTTTCAGTTGCATCAACAACATGCCCAGGACAACTGGCTGGGCCGGCTGCGAGTTGAAGTGCGCGCCTATCACGATGCCGGCATGCTCGAGGTGGGTATGTTCCAGTCGCATCGCAAAATCAACGCCCGCTACCAGTATCCCAACGAACGGATGTACCAACAGGACGAAAAGTCGCAGCAGAATCGGTTTCTCGCAGATTGGCTGGAGCACTGTATGCAAAATGGCCGCGCGTGCTCGGAATCCAGCCGAGAGACCGGCTTTTTCTGAGTCGGCCCCGGTCCGGTCAAAGCCCACATGTCACAGCCCCTCCCCCACTGCCAGACTATCTCCCACAGCGGCGACAGCGTGCACATTGTGCAGCTGACCGACACGCATTTGTGCAAGATGCAGGGTGGCACGCTGCTGGGTATGGACACGGACCACTCGCTGCAGGCCGTTATTGACCTGGTGAAAGCCGAAAGGCCGGCTATTGACCTGTTGCTGGGTACGGGCGATCTGTCGGATCAGGGCGCGTTGGAAGCCTACCGTCGCCTGCAGCAGTATTTTGCGCAGCTCACGGAAGTCAATTGCTGGCTGCCCGGTAATCATGATGACCGGGCGAATATGACGGCTGTTGCCGACCACCCGCTGCGCCTGTGCCGCGAGGTTCGCGTGGGCCGTTGGCAGGTATTGATGCTGGACTCCCAGGTGCCGGGCGAGGTCGGTGGCGAGCTCGGCCCGGCGGAGCTGGCGTTTTTGGAAGGCGCTCTGGCCACCGCCGCCGCTGAGAAACTCTACTCGCTGGTCTGCCTGCACCACCAGCCGGTAAAAATTGGCTGTGAGTGGCTGGATGAACAGATGGTGGCAGATGCGCCTGCTTTTTTCTCAGTCCTGGATCGCTTTCCTGGGGTGCGGGGCTTGCTGTGGGGGCATGTACACCAGCAGGTGGACCGTCAGCGGGGAGGGGTTCATTTAATGGCTACTCCCTCGACCTGCGTGCAGTTTGCGCCAGGCAGTGCCGGTTTTAAGGCGGATTCGGCGGCCCCCGGCTACCGTTGGCTGGAGTTATTGCCCGATGGCAGCTTGCAGACCGGTATTTCACGGGTGGAAGATGTGTCGTTCAAGGTAGATCTGGACTCCGGCGGTTACCTGTAGTGTATCCGTTCATCGCGTAGTGCCTCGCGCCCCGGTACAATAGGGCGCTGTATTTTTCTCACCCGTTCTAGCAAGTAGATAAGCCCACACCATGAGCAATTACACCGCAGAAGATATCGAGGTCCTTACTGGCCTTGAGCCCGTGCGCAAGCGTCCGGGTATGTACACCGATACCTCCCGTCCCAATCATCTGGCACAGGAGGTCATAGACAACAGCGTCGACGAGGCGCTGGCGGGGCACGCCAGTCAGATCGACGTGATACTGCACCGCAACGGCTCAGTGACCGTCACGGATGATGGCCGCGGCATGCCCGTGGATATGCATCCCGAGCAGGGAAAGCCCGGGGTAGAAGTTATTCTCTGCACCCTGCATGCCGGGGGCAAGTTCTCCGGCAAGAACTACCAGTACAGCGGCGGCCTGCACGGTGTCGGTGTGTCGGTGGTGAACGCCTTGTCCAGCGCGCTTGAAATCCTGATTCGTCGTGACGGCCAGGTGTATCGCATGCGCTTTGCCGGGGGTGAAAAAACGTCCGACCTGGAGGTTGTGGATACCTGTGGCAAACGCAATACCGGTACTTCGCTGACGTTCCAACCCGACCCGGCGTACTTCGATTCAATCAATTTCTCCGTATCGCGATTGCGGCATGTGCTGCGGGCCAAGGCCGTGCTGTGCCCGGGACTGCGGGTGAAATTTACCGAGGAGAAGTCCGGTGAATCCGACGAGTGGTATTACGAAGATGGCCTGACCGATTATCTTGCTGACGCGACCATCGATTTCCCGGTCATTCCCGAGGTGCCCTTTGTCGGCAGCTTCAGCGGAACCAGTGAGGGTGTTGACTGGGCCGTGCAATGGTTGCCGGAAGGCGGTGAGGTAATCGCCGAGTCCTATGTCAACCTGATACCCACCGCCCAGGGAGGCACCCATGTAAATGGCTTGCGAACCGGTCTGTTGGAGGCAATGCGCGATTTTTGCGAGCTGCGCAGCCTGTTGCCGCGAGGTGTGAAACTTGCACCGGACGATATCTGGGACCGCTGCTGCTATGTGCTGTCTTCAAAGTTGGAAGACCCCCAGTTCTCCGGGCAGACCAAGGAACGCTTGTCGTCCCGCCAGGCCGCAGCCTTTGTTTCCGGTGTCGCCAAAGACGCCTTCAGCCTGTGGCTGAACCAGCACACCGGGGAAGCGGAAAAGTTGGCTGAGTTGTGTATCAACAATGCCCAGAGCCGTTTGCGCTCCGCCAAGAAAGTGGTGCGCAAGCGCGTCACCTCTGGCCCTGCACTGCCGGGCAAGCTGGCGGATTGTTCCGGTGAGGACCCCAGCCGTGGCGAGCTTTTTCTGGTGGAGGGCGATTCTGCTGGCGGTTCTGCAAAACAGGCCAGGGACAGGGAGTTCCAGGCAATTCTGCCCTTGCGCGGTAAAATCCTTAATACCTGGGAGATAGACTCCCAGGAGATACTGGCGTCGCAGGAGGTAAACAATATCTCGGTGGCCATGGGGGTAGACCCCGCAAGTGACGACCTCAGCGGCCTGCGTTATCACAAAATATGCATACTGGCTGATGCGGATTCGGACGGTTTGCATATCGCCACGCTGATCTGTGCACTGCTGGTTCGACACTTTCGGCCGCTGGTAGCGGCGGGCCATGTGTATGTTGCCATGCCGCCGCTGTACCGCATCGATGTGGGCAAAGATGTGTACTATGCTCTGGATGAGGCTGAAAAGCAGGGCGTGCTGGACCGAATTGAGGTGGAAAAGAAAAGGGGCAAGGTAAACGTTCAGCGCTTCAAAGGGCTTGGCGAAATGAATCCCCTGCAGTTGCGTGAGACCACCATGGCTCCGGATACCCGTCGACTGGTGCGGCTGGCACTGGATGCTGGTGACGGCACTAACCAGATGCTGGATATGTTGTTGGCCAAAAAGCGAGCCAGTGACCGCAAGGCATGGCTGGAAGAAAAAGGTGACCTGGCCGAGGTTGTGGCCTGAAGGTCGATAGAGATTATAGAGGTAACAGAACATGAAAACAGGCAAAGCGCGTTTGATCCCCTTGTTGGCCGTTATCGCATTTTCGCTGTCGGCATTCCCCGCCTGGGCACAGTGGGAACTCGACAGCACGAAATCTGCGGTCAATTTTATTTCTGTCAAGAACAATGCCGTGGCGGAAGTGCACAGCTTTGGCGACATGGTGGGCTATGTTAGCAACGACGGAACGGTGCAACTGAATATCGCCCTGGCCAGTGTGGACACCCTGATCGAGGTCCGCGATGAGCGCATGCGGGAGCTGTTGTTCGAGACCGTGACGTTTCCCTCGGCAAAGGTGGCTGCAACAGTGGACCCGAAGTTCATCGCCGTGCTGGCCGAAGGCGGCACCATAACCACTGACCTGAGTTTTACCCTGTCTTTGCACGGTGCCGAGAAGACGCTTACCGTGCCGGTAGTGATGATCGGAGAGAGCGAGGAGCGCATCCAGGTTTTCACCTCCAGGCCGCTCATTGTTAATGCAGCCGATTTTGGCCTGGAAGCAGGCATAGCAGCATTACAGAAAGTCGCTGGGCTGAATGCCATCAGCACGGCTGTTCCTGTGACCGTGCATCTGGTGTTTACCCGAACGGTAGAGTCGAATTAATTCTGCGCGACACTACTTCGACAAATCCTGGTAGAGTTTTTGGTAGGCAGGATTGCGCGGCGAAATTACTGTAAGTTTTTTGGCATAGGCCTTTGCCTTGTCGCGCTGGCCCAGCTCCGCGCTGTAATTGGCCAGTGCCAGTAATACATCCTCACTGCGCGGCAATTGACGCAGTAGCGACTGCAACTGTGCTATAGCCTCACGGGGCTGTCCCAGGTCGTGCAGGGCAATGGCGTAGACGAAGCGATGGCGGCTGCCGACAGTTTCCAGTGCCGCAGCCCGGCCCAGGTATTCCAGTGCTTTATCCGGCGTTCCACTGCGGGTTTCCAGCAGGCCCAGTGAATGCAGCGTTGCGCCGTTGTCCGGAGCGAATTCAAGCACTTGTAGCATCAGCTCCCTGGCCTCGTCATCCTTGTTCTGGCTGCGCAACTGATCGGCCAGGTTTAAATAGGCGGGCACCAGTTGCGGATTGCCACGCAGGGCCTCCCGGTAAGCCTTTTCCGCGGACGGCAGACCGCCGCGCGCGACGTAAAAGATGCCCAGCTGTAATTGTGTTTCCGGCATATCGGCATGCAGACTTAGAACGTCCAGATACCACTTGAATAGTCCCTCCAGCTGTTCTGCCTGCTCCGGGCTGACCTGGTCCAGTGGCACTCCCGCCAGTGACATGGCGACTTCCATGCGCACTGCAGCGACTTCATCATCTATCAAGGCCTGCAGTAGTTGATAGCGTTGTTGCAGGGGCAGGAATTCCAGAGATCGCACGGCACTCACGCGTAACAACGGGTCGTCGTCATACAGCAGCGAAGTAACGGTCTGGATGGCTTCCCTGCCCCCAGCCTGGGCCACCGCTTCCATGGCCGTGGCGCGCCAGATTGGCGCAGCTGCCGGATCGTTTGCCAGCGCCGCCAGCGCCGGTACCACCGCGCGATCACCCAGTTCGAAACGCTGGAAGGAACGGGCTGGATGGCTGCCGGTATCGCGGAAGTGCACGCCCCAGCCCCGCAGGCTGTTGACAGCCCATTGCGCGTCCTTGTCCTGATGACAGCTGTTACAGGCATTGGGTGTGCCAATGACCATGGATAAATCGGGGCGGGGTACACGCATACTGTGGTCCCGCCGCGGGTCAACCACCATGTAGGTTGTTTCCGGCATATGGCAATTGGCGCACAGAGCGCCGCCAGACTCCTCGGGGTGATGGTGATGTTCTGGTGTGTCGTACTCCTCCGGCTGGTGACACTGAGCGCAAACACCGTTGCCCGTTGCTCGCAAAGCCAGGCTGTGGGGCTCGTGACAGTTGCTGCACACCACACCCGCCTGATGCATTTTGCTCTGCAGGAAGGAACCATACACGTAGTCTTCATCCAGCACCTGGCCGTCGTAGTGATACAGCGGTGGTGTCGGCAGGGCCACGCGGTGGGTGGCGAGCAGGTCTGCGCCGTAGTGGTATTCACCCAGCGTGCCGCGGCGTGAGTGACAGCGCCCACAACTGTCTACCTGGGCCCGGGAGTTCAGTGGCTCGGTTCTGCGTGCAATACTTTTGCCCTCGGGAAAAGTCCACTGGCCGCGTTGGGCCAGGGCCGTGGGAAAACCACCGTTTGCCACACCCTGTAACTGTTTGCCCGTTGCCAGCTCGATGTGCTTTTCACCCGGCCCGTGGCACGCTTCGCAGCCCACGTTGATTTCTTCATAGCTTGTTGCGAAGGAGCGATCTTCCGCATTGTAGTTTTTAACCAGGTCGGTGCTGTGACACTCAGCGCAGCGGCTGTTCCAGTTCTGGTAGGGTCCGGTCCAGTGCAGCGGATCATCGCTGGCAATGACCTCGTCCTGATACAGGTGGTACCAGCGCTGCCCGCCCTGGTCGGCGGGCCTGGCATCCCAGGCGATACTCAGGGCCTGCAGGCGTCCCCGGGACAGCGGCAACAGGTATTGCTGTAGCGGGTACACGCCAAACACGTACTTCACGGTGAAATCCGCGAGCTTGCCGTCCTCACCATCAGTTCGCACTTTGTAATCTTCTCCCTCCCGGTAGAACCGGGTGGTCACTCCGCCACGGGTAAACGTTGCATCGTTGAAGTTACCCAATACGGTCTCGGGGGTGGGGAGCTGCATGGCGAGATCGTGGTGTGAGCCCTGCCATTCCCGGTGTTCTTCCGCGTGACAGCTTTTGCAGCTGTCGCTGCCGGTGAAGGCATGGGCGTAGGTTGCGGGTAGCACGAACAGCGCAATAAGTAAGAGGAATCTGGAGGGCATGAATGGGGCCGGGCCTTATGTGCCAAAAAAAGAAGGCTCACAGTACCCCATCTAATCGCAATGCCCAAGACCCGGTAGTTGCAGGTCAGCTGAAGCCCAGCAGCGCGGCGCAGGCCAGTGCGATGCTGCTGCCCATCAAGGCTCCCGCGAGGACGTCCCCGGGGAAGTGCACCCCCAGCAGTACCCGGGAGAAGGCGACACCGGTTGCCCACAAGTATATTGCCAGTACCGGGCCACCATAGATCAAGGTCAGAGTCGTCGCCAGCACGAATGCGCCCGAGCTGTGTCCGGAGGGGAAGCTGAATTTATCTGAGGCAACAATCCGGCTGTTGAAGCCCGGGATGGCATTCGGTGGCCGTGGGCGCTTCAGTATATTTTTAAGGGACCGGTACAGGACTCTTTCGATAGCGAAACTTACCAGCAACAGGGTGAGGAAGTTGCCGAATAATGGCACCCCAAGCAGCCATAGCAGTAGCGGCACCAGCAGGTATAGGTAGACGTCACCAGAGCGCGACAGTGCTCTGGCCAACGGTATTACAGCGCGGCGCTCGCCCTGGCGGAAAATCCTGGTGAACAGGCGCCGGTCAAAATGGTGTAAGCGAATGAGCATTTGCATAAGGCCAAGAATGCGCCGTTTTTGCGGCATTTTAGTTACGCCGGCGTGAAACTTTTATTACAGCGAAGTGCCACCTCAGGGCCGCTCCAGTGTCGCCACAACCAGCCCTTTAGTGGTATGGACAGCGCTGGCGGGCCTGCATATGATAATTGCATTTTACGCTGCCACAGTCGGTAGATCTCACGCGGGAGTTAACAGCCAGGCCATGAAACTCGGCATTTTAAAAACAGACCAGGTGCGCCCTGAGTGGGTGCCCGAATACGGCGAGTATCCCGATATGTTTATCGAGCTGCTGGCGCAGGCTGATCCCTCGTTGGAGTTCCGTGTTTACGATGTGGAACAGGGGCAGTATCCCGCAGACATAGATGAAGTGGACGCCTATTTGATTACGGGCAGTAAATCCAGCGTCTACGATGACAAGCCCTGGATAGCGACGCTAATGGATTTCGTGCGGGAGCTGGACCGGCGTCGCAAGAAGCTGGTCGGCATTTGCTTCGGGCATCAGCTGGTCGCCGAAGCGCTGGGCGGGAAGACGGAAAAATCTACAAAAGGCTGGGGGGTTGGCCTCCATACCCACCGCTTCAAGGAGATGCCGTCATGGCACGACCAGCAGGATCCGGGTTTCGATATTCTGGTCAGCCACCAGGATCAGGTAGTAAGTAATGCCACCGGCGCGCAAGTGCTGGCGGGCAGCGAGTTTTGTGAGAACGCCGTCTGTCAGATTGGCAACCATATACTGACTTTCCAGGGGCACCCGGAGTTTGTCCCCGCGTATTCCCGGGAGATTATGGAGTTTCGGCGCAAAACTATTGGTGACCCTGTGTACCACAAGGGGGTTGCTTCACTGGCGGCTGCGCCGCAGCGCGAGCGGATAGCGCGCTGGATATTAAACTTTCTCAAGGATCAGGGACCGGCCGAGGCAGCAGCCGTATAGGGCGGGGTAGCACCGTCTATACGAGCGCTATTCCTGTGCTGTTTCCTGCAGGCCTCTCAGTTCGCTATCGATTACCAGGTGCCCGTATTTTCCATGGACTGCCAGGGCTCCTGCGGGACCAGTGCGTCTCCCGCCTGCAATAATTCAATGGAAATACCGTCGGGAGAGCGGATGAAGGCCATATGTCCGTCCCGGGGCGGCCGATTGATGGTGACACCTTTGTCCATCAGCCGCTGGCAGGTCTTGTAGATGTCTTCAACCTGATAAGCCAGGTGGCCGAAGTTGCGACCGCCATCATACTCCTGGGGGTCCCAGTTCCAGGTAATTTCCAGCAGCGGACTGCTGCCCTCTTTTGCGCGCTCGACGTCGTCTGCAGCAGCCAGGAAAATGAGGGAAAACCGGCCTGCCTCACTGTCATGGCGGTCGACTTGTACCAGGCCGAGCTTGTCACAATAGAAGTCGAGGGTTTCGTCGAGGTCGTGGGCGCGAACCATGGTGTGCAGGTATTTCATAGCTGAATATTCATTCCCGGTGATGATTGCTTGCTGGCGCGGCTTCGCCTCATGCGGGTCAAGCCAGCCCGGCCGCTATGGTAGAAGCGTGGGCGCAACGGCACAAGTCTGCAGCACTAGCGGCGGGGCGCTTGCGCCGCCTGCCGCCCGGCCAGGCGACCGGAAAAGGTGGCGTCCCCCACAGACATACCGCTGCTATAGCCCTCGGCACGGCGCACTACACCGCAGGCGGTGCGACCCGCCGCGTAGAGCCCTGGCAGCACCTCGCCCCGCGTTGTGAGCACTTCTCCGGTGGGCCGGGTATCGAGGCCGCCGAGTGTAAAATAAGGCAAAAATGCCCCCTGGCCGGGGGTTATATCCAGTGCCACCAGCGGCGGCTGCAAGGGCGTCAACCACTCGCCAGCCTTGTGGAACAACGTGTCCTCGCCGTTGCGGCAGTCTTCGTTATAGACCTCGAGTGTGTGTTGCAGGCTGCCCGGGCGCATGCCCAGCTCTAATTCAAGTTCCTCTACCGTTTCGCCGGTACCCGCCACCGGTGCCCCCAGATAGCTTACCTTTTCGTAGTCTCCATACTGCTCCACAGTGACAATAAAGTAGCAGCGCTCCGCCACCTGTCGCAGCACAAAGGCGCCCAGTCTGCCGTGGTACACGTCCTCATTGATAAAACGTTGGCCCTTGTCATTCACCACTATGCCGCGGGTCATGCCGGCAGGTGGGTAGTAGGGCAGGCTGATGAAACCCTCGTGCATATTGATTGCCGCGCCACCTGCTGCCATCCCCATGAGAATGCCCGCGCCGGTATCGCCGGGGTTGCCTATGGGGGTATTGCCAGCGGCCAGCATCGGCGCGTATTTCTGCAACATGTCCTCGTTCATCACGAAGCCACCGGCGCACAGGACCACGCCCTGCCGGGCGCGGATATTAAACTCACTCTGGTTCTGCCGGATGACCAGTCCGACGACGGCATCATTCTCGTCGATGATCAGGGTCAGTGCCCGTGTTTCGTATTCCACGGTGATCGCGTCACGGCGCTCCAGGTTATCCATAATGATCTTCATCAACAGCGGGCCGCCGTTGTCGCCCTCCACCTGCAGGTTGTGCCCGCGTGGGCAGGGCTTGGCCCGTTGGGCGAAGGGGTAGGCCTTCTCGCTGCCCGTGTATAGCAGGCAGTCGTCGGTCAGGCACATGATGGCCCGCTCCTCGTGGAAGCTGTCTTTGAACGGTACCCCGATATCCACCAGCCATTGGAAATGCTCGCTGCTGCGCTCGCAGTAGTTGCGAATCTTGGCCTCATCGGCTTGCGGACCGGCGGCCATCATCATGTAGGTGACCATGTCTTCCGTTTTGTCATCGAAGCCGCAGGCCTGCTGTACACGGGTGCCGCCACTGCCGCCCATGTAGATCTCGGCGCTGGACATTGCCGTGGAGCCCCCGCCGGCGCTGGCCAATTCGTATACCACCACCTCGGCCCCTGCGTCCGCCGCCTCGATGGCAGCACAGCCGCCGGCCCCGCCCAATCCAACTATTACGATGTCGATCTCCCGATCCCACTGCTTTACATCCGCGAGTTTGCGGGGCTGGGACGGGTTGGTTTTGGCAGTTTCTGCCATAGGATTGAACCTCTTTGCGTGGGGAGGCCGCTGTTAGCGGATGCATATTTTATGTACATGAAATTAAAGCCTTTTCCCGCTTTGTAGACAACGAAGAGCTCTTTCGATTAGCTCAACAATTTGTACATGCGGTGGGTTTCGGCGCGTCGGTTCAGCGTGCACCTCTTTATGAGGGCCCCGGAGAGAGCGGTGAGAAGGCGTCAAACCCGGTGCGGATTGGCGGGACCGTTGAGGCCATGGATGGCCGATACGAGCCTACATGGACGTATTTACGGCGTGTGCCGACGGTCCGCACCGGGTTTGGCGACTGACTCGTCTATGGCTCACACAGCATTTTTAATTCGAACCACAGCTCACGGATCGGCTGGCATTGCCCCGCCGCTGCGGTACAATCCCCGCCCTTTTATCGGAGTCTCCGACAGCTTATGTGGTTCAAGAATATCCGGGCATATCGCCTGACCAGCCCCTTCACACTCACCGCCGAACAGCTGGGTGAGCAACTTGGTGAGCGGGGCTTTGTACCCTGCGCCAAATCACAGGCCCTGTCGCTGGGTTGGGTACCACCGCTGGGGGGTGAGGAGGGCGAGCTGGTACATGCCGCCGCCGGTCGGCTTTTGGTGAAATTGAAGCGCGAGGAAAAATTGCTGCCCTCCACAGTGGTGAAGGAACTGCTGGAGGAAAAGGTGGCGACTATCGAGTCCGACCAGGCGCGCAAGGTCTACCGCAAAGAGCGGCTCAATCTGAAAGATGAGATCGTGCAGGACTGCCTGCCCCGGGCCTTCAGCCGCTCCACCAGTGTGTTTGCGTACATTGATACGCGTGCCAACTGGGTATTTGTTGATGCCGCCAGTGCGGGCAAGGCCGAGGAATTACTCAACCTGTTGCGCGAGTGTATTGGCAGCTTTCCGGTTCTGTTGCCGCAGGTCAACAATGCCCCCGTAGCCGTCATGACCGGTTGGCTTGTGCACCGCAACCTGCCGGAGGATTTTGAGCTGGGGGATGAATGTGAGTTGCGCGAGCCGGGTGAAGAGGGCGGTGTGGTACGTTGCCGTGGCGTTGATTTGCTCAGTGAAGAAGTGGAAACTCATTTGAACGCTGGCAAGCAAGTTGCGCGTTTGTCTCTGGGCTGGGACGAACGCCTGCAACTGGTGCTTGCGGAAGACCTGTGCCTGCGTCGACTCAAGTTTGCCGATGAACTGATGAAGGAAAACGAAGATATTCCCGAAGACGATAACATGGCGCGTATGGATGCGGATTTTGCTCTGATGGCGGATGCTATAGGCAGCTTGCAGGAACGTATTCTCAGCCTGTTCGGCGGCGAGGCCGAATAGCCCGGATATGACTTCGCGCCCCGACTCAGCCGATTACCGGGAGCTTTTTCTGAGCGATGCGCCGATGATGGATATGCGCGCCCCGGCGGAATTCAGTCACGGGGCGTTCCCCACAGCCCACAGCTTGCCATTGATGATGGATGATGAGCGGGCGCAGGTAGGTATTTGCTACAAAGAGCGTGGACAGGCAGCGGCGATTGAGCTGGGTCACCAACTTGTGGCCGGCGAGTGCAAAGCCGAGCGCCTCGCTTGCTGGAAAGCGTTTGCACGCAGTCACCCTCAGGGCTATCTCTACTGTTTTCGCGGTGGGCTGCGCTCGGCGACTGTGCAGCAGTGGTTGCGGGAAGAGGGTATTGATTACCCATTAGTGCTCGGCGGCTACAAGGCCATGCGCCGTTACCTGCTGGACGAACTGGCGTGCTCGGTTGACCGCGCTCAGCTGGTGCTTATCAGCGGCAGCACTGGCACGGGGAAGACTCGCGTTATTTCCCAACTGCAGCGCAGCGTAGATCTGGAGGGTCTGGCCGGGCACCGCGGCTCCACTTTCGGGCAGCTACCCGAGGCTCAGCCCAGCCAGATCAATTTTGAGAACACCCTCAGTATTGCCCTGCTAAAATTGCTGGCGGGAGATAACAACAGGATATTTCTCGAGGACGAGGGCCGCCTGATCGGTCGCCTGTGTCTGCCCGACGTTCTTCTCGAAAAGATGATGTTAAGCCCCATGGCGATAGTAGAGCAGAGCCTGGAAGAGCGGGTGGATGTGATTGTAGAGGACTATGTGCTCGACCTGGGCCGGCGCTTCGCGGCGATACACGGCGACCACGGGGCACAGCACCACAGTGAAAAATTGCAGGACGATCTCAGCAGGATTCGCAAGCGCCTGGGCGGTGAGCGCTTCCAGCAGGTGAGTGACACCATGGCAGCAGCGTTTGCAGAGCAGCGAAGCAGCGGTGATCTGGCCCTGCATCGGGAGTGGATAAGCACACTGCTAGAGCAGTACTACGACCCCATGTACGATTACCAGCTGGGCCAGCGCGACGGAGAAGTGCTGTTTCGCGGCAACCGCGATGCTGTGGTCCAGTGGGCGTCGGGTGCCGCCTGAGCGATGCAGACTTCCCCCGTGATCAGCAGGGACCTGGTGTTGGTGGGTGGCGGCCACACACATGTGCTGGCGCTGCGGATGCTGGCCATGCGGCCGGTGACAGGCCTGCGCATTTCGCTGGTGTCCCCAGCCAGCCACACGCCCTACTCAGGCATGCTGCCAGGCATGGTGGCGGGACATTATAATTTTGCACAAGCCCATATAGATCTGGCCCGTCTGTGCCAGTGGGCTGGCGTGCGCTTTATCACCGCAGAGGTTGTCTCTCACGATCCCGTGGAGCGGCGGCTATCGCTGCTGGGTCGGCCGGCGATTGAATACGACATTGTAAGCCTCGATATCGGGTCGCAGCCGGAGCTGGACTCTGTGCCGGGCGCCCGAGACCACGCCGTGCCGGTGAAGCCGGTAGCTGGCCTGTGGCAGCGTTGGGAGGGGCTGTTGCTCCGTCTTGAGGGCCAGCCAGCTGGGCGCAAACATCGCATCGCCGTGGTCGGAGGCGGAGCCGGCAGCGTGGAACTCGCCCTGGCCATGGCCCACCGCCTGGCAGGGCGCCCGGTGGAATTGAGCCTCTGGAGCGGCGCGTCCACCATTTTGCAAAGCTATAACACCGGGGCACGCCGTGCTGTAACTGCGGCGCTGCAACGCCAGGGTGTTGCGCTGACCCTGAATGCCCGTGTCGAAAAGGTTGCGGCTGGCTGCATGCACCTGGCTGATGGTAGCGAAGCGGGCTTTGATGAATTGTTCTGGTGTACCGGTGCCGCCGCTGCGCCCTGGGTGGCGGCCAGTGGCTTACCCGTCGATGCCCAGGGATTTCTCAGTATTAGTGACACCCTGCAATCCGTGGCAGACGAGCGTGTTTTCGGAGCCGGGGATATCGCAACCCAGGTCAATCACCCCAGGCCCAAGGCCGGTGTTTATGCCGTGCGCCAGGGCCCGGTGCTGGCCCATAACCTGCGGGCGGCTTTGCTGGGCAAGCCCCTGCGCAAACATAGACCGCAGCAGCGTTTCCTGTCGCTGGTTTCTCTGGGCGACAGGCAGGCGACTGCGGACCGGGGCCCGTTCAGCATGACCGGCAAATGGGTGTGGCGCTGGAAGGATGCCATCGATCGCAAATTCATGGCCCGTTTCGAGCAGCTGCCCACCGCCATGCCCCGCGGTAACTGGGGCAGTGTGGAGGAACCGTCCACTGCTGCCAGCCAGGCGCCCTGCGGTGGTTGTGGCGCAAAGATAGGAGCGGACCCCCTGGCCCGGGCCCTGACGGAACTGGCCCGGGAATTTCCGCGCCACAGTCTACTGCCCGGCCCGGCGGACGATACAGCGCCTATTCCCGGCAGTGGTGCCGCCACGGTAGTACAGAGTCTTGATGTGTTGCGGCAGCTGGTGTCGGACCCCTGGTTGATGGGGCGTATTGCCGCCAACCACGCCCTCAGCGATCTTTATGCCAGCGGTGCCCGTCCCCTCTCAGCTCTCGCTGCCGTGACCCTGCCCTTCTCCGCGGAGGGCATCCAGCGGCGCGAGCTGCAGCAGTTGTTGGCAGGTGCACTGCACGAATTTGCGCGGGTAGATTGTCAGTTGGCCGGTGGCCACAGCATGCAGGGTGTGGAGCTCAGTCTTGGCTTCGCGGTCAACGGGGTTGCCATGGCGGCGGATGGCCGCCTGTTGAACAAGCGCGGCATGGCACCGAAAGACAAGCTGATATTGACCAAGCCGCTGGGCACTGGCGTGCTGTTTGCAGCTCATATGCAACTGCTCGCTGACGGCCGGGATATTGCTGCCGCGATTGACTCTATGCTTGCCAGTAATAGCGCAGCAGCGGAGTTAGCGCTTGCTTACAGTGCCAGTGCGTGCACAGATATTACCGGCTTTGGTCTGCTGGGCCACCTGCTGGAAATGCAGGGGGAGCAGGCAGCCTCTAGGCTTGAGCTGGCGAGCTTGCCGCTGTTGCCTGGTGCCCGGGAGCAACTGCGCCGGGGGGTGCGCAGCAGTATGCATACTGCAAATGTGGGGACTCACAGCGATGTGTCCGCCGCTGCGGGTCTGGATGAAGACCTGCTGCAAATCCTGTTTGATCCACAGACCAGTGGTGGGCTGCTGATAGCCGTCCCCTCAGAGCGGGCAAGCGACCTGCTTGACGCACTGCGCGATGGTGTCTGCTCGCGGGCGGAAATTATTGGTGAAGTGGAGGCGCGGGTGCCCGATCAGGCAACGGTGCGGGTCACTTAAAAAATTATACAGGGGAATGAACTTGCGCGGGCACCAATCAGCGATTCATTTTCCGGGCGAGTTGCCTGTCGTGCGCGGCTGATAAGGTGAGCAGGGCGACGCCGGCCCCCAGCAGCGCCATGGCCATGTCGGACTGGGTATCCCAGATATACCCCTGGGTACCCAGGAATGCTTCAGACGCTGAGCCTGTGAGCAGCGCAACAGCCCATTCCAGTAGTTCATAGAACGCGGAGAACGCCAGGCAAACGCTGATAATGAACAAATTGCGCCAGGCAGCGGACGCCACCACCGCTTTGCGTATCAGTATTTCCCTGGCGAGGATGGCGGGAACAAAGCCCTGCATGAAATGCCCCAGCTTGTCGTAGTTGTTGCGCTCCCAGCCGAATACCGGCTTCAAGTAGTCGAACAGGGGTACCTCTGCATAGGTGTAGTGGCCACCCACCATGAGCACTACGCAGTGAGCCAGGATAAGAGTATAGAGCAGTGTCGTCAGCCGAAAGCGGTTGTAGGTGAAGGCCATCAAGCCCAGGCCAATAAGTGCCGGGGCTACTTCCAGGGCCCAGGTGGGATAATCTTTCGGCTCGATGGCGGACCAGCCGAGGGCGGCGAAAAAAATACCCAGCCAGAGATATTTCAACATGGGCTATGTCACCGAAATATTGTTGAGAGGTGTATGTTTCACCTGCGAGCCCTATTCCCTATCCCAGTAGCGCGTCATTTCCAGGTAGAGGAATGATGCAGTCCAGGTGATCAACAGAAGGCCCGTGAGAGATTCCAACCCGGTGAGGAAGCGCAGGTCTCCTTTGGGTACGACATCGCCGAAGCCCAGGGTGGTATAGGTGGTAAAGGAGAAATATACGCAGTCGAGCAAGCTGCCCCCAAAGTTACCCTCCAGCGTGCCCCAGCCATCTGCATTATGCATCCAGTAAAATGACAGAGCGAAGATCCACACTTCAATGGCGTGGGCAGTGAAAGCACCAAGTACACCGACAACGATGCGAAAACGGTGTCGCACGTTTATACGCGGCATCAACAGCGTAAAACGATATAGGAACTCGTAGTGAATTGTCACTGCAGTCGCGATGACTAACAGGTTCACTGTAAACAGGGTTATCACGACATTCGGGGCTCCGGCATTTTTGGTACTTTACAAGCTAATGGGTGGCCGCGCCTAGTCCGTTTAACTGCCTTTGCACGGCGATAGCGCGGTTACGCCCGGCTCACAGGAACGGATACCTGGAATTCAGCACCCGGATTGCGGTTGATCACATCAACGCTGGCGCCCATGGCTACGCTCAGCTGGTGGACGATGGCAAGCCCGATGCCGGTACCCACGGTTTCCCGCGTAAGTTCACTTTCAGAGCGATAGAACATATCGAATATTTTGCGCATCTGGTCTTTGGCTACTCCCGGGCCGAAATCCCGCACGGAAAACACCACCCGCTTGTCGCCACTTAGCCGGGCGCCGATCTCCAGGCGCTTCTGCCCGGACTTGCGGGAAAATTTGATGGCGTTGTCCACGAGGTTAATGATGATCTGGGTGATGTGATCCCTGTCCACGCTCACCACAGTGGCATCGCTTTCGGGGTCGCGCAGAAACTTCAGTTCAAACCCGGCACGCTGAACCTGTGTTTCTATCTTTGCCTGGATTGAATCGACGATTTCCCCCACCACAACCGGTGTCAATTCGAGTTGGGGCTCTTCGCGGCTGATATTGGACAGTTGCAGCACATTTGATATCAGGCGGGATAATCGCTCACTTTCTTCAAAAATAAATTCGTAGTAGGCCTGCTTCTTGTCCTCGGCGGCCCAGCCCTCCTTTAGCATCTCGCCGTACATACGGATGGATGTCAAAGGCGTTTTCAGTTCGTGGCTTACCGCGGACACGAAATCCTGCTGTTGTGCGGCAAGTTGCATCTGCCGTAGGCCCATACGGTAGAGGCCGTAGAAACCGCAGCAGAGTACGACGCCCAATACCAGTGTTACCCAGGCAACAACGCGGGCACCTGGGCCGGGGGGCAATTGCTTGACGGTGTAAATGACTTCCAGTGTGTCGAAGGGTGCGGCCAGCCGGCTGCGATACAGGAGTTCACCCTGCAGCTCTCCGGCTCGGCTGCTGTAGCTGTTGTATTGCTGGCCCGTCGCCGTGGACAAAACCTGATCCTGATACGCTACTATTATTGCGCTCATTGTCGACAGTGTTGTTTCCTGAAAAGGCCGTTCAATGGCGCCGTCAATGAAGTCTTTCTGGTCCAGTAACATGCCCTGTATAAAACGTTCGCCCTCCCGCCAAACGGTGCGAAACAGCACGAAATGCCCGCTGTCCAGCAGGCTGAATTGCAGTGGATCGACTTCACTCTCGAAGGTGCGGATACGCGAGCCCTCGTTGGCATCAGGGCGGTTGACAGATTCGCGCGCAACTTCGGATACTGACTCCGGCAGTGAAATTTTCTCCTTGCGACTTAGTCGGGCCGGGTATTCCGACGGGGCAGGAATGTTCTTCGCTTTTTGTTCTGCCATTTCGAGATTGGCACTTTTTTTCTGGTAGGCGGAATCGAGTTTCAGGTCTGCCACCCGGCCCATGCCGTGGGCATGTTCCGGGGGCTGGTCGGCTACTACGGCGATACTATCGCTGTCGATAGACTTCTCTCTGCCCTGATAAGAGGACGATTGCGATTCATTCAACTTGTCAAAAGCACTTTGGCTGCTGGGTGCTTGCCGGAGGCCACCGGTAACCTCCTGCTCCGTGGCAGAGTTTTCGGCCATAGTGACCTCATACTCCTGCTCACCCGCGCTTGAGGGTGTAGACGCTGTTGCTGCCAACCCTTCATCAGCTAAAGCTGCGCCTGCAGTCTGCGCTGGTCTTATGGCCGCAGCGGGTGCAGCGGCGCGGTGTGCAACCAGCTGATTGTTAGACAGCACTGAACGCAGCTGTTCCGCCAGCGCCCGACGCTGCTGGTATTCCACATTACTGATGCGGGAATAGTTATTGTTGGAAGGTAGCAATGGTGTGCTGAATTCACCCTCGGTACCCACCTGGAAGTAGCCCAGTAATCCTGGAATATCCTGGGGAACGGGATAGGTGGAAAGAACCGATGGCTGTAGGAAGTTTGCCGTAGTGACAACAAGGAAACTGTAGTCTGCGAATGAGCGCGCCTCCAGGTTTTCTATGGCGGCAACAAGCTGTGTATTGATGCGGCGAGTCAGCTCTTCCGCCGTGTTGCGGTATTGGTGAAAAGCTTCCCACTTAAGTTGGCTGTAAGCTTGCCAGACCAGGGCTGCTGTGGGTAAGGCGAGGGCCAGAAAGAACACCGATAACAGCAGACGCAATCTCCTCGCAGGGGAAGCCCTGCCCAGGGCCTTACTCAGTATACCGGTCAAGTCGGTATCATCAGGCGATAACCGGCGCCTCGCACTGTTACCAGGTTTGTCGGCATCTTCGCATTGAGTTCTATCTTGCGCCGCAGCTTGGCAATGTGAATGTCCACTGTGCGTGTTTCTATATCGAGGTTTCGTGCATATCCCCACACCGAAGTCAGCAGCTCTTCCCGGGAGACTGGCCGTGCGCAATTCGCCGCCAGGTATTTGATGATTTCAATCTCGCGGCGGGTAAAAACCAGATTGTTTTCGCCGCACTGGCCCGACAGGTTTTCTGTATCGATCTGCAAGCCACCTGCCAGATCAATAATGGTGGCCTGTTCCATGGCGGCCTGCGACCGCCTCAGTACTGCCTCTATACGGGACACCAGTTGCGCAACGGAAAAAGGTTTTGATACATAATCGTCGGCACCCAGTTTGAGGCCCTTGATGATTGCCTCGTCATTGTTTTTGGCCGTGAGCATGATGATGGCAACTTTGCGATCCTGTTGGCGTATGGCATTGCATATGTCGAAACCGTTCATCCCGGGTAGCATCACATCCAGCAGGATCAGGTCGTACTGGCCGCTCAGTGCCTGCTCCAGTCCATCCGGCCCGTTTTCGCTGCCCTCGACGTCATAACCGTGGTAGACGAGCACGTCGAACAGCCCCGCTCTGATGGCTTCTTCGTCTTCAACCACAAGAATTCGGAATGGCTTTTTCATGCTTCAAGGCTAGCAGCTTCGGCGCTGCGTAACAGCTTGACCAAGGTAAATTCTTTGTAAAAGTTAGTTCGCAGATTTTACCGATTATTGCCTGATAAATGCGCCAGCCCTTTCCTATGATGGCAGCCACTGAAAGCTGATCTTCAGCGATACATCAAAACTCAGAGGCAAGGTCATGACACTGATTTCACGTATTTCACGATTGTTCAAAGCAGACTTTCACGCGGTTCTCGATCAGGTAGAGGAGCCGCAGCTACTGTTGAAACAAGCCATTAGGGAGATGGAGGAGGCGCTGCACGCGGGTGAGATGCGTGTGCGCGAGGTGCTCGTTGAGCAGGAGGGGTTGAAGGTTCGACATGAGGAAATGCAGCAGGCGCTTATTAGTATCGATGAGGAACTGGATATCTGCTTCCAGGAAGAGAAGAGCGAATTAGCGCGGGAGCTTATCAAACGCAAGCTGCAGACCCAGCGCGTAATAAAACAGATTGCAGCGCGCCTGGCAGCAGCGGAAAAAAACTTGCTGGAAAGCAAAAAAGTTCTGGCGGACAACAGAGCCACTCTTGCAGGTGCACGCCAGAAAGCTGAGCTATTTACGGACCGTTTTTCGCAGCGGGGGTGTGAAGGCTCGCCGTCTGACCAAACGATGTGGCATTCCGGCGAGTCAGTTATCAGTGACAACGATGTTGAGGTGGCATTTCTGCGTGAGAAAAAGCGGAGGGCTCAGTTATGAGGCGCCCAACTTTTCTCCACGGTGTTTTCGCTGCCGCGTTATTTGCACTGACAGGCAGTATTACGGCAACTGCCCTGATTCCGCTGGCCGTGACCTCCGGTGTTTACCAATTGCTTGTCACTGCACTGGGCCTGGCCTATTTGTTATACCTGCTCTCTCACAGCGACGAGCGAGTTGGACGAATAACCATAGTGACGGTCTGGGCAGGCATGTCCTTCAGCCTGTGGTTTTTCGCTGCGCCCTTTGGGCCCTCCCTTATCGCGCAGATCGCCGTCCTATGGCTGGTTCGATCACTGTATTTCTACTCTAGTGCTCTGTCTGCACTCATAGATCTGGCGCTGAACCTTGCCGCGGTCGCAACGGCGTATTGGGCGGCTGTGCACACAGGCAGTGTCTTTCTCTGCATCTGGTGTTTTTTCCTGGTGCAAGCGCTTTTCGTCGCGATTCCCCCGGCAGTTTTGCATCCAGTCGATCGCTTGCATGCCAGCTGCCCGGACCCGGAAAAATTTGAGCGCGCGCGGCTCAGAGCTGAAAAGGCATTTCGCCAGCTATTTGCGCAATAACCCCTACCTGTATAGCAGAGGAATTCATTATGAAAACGAAATTACTTGGCGCTACCCTGTTTGCGCTCACCCTGGCAGCCGTCGCTGTTTACCCTGCGATGCAGCAGCCGGGTTCTGGTGTTGATCCCAATGCCGGCGTGACGCAAACCCCCGTGTCAAACCCGACTATCGATGTGGTGTTTGTGCTTGATACCACCGGTAGCATGAGCGGCCTTATACGTGCTGCGAAGGAAAAGATCTGGTCCATCGCGACCACCATGACCTCCTCGCAACAGACACCAAATATTCGCATAGGCCTGGTGGGGTTTCGCGACCGCGGTGACAATTATGTTACGCGGGTGGTCGACCTGTCTGATGATCTGGATTCAGTTTATGCAGCGCTGATGGAGTTCCAGGCAAACGGTGGCGGCGATGGCCCCGAAAGCGTAAACAAGGCCCTGCAAGATGCGGTTGAACGCATGTCCTGGAGTGATGACCCCACTGCCTATCAGGTGGTTTTTCTGGTGGGAGATGCTCCGCCACATATGGACTACCCGGATGAGAAACAATACCCGGAAATACTGGCACTGGCCGCGCAAAAAGGGATTGTGGTCAACACTATCCAGTGTGGCCAGTCGGCGATGACCCTCAGCTCCTGGCAGACGATTGCAGGGCTGGGCAAGGGCCGTTTTTTCCAGGTGGAGCAGGCGGGAAGCGCAGTGGCTTATGCGACACCTTACGATACCAAGATCGCAGAGTTGTCGGCGCGGCTGGACGATACCCGTCTCTACTATGGCTCAAGCGAGCAGAAAGCGAAAATGCAGGGCAAGATCGAGGCGACCGAAAAACTCCAGGCGGCAGCCTCAGCCGCCTCTCTTGCGCGGCGCGGGATCTTCAATGCGTCAGCCGGTGGCAAGAAAAACCTGTTGGGTGACAACGAGCTGGTAGACGCCGTGGCCAGTGGCCGTGTCGATCTCGATTCGCTCGATAAAGAGGCGTTGCCCGCCAAACTGAAGCCGCTGCCCGTGGAAGAGCAGCGCGCAGTGATTGCGCAGGTGGCCGGGGAGCGCCGGGAGCTTGAGCGTGAAGTGCAGGCGCTGGCGCGCAAGCGTGACCAGTACATCAGCCAGAAGGTAGAGGCTGATGGCGGCGCCGAGGATTCCCTGGATCATCAGTTGTACGAAGCGGTGAGCGCGCAAGCCGCCAAAGCCGGCCTGGAATATAGCGACGGCCCCAGCTACTGAGTGCATGCCATGAACCCGAATTCGCCACGCTGTTGCCGTGAGAATACAGCGCTTTCGTACCGGTACATTGCTGTCCTATAATGAACAGGTCACTTACAGGGAGAGCAATATGGAAGTCGGAGGAATACTCGGGTTCATCGTGCTGGTTCTGGACATCTGGGCCATAGTGCGTGTCGTGCAGTCTGGCGCGTCAGTAGGTGCCAAGGTCCTGTGGTCACTGTTAATCATCATCCTGCCAGTTATCGGTCTTATCATCTGGTATCTCGCCGGGCCCAAGTAGGTCCGGTCACATCTACGGTGGTGGCAATGCCTGGATTGTTCCAGGGCATCGCGCCGTTCCGCCCGGCGCGTTCTATAGGAGAGCAAGCAAAAATGACATCAACTGATTCCGTGTTTTATCAATGGCGCCTGGGCCTGCTGTTTTGCTTGCTGACTTTACTGGCGGGCTGTTCCAGTAGTTACTACAACGCGATGGAAAAATTCGGCATTGAAAAACGGGATATTCTGGTGGATCGGATAGACGATACCCAGGAGGCTCAGGAGGATGCCAAGGAGCAATTCGTATCGGCATTGGATAAGTACCGCAGCGTGGTAAATGTAGACGGGGGCGAGCTGGAAGATGTTTACGACCAGCTAAACGACGAGTACAAGCGCTGCGAGGCAGATGCTGAGAAGGTCAGGGATCGCATCGATTCAGTGAGCTCGGTGGCGGAAGATCTGTTTGAGGAATGGGAAAAGGAAATAGGCGATTTCTCCAATCCTTCCATGGCGAGACAGAGTCGGACTTTACTGCGCGAAACCCAGGCCGAGTACAAGACGATGTACGCCGCAATGAAACGCGCAGAAGCATCCATGGAGCCGGTGCTGGTCATGTTCCAGGACCAGGTGATGTTCCTGCGACACAACCTCAATGCACGCGCGATCGGTGCCTTGAAAGGCGAGCTCAGTAACATCGAGCAGGCCACCGCGACGCTGATCGCTGACATGGAAAAATCGATTAATGAGGCCAGCACCTTCATTGATTCGATGAAATAACGAACTCCACTACGCCTGCCGGCATAGACCCGAAGCCTGCCAACCGCGCCTTGGTGGGGTAGCCGGTGCCGTCAGCTCGCGCAAAAGCACAGCTGTTATTCGGGCTAGTTCTGCTACTGCTTGTTGTTCACGTGGTAAACGTGAAAACCGGTGGGGCTCTCAATCAATTCGGTGTAGTGCCGCGCTCTCCTGAGCGTTGGCACCACGTGTTCTGGGCACCCTTTATACATACCAGCTATGCCCATCTGTTCAACAATCTGGTTGGACTTATAGTATTCAGCGCGTTGTGTCTGTTGCGCTCGATACGGTTTTATCTTGCCAGCAGCCTGTTTATATTTATTGTGGGAGGCCTGCTGGTCTGGATATTTGGCCGCTCGGCTTCGCATGTCGGCGCCAGTGGATGGGTATTTGGATTGTGGAGCCTGTGTGTAGCCATCGCCTGGTTCGACCGACGGTTTGGCAGCATACTGCTGGCAGTGCTTGTTCTGTTCTTCTATGGCGGCATGATCTTTGGCGTGCTGCCCAGAGACCCCGCTGTTTCCTTTGAGATGCACCTGGCTGGTGCTGTCGCCGGGATACTCTGTGCCTTTGCTTATGGTGTGCGGGCCAGGCGTAAGGCGCGTTAGGCACCGGCAATCAGCTTGGCAGTTTGGTGTCGTATGGTCGACCTGCGCCAGAGCTGGAAGGCATACCACTTCAATAACTGTGCCGAATGATTGAATATGAAGTGTGGTCTCTGCCCCGGCACCGCGCGGGAGAAACTGCGGGTGGCGGCTTGTTGGAAATGGTGCCTGGAGACAGAATCAACCGGCAGCCGCGCTGTGTCGACACCCTGTGGCGGCTTGTTGGAAATGGTGCCCGGAGACAGAATCAACCGGCAGCCGCGCTGTGTTGACACTTTGTGGCGGCTTTGAAGAAATGGTGCCCGGAGACAGAATCGAACTGCCGACACGGGGATTTTCAATCCCCTGCTCTACCGACTGAGCTATCCGGGCGGAATGGTGTGGTGCGAGAGGCGCGTATTAAACCCGCAGAGGCCTTTTGAGTCAAGCGTGACCCTCGCAGTTTGAGCTTACTGGGTTGGTGGTACGTATCCCTCAGCCTGGTCGTAGTCCTCCCCCGCAAGGAATTTATCCATCTCCTGCTGCAGGTATTTGCGCGTTTCGGGGTCGGCAAGGCTGAGGTGTTTCTCGTTTATCAGCATGGTCTGGTGGGCCTGCCAGTCCTGCCAGGCCTGTTTTGACACTGTTTCGTATATCTCCTGGCCCTTGGGGCCGGGATAAGGGGGGCTCGCCAGGCCCTCCAGTTCCTTTTGATACTTCTTGCAGACTACTGTTCGAGACATTGTGGCGCTCCAATGGGTTGCGGTTAATCCAGCCTGTTCAGCAGGCTGGCAACGGGGGCAGCGAGGCCGATAGTTGCGGGTTGCCGCCTGTTATACCAGAGCTGGTCCCCGGCTTCCATGACGGCGCCCGGGCTGGCGGGCAGCCTGACCTGCACCGGGCTGATATCGAGGTGATAGTGGCTGAAGGTGTGACGAAACTCAGGCAGCGGGGTGATTCGTTCAGGCTCCAGGCCCCAGCGATCAAGGCACCAGTCGCTGGCCAGCGCAGGGTCGTCGAGTTCGGGAAAACACCATAGCCCGCCCCAGATCCCAGAGCCCGGGCGGCGCTCAAGCCATATTTCGCCACTGGCGGCACTGGCGATGATGAACACGGTATTTTTGATGGGCAGTGCCTTGCGCGGCTTCTTTCCCGGAAACAACTTCTGTGCGCCCAGCGCCAGGGCCTGGCAGTCGGCCTGCAGGGGGCAGCGCTCGCAGGCGGGAGCGGCACGGGTACACAGCGTTGCGCCAAGATCCATCATCGCCTGGGTGTAATCCGCGCTGCGCTCTGCTGGCGTGTACTCATCTGCGATCTGCCAGAGAGCGTCGTGTACGGCTGCCTGCCCGGGCCATCCGGCAACTGCCCGGTAGCGGGCGAGAACCCGTTTTACGTTGCCGTCGAGGATAACTGCTCGCTGTTTAAAGGCGATGCTGACAATGGCGCCAGCGGTGGAGCGGCCGATACCGGGTAGTTCACAGAGGCCTTCAACTGTGTGCGGAAACTCGCCGTGAAGCTCCTGACAAACCAATTTTGCCGCGCGATGCAGGTTCCGGCCCCTGGCGTAATAACCCAGGCCCGTCCACAGGTGCAGAACCTGGTCCTCGGTGGCCGTAGCAAGGCTTTGAACTGTGGGAAAGGTGGTGATGAAGCGCTCAAAATAGGGGATGACGGTTTTGACCTGGGTTTGCTGCAGCATAATTTCCGATACCCACACCCGATAGGGGTCGATTTTGTGCTGCCAGGGCAGGTCTTTGCGGCCGTGCTGGTCGAACCAGTCGAGTACGCGCAGTGCAAAGGTTGTTGGTGTGGGTGTTACGGCGGTCATACGGGGCTAATCGGTGCTGGCAATCAGTGTCACAGGGTAATGTTGAAACAGGCAGACCGCCAGTGAATTAAGGGCAGTATTCTTTTATAATAGCCCGCTTTTTCGGGGATATACCCCTCAGGTGGAGAAACCGATGGCTGAGCGCAAGGCCACTGTAGAGAGAAATACGCTGGAGACCCAGATCACCGTAACGGTGAACCTGGACGGTTCCGGCAAGACTGAATTTGATACGGGTGTGCCCTTTCTGGAGCACATGCTGGATCAGATTGCGCGTCACGGCATGGTAGATATCGCGGTCAAGGCCGTGGGCGATCTGCATATTGATGACCACCACACCGTCGAAGATATCGGTATCACCCTGGGCCAGGCGTTTGCCAAAGCGACCGGTGACAAGAAGGGCATTCTCCGTTACGGCCACGCTTACGTGCCGCTGGATGAGGCTTTGTCGCGGGTTGTAATCGACTTTTCCGGCCGCCCCGGGCTGGAGTACCACATCCCGTTTACCCGCGCCTCGGTAGGCGGCTTCGATGTGGACCTGTTCATGGAGTTCTTCCAGGGCTTTGTGAACCACGCCCTGGTCACCCTGCACATCGACAACCTGCGCGGCGACAACAGCCATCACCAGGCGGAGACAGTATTCAAAGCCTTTGGTCGAGCGGTGCGCATGGCCCTGTCGGAGGATCCGCGGATGGCAGGGATCACCCCTTCCACCAAGGGCGTTCTCTAACAGAATGAGTGGTGTAGTCGCCGTCATCGATTATGGCATGGGCAATCTTCACTCGGTAGCCAGCGCACTGGAACATGCGGGTGCCGACCAGGTGCTGGTTACCCATGATGCCGAGGCCATCCGCAATGCAGACCGCGTTGTTTTCCCCGGGGTGGGCGCCATTCGGGATTGCATGGCTGAAATTCGCCGACTCAAGTGTGATCAGCTGCTGGCGGACGCTCTGGTGAACAGGCACAAACCGGTGCTGGCTATTTGTGTCGGTATGCAGGCCCTGTTGACTCACTCCGAGGAAAATGGCGGTGTGAGTTGCCTCGATACCATTCCCGGTGAGGTGCGTTACTTCGGCAACCCGTTGGTGAGTAGTGAAGGCGAGCGCCTGAAAGTGCCGCACATGGGCTGGAACGAGGTTCAGCAGGTGCGCGATCACCCCCTGTGGCAAGGCATCCCGGATCTCACCCGCTTCTACTTTGTTCACAGCTACTATGCCGATGTAGTGGACAGGAATCTGGTGGCCGGCAGTGTGCAATACGGGGTGAGCATTGATGCGGCCCTGGCACGGGACAATTTGTTTGCAGTGCAGTTTCACCCCGAGAAAAGTCACACTGCGGGGCTCAGGCTGTTACGTAATTTTCTGGAGTGGAACGGCCAATGCTGATAATCCCCGCAATCGATCTCAAGGACGGCCAGTGTGTGCGCCTGCGCCAGGGCCTGATGGATGACAGTACGGTTTTCTCTGATGAGCCGGTGGCCATGGCCCGGCGCTGGGTGGAGGCGGGCTGTCGCCGCCTGCACCTGGTTGATCTGAACGGCGCCTTTGCCGGCGAACCGGTCAATGGTGAGGTCGTTACGGCGATAGCCGCCGCCTGGCCGGACCTGCCAATCCAGATTGGCGGGGGCATTCGCAACCTTGAAACAATAGAACACTACGTGAAGGCCGGCGTCCGCTACGTCATTATTGGCACCAAAGCGGTTAAGGAACCGGCTTTTGTTGCCGAGGCCTGCGCGGCTTTTCCCGGCCGCATCATAGTGGGGCTGGATGCGAAGGACGGCCTGGTGGCCACAGATGGCTGGGCCGAAGTGTCGGAGCTGCGGGCCACCGACCTGGCGCGACAATTCGAGTCGGATGGCGTTTCCGCCATTGTGTACACCGACATTGCCCGGGACGGCATGATGCAGGGGGTCAATGTGGAGGCCACACTTACCATGGCCCGCGCTTCCAGTATCCCGGTGATTGCCTCCGGCGGCATTACCAACATGGAGGACATCCGGGCGCTAAAAGCGGTGGCTTCCCAGGGTATTTGCGGTGCCATTACCGGCCGCGCCATTTATGAGGGCACGCTGGATGTAGCCGAGGCCCAGCGCCTCTGTGACGAGAACTGATAGTGGGGCTGGCGAAACGCATCATCCCCTGCCTGGACGTGGAAAACGGTCGGGTAGTGAAGGGAGTCAACTTCGTTGATATACGCGATGCCGGTGATCCGGTGGAAATCGCCATCCGTTACAACGAACAGGGCGCCGATGAAATCACTTTCCTCGATATCACGGCCAGTCACGAGAACCGCGACACCACGGTGCACACGGTGGAAAAGATTGCCGAGGAAGTATTTATTCCGCTGACGGTCGGCGGTGGTATTCGCACCGTGCAGGACATTCGCACCATGCTCAACGCGGGTGCCGACAAGGTGAGCATCAATACGGCGGCCATCCACAATCCCGAGCTGGTGCGGGAAGCGGCTGAGCGTTTTGGTTCCCAGTGCATTGTGGTGGCGATTGATGCCAAGCGGGTAGACGACGTGGACGGCCAGCCCCGCTGGGAGATTTTTACCCACGGCGGGCGCAAGCCCACCGGCATTGACGCCGTCGCCTGGGCGGTGCGTATGGCGGAATTGGGTGCCGGGGAAATACTGCTGACCAGCATGGATCGTGATGGCACCAAGAATGGTTTTGAGCTGGGTGTTACCCGCGCAATTACCGATGCGGTGGAAATTCCCGTGATCGCTTCCGGCGGGGTGGGTACTCTTGATCACCTCGTTGACGGGGTATTGCTGGGCGGCGCTGACGCGGTGCTAGCGGCGAGTATCTTCCACTTCGGTGAGTTCACCGTGCCAGAGGCGAAGGCCTATATGGCAGCCCGGGGAATCGAGGTGCGTTTATAGCGTCTCGTCCTCGCCTTTCCGCTCCCGCATCCCCAGTATATTAATACCCTTCAACAAGGTCAGGGCCTCGTACAACTGGTTGTCGCTGGCCAGTAACTCGCTCGCCGCCTTTGCCGATGAGGCCCGCGACTTTTTGCTGTCGCTCTCGCCGTTGCCGTTGTCAAGGTGGCCCGAAAGGTCGGCTTCGGTAATCTGACCACCGGGGTTATAGGCCGTCACCTGGGCGCGTTCCACGAGAATATCCGGCACGATGCCCTCGGCCTGGATGGAGCGGCCATCGGGGGTGAAGTAGCGGGCAGTAGTCAGTTTCACTGCCCGCGATTCGGATAGCGGAAGTATGGTTTGTACGGAGCCCTTGCCGAAGCTGTCAGAGCCCATTACCACTGCCCGTCCGCGGTCCTGCAGTGCGCCGGCAACGATCTCCGAGGCGCTGGCAGAACCCGCATTTATCAGCACCACTATGGGCGCACCGTCGATGGCGTCCCCGGGCTGGGCGTCAAAGTGCACATCCGAATTGGGCAGACGACCCTCGGTATAAACCACCGGCCCGCCGTTCAGGAACAGGCCGGCCACGCTGACGCTGGCACCCAACACGCCGCCGGGGTTGTTGCGCAGGTCCAGTACCAGGCCTTTCAACTTGCCCTTGGCCTGCAGCTTGTTCAGCTGTTTGCTCACATCCTCCCCGGTGGCCTGCTGGAACTGGGCGATGCGAATATAGCCATAGCCGGGTTCCAGCCAGCGCCCACGCACACTGGCAACCTTTATGGTGTCACGAACCAGGGTTACCTCGAACGGTTGGCTGGCGCCGGGTCGACCAATCGTCAGCTCGATCTCGCTGCCCTTTTCTCCGCGCATAAGCTCTATCGCCGCGCCCAACGACATGCCCTGTACCGGGGCATTGTCCAGCTTGAGAATGACGTCACCGCTTTGTAGGTTGGCGGCGGCGGCAGGCGAGCCATCAATGGGGGATATGATGGTGATATAACCATCCTCCATGCCCACCTCGAGACCGAGGCCGCTGAACTCACCGGAGGTGCTGTCCTGCAGGTCACTGAAATCGTCTTTGTTCATGTACACGGAGTGCGGGTCCAGCCCCATCAGCATGCCCTGTATTGCATACTCCAACAGGGTGCTGTCATCAATTTCTTCAACATAGCCGATGCGAATCTGGTTAAACACATCGGCAAAAGTGCGCAGTTCGTCCAGAGGCAGCTGCCCTTCCGGCTCTGTCGCGGCCAGTCGCCCGCTGAGGCACAGTGCCGTGATTGCCGTGGCAATCAGAAAAACCGATTTGAGAGGAGTATTACAGCGCATGCTTACCGCCGAACAGGCCCGGGGCCATTAAATATAAGGGGCGGCCAGTTTAACCTATTAACGCAGAGGATACGAAAGCCTGTGCTGTGATGAATGGCGATTTAATCCTTGCACCAGCCGCCGGGATTGGTTGGTTTGCCCTGGTGGCGTATCTCGAAATACAGGGCAGGTCGTTCTTGCCCACCGCTGTTTCCCACCGTGCTTATGGGGGTGCCAGCGCCCACCCATTCGCCCACCTCACGCAGCAGGCTCTGATTATGGGCGTAGAGGCTCATGTAGCCGTCGCCGTGGTCGATAATCATCAGCAGGCCAGAGCCGCGCAGCCAGTCTGCGTACACCACACGCCCGTGGTGAATAGACGTTACCGGCGTACCCTCTTTGGCTGGAATGGTCACGCCCTGCCAGCGCATTTTGCCGTCGTTGCGCGGTCGGCCGTAGTTGTTTGCGCGTTTACCCGCAAGTGGCCAGGGCATTTTACCCTTGGCGGAGGTGAACGGCTGGTAGTCATTCGGCACTTCCAGATCTACCACGGCTTTTTCAATCGCCGCAATCAGGTCTTCCAGTTCCTTGCGGTTCTGTTCCATCTGCGTGAGTTGTTCCGCCTTCGAGTCGATACTCACATTCAAATCTGCCACCGCCTGTGCGCGTGTCGCCTGTGCTGTTATCAGCTGCGCTTGCTGTTCCTCCAGTGTGGCCTGTTGCTCCGCCAGTTGCTCCAGGGTACTGGCAATACGCAGTTCCAGCTCCTGTAGTTGCGCAAGCGTCTCCCGGTAGTTGGCTACCAGCTCGTTTCGCGCCTTGAAGAAATAGCGATAGTAGGCCATGGCGCGGGCCACAGTGTGTGGGCTTTCCTGGTTTAGCAGGACCTTTACCTGGCTCTGCTGCCCCAGCTGCCAGGCTGTTTTCAGTTCCACCGCGATCCGGGCCTGCTGCTTGTCGCGTGCCTTTTCCAGCTCGCCGCGCTGCTGGCCCAGGGAGGCCAGCTCGTCTTCGCTGGCCGTGATGGCCCGCTTATTGGCCGCCATATCGTTCTGCAGGTGACCCAGTGTGACCTCTGCGGTTTTCAGCTGCTGTTGCAGGCTGTTTTTGCGTTCGTTATCGGCAGAAAGCTCACGGCTCATGCGTTTTATATCAGCTTGCAGCCGCTCCAGTTTTCCCCGCGCCTCCTGTTCTTCGGGGTCAGCGTAGACCAGAGCGGGCAAGGCGGCCGTTAAAAGCGTCAGTAGCAAGAGACGGTGCAGGCGGCCAGGGGTTGTCAACACAGTGGGAAACACCCTTGTTGTCACGGTACAAATCGATTCTAGCCGGAAACCTGAGCCAGGCTGGTACCGGTCATTTCGGCTGGTTGGGGTAGGCCCATAAGCGCCAGCAGGGTTGGAGCGATGTCCGACAGTTTGCCGCCGGCGGGGTCCAGTTGAACCGCCCTGTTGCCTATATAAACCAGCGGCACCAGATCAGTTGTATGTTGGGTATGGAGTTGGCCGGACTCGTAGTCGAGCATTTGCTCGCAGTTGCCGTGATCTGCAGTTACCAGTGCCTCGCCCCCGGATTCGAGCAGCGCCTCCTCTACCCTGCCCAGGCAGGTATCCAGAGCCTCTACTGCCTTGATCGCAGCGGCGAGTATGCCGGTGTGTCCCACCATATCGCCGTTCGCATAGTTGCAGACAATCAGGTCGTATTTGCCCGAATGAATGGCTGCAATTAGTTTATCGGTGAGTTCGGGCGCGCTCATTTCGGGTTGCAGATCATAAGTGGCCACAGCGGGGGATTTAACCAGTATCCGATCTTCCCCTGAAAAGGGTTCCTCGCGACCGCCGCTGAAGAAAAAGGTCACGTGGGCATATTTTTCCGTTTCCGCGATGCGCAACTGCGTTTTACCGCGCTGTGCCAGGTAGTCGCCCAGTGCGTTGTCGATGCTTTCTGGTGCGAAGGCACAAGCGGCGTTGATATCCGCGGCATACTGGGTTGTTGTGACAAAGTCCGATAGATGCGGTACGACGCGGCGTTCAAATCCATCGAAGTCCGGCTGTATCAATGCGCGCGTCAGTTGCCGGGCGCGGTCGGCGCGAAAATTCATAAACAACACACAGTCATTGTCTGCGATGACGGCGGGTTGCTGATTGTCGGCTGCAATGACCGTGGGCAACACGAACTCGTCGTTTTCGTCGCGAGTGTAAGCGGCCTCCAGGCCTTCCAGTGCGGTAGGTGCCGTGTACGGGCCAGTACCCTCCGTCAGCAATTTATAGGCACTTTCAATGCGGTCCCAGTTGTTGTCTCTGTCCATGGCGTAGTAGCGACCGATGATGCTGGCAACACGGCCGCAATCCAGTTCCTTGAACAGGGCCTCGGCCCGTTCCAGCGAGGGGCCGGCGCTGCGTGGTGGCGTGTCCCGGCCGTCCAGGAAAGCGTGCAGGTAGACCCGGCTGGCACCGCGCTTCGCGGCCAGACGTACGGCGGCAAAAATCTGTTGTTCGTGGCTGTGTACGCCGCCCGGGGAGAGTAGCCCCATGATATGCACCGCACCGCCGGCAGCTTTGGCCTTGTCGATCGCGTTGCAGTAGGCCGGGTTGCTGTCAAAGCTGCTGTCGGCAATAGCCTGGTCGATGCGGGTAATGTTCTGGTAGATGACACGGCCAGAGCCCAGGCTCATATGGCCCACTTCAGAATTCCCCATCTGGCCGGCCGGCAGGCCGACATCCAGGCCGGAGCCAGAGACCAGTGTGTGGGGTGCATCCTGCCACAGCCGGTCCCATACCGGGGTATTGCCCAGCGCAATAGCATTGTCGCGGCTATCCTCCCGGTAACCCCAGCCGTCCAGAATGATTAAAACCGTAGTTTTTTTGTCGCCTTTGTTCATTGTGCTTCCTGTCGGTGCCGGCCGTGGCAGATAGTGAGTCTGTGTGGAGAGCGGCATTTTACCGTGTCCCGCAGGGTAGCGCATCGCCTATCTGGCCTGGCGATTGGTCACGCGGGCGCGGGCCTGCGGGAGCGTTACCGGGGCTGGTTGCGCCCAGCGCTACCCTGTATACTTGCCGCCTTTTTGGACAGCCAGGCCTTTTAGGGGTCGGGCAGTTCCCCCTGTTACCTGTGGTACTGCTACAGGTGAGACCGACTCAAAGATTGCTTTGCTATGGCGTTATTTCTGGAGTTTCTGACCCAAGAGTGGATTCTGACACTGGCACTGCTGGTGGTGCTGATTATGCTGGTGTTGCACGAGGCCCGCAAATCCGGCCCCTCGGTATCACCGCAGAAGGCTATCAACCTGATCAATAGTCAGCAGGGCGTGTTCGTCGACCTGCGAGACAGCGCGGAATTCAAGCTGGGCCATATCGTTGATGCCCTGCATATACCGTCGGCCAAGCTGGCTACAAGAATGGCCGAGCTGGAAAAATACAAGGACAAACCCATCGTGTTGGTGTGCAAGATGGGTCAGCAGTCCGCTACAGCTGGTAAGCAGCTGAATGCGGCCGGATTCGGCCAGGTGTATAAGATGACTGGCGGGATGATGGAGTGGACCAACCTCCAATTGCCTGTTGTCCGCAAGGACTGAGCGGCGCGTTTTGAACATCGAGGTTTCCCTATACACTACCCGCTTCTGCCCCTATTGCGTGCGTGCGCGGGAGTTGTTGGACAGCAAACAGGTCTCTTACACCGATATCGCAGTAGACGGCTCGCCGGAATTGCGACGGGAAATGATGGAGCGCAGCGGTCGCCACACTGTGCCGCAGATCTGGATTGGCGAGCAGCATGTGGGGGGCTATGACGATCTCGCCCACCTCGAGCGGCAGGGAAGCCTCGACAAATTACTGACACCGGCGCCGTGAGCGCCTAACTACATTCGACTGATATACGGAGAATAGACAATGGCTGAAGAGCAAGCAGCAGGTACCCAGGAACAACCGCAACAGCAATTCGCGATGCAACGTATCTACACCAAGGATATATCGCTGGAGTCACCCGCAACACCCGGGGTATTCAAGCAGCAGTGGCAGCCGCAGATAAGCGTTGATCTGGCTACCAAAAGCGACCAAATAGACGAGGGCGGCAATTTTGAAATCGTGCTCACGCTTACCATAACGGCCAAGATTGAAGAGCAAACTGCCTTTCTGATCGAAGTGCAGCAGGCGGGTATATTTTTGATTACCGGTTTCAGCCCGGAAGATCAGCGCCGCGTGATCGGAACCGCGGCGCCGAATATCCTGTTTCCCTACGCTCGTGAGTGCATAGACAACCTGTGTGTGAAGAGCGGTTTTCCGCCTCTCATGCTGGCACCTATTAACTTCGAGGCCATGTACCAACAGGCTCTGGCCCAGTCGCAAGCCGGCAAGGCCGATGCTGAGCCCGCTACGCACTAGGTTTGGTGGTTAGCTAGAAAGGAGGCTTCGGCCTCCTTTTTTATGTGCAGGATGTGCAGGATGTGCAGGATGTGCAGGACGTGCGCTATGCTCTGCGCTCACCTCAGGCCGGGAAACTCGAGCTGGCGCAAGGCCTCGTAGGCGACCACTGCTGCAGCATTGCTCAGGTTCAGGCTGCGGCTGTCCGGCAGCATCGGGATTCGGATGGTGAATTCCTGGCCCAGGGCCTGCAGTACATCAGCGGGCAGTCCCCGCGTCTCAGGGCCAAACATAATCGCATCCCCCTGCCGATAGCTGACGTCGCTATAGACGCGGCTGGCATGGGTGGACGCTCCGAAGATACGCGCCTGACCATGCTGTTCCATGAAAGCGGCGAGTTCTGAGTACACTTGCACGTCAGCGTACTCCCGGTAATCCAGGCCGGCGCGCCGCATCTTTTTATCGTCCAGGTCGAAGCCCAGTGGGCCTATCAGATGCAGTGAGCAACCGGTGTTGGCGCACAGGCGGATGATATTGCCCGTATTGGGGGGAATTTCAGGCTGGAACAGCACTATTTTGAGCATGGCTAATGATAGCGGCCAGAGCAGTCTTTCGCTATTCGGTATCCGGTGTTACAGCTGAGTGTGCCTCCTTCGAGAGCTGCAATTCCTTCAGTTTGCGGGTAAGGGTATTGCGGCCCCAGCCCAGCAGCTCCGCCGCGTCACGTTTCCGGCCCTGGGTGTGTTGCAGCGCGACTTCAATCATAACCTGTTCGAAAGCCGGGAGTGCGTCTCTGAGTATCTGCTCTTTGCCGTGCAGCAACTCGGCGCGCGCCCAGGTCGAAAGCATCTCGCGCCAATCTGATGGGTCTGTGCTGGTGGTCTGGGTGGATGTCTGACCCAGTTCCGGTGGCAGGTCACTGAGGTGAATTTCGCGACCGGAGGCCATGACAGTGATCCAGCGGCAGGCGTTTTCGAGCTGGCGCACGTTGCCCGGCCACTCCAGGCCAGTGAGGAATTCCTCTGTCCTGGCAAGCAGGATCTTGGTGTCACCGCCCAACTCCTCGGCGGCGCGTTGCAGGAAGTACTGCATAAGCCGGGGAATGTCCTCCCGTCGCTCTGCGAGCTTTGGAATGTGAATGCGGATCACGTTGAGGCGGTGAAACAGATCCTCGCGGAACTCTCCCCGCCGGACCAGTGCTTCGAGATCCTGGTGGGTAGCCGCGATGATACGTACATTGGCATGTACTGGCAGGTGGCCGCCAACGCGATAAAACTCCCCGTCAGCCAAGACGCGCAGCAGACGGGTCTGGGTGTCCGCCGGCATGTCGCCGATTTCATCGAGGAACAGGGTGCCCCCGTCCGCCTGCTCAAAGCGGCCGGTACGCCGGCTATTGGCGCCAGTGAATGCGCCTTTCTCGTGCCCGAACAGCTCGGACTCCAGCAGGTCCTTGGGAATGGCGGCCATATTTAACGCGATGAACGGCTGCTGCGCCCGCGGACTGTGTCGGTGCAGCGCCCGTGCTACCAGTTCCTTGCCGGTGCCAGACTCGCCGTTGATCAGGACGGTGATATTGCTGTGTGCCAGCCTGCCGATGGCGCGAAACACCTCCTGCATGGCCGGCGCTTCACCGATAATTTCGGTCTCCGCCACTTCCTCGGCGACGGGTAAGTTACCGCGCTTTTCCTGTGTCTGCGCCACTGCTCGCTCGGTAACTGCGACAACTTCATCCAGGTCGAAGGGTTTGGGCAGATACTCGAAAGCGCCGCGCTCATAGGATGCCACGGCACTGTCGAGGTCCGAGTGCGCCGTGGTGATGATAATTGGCAGGTCCGGGTATTTTTCGCTGAGCAGGGACAGCAGTTGCAGCCCGTCAGTGCCGGGCATACGGATGTCGCTGATGATCACATCCGGCTGTTCGGCATCTATGCGCCGCAACAACTGGTCGGCATCTACGAAGCTTTCGTTGTCGATATTGGCCTGGGTCAGGGCTCGCTCCAGCACCCACCGTATGGAGCTGTCATCATCGACGACCCAGACTTTAGCTTGTCTATTCATTGTCCTGTCTCATTGGTATATAAAGTGTAAAACGCGTGTTGCCTGGCTCGCTTTCGCACTCCAGCAGACCACCGTGGTGATTGATAACCGATTGGGCAATCGCCAGGCCGAGGCCCGTGCCCTCGGCTCGGCCGGTAACCATGGGTACAAAAATCGCGTGCTCGATCTCCCGGGGAATACCAGGTCCGTTATCGATAATGTCTATCTGGTACACAAGGCGATGCAATTGGCTGCCTATAGTGAACTGGCGTCGGGAACGCGTACGCAAGGTGATCACGCAGGCGGCAGGGCTGGTGGCCGCCTGTAAGGCGTTGCGTATGATATTCAGTACAGCCTGGATCATCTGGATACGATCGGCGGGAATTTCGGGCAGGCTGGGATCATAGTCGCGTATGAAGGTAACGCTGTTGCCCGTCTCAGCCAGAGTGAGGTTGCGAACATGCTCCAGGACTTCATGGATATTAAGGGGTTTGAGCTCGAGTTGCTGGTGGGGCCCCAGCAGTCGATCGACCAGGTCTCGCAAGCGATCGGCCTCGCGGATAATGACCCGGGTATATTCCGCCAGTTCCTCGTTTGGTAGCTCTCGCGCCAATAATTGTGCCGCACCACGAACGCCGCCCAGGGGATTCTTGATCTCATGTGCCAGCCCTCGAATAACCGCTCGGGTGGTTTCCTGGGCGTGTAACATGCCCTCCTCCCGGCTGATCTTGAGCAGGCGGTCCACCGGCTGTAACTCAACCAGCAAACGACAGTCAGAGTGATTTCCCACTGGTGTGATGATCAGGTCGCAGTGGATTTCCTGCCCGGTGGACAGTGTCAGTGGCATACCGCGCCGGGTCAGGGGGGTATTGCTGCGGAGTACCAGCTGCAGGTCCTCCAGCCACTGCGCGGAGTCCAGCACCAGCTGGCCCGCGTGTACGCCCAGGCAGCGCGCCGCGGATGTTTTCAGCAGGGCCTCGCCAGAGGCATTCAGGCTGGTGACGCACAGCCTTGCATCCAGAGCGAGAACGCCCGTACTTATATTGTCCAGAATGTCCTGGTCTTGTTCCATTGCCGCCCCAAATTTGATCACATACTCGCCACAGGCATGTAGGATTAGCAAAAATAGAGCCAAAATCTGCCTTGAGGCGATATAAAGCAGCTAAAACACCATTAACTGGCTTGGAGCGTGCGTGAGCGCTTACTTCAATCTTGAAGAACGGATACACCTGATACTATAGGCCGTGTTAAGGAGCGAGATTAAAGATCCTGCCTCTCAGTGCGCACCATAATGGTGCATTGCTGGGGTGGGGGTGTCCAGTGGAATTACTTGCGGTTTTTGAAGTTGGTTGAGGGGCGTAGCACGTAGACCCGGACAGTTTCCGACTCCGCCACCGGGTCGTTCCGGTTGCTGACGACCGCGACCTTCAGGTCGTGGGCTCCGCGGAAAACGTTGGTGAGAGTCCAGTTGTTGCTGGACTGGGGGCTACCGGAGGGTGAGCCATCCACATAGAGTTGCAGCAGTGCGCCCTGGCTGAGCGCAGGTTCGACTGAGGCGCTGATGGAGAAGTTGCCGGGGCCCATGGGTATGGTGGTTTCATTGGCGGGGGAGGCAATGCTGACGCTGTATTGCGCGCCTTCTTCCTCGTCTGCTGAATCGGTACTTGAGGCAGCGGGTGCAACCATGTCAGGGGCCGGGGTGCTGTTTGTCTCTTGCAACTTGACCTGTTCCGAGGGCCCGCTTGTCGGCGGCGTGTCGGAATAGCTGACATTGCCCTGATCATCGGTGGACTTGTAGATCTGGGCCGTACCCAGCAATGGCAGCAGTAGCAGTGTTGCCAGTAGCAGTGTTCTCATCATTTTCACCTAATAACTGACGCGGAAAGGCAACACACTAGCAGAAAACCCGCAGGCGGAAAAAGCTTCATCGCGAAACGGTGGGCGTGCATTAACAATGCGAGCGATATGCCGGTCAAAAAAAAGCCCGCTGGGAGCAGCGGGCTATTGTGAGAATCAGCGATTCTTACATCGAGTAGTACATCTCAAACTCAATCGGATGAGTTGTCATGTTCAGGCGCTGAATCTCGCCTTCCTTCAGCTCGATATAGGCGTTGATCATGTCATCTGAGAAGACACCACCGGCTGTAAGGAAGCTGCGGTCCTCATCGAGGGCGGCAAGCGACATTTCCAGGCTGGAAGAAACCGTGGGAATCAGTTTGCCCTCTTCCGGCGGCAGGTCGTACAAGTCCTTGTCGGCGGGCTCGCCGGGGTGGATCTTGTTCTGGATGCCATCCAGGCCAGCCATCATCATGGCAGCAAAGGCCAGATAGGGGTTGGCCATAGGGTCCGGGAAGCGAGCCTCGATGCGTTTGCCACGAGCGCTGGGCTCGTAGGGAATACGGATGGACGCTGAGCGGTTGCGAGCCGAGTAGGCCAGCATTACAGGTGCTTCAAAGCCAGGCACCAGACGCTTGTAGGAGTTGGTGGACGGGTTGGTGAAAGCGTTCAAGGCACGCGCGTGCTTGATGATGCCGCCGATATAAAACAGAGCATCATCAGAGAGGCCAGCATAGCCGTCGCCTGCGAAAACATTCTTGCCGTCTTTGGCGATGGATTGGTGAACATGCATACCCGAGCCGTTATCTCCAACCACCGGCTTGGGCATGAAAGTAGCCGTTTTGCCGTAGGCGTGCGCCACATTGTGCACGCAGTACTTGAGGATCTGTACTTCGTCCGCCTTCTTCACCAGGGTGCTGAACCTGACGCCGATTTCGCACTGACCCGCTGTGGCTACCTCGTGATGGTGAACCTCAATATCCAGTCCCATCTGTTCCATCGCGGTACACATGGCGGCGCGGATATCGTGCAGGGAATCAACAGGAGGCACAGGGAAGTACCCGCCTTTCACACCTGGCCGGTGGCCGGTGTTGCCCTCGTCGTACGCCAGGCCGGAAGACCAGGCCGCTTCCTCGGCGTTGATCTTGTAGCTGGCACCGCTCATGTCCACCTGCCACTTCACATCGTCAAAAATGAAGAACTCGGGCTCCGGGCCAAAATAGGCGGTGTCACCGATACCGGTTGTTTTCAGGTAGTCCTCGGCGCGCTGGGCCACAGAGCGGGGGTCGCGGTCATAGCCCTGCATGGTTGTGGGTTCAACCACATTGCAGCGCAGAATTATGGTGGCGTCATCGGTGAACGGGTCCAGAATGGACGTGGAGTCGTCAGGCATCAGGACCATGTCGGAATCGTTAATGCCTTTCCAGCCCGAGATGGAGGAACCGTCGAACATTTTGCCGCCTTCGAAGAAGTCTTCACTAACTTCTTTTGACGGTATCGTGACGTGCTGTTCCTTGCCGCGGGTATCGGTGAAGCGCAGGTCTACCCAGCGTACTTCGTTCTCTTTAATCAGGTTCAGAGTGTTCTCTGACATCTCAATTCCTCCATGGGGTGGTATTCGGGCCAGTCTTGCCGGCCTGCGTTGCTTGGTGCTGGTTACTGCAGGATCGGAGTAACCACGTATTCCTGGCGCTTCAGTAACAGCAAGAGCTGTGCCAAAATGATGCTTTGTCTAAGCCCTTGATTTTATTTGCTTTCCTGTCTAGAAAAGTTGCGGCTGATTTAGTCCCGCACCAATATAGTGCATTTACGCACCTCTTTGGTGCGCCGCGCCCCGGTATATGAGGTTTGTCGGCGTGAACTGCACAATTCCCGTCCTGAGCCCGTATACTACGCGCCGGACCGGCCGCGACGTTATCGCCCCTATGAAATTCGTTGTCAAGTACTTCTCAGAAATCGCTATCAAGAGCAAGCCTGTGCGGCGCCGATTCGTCGCGCAACTTGCGAGAAACCTGCTCGCGGTGCTACGCGAGATTGATCCGGACATAAAATTGCACCGGCACTGGGACAAGCTCAGACTGGAAACCACACTGGTGGACGAGCGGAAGCTTGCCCGCATGGTGGAGGCAATGCGGCATGTCTCGGGTATTACCTACATACTGGAGGTGCGTGAGTACCCGCTGCCTGCGCTGGAGGAGATTGTTGAGCAGGTGTTGCCCGTGTACGCGGCGCAGCTGGAAGGGCGTTCCTTTGCTGTGCGCTGCAAGCGCACCGGCAGCCACGACTTCACTTCTATTGATGTGGAGCGCGAGGTTGGCGGCGCGCTGTTGGCCCGCAGCGGCGCTGCCCGTGTGCGCCTGAAGAAGCCCGAAGTGACCGTGGATCTGGAAATCAGCAAGAACACCCTGTTTGTTATCGCACACCGCCATCGCGGGTTGGGGGGCTACCCTGTCGGCAGCCTGGACCCGGTATTGTCGCTGATTTCCGGCGGCTTTGACTCGCCGGTGGCCAGTTACCTCACGATGCGGCGCGGTATGCGCACCCATTTTCTGTTTTTCAATCTCGGCGGTCGCGACCACGAAATCGGTGTTAAGGAGGTCGCGCTTTACCTGTGGCAAAAATATGGCTGCAACCAGCGCGTGTTGTTTATCAGTGTGCCTTTCGACGAGGTTGTGGCTGAATTGCTGGGAAAAATCGAGGACAGCCAGATGGGGGTTATCCTGAAGCGCATGATGCTGCGTGTAGCGGACCGTCTGGCAGAAGACCTGGAGATCGATGCGCTGGTAACCGGTGAATGTGTCGCGCAGGTGAGCAGTCAGACCCTGCGCAATCTTGCGGTAATCGACCAGGTAACGGAGCGTCTGGTACTGCGACCTCTAATTGCCACTGACAAAGAGGACATTGTGCGCATGGCGGCGACCATCGGCACCGAGGAATTCGCTGCGAGCATGCCGGAGTACTGCGGCATCATCTCGGTTAACCCCACAACCCGGGCCAAACTGGGGCGGGTGCAGGCTCACGAGAAGAACTTCGATATGGCGATCCTCGACCGGGCGATTGCCGGGGCGCGTCAGAGCCGTATCGACCGGTTGGCTGAGGAGGATTTGTCGCGCGTGGAGGTCGAGGTACTTACCGTGCCGCTGGCCGGTAGTACTGTAATCGATATAAGGCACCCGGAAGAGACAGAGCTCAGTCCTCTGGAGCTGCCGGTGCCGGTTTTGCACATTCCCTTCTATCAATTGCACGCCAGGGCGGGCGAGCTGACGGCTGGCAGCTATATGCTCTATTGCGGCAAGGGCGTCATGAGCCGCCTGCACGCCAGCCACTTACTGGAAAATGCAGATCTGGACGTAAAAGTCTACGCGCCATAATTGCCCTGTCCCTGGCGATCAGCAATAGTGTATAATCCGCGCCCTTTTTATGTGCAGGATGTACGGTACATCGCGAGAGGCAGAACGCCTGTAGTGATGTTCTCCTGTCGGAGAGCTGGCCGTAATCAGAATCGGGCCCCGGTGCCCTGAGGTAATCCCCTTGATCGATAAGCTTCGCAATATTGCCATTATTGCTCACGTAGACCATGGCAAGACAACCCTGGTTGACTGCCTGTTACAGCAGTCTGGCACGCTGGATAGACGTTCAGAGGGTTCTGAGCGGATCATGGATTCCAATGATCAGGAGCGCGAGCGCGGCATTACCATCCTTGCCAAGAACACCGCGCTGCGGTGGAACGACTACCGCATCAATATTGTGGACACGCCCGGGCACGCTGACTTTGGCGGAGAAGTAGAGCGGGTACTGTCCATGGTCGACTCGGTACTGTTGCTGGTGGACGCGGTGGACGGCCCCATGCCCCAGACCCGTTTTGTCACCTCCAAGGCGTTTGAGCAGGGCCTGAATCCGATTGTGGTGATCAACAAGGTCGACCGCCCCGGTGCGCGTCCCGACTGGGTCGTAGACCAGGTTTTCGACCTGTTTGACCGTCTGGGTGCCACTGAGGCACAGCTGGATTTCCCCGTTATATTTGCCTCGGCCATCCAGGGCATCTCCGGGCTCGATCATGAGGATATGGCGACAGATATGCAGCCCCTTTTCGAGACCATTGTCGACAAGGTCCCGGCACCTGCGGTGAATTCAGACGGGCCACTGCAAATGCAGATTTCCGCGCTGGACTACAGCAGCTATGTGGGTGTCATCGGCATCGGTCGCATCACCCGTGGCAAACTTGCGCCCAATACCCAGGTCGCGGTGGTAGATCCCGAGGGCGGCACTCGCAAGGGTCGCGTATTGCAGCTTATGGGCTATCACGGGCTGGACAGGCTGGATATTGAGTCCGCCGAGGCAGGCGACATTGTCTGTATCACCGGTATCGAGGGTTTGAATATTTCTGACACCCTGTGTGATCCGGACAAAATAGAACCGATGCCGCCGCTATCGGTAGACGAGCCCACGGTGAGCATGACCTTTCAGGTCAATAATTCACCTTTTGCGGGCAAGGAAGGCAAGTACGTTACCTCCCGCAATATCAAGGAGCGGCTGGAGCGGGAACTGATCCACAACGTGGCGCTGAGGGTGGAGCCGGGCGACAGTCCGGACAAGTTCAAGGTGTCCGGTCGCGGTGAGTTACATTTGTCGGTACTGATCGAAAACATGCGCCGTGAGGGCTTCGAGCTTGGCGTGTCCAGGCCTGAAGTGATCCAGAAGGAAGTGGATGGCAAGATGCACGAGCCCTACGAGCAGCTGGTTATTGACTGTGAAGAGCAGCACCAGGGCGCGGTAATGGAAGAACTGGGCCTGCGCCGGGCAGAGCTGGAAAATATGGTGCCCGACGGCAAGGGCAGGGTCAGGTTGGAGTTTATTGTACCGGCCCGGGGTCTGATCGGTTTCCGCTCCATGTTTCTCACCATGACCTCCGGTGGAGGTATTCTGACCCACGTATTCGATCACTACGGCCCGGTTAAGAATGCTGAAATTGCGAGCCGCATGAATGGCGTGCTGGTATCCATGGTCAAGGGCAAGACGCTGGGTTTTTCCCTGTTTAACCTGCAGGACAGGGGTCGTCTGTTTATTCACCCCAACGTGGAAGTGTATGAGGGCCAGATCATCGGCCTGCACAGCCGCAGCAATGACCTGACGGTGAACCCCACCAAGGGTAAGCAGCTCACCAACGTTCGTGCCTCCGGCACCGACGAGGCCCTCACGTTGACGCCACCTGTGCTCCACACATTGGAACAGGCGTTGGAGTTCGTCGAAGAAGACGAGTTGGTAGAGGTCACGCCCGTGAGTATTCGACTGCGCAAGAAATTGCTGCTGGAGCATGAGCGCCGCCGCGCCGATCGCAGCTAGATATTGGTGAAAGGCCTGCTGCAACGGGTTTCCAGCGCCAGTGTGCGGGTGGGCGATGAGGTGGTCGGTGAGATAGGCGTTGGCCTGCTGGTATTTCTCGGGCTGGACAAGGGAGATGACCAGGCTACGGCGAACCGCCTGCTGGACAAGCTCCTCGCCTATCGGGTTTTTGCTGACCAAACAGGGCGCATGAACCACAGCGTGGCTGACATCCAGGGGGGCGTATTGCTGGTATCCCAGTTCACCCTGTCTGCGGACACCGGCAGGGGCTTGCGGCCAAGCTTCTCCAGTGCGCTGCCACCGGCCGAAGCCGAGCCGCTGTACAACTATGTGTTGAATGAGCTGCGCGGGCGTCACACTTCTGTTGCTGCGGGTCGATTCGGCGCCGACATGCAGGTCAGCCTGACCAACGATGGGCCGGTAACCTTCCTGCTTGAGTGTGCTGCCGCCTGAGTCAGCCGGGGCGCGCGTATACCATCTGAATGTGTGCTATGCCGTCTTCGTCAAACACATCGCCTGCTGATACAAAGCCCAGGTCGGCATAAAACGCCTCCAGGTAAGCCTGGGCATTTATCCTGATGCCGTGGTCCTGCCAGCGCAGCAGGTTGTGGTCGATGCCGCGTGTTACCAGTTCTTTTCCCAGCTTCCGGCCCCGCGCCTGCGGGCTGACGACGATCCGGCCAATAGCGCTTTCCACAAAGTGTGTTCCCGGTGCCAGGCAGCGCTGGTAAGCCAGTAGCTCACCCTCCTGCCAGCAGAGCATGTGTACTGCACCCTGGTCGAGGTTGTCGATATCCTGATAGCGGCAGTCTTGTTCCACTACGAATACGTCCTGCCTAAGCTGCAACACGGCGTAGAGTGCCGCGCCGTTCAGTCCGGCAAATTCAGTTGTCTGCCACTGGTAATTCATTGTTGCGGGGCCCTCATATGTGGATTGGCGCTTTTCTCACACCGCAGGGCTAACGCGGATAGTTTTAACAGGCCCTAATTGTTACTATAGGCTGCAAGCAGCGGCGGGAAAAGGTGTACACTCACTCGCGACCGTTGCAATAACAGGGGTGCAATCCACCGGGTGCGCAGACCGCAACCGGGATATATCGGACAGGGGTTTACCGATGTTGGCCGATACTGAACTCACGCAGGATTTTACCTTACTCACCCAGCAGTACGGCGAGCTGATCGAAGCGCTGTTGGGTGTAGTGGGCATGCCGGGCTTGCCGCTGGAAGTGGCGCCAGCCAGCGACGGGCATTTCCGTGGTTACGACGGCAACCAGTTTTACGTGGTACGGCGTGGGACAATCAGCGCGCATTATCAGGGTAAGATCGTCTATACCCTCGAAGAAGGTGAAATATTACTACCCGACATAGCCGGTAGCACCGAAGCCGACAGTTCTGTTTATTACCGCAGCGCCGCCGGCGCAAGACTGGACTGCTACCCGGCCCTGGAGTTTTTGCGCCGGGTCTTCAGTGAGCCTGCGGCAATGCGTCTGTGGAGCCGAGTGTTGGTGACCTACAGTGGGCTTATGTTGCGCATTACGGCGGCCAGCGTGCCTGATGAGGCGCCGGCCACCCCGGGTTTTGAGGATTATGCAGCCGGTGAAGATATTATTCTTCAGGGCGAAAAAGCCGATTATGTATTTACCATGTCCAGTGGCGTTGCAGAAGTGCTGGTGGACGATGTGACCGTTGGGCGCATAGGCGAGGGTGAGATTTTTGGCGCCATGGCGGCACTTACCCACGCTGACCGCAGTGCGACAGTGCGTGCCAAAACTGCCTGCTCGGTGGTGAAAGTTCCCAAGGAACAGTTTACCGAGCTTATCAAGAGCAACCCCGCGACCATTCACAGCCTGTTGGTCGATATGGCGAATTCAATCGTCAATCTCAACGAGCAGTTGGTGGGCCTTCGCGGCAGTTATGGTGTGAATTAAACGCCAGTACCCGCCGGCATCGCCGCCGGGCCAGCAACAGATTTTTACCTATCCCAGCTTAACTAGACAAAGACAGGCCAGTAGTAATGTCTGACATTATTGAGATTGATAACGACGGCATCGAACAGGTGTCGCTGAAGCAGTATGCCGAGAAGGCTTACCTGGATTACTCCATGTACGTCATTCTGGACCGCGCCTTACCGCACGTAGGCGATGGCCTGAAACCGGTGCAGCGGCGCATCGTGTACGCCATGAGCGAGCTGGGGCTTAAGGCCACGGCCAAATTCAAGAAATCGGCGCGTACTGTGGGCGACGTGATTGGTAAATTCCACCCCCACGGTGACAGTGCGGCCTACGAGGCCATGGTACTGATGGCGCAAAATTTCAGTTACCGCTACCCGCTGGTGGATGGGCAGGGGAACTGGGGCTCACCGGACGATCCTAAATCCTTTGCCGCCATGCGCTATACGGAATCGCGCCTGACTGCCTACGCCGATGTGCTACTGGCGGAGTTGGGCCAGGGTACCGTGGACTGGTCGCCCAACTTCGACGGTACCCTGGAGGAGCCTCGGGTACTGCCGGCCCAGGTGCCCAACGTTCTGCTCAATGGCACAACTGGCATAGCCGTGGGCATGGCCACCGATGTGCCGCCGCACAATTTGCGGGAAGTGGTGTCGGCAACAATACGGTTGCTGGATGCACCGAAATCGACTGTGGCAGAACTTTGCGAACATGTACTGGCCCCGGATTTCCCCACGGAGGCAGAAATTATCACGCCCAGGGAAGATATTCTGGCCATGTACGAAACCGGGCGCGGGGCCTTGCGCATGCGCGCGGTGTGGGAGCGAGAGGGCGCTGACCTGGTCATTACCGCGCTGCCCCACCAGGTGTCGGGGTCGCGGGTGCTGGAACAGATCGCTGCCCAGATGCAGGCGAAAAAATTGCCGATGGTCGCTGACCTGCGCGATGAGTCCGACCACGAGAACCCCACACGTCTGGTCATCATGCCGCGCTCCAACCGAGTCGACTTCGATGGCTTGATGATCCACTTATGTGCCACCACCGATCTTGAACGCAGTTACCGTATCAATCTGAACATGATCGGCATCGATGGTCGTCCCGGGGTGAAAGGCCTGGTTCGCATACTGCGCGAGTGGCTCACATTTCGCACGGATACTGTTCGCCGTCGCCTCGAATATCGCCTGGAGCGAGTGCTGAAGCGGCTGCATATCCTGGAAGGCTACCTGACCGCTTTTCTCAATATCGATGAAGTGATCCATATCATTCGCACCGAGGACAAGCCCAAGCCAGCGCTAATGGCACGTTTTGAGCTGAGTGATACACAGGCCGAAGCCGTACTGGATTTGAAACTGCGCAATCTTGCCAAATTGGAAGAGATGAGTATTCGCGGTGAACAGGATGAATTGGCTATCGAGCGCGATGAGCTGCAGAAGATACTGGGCAGTGCCGCCCGCCTGAAGACACTGATCAAGAAAGAACTGGTAGCGGTGGCGGAAAAGTTTGGCGATGCACGCCGCTCGCCGCTGGTGGCGCGGGAGGAGGCGAAAGCGTTCAGTGAGCTGGAATTGGTGAGCGCTGACCCGGTGACGGTGGTTATGTCGGAAAAGGGCTGGATTCGCGGCGCCAAGGGTCACGATATCGATCCGACCAGCCTCAGCTATAAATCCGGTGACGCCTTCAAAATGGCGGTGCGTGGGCGCACTAACCAGCCGGTGGTAATACTCGATTCCACCGGCCGCGCCTATACGGTGGCCACTCACAATCTGCCATCGGCAAGAGGCCAGGGCGAGCCTGTCACGGGGCGCATTAACCCCCCGTCAGGTGCCAGTTTTGAGGGCATGATGATGGGTACCGAAGACCAGCTGTACCTGCTGGCCAGCGATGCCGGCTACGGATTTGTTGCAAAGCTGGCTGATCTACAAACCAAGAATCGTGCCGGCAAAGCGGCGATCAGCCTGCCCAAAGGCGGGCAGGTCTTGCAGCCTTCTGCGATTCACGCCGTGGAGGGTTCCTGGGTAGTTGCGGTGACGAACGAGGGCCGACTGCTGGTATTCCCGCTGGCAGATCTGCCGCAGCTGGCCCGGGGCAAGGGCAACAAGATTATCGGTATTCCCTCGGCCAGAATACAGAGTCGCGAGGAGTTTGTGGTTGCTGTGCAAGTCATCAGCGAACAGGACAGCCTGTTGGTGTACGCTGGCAAGCGGCATATCAAATTGAAGTTTAGCGAGTTGGAGCACTATCGGGGGGAGCGAGGTCGCCGTGGCAACAAGCTGCCCAGGGGCTTCCAGAAAGTGGACTCTATAAGTATCGAGGGCTGATCGGGCCTCAGCCCCGTGACGGGTCCGTCAGTCGCTTGAGAATCAGGCGCAACTGGCGCTCGAGTAAATCCTGGTAGGGGTCAGCGAACTCCTCCAGCACCGCGAAGTCCATCACTTCGGTGGCAGCGTGTTGCAGCCGTGATGCCACGTCAGCATCCTCGCAAACCACCGGTGACAACATCACCCGTGGCGGTCGGTTGGCGCAAAGAGTTTCCAGTTCGTCCAGCGTGTGCTGGATATACAGCCCGGGATAAATGTCTGCCCTGTCGCCCGCACCCAGTTCACTCTGGGAAATAGCCATCGCCATGGCCACGCTGCGGCGTATCTTTTTCTCCAGCTCGCGGCTCGCAGCCTGTATCAGCCAGGCGCAGGAGGCTGCCCTGAATGCGGCACTGCCAGCGCTGTTGTGCCCGCTGAAATAGATAGCGAGGCCGAACTGGCGGGCAACCTGGAGGTCGCCGGCGTAGAAATCAGCTGCCGCCAGTACCAGATGATGCAGTCTGTCGGTATAGCGGTGCAGCGCCTGCTCGTCCAGTGTGTCAATGTAGTCCGCGAGGCTGGTCAGGTGCAGGTACAGTACTGCGGTGGTGCGATAATTTTCTTCCCTGGGATTGGTTTCGCTGCGCGTGCGCAATAAATCCATCGGCAGCGCGGCAATGTTTTCCTCCAGTAAGGCGACTTCGTTGTGGGGTCTGGGCCCCTCTGCCTGATCATCCAGCCCGATGGCACCGGCCATAGCCGCCAGACGATTTGCCAGGCGCTGCCCAAAATGCCGTGTGGTGATATATACGGTCAGGCTGAGCAGAACTGCCAGCCCCAGCAGGCTTAGCACGAATTGTAATCGCGCAGCGCCAGCAGCGTCGGTACTGATGGTGATGACCACCAGTCCGGCGATGTCCGATTCCACCTGCACCGGCGCCTGGTACTGCTGCAGATTCTGGCCCACAGCATCGCCCGCCTGTCCAAGAGCCTTGCCCTCTACATCGAATATGGCCACCTCCTCTGCAGAAGAGGTTTCCACAAACAGGTTGAGGGAAGCCGACGCGCTGAGTAAGTCTCCCGTCTCCAGGGCTGCGCTGATACGTGTGGCTATTTGTCGAGCCAGCGCTGACCCGTATTCTTCCTGCTGCTGCAGCTGCATATGCCGGGTGGAAATGGCCGCCAGTGTGACCAGTGCCAGGCTGACCAGCAGACACAGTCCCGCGCTGACTAATGCCAGTTGTTGACCAAGGCCGCTGTTTTCCAGGGGGTTCTTCAAGTGGGTTAGCCGTATTGAGACGGGCGCCAGTATAAACCACAGTTGTTGCCGTGCCAGACTTTTTGCGGCGAGAGCATGCTCACGGGTGCTAGGTGGCGGGCTTTCTGGCTTCACTTCCCAGCAGTTGTCGCCAGCGGGTAGAATAGCCGCGTTGCCACTACCCAGAGATTGTATCGTTGAATGACATACTGCTGATCAGTATTTCCGGTGAGGACCAGCCGGGCCTCACGGCCGGGATTACCGCCATTCTGGCCGGGCATTCCGTCAACGTTCTGGATATTGGCCAGGCCGTGATCCACGCCACGCTGTCCATGGGTGTGCTGGTGGAAGTGCCGGTGGACTGCGATTCTGCAGCCATGTGTGCCGAGGTAACGGGCTACGCTGAACGCCACGGAATGCAGGTTCGCATTACCTCGGAATCCAGGGAAAGCTACCACCTGTGGGTGCAGGCCCATGGCCGTGCGCGCTACATTATTACGCTGTTGGCTCGCAAGATTACGGCGGACCAGCTGGCGCGGGTGACGGCTGTGGTTTCGCAGCACGGCCTTAACATTGACAGTATCAGTCGCTTGTCGGGCCGAATCCCGCTGGGCGAGTTACCCGCTCTCAGTAAGGCCTGTGTGGAGTTTTCCGTGCGTGGACCACTGCAGGACTCCAGCCTGTTCAGACGCGACCTGCTGGAGGTTGCCGGTGCGCTGGATGTCGACCTGGCCTTTCAACAGGACACTATGTACCGCCGCAATCGTCGTCTGGTGGTGTTCGACATGGATTCCACGCTGATAGAGGCGGAGGTGATCGATGAGCTGGCGCGTGTGGCGGGTGTTGGCGAGCAGGTCAGCGCTATTACCGAACGCGCCATGCGTGGCGAGATCGACTTCAGCGAGAGTTTTCGCACCCGGGTTGCTTTATTGAAAGGGCTTAATGAAAAGGCGCTGGCGCAGGTGGCGAGCGAGTTGAAGGTCACCGAGGGCGCTGAACACCTGCTGGCGACATTGCACACGCTGGGATACAAGACGGCGATTGTTTCCGGGGGCTTTACCTATTTCGCACGCTATTTACAGGCGCGTCTGGGCATAGACTATATCCACGCCAATGAGCTGGATATTGCCGACGGGGCGGTTACTGGTGAAGTAGTGGGCACCATAGTGGACGGCGCCCGCAAAGCCGAGTTATTGCGCCAATTGGCGGCGGAACAGAACATTGATCTGCAGCAGGTGATTGCGGTGGGTGATGGTGCGAATGACTTGCCCATGTTGAGTATCGCGGGACTGGGTATTGCCTTCAGGGCAAAACCGCTGGTGCAGCAGTCTGCCGAACAATCCATATCAACCCTGGGTCTCGATGCGATTTTGTATCTACTGGGCTTATCGGACCGTTACCAGAACCACGCGGCGGCGGCCCGCTAAAGCGGCGGGCACAACATTTTTTAGCTTCAGATATTGGTCCACAGGGAGTCGAAGCGGGAGTCGCGGGGGCGGCTCTTGTCCTCAGCCAGTACTTCATCCAATTGCTTTATATGCCGAAACTCAAATTGTGCGAAGGCACCGGTTACGGCTACCTGCCGCAGCAGCTGGATGAAATACTCCTCGTCGTGTCGCGCCAGTACGATTTTTTGTCGTTCCCGAAAGCCTGCCCTCGGTGTAATCAGTGTGGGAGGCTGCCCCACCAGTTTGATTTCGGGCAGCAGCATTACCCGAATGGGTTCAGCATCTTCGCCTTTCTTATGCGGTTGCATGCGGGCGCCGTAGGGTTTGGCCTCCGGGCTCAGCAGCTCCAGCCCCAGTAGGGTTTTGTCACTATCAACCTGGCTCACCCAGCGTATGGCAGCAATCGCCCAGCGTGGGTTTTCCTCTTCCCGCACGCAAACGAGGTCGCCGGTTTTGATATCGGCTGGCAATTCCGCTGTCCACTCCAGGCAGTAGCCACCCGGACTGGCGTCGATCATCATTATCCGATGTGCTGCATAGCGCTGCGCGTCGGACAAATTGTCGCCATTCTCACCTGCCAGTGCCGCCAGGGTTTGCTGGTCTACCGCGACCTCATGCGACATTTTTTCGTCGCGTGACGTGTAGGAATCCCCGCTGAAATCCTCTTGCGGGTTGGCCTGTTGCCAGAGATCGCCCTTGTTCGGCAGTTTCAGGAAGGGGTTTCCGCTCGGCCTTTGTGCTGAGGGGGAAATATACTGCGAGCCAAACACGACTTGTTCGAAATTTTTCTCACCCGCCATGTAGAAATGACAGGCACTGAAACCAACCGCGACCCACATGGCCCTGGAGGCTTGCCTGCGAGTGAAATTGCGCATGCTCATCTTGCTGAAGGACGTCACTAAATGCTCCAGCAGAATCGGTCCGATCACTGTGTCCTTGTCAAATACGATACTTTGTCTGCTGTCGTCAGTAAGCAGTTTCTGTAAGTGTTGTTCCAGCGAGTCCGTATCGATATAGCGGGCTCTGGGGCCGGGAGATTTATGATAGAGCTGGCTGTACAGAGGCGGGCGATCGCTGTCCAGGTCGACCAGAAACAAGCCGTGCTCCCTGGGTTGTTGCTCAACTTTTATTAGTGCGCCCCACTCCTGCAACCCACGGTAGATGGCGGCGAGATCATTTTGTCGCAGCTGGTTTGGTTTGCAGCAGCCCAGTATGAGTGCCTGCATATACGCGGTGGTAATCGTGCCACTGCCGTACAGATCGTCTTCGACTGTCAGTTGGGTGAGCCGTTGACCCTCTGCGAGAGCGTAGAGCTGGTGCAGAGCAAGCCAGCCATACAATGCAACTGGCCGGTAGAGTTGGAAGGTCTGCAAAATCCGGGCACCTGCAAAGCGGGTTGCCCGGTGAATCGATTCACACACCAGGCGCGCGGGATTCACCTCGCGAATGCTGTCCCGGCGCTGGATGGCATGCACCGCGGCAATGGTGTATGCCGTGCCCGCTGCAGTGAGGAGCTCATCGGCCAGTTCCGCCATGTAGCGGGGCTCGGTCGGCATGATCAGGGGTTGTTTGAGAAAACGCCTGGACAGGTTGGCGGTGGCGATCAGCAGAGGTCGACGCAATTCTTCCAGGATGTTGTAGCGCAGCTCGGGGGCCAGCTCTACACGATTGAGCTCCACCAGTACTGCCGCCAGCTGCTGTGCCACCTGGCTGGAGCTTGTAACGGGAAGTGCAAGCACCCAGTTGCGCGCACCCGCAGCCGACAGGGGGAAGGCATCGAAATCCTGTAGATCCTGTCGTGGTAATCGTAGCTTTACCGGTGGATCGATGCTCATTCGCTAGGGGTCCTTTCGCATGATCAGGTCTAGTGGAACCATCATGCCTGCAGTATCTTATAAAACTGCAATGCCCGCCAATGTCAAAATGCCCTATCTGCCATTGGTCCGCTGCCTGAGTTATCATTGGCGGCTTTTCATACAGACACGAGATCACCATGGCTAATTACTCCACCAACGACTTCCGTTCCGGCCTGAAGGTTATCCTGGATGGCGAGCCTTGTAGCATCCTGGACAATGAATTTGTTAAACCGGGAAAAGGGCAGGCTTTTAACCGCGTGAAGTTGCGCAACCTCAATACAGGCAGGGTATGGGAGCGTACCTTTCGCTCTGGCGAAACGCTGGAGGGGGCCGATGTTATCGATCTCACCATGGAGTACCTCTATACCGATGGCGAGTTCTGGTATTTTATGGAGCCGGATACGTTTGAGCAGCATCGGGCCGATGAAAAGGCGGTCGCCGACGCGCTCAACTGGCTGAAAGAGCAGGAACGCTTTGAAGTTACTCTCTATAACGGAGCCCCTCTTATCGTTACGCCCCCGAATTTTGTCGAGCTGGAAATCGTCGAGACCGATCCCGGGCTCAAAGGCGACACTGCACAGGGCGGCAGCAAGCCGGCAACACTGAGTACCGGGGCTGTGGTGAAAGTGCCCTTGTTTATCAACCAGGGCGAAGTGATTCGGGTTGATACACGCAGCGGCGAATACCAGAACCGCGTCAGTAAATCCTGAGTTCCGCCGTGGGCTGGCAACCGTCCGCGAAGCTGGACACACTGCGGGCGCGTGCAAGGTTGCTGGGCCGGATACGCAGTTTTTTTGCCAGCCGAGAGATTCTCGAGGTAGAGACGCCACTGCTGTGCAACACGGGCGTTACCGACCCTGCTCTGGAGCCGCTGACCGTTGAACGCGGCTCATCCATTGCAGAGCCGCGTTTTTTACAGACCTCGCCGGAATATGCCATGAAGCGCCTGTTGGCCAGTCATGGCCAGCCAATTTTCCAACTGGCGAAAGCGTTTCGCGACGGTGAGGCCGGTGCCAGGCACAATCCTGAATTCACGATACTGGAATGGTACAGGCCGGGCTTCGATCATCATGAGCTGATGGCCGAGGTGGCTGAGCTGGTGCGTTATTGCATCGGCGGGCGAGAATTGCACACTTACAGCTACCGTCAGCTGTTTCGTGAGCTGCTGTCTGTGGATCCATTTACCGCCACCGTTGCCGAATTACAGGCCCTCGCCAGCTCGCGTATTGATACTGGTGCTCTAACCGGTGATAAGGATCTTTGGCTGGACCTGCTGATGAGCCATGTTGTTGAACCACAACTGGCCACCAGAGGTATGTGCTTTGTCCATGACTACCCGGCATCACAGGCAGCGCTAGCGCAGATTTCAGAAGTGGATGGCGTGCAGGTGGGGCACCGCTTTGAGTTGTATGTCGACGGCCTGGAGCTGGCCAATGGCTACCGCGAGCTTACCGACCCCGCTGAGCAACGGTTGCGATTTGAACGCGACAATCTCCAGCGCCGAGACCGGGGCCTGGCGCCACGGCCACTGGATGAGCGGCTGCTTGCTGCTATGGCACACGGCCTGCCGCAGTGCAGTGGTGTGGCTCTGGGGGTGGACAGGTTATTGATGCTGGCCAGCGGCCACGCAGATATTCGCGATGTGCTGGCCTTTGACTGGGCACGAGCGTAATGCCCAGGGGCAGTGTGCGGCCGTTGGGCAATTATCTCAACGCCGTTCAAGCAAGATTAAAATAGCTCGTCAGTGCATGCAGAATGTTGTCGACGGCCACTGAGGCCAGCACCAGGCCCATTACGCGGCTGACGATACTGGCACCCGCATCGCCTATCACTCGCTGGATGGGATTCGCCATCAAAAAAAGTACCAGGGTAATGACCAATACTGCGAGTACTGCAGCGGCGGTAAAGAACTGTTCAGAGACGGTATAGCGGTGATTGTCGGTAAGCATTACCACCGCGAGCATGGCGCCGGGGGAGGCCAGTGAGGGAACAGCCAGAGGAAAGACGGCCAGGTGGCTGGCATTGCCGCTGATTTGTTTCCTTTCATCATCGATCTTGCTGTCGCCGAAAATCATGGTGAGCGCAAAGAGGAACAGCACAATACCACCGGCAATCTGGAAGGCCTGCAGGTGAATTTGCAGGGCTTCCAGCAGGAACTGCCCGGCGACCAGAAAGAACATCAGGATGGCGGCGGAGATAGCGGTCGCTTTGATGGCAATTGAGCGTTTATCGGTGACGGACAACCCGGCAGTCACGGCGATGAATATGGGAATAGAGCCGATCGGGTCTATAACCACCCACAGTGCAATGAATTCCTTGATGATGATATCCCAGTTCATGGTGCTGTAACCCAGCCGGAAAAACGTTAGATGATTGTGGGTCAGTGCGCTGGTAGTAGCAAGCGGTCAGCGCTCGCCTAGCACTGCTCGCTCAGAATCGCGGGGCCGTAGCCAGCGAGGAACTCCGGGGGCAGGCGGCGCGGCCTGCCACTGCTGATCTCGATACAGACGAAGCGAACGGCAGCGCGCAACAGGGTAACCCGGTCCGTGGGGCGAACTATCTGGAAATGTCGAGTCATGGACAGTTTGCGGTCCCAACTCACTATCCAGGTGGCTGCAACAATCTCGTCTCCTTCGCGGGACGCCTGCAGGTAATCGTACTCGCTGTGAGCGATGGCCATGGCGCGATCCAGTGTCCGGTAGCAATCAAGGTCCAGCCCCAGACTTACCGAATGTGCCCAGGCCACCTGTTCACACCACTTTACATAGACCGTGTTGTTGGTGTGATCCAATCCGTCGATATCCTCCGCTGTCACCTGAGTCTGAAGCGTGTGGGGCTGGGGGTGGTCCCAGATTTGGGGAAGTTCACTCATACGGTGTCTGCCTTAACTATTGGTGGCGCGGTTGGTTTCAGTGCGAATCCGGTGAAGCCGTAGACAATGGCAATTATCGGGCAAAGCAGGTTGAAGAATGCAAAGGGGGCGTATTGCAGTGTGGCAACCCCAAGGGTGGCGGACATATAGGCGCCACAGGTATTCCAGGGGATCAGGGCCGACGTCAGTGTGGCGGAATCCTCCAGTGTGCGGGCCAGATTGAGCCGAGACAGGCCATGGCGTTCATAGGTGTCTGCATACATTCGCCCTGGCAGGGCAATGGCAATGTACTGGTCGGCCGCCAGCGCGTTGGTGCCAATACAGGTGCAAACCGTTGCGGTGATCAGCGAGCCGTCACTCTTCACGCGCCTCAGCGTCCACTGCAGCACGTAGTTGAGAATGCCCGTGCGCTCGAGCACGCCGCCAAAAGCCAGTGCGCAAATGATCAGCCACACGGTGTTAAGCATGCTGCTCATGCCGCCCTTGCTCAGCAGTGCGTCGAGAAACGCGTTGTCGCTGTCGGATGTATAGCCATCGAACAGGCTGATCCAGATACCTTTGACCAGGTCGAAAAAGCCTCCACCTGGTAAGCCCCCGGCCAGCCTGACAACGGCTTCTGGTTGGAACAAAACCGCGAAAACTGCGCCGGCTAGCGCGCTGATAATAATGGCGGGATACGCAGGAAAACGCTTGTAGACCAGAGCCAACATCAGACCCAGGGGTAGCAGCAGGTGAAGGCCGATATTGAATTGCGCCGTTAGGGATTGCTGCAGGGTGCGGATTTCACCCGGGGCTGCTGCGTTGCTACTGCCGATAAGGGCAAAGATCAGCAGCGCCAGCGCGAAAGCCGGAATGGTTGTCCACAGCATGTGGCGAATATGGTCGAACAGGTCAACACCGGTGGCGGCGGCGGCCAGGTTTGTGGTGTCTGACATGGGAGACAATTTATCGCCGAAATAGGCCCCGGAAATAATGGCGCCGGCGGTAATCGTCGGGGATAGCGCAAAACTGCCCGCGATGCCCATCAAGCCGACTCCCAGTGTGCCGGCCACGGTCCAGGAACTGCCGATACTGATGGCTATCACCGCGCAGAGTGCCGCACTGGCGGCATAGAAAATACTGGGATTGATAATTTGTACGCCGTAGTAAATCATCGCTGGTACGGTGCCACAGAGAATCCAGGTGCCAATCAACATGCCCACGGAGAGCAGAATCAATATGGGGCCCAGGCCCAGGGAAATGCCGTGGATCATGCCCTGTTGGCTTTCGCTCCAGCTCACTCCCACTTTGCGGCCAACCAGCGCAGCGACACAGGAGGCCAGCATCAGTGCAACTTGGTTGGCACCGGCCGAGGAGTCGGCGCCAAACAGGTAAACCGAGCAGCCCAGCAGGGCGATCAGGAATATAATCGGCGTAAGTGCCAGGGCCGGTGACAAGTCTGGCTCGGGTTTAGTGTTGTGACTCAAGTCTTTCTGCTCTCGCATATTATGAGCTTTTGGCAGTTCAGAATGCCCTAAAAGCTTCAGACGGTATAGGGCGGGGCGATGAGTGCCAACTCGTCTCGATTGCCCTTCTGGCTTTGTCCCGCCGATGACGTAACATATGCCCGGAATTTCCAGGCCCGTCATGCCAACTCGAGAATTTATGCAGGTGCACCAAAACACCGATCGCCAGGCCTTGTTCTACGGACTTGGTGCTGTGCTTGCCTGGTCCACGGTTGCCACCGCGTTCAAGTTGGCATTGCGGGAAATGGATGTACTGCAACTGGTGGCCTACTCGGTCTGCTTCTCTGCTCTCGCTTTACTGCTTGTCACCTGGCGCCGTGGCCGCTTGCCCCTGTTGTGGGAGTACGCTGTTGCAACACCGGGCTACTTCCTGCTGATGGGGTTGGTCAACCCGGTTATCTATTACACTGTGCTGCTGAACGCCTACGATTTATTGCCGGCCCAGCAGGCGCAGGCGATCAATTATACCTGGGCCATTGCACTCGCACTGCTGGCCGTGCCGGTGCTGGGGCATAAGCTGAAGCGGCGCGATGTGCTGGCGCTGGTATTGGGCTATAGCGGGGTACTGATCATCGCCACCCGCGGACAGGTGCTGGCGCTTGAGTTTGACAGCGTGAAAGGTGTTGGTCTGGCGCTGGCGAGCACGGTCATCTGGGCACTTTACTGGCTGCTATCCACGCGCAACAGACGCGACCCCGTCGCCTGTCTCTGTCTCAACTTCCTGGTGGCGGCGCCGGTTGCACTGGCCCTGTGCGCTGGATTTTCCGAACTGGTATTGCCCGGCTGGAGCGGCATTGCGGCGGCGGCCTATGTGGGCCTGTTTGAAATGGGTGTAACCTTCGCGTTGTGGTCGACGGCGTTGCAGCTGTCCAGTGGTGTGTCGCGGGTCGGCAACCTGATTTTTCTATCGCCGCTGATATCGTTGGTGTTTATCGCTACCATTCTGGGCGAACCCATCCATTATGCCACCCTGGTGGGCCTGGCACTGATCATCCCCGGTGTGCTTCTGCAGCAACGGCAAAAGCCGGCCCCTGCGGTGTAGGTGCAGATTATGGATACCCAGGCTCCTGCCAGCGCGGAACTGCCGCCACATTACTACCGCGACAATTTCCGTACATTATGTGACACCGTTGAGGCGCAGTACGGTGACCTGCTGACAGAGTCGGAGCAGCAGTTTCTGCAGGGCTTTCGTGAACTGCCCTTTGCTGCCCAGTGCCTTTATGTGCGGCTGGTGTCCAGGGTCGGTCCCTGGTTTCGCGAGAGTAAGCTCTCCTATCCGGAACTGGGCGCTATTTCGCCCGCGCTCGACAGTCTGCTCGAGTCCGGCATGGCGGAGATCGCTGAGGCGTTGTATGTCGAAGAGCTGGGTGGCCTTTATACCGTCCCTGAACTGAGGCAGGTTTTTGGTCCACGGCTTGGCGATTCACTGCCCCGCAACAAGTCGCAATTATTGCAGGCGATCGACGCGTTGGCGCTGCAAGATGACGAAATTTCCAGGTTGCTGGAAGCCGTAGATAGCGAGCGCATCATCGCACCTTGTGGTTTGGCCGAGGTGGCGCTGTTCCAGCTGCTTTTTTTTGGTAACCGATATCAGAGCCTGACCGAATTTGTACTCAGCGACCTGGGCCTCGCCCGCTACTACCCCTACCCGTTAGACCGGCAACACCGTCTTTTTCCCCATCGCGAGGCGGTAGACGAATACCTGGTGTGCGCCGAGCTAAGCGATTACTGGTATGAACTTCGCGAGAGCGAGGACGCCTCCGCCCTGCCCCGGTTGGCTGCAGAGCTGTTAAGTCTGGAAATCCGGTATCCGTCAAGCGAGGGTCGATGGCATCGTCTCTGTAATGGTCTGGCCAGGGATCTCGAGCGTTTGGGCGAGCTGAATACCGCAGCGAGTCTGTATGAGTGCAGCTGCCGTCACCCTGCGCGAGAGCGCCGCCTGCGAATCATGGAGCGCCTGGAGGACTGGTCCGCTGCGGTGCGACTTGGTGAGCAGGTGCTTGAGGCGCCCTGGTGTGAAGAGGAACGCGACGCGGCAGAGCGCATATTGCCCAGGGTGCAGCGAAAACTTGGCGCCCCGGCCAGACGGCGGCGCCGGGATAATTTTCCCAGGCTGGATCTCGAACTGATCAGGGAGAAGAAGCCGGTGGAAGTGTTGGCCGCCCGCCAGCTCGAATCGCAGTGGGGGCAGGTGCACTGCGTGGAAAACACCCTGATGAACGCGCTGTTCGGGTTGGCTTTCTGGAAGGAGATATTCGCTCCTGTTCCCGGTGCATTTCACAATCCCTTCCAGGGTGTTCCTGCCGACATGTACAGTCCCGAGTTTCGCGCGCGGCGGCAGCTGGGGCTGGCAGCTCGCATGGCTGAACTGCGGGCGGAGGGTATTGCGCCCTTACTGCAGGACGCCTACAAACGGTACGCGCTTTTTCAATGCCGCTGGGTGGACTGGCGCCGTTTTGATGACGCTCTGTTAAAGGCCGCCACGCGGGTGATTCCCGACACACACCTGTTGGCTGTGTGGGAGCGTATGTTGTTTGACCCGCGAGAAAATCGCCGGGGTTTTCCCGATCTTGTCGCGCTGGGGGAAGAGCCGGGCAGTTATTGTCTGATAGAAGTGAAGGGACCGGGCGATGCCCTGCAGGAAAGCCAGAAACGGTGGCTGCGTTTTTTCGCGCAAAACGATATCCCGGCAACGGTCGCCTGGGTCTCCTGGCAGGAGCCGCTCGATGATTGAACTGGGTGTCAGCGTGGGTGAGCTGGTGGCCTTCTGCCATCGTGCCGGTGATATAGATCATCGCTTTACACCCTCCCCCACCGGTGTGCAGGGGGTGGCGGGACATCAGCGAGTCTATAGGCGCAGGGGTGAAAGCTATCTCAGCGAGTATCCAGTGGAGTACCTGCATGTCCAGGGTGACTTGCAGTTACGGCTGCGCGGACGTGCCGATGGCTACGATCCGGCGGCGGGCATGGTAGAGGAAATCAAGACCTGCCGCATTCGCCCCTCCCTGATCCCGGCCGCTGTGAGCCAAATGCATCTGGCGCAGGCACGCCTTTACGGGGCGATTATCGCTATCGACCAGAACCTGCCCACACTGGAAGTGCGGTTGACCTGGTTTAACATCGACAGCGGCGAGGAAACGGCCCTGTCCCAGACGTATTCGCGGCGGGAGTTGGAAGCGTTTCTTGCCAGGTCACTGGCGCTATTTTCCGCGTGGATGGAAGCGCTCGCTGAGTTGCGCAAACAGCGTGATCTGGGCCTGCGAGGTCTCACATTTCCCCACGGTGAGTTTCGCAAGGGCCAGCGCGAGATCGCCGAGCTGGTTTACAAGTGTGTCGATCAGGGCGGTGAGTTATTACTCGAGGCACCCACCGGTATCGGCAAAACCGCCGCGGTGCTTTATCCGGCCCTCAAAGCGCTGGCTACCGGCAAACACGATCGCATCGCTTATATCACGGCCAAAACGATTGGCCGGCGCACGGCGGAGGAAACCCTGGATACTTTTCGAAAGGCCGGGCTGACTCTGACTGCGCTCAGCCTCACCGCCAAAGAGCGGGTGTGTTTCTCGCCGGGCAAGGCCTGCCACGGTGACGATTGTCGGTTTGCCAGGGGCTACTATGACCGCCTACCCGCTGCGCTAGCCGCAGCCATCCGCGCACCCTCGCTGTATCGAGGCGATATCGAGATGCTGGCCCGTGAGTTCGATATCTGCCCTTACCAATTGGCGCTGGACCTGCTGCCCTGGGTAGATCTGGTTATCGCCGACTTGCACTATGTCTACAGCCTGACGGCAACCCTCGGCAGTCTGGTACAACAGGGTAATCGGCGCTGGACGGTCCTGCTGGATGAAGCTCACAATCTGCCAGAGCGCGCCAGGCGCATGTATCGGGCAAGCCTGGCCAAGGCTGACCTGATGGCAGTGCGGCGGGAGTCGCCGCCGGGACTGGGCCCAGTACTGGATCGCATTAACCGGGTGCTGCTGGCCCTTCAGCGAGAACAGTGGCGGCAACCGGATTTCGACGCAAGGCTGGAGATACCTTCCGCTCTGCAGCAAGCGCTGGTGGATTTTGTTGCGCGAACCGGTGAACTACAGGCCCGGGAGCCCACGGTGTTGCACCGCCAGCCGCGCCTGCTGGATTTCTATTTTGAGGTGCTACAATTTCTGCGTCTGGCCGATCACTGGGGTGAGGATTTTCGCTTTGAGTTGACGCGCGGCAGCGGCAGCCAGAGCCTGCGACTGACCCTGAACTGCCTTGATCCTGCGCGCCTGCTGCGGGCGCGGCAGGAGACACTGCACGCGATGACGGCATTTTCCGCCACGCTGTCGCCACCGGACTGGACACGCCAGGCCCTGGGGCTGTCAGCGAGTGCGGTATTCCGACGCGAGGCCTCGCCCTTTGACAGCAACCAGCTTGAGGTATTTCTGGCAACCGGGGTAGACACGCGCTACCGGCAGCGCGAGCAGTCGATGCCTGAACTGGCGGCAACCCTGATGGCCTGGCTGGGGCGCGAAGGTGGTAACTGCATCATGTATTTTCCATCCTATCGTTACATGCAGGACTGTCTCGCCCTGCTGTTGGCAGCGGGCCTAGAGTCCCTGCGGCCGAATCTGTGGGTACAGGAGCGGGAGCAGGCGGATACTGGCCGCGATCGACTGCTGCAATTGCTGGAGCAGCGCCGGGATGTGGCTGCGCTGTGTATCCTGGGGGGTGTTTTCGGGGAGGGCATTGATCTGCCTGGTGAGCGCCTGACCAGCGTGGTGATCGTGGGTGTGGGCTTGCCCCAGTTCAACCGCGATACCGAGCAACTGCGCGACTGGTTTCAGCAGCAGCACGGTGCGGGTTTTGAATACGCTTACCTGTATCCCGGTATGCAGAAGGTCGACCAGGCGCTGGGCCGGGTCATTCGTGGCAGCGAAGACCGGGGCCGGGCGCTGCTGGTCGACAGCCGCTACGGCGAGCGGCAGTACAGGGATTTACTGCCGCCCTGGTGGCGGTACAGTCAGTGGTCGCCAGTGGAATAGGTGGTGGACTTTAATCCTCCGGGGCAAGCTCGGCAAAGCGATAGCCGGGCTTGGCAAAGGCCAGTTGTACGGTGCCGATAATGCGCTCCCGGAAGCCGCCTTCACAGTAGGCCAGATAAAACTCCCACATGCGGATAAAGACTTTGTCGAAGCCCATGTGACTGACACTGGCCTCAGCTGCGAGAAAGCGCTCTCTCCAGTGCGCCAGAGTCAGTGCGTAGTCGCGGGTGATATCGCGCAGGTGCACTATCTGCATATCGGTATCTCTGGCCAGGTGATCAGCGATAACCGCCACAGAAGGCAGACTGCCACCGGGAAAAATATAACGCTGGATAAAGTCCACGGACTCTCTCGCAGCCTCATAGCGTTGATCGGCGATAGTTATCGCCTGGATAACCATCTTGCCATCGGCTTTTAACAGCTTGCTGCAATGCTGGAAATAGTTGCTGTAGAACGCATGGCCAACAGCCTCTATCATCTCCACCGAAACCAGCTTGTCGTAACTGCCCTCTAAATTGCGATAGTCCTCACACAATACAGTGACACGATCTTCAAGGCCCTGGGCTTTTACCTGCGCGAGGGCGAATTCATATTGTTTCCTGGATATCGTGGTGGTGGTGACTTTGCAGCCGTAGTGCCTGGCGGCGTGGACGGCCATGCCGCCCCAGCCCGTGCCGATTTCCAACAGATGGTCACTGCTCTGGAGTTCCAACTGCCGACAGAGCTCTTCGAGCTTGGCAACGGATGCCTCCTCCAACCCGGTTTCATCAGATTGAAACACTGCGGCGGAGTACATCATGGTCGGATCCAGGAACAGCTGGAAGAAGTCATTGCCCAGATCGTAGTGGGCAGAGATGTTTTTGCGCGAGCCGCTGTGTGTATTGCGGTTCATGGCGTGGGATAGCTTGAGACCCAGGCGCACCAGCAATGACTGCCTGGACTCCAGCAGCTCCAGGGTGGACAGGTTGGCACTGAACAGGCGCATGACCGCCACCAGGTCCGGCGAAGTCCACAGCCCCTGCATGTAAGCTTCCCCGGTAGCGATGCTGCCGCCAGTCAGCATCTGCCGATACAAACTGCGGTCGTGTACATGCACCTCGGCGTGGGGTGCGCAGGGGTCGTCAGTTGAGCCGAAATGAAAGGTGTCGCCGCCGTCGTGGATGCACAGACTGCCCACTTCTATATTGGTGAGCAAGCGTACACAAATCTTCCTGGCAAATTGCTGGCGAAAGGGCAGGCGATGTCCTGGCTGGGCCAGGCTGAGGCCGCTGGCAGTCAGTTCGCTAGAGTTACTCATGTTTCGGCTCCGGATGGTTTATTGTTGGGATGGGAATGTAGAGGTGTCCCCTTGATGAACAGGCGCAGGGCCTGCCAGTAAATCGCCAGCGCGATTTTTGCGGTCATCAGGGGGTAGCGCCATAGTGTGCGATTCAAATTTTTGGCTGTCATGGGCCTGGCCGACAACGAGAGGCTGGCATCGAATATTCGGGTGCCGGCATCAGTGTTAGCCAGGTGTAGCACCAGCCTGCGGTCGGGTGTGCTGCTGCGCCAGTGATAGCGCATAGCCATGGGGTTAAATGGTGAGACGTGAAACTGCTTGTCGAACTCTGTTTGTAGCCACCGGCCCTGCTCCGGGCCGGGCAGCACATAGCTGTGGCGCTCGTTCCAGGGTGTGTTATTGACCTCCGCAACCAGATACTCCAGACGGGACTCGTCTTCGTTGAAGCAGTAGTAACAGGCGATGGGGTTCATGGCGATGCCAAAATACCGCAGATTGGCCAGCAGGTAGATAGGTCCCTTGTGGGAGATACCGGTCTCCTCCAGAATTCTGCGCCTGACCTCCTGATCAAGCGGTAATAGCGGGTCGCCCAGAAAATCGCTGCGCTTGAAGCGGGCCAGCGCCCAGCGCCGCGCAGACCAGAGCCAACGCCCGTCGAACAGCTCGGGTAGTTCATCCAGACGAATATAGGGCATAAATACCCGGTAGCTGAACTGGTGGGAACGGGGGTGTAATCGTCGATGGCGGATCACACCTTCATATAATTTCGATTTCACGCGGCAACCTGTCTTTGCCGATTGAGCGCTTCCGCCACGCGCAGGGCGCTAACCACGCCGTCCTCGTGAAAACCATTGCGCCAGTAGGCGCCACAAAACCAGGTATTGCGCTGCCCGTTGATCTCCTGCCAACGCTGCTGTGCGGCAATGCCGCCAATGGAGAACACCGGGTGCTCATAATTGAAGCGACCCAGAATTTTTACCGGGTTGATGGCGGCGGTATTGTTGAGTGTGACGCAAAAGGTCTCTGGCGCTGTGATGCCCTGCAGGATATTCATATTGTAGGTGACCACAGCGCGTTGCTGTTCTGCGCCCAGCGAATAGTTCCAGCTGGACCAGGTCTTGCGATTGCGCGGCAAAAGCCGGGTATCGGTATGTAATATTACCTCGTTCGACTGATAGGGAAGAGCCCCGAGTATGTCGCGTTCGGCGGGGCTGGGCTCCTCCAGCATGGACAGGGCCTGGTCGGAGTGGGTTGCTATCACCACCTGATCGAATGGCAGCTCGCGGCCATCCGCCATAATGAGGGCGACCTTGCCGGCCCGTCGATTCACCTGTGAAACCGCGCAGCCGGTGAGAATCCGGTCCTCGAAGCGTTGGCACAGAGGCCGCAGGTACTCCCTGGAGCCGCCTTCTATTACTCGCCATTGGGGCCGATTTTGTACTGACAGTAGGCCGTGGTTGCGAAAAAAACGCAGGAAGAAGCTGAGGGGGAAATCCAGGATAGTCGCGCAATCAGCCGACCAGATCGCCGCGCCCATGGCCGTGAGATATTGCCGTGTAAAAGCGTCGCTGTAGCGGTTGCGTTCCAGGTACTCGCCCAGGGTTTGATTGTCATTGACCCGGCCTGCGTCCAGATCCGCCACTGATGCTTTGTTGAAGCGCAGTATATCCCGCACCATGCCAAGGAAGCGCCAGGACAGCAGGTTGCCTCTCTGTGCGAACAGGGTGTCCAGACTGCTGCCGGAATATTCCAGCCCGGATGTCTCGTCGCGAACGCTGAACCCCATTTCTGTCGGCTTGGTGGAAACACCGAGACTATCCATGAGGGCAATGAAGTTGGGGTAGGTCCAGTCATTGAACACAATGAAACCGGTGTCTATGGCGTAGCGGCGCGTGCCCAGTTGCACATCCACGGTAGCCGTGTGCCCACCGACCTGCTTCCCTGCCTCGAACACGGATACCTCGTGATTCGTGCTGAGATAGTGGGCGCAGCTCAGGCCGGAAATGCCCGACCCGATGACAGCTATTCTCAAAATGCTGTTCTCCAGTTAAAGAGTCGCAGGGCTGTGTCAGCCCAGCGAGTTTGTGTATTGAGTCCTTTCTACGTGATGGCTCCGGGATTGGATCTGCCTGTACTTTATTCTAGTACGCGGTGATCCGGCCCATAGCAGTTGGCGTATACTTTGTTGAAATCTGCGAGAAGAGAGAATCGTTCCAGTGGTAGAAACCCCAGAAGGAACAAGGGCTTACAGGCAAGATACAGTGGGCCGACGCACCGACGAATGGAGCGAGTGCCTGGTTCTGATAGCCAGCAAAGAGGACAGGGCGGCGTTCACGCGATTTTTTCGTCACTTTGCGCCACTCATCAAGGCTTTTGCCCTGGCGGGTTCCAACTTGTCAGCCACGCTGGCCGATGAACTGGTGCAAGAGGTGATGCTCAAGGTCTGGCAAAAAGCCGGCGGGTTTAACCCGGAGAAGGCAGCTGCCAGTACCTGGGTTTATACCATAGCCCGCAACTGCCGAACCGATATGTTCCGTCGCTTGCAGAAATTTGATACGCCCCTGGCAGAGGAAGATGTTATCCCCGACCAGGGTAGCGAGGAGCCTTTTGCCATGCTGCAGGACAAGCGCAGCCAGCAGCGGGTGCGGAAGTTGATGCAGGGGCTGCCGCCAGACCAGATGCAGATACTGGCGAAGGTTTACATGGAAGGAAAATCACATGCAGAGGCCGCTGCCGAACTTGATTTGCCTCTGGGCACTGTTAAGTCCAGGGTCAGGCTGGCCATCCAGAAACTTCAAATACAGATAGATCGTTAACATTATGGCTAAATTTCATCCAGAGTTGGACCTTTTGAGCGAACATGCGGCGGGCAATTTGCCTCTTGCCCAGGCAGCTTGCGTATCGGTTCACATGAATTATTGCGAGCAGTGCAGGCGAACTTCAAGCCAGCTGCAGGACATGGGAGCGGCCCTGTTCGAGGGGCTGCAGCCCGAACCGGTTGGCGATACCCTGCTCAATGCGGTGCTCGCTCGGCTGGACGATGAGGTGCCCCTGAGTTATGCAAAATCTTCCGATTGGTCCGCCGGTAAAACCCCTGCCATCCTGCAGCGGCTCATGAGTGGTGACTACACCGATCTTTTATGGAAAAAAATCACCAGCACCTTGAGCATCAGTTACCTCAAGACCGGTGACCCAAACTATGAGTTTGCCCTTTACCATATAAAGGCGGGCGGCAAGATTCCAGAGCACACCCATCGTGGCTCAGAGATGACGCTGGTGCTTGAAGGCGGTTTTTCCGACGCAGACGGCAGCTATCATCAGGGCGACTTCCTGTTGCGCCAGCCCAGTGATGTACACGCACCCACTGCGGTGCAATCTGAAGATTGCATCTGCCTGGCAGTGCTGGACGCGCCGCTGAAATTCACCGGCTGGAAATACCGCTGGATGAATCCCTTCCTGCAGCTGCGAGCCGGCTGAGCTGATACGGCCTATTGTTGCCAGGGGCACAAACCACCATCTAGATACCCCGCGGGTTTTTCAGTAACCTAATCCAGGCCCTGCCCCTGTCGCCGGAATTCATGCCGTGAATAGTGGTCATTGTTCACCCCGGGTGCCCGCTGTGCTACAGTCGGCGGCTGCCCGTTCCCCGGGTAATAGAGATACGCCGGTTTCAGCGACTATTCAGCCCTTCGCGGCTCGCTGACGCTGGCCGGCACAACCGGCCACAGGCACTGACAATACACAGGTAGGGGGTATACACCGCAATGCGAATCGCCATTCCCAAGGAGACACACCCGGGAGAAAACCGGGTTCCCATCACGCCGGATACGGCCAAGAAACTGTGCCGTATGGGCGCTGAACTGGTTGTTGAGGCCGGCCTGGGTACGGGGTCAGGTTTTGCCGATTCTGAATACAGCGAGGCCGGCGCCACTGTTAGCACCAACCGCAACGAGCTCATCGGTTCAGCTGACGTATTGCTGCGCTTGCGCAAGCCTTCAATTGAAGACATCAGTCTGATGAAGCGGGGCTGTATTCATATCAGTTACCTCGACCCATTCAACGAGCGAGAACTGGTCACTGCGTTGAAAGACGCGGGTATAACCGCCATCAGCATGGAAATGATTCCCCGCACCACGCGCAGCCAGAAAATGGACGCACTAAGCTCCCAGGCCAACCTGGCCGGGTATGTCATGGTGCTGCAGGCGGCGACTCATCTGCCACGTATTTTCCCCATGATGATGACCCCCGCCGGTACTTTGAAGCCGGCCAACGTGTTTGTTATTGGCGCCGGTGTGGCTGGCCTGCAGGCCATCGCTACCGCCAAACGTCTCGGCGCCAAGGTAACTGCATTTGACACCCGGCCGGTGGTAGCCGAGCAGGTGCAGTCTCTGGGTGCCAAGTTCCTGGAAATCGACCTGGGTGAAACCGGGCAGACCGAGGGCGGATACGCGCTGGAGCTCACTCCCGAGCAGGTTGATATGCAGCGTCAGGCGCAAAAAGACGTGATAGCCAAGTCCGATGTGGTGATTACCACGGCTCAGGTATTCGGGCGCAAGCCCCCCGTGCTGGTAACAAAAGACATGGTGGCGGGCATGGCAACAGGCTCAGTGATAGTTGATATGGCAGCGGAGACTGGCGGCAACGTCGAAGGCTCCGTGCCCAACGAAATAGTCAAAGTAGGTGGTGTCACGATAATCGGTCTGGGCAACCTGGCCGGCGAGGTAGCGAAAGATGCCAGCCAGATGTATTCAGCGAACCTCTTCAACCTGGTGGAAGACAACTGGAATGAAGAAGAAAAGCAGTTCGTGGTGGATTTTGAAGACGACATTCTACCGGGCTGTATTATCACCCACGGCGGTGAGGTGGTAAACGAGACCATCAAGAAGATCATGGAAGGGGGTGCATAACATGATACCTGACGTAGTTTTCCTCACATTTATCCTTATGCTGACCATCTTTCTCGGCTTTGAGCTGATCAACAAGGTGCCCGCAACCCTGCACACGCCGCTGATGTCCGGTGCCAACGCTATCTCCGGTATCACCGTGGTAGGCGCAATAAGCCTCGCCGGTACCGGCCAGCAGGACATCTCCAATTGGTTGGGTGCAGTAGCAGTTGGCCTTGCCACGATTAATGTCGTGGGCGGTTACATGGTGACCGATCGTATGCTCGCCATGTTCAAGAAGAAGGGGAACTAAGCGCCATGGATAACGTGATTCAGTTCAGTTATGTAATAGCGGCCGCTCTGTTTATTTTCGGCTTGAAGCAACTCGGCTCTCCGGCAACAGCTCGTCGCGGCAACATGATTTCAGCCATCGCCATGCTGATCGCCATAGTGGCCGCCCTGCTGGACCAGGGCATCGTCGAGTATCAGTGGATTGCGATAGGCTTTCTGGTCGGCGCCATTATTGGCGGTCTGGCAGCACGCCTGGTGCAGATGACGTCCATGCCGGAGATGGTGGCCCTGTTCAACGGCTTTGGCGGTATGGCCAGCCTGTTGGTAGGCTGGGCGGCACTGGCACCTGGTTCCGCAACCTTTACTCTGGTTACGATCATCCTCTCCATTTTGATCGGCGGTGTGACCTTTACCGGCAGCATGATTGCCTACGGCAAGCTGAGTGAGCGCATAGGCAGTGGCGCGCTACTGTTCAGCGGCCAGCAGGTGGTCAACAGTCTGATAGTGCTTGGTATTCTCGGTGGCGCTGTCATGTTCTGCATGCAGCCGGAGAATCTCAATTGGCTGTACCTGGTGGTTGTTCTGTCACTCATATTTGGCGTGATGGCGGTTATACCTATCGGCGGCGCAGACATGCCGGTGGTGATTTCACTGCTGAACTCCTACTCTGGCCTGGCGGCCTGTGCGGCGGGTTTTGCGGTAAACAACAACATCCTGATCGTGGCGGGTGCGCTGGTGGGCGCCTCCGGCATCATTCTTACCCAGATCATGTGTAAGGCGATGAACCGCTCCCTGGCCAATGTATTGTTCAGTGGGTTTGGCAGCGGCAAAGTCGAGACCAGCGTGGTAGAAGGCGAGATCAAGCCTATCACGGCGGATGACGCTTACTATATTCTCGAAGCGGCTACCAACGTGGCCATTATCCCGGGCTACGGTATGGCGGTTGCCCAGGCCCAGCACGTGGTGAAAGAGCTGGCAGAACTGCTGGAAAAAAATGGTGCCGAGGTGAATTTTGGTATCCACCCGGTTGCCGGTCGTATGCCAGGCCATATGAATGTATTGCTGGCTGAGGCGGATGTGCCCTACGACCAGTTACTGGAAATGGATGATATCAACCCGCGTATGGAAAACGTCGACGTGGCCATCGTGATCGGTGCCAATGACGTCGTGAACCCTGCAGCACGTGAGAACGAGGGTTCGCCCATTTATGGCATGCCGGTGATCAACGTGGATAAGGCGCGCACGGTGTTTGTGCTGAAGCGTTCCATGGCTTCCGGTTTCGCCGGGATAGAGAATCCGCTGTTCTATAAGGACAACACGCGGATGCTGTTTGGCGATGCCAAGGAGTCTATTAGCAGTCTTATTCGCGAATTCAGCTGACAGTTAGCTGAGCTCTCAACGCCGGCCTTGTGCCGGCGTTTTTGTTTGCGCCTGGCAGCAGATTCCTTATCAGAAGCCACATGCTGAGCAGGATCAATGTTTTAGTAGCCCGAAGCGGTTAGGGTAGAATTGTAAATTTTACTGTGTGCGGGAGATTCGATTGATGGCGAGTAAAAACTCGAATGTGGCGAAAAAGCGTGTGCCTGCGGCAAAAAAAACCGCACGCCGGAAAAAATCGGCTGCCACGAGCAGTACCCCTGGCAAGAAGAAGCCCCAGGCACAAACCAGGAGCCGGTCGGTCGACTCAGCTGCAACCACAGCCAGGCCGACTCCACCCCTGATCAAGACCCTGCGGGCCGAGCACCGGCACATAGCCAGTGTTATGCAACTGTTCCGCGAGCAGCTGGATGCGATCGATGCCGGGCAGGCAGTGGACACTCATGTGGTGTACGAAATAATGGACTATATGGTGACCTGGCCGGATCGTTTTCACCACCCCCGGGAAGATCTGATCTATGGTCGGGTGGCGGAACTGGATGCATCCGCAGCCGATAATGTGGACAGCCTGCAGCGCGACCACGACACCATGGCCAGGTCGGGCCAGGAGGTGCTACGGCATATCCAGATGTGGCAGAACGACGAGGTATCCGGCGCGGTGCCGGTTGAGTCTGGACGCGCCTACGTGGATCATCTGCACCAGCATATGAACAGTGAGGAAAGCCTTGTCTTCCCACAGATTGAACGCATTCTGAATGCGGCGGATTGGGCGGAACTGGAGCAGGACGACCAGTTGATTCCCATACCCGACCCGGTATTTGGCAACAAGGTACAGCGCGAGTTTCGAAATATGGCGCGCAAGTTGCGCAGAAGTATGCGCCGCGGCGTGGAGCGTGGAACCCTTGTTGAATGGCTTGGTATAGAGGCGCTTACAGAGGCTATGGATGTGGTCTCCATGGCGGTTGAATCAGCACGAGGCAGTACCGGCGAGCACGCCAGGATGGCCTGGGAGGAGGGCCTGGAGATGTTTCGCGAATCGGTTGTCACAGCGCCTTTGTACTGTGCCGCTAATAACGCCCGGCTGGGCCTGCGTCTGGCGCAGGAAGTCGCCGAGATTTCCCGGGATGCCATGGATGACCTGGCGCGCGTTAACGAGGAGAGGAAGTCCCGGATGCGCCTGTTGGATAGCTAGCCGGCACCGCGGCATCAGTTTCCGTGTCGCGGAACTGCAAACTGGCCAGACGCTGGTAGAGCTCGCAGCTTTGCATCAGCTCTTCATGTGTTCCAGTGGCAATCAACTGGCCCTGGTCCATCACTGCAATATTGTCCGCGTGCAGTATGGTCGAGAGGCGATGGGCGATGATGATGGTGGTGCGATTTTTCATTAACTCATGCAGGGCCTGTTGCACCTGGTATTCACTTTCCGTATCCAGTGCACTGGTGGCTTCATCCAGCAACAGGATTTCCGGGTCGTTGAGGATGGCCCTGGCCAGAGCGATGCGCTGGCGTTGGCCGCCGGATAATCTCACTCCCTGTTCCCCCAGGTGGCTGCCATAGCCCTCGGGCAGCCGCTCGATAAATTCCTCGGCATGGGCGGCCCTGGCTGCGGCAAAAACTTCAGCATCGCTGGCATCGGGCCTGCCGTAGGAAATGTTGTAGCGCACATCACCGGTAAACAGTGCGGGCTGCTGCGGTACCAGTGCGATATGGGCGCGCAGTTGCTGCAGGCCAAGCTCTCGAATGTCCTCGCCATTGAGCAATACGCGCCCCTGTTGCGGATCGTAAAAACGCTGCAGTAATTCAAATACCGTGGATTTTCCAGCCCCCGAGGGACCGACCAGGGCGAGACTCTTCCCCGCCTTGATAGGTAAAGAGAAGTCCCGCAGGGCTGCCTGACCGGGCCGGGTGGGGTAGCAAAATGTGACCTTGTCCAGTCTCAGCTCGGGACGCTGGGGCTGTACTGGGAGGTCTTGTGGGCCGGGGTCTTCAATCAAGCTGCGTGTGTTGAGAAGTTGTATCAGTCGTTCCGCAGCGCCGGCGGCCCGCTGCAATTCTCCCCAGACCTCCGAAACAGTTGCCACCCCGCTGCCCACCATAATGGCGTAGAAGACGAATGCCCCCAACTCGCCACCGGTCATGCGGCCGCTGAGAACGTCCTGGCCCCCCTCCCACATCATGGCTGCCATACCCGTGAACACCAACAGGATTGCGCCTCCTATCAGTAGAGACCGCTGCCAAATCCTGCGCCGGGCAATCTCAAAAGCCCGTTCTACTTCGCGGGCAAAGGCGGCGGACTCAAATTTTTCCTGTGTGTAACTCTGAACAACCCGGATATGTTGTATAACCTCACCGGCGTAACTTCCCACGCTGGCGATGCTGTCCTGGCTCTGGTTTGACAGACGCCTCACACGGCGGCCAAAAAACAGGATAGGCAGCAGTACCAGCGGTACGCCAACGGCAATGATCAGGCTGAGTTTCAGGTTGGTGATAAACATCATTACCAGGGCGCCAATCATGGTCAGGCTGCTGCGCAGCGCCATACTGAAGGAGGAGCCGATAATGGTCTGTAGCAGTGTGGTATCCGTTGTCAGGCGCGACATGATTTCGCCGCTGCGATTGAGCTCGAAGAAGCCGGGATGCAGACTGACAAGGTTGTCAAAAACGGCTTTACGCAGGTCGGCGCTTACGCGCTCTCCCAGCCAGGATACCAGGTAGAAACGGATAAAAGTGCCCACCGCGATGGCGGCGGCAATGATTACTAGCAAGCCAACAGCAGCGCTGAGATCGGCGCTGTCACCGCCGAAGCCACGGTCTATCAATACCTGCAGGCCACGGCCCAGGGACAGGGTGGCGGCTGCTGTGAAGAGCAGCACCACGCTCGCGGCCACCAGTCGCATCTTGTAGGGTTTGAGGAAACCGAGGATTGGCAGCAGTGAGGGCAGGCCTGCAGCCCCGGGCTTGGTTGCCACCGGCTATTCGGTTTCCGGGGGTTTGTTGCGGATAATTATACGGCCAAAATAGACCCCGATTTCAAACAACAACCACATCGGAAAGGCCAGCAGTGATTGGGAAATAATATCCGGAGGGGTGAGCAGCATGCCTAGGACAAAGCACCCCACGATGATAAAGGGCCGCTTCTTCGCCAGGTTATCCGGCGTGGTCACACCAGTCGATATAAGCAATACGGCGGCGATGGGTATCTCAAATGCCACACCGAAGGCGAAAAACAGTTTTAGCACGAAGTCCAGGTAGCTGTTGATATCGGTCATGATGGTGATATCCGCCGGGCCGGTGCTGGTGAAGAAAGCGAAAATCAGCGGGAACACCACAAAGTAGGCAAATGCCGCTCCGGCGTAGAACAACAGGATACTGGACGCGAGCAGTGGCATGGCCAGCCGCTTTTCATGTTGATACATGCCGGGTGCGATAAAGCTCCACACCTGGTATAGCAGGTAGGGTATTGCCAGAAATATTGCAGCTACCAGGGTGAGCTTGAAGGGTGTCAGGAAGGGCGATGCCACCTCGGTGGCGATCATGGTCGCGCCCTCAGGTAACAGCGCCCGCAGTGGCTCCGAGACAAAAGTGTAGATTTCGTTGGCAAAGGGGAACAGGCAAATGAAGACTACCAGCACTGCCAGCAGTGCGCGCAACAAGCGATCGCGCAGCTCGGTGAGGTGGGCAATCAGCGGTAGTGGCTGGTCGGTGCTTTCCGGTTCGCTCATTCTGCGGGTTTATCCGTCGCCTGGGTTTGTGTGTGTCGCGCGGGGTTATTATCCGGCGCGGAATCCGTGAGCCCGGCGGCGCTGTTCTGTAGATCGTGACCGAAGTCGTCGGCCTGTGACTTCAGCTCTTGTCCGGTTTTACGCAGTTCCTGCATTATCTCGTCATTGTGCAACTCCTGCTGCACCTCCCGCTTGATATCGTTGAAACCGCGCTTCAGTCGGCCCAGCCACTGGTTGGCCGTGCGGATGGCCCCCGGCAGCCGTTCCGGCCCGATGACCAGCAGGCCCACAACGCCTACCAGCACCAGTTCGGTGAAACCGATATCGAACATTCAGAGCTTACTTATCCTTTTCGACAGAGGAAGCGGCTTCCTCCGGCTGGTCTTTCTCCGCTGCGGGATCTGCGCTGCCATCATCGTGCATGGTCTTGCGAAAACCTTTCACCGCACTACCCAGGTCGCTGCCCAGAGTTCGCAGCCGCTTGGTGCCGAACAACATGACGACGATCGCCAGTATGATCAACAGTTGCCATACACTTATTCCACCGATACCCATTTTTATCTCCTGCTTATATATTTTGTTTACTGTTTGTTACGCCCGGCTTTTTCGTCAATCCCGGAGATGCCCATGCGCTCGCTCAGGCAGTCGGTTACTTCGTTTATGCCCACGTCCAGGTGAGACAACATCACCATGCTGTGAAACCACAGATCGGCGACCTCCGCGATTAACGCATTGCGGCCCTGGTCTCCCTGCACATCCTTGGCAGCAATTATGACCTCCGTGGCCTCCTCGCCCAACTTTTCGAGAATCTTGTTCAAACCCTTCTGGTGCAGACTCGCCACATAGGATGTGTCGGGTTCAGCACTTTTGCGCTGCTCCAGGGTAGCGGCCAACTTTTCCAGCACATCACTCATGATGTTTTTCCGTAAATTTCTTCAGGCGATTGCAACACCTTGTCAGTTACCTGCCAAGCGCCATCTGCGCTTTTACGGTAAAAACAACTTCGACGGCCGGTGTGGCAGGCGATTCCTCCCAGCTGTTCCACCTTCATCAATACCGTGTCGGCATCGCAATCAATTCGCAACTCTTTGAGCTCCTGCACATGGCCCGATTCTTCGCCCTTGCGCCACAACACCTTGCGAGAGCGGGACCAGTAGATAGCCCTTCCCTCACTCAGGGTAAGCGCCAGGGACTCGCGATTCATCCAGGCGAGCATCAGAACCTCGCCTGTTTGCCAGTCCTGTGCAATAGCCGGCACGAGCCCGTGCTCGTTCCATTTGATTTCCTCGACCAGGTCGGCTGTGTCGCTACTCATCGTACTGCTCGTTTTTGGCCGCCCATTATGACACAGGGCTGTCGGTCGCACATTCAGGTGATCTCCCGGCTATCTCTTAGTTCGCCCGCGGCCACAGCAGCGCCAGGGCCAGTCCTGCCAGTAGCCAGCTGACCAAAGGGGCATCTGTCACTTGTTGCCACCCGCCCGGGAATACCGAAACAGCGGCCCCCACGCAGGCTACCGCTGCCAGCAGCTGGCGTCGTTGGCGGCGTACTTTGGCGATATTTGCTTTGCGCAGCTCCTCTGATTGCTGTTGCTGCTGGGTGAAGCGTATCTCCAGGTCGCGGGACTGCTGCAGGTTGTCCATCATGGCGTCGGGTAATTGCGGCAATTGCTCCAGCCAGGAAGGGGCCTGTCGCTGTAGCCGGCGCAGCAGGGACTGGGGTGAGTAGCGTTCCTGTACCCAGTCCTCCAGAAACGGCTTGGCGGTATCCCACAGGTTGAGATCGGGATAGAGCTGGCGACCGAGGCCCTCTATGTTCAACATGGTTTTTTGCAGCAGCACCAGTGATGGCTGTATTTGCATATCGAAACGGCGCGCGGTTCTGAACAGGTAGATCAACAACTGGCCGAAGGAAATTTCACCGATGGGGCGTTCGAATACCGGCTCGCAAACCGCCCGCATGGCGGATTCGAAGTCTTGCACCCGGGTCTGGGGAGGCACCCAGCCGCATTCAACGTGCAACTGGGCTACCTCGCGGTAATCGCGTCGGAATATGCTGAGGAGGTTGCGGGCAAGGTAATACTGGTCGGAGTCGCTGAGGCTGCCAATAATGGCGCAATCCACTGCGATATAAGTAGGGTCTGCCGGGTCGGTGGCATCAACGAATATGTTACCCGGGTGCATGTCGGCGTGAAAGAAGCTGTCACGAAACACCTGGGTGAAAAATATTTCCACGCCGCGCTCAGCCAGCAGCTTCAGGTCTGTTCCCCGTGCTTCCAGCTGCGCCATATCGGTGACCGGTATGCCGTTGATGCGCTCCATGACAAAGACGTTGCGGCAGGTGTAGTCCCAGTAAACCTGTGGCACATATACCAGTTTGCTGTTTTCAAAGTTGCGCCGCAGTTGGCAGGCATTCGCCGCCTCGCGGCCCAGGTCCAGCTCGTCCAGTATGATCAGCTCGTAATCCGTTACGACTTCAACCGGACGCAGGCGCCTGCCATCGGGAAAATACCGCTCGACCAGTTTAGCCAGGGTATACATCAGCGCCAGATCCTGGCGAATAATGGGCTCGATATCGGGGCGTATTACCTTGACCACCGCCTGTTCGCCGCTGTGTAAGGTGGCGGCGTGTACCTGGGCGACCGAGGCCGACGCCATGGGCTGGGCGTCAAAACTGGCGAACAGCTCAGACACCGGCTTGCCCAGGCTTTTCTCGATGATGTCGATGGACTGCTGTTGTGGGAATGGCGGTACTTTGTCCTGCAGCTTGGCCAGTTCGTCCGCGATGTCTGTGGGCAGCAGGTCGCGCCGGGTGGACAGCATCTGGCCGAACTTGATAAATACCGGACCCAGTTCTTCCAGTGCCTTGCGCAGGCGTACACCGCGGGGTAGGTCCGGCGCGGTTTGCAGGCGCCAGGGAGCGAGCTTAAGGGCCAGTCGCGGCACAGTGCCCAGGCGATCCGTGTCGATAAATTCGTCCAGGCGATAGCGCGAGCCTGTGCGGAAAATTTTAACAAGTCGTGCTGCGCGAGACATGGCTGGCCTATTCCCGCAATTTCTGTATGCGTTTGCGCAGACGCTGGGTGCGCGATTCCAGGCGCTCTACCTGCAGACCCAGTCGACGCACATCGGTAAAAAAGTCTTCGAGCTCAAGTCGTGGTGGACTCAGGCGTGCCTCTTCGTGGATAAATTCCTCCAGTTGCCGACCCAGCCCACTAGAGGCCTGGCGGCCCCACTTGTATGCCCCGCGCAGCAACTCTGCCAGCTGATGACCGGCAACATCTCCCAGGGTATTGACCAGTGGGGCCTCCCAGTCAATTTCCAGGCGGGCGATGATTTTCTGCAGTTCAATTAACGGTGCGCTGTCGCCACTGAGTTCCAGCGCGCCATTGATCAGAGCCGCAGTCGGGTCTTTGGCGGTGGCCAGTTCTGCGAAATCCGAAGCAGAGCCGCGCACACTGGTGGTGACAGGCCCATCGTAATACCCCATCAGTCGAATACAGCCATCGCCCGGTTGCAGGTAAGTGTCCAGCGGCGGCGCAGTGCAATGCAATGCGAAGACGTTATCCGCCAGATCGGCTAGCGCCGCGGCGCTACCGGGGGACAGTTCAAGCGCCTGGTTGACGACTCTTTCGAGTGTCGCCAGTGCAGCCGTGTGCAGGGCGGGATCGATAGCGGAAGCCATTTCAGGCTTTGACGCCTTTGTGAAGCGCCACGACACCGCCGGTCATATTATGGAATTCGCAGTGGCTGAAGCCGGCCTCTTCCATCATGTCCTTGAGTGTTTCCTGGTCAGGGTGCATGCGTATGGATTCAGCGAGATACTTGTAGCTGTCTGCGTCATTAGCGACCAATCGGCCCAGCAGCGGCAGCACGCTGAAAGAGTATGTGTCGTACGCTTTGCTCAACAGCGGGTTGTCCGGTTTGGAAAATTCCAGCACCAGCAGGCGTCCGCCGGGTTTCAGTACCCGCAGCATGGAGCGCAGCGCCAGGTCTTTGTCGGTGACGTTGCGCAGGCCAAAAGCGATGGTGATGCAGTCGAATGTGTCATCCGGAAAAGGCAGGTATTGGGCGTCTGCCTGCACGAACTCCAGGTTTCCCATGCGCCCGTTGTCCAACAGTTTGTCACGGCCGACCTTTAGCATGGAGTCGTTAATGTCGGCTAATACCACGCGACCGGTGGGTCCGACAATATCGGCGAAGCGGGCCGCGAGGTCGCCGGTACCACCGGCTATATCCAGTACTGCATTGCCTGTACGCACGCCACTCAGCTCAATGGTGAAACGCTTCCAGATCCGGTGTATGCCACCAGACATCAGGTCGTTCATCAGGTCATAGCGCGAGGCTACCGAGTGAAATACGTCTGCCACCATGCCCGCCTTGGCATCGGTGTCGACTTCACTGTAACCGAAGTGTGTCTTGTCTTTGTCGCTCATGGGGTCTGCGCCCTCCCACCGTGGAACGGCGTATTGTAGCGCGATGTGGGCCGGTGTAGTGGATCATAATCAGCAACCACTACTCTAGGGCTGAAAATGCATAACCTGTACGTCAGGGTCGCGACTGGCGCCGGCCTCATTCAGGCGGTCGAGGTAATCTTGCCAGTGTTGTGATTGCTGGGTGCAAAGCTCGTACAGGTAATCCCAGGAATAGAGCCCGGTGTCGTGGCCGTCGTCAAAAACCAGCTGAACCGCATAGCGGCCGACCGGCTTGATGGCGGTAATCCCGACATGGATTTTACCGGTTTGCAGGGTTTCCTGACCGCTGCCGTGGCCCCGTACCTCCGCCGAGGGCGAGTATACGCGCAGGTATTCACAGGGCAGTGAATAGCGCTCGCCACCGGCGTATTCCAGCTCCAGTTCACGGGAGCGCTGATGTAGCTTCAGGCCCAGCGGTTTCTTGTATTGCTCGGCACTCACCCGATTAGAGAATGAAGCGCGACAGGTCGTCGTCTGCGCTCAATGCCTTCAGTTGGCTATCGACGTAGTCGGCGTCCACCCGCAGGGGTTTTTCGTTCAGGCTGGCGTCGGCAGCGCCGAAGGAAGACTCCTCCAACAGGCGCTCCATCACGGTGTGCAGCCTGCGGGCGCCGATATTTTCAGTTCGCTCATTCACGTGCCAGGCGGTCTCCGCAATACGGCGGATGCCATCTGCGGTAAATTCTACTTTCATGCCCTCCGTGCCCAGCAGGGCCTGGTACTGTTCCGTGAGGGAGGCGTTTGGTTCCGTGAGAATACGCTCGAAATCGTCGGGCGTGAGCGCGGACAACTCAACCCTGATGGGCAGCCGCCCCTGCAATTCCGGTATCAGGTCCGATGGTTTGGCCAGGTGGAATGCGCCGGAGGCAATAAACAGTATGTGGTCAGTCTTGATCATGCCGTGCTTGGTGCTGACCGTGGAGCCTTCGATCAGCGGCAGCAAATCCCGCTGTACGCCTTCACGGGAGATGTCCGCGCCAGCGCCCTCGCTGCGCTTGGCGACCTTGTCCAGCTCGTCAATAAACACGATGCCGTTCTGCTCAGCGGTATTGACCGCTTTCTGCCGAAGCTCGTCCTCGTTGACCATCTTTGCGGCCTCCTCATCGCACAGGGCGGAGAAGGCGGCCTTGATCGGCAACTTCCGTGTTTTTTGCTGCTGCCGTGACATATTGGAGAACATGCTCTGCAGCTGGTTGGTCATTTCTTCCATGCCCGGGGGGGCCATGATCTCCATGGCGGCCGCGTTGGTGCTGATGTCCACCTCGATCTCTTTCTCGTCCAGCTCGCCTTCCCGCAGTTTCTTGCGCAGTAGCTGACGCGTGCCGGCGCCGGATTCGGTGTCCGTATTGCGGGCCGGGGGCAGCAGGATATCGAGGATTCTCTCTTCTGCCATCTCCTCCGCGCGAAAGCGTACCCGATTCATTTCCTGCTCCCGCAGCATCTTGATGGACACATCCACCAGGTCGCGGACTATGGAGTCAACATCGCGCCCGACGTAGCCCACCTCGGTAAACTTGGTCGCTTCCACCTTAACAAAAGGGGCGTTGGCCAATTTCGCCAGCCGCCGCGCGATTTCGGTTTTGCCCACGCCGGTGGGCCCGATCATCAGGATATTTTTAGGCGTAATTTCAGCGCGCAGTTCCTCCGGCAGCTGCATACGCCGCCAGCGATTGCGCAGGGCGATTGCCACAGCGCGTTTGGCCTCATCCTGGCCGATGATGTGTTTATCGAGCTCGTGAACGATCTCGCGGGGGGTCATATCGGACATAGGTCTGCCTAGAAATCCAGTTGTTCAATGGTGCGGTTATGGTTGGTGTAAATACAGATGTCGCCAGCTATGGCGAGGCCTTTCTCAACAATGTCGCGGGCGTTGAGCTCGGTGTTGTCCAGCAGCGCCCTGGCCGCGGATTGCGCGTAGGGACCCCCCGAGCCAATGGCTATCAGATTGTCTTCCGGTTCGATCACATCACCGTTGCCGGTGATAACCAGCGAAGTGTTTTTGTCTGCAACTGCCAGCAGCGCTTCCAGGCGACGCAGGGCGCGCTCTGTGCGCCAGGCCTTGGCCAGCTCGACAGCGGCTCGCACCAGGTGGCCCTGGTGTTTGTCCAGTTGGGCTTCGAATAACTCGAACAGGGTGAAGGCATCGGCGGTACCGCCGGCGAAGCCTGCCAGCACCTGGTTATTGTGTAACCGGCGCACCTTGCGAGCGTTGCCCTTCATGACAGTATTGCCCATGGAGACCTGACCATCCCCACCAATTACCACGCTGTTCCCCCTGCGTACGGACAGGATGGTTGTTCCTCTGTACTGTTCCAATATGAAGTGCCTCGCTGCCTGTTACCGGGGGGGTTCTGTGAGAGATATGGGGAGGTAACTGCGGAAATTCAAGGCTCCGCTGTCACAAATCAGGTCGTGCCGCGTTTCAACAACAAGGTATCGATGTCCTGGGCGGCGGTAAGGCTGCGGGCCCGGGTCATAGCCGAGTGCGAACCAAAGGGGCCAAGGTATACGCGGAACCAGCGCCCGTTGTCGCTGTTGGTCTCCTCGATCCGGGGGTCCAGCCCCAGTAGCAGCAGCTCGGCCCGGCGTCGATCGGCGTCTTCCCGCTGCCGGAAGGAGCCAGCCTGCAGCAGATACGTCACCTGGGCGGCGCCGGGCGGAGGCTTGGCCACTTCTGCCGGCTCAACCGGGCCGTCCAGGGTCTGCTCGGGCAGCATGGTGTAAAAGTCGAAGCGCGGTTTGGGTGGCTCCGCAGGTACCGCAGTGGTGGGGGTGGCTTCCGGTGCGGCACCCAGGTGATTGGCTGGCGGCAACGTGCCCAGGTACAAGAGAAAGCTCAGGAATACGCCGCTCAGCAGGCCGGCGATATAGGCGCGCCAGCGACTCCCCTGTTGGGATTGGGGGGCGTTTCTGGAAGATTGGCGCGCTGCGGTTTTGTTCTTGCGCGGTGCACGGCTGCCGTTTTTTTTCGTCTTGGCGAAATCCCGCGCCATGTCTTACATCTCCTCCGGGGCGGACACACCCATCAGGTCCAGCCCATTTGCCACAACCTGCCGCACCGATTCGCTCAGTGCCACGCGGGCATTGCGCAGGGACGGCTCTTCTACCAGCACCTTGTGAGCGTTGTAGCAAGTGTGAAAGTCGCCCGCCAGCTCGCGCAGGTAGGTGGCCACATTATGTGGCTCCCGGCTGGCAGCGGCGCCTGCAACGATCTCAGGATAGCGATCCAGCTGGCGCAGCAAGGCTTTCTCGTGGTCCTCCGTCAGGCGATCCAGATCGGCCAGGCCGGCCTGGACAGACCATTCCCAGCCCTGCTCCGCAAGCTTGCGCATCACACTACAGGCCCGTGCGTGCGCGTATTGTATGTAGTACACCGGGTTGTCGTTGCTCTGGGAGAGGGCGAGATTGATATCGAAGGTGAGCTGGGAGTTGGCTGCCCGGGCCGCGAGAAAGTAGCGGGTAGCGTCGCATCCAACCTCGTCGATAAGGTCGCGCAGGGTTACATAACTGCCTGCTCGCTTGGACAGCTTTACTTCTTCTCCGTCGCGCATGACGGTGACCATCTGGTGCAGAACATAGTCCGGCCAGCCCTTGGGTATACCGGATTCCAGTGCCTGCAGTCCGGCCCGGACACGAGTGACAGTGCTGTGGTGATCCGCACCCTGCTCGTTGATGACGCATACGAAGCCACGCTGCCATTTGTTGAGATGGTAGGCGATATCCGGCAGGAAATAGGTATAACCGCCCTCGCTCTTGCGCATCACGCGGTCCTTGTCATCGCCAAAATCTGTGGTGCGCAACCACAGCGCGCCATCCAGCTCATAGGTGTGGCCGCGTTCGATCAAGCGTTGCACGGTGGCCTCTACCTCGCCACTCTCATAGAGGGAGGACTCGAGAAAATAATTGTCAAAGTGTACTGCAAAGGCCTGCAGGTCGAGATCCTGTTCGCGCCGCAGGTAGGCGACGGCAAAGCGGCGTATGGCGTCCAGATCATCAGGGTTGGCCGCGCCGCTTACATGTTGGTCGCTGGCATCGACGCGGTCGCCGCGCAGGTAGGCCTTTGCCACGTCCTCGATATAACCACCGCGATAGCCGTCCTCCGGCCAGCTCGGGTCGTCGGGGCCCCGGCCCTGGCAGCGGGCTTGTACTGACAGCGCCAGGTTGGTGATCTGCTGACCCGCGTCATTGTAATAAAACTCCCTGCTGACATCCCAGCCAGTGGCCTGTAGCAGGCGGCAGATACTGTCCCCCACTGCCGCACCGCGGCCGTGGCCGACGTGCAGGGGCCCGGTGGGATTGGCTGATACGTACTCCACCTGCACCTTGCGGCCCTCACCCGTGGTGTTGCACCCGAATGCTGCACCCTGTTCCATTATTCGCTGAATCACTGCCTGGCTGCTGGCCCCGGAGAGGAAAAAATTGATAAATCCGGGCCCGGCAATCTCGGTGCGGGAAACGAAGCTTGCGCTGGGCAGCGCTTCACAGATCAAAGCCGCCAACTCCCTGGGGTTTTGGCCTGCCGCCTTGGCCAGGCCCAGAGCGACATTGCTGGCGAGGTCGCCGTGACTGGGGTCGCGGGTGCGATCGACATTTATCCGCGCCGGGAGATCTGCGGTCAGTTTGCCCTGCTGTGCCAATGCGTCCAGCGCCTGGAGTATGAGCTGGCTGATTTGTTCCTTCATTGCGAGGGGGGTTACCTGAATTAATTCAATTGCTTATCGGAACTTCGGTGGGCTGACTGAGGCCTTAAGATCCGCTGGCCGGCTATTATCCTTGTAAGTCCTTGCTATGGCCAGCGTCAGAGGCGCACTAGTACAAATCCTGAGGGTCAATATCAATGGTCCATTTCAGGTCGCGCCGGGCTTTGGCCGCTTCCGCCAGAGATACCAAAAGGCTGGCAGCGGCATGGGCGGCCTTACGATCGGGAGCGAGTACTATCAGTTGGCAGCGGAACTTGCCTGCCCGTCGTTGCATGGGCGAGGGCAGTGGGCCTATAAGCTGGCTCCCTCCGGGCAGCGCATTACCGGCCTGATCGCGAAGCTGTTGCAGGAATTGTTCCCCGTGGGACGAATCATCGCAATCGCTGCGCAGCACCACCAATTGACCGGCCGGTGGCATACCGGCGACAGTGCGCTCCGTCAGCATTTTTCGTGCCTGGTCGCCATAGTTCATTGAGAGCATGGCCTGTAGGGCCGGGTGATCCGGGTAGTGGGTTTGCAACAGTACTTCACCGGGCATTTCCGCTCGACCGGCGCGACCTGCCACCTGGGTTAATAGTTGCGCCATGCGTTCCTCGCCACGAAAATCTGCACTGAACAGCATCGCGTCGGCATCGATAACCGCTACCAGGCCGACCGCTGGGAAATGGTGGCCTTTGGTCAGCATCTGGGTTCCCAGCAGTATTCCCGGCTCGCCCCGGTTTATCTCGCTGACCAGCTCCCGCATAGCGTGCCTGGCCTGCATGGAGTCGCTGTCAACGCGGAACACTGGCCATTGGGCAAATCGCTGATGCAGAAAAGCCTCGGTTTGCTCAGTGCCCAGCCCCGCAGTCATCAGAGCTCCGCTGTTGCACTCGGGGCACTGGCGCGGCAGGGGCGCAGAGGCACCGCAATGGTGGCAGCGCAGTCTGGAAGTGCGCCGGTGTACGGTTAACCTGGCGTCGCAGGCACGACACTCTGCCACCCAGCCACAATCGTGGCACTGCAGGGTGGGGGCAAAGCCGCGACGGTTGAGAAATAGCAGCACCTGCTGCTGCGCCGCGAGTTTGTCGTCTATGGCCTGCAGCAGAGAGGCCGACAGTCCCGCTTGCAATTCCTGGCGTCGAATATCAATAGTCGAAAGTGTTGGCAGTCGACTCATCCCTGCTCGCTGTGTCAGGCGGTGCAAGGTGTAACGGCCGGTTATCACATTGTGCAGGCTCTCCAGTGAGGGTGTGGCGCTGCCCAGCAGGACCGGGCAACCTTCCAGTTGTCCGCGCTTTACCGCCACATCGCGCGCGGAGTAGCGAAAACCGTCCTGCTGTTTGTATGAGCTGTCGTGTTCTTCGTCAACGATAATCAGGCCCGGCGCGCGCAGCGGCGTAAATATGGCAGAGCGGGTACCGATAACGATATGCGCGCTGCCGTCCCGGGCAGCCTCCCAGGAACGGTAGCGCTCTGCGTCTCCCAGGCCCGAGTGGAGTGTGACAATGCTGGCCTGGAAGCGCTGCCTGAAGCGGTCCAGTGTCTGGGGTGTCAGGCCGATTTCGGGAATCAGCACCAGGGCTTGCCTGCCACGCTCAAGGCAATCGGCAATGAGTTGTAGATAGACCTCGGTTTTACCACTACCAGTGACGCCTTCCAGCAGATGACTGCTGAACCCTTCGCGTGCCTGCAGCAGCGCCCTTACTGCCACCGTCTGCTCGGGGTTGAGATCCAGACCGGGCCGACTGATTGTCGCAGCCGGCAATTCATCCAGCAGGCACTTTTCGGCCAGGCCCTTGGTCAGCAGCTGTCGCAACACCGCCGTTTTGATCCCCTTGTCGGCAAACTGGCTGTTGGCGACAGCTTTGCTCGCCTGCATCAGCGCCAGCGCCTCGGCTTGTCTGGGTGACCTGGCCAGGGCACCTGGGGGCAGTCCCAGCCCGCGGTTTGTCAGCCGCCAGCCCGGGATACCTGTGGGCCGGTGTTCTTTTCCCTCGCGCAAAAGGCGTGGAAAAGCGGCACTGAACACCTCGCCCGGGGGGTGGTGGTAGTAGCGGGATGCCCATTCACACAGCTGTATAAGCGGGGTTGAGATGAGCGGTTCAGGGTCGAGTATGGCCAGGGCGTGCCGCAACTTGGCCGTCGGCAGCTCACTTACCTCATTTACTGCTACAAGGTATCCGGTAACCCGGCGGGGGCCGAAGGGTACGATCAGTCGCTGGCCGGGCCGCAGGCCTTTTATCTCTGCATTACTGGTGCCTTGCGGAGGCAAGTAATCGAAAAGACGGCGTAACGGCGACGGTATGGCGAGGCGGAGTACTGACATTGCGCCCCTTTGCGGGCTGACGAGGTGAAAACGCATATTGTAACAAAACAGGCGGGTGAATATCGTTGGCTGTGACTGGCAGCGCCGGACTTATGCCCCGTTCTGGAAGCTTTTGACGGTGCTTGCTTATGTTTCCAGCTCTGGTAAGATGCGCGCCTATTTTTTTGGTGCGGTGCCCGGCAGGGATCGGGTGGCGGCGCCATATGATGAGGAGTAAAACCATGAAAGCAGACATTCACCCCAAGTACGAGGCTATCACTGCTACCTGCAGTTGTGGCAACAAGGTATTAACGCGCTCAACTCTGTGTGAAGACCTACACATTGATGTTTGCTCCGAGTGCCACCCCTTCTTCACCGGCAAGCAGAAGGTGATGGATACTGGTGGCCGTGTGGATCGCTTTAACAAGCGTTTTGGTAATCGCGGCAGCAAGCGATAGTTTTTTCGGCGCATCGCGCCAGAAACTACTCTACAAAAGCCAGGCCCTAAACAGCCTGGCTTTTTTATGCACAGGACGTGCGGTATGTCGCGGGAGGCAGGACGCCGGTAGCGACGATGCACAGGACGTGTGGTATGTCGCGGGAGGCAGGAGAGCCTGCCCCGCGTTGCCGGTAGCCGGCAATCTTGTAGCAATACGGTCATTTGTCGCCTTGTTACCCGTCGCCCTTTTCTATATCCTTTCGACCCTTTTTTCCGACAAGTGAAAGCCATGTCAAAGGACTTTAAACAGGCCGCTCTGGATTATCACTCTGACCCCGTTGCTGGCAAAATCAGCGTGGAGCTCACCAAGCCCGCGGAGACCCAGCTGGATCTGGCTCTGGCCTATAGCCCGGGTGTCGCCGAGCCCTGTCGCGAGATAGCCAATGATAGCGAAAACGCCTACCGCTATACCGGCAAGGGCAACCTCGTCGCCGTTATCACCAACGGCACGGCAGTTCTCGGCCTGGGTAATCTCGGACCTCTTGCCAGCAAACCTGTTATGGAAGGTAAAGCGTTGCTGTTCAAACGGTTTGCCGGCATTAATTCGGTCGATATTGAAGTCAACACCGAAGATCCCCAGGAGTTTATCGATACCGTTGCTCGTATCGCAGATACTTTCGGCGGGATTAACCTGGAAGATATCAAAGCACCTGAGTGCTTCGAGATAGAGGCATCACTGGTCGAGCAGTGCTCCATTCCTGTGTTCCACGACGACCAGCACGGCACCGCAATTGTTACTGCTGCAGGTTTGCTGAATGCCTTGGAAGTGCAGGGCAAGAAGCTTGAAGACGCGATTATTACCTGTCTTGGCGCAGGTGCAGCAGCAATCGCCTGTATGCGACTGTTGGTGAGCCTGGGTGCCAGTCGTGAAAATATCTTTATGCTGGATCGGCGCGGTGTGATTTATACCGGGCGTGAAGGTGTTAATGCCTATAAGCAGGAATTCGCCAACCAGACCAACAAACGCAGTTTGTCCGACGCGATTAACGGTGCAGACGTGTTTATCGGCCTATCCGGTGCAGATTTGCTCAGCGTGGAAATGCTGCTGTCGATGGCACCCCGGCCTGTTGTGTTCGCCTGCTCCAATCCGGATCCCGAAATCAGGCCTGAAAAAGCGCTGGCCGCACGCAACGATGTGATTATTGCCACGGGTCGGTCCGACTATCCCAACCAGGTGAACAATGTGCTGGGATTTCCCTACATTTTCCGCGGTGCGCTGGATGTACGGGCTTCCTGTATCAACGAAGAGATGAAAATTGCAGCCGTGCGTGCCCTGTGTGAATTGACCAGGTTGGACGTGCCTGCAGCAGTGCTGGCCGCATGTGAAATTGACGCGCTGGAATTTGGCCCTGAATATATTATTCCCAAGCCAATGGATTCTCGCCTGCTGGGGCTGGTTGCTCCTGCGGTAGCGCGGGCGGCGGTGGCCAGTGGTGTGGCTCGCCTGCCCTACCCCGAGAACTATTCCCCCGGCCAGTAATTCCCGGGGCGGCCTGGCCGCCCCTAGAAAATATCCCTCACCAGTCCATCGGTGCCCTGGCTGCCGGGGTTCTCGCCCGAATCGTTGCCCAACTCGCCAGGAATATCCTCCTCCGGGAAGTACTCGAAAATCGCGTTTGCCTGATCTGGACTGGCCAGCAATCCGGTGTCCGGATCAATCCTGACACTGACGAGACCGGCTGGCACAGGGCGCTGTCGCTCGGGGCTGTCGCGCAGAGCCTGACGCATGAAGTCGATCCAGATAGGCAGCGCGGCTGTGCCACCGAACTCCCTGCGACCCAGCGGCGTATAGTTGTCGAAGCCCACCCATGTGGAGGTAACCACGTCGGCGTTATAGCCAGAGAACCAGGCATCCATCGGGCCGTTGGTCGTCCCTGTTTTTCCGGCAATGTCGCTGCGTTTGAGAACCAGGGCCCTGCGCCCGGTGCCCTTGGTAATCACGTCCCTCAGGATACTGTTGATCACGAAATTCGCACGGGCCTCCATAATACGCGGTGCGGCTGGTAAGCTCGGCGTCTCGGTATCATCCGCTTCCAGGATTTCTTCCATACTGAGCTCTTCGGGCATCTCTGTTTCGGCAGCTTGATCACAGCCACGGCAAACGGTCAGTGGTCTGGCACGGTAAATCTCTTCGCCATCCATATCCTCGATGCGGTCTATCAGGTAGGGCTCGACGCGGTAGCCGCCGTTGGCTAATACCGCGTAGGCAGAGGCCACGTCCATCACCGTCATGACGTGCGTACCAAGCGCCAATGACAAGTCCCTTGGGAAGCTGGAGGTGTCGAAGCCGAAACGGGCTATATAATCCAGCAATCTATCGACACCCAGCTGCTGCAGCAGGCGGATGGACACCAGGTTGCGCGATTTGGTAAGCGCCCAGCGCAATCGGGTAGGTCCATAGAACTTGCCCTCATCGTTTTCCGGTCGCCACATGCCTTCATCGAGGGAAACATCTTCAACCACCACAGGTGCGTCGTTAATAATGCTGGCAGCGGTAAAGCCTGATTCCAGTGCGGCGCTGTATAGAAAGGGCTTGAAGTTGGAGCCGGGTTGCCTCTTCGCCTGGGTCGCGCGATTGAATTTGCTGAGCTCAAAGCCCATGCCGCCCACAATACTGATAATGGCGCCATCGTCCGGGCGCAGGGAGACCAGTGCAGCCTGGGCTGCAGGAACCTGGCTCAGCTGCCATAACTCGTCTTCATTGAGGGTCACCCTGATCAGGTCCCCCACGGCCAGGACTTCGGCGGGACTGCGCGGTCTTGGCGCCACCCTGCTTTCACTGATGTAGGGTGATGCCTGCTTGATGCCGTTCTCCCACAATACGGTTTCTCGACTGCCATCGGCAAAAACAATAGAGACCTGTTCCTCGCCCACCTCGGTAACCACTGCCGGCACCAGATGGGCTATGACCGCTGTCTGGGCGAGCGCGTCCAGCCAAGTCTGCAGGGGGACTTCACCGCCCTCCTCCTTTGCGGCTGGCAGTTTGCGCTCTGGCCCACGATAGCCGTGGCGGTCATCATAGGTGAGCAAGCCATTGACCACAGCCTCGCGCGCCACTTTCTGCAGCTCGGAATCGATAGTGGTGTAAACCTGGTAGCCATCGTTGTATGCGGCCACCCCGTAACGATCCAGCATTTCCTGGCGCACCATCTCGGCGGCATAGTGCGCGGTAAAGCTAAGCTGTTCGCCGTGATGTGTCGCCGTATTGGGCTGTGCCAGGGCCGTACTGTACTGGGCGCGATCGATATAGCCCAGATCGAGCATACGACCCAGAATCCAGTTGCGACGCTCCATACCTGCAACCGGGCCGCTAATCGGGTTGTTCCGCGAGGGGGCTTTCGGTATGCCAGCCAGCATCGCGTGTTGCGCCAGATCCAGTTCGCTGATGCTTTTGCCGTAATAAACCTGTGAGGCTGCCTCAAAGCCATAGGCCCTGTGCCCCAGGAATACCCGGTTGAAGTACAATTCGAAAATTTCGCGCTTGTCGAGGGCGCGCTCTATCTCAATCGCCAGCAGAATCTCGTTAAACTTGCGCATAAAAGTGCGCTCAAGACTTAAAAAGTAGTTTCTCGCCACCTGCATGGTGAGTGTACTGCCGCCGGAGCCTTTTTCTCCGGTGAGTACCAGCTCAGATACTGCTCGCAGCAGCCCTGTTATATCAATGCCCGAGTGACGGAAGAAGCTTGAGTCCTCCGCTGCGAGCAAAGCTTCCACGAACTGCTCGGGTATGGCATCAAAGGGCAGCGGGCTGCGTTTCTGTTCGCCAAACTGGCCAATCAGCTGGCCCTCACGGGTATAAACACGCATGGGAGTCTGCAGTTTTACGTCTCTGAGGGTGGCCACATCGGGCAGATTGGGGCTGAGGTATAAATAGATGCCGGCAAAAAGCCATAGGGCTCCAAAGAGACCAAATAGGGACAGGCGTACAACAGCGCGTAGGATTTTCATTTATCCCTTTATAAACAAAGGCTTATGGTAGATTTTTGGCGAAATGGAGTCGCTCATTTGGTAATTATATGCTTTTTTTCAGTTTGGATATATTTTCGACTGTGTTATATCTAACAATTAATGTAGCTACACATAAAAATATCCTAAGTTAGTGATACTGATAGGGAAAAAAACTTGCTGGGGCGAATGGGGAAGAAAAAAGCTGCGCCGGTTCTCGGGCTGGACATAAGTTCAACAACCGTCAAGTTGCTTGAGCTGAGCTATACGGGGGATCGTTATCGCGTGGAGAGCTACGCGGTGAGTTCTTTGCCGCAGGATGCGGTTATCGAGAAGAACGTGAATGACGTCGACGGCGTGGCCAATGCCATCCGCAGCGTCGTAGCGCAGTCCAGAACCAAACTCAAAACGGTCGCTGCGGCGGTAGCGGGCTCGTCGGTCATTACCAAGATGATCGATATGCCCCAGGGTCTGAGTGAGGACGAGATGGAAACCCAGCTCACCCTGGAGGCGGATCAGTATATTCCCTACCCGCTGGAAGAGGTGGCCATCGATTTCGAGGTGCAGGGACCCTCTCCCGAACGCGACAATATGGTTGAAGTGTTACTTGCCGCCTGCCGCAGGGAAACCATCGACACCCGGGTAGAGGCGATAGAAGGCTCCGAGCTTGTTCCCAAAATCATGGACGTGGAAGCCTACGCCATGGAGCGCGCATTTTCCCTGCTGCAGAGCCAGTTGGATCTGGAGGAAGAGAGCACGGTGGCGGTAGTGGATATCGGCGCGACCATGACCACTCTCAGCGTACTGAACAACGGCCAGACAATATACACCCGGGAACAGCTCTTCGGCGGCAAGCAGCTTACCGATGAAATCATGCGCCGTTACGGTCTGCCACTGGAAGAGGCAGGACTCGCCAAAAAACAGGGTGGGCTCCCGGACGATTATGAGCCAGAGGTATTGGAGCCCTTCAAGGACGCGGTGGTGCAGCAGGTTGCCCGTTCCCTGCAGTTCTTTTTCTCGTCCAGCCAATACAACGATGTCGATTACATTATCCTGGCGGGCGGTGTGTCTTCCATGGAGGGGCTGGCAGAGCTGGTACAGGAAAAACTGGGTACACCCGCCACTGTGGCAAACCCCTTTGCCAATATGTCTGTATCACCCAAAGTAAATGCCGTGGCATTGAGCAGCGACGCGCCGGCGTTGATGATCGCCTGTGGCCTGGCCTTACGGAGCTTTAACTAATGGCACAGATTAATTTACTGCCATGGCGCGAAGAGCGGCGACAGGAGCTGAAAAAGGATTTTCTGGTAATGGTCGGGCTGGTGCTTGCTCTGGGAGTGGGTCTTATCCTGCTGGCCGACCGTGTTGTCGATGCACAGATCCGGGATCAGAATAAGCGCAACCAGTACCTGGCAGACAATATTAAGGTTCTGGACGGGCAGGTCGCCGAAATTCGCGAACTGGAAAAGAAGCGCAACCAGCTGCTCGACCGCATGCGTGTGATCCAGGAATTGCAGGGTAACAGGCCGATTATTGTGCGGGTACTGGACCAGTTGGTGCGCACTGTGCCGGATGGCGTTTTTTACACTGCCTTGCAAACGAAAGACAAGACTATAACCATTCGCGGGGTTGCCGAGTCAAACAACCGGGTATCGAGTTTGATGCGTCGCCTGGACTCTTCCGACTGGCTGGCCAGTCCTAATCTGGATGCGGTGAGATCAGCCCCAGAGTACGGGGAGCAGGCAAACACCTTCAACTTGACGGTGAAGATTCAGGCACCGGATTCCGAGAAAACGGCAGGGGAGGGTTGAGCGATGGCATTTGAAGATACCATGCGCTCGCTGCGCGAGTTTGATGTCAACAACCTCGATTTTGATAACGTCGGATCGTGGCCAGTACCGATAAAAGTATTGATTTGGGTGGTGCTGGTCAGCCTGGTGCTCGCAGCCGGTTATTACTACCATATCGAGGAACTGCAGGCACAGCTGGCCAAGGTGGAAGCGCAGGAAGTTGAACTCAAAAAAGATTTTGAGAAAAAGGCGTTTCAGGCCGCGAACCTCGAGGCATATCGCGAGCAGATGGTCGAAATGGAGGAATCTTTTGGTGCCCTGGTCAGCCAGTTGCCCAGTGATACGGAGGTTCCAGGTTTACTAGAAGATATCACCAACAAGGGTCTTCTTAATGGGCTGGAAATTTCCAGCATCGACCTACAGTCGGAAACCGCCAGGGAATTCTATGTAGAGCTTCCGATAGCCATAAACGCTTCCGGCTCCTACCATGACCTGGGCGCATTTATCAGCGGTATGGCGGGACTTCCACGAATTGTTACGCTGCACGATTTCACTATTAGTTCCAGTGGTAACGATGCCAATCACCTGAAAATGAATATCGTCGCGAAAACCTATCGCTACAAGGACGGGGAAGCATAGCTATGATCTGCTTTTCCCGGACTCTCACAATAACCTTATCGCTCGGTGTGTTACTCACCGCTTGTGCCGACAAGGATTTTTCAGATCTGGATGCGTTTATGGCATCGAAGCTGGACAAGCCGGGCGGTGTTATCGCGCCGATACCGACTTTCAAGGCTTACGAGGCATTTTCCTACAGTGCCACCACCCTGCGCAGCCCATTTGACCGGCCAGTCGAGGTCAGGGAAATTGCTCAGTTGCAGGCGATTAGCGCTATCCAGCCCGACGAAGATCGGGCCAAGGAGTTTCTGGAGCAGTATACCTTTGACTCACTGCGCATGGTCGGGACACTGGAGCGCGATGGTATTAATTGGACCCTGATCACAGACCCTGACGGTGGCGTGCACCGCGTAACACTGGGAAATTTTCTTGGCAGGCACCACGGCAAGATTGTTGAAATGACCGACAGTTATGTAGCTGTGGTAGAGATCGTAAGCGATGGGACCAAGGACGGATGGGTGGAACGCCCCCGTACCATTAAACTGAGTGGCGTGTAAGCCGGGGCCAAAGGTGATTGCCATGAAAAGTAAAAAACAATATCTGGGGAAAAAGGCCGTGGGGAAAACAAAAGAGAGCATCGCGAGGGGTCTGCTGATTGCAGCCAGCGGCCTGTTGATGACTTTATTATCGGGTGCGCTGCAGGCAGCCACGATAGAGGATATCGAGTTCAGCGCCAGGCCCGGCAGCAAATTTGAAATTCGCATGGATTTCAATGAGCCACCGCCGGAGATAAAGGCTTACACGATCGATAAACCGGCTCGCATTGCCATTGATTTTCCCGACACAACAAGTGCACTTGAGCGCAAGCGGTATTCCCTCCCCTATGGCAACGCTACTGGTGTAATTGTGCTGGAATCGGGGGACCGCACACGTCTTGTAATCAATCTGGTCAAAGTGGTGCCCTATGAAACCCGCGTGGATGGCAATAGCCTGTATGTTGTTGTGGGTCAGGAGTCCGCCGGTGACTATATCAAGCAGGGTGGCGACCCCTATCGCGTGGTAACCAAGGTTGTACCTGTCACCGAAGTAGCATCAGAAATTACCGATTTGCAATTCCAGCGAACGGGTGATGGCGAAGGTCGACTGACTCTGGAGCTCACTAACCCCTCTGTAGACGTTAACGTTTTCAGCGACGGTGGTGATATCAAAGTACAGTTTGTGGATACCAGCGTGCCGGAAAGGCTGCTGCGTCGCTACGATGTCACAGATTTTGCCACACCAGTTACCAGTGTCGATGTAAATACAAGCGAGCGTGGCGCAACACTGACGCTGAAAAATACCGGAGACTTCGATTATCTGGCCTATCAAACAGATAACCAGTATGTGCTGAGTGTAAAGCCTCTGTCGAAGAAAGAAGTGGAAGAGCGCCGCAACGAGTTTACCTATGTTGGTGACCGTATCTCCTTGAATTTCCAGGACATTGAGATTCGCGCAGTACTGCAATTGATCGCCGACTTTACCGAGCTCAACCTTGTTGCAAGTGATACGGTTCGCGGCCGCATTACCCTGCGCCTGCAGAACGTACCCTGGGACCAGGCCCTTGAGCTGGTATTGAAAACCAAAGGGCTGGACAAGCGCCAGATTGGCAACGTGTTGATGGTGGCTCCCGCCGCTGAAATCGCAGAGCGTGAGCGTCAGCAGATTGAGGCAAACAAGCAAATTGCTGAGTTGGCGCCGCTGGTGTCTGAGTTTGTCCGCATTCGCTACGCCGATGCCAGCAAGATTGTGAGCTTGTTTACCGCTGGCTCGGAGGAGGGTGGCAGTCTGATATCTGGCAGAGGGTCGGTGGTGGTCGAGCCTCGCACCAACTCCCTTATTATTACCGAGACTGCCCCCAAGCTGGCAGAAATTCGCTCTTTGATAGAGCTCGTGGACATCCCGATCCGTCAGGTGATGATTGAGGCCCGTATTGTTATCGCGCAGTCCGATGCCACCAAAAACCTGGGTATAGAATGGGGTGGCGGGTACCTGAACAATGACAACGGCGATATTACTTCGGTCTCTGGCAATACCGAAAATGTGGTAAATCTCAACCAGTCAGCCATTAACGGTACGCAACCAACGGTGAGTTATCCGGGGGCGTTGCTTGTCGACCTGGGGGTTACGCGTAACAGTGGTTTCGCGGTTGGCTTCACCAGTGGCGACCTGTTCCTGACGGCAGAACTTTCTGCATTGGAGGCGGCGGGTCAGGGTGAAGTGGTATCACAGCCGAAGGTAATCACCGGTGATAAACAGGCAGCTTCGATCAAGTCCGGTACGGAAATCCCCTATCAGGAATCCTCAGCCAGCGGCGAAACTACTGTGACATTCAAGGACGCAGTGCTGCAGCTGGATGTTACGCCCAATATTACGCCGGATGACAGAATCATGCTTGCCTTGCAAGTGAACCAGGATTCTGTGGGTGAACTGGTGCCCAGCGGTTCGGGCGGTTTTATTCCGTCTATCGATACCACGCAGTTGAATACCCAGGTTCTGGTTGGCAATGGGGAGACGGTGGTGCTTGGTGGTGTGTTCAAGACGGAAGACATTGAGTCGGTGAACAAGGTGCCGTTCTTCGGAGATCTGCCCTATATTGGCGCTTTCTTCCGGAATACGTCTACCAATAACACCAAGACGGAGACATTGATCTTCATTACCCCGCGCATTCTTGCCGAAACCCTGCTCGACTAGGGTCTTTTCCGAAAAGAGATGCCGAGACTTCACAGGATATTTCTCGTTGGCCCCATGGGGGCCGGCAAATCGACTATTGGCAAATACCTTGCGCAGCACCTGAAGTTGCGTTTTGCTGATACCGACACAGAAATCGAGGCGCGCACCGGTGCGGATATTCCCTGGATATTCGATGTTGAGGGGGAGGCCGGTTTTCGCGAGAGAGAACAACAGGTGGTAGAAGAAATGACTCTCTGGGACGATGTAGTGTTGGCTACAGGTGGTGGTGTGGTTAACCGGCCCGAAAACCGGCAGGCGCTGGCTGGCCGGGGTTATGTCGTATATCTCTACGCGACCGTCGAAGAGCAGGTCAGGCGGACCCGACGGGACCGCCGCAGACCCCTGTTACAAAAAGGGGATCCAGAGGAGGTGCTGCGATCTCTCATGGCAGTACGCGAACCCTTATATCGCGAAATTGCTGACCATATTATCGAGACAGATGGTTGTAGCCCCAGAACCGTGGCCCAGCGATTGGTGCAGGAGTTGCTGTAAATACCAGGTTACGGTTATCCCGTGGCCACCAGAGGCTGTTTCAGCACACTACTAAGCGGTATCATCCCTCCTTTCTTCAGTCCCTACCCGAGGAGTTCATGTGTCGGTGTTGATGCATACCTTGCATGTTGATCTGGGGGAGCGTAGCTACCCCGTCTACATTGGCCGCGATCTTCTTGCGGATCCTGAATTACTGGCCAGCCATATCAGCGGCTCACAGGTTGTGGTGGTGAGTAACGACAATGTGGCCCCGTTGTACATGGACCGTGTGCGCACGGCGCTGGGTACCGGGAAACGCGTGACAGAGGTATTGCTGCGGGATGGGGAGGAGTACAAAACACTGGGCACACTGAGCGACATTTTTGACCAGGTGATGGCGGCCGGACACAATCGCACAACCACTTTCATTGCCCTCGGTGGTGGGGTTGTGGGGGATATCACCGGGTTTGCTGCCGCCTGTTATCAGAGAGGGGTTCACTTTATTCAGCTACCCACAACCTTGCTCGCCCAGGTCGATTCCTCTGTTGGCGGCAAGACTGCGGTAAATCATCCCCTGGGTAAGAACATGATAGGCGCGTTTCACCAGCCAGAGGCCGTGTTGATAGATACCAATACATTGCAGACCTTGCCCCCGCGAGAATTTGCTGCTGGCCTGGCGGAAGTCATCAAATACGGGTTGATCAGTGATGAGCCATTCTATCACTGGCTGCGAGAGCATCTGCCGAAGCTGCTCGCCAGAGAGGAAGCCGCTCTCGCCGAGGCCATTGAGCGCAGCTGCAGCAACAAGGCGAGCGTGGTGGCGGCCGACGAGCGCGAGGGTGGGATCAGGGCGATTCTGAACCTGGGACACACCTTCGGCCACGCCATTGAAACAGACCGCGGCTACGGCCAGTGGCTGCACGGCGAGGCCGTAGCGGCGGGGATGGTGCTGGCCATGGAGCTCTCCCGCCGGCGCGGTTGGGTTACGCAGGAAGATGTAGAGAACTTGCGCGCACTTATCCTGGCAGCGGGGTTACCGGTTGTGCCGCCGGCAGATATGACAGCAGCTGCTTTTCTTGAATTGATGGCCCGGGATAAGAAAGTGGTAGACGGGCGTCTGCGCCTGGTGTTGTTGAAGGGCGTGGGAAGCGCCTGTATTGTCGACGATGTGACAGATTCCGAATTGGAAGATTTGCTGACAGAGCGTGAAATAAACACCTGATTTACCTCAAGCTGCGGCGTTTGTCCGCTGCGGTTCATATGTGTAAAATGGTCGGCCGCCTTTTGGCTCGGAAGCTACCGTGGCGCCGGGTGTTTCGATTTAACTTATTGATTTTACTACTTATTTTGGACTGACTATGAGCGCAGGCCTTTTTAGACCTGAAGAATTCCGTGACAATTGTGGCTTCGGACTGATCGCGCACACGGCGGGTGACGCCAGTCATCGCCTGTTGCTCACGGCTATCGAATCGCTTACCTGTATGACTCACCGCGGTGGCATTGCCGCCGATGGCAAGACCGGAGACGGCTGTGGGCTGCTGATGCAGATGCCCCATCAGTTTATGCGGACTTTGGCCAGTGAGTGCTTTGGTGTGACCCTGGGCGAAAACTACGGTGTGGGCCAGATTTTCCTGAGCAACGATTCTGCTCGCGCCACCGCGGCGCGAGCCGCAACCGAGCGGGCACTGACAGATCAGGGGCTGAGCGTATTGGGGTGGCGAGTTGTTCCCACTGACAGCTCGGTATGTGGCTCCATTGCCCTGGCCAGTCTGCCTGCCATCGAGCAGGTCTTCGTACAGGCTCACGGGGTCTCTGATGAGGAATTGAACGCCAAATTGTTTGTCGCCCGACGCAAAGCCGAAATTGCGACTGCCGACGACAGTGAGTTTTATATTTGCAGCCTTTCCGGGCGGGTTATTGCCTACAAGGGCCTGGTGATGCCGGTAGATTTGCCGCGGTTTTACCTGGATCTGGATGATGAGCGGCTGGAGACTGCGATTTGCGTTTTCCACCAGCGCTTTTCCACCAATACCATGCCGCGCTGGCCATTGGCCCAGCCGTTCCGGCTGCTGGCACATAACGGGGAAATTAATACTATCGAGGGCAACCGGAATTGGGCCGACGCGCGCACGGCCCGATTTGAGAGTGAGAGCTTGCCGGATATCCAGTCCATCGCTCCGCTGGTCAACCGCACGGGTTCCGACTCCTCCAGCCTCGATAACATGCTGGATGTGCTGCTTACCGGTGGTGTCGATATGCCCCGGGCGTTGCGGATGCTGATTCCGCCCGCCTGGCAGAACATCGAATCCATGGACCCGGATCTGAAGGCCTTCTATGAGTACCACTCCATGCACATGGAGCCCTGGGATGGGCCGGCGGGCATAGTTCTCACCGATGGCCGTTACGCTGTCTGCCTGCTGGACCGCAATGGGCTGCGCCCTGCTCGCTGGGTGACCACCAAAGACGGCTTTATCACACTGGCATCCGAGGTAGGTACTCACGGTTACAAAAACGAAGACGTAATCGCCAAAGGCCGTGTTGGGCCCGGCCAGATCCTCATGGTGGATACCCAGACTGGCGAGTTGCTGCAAAACGACGAAATCGACAATCGCTTGAAAGCCCAGCATCCCTACAAGCGCTGGCTCAGGGAAAAGTCTCAGCGTATAGAGGGGACCTTCGGCGGCGAAGTGGCCACGGGCATCGACGCGGCCAGACTCACCAACTATATGAAAATGTTCCAGGTCAGCTTCGAGGAGCGGGACCAGATACTCAGGCCGCTGGCAGAAACCGGCAATGAAGGCGTAGGTTCCATGGGAGACGATACTCCCATGGCGGTACTGTCTCGTCTGGAGCGCTCGCTTTACGATTATTTCCGGCAGAAATTTGCCCAGGTAACCAATCCGCCAATCGATCCCCTGCGCGAAACCATCGTTATGTCGCTGGTGACAGATCTGGGGGGTGAAAAGAATGTCTTCCAGCAGGGGCCTGAGCACGCCGACCGGGTCGTATTGTCCTCGCCGGTATTATCCCAGGGCAAATTCACCACCTTGTTACAACTCGATCGCCCCGGCTTTGTGGTGCAGACCATCAATTGCACTTACAACCCGGCGGAAAAGAGCCTGAAACAGGCCATTGAGGACATGGTCGCTGCGGCGGAGGCAGCGGTGCGCGGTGGCGTCACGATTCTGGTGATTTCGGACCGTGGTATCGAGAAAGACCGATTGCCTATCCACAGCCTGCTGTCGGTGGGGGCGCTACACCACCACTTGATCCGCACGGGTCTGCGGGTTGATGCCAATATCGTTGTCGAGTCAGCCAGTGCCCGGGATTCACACCAGATTGCCTGTCTGCTGGGTTTCGGCGCGACAGCGGTGTATCCCTACCTCGCATACAGCGTACTGGAAGACCTGATTCGCAGTGGAGAGGTGTTGGGCGAACCCAGTGCCTGCTACAAGAATTATCGCAAGGGGATTAACAAGGGCCTGCTCAAAATCATGTCCAAGATGGGCATCTCTGCCGTCAGTTCGTACCGCGGCGCCCAGCTGTTTGAAGCGGTGGGCCTGTGCCGCGAGGTGGTCGATCTCGCCTTCAGAGGGGTTGCCTCCCGTATTGAAGGTGCCGACTTTGGTGAGCTTGAGCTGGATCAAAAAGCCCTCGCGACCAAAGCCTGGACCCTGCGCAAGGGTCTCGACCAGGGCGGTCTGCTGAAATATGTCCACGGGCAGGAGTACCACGCGTTCAACCCGGATGTGGTGATGACGCTGCAGGAGGCTGTGGCCAGCGGTGACTATGCCGTTTATCAGCGCTACAGTTCCCTGGTGAACAACCGTCCAGTGGCAACTCTGCGCGACTTGTTCAAGCCCGTGGAGGCTGCCGTGCCGCTGGCGCTGGACGCCGTTGAGCCGGTGGAAAATATTCTGGTGCGCTTTGACTCGGCTGGTATGTCTTTGGGAGCCCTCAGTCCGGAGGCGCACCAGGCACTGGCCGCCGCGATGAACCGTATGGGGGCGCGCTCGAATTCCGGCGAGGGCGGGGAGGATCCGGAGCGCTTCGGCACCGAACGGGTGTCGAAAATCAAGCAGATAGCCTCGGGCCGATTCGGTGTTACTCCACACTATCTGGTGAATGCCGAAGTTCTGCAGATCAAGGTCGCACAGGGAGCAAAACCCGGTGAGGGCGGCCAGCTGCCGGGCGGGAAAGTGAACGAGTTGATTGCACGGCTGCGCTATTCAGTGCCCGGCGTGACGCTGATATCGCCGCCGCCGCACCATGATATTTATTCCATTGAGGATCTTGCCCAGCTGATCTTTGACCTCAAGCAGGTCAACCCACAGGCGCTGGTGTCCGTGAAACTGGTGTCTGAACCCGGCGTGGGGACCATCGCCGCGGGTGTGGCCAAGGCCTATGCGGATCTGATCACAATTTCCGGCTATGACGGCGGCACTGCGGCCAGCCCGCTGACATCTATTCGTTACGCCGGTTCACCCTTTGAGTTGGGTCTGGCGGAGGTACAACAGACTCTGCGCGGTAATCACCTGCGCGGCTTTATCCGTTTGCAGGCCGATGGCGGCCTGAAAACAGGACTCGATGTGATCAAGGCGGCCATTCTTGGCGCCGAGAGTTTCGGTTTTGGAACTGCGCCTATGGTGGCGCTTGGGTGTAAGTACTTACGAATCTGCCACCTCAATAACTGCGCGACCGGTGTGGCCACGCAGAACCAGAAATTGCGCGATGACCACTTTAATGGAACGGTTGAGATGGTGATCAATTTCTTCACCTTCGTGGCTACCGAAACCCGGGAGTGGCTGGCCCGTCTGGGTGTCCCTTCACTGCAGGCCCTTATCGGCAGGACCGATCTGCTCGAGTTGCTGCCGGGAGAAACGACGAAACAGAACAAGCTGGATCTGTCGCCTATTTTGTACAAGGCACCAGAGGCGGAGGGGCAGCCCGAGTTTTGCCAGGTGGCTTCAAATGTACCCTTTGACCGCGGCGAAAAGGCCGAGATGATGCTGGCGGCGACACTCGCCACAATCGATTCGAAAAGCGGGGGCGAGTTCGAGTTCCAGGTAACCAACTGTGACCGTTCCATCGGCGCACGCCTTTCCGGCGAAATTGCCCGCCGCCACGGCAACATGGGAATGGAGAGCAATCCGCTGGTGCTGCGGCTTAGCGGCACGGCGGGACAGAGCTTCGGGGTGTGGAACGCCGGCGGACTTCATATGTACCTGGAGGGCGACTCCAACGATTACGTGGGCAAGGGAATGGCCGGTGGCAAGCTGGTGGTTTATCCCGGGCGGGACAGCGAATTCGAATCCCATAAAACAGTGATTATCGGTAACACCTGCCTGTATGGCGCGACCGGTGGGCGCCTGTTTGCTGCTGGTATTGCGGGTGAGCGATTTGGTGTTCGTAACAGTGGCGCTCACGCCGTGGTAGAGGGCGCAGGCGACCATTGTTGTGAGTATATGACCGGTGGCGTGATTACCGTGCTTGGCCCCACCGGCGTTAACTTTGGTGCAGGCATGACCGGTGGGTTTGCCTACGTACTGGATCAGGATCGTGGCTTTATCGACAGATTCAACAGTGAACTGGTCGAAATTCATCGGGTCAGTGCAGAATATATGGAGCCCTACAGGCATCATTTGCGCAGCGATATTCGCGAGTTTACGACAGAGACCGGCTCCAAGTGGGGCGCGCACCTGTTGGAAAATTTTGAAGACTATGTTGGCAAGTTCTGGCTGGTTAAACCCAAGGCGGCGGATCTCGACCGCCTGCTGTCGCGCTTGCGCAATACGGATTAGAGCCTTAACCGGCTCCGGGAAAAGCTTATGAGTAAACGCTTGGAAAACAATTTCCAGTTTATCGACGTCGGCCGCAGTGATCCCGACAAGAAAACTCTGCGCTCGCGCAAAACAGAGTATGCCGAGATATACAAACCCTACACCCAGGAACAGGTTGCGGACCAGTCTCACCGCTGCCTGGAATGCGGCAACCCCTACTGTGAGTGGAAGTGCCCGGTACATAACTTTATTCCCAACTGGCTGAAGCTGGTCGCCGAGGGCAATCTGTTCGAGGCCGCGGAACTGAGTCACCAGACCAATACCTTGCCGGAAGTCTGCGGCCGGGTCTGTCCCCAGGACCGACTTTGTGAGGGCGCCTGTACCCTCAACGACGGCTTCGGTGCTGTTACTATCGGTGCCTCGGAAAAATATATTACCGATACGGCGCTCGCCATGGGTTGGCGTCCGGACCTTTCCGGAGTTGTGCCCACGGGCAAGTCAGTGGCGATTATTGGCGCTGGGCCGGCCGGCCTGGGTTGCGCCGACGTCCTCACGCGCAATGGCGTCAAGCCGGTAGTGTTTGATCGCTACCCGGAGATTGGCGGCCTGCTGACGTTTGGCATACCGGAATTCAAGCTCGAAAAAGAGGTTATGGTTCGTCGACGGGAAGTATTTGAGGGCATGGGTATTGAGTTCCAGCTGAATACCGAAGTGGGTAAGGATATATCCATCAGCGAAATCCTTGAGAAGTACGACGCGGTGTTTATGGGCATGGGTACCTACGCCTATATGCGCGGCAACTTTCCCGGGGAAGACCTGCCCGGTGTTTACGAGGCCTTGCCCTACCTGATCGGCAATGTGAACCACAACCTGGGTTTTGAGCAGCCAGCTGATGCCTATATAAACCTGAAGGGCAAGCGCGTTGTTGTTCTTGGTGGCGGCGATACTGCAATGGATTGTGTGCGCACGGCGGTGAGGCAGCAGGCGGAGCAGGTTGTGTGTGCCTACCGGCGCGACAAGACGAATATGCCGGGCTCTCGCCGTGAGGTGAAAAATGCGAGCGAGGAGGGTGTTGAATTTCTGTACAATCGGCAACCCCTGGAAATTGTAGAATATTTCGGTCAGGCCTGTGGCGTGAAGATGATCAAGACCAAAATGGGCAAGCCGGATACTGATGGTCGGCGGCGAGCCGAGCCTATTGCGGGTAGCGAAGTAGTGCTGGAGGCAGACGCCGTGATCATCGCCTTCGGCTTCCAGCCAAATCCACCCGAGTGGTTGGGGGATATCGAGGTGAATACCAATGACTGGGGCGGCGTGGTTGCCGAGGAAGTCCAGCCGTTCAAATTCCAGACCAGCAACCCTAAAATCTTCGCCGGCGGTGATATGGTGCGCGGGTCCGATCTGGTTGTGACCGCCATTTGGGAAGGCCGCCAGGCGGCCGAAGGCATACTCGATTTTCTGGAAGTCTAAAGCCCGGTAAGCGTTGCAATCCTACTAATCAGACAGAACATACTGAGGCCAAAGCCCGCATGAGTGAACTCAAAAACGACCGCTTTCTGCGTGCTCTGCTGCGCCAGCCAGTCGATCAAACTCCCGTTTGGATGATGCGTCAGGCCGGGCGGTATTTGCCGGAGTACCGGGCGACACGGCAACAGGCAGGATCGTTTCTCGATCTTTGCAAGAATACTGAGTTGGCTTGCGAGGTCACTATGCAGCCCTTGCGCCGTTACCCCATGGACGCGGCAATCCTGTTTTCTGACATTCTCACAATCCCTGATGCATTGGGACTGGGCCTGTATTTTGAAGAGGGCGAAGGGCCGCGCTTTCGCAAGACGGTTCGCAGCGAGGCGGACCTTGCGGGATTGAACAGTTTTACTGCAGACGATGATCTCGATTACGTCATGGCTGCGGTGCGCACAATTCGCCGGGAATTGAATGGGCAGGTGCCCCTGATCGGTTTTTCCGGTAGCCCCTGGACTCTCGCCACTTATATGGTGGAGGGAGGGTCTTCCAAGGATTTTGCCAGGGTCAAGACCATGGCGTACGACCGGCCCGAGTTGATGCACCAGCTGCTGTCCCTGCTGGCGGACGCGGTGGGTGATTACCTTGCAGCGCAGATCCGGGCGGGCGCCCAGGCCGTGCAGATTTTCGACACCTGGGGCGGTAGCCTCAGTGCCGCTGGTTATCAGGAGTTCTCCCTGCAGTATATGCAGCGCGTGATCTCCCGCCTGCCAACTGAAGCCGATGGCCGCCAGGTGCCGGTAATTGTCTTTACCAAGGGCGGCGGTCAGTGGCTGGAGGTGATATCAACGTGTGGCGCCCAGGCGGTGGGCATTGACTGGACCACGGATATCGGCGTGGCGCGTCAACGAATCGGCAAAAAAGTGGCGTTGCAGGGAAATATGGACCCGAGCATGCTGTTTGCCTCACCCGCCAGAATCCGGGAGGAGGTCGGTGCCATTCTGGCTGCCTATGGCAATGGACCCGGCCATGTTTTCAATCTTGGCCACGGCATTACTCCCGGGGTGAATCCCGACCATGTCACCGCTTTTGTCGATGCGGTGCAGGAACTGTCACCGCAGTATCACCAGCAGAGCTGACGCTCTCCCGGCGGCGATATCAACCCGCCTTTTGATTCACGGCCTGTTTCTGGGCAGCGGCCTCGTCGCAGCAGAAATCGTGGTCCATTTCCAGAGCTGGCTGATCGCAAGCCGGTCGCCCGACCACTTTGGCCGGTACGCCAGCGACAGTCGTGTGGGGTGGCACATCCTCCAGCACTACACTGCCCGCGCCTACCTTTGCACCGTCGCCCACCCGGATGTTTCCCAGGATCTTGGCGCCTGCACTGATCAGCACTCCGTCGCCGATTTTCGGGTGGCGATCGGCCTCGTCCTTCCCCGTTCCTCCCAGCGTGACAGACTGCAGGATAGAGACGTTATCGCCCACCACCGCAGTTTCGCCGATAACCAGGCCGGTGGCGTGATCGAGCATGATGCCGCTGCCCATGCGTGCGGCGGGGTGGATGTCCACGCCGAACTCGATGGTCATGCGATTCTGGAAGAACAACGCCAGTGGCTCGCGACCGTGCTGCCATAGCCAGTGGGCTACCCGGTGGGTCTGCAGGGCGTGAAATCCCTTGAAGTAGAGAAAAGGAATATAGAGTTCATGGCAGGCGGAATCCCTGTCCAGCACCGCCTGCAGGTCGGCGCGGACAGCCTTGCGAATGGAGGCGTCGCTGTCGAAAGCCTGCTGTATGACATCGCGCAGCAGCAAGGAAGACGCGGTAGGGCTATCCAGCTGACTGGCCAGGTGGAAGCTCAGTGAGCGCTCGAGCAAAGGGTGGTTGAGAATGGTCGCGTATAAGAAGCTGGCGAGCATGGGCTCATCGCGCGCATGCTGGAGCGTTTCTTCGTGTATACGATCCCAAAGGACGTCGTTGCTTGCCTGATTCATAATATTTACCTCGGTCTCTATATGGCACTGTAGCCTAGATAGGGGCTTTCGTCACGGAGTGGCAGGCCTGGTGCAGCCGGCGAGGGGCTGCCCGGACAACGCTTGTGTACTCCCGTTGATGGCACCGGTAAACGCCCACAGCTCGTGCCCGCTCTCCATATACTTGAGTTCAAACAGGCTAAGGGGGCTAACCGGCATTACCCGGGAAACACTGCCCGGATGCGCCGCCAGGTGCATTGCCACCCCGAATTCCTCCACGTACGCCTGCCAATTGCTGCGCAATTCGATGCGGCCACCGAGTTGCAGTAGCCAGAAAAACCCGCCACAGCCATGGACTCTGCGCTGTAAATGCTTTGCCTTCGGCCAGGGGTTAGGATACAGCAGGTAGTGATAGTCCGCCGCGATATTCCGCTCCGCCAGCAGTTGCCACAGGCCCTCGCATTCAGCCTGTAGCAGAAGGGTATTCTCCGGGGTGTCGGCGGGCTGTTTGGCAAGGCGGTGGCCAGATTTGTCGATGCCTACCACCAGATGTCCTGGATGCCGCTGCGCCAACGTGGCAGTGCTATGGCCGGTGCCGCAAAAAGAATCCAGCACCAGTGGGCGCGGCCGGTTCGCTAACTCCTGCAGCAACAATTCGAGGGCCACGGTGTTATGCGATGCCGCCGGTTTGCGCGAGGGCGCCTGGAGATGCCTTCGAACGGTGGCAGCCAGCTTTGGGTGCAGGTGCTCCTGATTGCTGGTGGGTTGGCGTGACAGGGCATGCAAGAGCGGCAAAATCCTTTTGTATCGGAAGCAGTTAGCAGCGGTGAGTTTGATGTTGATCACTGCCGCTGCGATGATACTCCCCGACAATGAGCACATCCACAGCAGAGACGACATAGCATGCGCCATGATTTGCGACCGCACTGGTTAAAAAAGAGCTACCTGAACTTCAGGCACTGGTGGGCGGAGTACTTCCTGCGGCCGGAGTGCGCTTCACTGGGCCCTTTCCATACGATCATGAAACCCTGGTACGTGCACATCTCCGGCAACAATATCGCGATCGGGCGCTGTTTCACCGCCATCGGGGAGCCGGGACAGCGGGTGGAAGTTGGCGTGTGGGGTCGGGAACACGGAGCGGGTCGAATCAATATAGGCGACTGTGTCCTCATGAGTCCGGGCTCGCGTATCAGCGCCAGCGATGAGGTCACCATTGGTAATGGAGTAATGCTGGCCAACGGCGCCTATATCACCGATTCGGACTGGCACACAATCTACGACCGGACCAAACGCGCCGAGCGAGTAACACCGGTCACTATCGGCGACAACGTGTGGCTGGGCGATCATTCCACGGTGCTTAAAGGCGTGACCATTGGTGAAAACAGTGTCGTGGCCGCCCGGGCGGTAGTGACCAAGGATGTGCCTGCCAACGTGGTGGTCGCCGGCAATCCGGCCAGGGTGGTAAAAGAGCTCGACCCTGAGCGAGGTTTTGTCACTCGCATGGACTATTTCAAGGACCCTGCCGGCCTGGCGCAGTTCTTTGAAGCGGTTGATCGCGAGGTTCTGGCGGGGAACACATTTTGGCGCTGGTTGTGGTCTGTGGTCTACCCGGGGTCTCGTCGGTGACGATTGCTACCGTCAAAGATTAGAGCGATACCAACAATTCAAAATACATTCGACATACAAGAAAGCGCTCGCCTGATTGCGTCATACTGTGATTGTGGCTTTACTACAGCAACTGCAGTGGCTGTTCCTGCAGCGCTGACATCTGCTCGCGCAGCTCGAGAATATGATCGGCCCAATAGCGTTCGGTATTGAACCAGGTGAAACTGTGGGGGAAGGCGGGGTCGTTCCAGCGGCGGGCGAGCCAGGCGGCGTAGTGCGTAATGCGCATGGTTCGCAGGGCTTCCAGCCAACGCAACTGGCGTGGATCAAAGTCGCAGAACTCCGAGTAGCCCTCGATCAACTCCGCGAGCTGTAGCTGACGGTAGGGCCGGTCGCCACTGAGAAACATCCACAGATCCTGAATAGCCGGTGCAGTGCAACAGTCGTCCAGATCAACAAAATGGGCGGTGTTGTCGCGCCACAGGATGTTGCCCACGTGACAGTCACCGTGAATGCGTATCGTATCGTCTGGTTTCACCTCTGCATATATCGTCGACACGGCTTGCAGCAGGTCTGCGGTCAGGGTGCTGTACGCCGGCACCAGTGATTGGGGGATGAAGCCTTCCAACAGAAATTCACGGCTCTGTTTCAGCATCCGGTCCACCGTGATTTCCTGGCGTACTGCAAATTTTGCAGCCTTGCCCACACCGTGAATGCGCCCAAGGGTTCTGCCCAGCACCAGCAGGTTATCGAAATTGTCCAGTTCCGGGGGGTGGCCGCCACGGCGCTGGAACAGGGCGAAGCGAAATCCCTCAAACTCATGCAATGTCTTGCCATCGTCGCTCACCATGGGGGCGACGACAGATATCTCTGCTGCCTGCAGCTCCAGGCTGAAGGCGTGCTCCTCCAGAATCTGGGCATCACTCCAGCGTTCCGGGCGGTAAAACTTCGCAATCAGTGGCGTGCCATCTTCAATGCCAACCTGATAGACCCGGTTTTCGTAGCTGTTGAGCGCCAGCAGGCGCGCATCGCTGAGATAGCCGGCGGATTCCACGGCGTCGATCACCATGTCGGGGCCCAGGCGTTCGTAAGGGTGCTCACTCATGATGATCGGCCGAATCCATTAATAGCGCCGCGCTCTTGATCTGTGCAAACAATTTGTCTCCCACCTGTAGTTGTAGTTTCGCTGCGGACTTACGTGTGATGCGTGCCAGCAGGTATTGGGAGCCCAGGGTAAGCCGCAGCAATACCCGGGCACCGCCCTCCGTCTGTATCTCCTGGAGCGTTACCGGGAGTATATTCAGGATACTGCTGTCTCTGGGCTTTTCGCGGCACACACTGACATCGCGTGCGGGAACGCGCAGTCTGCGTTTCTGCCCCGGGAGATGTTGCTGTTGCCCCACAAGAAGCGTTTGTCCTTCGACCTGCAGTTCTGTTAGACCGAACTCCGGGTCGTCGTTTCCTATTGTTCCCAGCAGGATGGCGGCAGCCTGCTCTTCCCGGGAGAGCCTGGTGTCCAGGCTGCCACAGAGATCCAGTAGCGACCCCTGGTCCACCACCCGGCCGTTTTCCAGCAGCACCAGGTAATCCGCCAGCTGGCTTACTTCCTCAATATCGTGACTCACATAAAGCATGGGTAATTGCAGTTCTCTCGTGAGCCTTTGCAGGTAGGTCAAACACTGTTGGCTGGCTGCGTGGTCAAGGTTGGCCAAAGGCTCATCCAGCAGCAGTAACTGAGGCGCTGACAACAGGGCGCGGCCTATGGCGACACGCTGCCGCTGGCCTGCGGAAAGCACTGTTGGCGAGCGAGACAGGAAGTCTGCCAGATCCAGCCAGCTTACCACCTGTTCCATGTCAGGCCCCTCGCCCGGTTTTTTTCGAGTCACCGCGTAGTTCAGGTTTTGTTGTACCGTCAGGTGAGGAAACAAGCGGCCGTCCTGGAATACGTAGCCTACCCGTCGCTGCCAGGGCGGATAAAACGTACTCTGTGTCATCCACCCTGTGCCGCGAAACCGCACAGTGCTGCCGGAGGCGGGCCGACGCAGGCCCGCGATACAATCCAGCAGTGTGCTTTTACCGCTGCCACTGGGGCCGTAGATAGCCGTGACTCCGGCAGCGGGCAGTGCGCAATGTACCTGCAGTTGAAAGTGCTGTTCCCCGGTGTAGTCGAGCTGCAACTCAAGATCATTCATGCGCGAACCCGCCAATTATCGCGCCGGTCGCGTCGGTATAGCAGAATGAGGAGAAACAGAGAGAAAATCACCAGGCCTCCGGCCAGTCGGTGAGCCTCGGCAAATTGCAGGGATTCCACATAATCATACAGGGCGATGGACAGCACCTGGGTTTCACCCGGAATGTTGCCGCCTATCATGAGTACCACGCCAAATTCCCCCACGGTATGGGCGAAACCCAGGCTGGCAGCGGTCACGAAACTGCGTCGTGTGAGTGGCATCACCACGGAGCGGAACTGGTCCAGCGGTTTTGCTCCCAGTGTGGCGGCTGCCTTGAGCAGGTCTTCGGGCACCCGCTGGAAGGCGGCCTGCAGTGGTTGGACCACGAATGGCAGGGAATAGATGACCGAACCAATCACCAGGGCGCTGAAGCTGAAGGCCAGTTGAGTGCCGGTAAGCTGATGCCAGGCGCGGCCGATAGCGGTGTCAGGTGCAAACAACAGCAACAGGTAAAAGCCCAGTACTGTCGGTGGCAGGATCAGCGGCATGGCGACCAGCGCCTCTACCAGGGCCGGCCACTTTGTTTTTTGTCGAGACAGCCACCAGGCCAGCGGAGTGCCGAAGATAAGCAACAGGATGGTGGTGATGCTAGCCAGGGCGATGGTCAGGCCGATGGCATCGAGCTCGGCATTACTCAAGGGCAAGGTTGGTAGCCCGCTTTGGAAATCAGTGCGCGCACGGTATCACTTCTGATCCACTTCAGGTAGCTCTCCAATGCCTTGTTACCGTGAACTGGAGTGAGTGAAATAGCAAATTGATCCAGCGGTGAGTGCCAATCCGCGGGGACGGTGGTTGCACTGGGGGCGAGCGCTATGGGCACTAGCGCCAGATCAGTTCCGCCACTGTGCCAGAACTGGTAGGCCTGCACGACGTTGGTGCCGCGCACCAGTTTGCGGCCCTGGCCGGCGGCGAATTCAGGGCGTGCCAGAACGGCCATTGCGGCAACGCCATAGGGGGCGGTGGTCGGGTTGGCGATCGCCAGGCTTAGATCCGGGTTGGCGAGCTGTGCCAGCTCTCCGCTACCACCCGCCAGTACCAGGGTTCCTCTGGCATAGCAGAATGGCTCTCCGCGGCGCGTGTCCTTGTCTGCCAGCATCTCGGTACTCACCTGATCGGCGGAAAAAAACAGGTCGAAGGGTGCTCCGTGCAGGATCTGGCTATACAAAACACCGGTGGACCCTGAACTGAGGACCACCCGGTGGCCTGTCTGTTGTTCGAATAATTCGCTGATCTGCTGCAGGGTGCTGCGAAAGTTGGCAGCTACCGCTACGCGCAGTGGTTCTCCGGCCGTTACGGGAACAGAAATTGCCAATATCAACAGGAGCAAGTAGTGCATTGGGGGTCCCAGTTTCAGAACAGGCCCCCGGACTCATCAGTAATCGGGGCCTGGTGTTCGGGCCAGGCACCATACTTCGACATGGTCCGCACCTGCGCCACGCAGGGTGCCCGCCAGCTCCGCCGCCGTGGCGCCCGTGGTAAAGACATCGTCGACGATAGCTACCCGCAGGTTGTCATAGCGCTTGCTGGCTGTAAAGGCACCCTTCAGGTTGGTGCTGCGTTGGGCCGCGCTGATGCCCGATTGCGCCCGGGTTGCGCGGGTGCGCTTTACCGACCGGCGATCCAGTTGTGCCGTGCGGATCGCGGGTGAACAGGAACGCAGCTGCTGGCACAGCAACTCGGATTGATTGAAGCCACGGCGCAACAGACGGCGCCAGTGCAGCGGCACAGGAATAAGAACATCTACCTCGGGGAGTTCCTCGGAACCTCGCAGCCAGAGCGTGGCAAGCAGTGGGGTCAGACGCCGGTCGGCATGAAATTTCCAGCGCAGTATCAAGTGAGACAACAGTTCGCAGTAGAGCCATGGGGCCAGGACCCGGTCAAAAGGCGGGGGCGACTGCAAACAATGTCCGCACAGTGCTTCAGTGGATTGCGGCCGTGAGGCGGGCAAAGGAATAGCGCAACGAGGGCAGCTACTACTGTTGGCCTGTAGATCCTGCTCACACGCCAGGCACAGCGGTAGCTCGCGGGAACTGGGCAGCCCACACAGCGCACAGTATTGTGGAAACAAGCCGCTGAGCAGCGCATTCAGTGGCTTGTTAACCATGGCCGCCTCGCCTGGTTGACAGGCTAGTGGTTGGCGCTATCATTATGGGCTTGTCTTCTCGTCTTTCCCGGGTTTGTTATGTCCTTAGCCATCAGTGTTACACCCTCCGATCTCGCGCCCCAGCCGAGCGAAATTCGCCATGATTGGTCCAGGCGGGAAGTAGAGGCATTGTTCGCCCTGCCCTTCAACGACCTGTTGTTTCAAGCCCAGACGGTCCATCGCCGTTATTTTGACCCGAATCAGGTGCAAGTGAGCACATTGCTTTCCATCAAAACCGGCGCTTGCCCGGAAGATTGCGCCTACTGCCCACAAAGCACGCGCTATGACACCGGGCTGGAGGTGGAGAAGTTAATGGAAGTGGAAAAAGTGCTGGCGCAAGCCAGGCTTGCTCGCGAAAGTGGCGCCACGCGCTTTTGTATGGGCGCCGCCTGGCGCTCACCCAAGCAGCGGGACATGCCTCATGTCGTGGCCATGGTGAAAGGAGTAAGGGACCTTGGTTTGGAAAGCTGCATGACCTTGGGCATGCTGACGGAGGAGCAGGCGCGGGAATTGGGTGAGGCCGGTCTTGATTACTACAACCACAATCTTGACACCTCTCCGGAATTCTACGGCGATGTCATCACCACTCGCACCTACCAGGACCGGCTGGAAACACTGGGCCATGTGCGGGAAGCGGGCATGAAAGTGTGCAGCGGCGGTATCGTAGGCATGGGCGAGCAGCAGGGCGATCGCGCCGGCTTGTTACAGCAGCTGGCGAATTTGCCGCAACACCCCGAAAGCGTTCCCATCAATATGTTGGTTCGCGTCAAGGGCACGCCGCTGGCAGAAGAGGAAGACCTCGATCCGTTTGAATTTATTCGCACTATCGCGGTTGCCCGGATTATGATGCCGGCCTCCCACGTTCGCCTCTCCGCCGGCCGTGAAGAAATGAACGAGCAGATGCATGCGCTGGCCTATTTCGCCGGCGCAAATTCAATATTCTATGGCGAGAAACTGCTTACTACACCTAATCCCCGCGCCAACTCAGACATGGCCCTGTTTGCTCGCCTGGGTATAGCGCCAGAGCAGCGGCAGGTAGAGCGGGCGCCAGCCACACCCGACCCCCGCTTCTATGATGCGTCCTTGAGCGTTGATGCCAAAGTACAGAGCGCCCATTAGCTCGACGTGATACCTCACTGACGATGGGAGCTTTAAGCGACCGGCTCGATGCGGGCCTGGCCTTGCGCCGGCAAGAAAACCTCATTCGCCAACGCCAGACCTTGCAATCTGCCCAGGGAGCTCTGGTACAGCTTGGCGGCAGGCAATACCTCAATTTTTGCAGCAACGACTATCTGGGTCTGGCCGCCCACCCGCGGATTGTTGCTGCGTTTAAACGTGCCGCTGACCGTTATGGCGTAGGGAGTGGCGCGTCCCACCTGGTCTGCGGCCACAGCGAAATGCACCACCAACTGGAGGAGGCGCTCGCAGAGTTTACCGGCAGGCCACGTGCGCTGCTGTTTTCCAGCGGTTATATGGCCAATACCGGGATACTCACCAGCCTGCTTCAGCGCGGTGACCATGTATATGAAGACAGGCTCAATCACGCCTCGCTATTGGATGGCGGCTTGTACAGTGGTGCGCGGTTTCAGCGATTTCCGCACGGCGATGTCGCGGCTTTGGAGTGTAAGCTTGTCACCGCTGGTAAAAGCACCGCAGAAGCGGATCAAAGAAGTAGCGCAAAAGGGAGCGTGAAACTGGTAGTGGTGGACGGTGTTTTCAGTATGGATGGCGATGTCGCGCCGCTGCAAGAGCTGGCTGCATGCTGCGCCCGGCAGGATGCGAGCCTGATGGTAGATGATGCCCACGGCTTTGGTGTAATGGGCAAAAATGGTGCCGGAAGCACAGAAGCTGCAGGCCTCGGGTCGACTGAGGTGCCTGTCCTGATGGCCACATTGGGCAAGGCACTGGGTACCAGTGGTGCGTTTGTCGCCGGTAGCGAGTTGCTTATCGAGGCACTTATCCAGCAGGCCCGCACCTATATCTACACCACGGCCCTGCCCCCGGCTGTCGCCGCGGCCAGTCTTGAATCGCTGCGCCTGTTGCACGACGAGTCCTGGCGTCGTGAGCATCTCGCAAGCTTGATAGCCCGTTTCCGACACGGTGCCCAGCAGCTGGGTCTGCCGCTGATGCCGTCGACTAGCGCCATCCAGCCATTGGTGGTGGGAGATGCAGCCAGGGCGTTGGAGCTGAGCGAGAAACTGAAACAGCAGGGCCTGTTAATCGGTGCTATTCGACCGCCCACAGTGCCTGCAGGCACATCGCGCCTGCGTATCACCCTGAGCGCTGCCCACAGTGAGGAGCAGGTAGACCAGCTGTTGGAGCAGATTGCCATTTGCTGGACCGGGCCCTGAGGTGCGGCTAGCCGCTGAATACCTACCCGCTACTCGGGGAGCAGACCAGGAGCTGGTGCTGCTGCACGGCTGGGGTAGTAACCGGGAAATCTGGCGGCCTGTTCTGGCCACACTGCGTCCCTGGGCGAATGTTACTTTGCTGAATCTGCCGGGTTGTGCGCCGGGCTGTGGCGATGCGGCTGAGCTCGAACTGCGCGTGTTGCTGGCAGCGGTGCTTGCGGCCACGCCGCCGCAGGCCGTATACATGGGGTGGTCCCTGGGCGGGCAACTGGCGCTGGCTTTGGCAGCCCATCACGCTGATCGGGTGTCGGCGGTGATTACTGTGTGCAGTAACCCGCGTTTTATCGCGGAAGGCGAATGGCCCGGGATGGCGTTGGACGACTTTGACCATTTTCAGCAGGCCTATCAAGCGGCGCCCGCAGCGGGTTTTCGACGCTTTGCCAGCTTGCAGTCGCGGGGTGCAGCGCGGCCGCGCGAGCTACTCAGGCAAATGCAGAGTCTGCAGCTATCCTGTGGCCCTGAACTATTGCCGGGACTGGTTTGGCTGCGAGAGCTCGACCTGAGGCCGCAACTACCTCTACTGCAACTGCCCCAGTTGCACCTGTTGGCGGAGCGCGATCGCCTGGTTCCGGCATCGCTTGAGCGTCCGCTGGCGGAGTTGCTGCCGCGGCAGTCGGCGGCGCAAGTGCAGGTGCTCCCTGCTGTCAGTCATCTGGCTCCCCTGGAACGGCCGCGGGAACTGGTGTCGCGCTGCCGCGAATTTCTCGAAACAGCGGGCCTGCTCCGGGTGCCTGTCACCCGGGAAGATGCACCGGCCAAGGAAGATGTTGCCTCTTCCTTCAGCAGGGCCGCTAATTCCTACGACTCAGTTGCGAAGTTGCAGCGCGAGGTGGGCAAGCGTTTGCTGAGTAAACTGGATACCTCGACCACAGCGCCCGGTAGAGTGCTTGACCTGGGTTGTGGAACAGGTTTTTTCCGCGCGGATTTGAGTGCCAGGTACCCCGGTGCTGATTATGTCGGGCTTGATCTGGCCCCGGGCATGGTCGAGTACGCGCGTACGCGGTCGTCGGGGCAGGGCCTCTGGGTTGTAGGTGATGCAGAGTCGCTTCCATTGGCCACGGCAAGCGTTGATGTCGTCTTCAGCAGCCTGGCGGTGCAGTGGTGCCACAAGCCCGAGTGGTTCCTGGCTGAGTTGGCCCGTGTGTTAACACCCGGGGGTCGCTGTGTATTCACTACCCTGGGCCCGGATACGCTGTGTGAGCTGCGTCAGGCCTGGGCAGCGGTGGATTCCTACCAGCATGTGAACAATTTCCTGCCTGCGCAGATGCTGCATGCGGCGGCGGCGAGTGTGCCCGGAATTGAGCTGAGCCTGAACACCGAGCGCTACTGCATGCAATACCAGCGGGTGGGCGAATTGCTCACGGAACTGAAATCGCTGGGGGCGCACAATATGAATCGGCACAGGCCCACCGGGCTTACCAGCCGAAAAATGCTGCAGGGTATGTTGCAGGCCTACGAAAGCTGGCGCATCGATGACCTGCTGCCTGCCACTTACGATGTGATTTTTGCTGAGGTGAAGAAAGTATGACGCGAACATTGTTTGTGACGGGTACTGATACCGGCGTGGGGAAAACGGCCATCAGCTGTGCTCTGCTTATTGCCGCCCGTGAGGCCGGCCTGAAAACCGCCGCAATCAAGCCCGTCGCCGCGGGCTGCGACGAGGCGGGCCACAATGAAGATGCGCTGCAGCTGATGGCCTGTATGACCGAGCCCCTTGATTATGAGCAGGTTAACCCGGTTGCTCTGCGTGCCGCCATTGCGCCGCATATCGCCGCCCAGCGGGAGGGCAGGATCTTGCAGGTCGGTCGTCTGGCGGGATTGTGCAGGGGAGTAATGTCCGGAGAGGCAGATCTGGTTTTGATCGAGGGGGCGGGGGGATGGCGCGTCCCGCTTAATGCCAGCGAGACGCTGGCAGACCTCGCCGTGCAATTACAGGTCGGTGTTATCCTGGTTGTGGGTATGCAGCTGGGTTGTATCAATCATGCGCTGCTGACGGCCGAGGCAATTACTCGTGATGGCCTGGAATTGGTTGGCTGGATAGCCAATCAAACGGGAGAGGCGATGGCCTGTTATGAGGAAAACCTGGAAACTCTGCAGCGACGCCTGCCGGCTCCCCTGTTGGGTGAAGTGCCGGTGTTGTCGCCCTTTGATGCGTTGAAGGCTTCACGAAGCCTCTCTATCAGTGCATTTAAGGCAGTGTAAGCGCTCACTTTCTTTTGGCGGCGCCGGTGTTTTTATAGCTGTTTTATCCGGAATCTGTACCTTTCAGGTACAAAAATATATTTGACTTCCGGCGAGAAAAGCTCAATATGTGAGCACTGAACACATGGCTCCTTCAGCACGCCCGTGCAAGACCTATCGCGAGCCACGATAACCAAGAGGTAGTTACCATGCCAGCTTACAAGGCTCCCCTGCGCGACATCAGTTTTGTTATGAACGAACTGCTCGAGTCCGAAAAGCTCTATCAGACTTTGCCCGGCTATGAAGAGGCCACAGCGGATCTCATGAATGCCATTGTTGAGGAGGGCGCCAAGTTTGCCGAGAACGTACTGTCACCTCTCAACCAGTCCGGAGACGAAGAAGGTTGTCACTGGAGCGAGGAAGGTGTGACTACGCCCAAGGGCTTTGCCGATGCCTATCACCAATATGTAGCCAATGGTTGGCCCGCTCTGAGTGCAGGAACCGATATCGGTGGCCAGGGCATGCCTAATCTCATGGGTATTGTCATCAATGAAATGGCGGGCACAGCAAACTGGTCCTGGCTCATGTACCCGGGCCTCAGCCACGGTGCCGTGAAAACCATCGAGGAACACGGTGACGCCGAGCAGAAAGAGAAGTACCTGACCAAGCTGGTCGAGGGTACGTGGACCGGCACCATGTGCCTGACCGAAGCTCACTGCGGTAGTGACCTCGGTCTGCTGCGTGCCAAGGCAGAGCCACAGGCGGACGGTAGCTACGCCGTCACCGGCACCAAGATTTTTATCAGTGCCGGCGATCACGACATGGCGGAAAACATTGTCCACATCGTATTGGCCAGGCTGCCGGATGCCCCCGCTGGTACCAAGGGTATCTCGCTGTTCATTGTTCCCAAGTTCAAGATTAACGAAGACGGCAGTCTTGGCGAGCGCAATGCGGTGACCTGTGCATCCATCGAAAAAAAGATGGGTATCAAGGCCTCAGCCACTTGCGTAATGAATTTTGACGGCGCCAAAGGGTACCTGATCGGGCCGCCTAACCGCGGCCTGAACTGCATGTTCACCTTTATGAATACCGCCCGCATTGGTACCGCCCTCCAGGGACTCGCCCATGCGCAGCTGTCTTATACCGGTGCCCTCTCCTATGCCAGGGAGCGACTCGCAATGCGCAGCCTCACGGGCCCGAAAAATCCGGATGGCCCGGCGGATCCAATCATAGTGCACCCGAATGTGCGCCGCATGCTGCTTACCCAAAAAGCGTTTGCCGAGGGGAATCGCGCCTTCATATACTTCCTGGCGCAGTTGGGGGATATAGTAGATGCAGGGACTGAGGAGCAGGCCAAAGAGGCCGATGATCTGATGGCGCTGCTGACTCCCATAGGCAAGGCTTTTGCCACGGAGACCGGTTTTGAGGCCGCAAATATGGGCATCCAGGTTTATGGTGGCCACGGCTTTATCCGCGAATGGGGCATGGAGCAGATCGTGCGGGATTCCCGCATTTCCATGCTGTACGAGGGTACCACCGGAATCCAGGCGCTGGACTTGCTGGGCCGCAAGGTCATCGGCAGCGGCGGCAAGCTGTTGCTGGGCTTTACCGGATTGATCGAGGAATTCTGCAATGCCAACAATGCGCCGGAAGACGCCGAATTTATCGATGTCCTGAAAGCCTACAAGGATGAGTGGCTGGGCCTGTCGATGAAGATCGGTGAGTCTGCCATGCAAAACCCGGACGAGGTGGGCGCCGCCGCAGTGGACTATATGATGTACAGCGGGTATGTGACCCTGGCGTATTTCTGGGCGCGTATGGCTGTGCTGGCCAGACACAAGGTTGCCGAGGCCGACGGAGACGTTTCGTTCTACGAATCCAAGTTGCTTACGGCCCGGTTCTATTTTGAGCGCCTGTTGCCACGCACTCTGGGTCACAAGGAATTGATGTTGTCGGGTGCCGAAAACCTCATGGACATGCCGGTAGCCCTGTTCGAATTCTAGCACGCAAGTTGCTGCGCAGGATGCTTGCCCCAAAGGGGTGACTTTCCTGCCCTGAGGGGAGAGAATGCTTGTTGTTCTCTTCCCTTTTTTTTTGAAGCCTAAAATGCCTGAAACCAAACCTGAAATACCTGAACCCAAAGATACTAGCTATGAGAATCGCCTGCATCCTGAAGACCAGGCCAGGGTTGATGGGTTTATCAAGCGTGGCGTTAATTCTGTGGAGCGCAAGCCATTTCGCCCACTGCGCCTGCTGGTGATTCTCATTGTGGTTGTGCTGGGCCTCAGTATGTTCAGCCAATTTCTGGCCCACTGGGCCGGTGTTTATTAGGGTAGACGGAGTGGGTCAGCCTTTGAATTGGTTCTCTGGTGCGCTTTTGGTATAGTGGCTCGCCCTGTAATATCGGTGTGTGGCGCAGCCTGGTAGCGCACTTCGTTCGGGACGAAGGGGTCGGAGGTTCGAATCCTCTCACACCGACCAATTTCAAACACGCTATACCCCATCCACACCCATCTTGGATGGAGCTCCAGCCACTTCTCTGACCAGCTTAGGAACGAGGTAACCTGAGAGGGTGTTGGTTAGCTCCGTGATCAGGCCACAGGCCTTCTCTTCGCTTACGTCAAAATGAGCTGCACCTTGCACTTTGTCGAGCAGGTGCAGGTAGTAGGGAAGTACACCGACAGAAAAAAGTCTCTCGCTGAGTGCGATCAGGGTATCGGCGCGATCGTTGATGCCGGCCAGCAGGACGGCCTGGTTCAAAAGCGTGATACCGCCCTGCTGCAAGCGCAGGAGGGCGGCGGCCACAGAGTCGTCGATTTCGTTGGGGTGATTACAGTGTATTACCACCACAGTTTGCAGACTGGAACGGCGCACCGCGTCCAGTAATCCCTTGCTTACCCTGTCCGGAATAACCACGGGCAGTCTGGTGTGTATGCGCAGGCGGCGGATGTGCCCGATGGCGGCGATTTTTGTCACCAGTTCGTCGAGGTATTTATCACTCGTTATAAGCGGGTCGCCGCCGCTGAGAATGACCTCGCTGATCTTTTTATCCCGGGCGATGTACTCTAGGGCCTGATCCCATTCGGCCCTGCTGTTCTGGTTGTCGTTATACGGGAAGTGGCGGCGGAAACAGTAGCGGCAATTTATCGCACAGCCGCCACTCACTATAAGCAGGGCGCGGCCGCGATATTTTTGAATAATGCCCCTGGCCGGGTTGGCCTCACCGACTTCTTCCAGGGGGTCAGTGCTGAAACCCGCAACTTGAATCATCTCCTCCTGGCGGGCAAGCACCTGCAGTAGAAGCGGATCTTTTGGGTCTCCACAGCGCATTCTGCGCACGAAAGCGAGTGGCACCTTCAGCGCAAACTCGGCGGCAGCTTGTGGGCTATAGCCCACATCTTCGGGTGCCAGACCCAGCATCGTCAGCAATTGCTCTGCGGAGGAGATAACATTGCGCAGCTGGTGTTGCCAGTCGTCCTGCTGCTGTATGGACACTGTTTTGGCTGTCACGGTTGCTTTTCCACAATGGGGGAGAGAGGGGCTTGCCGCCATTCTACCAATGAATGCCGACAAAGTAGCAGCCATGGCTTGCGCGTCGGTTGAGGCGCCGACGCATCGCGGTCAGCCGATGCGGTCCCGCAGGCTGTAAAACAACATGCCAGCCACCAGGCCGGGCCAGCGCAGTAGGGTGCCGCCGGGAAATTGGCTGGCGGGAACACCGGCCATCACATCAAAGCGCTCGGCGGTGCCGCTGATCACTTCGGCGAGTAATTTACCCGCGAGGGTGGCTGTTGGTACGCCGTGACCTGAATAGCCGTGGGCGTAGAAGGTATTGGCGGATAGCCTGCCAAAGTCAGGCATGCGCTTGAGCGTGATTGCCAGGGTACCACCCCAGCCATAGTCGATGCGGGTGTCGGCAAGCTCGGGGTAGATGCGCAGCATATATTTACGCACGAATCCCTTTATATCTGCAGGGAAACGATTGGAGTAGGACTCCCCGCCGCCGAACAGCAGGCGATTGTCTGCGGAGAGCTTCCAGTAGTTGATCACAAAGCGGCTGTCGGACATGGAGGTGTCGTCTCGGCTCACGCATCTGGCCAGGTCGTCCGACAGTGGCTCGGTTGCCAGCATATAGTTGTTGATCGGCATGATACGGCCGGCAGCGCGCGGCTCAAGTTTTTCGAGGTAGCCGTTGCAGGCCACGACCAGAAAGCGGGCGCGCACTTCTCCCCGGTCGGTTTTGACGGTGACTTGCTCGCCTTCCGTGTAGGACAGTACGCGGCTGCCCTCATGAATTTGCGCGCCCAGTGCCAGCGCTGCGCGGGCGAGCCCCAGCGCATAGTTGAGCGGGTGGAGATGGCGGCAGCCGCTATCGAGGGTGGCTCCGCCAAAACCCCTGGCTGAGGTCATGTCCCGCAGCTCCGCGCCGTCTACATAGCGAATCTGGTCATAGCCGTAGACCTTCTGCAGATGTTCCACTTCGTGAGGAAGGCTGGCGATGTCGCCAGCCTTGGACGCCATATGCAGGTTGGCCTGTTTTAACTCGCAATCAATGTCGTATTGGTCAATCAGCTCACAAACGGTGTCCACCGCTTCCAGTCCAAGCTGCCAAAGTGCTGTGGCCCGGTCCAGGCCCAGCCAACTCTCCAGTTGTTCCTGGTCAACGCGTTGACCGGTGCCCACATGCCCACCGTTTCGACCCGAGGCGCCCCAGCCCACCCGGTTAGCCTCTAATACTGTGACGCCATAACCCAGCTGACGTAAGTGTATGGCGGCGGAAAGACCGGTATAGCCAGCGCCAATAACGCAAACGTCAGTGCTCACCGCCCCTGTAAGGGGGGGGAGATCAAGTTTCAGATTGGCGCTGGCGCTGTACCAGGAATCTACATGTGCTGCGTTTTGCATGGCGTAACTATAACGTTTTCTGGAGGAGTCGGGAGATAACACGTTAGGGGTAGAGTCAATGAAAAGCCTTGAAGAGCGCTTCGGGGAGCTGCGATACTGGGTTTTTCGTGCAAATCGAGGAATCTATGGACGCCGAAGCAAAGGTCATCAGAGAGTGGCTGAAGCGACACAAAATTTCAGAGGTTGAGGCACTCGTGCCTGATTTGACCGGCAGTGCGCGCGGCAAATTTATTCCCGCGCACCAGTTTCTGAGCAGGGGAAATCCGCGCCTTCCTGAAAGTATCATGATACAGAGCGTCACCGGGGAGTACTCAGACAGTCACTGGGATTATGTTGAGCCCACCGACGCCGACATGATTCTCAAGCCCGATGTCAGCACCATGCGTCTTGTGCCCTGGGCGCGGGAGCCCACCGCGCAGATCATTCACGACTGTTACACCATGGACGGCCAGCCACACCCCCTTTCAACTCGCAATATATTGCGAAATGTACTGAAATTATTCGAAGCCGAAGGTCTCAGGCCCGTTGTGGCGCCGGAGGTAGAGTTTTATCTGGTAGCCAAGAACCTCGACCCGGATTACGAGTTGGCCCCGCCCCAGGGCCGCTCTGGCCGCAACGAATCCTCCCGCCTGTCCTACAGTATTGATGCCGTGGCGGAGTTCGAGGATTTTGTTGAAGACATGTACGACTATGCGCATGCTCAGGAACTGCAGGTTGACACGCTGATTCACGAAAATGGCGCCGCCCAGATGGAGATTAATTTTCTGCATGGTGATGCCTTGAGTCTGGCTGACCAGGTGTTCACGTTCAAGCGAACAGTACGCGAAACCGCCCACAAACATGGGGTCTACGCGACGTTCATGGCCAAGCCCATGAAGTCGGAGCCCGGCAGCGCGATGCACATTCACCAGAGCCTGGTCGATGTAACGACTGGAAAGAACATATTCAGTGACCACAATGGGGGCTATACAGACACGTTTATGAGTTACATAGCCGGGTTGCAGCGTTACACCCCCGAACTGATCAGCCTGTATGCGCCCAATGTGAATTCCTACCGGCGCCTGGCCCCGGAAATCTCGGCACCTATAAACCTGAACTGGGGTGTCGACAACCGCACTACCGCCTTCAGGGTGCCTCATGGCGATGCGGCGAGCACTCGAGTAGAAAACCGTTTTCCCGGAGCGGACGTGAACCCCTACCTCGCCTTTGCCGCCAGCCTCGCCAGCGGCTATCTCGGTATGAAAGGCAAGCTGAAAGCGACCGCCCCCCACCAGGGCACGGCCAATGAGGATGAAGTCGAGGTAGCGCGTACTCTGGAAGAGGGCCTGCGCCACTTGCACGACTCTCCGGAGGTGCAGGAGGTATTCGGCGAGCTGTTCCTGCGCGCCTACGCGGCGGTAAAGCTGGACGAATTCGAGGAATTCAACCAGGTCATCAGTTCCTGGGAAAGGGAGCATCTACTGCTACAGGTTTGACGATAGATGGAAGCGCGCAAGTCCTATTTCGGTAACGACACCCGGTACCGGCTGTTCCAGACAGCGAAGTACGTCATATACCTGTTGTTAAGCCTCAATATCTATCTGTTTCTGCAGGAAGAATTGCTGGCCTTGTCTTTCACCTTTGCCGATGGCATAAAGCCGGGCCAGTTGATACAGGCCTTCTCCGCCACGATAGATACCGCCGCCTGGGTTATTCTGTTGCTGATGTTTGAGCTGGAGACCTCAGTGCTGGATGATCGCAAGATCAGGGGCCCGGTCAAGTGGGGCCTGCACGGCCTGCGTGGTTTTTGCTATATAGCGCTTACCTATGCATTCACCGGCTATTATCAGGAATTGGTAACGCTCTATGAAGTTACCCCGCTGTCCTTAGCTGATGCCTGCTCCCTGGTAGCAGCAGATTATTCGCTGCTTGTAGACCTGGACGAATATGTGCCGCTGGACGCCGTCAATTGCGCCGCACTGGGCGGGCAGGTGTTTACCTTGTCGGGCTTCAACATCCTGGCGGACGGCGAGACATTGCATTCCGCTCAGCTTCTCGCCTGGGTCGACCTCATCAATGCAGCAGACTGGATATTGGTAGTGATAGTACTGGAAGTGGAGGTTCGTCTGCAGCTTCGGGGCAACCTGTCCGACCAGATCATGGCAGCGACCAAGGTCGTCAAGGTTCTGCTCTATTCGATCCTGTTCCTGTGTGCGGGCTACTGGGGCTTTGCGGGTGATTTTCTCGATTTCTGGGATGCCTCCCTGTGGTTGTTCGCCTTTATTTTCATCGAGCTCAACGTATTCGAGTGGCAACACGAAACTGATCAGGAACTCCCGGTTGCCAGCTGATAGCTTTCGCGGCACGCACACTGGTGACGAATTATGCAGTTTGCGCTGGAATGCCGGGTGCGATGCCGCAGAGGTTATCGACCAGACCTTGCTCCCCCACACCTTGCAGTGGTGCCAATTGCAAAGCCTGGACTCTTACTGCCACGCCATCGCCGCCATGCAGGTTCGCGGCGCGCCGCTAATCGGTATTACTGCGGCGTTTGGTCTGGCGCAGGCGATAGGGCGAGATCCATCCACGGATAATATTCAGCGTGCCGCCACTGCACTGCTGTCCACTCGTCCCACCGCAGTCAATTTGCGCTGGGCCCTGGATGCGGTGACATCCTCTGTGCAGAGCCTACAACCGGCGATGCGCGGCGGGATCGCCCTCGCCAAAGCCCTGCAAATGCGGGCCGAGGACATTAACCATTGCGCGGCTCTGGGCGAGTACGGCCTGCAGTTATTACGCGAGCTTAAACCGGCTGGCGAACTCAATATTATGACGCACTGTAATGCCGGCTGGTTGGCCACGGTGGAATGGGGTACAGCGCTGGCCCCAGTTTACAAGGCGCACGCCGCTGGTATGGCGGTGCATGTCTGGGTGTCGGAAACCCGGCCCCGCAATCAGGGTATGAACCTCACCGCCTGGGAATTGCAGCGTGCGGGGGTCCCATACACGCTGGTCGCAGACAATGCCTGCGGGCAGCTGCTGCGGCAGGGGGCGGTTGATTGCGTGATAGTGGGCAGTGATCGCACTGCGGCGAATGGTGATGTGTGCAACAAGACAGGCACTTATCTCAAGGCGCTGGCGGCGCGGGCGAATGGTATACCGTTTTATGTGGTACTGCCGGAATCGACTATTGACTGGCACTGTGCCAGCGGCGACGACATTCCCATCGAAGAGCGCGATGAATCCGAGTTACTGGCAATTCGCGGAGTCGACGCCGGTGGAGAACTGCGGGAGTTAAAGTTGGCGGCAGTTGGCAGCCGGGCTCATAACCCTGCCTTCGATATCACCCCGGCAGAGCTGGTGACGACACTTGTTACCGAACGCGGTAACGTCGAGCCCGGCCCCGCGGGGATGGAACGCCTGCGGAATCAGATATCCTCATCCAGCCCGATATGATCGATACGGGGATATTCACGCCATTGGAAACTCTGCTTCTGGTTGCAGATCAGGCAGCTGTGCTCGATGTCCCCGGTCTCCGGGTCCATGTCTCCCGAGCGGGACATCATGCCCTTACCACAGGCGTCGCAGAGATAGTTGATCTCTATCGGCCGCACTTCTCGTTTAATTTCTGGCATCAGCCTATTTCTCCCTGATTTTCGAGCGACTCATGCTATCGCGACCACGATAAGTTCTGAAGGCTTTTCGCGACTGTCGTCGCTATGGCTGCGGGGCTCGGCGTGTTCGATGGAGCCTGCCAGCCAACTACCCCCGTCGGCTCCCTGTAAAATATCACCGACACCCCCCGGGTGATTGATGGTCAGGGACCAGTCCGCCGGCTGCCAGCTGTCAGCCGCTGGCAGTTCCATAGCGGCGAGTGCCCGCTGCACCGTGTGGGCATCATAACTGAAGCTGGTGTGCAGCTTTTGTTCCGTGCCGCTGCGGGGGCACAGAGCCTTGTCCAGTTGCAGCGCCTGTAGGGCGGCGCCGGCATCATTGCCATGGCGTGTGTGGTGCATCTCGATAATATCTGCTGTGGTGCGGTAGAGCAGTTCCGGCTGATCGAGGACGGCAAGATAGATGCGATCCCGCTGTTCATAAATATCCATGCGGTTGTCCAGGGCCAGGCCGTCCAGCCGGGGCTTGAATGCCTCGATCAGGCCGCGCAGGATTTGCCGCAACAGGGGTGATACCGGCAGATCTCCGCGCAGCGCCAGCAGGCGGGAAGTGAGTGGCATGATATGGCCGTGAATCAGCAGGATATGTGCTGTTATCAGGAAATATCCCTCCTCGCCCTCGTCGCGCTCGAAGCTGTGGCAACCCACCACATATTCGCCCTTGGCCTTGCCATATCCGGCGACCGGGATAGCCTCTATACGATACTCGTCTCGTCGGGCGTAGAACTCTGTGCCGGGCAGCAGGGTATAGCCGAATATATTGATGTTGGGGAAGGTGGCGAGCAAACGATCCAGATTGCGTTCGAAATCAGCGAGGTTGTCCCCCGGTAGTCCCCAGATCAACTCGGCGGCAATAGGCACACCTTGCTCAGCCATGGATTTGGCGATGGGCTCGTACTCATTGGAGCTCATGTTTGCTCGATTGCTGAGGCGCAGTGCTTCCGGTGTCAGGGTTTGCAAAGCCAATTGGTAGTGGGGTAGCAGGCGGCTGCGATGCAACATCAGAGCAATATTCTGCACCTGACGACTGTGCTTTTTTGACCATGAGGTGGCGAAGGACAGGGGGAGGCCGGTGCGTTCTTTCAATTCCACGATCAGTTCCGCTTTTTCGCGGTCCTGTTTCAAGGCGCCGAAATTGGAGTCCGCCAGCCAGATATTTTTGATCCCTGCGGCCACAATAGCTTCCCAATCCTCACGTATGCGCTGCATGGGCCACTGGTACATCTTGCTGCCGATGGCGCCGGTGCCCCACTCACAAAAAGCGCACTTGAAAGGGCAGCCCCGGCTGGTTTCGTAGGAGATCGAGTCGTACAGTGGTTTGCCGTCGGGGTCTGTCAGCGCAAGTACCCCGAGTGGCGATGGAAAGCGCTCCAGCTCGCGGCAGCGTTCCCTGGCTCTGGTGGTCACTATCCTGTCTCCTGACAGGTAGGCCAGCCCGTCTATGTTTTTCCAGTCGACGGGGTTGGCGCAGTCCAGAAATTCCCGGAAGCTGATTTCCGCTTCTCCCAGGAAGATCACATCGATCGGATCAATGCCGAGGTAGTCTTCAGCCTGTTGCACATGGGGCCCGCCAGCAACGATAAGCAGTTCAGGTAACAGGCGCTTCAGGTCAGCGGCCAGGGCGAGAAATTCCGACGCATTCCAGGTATAGAAGCTGAAGCCTGCGATGGGCTGTTCGCCCCTGTCCAGTGCCTGTCTGGCCAGAGGAAGTCCCTCACGCTGCCAGCACTGGAGCCACCCGGCAATGTCGTCACCACTCTGGAAGTGGGCCATCTCAAGAGCGGTATCATGGGCGGTGGTGCCGTATTTACGAAAATAGGCGATCAGCGCCGCAGTGGTTGTTGGGGGCGCATTGAACTGCTCGGAATCCATGCTCAGCAGCCAGACGGGGCGTTGCAAGGGCTCGCTCTCCTGAATGTATTATTTACCGGCAATGTATAGGAATGGCAAGCCCTTGCCCACCATCCCCTGCAGCTGCAGGGCAATTACTGAAGTGCGGGTCGAAATCCTGCACTTCGCCAGGGCAAATTACCGAGATGGATCGGCTTGTGGATTAAGCCGGTAGGAAAGAATGAGATATGACTGCAGGAGGAGGCTGGCGCTGTGGTGCCCGGCGCGTGAAAGGCCGCCGGGACAGGTGTCACCTAGATGTCGTCGAACTCCAGGTCGTAGTAACCCAGCTCGTCGCGTAAGCGGCGCTGTTCCAGGCGCTGCTCGGCGCGGCGTCGCTTGGCTGCCAGGCGCTGTTTTTCTGACGAAATAGGTGCCAGTTGGGATATCTCATCATCTTCAATATCGCCAAGTATGGGATCGAACATGTCGTCGATAGACTCTACTGATGTGGACTCCTGGTTGCGTTCAGCCATAGATCACCTCCCGATGACTTGATTGCGGCACTTCGCGGCAATATCCCTCACGCTTTGCGGGCTGTAAATCTTTTTTTTAATATATTTGTTACAAAATGGTGATTAAAAATGGGCCTCCGTGGTGTCGTGGGTAAGGTGATCAGCGACCTGCCTGCTATCCCTGGCAATCCTTTGCCGGGGCCTACATCCTTGTAGACGCCGTCCGTGGCACGTTTAGCACTCCCCGGCAGGCCGCCTTGAAACAGTTTTAGCAATTCCCGTGCCAGCGCGAGCACGCTGGGGTTTTGGCCGAATAACAGGCATTTTTGTTGTGGTATCAGTCGAGCGTACTTGTCCGGACATGTCCGGGAGGACCCGTCAGGGCAGCGCCAGCGCTGCCAGTATCGACGTGGCGACGGTTTCCGGGGTGCCTGCTGTGGCGTCAACGCTAAGATCTGCATAGCGCTTGTAGAGTGGTGTGCGCTCGGCAAAAATATCCACAAAACCCTGGTCGGCAGCGCAGGCTATCCCGCGCAGAGGGGCAGCGGCTACCCGTTGTTGCAGGGTTGCCATATCGGCCTCGAGATATATCACCGGGCCGGCTGTTTTGAGCTTCTGCATGACGGCCTCGCTATAAACCACGCTGCCGCCGGTGGCGATGATTGCCCCCCCGAGTTCGATGCCTAACAGCACTTCTTCTTCGAAGGAGCGAAGGTAGCGGTAGCCCTTGCTATCAAGGATTTGCTGTAGGGTTGCTCCCGCCTCCACCTGAATATTCAGGTCGGTGTCCACAAAGCGAAGCCCGCTGAGCTTGGCGAGCAAGACACCTATAGTGCTTTTGCCCGCGGCGGGCATTCCTATCAGGCTTATCGTAGTGCTTGGCATGGTGTTGCTACTCTCTGGTATTTTTCTTGCCGGGCGGTACACAGCCATTATCCCTTCCCGCCAGCCAGGCGCCAAGCACGCTGTACCTTGCACCGGTTTCACCCGCTGGTTAGAGTGTTGCCCATGTTATTACGTCTCTACTGGCGAAGGAAAAAACTGTGACATTACTGACCACACCGCTGGACGCACTGCACCGTGAATCAGGGGCAAAAATGGTGCCCTTTGCCGGTTACGATATGCCTGTGCAGTATCCTACCGGGATCATCAAGGAGCATTTGCACACCCGGGCGGCGGCGGGGCTGTTTGATGTGTCGCATATGGGGCAGGTGGTGATAGAGGGCGCCGGCGCAGCCGCCAGGCTGGAGTCGCTGGTACCGGTTGATCTCGAGGGGCTGGGAGTCGACCGGCAGACCTACGCCTTGCTTACCAATGAGCGCGGTGGTGTGCTGGATGATCTCATCATCACCCGTTGGGCAGCCGATAAATTCTTCCTGGTGGTAAACGCGGGCTGCAAGGTGGCGGATATTGCACACCTGCGGGCGCATTTGCCGGGCCTGAAGCTCGCGGTGCTGGATGAGCAGGCGCTGCTGGCCCTGCAGGGGCCGCAGGCAAGGCAGGTGATGCGCGAGTTGTGCCCGGCTGCGGCTGAGCTGCTGTTTATGCAGGGGTGCCACTCGCACATCGACGGGGTGCAGGTTTACATCACCTGCTCGGGGTATACCGGTGAGGATGGCTTTGAGATTTCCGTGTCGGCAGGCCACGCAGAGGCATTGGCCAGGCGATTGCTGTCACTGGACCCGGTGCAGGCGATCGGCCTGGGCGCACGCGATTCTCTTCGCCTCGAGTCCGGCTTGTGTCTTTACGGGCATGAATTGACACCGGACATCGACCCGGTGCAGGCAGGTTTGCTGTGGTCTATCAGCAAAACGCGCCGGCCGGATGGCGAACGCCCGGGTGGGTTCCCCGGCGCGGAAATAATTTTCCAGCGCATGGCAGACGGCGCTTCCCTGCGCCGTGTTGGCCTGACGGTTGAGGGAAAGCGGCCGGTTAGGGAAGGCATGGATGTGATGGATGATGCGGGCCGCAAGATCGGCAGCATCAGCTCGGCCTGCTACGGTGCCAGTGTCGGCAGGCCTATTGCCATGGCTTATGTCGAGCGGCCGCTGGGAGAGCCCGGTACCGGGCTCTATGTGGATGTGCGCGGTAAATCGCTGCCGGTCACTGTGACCAGAATGCCATTCATTCCCCAGCGCTACTATCGGGGTTAAGTCGCTCGGGCAGGGCGGGTTTGCGCAGGTCCATCAGTGTCTTCCATCCAGCAGCCAGCGCAGCAAGCGGCAACCGCGCCAGCAGTTTTCGCGCCAGCCAGAGTGCGAGTATCAATAGTACAACTCCGCCAGCTGCCAGCAGCAATTGACGGCGGGTGATGCGCAGGGTGCGGGATGTACCATTGCTCTCGCCGACCGCGCCGGAGCCGACACTGATCGCCGTTGCCGGCAGCGTCAGCACCTGTAGTTCCTCGTGTTCGGTATTCCACCAGAAGAAGTCCCGGGCGGGCAGCAGGTACTGCCCGCCGGCCTGCACTACATAACTTATGCGCTGGCTGCGAATGGCGCGTGTCTCACCGCGGTTACTGCTGTTTTCGAGCTTCGGTGGTGAAGGGTAGGCTGCCAGCCCCGGCAACTCTTCAGCAGTAATTGTCGGTAACATCATGGCCATAACATCGCGGGCCTGGAGCACGATTTCACGCTCAAAGGCATCCCCGACCTGCAATTTCTCCAGGGGCTTGTCAAAGCGTTGCTCCACGCTAAAGTCCGGTGTCGCAACCCACTGCGCAACATCAGACAGGCTTGCGGGTAGTGACACGGTAAAACCTACTGCAGTACTGATCAGGTTTCCCGCCACGTCCCCATCGCCGCCGTTGACTTGCACCCTGGCGGAAATGGGCGGGATGGTGAATTCGCCCGCCCGCTGTGGATACACATCAAGCGTCCAGCGTTGAATCACCCAGTTTTGATTGCCTCGGCGTTCGCTGGCGTTACTGGCGAATTGTTCAGTCTGGAGAATGACCAGTCCGGGTACCTCTGGCAACTTGATTCGGGTGCCCCCGGTGAACCAGCGGTCAGTGGCTATTTTCAGGATCAGCGTCAGCTTTTGCCCCGGCACCAGCAAACCTGTGGGAGTCAGTTTTATACCTATTTGCAGATGGCCTGTGTCCACCAGTTTTTCGATGTCGGCGGTTGCGGCTATGGCTGGTGCGCAAGCCAGCAAAAGCACGCCTGCTAGCAGACTGCGAAAGCAGGAGAGGCTCCTGAGGCACCTCATCACTGCGCCCCCTCGTCGGCTTTCTGTCGCTGCAACTGCATGCCGAACTTGATCGCCAGAAAATTGGACGGGTCCTGCTGCACGCTGCGCATCCACATTTCGGCGGTTTCCGGGTCCTGCAGTATGTCCTCGGCACTCAGGGTTACCGCGTCCGCCTGTTCCCAGGTGATTTCCTCGGCCCCTTGTGCGGGTATTGCATCGTCGCTGCCCAGCTCCTTGTCTTCACCACTAACCCCTGCTTCCGGTTGCTGGCTTTCACTGAGACGGTTTATCTCATCGATTATCGCCTGTACCCGCGCCCTGTTTTGCTGTGCGCCGGGATACTCGGGGTTGCGCGCCAGCAGACGATCATAGCGATTTACCGCCCTCACATAGTCCCTTGTGTGAGCTCTTGCGTTGGCTTCATTGAACAGGGCGTCGTCGCTGTCGCTGCGGGAGAAATATTCTGCCGCCAACATGAAATCCTCTGCGTAGTAATAGGCCAGCCCTTTCCACAACGTATTGTCGAAGTGGGAGGCCGCTGCCCGATAGTCACCTGCTTGCATCAAAAGTCGGCCCTGCTGGTCTCCGGTCAGCCACAGATCGGCAAACCATTGCAGTGGTGTCCAGCGATTTTCGGTGGCGGTTTCGGCCAGGATTTCGGTGCCCACATCTGGATTTGTCTGGGCTTGCACCGGAACCGGGTTGCCCGCTAACAGCAATGGCAGCAGCAGCCATCCCCAGGTGAGCGTCCAGCCACGCCGGAACCACATCAGGAACAGGGCCATGGCGGGGAAAACCAGTACGTAGCCGCTGTCCAGCCAGGGCAGGGCGCTGTTCTCAATCACCACATAGTGGCTGTCTATTCTGCGATTGAGTCGGCGCACATCACTGTCATCCACCGAGATGTCCCAATAGCTGCCGCCCGTGGCACTGGCCAGCTGTTCCAGTGAGCGGCGCTCCAGTGGCGCCAGACCCTCCTCTTCTCCCAGGGTGCCCACGCCAACAATCAGCAGCTGGTCCGTCGACGTATCGAAGTAGCTTTCAAAGTCAGCAGCACTGTCCGACCCCAGGCCGTCGGTAAACATCACGAGGGTTGCCGGTGCATCCGACTCGCGCAAAACCGCTTCGACCAGGGGCAAGCTGTACTCGGGAAACTTTCCTGCCCTTGGCATAATGGCGGGTGTTATCGCGGCCAGGTACTGCTTGAGAATCTCCCCGTCAGAGGTGAGAGCAAGCACTGTGTGAGCGCTGCCAGCATAGACGATTAGCGCGGCCTTTTTGTCCGGTCGCAGGGCCAACAGGTCGCCAATTTTTTGTTTTGCCCGCTGCAGGCGGCTGGGCTGCACGTCAGTTTGCTCCATGGATGCCGACACATCCAGCAGGATTACCAGCGCTGCCTCGTCCTGGCTCAGGGGAGAAGGTTGCTGACGCCAGCTGGGGCCCATCATCACCAACAGCAAGAGAATCGAAATCACCCGGGTGAAGTTGACCGGGTTCAGCCAGCGCGACTCAAAGCGTTGCAGGCGCAAGTGCTCCAATAGATGCGGTGCGATAATGCCGCCAAACATATCCCTGCTGGCCTGACGCCGGTTTTGTACCACTGTGATGATGACCCAGGGGATGATTGCCAGCGCCCAGGCCGGCCGCAGGAAATGGAAGTGCTCCAGGCTGGCCAGCTCAGCTAGCATGGGCAGCTCTCAGGCGACGGCGAGTCAGCCAGGCGGCGATACTGTGGTAGACGAGGTACAGGCCCAGGGCCAGCCCCACCGGCACCCAGTGCAGACTCTGCCGCGGCCGAAAGCTGATCGTCTCGTAGAGCTCGGGTTCGAGTTCACTGATTGCCAGGTATGCCTCGGCGAGCTCTGCCTGATCAAAGGCCTGGAAGTAGCGGCCGCCCGTTAGCTCGGACACTCGCTGCAGTGTTTCGATATCCAGCGCTTCCTCCCCCACTGAAGCCGGATCGCCAATGGCGATGGTGTAAATACGGATATCCTGGCTGGCAGCCACCTTGGCGGCATCCACTGGAGGCACCATGCTGCCGGTGTCGTTGCCATCGGTCAGCATGATCAGCACACGGTTATCGGAATCGCTTTCCCGGAACAGCTTGATCGACAGCCCGATTGCGTCGCCGAAGGCGGTGCTCTGGCCCGCCATGCCAATTTCCGTTTCCGCCAGCAGTTGAGCCCATACCTGGTGATCATCGGTAAAGGGGCTTTGCAGGTAGGGTGCATTGCCGAACACGATGAGACCCAGGCGATCAGATGTGCGCTGGTCTCCCAGTTCCGCCAGAACGTATTTTACCGCCTCCAGGCGGTCCACGCTGGCTCCGTCCGGCAGCGTGAAATCCCTGGCTTCCATGGAGCCCGAGAGATCGACGGCTATCATCAGGTCGCGGCCTGATTTCTGCTGTTCAATAGGTGGGCCTATCCACTGGGGTTTGGCAGCGGCGAGCACCAGACACAACCACATGAACGCCACCAGAAATTGTTGCGCGCGATCACGTCGTAACACCATCGCGCCGGTCTCGGGGCGTTGTTCACTCAGCTCCACCAGCTTGTCGAAGAAGGGCACCTTGATGGAATCCCGGCTTTCCTTGTAGGCGGGCAGCAGGCGCATCAGCAGCGGCAGCGCCAGCAGCGCCAGCGCCCAGGGGTGTGCCAGCTCAATCATTCGTGGGGTTCTCGTGTTGTTGCACCCACGCGAGACCGGCGTTGAGCAAATGCTGCCCGGCCTCAGCCCCTACTGAACGCCCGGTGTATGTTGCCTCCGATAGCAGTTGGCCGTGCTCTGCTGAGAAGGGCGCCGTGGGGCAATGGCGGTTGAGAAAATGTACCCATTCGTCTCCTGACAGGCGCGCTACCTGCTCTCGGGAAAACGCCGCCATCGCGGTGATTTTCAACAGGCGGTTAACGTCGGCGACCAGCTCCGGCGCCTCCGTTGTTGCGGCAAGTCGTTGCAGCCTGCCAGCCGCTTCACGACGATAGCGATTGCGATACCAGTGCTGCAATAACCGCCAGCCGCGATAGAGCGCGTAGCCCAGCAGGATGGCGCCCAGCCACCACCAGCCTGTGGTCTGCGGCCACCAGCTTATGGCCTCGGGGGATGTCACCTCGACAAAATCGCCCAGCGCATAGTTGCCGAAGGTATCCGGTAGCGGCGGCGCGCTCACTGCAGAATCCTCTGTCCGCCCAGCTTTTCCTGCAGTTGTCGTGTGACATCGGTGACGGTGTCTAGCGGTAACACGGGAATGTGGTGGCGTCTGAGCTCGCCCTGCACCTGGCCTACCGAACTCTGGAAGCTGGCTTCGAATTTCTTGCCCAGCTCCTGGCGCTCCGGATCGATTTCCAGCTGGAATTTGCCGTCGCTGACGACCAGTTGGCTGGCGCCTGAAATATCCCTCTCCAGGCCGTCGAACACCAGCGAGCAAATGATGTCATTGTGACGATTAATGCGGCAAATAGTGTTCAGCACCGCCTCGTTCCAGCCGTAGAAGTCCGAGATGATGACCACCAGATAATCGTGTCCCACAGCGCGTTCCAGCATGCGCAAGGCGTCGTGCAGTCCCTCCGGGTTGCTGCTTTGCCCGGGTGCGACGGAAAGTTCGTTGTTCATCGCCACCAGGTCACCCAGCCAGCCGATAACCCGGCGATCATTGCGGGTGGGCTTTGCCTCTACCTGGCGGGTGTCGTTAAACAGTATCGCGCCCACGCGGTCGCCGACACCCAGTACGCGCCAGGCGGTCAGTGCGGCCACCTCAGCGGCAATAACCGATTTCATTTTCCGCTGGCTGCCGAAGAACATGGGCAGCCTCTGGTCTACCATCACGATAACGGGCCGGTCGCGCTCCTCGGTATACACACGGACATGGGGTTTGCCTGTGCGGTTGGTTACGCGCCAGTCCATGGTGCGAATGTCATCGCCGGGGCGGTAGTGACGCAATTCGTCAAAATCCAGGCCGCGCCCGCGCAGGCGCGAGCGTTTGCGGCCACTGAGCAGCGAGCGTACCGGCTGGCGCGGCAAATAACTGAAACCGCGGGCGCTATAACGCAGCCGCATCAGCGCATGCAGGTCGGTGTAGATGCCATCCACGGATGCGCTGGCCACCGGATCAGCCCACAGCGACCTGTTGAATGACCTCGTCGATGATTGCGTCCGGTGTTATCTGGTCGGCGAGTGCGTCGTAGCTGATGATCAATCGATGGCGCATGATGGCATGTAGGACAGAGCGCACGTCGTCTGGTGTCACGTGATCGCGGCCGACCAGCCAGGCGCTGGCCCTGCTGCTGCGGTGCAGGGCAATGCTGGCGCGCGGGCTGGAGCCGGAATCGATCCAGCGCCCCAGCTTGTCGCCGAAGTTTCCGGGCTGGCGGGTGGCCATGACCAGATCGACGATGTATTGCTCGACCGGCGCCGATATTTGCATCTTCTGGATGGTTTTTCTGGCCGCGAAAATACTGTCCTGGGAAATCATCTCCAGTTCCTCTCCCTGATGGCCCTCTTCAGCCTGCAGCATGCGCACAATAGCCAGTTCCGCGTCAGATTCAGGGTAATCGACGGAAATTTTCATCAGGAAGCGGTCCATCTGAGCCTCTGGCAGCGGGTAGGTACCCTCCTGCTCAATGGGGTTCTGGGTGGCCAGCACCATGAATAACTCGGGTAGCTTGTAGGTCTTGCCCGCCACCGTGACCTGCCGCTCCTCCATGGCCTCCAGCAAGGCCGATTGCACTTTCGCGGGCGCGCGGTTGATTTCATCCGCCAGTACCAGCTCGCTGAAAATAGGCCCGGGTTGGAACTGCAGTTCCGATTTGCCCTGGTTGTCCTGGTAGATTTCGTTGCCGGTGACATCCGAGGGCAACAGGTCGGGGGTGAACTGGATACGTCCCAGTTTGGCCTTTAATACCTGTGACAGCGTTTTAATGGAACGGGTTTTGGCGGTGCCTGGCAAACCCTCCAGCAGCACATTACCGTTGCACAGCAGGGCCAGCGTGAGTGTGCGCACAACTTCTTCCTGGCCGATAACGGATTTTTCCATCTGCCGCATCATGGAGTGGATGGCGTGGTGGTGATCGGTCAACGTGTGTTCCGCAGACAATGGACGGCTCCCTTATTTATGAGGTTGGGCCGTTGGCCCGGAGGTTTACCCGTGGTTAATTATAGCCTTAACTGGCCCAGGCCCGCAGGCCTCGAAACTGTTTCGAGAGGTAGTCCATCTGGTCTGCGAGAATGCGGTCCTTCGCGAGGAAGTGCCATTCAAAGGGATTGGGCTTGAAGGGGACTGCCATCAGAGGCATATCCGCCTCTTCCGGTGTGCGGTCATCCTTTTGCCAATTACAGCGCTTGCAGGCCGCGACCACGTTCTCCCATCGATTGGTGCCCCCTCTGGAAGTGGGTAGCACGTGATCGCGGGTGAGTTCTGTGCGGCTATATTGCTGGCCGCAGTAGAGGCAGCGATGATTGTCCCTGCGGAACAGCGTGCGATTGCACAACGGTGGGCTGAACCCCTGGATAATCCTGCCTTGTATTGCAACAATCGGCTGCAGGTCTATGCGTGAGCGCTGGCCGGTGAGCCGTTGGACGCCGCCGAAATAGGGCGGCAGAGTTTCGCCGATGCCGTAGATGACATCGCCCTTGGCGTAGGCAGAAATTGCCTCGTGTACGGTGATCCAGCCTCGCGGCTGACCCGCCACATCCAATCTGAGGATAGTATGCATGAACCTCAACTCACAGACGTGGCTAAAAACTACTGCAAAAACGTGAACTTAACAATCGCAAATTATGCTGATATTGATCCTGTTGACGGTGGATTTACTGCGCAACCCAGCTCGCGCGCACGAGAATTTCCTCACCTGAGAGCACAGTACCCTCGAAACGCTCCCCCCTGGTGATGACTCCCACACCCGAGGGTGTGCCGGTCATTACCAGGTCGCCATCTTCCAGTGTGGTGAACTTCTGCAGTTCGGACAAAATGATCGCCGGTTTGTATATCATCGTTTCTACCCCGCCTGCCTGCCGCAGCTGGCCCTCCACTTGCAGCTGCAGGGACAGCTTCTCGACGTTTTCGGGCAGCGGAACGAATTCACTGAATACAGCGGCTCCGTCGAATGCTTTGGCGCGCTCCCAGGGCAGGCCTTTTTTCTTCAGGCTTGATTGCAGTTCCCGCCGGGTGAGGTCGATGCCAAAGCCAACATCGGTAAACTTGTTGTCGCGCACGAGAAAAACAATCTCTCCCTCGTAGTGTAGGGCTTCGCCCTCAATGCTGGAGTGAAGCGTGGTGCTGATAGCCGAATTGGGTTTGATAAATACCACCATATCTTCGGGAATTTCATTGCCCAGCTCCCTGATGTGCGCAACGTAGTTGCGGCCAACGCAGACGACTTTTGATGGTGTTACCCGGGTGCCGTTGCAGGTCACGGTATGCATAGTAATTAGTCCTGGTGTTTGATTGGCGGTGCGGCCGGTGCCAGGTGCCCTGGCAGCGCGTAAGCCAACAGGTGATCGGAGGCACCGCTGCGGCCGCCCCAATGGCTGCCCGCCGCGATGACCACCATTTGTCTGCCATCGGGCGCGAGATATGTCATGGGAGTCGCCGCTGCGCCGGTGGGCATGCGTGTGCTCCAGAGTTCTTCGCCGGAAATGGTACTAAAGGCGCGGAAGTTGAAGTCGCCCGAACCGGCGATAAATACCAGGCCGGATGCTGTCAATGCGGGGCCGCCAAGTCCCGGCGTGCCCTTGAAGAACCAGAAAGGGAAGGGTGCCATGTCGCGAGTGGTACCCAGTGGCACGCTCCACATTTTCCGGCCACTGGTAAGGTCAATAGCATCCAGCGTGTTCCAGGGAGGCGCGGTGCAGGGCAGCCCCCAGGGCGAGAGCAGTATGTCGGGGGTAACACAAAATGGCGTGCCTTTTTGCGGGTGTGCCGTGGGGTGCTGGTCACACTCGGCCTGCGGAATAAGGTGCACAATTCCGGCCAGGTGATTGGTGCGCAGAAGGATAATTTTGCGCTGTGGGTCGATGGCGGGGGATCCCCAGTTATTGCCGCCGCCCTGGAAGGGATAGGCGATGGTTCCCTGCACGCTGGGTGGCGTAAAGATTCCGTCCCAGCGCGCCCCGGCTATGCGCTCGCGGCATGCGTCCTCTTCCCAGGGGGTGATCCCCCAGGCCGAGTCCGGGGAGATAGTTTCCGCCACCAGGGTCTCTGGTATCGTGGGGAAAGGTTGCGTGGGAGCGTAGTATTCTCCGGGCACATCACCCGCAGCCACTGGCCGCTCCTCCACGGGGAATAATGGCTCACCGGTCTCGCGATTTAATAGAAACAGGTGCCCCATCTTGGTGGGTTGGGCTAGCGCGGGGATGGTGTCGCCGTCGCGAACAGCCTCGTACAAAGTGGGTTGTGACGGCGTATCGTAATCCCACAGGTCGTGATGCACGGCCTGGAAGTGCCACACCACCTCGCCGTTGCTACCGTTCAATGCCACGACCGAGCTGGAATAGAAATCCAGCCCCTTTTTCAATCCACCTCGATGGCCGCCGTAGTAGTCTGGGCTGGTGTTTCCGGTGGGTACGAAGACGAGATTGCGCTGCGAATCGACAGACATAATCGACCACACATTGGTGGTGCCCTTTTGATAGTGCTGTTTATCATCCCCGAGCGCGGCTTCCTCGCCCGGGGGCAGTGGGTCCCAGAACCATTTCAGTTTACCGGTGTGAACATCAAATGCCCTGACCACGCCACCCGGGCTATCGGTGCGTCGGTTGTCCAGAACCATGGCGCCGGTTATGACCAGATCACCGAGAATGGCCGGTGGTGAGGTGATGCCGTACTCGCTGCGCAGATGATCGCCGAGGCCCGCATGCAGGTCCAGCTCGCCGCTGTCGCCAAAGTCTTCGCAGGGCTTACCCGTGGCGCCATCCAGGGCGATCAATCTGCCGTCCAGCGTGCCGGTAAAAATGCGATGGTCACAGGCTTCACCTGTGGCTGTGGGGTTCTTCCAGCTGCTCACGCCACGGCAGTTGGTCAGCATAACCGGGTCGGTATCAACACCCGGATCGTATACCCAGCGCTCGCGACCTGTTGCTGCATCGAGGGCAAATACCCGGTTAAAAGGGGTGCAATAGTAGAGCGTGTCACCGACCACTATGGGGGTCACTTGCAGGGAGCTTTGCGGGCGCGGTCCGCCCGGGCTGGCGAATGTGCTGCCTTCCACACCTTCGTATACTTCCCGGAAGTCCCCTGAGCGATGCTCCCAGGCGAGCTCCAGCTGGCCGACGTTCAGCGCATTGATCTGGGTGAGTTCAGAGTAGTGACCACCGCCGGGGCTGGCGCCGTAGCTACTCCAGGGCTCTTCGCCCAGCGCGGTCATCGAATTCATGGCTGCGAGCGCCAGGCTAAACGTTATTAGCCGGCATCTGTGGAAGTTTGGCTGCTTGGTTCCTGCAGTGGTCACGCTGGCTCCCTGTGCTCGCTGTGGCAGTTTGGATAGTAACACTAGGTCGGCGGGTCGGCGCGCAATGTGCCCGAGCTGTTCAGTCGAAACCAGCCGGCGATGGAGAACCTGTCGCGCCGGGCGGGCAGAACCTCGTGCTCAAAATCCTCACTCAAGAACAGCGCAAGTGTGGCGTGGGCCGGTGGCACTCTGACCCCCCCCGGCTCGCCTTGTTCAGGGTACAGCACCAGTTCACCGCCATCTTCTGCCTGCCAGTGGGGGTTGAGATAGAGCACCAGGGACAGGATTCTATTTTCCTCCCCTTTGAACGCGTCGAGATGCCTCTGGTAAAAGTCCCCCGGCCGGTAATGCGCGAAGTGACTCTCGAATGAGAACAGCCCCAGAAACAGCTGCCGGTTAAGATGCCGCTGCAGACTCTCCGCCCATTGAAGCCATTGTTCACAAGCTGCTGAGTCCCCGGTAATCCAGCTGATCCTGTCCCGGCGAACAGTATGATCCAACACCTTGTCCCCGGCCCGGCCAATACCGGCGTGCACAAACTGGCCGTCGGGTGTCTTCAGCAACTGCTGCAATAATGCATCCACCAGTGCGGACGGCAGGGCGTGGTGTTTGATGCTGTAACCACTGTTACGCACATCACTGGCAATGTCGTTGAATAACTGTGCGTGTTGCTGTGGGATCGCGTCGTCTTCAGTTGCCGGCATGGGTAAAGTTCCAGAGCAGCAGAGGGGCATGCTGTTGCGCACCATAGACATCGCGATCACCCGGCGCACCGGAGGAGATTTCCCGCGGCAGGCAGATCTTGATGGCCAGGGCTGGATCGAAAAAAATGATATCGAGCACCTGCTCCTGTGCCATGCCATAGAGTTCGGCAATCAGTGCTTTGTCAATCAATTTGCGGGACTTGAAGTCCGCATAATCACTCGCCTCCCTGAACATGATGTCCAGCGAATAGGTGAAGGGGCTGGTGTTCTTGCTGCGTACCACCAGCGCTATATCCTGTAGGCAGGCCATGGTCAAAGCTCCACTATCGAGAGCGGGAATAGCGAGAGTGCGTCTGTTTGCAGCAGATGGTAAACAGAGAACTCGTAAACCTCACCGGCTCTGAGATCCGAGGGCGAGAACGGAAATGCCAGATTGCCGGCGGTTGCAATACGGCCCCCGTAGCCAAAGTGCAGCAGGGTAGAGCGCGTCAGGCTGCACAGCGTGTCCGCGGCTTCCGGATCGGGGCAGACCGTGTCGATGACAATGCCCAGCTCGTGGGAGAGCTTTTCGCGCTGGGGCTCCCGATCTCCCATCACGGCATCCCTGCCATAGACGTGAAAGTGCAGGCTACCTTGCTGCAACCCGGCGGGATGCAGTTCATTCACCCGCGACCGCACCTGCTCAAGAATCTCAGCGATGGATGCGATCATGATGGGGTCGCGAATACCTGCAATGGCGATACTGCGATAGCCCACCCGGCGCGCGCCCTCGATTTTCAGGTAATAGTCCTCAGAGGGTGTAAAGCAGCTGCCGCTGACCGCGACCCTGCCCTCACCAATGTTTTCAAAGCTCACATTGCGCAGGTCAAGGCTGCCTCCCGGCCCCGGCAGTATGTATGGGTCAGATTTTTCATACAGGGTATGGGCAGCTACCGAGGCAGGCGTAAAGCTGCGGCTTTCGCTGAGAGGTTGCAGAATAAACCGATCCTCTTCCAGTATGCCCAGTGCGCAGTCTGCCCCTGACCCGGGGCTGGCGGCGATGGCGGCGCATTCCAGAATTTTGCCCAGGTGCAGTGCAAGGCCGGCGTCGTATCCGCGCAGCATTGGCAGGGCCGCAAATACGGCCGGATCATAGGCGCGACCGGCGACCACGACGTCGCAACCGGCGTTCAGAGCCTGTTGTATTGGCTCCACCCCCATCTGAGCCACCATTGCCCCGGTCTGGTACAGGATGTCTGCTGTGAGGGGAGCGGCGCCCGTAAGTGCTTCCACGCGGTGCTGTTGCAACCCCTGGAGCAGGACCTCCCCGGCCACATCTGCGGCGATTATTCCCAGGCGGAAAGAAAGCGCCAACTCGTCAGCCAGTTCCTTTACGATATCGACTGTCCATTGCAGGTGTGGTTGGGCGCCGGCGCCACCGGCACTGCCGATTACCAGCGGGATGCCCCGGCTTACCGATGCACGCAGCAGCAGGGAGAGGTCCCGGCGCACAGCGGCCCGATCAGTAAAGGATTTGCCGGCCCCCAGATAGTAGGGGCCGGGATCTGCGGAGCCGGCGTCCACCGCTATCAGGTCCGGGTTGTGCGCCAGGCCGCGCTCGAAAGACGACTCCGGGAAACCGTATCCCAGGATCGCGGTAGGGGACAGGATAGTAAATCGTGCCATGGAGTTTTCCTGATTTCTCGCGGTGTTACGCTCTTGCCTTGCGCACTGAAGGGGCACCGTCCAGAATTGACTTCAAAAGGCAATCCATTTATTGTTGCCGGCTGTTTTTTGAGCAGATTTGCGTGCTCCCGTAACGCAGGCGCTACCCTAATCCCGGACGCCATAACATGCAAATCCACCACGGCGGCTAGCCGGGTTGTAAAAGCCCGGCAGCAATGGAATCTGCCGTAACCTGGCCCGTTTGGGCCTGTATATTTCGCCAGCGGAATTTGGACGAACACTATGAATGCACAGAGCCCGGCAGGGGTTATAGCGAGCCTCGAAAACCCGTTTGCAGAGACGGATGAGCAGGCGTTTACGGTGCCGGGGCAACTCGCCTCGGCGCCTGGGCCTTATGAAGAGTCACTGAAGGCGGGTTGGGAGCTGCAGCAACGCCCCTACGAAACTGCCGGCGTAAAAAATATTCAGCGGCAACACCAGAAGAAGCGCATGACGATCTGGGAGCGGATTCGCTTTCTCAGCGACGGCGAACCGACAGTGCTCTACCAGAACTGGGGCCCCAACCTCGACGGCGCTTCACTGGTCACCGCGATTATCAAGGTCAACGGTCGCGATGTGGCCTTGTATGGCCACGATTTCACGGTGCGTGCCGGCTCCATGGATGCCACCAACGGCGCCAAGCTTGCCAGGCTCTTTGAGCTGGCGGCGCGCCAACGCATTCCCGTAGTTGGCATCAACGACAGTGCCGGTGCCTATATCCCCGCTGGTGTGGGTGGGCTTGACGGCTACGCGGAGGCCTTTGCCGCGCTGCGCAGGATCAGCGGCGTGGTGCCCAGTATCATGTGTATGTTCGGTTTTAATGCCGGCGGTGGTTCCTATCTCCCGCGTCAGGGTAGCTTTCTCATCCAACCCAATGAAACGTTTTTTGGCCTGACCGGGCCCGGCGTGGTCAAGTCGGTATTGGGCGAGGATGTCACTCCGGATGAATTGGGTGGACCCGCGGTACACAGCAAAAGCGGCGTGACCGATTTTGTTGTGAAAGACGAGGTGGCGGGACTGCGCAAGGTGCGCGAGCTGCTCAATTACCTGCCCAGTTACAACGGCGAGCTGGCACCGTACCAGCCCAGTTCAGACCCGCTTACCCGCAAGACCTGGGATATCGACCTGCTGCTGAAAAAAGCCTTTAACTCACCCACCGGTTTTAATACGCCAATAGATGTTACGATCCTGATTCAGCAGCTGTGTGACCACGGCGACTTCCTGGAGCTGCAATCGGATAGAGCGCGCAACACAGTGACCGCACTGGGCCGCATGGGCGGTAATGTTATCGGCTTTGTCGCGAACAACTCAGCGGTGGCTTCAGGCCAGATTGACATCGACGCAGCGTACAAAAATGCGCGTTTTATCCGCTTCTGCAACCTATACAATATCCCTGTTATCTTCCTTGAAGACACCACGGGTTTCCTGCCGGGCAAGGAACAGGAAAGTGGCGGTATCGTTCAAGCCGGTCGCGCGATGCTGGATGCTATTGTTGATTTGCGCACACCGCGCTTCCTGGTCCTGGTACGCAATGCCTACGGCGGCGCCTACGCGTCGTTCAACAGCGTTCCAACAGGCGCTGACTTTGTAGTGGCGCTGCCGACTACGCGCCTCGCTGTTATGGGCCCTGCCGGTGTCGAGTACGTTTACAAGACCGAGTTGCGAAAAATTCGCGGCTCTGTCGCTGAACGCGTTAAGACGGAAACCGCAGCCCAGGTGGCGGCGGGTTTGTCTGAGGAACAGGCAGCGGAAGCAGCTTCCGAACTGGTTGCTGATTGGGTGAAGTCAGAGGAGGCGCTGCTGGGAAAACGTTACGAGCGCGAGTTGATGAACCCCAACGAGGCGCTGAGCCTCGGTTCCATTTCACAAATTGTGATGCCTTCCGAACTGCGACAGGTGCTGGCGGAAAATATGGCGTTCTACTTGCGTCGCTACCAGCCGGGCCCATTACAGGCAGTACAGCGCGAATTCCACTGATCGCCCCGCACATAAAAACTGAGGAACACAGGCGTGTCCAACGATTATTACCTGCACAACCCGCTTATTCATCGCCAGCGCATGCTCGGAAAGAGCAGTACAGCCTGGGTGAAGCAGTTCGACTGCTCCCACATTCACCCGTTGATCATTTGCCGCGGCCCCATTCGCAAGGAGGCTATGGATGTCTTTGCTGAGATGGGCATAGAACACTACGGCATCCTGCTGTCAGAAAAAGACTCCATCGTCTACCGCAACGCCCTGGCGCCGGAGCTGCGCTCGCTTACCGATCCCGACCGGGTACACCGGGTGCCGGATTACAGCGGTGCTAACAAGGAAGAGCGAGAAGCACGCATAAGGCAGATCATTAATATTGCCCGGGACAATAACTACAATGCGATCTTTGCCGGCTACGGCTTTATGGCGGAAGACGAGATGATGGTGGCCGCGATGGAAGCGGCGGGCCTGAATTTTATCGGCCCCTGCTCTCGCACCGTGCATGACGCGGGCCTGAAAGACGAGGCCAAACGCACTGCCCTGAAAGTCGGCGTATCCGTTACACCGGGAATCGACAATGGCACTGCGCTTACTCTGCTGAAAAAACATCCCGACGTGGCCGCGCTCAAGGTTCTGGTGGCGGAGCACAAACTCGCGGTGGAAGATGCGACACTGGATAATGCGTCCATCACGCTGGAGGACAAGGCCGACATTGTACTGGCGGCGTCCTATAACAAGGGGGTTGATCTCTATACTGTCGATGAACTCTGCGCCACCCTGACCGAGGCCGTGAACAAAATGGCGGCGGACTATCCCCAGAACCGGGTGCGTCTGAAGGCCATCAGTGGCGGTGGCGGCAAGGGCCAGCGCATTCTCGGCATCGGCGAGTCCGCCCGCACTGCCGAGATGGTGCGGGAGATTCTCAACGAGGTTAAGACCACAGGTGTCGGCGACAACAAGAATGTTCTGGTAGAACTTAATATCGAAACCACCCGCCACCAGGAAATTCAGGTGATCGGCAACGGTGTGTGGAGTATGAGCATGGGCGGTCGCGATTGCTCACTGCAAATGCATGAACAGAAACTTCTGGAAGTGTCAGTTACCGTGGAGTCATTGAAGGCCGCCATTGATGAGGCGGAGCGCAGTGGTCAGTCTGAGGAGTTGCAGGCACTACGCCAGGACCTGTTGACGCTGGAGGCCATGGAAGACGAGGCGTCACGTTTTGGCGAGGCAGTGGGGTTGGACTCGGTGTCCACTTTCGAGTGCATTGTTGATCGTGACAAGCATTTTTTTATGGAGATGAATACACGAATCCAGGTCGAGCACCGGGTCACTGAACTCTGTTATGCGCTGAAGTTCTGCAATCCGGATAAGCCGGAAGAGCATTTTGTGGTGGAGTCCCTGGTAGAGGCGATGGTGCTGCTTGCAGCCCATGCCGAAAAGCTACCTCGTCCGGAGCGCGTGGTGCGAAATCACGACAGTGTGGAAGCCCGGCTCAATGCGACCAACCAGGCGTTGCAGCCCCATGCGGGCGGTGTAATTGAATTCTGGAGCGATGCCAGCCATGGTGAAATTCGCGATGATCAGGGCATCAGTCTGCATAACCCCGATACCGATGTTTTCATGAAGTACACTCTGGCGGGGGCCTACGATTCCAACATCGCCCTGCTGTTGACGGTTGGCAATACACGTCTGGATACCTATCGGAAAATGGCCGAAACCATTCGTCGGACCGGGATGCGTGGCAAGGATCTCGCCACCAATCTTGAATTCCACTACGGCCTGGTGAACTGGTTTATTGCCCAGAATGTCAACGCGCGTCCGACCACGCGCTTTATCGTGCCTTACATCACTGCAGTGGGTGAGCTGAAGCAGCGCGCCAACAACCTGGACATCGATTTCGCCTACAAGGCTATTGGCAAGGCGGCATTGGCCGGGGTGGAGGGCGAGGCGGCGAAAGCGCTTGCTGAGGCGTTACAGCTTAAGGAGTCCCTGTTGTTGCGGCCGTTGCATCATTTGCTGGGTGAGCCGCATGTTCTCAGTGGTTGGCTCAGTATCAATCGCGATTGTTACACGCTGATCGACGGCAAGATAAGCTGGAATGAGAATCCGCTGGAATTGCTGGCAGATACTTATCACTTCCTGGATATGGATGACGACAAAGACCACGACGATGCCGCCGCCAGCATTATCTGGGACCACGACAACAGGATTCTGCAGCAAGCCATGGCCTTCTATGACGAGCTGAATAACCGGGTCAATGCAGGTGATTGGGTAGAGCTCTGTTCGATACTGGATTCTGCCGAAGCACCCGCGGGTATCGATGACGCGATGTGGGCAACCGTACGTGGCGCGCATCTGGGTTTCCAGGCCGGCGTGGATATCATTGCCATTCTGCCCAGCATCGCCGAGGCTACAGGTTTCTATGATCTGCGGGTTAATGCGGATCTCACCGTGCACATTCCCGAACGTCTCAATGATGAGGTCTTGCAGAAGACCATGGCCAAGGTGCTGGTGCCGCCCCCGGTAGCCAAGTCGGATGAAATTCTGGCAGAGAGCGGCGGCATGTTCTATTCGCGGGAAACCCCGGAGCATGATGTCTATTTGCAGGAGGGCGATCATTTCGATTCCGGCGACCCGCTGTTCATCATCGAAGTTATGAAGATGTTTAACAAGTACTATGCGCCGTTTGCAGGCACAGTCGAGAAAGTACTGGTAGAGTCCGATGGCATGATCATCAGCAAGGGCCAGGCCATCTTCAAGATCACCCCCGATGAGCGTCCGGTTATTGAATCACCGGAGGACATCGCAGCGCGCAGGGTCGAGATTACCTCGCAGTTCCTGCAGCAACTGTAGTTGAAAAAATTACCGGGAGAAAAGAGATGATTACAGCCCTGGACCACATCGCTATAGCGGTGCCCGATCTGGAAAAAGCCATCAAGCGTTTTATGGAAGACTTTGGTCTGCCAATGGGTGGTACTGAAGATGTACTGGAAGCACAAACCAGCGCCGCCTTCTTTCCCCTGCCGCCCACAAACATCGAACTGGTACATCCGCTGGAAGGCAAAGGGCCGGTGGCTGCCTATCTGGAAAAAAGAGGTGGTGGCCTGCATCACCTTTGTTTCCGCTCCGATAATATCGACGAAGATGTGGCCAGGCTGCGAGAAAAGGGCTACGTATTTCTGGCAGATGCCCCGACACCTGGCGCTCACAACTCCCGGGTAATTTTCATTCACCCGAAGAGCTGCGACGGCGTTTTGATAGAGATAAACCAGCCAGCCGACGATCACCATTGAGTGCACTGCGAGGATTTCGCCCATGACTGACAAGATTTATGACAAGACCGGGGCGACGCTGGATGCCTGGCAGGAGCTGGCCACGAAACAGATGAAAGGCCGCAGCCCGGAGGAACTGGTCTGGCACACTGCTGAAGATATTCCGGTCAAACCGCTTTACACGGCGGCCGATGTAGCGGATCTACCCTATGCCGACACTATGCCCGGGATGTCACCCTACATACGGGGTCCCCAGGCCACCATGTATACCGGGCGGCCATGGACTATTCGCCAGTACGCGGGCTTTTCCACGGCCGAAGAATCCAATGCTTTTTATCGCAAGGCGCTGGCGGCCGGTGGCCAGGGTGTGTCCGTTGCATTCGACCTGGCCACCCATCGTGGCTATGACTCGGATCACCCCAGGGTAGCGGGGGATGTGGGCAAGGCAGGCGTGGCCATCGATTCTGTTGAGGATATGAAAATCCTGTTTGACGGTATCCCTTTGGACAAGGTCTCGGTATCTATGACCATGAACGGCGCTGTATTACCGGTGCTGGCGGGCTACATCGTCGCGGCAGAAGAGCAGGGCGTGTCGCAGGAGCAACTGACCGGCACTATCCAGAATGACGTTCTGAAAGAATTTATGGTGCGTAACACCTACATTTACCCACCCAAGCCGAGCATGAAAATCATCGGCGACATCATCGCCTACTGCTCCGGCACTATGCCCAAGTTCAATACCATTTCCATCTCCGGTTACCATATTCAGGAAGCCGGAGCCAACGCGGCACTGGAGTTGGCCTACACCCTGGCGGATGGCAAGGAATACATACGCACAGCGATAGCCGCTGGTCTGGGTATAGACGACTTCGCGCCGCGTCTGTCGTTCTTCTGGGGCATTGGCATGAACTTCTATATGGAGATAGCCAAGATGCGCGCTGCGCGGCTGTTGTGGGCCCGCATCGTCAGCGAGTTTAATCCGACAAACCCCAAGAGCTCCATGTTGCGCACCCACAGCCAGACATCCGGATGGTCACTTACTGAGCAGGACCCATACAACAACGTGGTCCGCACCACTATTGAGGCAATGGCCGCGGTGTTTGGTGGAACCCAGTCCCTGCACACCAATGCGCTTGATGAGGCGATTGCGCTGCCTTCGGCCTTCTCTTCCCGCATCGCCCGTAATACCCAGCTGGTGATTCAGGAAGAGACGGGCATTACCAAGGTCGTCGACCCCTGGGGCGGCTCCTACATGATGGAGAGCCTGACCCAGGACATGGCAGACAAGGCCTGGGCGCTGATCGAGGAAGTGGAAGAGGCCGGCGGCATGGCCAAGGCTATTGAAACCGGGATGCCCAAGCTGCGTATCGAAGAGGCCGCCGCCAAAAAGCAGGCCAGAATCGATCGCGGCGAGGATGTGATCGTCGGTGTCAACAAATACAAAATGGAAAAAGAAGACGATGTCGAAATTCTCGAGATCGACAACGATGCCGTGCGTGAGTCTCAGGTTGCCCGCCTTGCCAGTATTCGTGCCAGTCGTGATGAGGCAGCGGTTGAGGCTATACTTGAGGACATATATCAGTGCGCGGTAAGCGGCGAGGGCAATTTGCTGGCTCTGGCTGTTGAGGCCACCCGCCGACGCGCTACTGTAGGGGAGATATCCTTCGCCATGGAACGTGAATTCGGACGTTTTAATGCACAGGCCCAGACGGTATCGGGAGTTTACGGTTCGGCCTTCCAGCAGGACGAGAACTGGCAGAGCATCAGCAAGGATATCGATGGCTTCGTTGAGAAGCACGGTCGTCGCCCGCGTATGCTGGTGTGCAAGATGGGCCAGGATGGTCATGACCGCGGCGCGAAAGTGATCGCCACGGCTTTTGCTGATGTCGGTTTCGATATTGATCTGTCCCCCATGTTTTCCACACCGGAAGAAGTGGCGCGCCAGGCCATCGAAAATGATGTGCATGTGGTGGGCGCTTCATCCCTGGCAGCCGGCCACAAGACGCTGGTACCGCAGTTGGTTGAGGAACTCAGAAAGCAGGGCGCTGACGAGATCGTCGTTATCGCCGGCGGTGTTATCCCGCGGCAGGATTACGATTTTCTCTACAAGGCTGGTGTCAAATGCATCTTCGGGCCGGGCACACCGATTCCTGTGTGTGCCCGGGAAGTTCTCGATGCGGTGAATGCGGCGCAGGTTTAATACTGATGAGTTTTCGAACGGGACAGAGCCGCAGGAGTGCGGCAGGTATTTTCTGGCCCGTTGAGGCCATGGATGAGGCCGGTCCGCGTTCGGGATACGAACCTACATGGATGTATTCACCGCGGGCCCAGGAAATACCCTCCGCACCTCAGTGGCGCCTAGCTTAGCAATGGATCAATACTCGCCGAGACGCGGCTGCAACTGGTGGGCTTTCCGGACCCGCCGTGAACCCGTCCATGGGGGCTTGTTTCGGACATCCATGTCCTCAGCAGTCCGAAAAGCCCACCAGTTACATCCACGCCCCTATCCCTGGTCGCAGCAATGAGTATCTTTGATCTCGAGGCTCTTCTCAGTGGCAATCGCCGCGCACTCGCCAAGGCAATCACGCTGGTCGAAAGCAAACTCGATACGCATCGCGAGCAGGCGCAACAGATTCTCGAGCAGATTTTGCCGCAAAGCGGCAACAGTATTCGTATTGGTATTACCGGCGTTCCGGGGGTGGGGAAATCCACGTTTATCGAAGCTTTCGGCCTCTATCTGATATCCCAGGGCAAGCGCGTTGCTGTGCTGGCTGTTGACCCAAGCTCGCCGATCGCTGGTGGCTCCATTCTTGGTGACAAGACCCGAATGGAGGAACTGTCGCGCCGGGAGGAGGCGTTTATACGGCCCTCGCCCGCCGAGGGTGCGCTGGGCGGGGTGGCGCAGAAAACACGTGAGTCCATGCTGTTGTGCGAGGCGGCGGGTTACGACGTGATCCTGGTGGAGACGGTGGGTGTGGGCCAGAGCGAGTATCAGGTGGCCGGCATGGTGGACTTCTTTATGGTGTTGATGCTGCCCGGTGGCGGCGACGAATTACAGGGCATCAAGAAGGGCATTTTGGAGCTGGCGGATGCTCTGGTGATAAACAAAGCCGACGGCGAGAGCAAGAATTTGGCGAAGTTGAGTCGCACGCATTACACCAGCGCCATGAATCTGCTGCGTCACAACACCTTCTGGACACCCCGGGTGATGACTTGCTCCGCCCTGGAGTCGGCGGGCATAGACGCGGTGTGGGGTATGGTGGTGGACTACTATTTCCAGGCGCTTGAGCAGGGGGCCTTCCAGGCCAAGCGCGCGCGGCAGAACCGGGACTGGATGCATCAGCTGGTCAAAGAGATGTTGCTGTTGAAACTGACGCAAAACCCGGCGGTGAAAGACATGTTGCCGATGCTTGAGCGACAGGTGGAAGATCGCAAGATCACCGCCTACGCCGCTGCCCGGCAGATTATGGCCCAGTTATAGGCCGGGCCTGATGCGCTTCTATCCCCTGGAAAAACTTATCAACCTGCACGACTCATATTCCGGGTTGTTCAAAATCGATAACAGGGACCTGCTACTGATCCAGCGCAAAGGCGAGCGCTATCTGGTCGAGGGGCGCTGTCCCCACCGCGGCCATCCGCTGGATGTTGCCACGCTGGATAGCGGTGTGATCCAGTGCGTTCTGCACCACTACCAGTTCGCTCTGGACGATGGCCGGTTACTGCATGCGACAGAGGAGCCCTGCCGCAGCCTGCGGACCTATGATCTGGTCTACGCAGGCAACGAAGTGGGTGTTATGCTTGAGGATAGTTGACTTGAGAGGGCGGGAATCAGCAGCCTGAAGAAGGGGGAATTGATGAAATCCATTTTTTCTTTTTGTCTTGGCAGTTCACTATCGCTGCTGTGCCTGGCGAATGCCTTTGCTCAGCAAGCACCCGTCCCGGAAACACCTGATGATACCATTTTGGTCCTCGACGCCTCTGGCTCAATGTGGGGACAAATCGATGGCGTTAACAAAATCGTTATCGCCAAAGATGTGGTGGAAGAATTGGTGCGCTCCCTACCCCCGGCGCAGCGTCTGGGCCTGGTTGCCTATGGCCATCGCACAGAAGGGGACTGCAGGGATATACAGACACTGGCGGATGTCGATGCTCCCCGTAAAACGGTTATCGAGGCAATCCGCAGTGTCTCGCCCAAAGGTAAAACACCGCTGACAAAATCCGTTGAGCACGCCGCCACAGAGCTCGATTACACCCGCAATGCAGCGACAGTTATCCTGGTATCGGATGGGCTGGAAAACTGCGATGCTGACCCTTGCGCCCTCGCCAGATTGCTGGAGGAAAAAGGCCTCGATTTTACTGTTCATGTCATCGGCTTCGATGTCACCGTTGAGGAGCGCAAGGGCCTGCAATGCATAGCTGATGAAACCGGCGGGAAGTTTCTGACTGCCGATAATGCCGTGCAATTGACCGACGCGTTATCTGAAATTGCGATCGCCGAAGGTCCCCCTGTAGAGCAGGCGACTTCTTCACCGGTCCCTTCATCGCTGGCGCTGAAAGCGACAATCCTGGCCAACGGCCCCCAGATTATGTCGAAGCTTTCCTGGAACGTGAGCCCCAAAGTCGGAGGCGATGCAGTTTTCAGCGCGGAGAATATCGGAGCCACGGAGACGGAAATTCTTCCCGGAGACTATGTGGTTGATGTGGTGTGGGGCGGTTGGCGCGACGGAACACCCAGGAAGGGCAGGGTAGAATTCACCGTCAAACCGCAGCAGCCACGGGTTATTACCGTGCCCATTGATCTGGAGCTGCCCGTAAGTCTGGAGGCCCCGGAGCAGACGCCCGAAGGTGTGGCTATACCCGTGGTCTGGTCTGGTCCCGATGGGCTGAAAACTACGATCAATATTAACCGGTTGGATGATGACCCATTACGTAAACTGTACTTCTTCCCTGCCGCGCAGGCGCGTAATAAGGATGCTGGTGCCACGGACACAGATGGTGACGGAGATATCGACAACGACGATAAGGCCACAGCGTTGCTGGGGGCGCCGACGATACCGGGCGAGTACGAAATCCGCTATGTGCTGAGCGATCCAGTGGTCATCCTGGCACGCCGGCCGATTACTGTAACAGACAGCCAATTTGAGCTGAGCGCACCTGCAACTGCCGCTGTTTCCACCGCACTGAACGTTGCCTGGACAGGTCCGGGCGAGCCCGGTGGGGTTATTACGCTAACGGAAGCGGGTAACCCGGCGCCCATGAACAACAAAAACTATGTGCGCGCAACCGTGGGGGAACCCGCCAGGTTGACCGCACCCTCTGAGCCCGGAGAGTATGAAATTCGCTATGTTATGGCAGGTGGGTACACGACTTACCCGGGCATGCAGCGCTCTGTCCAGGCGGTGGTGCCGATCACTGTTACCGATGTGTCGGCCAGTATTTCCGGCCCGGCAAGCGCCGTGGGTGGTTCGACGGTTGATGTCACCTGGAGCGGCCCCAGTGAAGCGTGGCAGGATGACTTTATTTCTATAGTAGAGCCGGGCGCCGGGAAATATAACCGTGACAGCGTTGCTAAACTTGTGACGCGGGCAGGGGAGCTGCTAAATCCCGCCCCCATTCGTGTTCCAGCAATAGAGGGCGCGTATGAAATCGTATACGGCATACAGCCGGGCGGCCGCATTATTGCGCGCCAGCCCATAGCAGTTACCCGGGCTGCGGCTGCTGTCGATGTGCCTGCGCAGGTACAACTCGGCGAGGATATTCCCGTGTCCTATTCTGGCGATGGCTTTGCCGGTGACCGCGTGGTGATCACGCCAGCCGATACACCCGATCAAAAAATGTGGGGTGTCGGTGCCAGATACGGTTTTTTTGCCAAAGCGGGAGAAACGACAGGGGTTGTGCGTGGCGCGGCTGTCAGTGTACCCGGCAGCTATGAAGTGCGGTATGTTACGGGCTTGCAGCACCAGGTACTGGCCCGTGACACCATTATCATCACCGAATAAATCGGTAAGGGAGGTGGCAGCTCATGGTAATCAAGACAGGTTTATTGGCGGCGATCTTAGCCGCAATGCTTCTCGCCGGATGCGGCAGTGATGACAATGACAGTCGCGAACAGCAAATCGAGGCTATGGCCAGGAAGCATGGTGTGAACGCAGATGTTTCACTGGACGCGCGAGGTGAGGTGCAGAGTGTCACCATCAATAGCGCCAACGGTGCGCAGATAGGGAAGAACCTGCAGCTGCCGGAGGATTTCCCAAGCGACGTGCCCATGGCACCGGATTGGGCGGTTATGTCGATATCTCCCGCGCCGGGAGGGTTTATGGTGCATGCCATGACAGATGTTTCCGCGGCAGAGGCGTTAGCTGCGACCAGGGAGCAACTGACATCTGAAGGCTGGGTGGAAACCGGATTTGCACAAACCAATACTGCCATGGCACAAATCAGATTTGCCAAAGGCGATCGCATTACCAACGTGAACCTTATGGATACTGGTGCCCAGCGTACGGTGCAATTGCTTACCATGACGCCGTGAAACAGGGTTCCAGTAAAGTGGTGGCGTAGAAATCACAGTCTTGTACCGTGCTCCGATTATTGTACGGCACCGGCGAGCGGGCAAATATGGCCCTGCCTCACAGCGGTTTTCGCTACACCAGCGGCGAGCCTGAAACGTGTGCACGTGACGATATGGATAACGCGGTAGAGCGTCAGTTATGCCGGTATTGCGCAAGGGTATGGCTATCAACTGCACTGATAAGCCATCATTCCACTATATGCCCGAGGGGATGATGACCTTTGAGCGCTTTCCCGGCTGGATAAACCTGTCCGGGTCCTCGCTCTGGCGAGATCAAAATCCGTAAAGCTTCTGGTATTCCGGATCCTTGCCCGCGATCAGCTGCGCCAGGTCTACCATTACCTTGCACTGTTTCCAGGACGCGTCGTCCTGCATCTTGCCGTCCACCATCACCGCGCCGCTGCCATCGGGCAACGCTGCAAGCACACGTTTGGCCCAGACCACCTCGTCTGCGGGCGGGCTGAATACATTTTTGGCAATTTCAATCTGGCTGGGATGCAGTGACCAGGCGCCGACGCAGCCCATAAGGAAAGCGTTGCGGAACTGATCCTCGCAGCCCAGCGGGTCATCGATCGCGCCAAAAGGGCCATAGAAGGGCAGTGCGCCTACACCGACACAGGCGTCAACCATGCGGCCAATGGTGTAGTGCCAGAGGTCCTGGGCGTGGGTGTCACGGGGGCCCTCCGGGTTAGCGGGGTCCGGGTCATTGCGCACCAGGTAGCCGGGGTGGCCGCCACCGATGCGGGTGGTTTTCATTCTTCGCGATGCGGCCAGGTCGGCCGGGCCCAGGCTCATGCCCTGAATACGGGGGCTGGCGTTGGCAATCTCCTCGACGTTCGCCACGCCGAGGGCGGTCTCGAGTATGCAGTGCAGCAGAATGGGTTTTTTCAGACCGGCCCTTGCTTCCAGTTGGGCGATCAGCTGGTCGGCGTAATGAATATCCCAGGGCCCCTGCACTTTGGGCAGCATGATCACGTCGATCTTGTCGCCCACTTCGCTAACGATGCGCGTGATGTCATCAAGAAACCACGGGCTGTCCAGGCTATTCACCCGTGTCCACAGCTGGGTGTCGCCGAAGTCGTTGTCCCGGGCGATATTGATCAGACCCTCACGAGCGGCTTCCTTGTTTTCGATGGCGACCGCGTCTTCCATGTTGCCCAGCAGGATATCCACCTTTGCAGCAATCGCCGGCGCTTTTTCCGCCATCTTGGGGTTGCTGGGGTCAAAGAAATGAATCATCCGTGATGGCCGCACCGGAATATCGCGCAATGGCTGTGGTGCTCCCAGCGCCAGTGGTTTGAAAAAATCTCGTGGGCTACGCATGTATGTCTCCTGGTTGTAAAAGGTTTTGTCTCATAGTCTCGTGTTGCTCAAACAGTGACAGGTTTTGCTCTGTCAGTTTGTGCAGCAGTGCGGGTTCTCCACCCAGACGGGCGATACCGTGGCTGCCGAATTCATCCTGCAAACGTTTTAGTATCCATTGTGCCTGGTAGCGCCAGCGCCGCAGCTGCAGTTCACCGCTCTCCGCGAGAACTTGCCGGTGTTCCTGCAAAGCGTCAGCAAGCGCATCGATACCGGTGCCGGCGGTGGCGCTGGCAGACAGCACGGGTACTTCCCAGTTGCCGTCGGTATGCGCTCGACACAGCGCTGTACCCAGTTCAGACAGGGTACGTCTGGCAACTGCGCCCATGTCCTCTTTGTTGACTACCAGCACATGTGGAACTTCAAGAATACCCGCTTTCAAAAACTGTACGCTATCACCGGAGCCGGGCTGTGCGACGAAGCAGGTGGTATCGCACATGCGTGATATGTCGATTTCCCGCTGGCCCACGCCAACGGTTTCTATTATCACCACATCAAAGGCCGCCAGCATCACCAGGCTCATCGGCCACACCTCGGCACTGAGGCCACCGAACTCGCCGCGGCAGGCCAGTGAACGGATAAACACGCCATCATCATCGGCGCTGGTTTTCATGCGCAGGCGGTCTCCTAACAGGGCGCCGCCGCTGACAGGGCTGGACGGGTCCACCGCCAGCACGCCCACCCGCAGCCCCCGTTGCCGCCAGACGTCGATCAAGGCAGCTGTAAGAGTTGATTTGCCGGCCCCAGGCGGGCCGGTCATACCGATCAGATGGCTGCGAATGCTGCTCTCATTGGATTGCAGTTTTTGCAGGAACTCCGCTGCCTGCGCGCGTGACTGCGGGCGACGGTTGTCCAATAAGTTAAGTGCTTCGGCAAGCGCAGCGCGCTCACCCCGTTGTACCGCAGCCGCAAGTTGCTCAGGGGATAACGTGTGTGCCGGCTTCTTCACCTTCTGCTCTACGCCAATTCTTCCAGGCCATTAGTGCGACGGATGATGTTGACCATGTTTGTCATGATGACGTTCATATCGACATCTTTCGGGGTGAATACAGCCTGCACCCCGTGAGACAACAACTGTTGCGCATCGTCTTCCGGGATGATGCCGCCGATGATCAGGGGCACATCCGTCGCGCCGATTTTTTTCAGTTCTGCCTGTATGTCTTCCACCAGCTCCAGGTGGCTGCCGGACAACACAGACAAGCCGATGAGGTGTACTCCTTCTTCCTGCGCAGCGCGCGCAATATGGGACGGGGTCAGGCGAATGCCCTCGTAAACGATTTCAAATCCCGCGTCGCGGCCTTTCACTGCAATTTGCTCGGCGCCATTGCTGTGTCCATCCAGCCCGGGCTTGCCGATCAACAGGCGCAGCGGGCGCCCCAATTCCTCGCCGGTCTGGCGCACTTTTTCGCGTACTTCATCCATGGCAGCAGACCCCGCCTGCCCGGCCATGGCGATATCGATGCCGGTGGGTGCCCGGTACTCGCCGAAGGCCTCCCGCAACACCTCGCTCCACTCACCGGTTGTCACGCCGGCGCGCGCGCAGGCAATGGAGCAGTGCATGATGTTGTCGCCGTTTGCAGCGGCCTTGCGCAGGTCCTCCAGCGCAATGTCTACACCACCCTGGTCGCGGCTGGCGCGAAACGCCTGCAGCGCAGCTATCTGTTCGCGCTCTGCCTGCACATCCACCTTCATGATGCCGGAGTCGCTGCCGCCTGTGAGGGGTGACTCTGCTGTCTGTGTATAGCAGTTCACTCCCACAATCTTCAGGTCGCCACTCTCGATATTGCGCATACGCAAAGTATGGCTTTTTACCAGTTCGCGTTTGACGTAACCACTCTCGATGGCCTGCACCATGCCGCCCTGTTCAGCCACCCGGGCAATCTCGGCCTCGGCGCCCGCGATCAGCTCCTGCACTTTTGCTTCTACAACGGGTGAACCGTCTAACAGGTCACCGTACTCCAGCAGATCGGTTTCCAGCGCCAGTACCTGCTGCATGCGCAGGGCCCACTGCTGGTCCCAGGGCCGTGGCAGGCCCAGCGCCTCGTTCCACGCGGGCAATTGAATGGCCCTTGCCCTGGCGTTTTTCGACAGCGTCACTGCCAGCATTTCCAACACAATGCGCTGCACATTATTTTCCGGCTGAGATTCGGTTAGGCCGAGAGAGTTGACCTGTACGCCGTAGCGAAAACGCCGCTGCTTTTCGTCGCTTACGCCATAGCGCTCTTCTGCCAGCTTGTTCCACATGGCGCCGAAGGCGCGCAGTTTGCAGGTTTCCTCCACAAAGCGAATGCCGGCATTTACGAAAAAGGAAATGCGGCCAACAACTGTGGCAAAGCGCTCCGCCGGCACCTGGCCTGAGTCCCGCACCGCATCCAGTATGGCGGTGGCAGTGGACAGCGCGTAGGCCAATTCCTGGGTGGGTGTGGCACCGGCTTCCTGCAGGTGATAGCTGCAGATATTGGTGGGGTTCCACTTGGGGATATTTTCAACAGTATAGGTAATCAGGTCTGTGGTGAGGCGAACCGATGGCCCCGGGGGGTAAATATACGTGCCCCGGGAGAGGTATTCCTTGAGCACATCGTTCTGGGTTGTGCCCTGTAGTTGAGAGGGGTCAACTCCCTGCCGCTCGGCTACCGCCACGTAAAGCGCCAGCAACCAGGGTGCCGTGGCGTTGATGGTCATCGATGTGTTCATCTGGTCCAGTGGGATGTTGTCGAACAGGGCCTCCATGTCGCCGATATGGTCGATGGGCACTCCCACCTTGCCCACTTCGCCCCTGGCAAGGGGGTGGTCTGAGTCATAGCCCGTCTGCGTCGGCAGATCGAAGGCCACGGATAGGCCAGTCTGGCCCTTGCTCAGGTTCATCCGGTACAGCTCGTTGGACGCCTTTGCCGAGGAATGGCCTGAATAGGTGCGCATCAGCCATGGTCGATCCCGTTTTACCGTCTCGCTCACAGTGTTTTCCTCAGCCGGGGCGACGTCTGATTAACAGGCGTCGCTCAATTTCAAAAATCTTGGCCGGGATTTTCTCCTTGCCGAGATTACGTTTGCTGTCTTCTTTGATAAACAGGTCCGCGCCAAATTGCTCCAGGGCACTGGCGGCGGAAGTATTTTTTACGCCAATCAACTGCATGGTAACGGCGGCGTAGCAGTCGGCTCCGGGAACATCTTCTACCGCCAGGATGCGGCTGAGTGCCCCTACCGTGTCGCCGGCGAAGGCAGGTTGGGTGTGATAACCCTCGGTAAACCCCATTTCCCAGACCGCGTGTTCGCTGACGTCTCTGCTGGCCAGCCCGTCGAGCCAGGCAAATACCAGGCCGCCGTAGACAATAGGTTCGCCGCTCATTTTACCTGACAGGCCGCTGGAGAAAATACGGTCGAAATGGAGTGGGTGGCTGTTGCCTACCATATAGGTAAGGGCCATGTGCTCTTCAGTTATGGTGCGTCCATTGGCGTGTACGATGATATCGCCCGGGCTGAAATCCTCGGCGTAGGTATTGGGGCCGGTCAGCCCGCGAGCAAAACCCTCGCCTGCCAGCGGCAGTTCCACGGCGGGCGAATCGTCCCCCGGGAAAGCCACCGTAACTTCCGGCGCGGGTGTTGTGGGCAGGCGGTCGCCGCGCCAGGCTACCATGATCTTGCGTTCGTACTGCAGTACCACCTGATCGTTCTGGTTAACTCCCACGGTGCGGATACGGGCGATGCCCGGTTTGTCCGGACCCCTGTCCTTACGCTCCAGCACCTTGGTAAAGGCTCGCAGGGTATCTCCCGGGTATACCGGCTGCAGAAACTGCACCTGGTAATAACCCAGGTTGGCAATGGCCTTTTCCGAGTCGTTTTGCACACCCAGCGACAGCGTGACGTTAAACACCATTTGTGGGCTGGCCAGCAGATCCCGAAAACCCGATGCGGTGGCGTACTGCAGGTTCAGGTAAAGCGGGTTGGTTTGCATGAAGGTGCGGGCGAAATCCAGCATATTGCCGCGCTCAAAGGTGTAACCCCGGGGGTGCTCGAATACCTGCCCGGGCTCCAGTTCATCCAGATAGCGGCCGTACTGCGGTTGCCGGGTGCGCGTCAGGTCTACCGGCACATCGGCGGCAATTTCGGGCTGGGTTGTCAGTTGTAGGGAAAATGCCATGTTTGTGTCCTATCCAAAGTATTACAAGCCAAAGTGTCGCGGGTTTACCGTGCCTGCTTCAGGCTCCTCAGGCAGCATTCTCTACCAGTGAGCGCGTGATAACTTTGAGCGCCAGGGTTTCCTCCGCGCCCTCAAAGATCGACAGTACCCGGGCATCCACGAAGTAGCGGCTGACCGGAACTTCCTCGGCATAACCCATACCGCCGTGGATTTGCAGTGCTTCGCGGGTGACCCACTCAGCTGTTTTACAGGTGAACAACTTGGCACCGCTGGCCTCCATTTCACCCTTGCCCTCGTCCATGAGGCGCGCGACACCATAAGTGATCTGACGGCAGGCGGCGAGGTGCGCAGCCATGCGCGCCAACTTCACCTGGGTGAGCTGGTAATCACCGATGGCATGCTTGAATACCACTCGCTCTTTTGAGTAGGAGATGGATTTTTCGAAGGCCGCCCGCATTACACCAACGGCACGGCCGGCTGTCTGGATACGACCCCCGGCGAAGCCCGCCATGGCGAGATAAAAACCACGGCCCTCGCCCTCGGGCCCGCCTATCATATTGTCTGCCGGTACAAAGAAGTCGTCAAAGAACAACTCATAGGAGTGCATGCCACGGTAGCCCAGGGTGGAGATTGCCCTCCCCGTGAGTTTACCGCCGGTGGCCGGGGTAACTTCGAACTCGTGACCGTCACTGCTGGGTTTCTCCACCAGGAACATGGACAGGCCGCGGTGACCCTTCGCGGGGTCCGGGTCGGTGCGCGCCAGCACCATCAATACGCCGGCTTTGCCGCCGAAAGTACACCAGGTCTTGGCACCGTTGAGTAGCCAGCCGCCCTCGGCAGGCGTGGCTTTCAGCTTGACGCTGGCGACATCGGAACCGTAGTTGGGTTCGGTGACGGCTACCGCACAGAGGGGTTCACCTACCGCCAGTTGCGGCAACCAGTGTTGTTTCTGTTCCTCCGTGCCGCCCTTGAGCAGCGCACGGGCGAGAATTTCCGGCCGGGTTATCAGGCTGCCGGCCGCCCCCAGGGAGCCTCGCGAGAGCTCCTCGGTAACGATAATCATGCCCAGCGTGTCTTCCTTGTCATCTTCCTGCAGGCCGCCGTAGCTTTCGGGGATAGAGAGACCGAACACACCCATTTCTTTCAGCGGCTCAAGAATCTCATCGGGAATTATCAGGTCCTCCCGGTGCACGGACTCCGCCAGTGGCATGACCACCTCGTTGGCAAAGCGGTGAAAGGGGTCGCGCATCATGGTGTGACGTTCGTCCAGGGCGTCCGGCCCCAGGTCGGGGCCCCGGTCGACCACCTCCGCGCCAATAGCGGCAATATTGGATGCGCTCAATTGGCTTGCGAGAAACACTTTCGCGCCATCTCCTGTAAGCACGGCAGCGATATCCTCATCTTCCAGCTCGAAGTCTGCCAGACGGGACCGCAAGCGGGCACAAGTGGCGCTGACGGCTTCGGCGCAGAACAGTGCGCAGAGGCGGTTGGTAAAGTCGTCCTGGCAATGCCTGGAGTGGTCAAGCATGAAGCCTGCGGCACAGCATTCGGCCCAACACAGGGACAATTCGTAGGAAATCAGCTGGTGTGCATCCAGTTTCACGCTAGAGAGGCGGCCATCTTCGACGGTTTTAGCCTTTAGAGCGCTGAGCGCCTTGCCAATGAGGCCCTGGGTGCTTGCCAGCACCCTCGCAGCCTGCTCAAGTAGTTTCCCGCCTGTCTGAGAGACGTCAGTCATGGTGCTTCCTGCCTTTTGAGATAAAAGAGGTGGCGGTATGGGCTGGAGTGGCCAGCCCGGCGCCGCTTGCTGAAAAGAACTCGCTATTTTATCGCTCGCGGCATGGGCATACAACCGCGCTCTCGCCGAGTAGTGCCGACCTTCTACATGCTGAAACATTGATCCATTCGATACACACGGGGATATACGCAAGGTATGGTTCAGCAGTTCAATTCCGCACAGGAGCAAGCATGGAGAAGCTGAGTTCACAGGACGCGGGCTTTCTCAAGATAGAGTCTCCCCATTGCCCGTTTCATGTGGCGGGCCTGATGATTTTGACACTGCCCACCAATGGGCGCAGGGATTACCTGACCCGGTTGGTTCGCAAATGTGGCCGACTCAACGAATTGTGGCCTGCGTTCAATAAAAAACTACACGATCCGGTAAATATGTCTGCCCCGGCCTGGGTGCCAGCAGCCGATTATCAACCGGAACAGCATGTACTGCACTACTGTTTGCCGGCACCCGGTCGTATGGAACATCTGTTGCGACTGGTGACACGCGCCCACGAACGCCCACTGGACCGATCGCGCCCACTGTGGGAGGTACACGTTATCGAGGGCCTGAGCGGTGGCAGGTTCGCCCTCTATTGCAAGGTTCACCACGCCCTGGTGGACGGGGTGGGGGCTATGAAAATGATACAATCTCTACTGAGTACCTCCCCCCGGCAAAGGCTTCGGGTTGATAAGGCTCAACCACCACATGAACGACACGATGGTGATCACTCGCTGTTTCACGCACTTGACGACCTGCGCCGTGGTCTGCAGAAGCAGTATAAGGCACTGCCGGAGTTATCCCGTCTGCTAGCCCATATGGGCGCGGACGCCATGCAGGGCAAAAAAGATGTCATGCGTCTGCCGTTTACGGCTCCCCGTACTATTCTAAACGCCGAACTGGACTCCAGCAGAGCCATTATGGTCTGCGACCTGCCACTTGCGAGTGTACGCAAGATCGCCCGCCAGGCCGGTGGTTCCATCAATGATGTATTGCTCGCTGTCTGCGGCGGTGCACTAAGGCGTTACTTGCAAGCGCAGAAAGCGCTGCCAAAAGCTTCATTGGTGGCCGGGATGCCCGTATCACTGAAAACGGTGGGAGACGAGGTGGGCAACAAGCTGAGTTACATCCTCGGCCCATTTTTTACTGACGAGAGCAACGATTGGCGTCGACTGCAGAGAGTCATCAAGGTAACCCGGGGCGCCAAGGAAGAGCTCGGGCATGTTTCTACTACTGCTGCTGAAGATTATTACGCTCTGCTGATGGCGCCTACGGTGCTGCTTACCTTAACAGGCAATGCCACCCTGGTTCGGCCGGGGATTAATGCTATTTTTTCCAACGTGCCCGGGTCGCGGGAGAAGCTGTACCTCGAGGGCGCGGAGTTGCAAATGCTCTACCCCTTGTCGATTGTGACAGACGGTATGGGCCTCAATATTACCGTGGTCAGTCACGTCAACAAGCTGTGTTTTGCCATTATCAGCTGCCCCACCCGGCAACCGGGAATCGAGAGCCTGGGCAAATTGATAAAGGAAAGCTTTCGCGAGCTGCAAGCCGCTGCTCGTGCAATCTAGGCCACACTTTTCCTCGCCTCTGCATAGGAATCCGGGTGTCTGTGTACGTGATGTGCTGCACCCGGAGATCACCAATTCGGTGCACCGACGCACCGCGAGGATACCCTGCACATCTGGCGCAGTTGTGCCGTTGATGCCCGCGACCTTGTGGCAGTCAGGGTTTCACGATCTTGGCTCGCTTTTTGCTTTGTTCAATCAGTCACCTCTTACGACCCACGGCAACGAAGCCCATCTGCACGCAATAACCGGCGCGCTGTAGGGCTTTTTTGCTTTTAAAAGGAGTAAAGCAATGTCCAAGGTAACTCAGTTGCAATCAGGCCTGGTGGGCCTCGTCGCCTGTCTCGTCACCCTGTCCCCTGCGGCAGAGGAGTCTTTTACGGCCGATCTGGCCCGCATGGTTACCGATGGCAAGGTAGGGCTGAATCTGCGTTATCGCTATGAATACGTGGACGAGGATGGGTTTAGTGACAATGCCAAGGCCTCGACCCTGCGCTCTCGCCTGACTTTTGAGTCGGCAAGCAATCGGGGTTTCTCCTTTCTCACCGAGTTCAGTAATGTGTCTTACATTGGTGATGACGACTTCAATTCCACCGACAATGGCAACACCCAGTACCCGGTGGTTGCTGACCCCAAAGGCACAGAGGTCAACCAGGCCTGGCTCAAGTACCAATGGCAGGAGCTTGTTGGAACTTACGGGCGTCAGCGCATAGTGCTGGGCAACCAACGCTTTGTCGGTGGCGTGGCGTGGCGCCAGAATGAGCAGACCTTCGACGGCTATCGCGCCCAGTGGGTCAGCAGTTTTGGGCTATCGGCGGACTATGCCTATGTCTATAACGTGAATCGGATTTTTGGCCCTGATGACAGTAATGCACAGCCTGCCAGCTGGCACGGGCAAAATAATTTTCTGCGGCTGGATTACAAGCTTCTGGAGCACCACACCGTAACGGGTTTTGCCTATCTGCTGGATATCGATGACCGCGAAGCCTGGTCCCCTAACAAGTCCGTGAACAACTCCACTGATACCTACGGCCTGGAGTACAACGGCACATTTGGGCCACTGGCTGCCAGGGTGGCCTACGCCTGGCAGTCTGACGGGGGCGACAGCCAGCTGGATTACGATGCCGATTATTATGTAGTGGAGGGCACGGTTCCGTTGTATGGCATTACTGCGCAGCTTGGTTACGAGGTGTTGGGGTCGGATAATGGGGTGGGCTTTAAAACGCCGTTGGCGACGCTGCACAAATTTCAGGGTTGGGCAGACAAGTTTTTGAGCACACCCGCCAATGGCATCGAAGATCTGTACGCGGGTGTTTCGGGTGATCTGGGCCCCGTCAAACTGGCGGCGGTTTGGCATGATTTTCAGGCGGAACAGGGCAGCAATGACTACGGTTCCGAGATCGACCTGTCCGCAACCTGGCCGATAGACAAGGTTCTGAGCCTGCAACTGAAGTACGCTAATTTCAATTCCGACGATTCCGCGCTTTACCAGGACACACAGAAGGCCTGGTTGACGGTAAACTTCGCGATCTAGCGACATCTCCCCGGCGAGTTACTCGCCTTATGGCACCGGGTGGGTAGTGATACCCGTCCGGTGCTGGTGCTTTGAGTGACAACAGTGGACACACCGGTTCAATCCCTGCGCCTCATTCTGGTGGATGATGATCGCGAGCGCGCCACTTCCGTGGAGGCAAATCTGCGCCGCGTGGGTTTTGACGTGCTTTCCGTTATACCCACCGCCTCAGGCCTGCTTTACCAAATGGCCCAGCAGCAGCCGGATGTTGTGATTATCGCTCTCGATTCGCCGGATAGGGACGTGCTCGAAAGCCTGACCATTGCTTCCAGCCACAATCCTCGCCCGGTGGTCATGTTCTCGGGTGCTGGCGATCAGGCGTTCATCAGCGATGCCATTCGGGCCGGTGTGACGGCCTACCAGACAGAGGATATAAGCCCTGCCAGAGTGAGAGCGGCAATAGATGTGGCCGTGGCACAATTTTCGGCTTTCAGCGATTTAAGGCAGCAGCTGACTGATGCGCGACGTCAACTCGAGGATCGCAAGTTGATTGAAAAAGCCAAGGGGCTGCTCATGTCTGTACACCAGGTGGAGGAAGCAGAGGCGTTTAGTACCCTCCGCAAGCTGGCCATGGATAGGCACAAAAGCCTGGGGGAAACTGCGGCGGAGGTGATATCGATTATGGAAAAAACAAAGCCTGGCAGGAGTGAGCGCTAATGGAAACCCGACGATTGCCTGCCTGCGAAAAGAGTCAACTGCGCCTGGGTTACCTACGTCTTACCGACAGCGCACCGGTCATTATGGCGCAGGAGCTGGGCCTATATGCGAAATACGATCTGGACGTGGAACTGCAGCGGGAGGTGTCCTGGGCGAACCTGCGGGACAAGCTGTCCACCGGCGATCTCGATGCGGCGCAGATACTCGCACCGTTGCCGCTGGCCACAGCCCTCGGCGCGGGGGGTATTCGCGCTGATGTTATTACCGGCCTTGTACTGTCTCTGAACGGTAACGCAATAACCGTCAATCCGGCGCTGGCAGCAGTGATCGCCGAGCGAGGGGGGCGGCCTGCGGCCTCTGCCAGAAGTACTGCGGTGGCCCTGGGTGAGTGGTGTCGCGCGCGGGGCGACGCCACGCAGTTGACGTTTGCCTCGGCCCACTCATTTTCCTGCCACACGTTTTTATTGCGATTGTGGTTACAAGCCGGTGGTATCAACCCCGATCGCGATGTTCGCATTATTGTTTTGCCACCGGAACAAATGGTGGACAGCCTGGCCCGAGGGGTGATCGATGGTTATTGTGTGGGCGAACCCTGGAATAGCATGGCGGTTCAGTTTGGTGTGGGTGCTGTGCAGGCAACTGGCTACCAGATCTGGAATAACGGCATCGAAAAAGTGCTGGGTGTATTGAAGAGCTGGCATCAGAATTACCCGACCACCCACCTGCGCCTGCGGCTTGCCCTGATGGAGGCCTGCATGTGGATGGCAGAACCGGCCAACAGGGAGGAGGCAGCGGCGGTGCTCGCCAGGCCGGTATATCTGGATTGCCCGATAGATTACCTGCAGCCCTCGCTCACCGGTCGCTTTGTCTTCGCCAGAGGGCAGGCCCCGCAGGAGCTGGCCGATTTCCATGTTTTTGGCCGATTCCAGGCGGGGTTTCCCTGGCGCTCTGACGGTGAGTGGTTGCTGCAACAGACGGGGGCGATGCTGGGCAAGCAATTGCCGGCAGAAAAAGTTAAATCGCTGGTCCAGCAAACCTATCGCACAGATCTCTATCGGGATGCGGCACGCCATCTCAATCTGGCCAGCCCCAGCCGGGATTACAAACCTTTCAATCAGCATACGGATGAATGGCAGTTTGAGCCGGGAATCCGATTGGGGCCCGATATGGTGCTTGCGCCATGAGTCGCACCGTTTCAGGTCGCTATGGGCGGCAATGGTGCGCGAGAGTCCCTGACCTGGTGGCAAGCTAAGCTCTCCAGGGGCTTGAGTTAAAAAGTAAGTCGTTGATATATAAATATAATAAATATCATGGCACGGCTTTTGTTAAGTAATAGATAGTTCTTTCACCACACATCGGTTATCTCCCTGGGCAATGGCGTCCTCGCACTCTGGCTGTCTTCAGTCGAAGCGGAGGTGTGGCCGTGTGTTCATGCAATATAAGGGGTAACGCATGATCCGTATCCGAGCAAATTCTCTTTCACCCGCCGGCCGCCGGCCTGCTGTGGTGTGCACAACCTTGTTTGGCCTGTTCCTGTCCTGTTTTGGCATGGCGGCAACTGGTCTGGGCGAACCGGAAAAAGATGAACTGACCTTTGGCTTTATCAAGTTGACCGATATGGCGCCGCTTGCGGTGGCCTATGAGCGTGGCTACTTCGAAGATGAGGGCTTGTATGTCACGCTGCAAGCCCAGGCCAACTGGAAAGTCCTGTTGGACGGCGTAATCGATGGCCAGCTCGACGGCGCACATATGCTCGCCGGCCAACCCCTTGCGGCTACTATCGGCTACGGCACAAAGGCGCATATCGTCACACCTTTCTCCATGGATTTAAATGGCAATGGCATCACGCTATCCACAGCCGTATGGGAGCAGATGAAGCCCGGACTGCCAAAAATGCCCGATGGCAGACCTGTGCACCCGATCAAGGCCGACTATCTTAAGCCCGTTGTGGACAGCTACCGCGAACAGGGTAAGCCGTTCAAGATGGGCATGGTATTCCCCGTCTCAACCCACAACTACGAGTTGCGCTATTGGCTGGCTGCTGGCGGTATTCACCCGGGTTTTTACGCTCCTGCCAAAGGCGACACCTCGGGGCAACTGAGCGCGGATGCACTGCTGTCGGTCACACCGCCTCCCCAGATGCCGGCCACCCTGGAGGCGGGCACTATTTACGGTTACTGCGTGGGTGAGCCATGGAACCAGCAAGCCGTGATCAAGGGCATTGGCGTACCGGTGATTACGGATTACGAAATCTGGAAAAACAATCCGGAAAAAGTCTTTGGCATGACGCGCGAGTTTACCGAGAAATACCCCAATACCACTGTGCGTATCGTGAAGGCAATGTTGCGCGCGGCGCGGTGGCTGGACGAGAACGATAACGCGAATCGCCCGGAGGCAGTGGAGATTCTCTCCCGTTCGGAATATGTGGGCGCTGACGAGAATGTGATCGCCAATTCCATGACAGGTACCTTCGAATACGAAAAAGGCGACACCCGGGAGGTGCCTGACTTTAACGTGTTTTTCCGCTACTTCGCCACCTATCCCTACTACTCAGACGCTGTCTGGTACCTCACCCAGATGCGTCGCTGGGGCCAGATAGCCGAAGCGCAAACCGACGACTGGTACTTCGAGGTTGCACGCAGTGTCTATCGCCCGGATATCTACCAACGTGCTGCCCGGGCGCTGGTTGATGAGGGTGAAATGGAGGCATCGGATTTTCCGGAATTTGACAGTGAGAGCGGCTTTCGTCCACCGGCCTCTGAATTTATCGATGGGGTTACCTACGACGGTACTCAACCCAATAGCTACCTCGAACAGTTCTCCATTGGCTTGAAAGGCGACGAGACCATATAGCGCCAGCGGAAGTCGTAACCATCAGTTGTGAAATCAGGAACAGGAATAATGTCAGACTCAGCGATAGCCATGAAACCGGATGACCGGTTTGAGCAAATGATAGCCGCGTTGAAACCACAGCGCCTGGCAGACATGCTGATACTGCCCGCGCTTGGAATACTCTTCTTCCTGATGGTCTGGCAGTTTTCAGCCAGCCGCATCGAGACCTCTCTCGGCCTCTTTCCAGGGCCGTTACAGGTGTGGGAGCAAGTGCAAGGCCTGGGCCGGGAACATGTGAGAGAGCGGGAGAAAGCGGCAGCATTCGACCTGCGCCAGGAGGAACGCAATGCGCAAAAACTCGCCGCCGACCCCGAGGCAACGGTGAAGTGGCGCAAGTACACCGGTAAACCAACCTTTGTCGACCAGGTTTTCACCAGTCTGGTGACCGTAGCGGTGGGCTTCCTGCTGGCCAATGTCGTGGCGATACCCGTGGGAATATTGTGTGGGCTCAGCCACGGTGTGTATAAGGCAATTAACCCGCTGATACAGGTCTTCAAGCCAGTGTCTCCCCTGGCCTGGTTGCCTTTGGTTACCATGGTTGTGAGTGCGACCTACAGTGTCGAGGATCCGCTGTTTGACAAGGCATTTCTTAACTCGGCTATCACTGTGGCCCTGTGTTGCCTGTGGCCCACTCTTATCAATACCACCGTGGGTGTGGCCAGCATTGATCGCGACCTGGTGAATGTGAGCCGCGTTATGGCGCTGTCACCGCTGGTACATGTGCGCAAAATCGTGATTCCCGCGGCTATACCCATGATTTTTACCGGACTACGCCTGTCTCTGGCCACCGGCTGGATGGTGCTGATTGCGGCGGAGATGCTCGCCCAGAATCCGGGGCTGGGCAAATTTGTCTGGGACGAATTCCAGAACGGCAGCTCCGATTCGCTGGGCAGGATTATGGTGGCAGTAATCACCATCGGTCTGGTGGGTTATATGTTGGACAAGCTTATGCTCACCCTGCAGAAACGGGTGAGCTGGGATAAACAAGCAGTTTTGCGTTAAGTGGGAGTTGTGGCATGAGCACGAAATACCTGGATATCTCCGGTGTGGGAATCGAATTCGATACCGGCGGCGAAAAGTTTCGCGCGCTGCAGAATGTGAATCTCAAAATGGACCAGGGCGAGTTTATCTCGCTGATCGGGCACTCCGGGTGCGGTAAATCGACCGTACTCAATATCGTCGCCGGGCTATACAGAGCAACTGAGGGCGGTGTGGCCCTGGAGGGAAAAGAGGTGACAGACCCGGGCCCCGACCGGGCCGTGGTATTTCAGAACCATTCGCTTATGCCCTGGCTTACCGTATACGAAAACGTGGCGCTGGCGGTAAACCAGGTGTTTCGTCGCAGCAAGACCCGAGCGGAACGCCGGGAATGGATCGAGCATAACTTGCATCTGGTCAACATGGACCACGCGATGAACAAACTGCCCGGCGAGATTTCCGGTGGTATGAAGCAGCGGGTGGGGATTGCCCGCTGCCTCGCTATGCAGCCCAGGGTATTACTGATGGATGAACCCTTCGGCGCCCTTGATGCGCTGACGAGAGCGCAATTGCAGGACTCGTTGATGTCCATTCAGGCAGAGCTCGGCAATACCGTGATGATGATTACCCACGATGTGGACGAAGCGGTATTGCTTTCTGACCGGATCGTGATGATGACCAATGGTCCGGCGGCCACGATTGGCGACATTCTATCGGTCAACCTGCCCCGGCCTCGAGACAGGCTGGCGTTGGCGGAAGATGCTGGTTTTGTTCACCTGAGGCAGCAGGTGCTTGAGTTCCTGTATGCCAAGCAGGGTACGCACGCCAGCCCCGCTCCGCACGCAGACGATGCGCCTGTATTAGCGACGGTTCCCAGGGGTGAGGTGAGCGCAATCACTGGCAGTAGCGATGCCAGTGGGAGTGAGGCCGCCTAGTGTCCAACCGTCTCGTCATAGTGGGCGCCGGTATGGCAACCGCCTACCTGTTGCAGGAGCTGGGTCGGGAAGCCGCCGGTATGGACATCATCGTGCTCGGTGAGGAGGCGGACACTTGTTATAACCGGGTACTTTTATCCAACGTGCTGGCCGGTGACACTGCTGAGACCGAACTGCAGATGCTGGAGCCCGGCGCATTGCCTGCATCGGTTACTTTTCTGTCGGGTACCCGTGCTGTTTCGGTAGACCGAATCAACCGCCTGGTGGAATCCGATTGTGGGCGGCTTATTTCATATGACCGGCTGGTGTTTGCCACTGGAGCCTCAGTGGCCAGACCGCCGCTAGCGCAAACTGATGTCTGCGGGGTAGAGGAATTTCGCACCCTGACCGATGCCAGAAAGCTGCGTAGCCTTATGCGCGAAGGTGCCCGCGCTGTTGTGGTCGGGGGTGGGTTGTTGGGGTTGGAAGCGGCCCACGGATTGACCACTCTCGGCTTTGCCACCACTGTCGTTCACCGCCAAACCTGCCTTATGAATCGCCAACTGGATGCAGAAGGTGCAGCTCAGTTGCAGAAGGATCTGGAGTCCAGAGGCGTACGCTTTCGCATGGACGATTCGGTTGTCGAGCTGGAAACAGAAGCAGAAACCCTCAAGGGCGTGGTGTTACGCCAGGGTGAAACCCTGCCTTGCGAACTGCTACTGTTCGCCACCGGTATCAGTCCGAATACGGACATTGCAAGAGACGCAGGCCTTACGGTGGACCGGGGCATTGTGACAGATCCCTTTATGCGGACATCCTCAGAGAAGGTGTTTGCCCTCGGAGAATGTTCCCAGCTGGGAGAGGACTGTTTTGGACTGGTCGCGCCTATCCGGGAGCAGGCAAGAGTGCTGGCCCGGGAGTTGCTCGGAATCGCGACCGCGGGGTTTAGCCCCGCGCACTCCCCTACTCAGCTCAAAATATCCGGCATAGACATTTTCAGTGCCGGCCATCTCGACACTAGCGGCGACCAATTGTTTCTACGCGACGCGAATGCAGGTATTTATCGCCGTCTGATTCTCCGCGACGGACGTTTGGTGGGCGCCGTGTTAGTCGGCGACAAGCGCGGTGGCTCCTGGTACAGCGAGTTGATCGCAAGCGGCACGGATATTTCCGCGTACCGGTCAGGCCTGATGTTTGGCCGTGAAACAAGTGAGGCCCTGCAGACGACTGCAGAGGCCGCTTAAGGGAAGGGGAGAAAAGGCAATGGGCAAACGCAGAATAGTTGTAGTGGGCAATGGCATGGTAGGACATCACTTTGTGGAAACGCTGATTGCAGCGGGTGGTGACGACGAGGTCATTATAATCGGCGAGGAGCCCCGTCCCGCTTACGACAGGGTTCACCTTTCGGATGTGTTTGCGGGGCGGGAGCCTGCGGAACTGGCTCTCGCCACTCGCGATACTTACCGGAACTGGGGCGTGGTAGCACATCTCGGCGACCCCGTTGTGCGAATCGAGCGAACAGCACGGCGTGTTGTTACTGAAACGGGGCGAGTGTTCGAGTACGACAAGCTGGTGCTGGCTACCGGCTCCTATCCCTTTGTACCTCCGGTGCCGGGGTCTGATAACAAACGCTGCCTCACCTATCGCACCATCGACGATCTGGGCGATATCAAGGCGAAGGCGAAAGGTAGCAGCATAGGGGTGGTTGTGGGTGGCGGGCTGCTCGGCCTGGAGTGTGGTAATGCCCTGCGTAATCTGGGCCTGGAAACGCATGTGGTGGAGTTTGCCCCGGGCCTCATGGGCGTTCAGCTGGACGATGGCGGTTCTGCCATGCTCAGGCGGAAAATAGAATCCCTCGGGGTGCTGGTTCACACGGGTAAGAACACCAGGAATATTGTTGACGGCGATGAATGTGCGTTGCAAATGCAGTTTGCCGACGGCAGCAGCCTGGATACGGACATGATCGTGTTTTCTGCAGGCATACGCCCCCGGGATAATCTGGCGCGGGATGCAGAGCTGGCAGTCGGTGAACGTGGCGGCATAGTCATTGACTACAAATGCAAAACAACAGACTCCGATATTTTTGCCATCGGCGAATGTGCCTTGTTCGGCGGGCGTATTTATGGCCTGGTGGCGCCAGGCTATCGTATGGCCGAAGCGGTGGCGGCGCAACTGAGTGGAGAAGACGCCAAGTTCCTGGGTGCAGACATGAGTACCAAGCTCAAGCTGCTGGGGGTGGATGTGGGTTCAATCGGCGATGCACACGGCCGCACCGAGGGTTCAATGTCGTTCGTTTTCAGCGATGGTCGTGAAGGTTGCTACAAGCGTATTGTTACCAGTGACGATGGCAAACAACTTTTGGGGGCAGTGCTGGTGGGTGATTGCGCCGACTATGACACACTGCTGCAATACCATCTCAATGATATCGAGCTACCCGGGGACCCCCAGAGTTTGATCGTTCCCTCTGTGGGTGACAGGCCGATGCTGGGTGTGGCGGCGTTGCCTGCCACTGCGAGCATCTGCTCCTGCCACAACGTCACCAAGGGGGATATTGTAGCCGCGCTGGATAGTGGCTGTTGCTCGCTGGGAGATGTAAAGGGCGCAACCAAGGCGAGCACCGGCTGCGGTGGTTGCGCCGCCATGCTGAAAAATATTGTGGAGCACGAGCTGGTTGCTCGCGGTGTGGTAGTGGACAAGAGTATCTGCGAGCACTTCCCCTTTACCCGGCAGGAGCTTTATCACCTGGCGCGTGTGGGTGAAATCAAGAGCTTCGATGACATATTGGCAGATCACGGCACAGGTCGGGGCTGCGATATCTGCAAGCCGGCCATCGCCTCCATCATGGCCTCCCTGTGGAATGAGCATGTATTGGCCGCCAGGCACGTGGGCTTGCAGGACACCAACGATACCTTCATGGCCAACATGCAAAAGGATGGCACATATTCCGTCGTACCCAGGGTGGCCGGCGGTGAGATTACACCGCAGAAATTGATTGTGTTGGGCGAGGTGGCCAGCAAGTACGATCTGTACACCAAAATTACCGGGGGCCAGCGAGTGGACCTGTTCGGGGCACGTCTAGAGCAACTGCCCGAAATCTGGGCGTTACTGGTGGAGGCGGGTTTTGAGACCGGTCACGCCTATGGTAAATCCCTGCGCACGGTAAAGTCCTGTGTGGGCAGCAGCTGGTGCCGTTACGGCGTACAGGACAGCGTCGCAATGGCGATCAGGATAGAGGATCGGTACAAGGGGCTGCGATCGCCGCACAAGCTGAAGTCAGCAGTGTCGGGCTGTACCCGCGAATGCGCTGAGGCACAGTCCAAGGACTTCGGGATTATCGCAACCGAGAACGGATGGAACCTGTACCTCTGCGGCAATGGCGGTATGAAGCCGCGCCACGCCGACTTGTTTGCCACGGATCTGGATGACGACACCCTGATCCGCTACATCGACCGTTTCCTGATGTTCTATATCCGTACCGCAGACCGGCTGCAGCGTACTTCAGTCTGGATGGATAACCTGGAGGGTGGCATCGACTATCTGCGACAGGTGGTGATCGAGGATTCACTAGGGATTGCAGCGGAACTGGAAACACAGATGGCCCATGTAATCGCTACCTACGAGTGCGAGTGGAAAGCCACACTGGCGGACCCGGAGAAACTTAAACGCTTCCGTCAATTTGTTAACTCGGATGAGTCCGACAGTGGCGTGGTATTCGTCAAGGAACGGCAGCAGATCCGCCCGGCCAGGCCGGAAGAACGGCTGCGCCTGGTATCGGGAACTAAGGGGTAGCGCGATGGCAGCAGTAGAGAAACAGGCATGGGGGGCGGTGTGCGAGCGCTCGGATCTGGTGGCGGGTTCGGGTGTGTGTGCGCTGATTGGAGTGGAGCAGGTGGCGCTGTTTTATTTACCTGATGAAATCCCGCAGTTGTATGCCCTTGGCAACCGCGATCCCATCGGTGAGGCCAATGTCTTGTCCCGGGGAATTGTGGGTGATGTGCGGGGCGAATTGGTCGTGGCTTCGCCGCTGTACAAACAGCACTTCAGCCTGAAGACCGGTGTCTGCCTGGAAGAGGACAAGGTGCGGGTCGAGGTCTACGACGTGCGTCTCGAGGGGGACAAGGTACTGATCGGGCTACGATGAGCAACTGCAGCACGACATGTCCCTACTGTGGTGTGGGCTGCGGCGTTTCAGCAGAGGTCGTCGATGACAAACTGATAGCCGTGAGCGGCGACATTGATCACCCGGCGAACAAGGGCCGGCTCTGTGTAAAGGGCAGTACCCTGGCAGAGACGCTGGTGCCTGAAGGGCGGTTGCTGCATCCTCTTTACCAGGGCAGACAAACAGATTGGGATAGCGCCCTGGACCTGGTGGCGGCAAAGATGCATGCCGTGCGCGAGGAGTATGGACCCGATGCGATCGCCTTTTACCTCTCCGGCCAATTGCTAACCGAGGATTACTACGTCGCCAATAAGCTGATGAAAGGCTTTATCGGCAGTGCCAACGTGGATACCAACTCGCGGCTCTGCATGTCTTCTGCGGTGGCGGGATACCAGCGGGCCTTTGGTGCTGACTATGTGCCCTGCTCCTACGAGGATCTGGAGACCTGCGATCTGCTTGTCATGGTAGGCTCCAATGCAGCGTGGACCCACCCGGTGCTCTACCAGCGCATTGCCGAGGCCCGTAAAAGTCACCCGGGAAAGCGCATCGTGGTTATTGACCCGAGGCGCACCGCCACCTGCGACATTGCCGACCTGCATTTGCAGATCGCCCCCGGTAGTGACGGCTTCCTGTTTGCCGGCTTGCTGCATTACCTGAACGGCCACGAGCTGCTTGATGCCGACTATATCCGAGAACATACCGCCGGTATCGAAGACGCGCTGGGGTCAGTTGCGGCTTACACTATAGCGCGCGTCGCCGGGGAAACCGGGCTTTCACTTGATAAGGTGGCACAGTTTTACCAGCTGTTTGGCGCCACCGAAAAATCCGTCACCTTTTACTCTCAGGGTATTAACCAGTCCGCCACCGGTACCGACAAGTGCAATGCCATTATTAACTGCCATCTGGCAACGGGTCGCCTGGGTAAGCCCGGTATGGGGCCTTTTTCCATTACCGGCCAGCCCAATGCGATGGGCGGACGGGAGGTGGGTGGTATGGCCAATCACCTGGCCGCTCATATGGATTTTCGTCCGGAGCATGTCAGCCTGGTAAGCCGCTTCTGGCAGGCATCCGCTATAGCCAAAGCTCCGGGGCTTAAGGCCGTGGATATGTTTCAGGCGGCGGCAGAGGGAAAGATACGCTTTCTCTGGATTATGGCCACCAACCCGGCGGTCAGCCTGCCGGATAGCGCGATGGTGCGGCGAGCCCTGGGCAATTGTGATTTTGTGGTTGTGTCCGATTGCGTCGGAGACACCGACACAGCCGCCTTTGCCAACCTGTTACTGCCGGCCCAGGGTTGGGGTGAAAAAGATGGCACTGTCACCAATTCCGAGCGCTGTATTTCGCGCCAGCGCAAACTGCTGCCGCCACAGGGGGAGGCGCGCCCGGATTGGTGGATAGTCACACAAGTGGCGCAGAGACTGGGGTTTGGGCAGGCATTTAACTATCAACACCCGGGTGATATTTTTGCCGAACACGCGCGGTTGTCCGGCTACGAGAACAAGGCAAGCCGTGACTTCGACATAAGCGCCCTGGGACATCTGAGCCGGTCGGAATACGAGCAGCTGTCGCCCAGCTACTGGCCCCAACCTGCCTCCGGCGCGGGAGGTGAGCCTGTAGTTGCAGGCCGCTTTTTCACTGCAACAGGCCGTGCTCAGTTGATTGCCTCTGTGCCGACCCTACCCGATGCGGGTTCGCGTACAGCGTTACAATTGAACACCGGCAGGTTGCGAGACCAGTGGCATACCATGACCCGGACTGGTCGAGTCGCCAAATTAATGCGCCATCGGGACTTCTTCAGCGTTTCTCTCAATCGCGAGGATGCCCGCTCGAGGCAGCTTTCTGAAGGCGATCTGGTGGAGCTTTCAAATTCGCTGGGCCGCGTTCGGGGTTTGCTGCGACTGGAGGATGACCTGTCTCCCGGCCAGGTATTCAGTCCTATCCATTGGAGCGGTCAGTTTTCCGGCCTGGCCTGTGTCAGCGAGCTGATAGCAGCGGTGACGGACCCGGTGTCAGGTCAGCCCCAGAGCAAGTTTGCGCGGGTGGCGGTCGCGCCGGTGCTGGCGTCGTGTTGGGGTCTTTTGCTGACCCGGGAAGTGCCGGTGCTGCCGGCGCTGGCCTACTGGTCCCGGGTGGTTGTTCCCGGCGGTTACCTGACATTGCTTGCGGGGGACTCTGGAGAAAATTCAGGGCACCTGCGCTCGACGCTGCTGCAAGAGCTGTGTCTCACAGGGCAAAAAATCAGCAGTTACCAGGACTCTGCCCAGGCGGACTACCGCGATGTGGGAATAGAAGCGGAGGGGGTATGCTTCGCCTTGTTTTTGCGCAGGCATCAGCGACATCTACCCTCCCGTGAATGGGTGGCCGGTATGCTAAGCAGTGCCAGCCCTATGGAAGCGAATGGGCTGTTGGCAGAGCTGAGTCAGGGCGGAGGCAATATCGGTCGCCTCGTTTGCACTTGTGAGGAGGTCGGTGAGCGACAGATAGAAAACGCCATAGCAGCGGGTGCCTGCAGTGTAGAGGCGCTTGGGGCGCAGCTGTGTTGCGGCACCCAGTGCGGCTCCTGTATTCCTGAAATCAAGCGCCTGTTGTTGTCGAACAGGGAGGTAAAGGTTGCTTGAAAGAATGCATTATCAGCGGATGGTTAAAAGGTAGACTGGTGGATGGCGCTGCTGCCGATGCGGCGCTCGATTTCCTCGTCGATCAGCGCATAAGTGGCGCTGTCGAGATCCTCGTAACGAGACTTGAATTCCAACGCCATCAGGCTCTCGGGTAGTTCGGTAAATCCCGGCATATAGTCAGCCTCACTGCCCCGCATGCTCATGTAGTTCTGCAATTCCCGCGCATTGTCACCCAGGGCGACTTCCGCGAATGACACACCCGCCCGGTCGGCCAGCAGGTCGGGAAAGCTGAAGCCGGAGCCACCGCGCGAATCGTCCACTTCCTTGAAAACACCAATCTTGTCAGCCAGGCCGCCGCCCCCTCCGGCGGTGATTGCCGCGGAGATAATAAAATGCTTTACCAGGTCGTTACGACCCTGCAATACCAGGTGAGGCCGGGTATGGATGGTCACGCTTGCCGCCTCCGTGGGGCCAGTCAGGTGTTTGATGTTGCTCCCATTGATGGCTACACCCAATGCCAGTAGAAGAGCGCGGTTTTCGCCCTCAGCATCATGCCCGTTTTCGCTGCGTTGCCTGGCCAGCGCAAACATTGGCTGTAACAGGCGGTCCAGCGATGCGGAACCTCCTGCCAGCAGCGGGAACTGGCGCATTATTTCTGTGTAGTAGATGCGGATGCGTTGCTTCTCTGCGGGCGCCAATAGCAAGTCGCGACCCCTGGACTGGATTCTCTCTGCAAGACCCGACTGCCATTGGTATATGAGCTGTAGTGAATTGGGTTCAAACTGCATCTGTTTCAAAGCGTCCATTGCGTCGCGGTATTCGGCCGAGCCATTTCGCAGCAGGCTGTTGGTTCCGGCAACCACAGGTTGCAGTAACCAGCCCGGCACTCTGATATTGCCGAAGCGCAATTGCTCGAGAGTGAGGCGGCCTTCTTGCTGTCCTAAAATTGCCGAGAAATTGAAGTATTTTCCCAATGGGTTGTCGGGTAGCGCAGCGCTGTAGTTGAAAGCTGCTGAACCTTTTGTCAGGCGGATATCCAGGGCCTGCCGATCCTGGTAGGGGAGAACAGAATTTGACACAAGGTTCAGATCGCGAGCACTGAGGTGCAAGCGGCGCGTCTCGCCATCTCTGAGGGAGCGCGGATCATGTTGTTTCAGCAACGACTTAAGCCTCCCGACATCGCCGTGACTGATGCTTCCGACTTCGGCCACCAGCGGTTGTGGTTGCAGGGCGGAAAATACCAGGAAAGAGGTCGTCAGTACTAGCGCGAGAGGCAGCCATAAGAGCAGTAACTTGAGTAAGGGTTTCAGGTCAAAATTCCTTTGGCCGCTAAGCGGCCTTATTCACATGGCGGGATGGCAACAATTGTACAATAATATATTGATCTGGAATCAGGCCGAGGTTTGCCTTGTTCCTGTAGTATGGTGAGATCGGCACACAAAGTGATTCGATGTTTTGAAATTACATAACGCAAAGGTTTATGGAGAGCGATAATGGCAAAAGCTAAAGCGAAGAAAAAGGCGTCCAAGTCAAAAGCCTCAGTCAAAGCAACACTGAGTGGGCTCGATCTTGGCAAATACCTTGATGAAATAAAAATAGGAAAGTACAAACTTGATGACTTGCTGGAGGGTACCAGTAAAAATGTTCAGGCTGTGGCCGACGCCAATCGGGCTATCGTTGACGGTTACATCGATATTGCCAAGCAGCAATACGATATGCTCAAAGCGCTGCTGGATGATCTCAAGAAAGTGGGCGGCGATCGCTCCGATGTGGTGAAGGAGCTGAAAAAGGTTGTTGAACAGGCGAAAAAGGATGTTTCCGCCCTGCAAAAAATGGCCAGCAAGACAAATGCCGCGGCACAGAAAATAGTCAAGAAGCGCAGCGATGCTAACCTCAAGGCCTGGAAAAAGCTGGTAGCTGATGCCAAGAAATCTCTAGGCAAAGCTGGCGGGGCAGGGAAAAAATCAACAGCCAAAAAGAAACCTGCAGCTAAAAAGAAAAAAGCTGCCACGAAGAAGAAAGCTGTCGCGAAGAAAAAGCCTGCTGCGAAGCGTAAGACTGCTGCCGGGAAAAAGCCTGTAGCCAAGCGCAAGACTGCAACCAAGCGTAAGGCGGCTCCCAAGAGTAAAGCGTAACGCCAGGACCGCAGTCAGACTTAACCCAGCACCGTGTCCCGGTGCTGGGGGTTCGTCGTTTTACTTATTAAATCCTGCAAAAACATAGATATACATCGATTTTGTGATTGGTGTTACCTGCCGGCTGTTTGCCTTTCCGTTGACCTGGCTCAAGGACAATCGGCACCTCCCAGAGTCATGATAAACGTCTCCTAGCCCGCTCCGGCTTTTATCTTTTTCAGGTCAGGAGGTGATGTATGACAGCAGCAAACTCCCCCCAGCATAACTCCGCTTCAGTTCGCATTGGCAGTAAACTCAGCAAGGCATTTGAGCGTTTAGAGGAGCGTATCCGTGAACGTGCATACCAGCTTTTCCAGAGTCGCGAACAGGGTCACGGCGACCCGGAAAAAGACTGGTTTGACGCCCAGTGGCAGCTCGTCGCCCCGGTAGAGCTCCTGGTCAAGGAGCGGAAGAAAAGTGTTCTGGTTGAGGGCAGCCTGAAGGGTTTCTCGCCCAAAGAGATAGAAGTAGAAGTTGGGGACGGGGAAATTAAGGTTTTTGGTTCGCACACTGAAGCCAGAACCACCAGTAAGGGCGCTGCCTCTGAGTCATCCTCAGAGGCCCGACATTTCTATCAGGCAGTACCATTGCCCTGTGCGGTGGATGGGGAGGCCAGTGAGGCCAAGATTTTCAAGAACGGCAAGTTGAAGATTACCCTGCCAAAAAAAGACGCGGGATACTAGAGTTGTTAGCCACACTGTCGATTTCTATTTGGGCATAGCCAGCTATGCCACGCGATCTGTCCCCCTGCCGATGACGCAGGCATCCAGAACAGTCAGGGCATTTATCTGGCTGCTGTCATGTCGGCGTCCTCGCGCCGGAGTCTTCAGGCCGCCTAGTTGGCTTCGTAACTGTATTTCTGCCCGGCGAGGGCGGCTTCGTACATCAGTCCGCCCTTCGCTACCGTGAACACGGCCAGCCCCTTTTGGTAGCCAGATGAAACGGTGGATGCGTCATTCTTGCCGCCACTGGTCCCGGCGGAACTGCCGCCACCGGTGGAACTCTGCGCGCTGGCTGCAGCGGTAATGGCTACCGCAGTAGCCTGGGCGCTGAACTCGAAGTTGCCAGAAGTGAAATCATCAAACGCGCGCTTGTCCTGCAGGAAAATGATCTGGCTGTATACTTGCCCGCCCAGTTGAAAACCGATGGACAGCTGGGTCATGCTGGTCTTGCCAACCGCGTTGCCGTCGACAAATACCTTGCCATCGCCATAGGCGCCACCTATGCCGATGCCTCCCTTGCCGATGCTGGGAAAAATCGCGTAGGCGTAGCTATCCTGGAAGTAAGCGCCACTCTCACCGGCATCTTCAAATACCTTTATGGTGTCCTCATATTCATCTGCCATGGCAAAGTGGCTGCAGAAAATCAGTAACAATGTGGCGAATTGAGCAGTAAGTCTGGTTTGCATGGGTGTACTCCTGTGGGCCTCGTGAGGCTTGGAATTGCATTTGGTCAGCTTGAATATAGACGAGCGGCTAGAGTTATGTATTCTTGATCACAATGCAAGACATTGCCCGTGAGAACTCTATGGTGGTGCGGTTGTGGGGCTTTCTTTTCACGCGTGCACGGCAGCTCTGAAAAACCTGATGGAGGCTTGCCGGTCTGACACACCCTATTAAATCGGATCAGGTAACGAAGGTGAAACAGGGTTTGTAATCCCGGGAGTCGAGTTTCATCCGCCCCTGATCGACGAATGCGCTCAGCAGGTCACCAAGGCTCTGCACCAGATCCGGCTCACCGTGCAACCGGTATGGGCCATATTGCTCTACCGTTCGAACGCCGAACTCCTTGATATTGCCCGCCACAATTCCAGAGAATGCGCGTCGCAGTTCCGCGGCCAGCTGGTGTACGGGTTGCGCGCGGTGGAGCTGTAGCGCAGCCATGTTTTCATGCGTGGGATGAAAAGGTTGCTGGAAGTCCTCGGGGATTGCCAGACCCCAGTTGTAACTGAAAGACTCATGCTGTGCCACCCGGTATCCGCGCACCTTTTTGATGTGTTTCTTGAGATGTTTTGCCACGGCCATCGAATCGCCGCAAATAATTTCATAGTGTTGGCTTACCTCGTCGCCGAGGGTGCTGCGCAGGAAGGCGTCAATTTGTTCAAAATATGCGGCGCTGGACTCTGGTGCCGCGAGCACAACGGGCAGCGGGACGTTCTGGTTCGCTGGATCCATTTTTACACCCAGCAGGTAGAACAGTTCTTCGGCTGTGCCCGCCCCGCCGGGGAAGACAATCACGCTGTGGGCCAGACGCACGAATGCTTCCAGGCGCTTTTCGATGTCGGGAAGAATAACCAGCTCGTTCACCATAGGATTTGGCGACTCTGCAGCAATAATGCCCGGTTCTGAGATGCCGACAAAGCGGCCGGTCTTATAGGCCTGCTTTGCCTGGCCAATTGTAGCGCCTTTCATCGGACCTTTCATGGCGCCCGCGCCACAGCCGGTAGCAATGTCGAAGCCGCGCAAGCCGAGTTGGTAGCCCACGTCCTTGCAGAACTCGTATTCGACCCTGGAAATGGAGTGCCCTCCCCAGCAGACCACGAGGCGCGGTGGCAGGTCAGAGGTGACAATACTGGCATTGCGCAGTATGCGAAACACCGCGTCGGTTATACCCTCGCCGCTTTCGAGATCGAAGCGCTGCTGCTCAACCAGTTTGTGGTGGGTGAAAATAATGTCACGCAGGGCAGAAAAGAGGTGGCTGCGAATACCCTCTATCATTTTTCCGTCTACGAAGGCCTGCTCCGGGCAGTTATACAATTCGAGTTTCAGGCCACGAGATTCAGGTACGACTTTTACGTCAAAGTCACTGTAATCGACATACAGCTTACGCGCATCATCAAGGTCAGACCCCGTATTCAGCACTGCAAGAGCACACAGCTTGAATAACTGATGCACTTCTTCCCCGGCAGTGGCCAGACTGGCCATCTCCCTTTGAGACAGAAGGTTGAGGCTTCGGACCGGCCTCACGGAGGCAAAAGGTACTTTCGTTAGCATGGCGTGTTCCATTTTGCAGTGCGGTTTGGCGATCAGCTACCAAACATACGCTGGGCCGCTGCCCACAGATCATCGATCATATCCCATCCAGCGGCATTGGTTTCTTCATAGTGATCTTCCGGCTCCCCCAGTTCCCGCCCCAGGCCCTGCCCGTAGCGGCATATTGCCGCCACTGCATCTGCATCCGCGCCGTAGGCCGAGAGGGCGGAGGCATCGTCTGTGATGGTCTTGCAGGTGCGCCCACCAATCCATTCCGGATCCTCAATAACACCGCGCTGTGCCAGATCGGCGCAGCTGGCACCCCGGGGCATAACCAGATCAAGGCAGCGCAGCCGGTACTCGTCCACGGGTACGTAATAGCCCACCTGATCGCCGCCCAGGCCAACTGCCAGGGTGGTGGATTCCTCGACCAGCGCCAACAGGTATCCCGGCAGCTTGTAAGCAGTGCCGACTGCGTGTAAGTGGGGCTGTTCATAGTATTTTTCTGGTGCAGCGGTGTTGAAGTCTGCCGGCAGCCCATAGACCAGCTCCGGTGGAAGCTCCCCGGGCATCCAGAGAATACCTACATCGCCGAAATCGAGGTGCGCCAGTTCTGAGCGCAGTACATCGCCACGGGTAATCTGGCTCCCCAGTACTGGAGTGATCCATGGGTCGTCCTCCAGTTCCTGTCCGGCGGAGGTACAATTTTCCGAAGACAGTGGTGTGCCCTGACAGTTGAAAAGCTCCGTTTGCTGCCAGCCGATATCGCCGTCGGCGATCAACAGTCTGAAGCCAATATTGGTGAGTCGTGTAAAAAACGGTTCTACATGCACTGTCAGTTGCGCCACATCGACAGGACCGGCTTGCGCGAGTAGAGCCGTTACCGCATTGGCCAACTCTGTGCCGATAGATTCTGTTTTGGCAAAACTTCGACAGAGATAGGGGTCGCTGCGGTCACAGGCAGACAAGGGCACAGCACCCGCAGGTACTGTATGGCCATCGCCAACAGGGTGCTCATCGTCGACCACCCAGGTAGGCGATGCCCCCGGCCCGATCTGGCTGCCCAGTGGTCCGTTAAAGTAGAGAATTTCCCCACCGCGGGATGCTGCCAGGCGTTCGCGCAACACACCGGGGTAGTCGGCGGTCAGATAGCGGCCCTCTGCAGTACAGTTGCCCTCGGTCCAGCCCTTGCTTGCGCAGGCCGATTCCAGGCCGGCAGCTGCTGCGGGCGGACGGAACCCGAGTGTGGATTCCGGGTGGCTGGACCACTGCACCATGGTTGCTATCGCGCTGCCGTCTTCGGTGGCGTCTACTGAGAGAACGTGCAAGCGATCATCGGGGATATTGGGGTCGCGTTGGTCGCTCACGCCGTAGCCATGCGTGCCTGAGGCCGTCATCATGCTGGCCGGCTGTATTACTGCGACCGCGTCTTCCACGGCGAAGGCCATCTCGTCGGCCATTAGTGAAAACCAGTCGTCGTTAATGCTGAATGCAGTATCGGGGCCGTGGTGGTTGTGGGTGGCCGAAACAAGAATAGGCGCCTCCTGCCATGCGGCTGGCAGTCTGGTTCTGATGCGTTCGACCATGACAGCAATGTCGGAAGAAAAGAAGGAGTAGGCGTCTGCCATTACCAGTATCACTTGCTCGTCGCCTCTGGACATGGCCAGCACAGTGGCTCTCAGGTCGTCGTGCACCCAGGCAGAATCGGAGCGACCATTGCCTACATCCACTTCCCCCTGATCCCAGTCGGCGATAAACACGCCAGGATTGTTAGGGTCTGTGGCCGTCGCTGCTGGCCAGCCAGGTGCATCGTTGAGGTAGTCGCGGCCGCCATTAACAGTAGGCAGCATGCTGCGGCTGGCGGCGCCCGCCATGAGTTGAGTTTCAGCGATAGGCAAAGGCAGCGAGCCGGGGTCGATGTTAGTACTGTTATTGTCGCAGCCTTGTACAAGCAGGAGCGATGCCAGCAGAGCCGTCAGCTTTAGCGTGTAATTCATAGTATGACCCGGAAGCATTTTTATAGTGCAAGTACAGTAGCAACTCGACCAGTGGGACTCAAGAGCTGGCGATCCGGTTGATTTCTGGCGGCTAACCAATCGGTGCTTTACCCATTAAACCCTGCGCTGGATCAACGGCTGACTCGCGAGGATCTCTACAATGGTCGAAAAAATACAGGTGATCAATATGTCGTTATTCCGCTCTCGAAGGGCTGGTGTTGTACTGGCTTCGGTTGTCGCGATGCCGGCTTGTGGAGTATGGGCTGCTTCCGGGTCGTTTGTTGCGTCCAGCGAGCTGGAAGAAACAGTGGTTACCGCGAGCAGGACGCAGCAGCGTATCTTTGACAGCCCTGCGTCCCTCAGCGTAATAGACGAGGAGGAGTTGGCGCGGGCCACCGTACCCAGTCTCGCGGAAATGTTGCGGGACGTGCCGGGTGTGCAAGTGACCGACTCGGGCCAGCCCGGCCTCGGTCGTATTCGCATACGCGGGGAAGAGTCCCGGCGCACAGCTATCCTGGTCAACAGCCAGGAAATTACCGATCACTATGAGGTGGGCACACCATTGACGCTGCATCCGGCTATGGTTGAGCGTATAGAGGTGATGAGAGGTTCGGGATCTGTATTGTACGGTTCCCGGGCGCTTAGCGGTGTGGTGAACTTCCTGACTCGCAAGGGCGGCACAGAACCATTGCAGGCGACAGTGGAGGGCGGCTATGACAGTGCCACAGAGGGCTTCAATAGCTTTGCGAGCATATATGGCAATGTTGAGGGTTTCGAATACCGGTTGGCAGGGACAAAAAGCGACCACGATGATCGTTCCACGCCGAAAGGCAGTATGGAGAATACGTCCTATGACAATGAGAGCGTGTACCTGTACGCTGGCCGTGGCTTCGGTGATCAGCGAGTGGAATATACTTACGAGAATTACAAATCCAGCAGCAACATATACGTAGAGGAAGCGGTAAAGACCACCTATCCGCTGACGGATTTTTACATTGAATCCCCCAAACGGGATCGCGAAAAGCACGGTCTTTTCTACAATTGGGATGTTGATAACAGCTGGCTGCGAAGCCTGTCCGCCAATGCTTACCAACAAACCAACGATCGCCACTTCTATACTTTTACCGAAACGGTCTGGTACAGCCGCGATATCAATAATTACAGCAAGCTGGAAACTGACGGCGCATTGGTTCAACTGGATTTTCAACCGTTGGGCAATCACCAGTTGATTGCCGGTTTGCAGTATCTGAGTGATGATGTGGACCAGACGCGCCACGTAGATACCGTGTCCTGGACACCACCTATTGCAGCCACAGGTATCGAGATAATTCGCGATAAAGCCAGCATAGACACCTGGGCAGTGTTTGTGCAAGACCAGTGGGAAGTCAGCGACCGCCTCGCCATGACGCTCGGCCTGCGCCAGTACCACGTCGACGGCAAACTGGACTTTACCGATCGGGCGAGCCTAAATGCCGGCAATCTCGACAGCGACGATGAGCTGATCGGTGCCCTTGGGCTGGTGTGGGGTGTCAGCGATGAACTTCACCTGCGGGCGAACGTAGCCCAGGGCTATGTCTACCCATCTCTCACACAGCTTGCAACGGGTGCTTATGCAGGTTCGAGTTTCGTCAATCCCGATACCAGTCTGGTCCCTGAGACTTCGATGAACTACGAACTCGGCCTGCGTTTGCAACGGAGGAATCTGAGCCTGGATACCACGGTGTTCTATAACGAGTCAGATGACTATATTCATCACTTGCCGTGTGCGGAGGCAGACAACTGCCCGGGTAGACGTGACAGGCTCTATCAAAACGTGGGCAAATCCAATGCGCATGGCATCGAGCTATACCTGGTTTACGACGGCCTGCCGCAGGGTCTGGCGCCCTACGCCAGCCTCACCTGGATGAAGCGTAAAATCGAATACGACGAGCTCTCCACCTGGAATACTGCAGTCCCGGATTACAGCGGCAGAGTGGGGCTGCGATGGCAGGGTGCCCTTCGATCCCTGCCGAGTGTTTGGACCGATTTCTACCTGAGGGGTGAAACCTCGTCGGACCTTGAAGAGCCGGGTACGGTGCGTAATGTTCTGGAGGAAAAGTCAGGCTGGGTGACTGTGAACCTTTCAACCGGGCTGCAATTCGGCGCCGACGAGCAATACCAGTTGTCTGTAGACCTGTTCAACCTGACCGATAAGACCTATATTGCATCCACTGAAAACCTTTATGGTGCAGAGCGAAGTGTCGCGATGAAACTGTCGCTGAACTGGTAGACTTTGCGCTGCCCCAAGCGGTGGTTATCAGTCCATTCTTTCAGTAGCTCTGCGGGAAAGTATCGCGCCGTAACTCCTTTCACCACCTTTTTTGACAGAAGCATCATCTGTGGCCACAAGCCTGGTCACTGTTGTAGTGTTGTGTGTGTCTAACAATTTACCAGTAAACTGTTTGGCGAGGTTTTTTGGCATCAGGTCAATTGGCATTGACGCCTTCTGCTCATAGTCTGCAACATTCATTCGTACTTAGATGAACTGCACGCTGCAGCAGGCAGCGTTCACAAAAGGAGGTTCTCATGTTGTATCGGCTATTGCTGATCGCGCTTGTTGTCGCCGGTTCGGGTGGCTGTGAAAGCAATGATCATGAAACGGCAACGACACTGGATGTTGCCGATAATGCAAGCTCAGGGCCGGGAACTAGCCCCCGGATAGAGACAGAGCGATTGTCGGCAATTGTCAAAGTGCTCGCATCCGACGAGTTTGAAGGTCGGGCACCTGGAACGCCGGGTGGCAGAAAGACCGTCAAGTTCCTGATCGACCAATTCTCTGCACTTGGCCTCGAGCCGGGTGGCAAAAATGGTTCTTGGGTTCACGCGGTGCCTATGATCAGGACCCAGGTGCAGGCGCCCGCCGCGATGGCATTCAGTGTGGGTGGCACGATACAGGCACTGCCGCAGCAGACCGCTATCGAGGCCAGTACTGTGCGCCCCGTTCAGTCGATCGAGATCGATGCCCCCGTGGTGTTCGTTGGCTTTGGTGCTTCCGCACCGGAACGTGACTGGGACGACTATGGCGATATAGATCTAACTGGCAAGGTCGCACTGTATCTCGTCAACGATCCGGACTTTGCCGCCGTGCCCGGAGAACCTGCCTCCGGGCTCTTTGGCGGCCGGCGCATGACGTATTACGGTCGCTGGGCATACAAATATGCCGAAGCCGGCCGTCGCGGCGCCAGGGCCGCGTTCGTTATTCACGAAACTGAAGCGGCAGGGTACGGCTGGAGTGTCGCGTCATCCTCGCCCGGTGAAAACTACGCGGTGGTGCGAGAAGAGGCGGCTGCAGATCCGCTGTTGTTACAGGGTTGGTTGCACGGCGATGCCGCCGCGCGTCTCTTCAGTGCAGCGGGTTACGACCTCGACGCGCTACGTGTTCGCGCGCGCAGTCCGGACTTTCAGGCTTTTGAGATGGACGATGTCACGTTTGCTGCCGATTTATCGATTGTGGTTGAGACATTCGAGAGTAGTAACGTGCTCGCCATACTCCCCGGTACGAGCCGTCCCGATGAGATTCTCATGGTCACCAGTCATTGGGATGCCTACGGCCTTGGCGAGCCCGATGCACAGGGACGAACGGTGAGGCCTGGCGCCAACGACGACGCTCTTGGGACAGCCGGCATTCTTGAAATCGCACGAGTACTCGCGGTAAGCCCACCGTTGCAGCGCAGCGTGGTATTCGCAGCATGGACCGCTGAAGAGAGTGGGCTGCTCGGGTCAGAAGCCTACGCCAACAACCCTGTTTATCCTCTGGAAAAAACTGTTGCGAACCTGACGCTGGACGTTTTGCAAACCGCCGGCCCGGCCCGGGATGTAATACTTATCGGAGAAGGTCAGAGTGACCTGGAGGACGATCTCGTCAGTGCGGCTGCAGGCCAGGGGCGTACTGTGACACCTGAAAACCTGCCGGAGAACGGTTTGTTCTTCCGTGCCGACCACTTTTCTCTGGCGCAACGCGGTGTGCCAGTGCTGTTAATTATGGGCGTCGCAGGCGGCGCGGATCTGCTTGAGGGCGGACGCGAAGCGGGCGATCAGTGGATCGCTGACTACATTGGCAATTGTTATCATCAGACTTGTGACGAGTGGAGTGCAGATTGGGACTTGCGTGGTGCTGCCGAGGACATCGAACTGTTCAAAATAATAATAGAAGACCTGGGCAATTCGACGCGCTGGCCGCAGTGGAAGGCGGGCTCGGAATTCAAGGCCATAAGAGAGCGAAGTGCGGATGTGCGTCTGTAGCGTGCTCTCAAGCGAAAGGTGTTGTGTGTGGTTAGCAAACTAAAGTTAAAGGTTGTGCCGGGAGCGTCTCGCACAGAAATTTCGGGATGGCTTGGTGATATGCTTAAAATCAGAGTTTCGGCGCCACCTGAGAAAGGCAAGGCCAACGGGGCGGTCGAAATGTTACTTGCTGAGAAATTGGGCTTACCCAAAAGCGCTATCGCCATAACCGCAGGCAAGAGCGCTCAGAAGAAAATTGTAGAAATTCAGGGGCTATCATTGAGTGAAGTGATGGCGAAGCTAGCATGAGTATTCACGGAAGCTGCGATTGCAGTAATATAAAATTACTCTGGCATACGATTGATTACAGCATTGTGCCCCGAGCATGCCAATGTGAGTACTGTGACAGTAAGTCGGCTGCGTATGTGTCGAAGTCACGTACAAGAATTGACGCTGCGATTCGTAATTCCAGGCTCCACCGAATAGTGCAGCATGGTTCAAACAGTGCTGTTTTTCATGAGTGTGCGAACTGCGACCAGGTTATTTTTGTTACTACAGAAATCGACGGGGAGCTTTATGGTGCGATGAATGCCAATCACCTTGAGAATAAATTCGGGTTCTCGTCGGCAATCAAGGTAGATTACAGCGCACAGTCAGCCCAGGAGAAACTGGCCCGTTGGCAGCAGAATTGGTGCTTTCCGGTTGTTATTAGTGGTTTGGATGTCAGGTAGTTTCGCCCAATATTGCGCTCACTCTCGAGAGTAAACACCGAGAAATTTTTCCGTCAAAGGATACTTATGAATTCCAGATTGATAGCACTGCTGTCCGTTCTGGTATTCGTCTTTGCGATACCCGGTGCGCAATCTCTTCTGTATGGCGCGGTACTAACTGCACTACTGGTTGAGAGTTTTTCAGGTGTATTAATTTTCGCGATGGCAGGGCAAGTGTGCCGAGGAGAGAATGGCAAATAAAAACCGGCGCCATTGGCGCCGGTCCGGTTTTCAGGCATCTGAATATTTTCAGTAAATATCCTTCCGCGTGTTAAACACATTGAATTTACCGGTGGGTGTGACCAAACGCTCGTCCTTGATCACGTGCTTCAGCTTGCGGGTTTTGTCATCGACAACCACAATGGCAGACACCTGCTCCTTGCCGTTCCAGACCGAGAACCACACTTCGTCACCGGCGGCGTTGTATTCGGGTTGAACGACCCGTGCAGGGCCTTCGCCGACATCGGCCCACTCGCCAATTGGTAGTATCTCGTAACCTCCTTCCAGATTGTTGATGTCGTAGACAGCAACCGATTGGCTGACCTTGGCATCGGGGTGCAGTGGGTTATCCACCCACAGGTTCGTGGACTTGGGATGGGTTTTCACGAACAGTGAACCGCCGCCTTGTGAGGGAATGATGCGCACCACTTTCCAGGCATTGTCCTTGTGCCCTACTGGGTCGGTGCCGATGAGGTTGATGTTTTCGTTGCCGAGCCCGGAGGTCACCCACACCGGCCCGAACTCAGGATCGATGATATTCGCACCGCGACCGGGGTGTGGTATTTTCTCGGCATCAACAAGTGCCTCGATCTCTCGATCCTTGGAGTCCACCACAGCAATCTTGTTGGACTGGTTTGCCGCCGTCATGAAGTAACGATGGGTAGAATCCCAGCCGCCATCATGCAGGAAGCGAGCTGCCTCAAGGGTGGTCACGGTGATGGCATCCATCTTGCTGTAGTTCACCAGCAGTATCTTGCCGGTCTCCTTTACGTTCACGATGAATTCGGGATGTTCGTGCGATGCAACAATAGCCGCGACGCGAGGCTCGGGGTGATACTCCTGAGTATCCACAGTCATGCCGCGCGTTGACATGATCTTGGTGGGCTCCAGTGTGGCGCCATCCATCAATACATATTGCGGCGGCCAGTAGGCCCCGGCGATGGCAATCTTGTCCTCGTAACCCTTGTACTTTGAAGTTTCCACCGACCGTGCCTCAAGGCCAATCTTGATGGTGGCCACGATCTGCGGCGGGTTCATAAAGAGGTCGATCATGTCCACCTTGGCGTCCCGCCCAATGGTAAACAGATAACGTCCCGAATCAGATGGCCGTGATATATGCACGGCATAACCGGTTTTGAGTATGGCAATAAAGTCTTTGCTATCCCCGTCTATCAGTGCGACCTCACCGGAATCCCGCAGGGTTACCGCGAATATATTGTCGATATCATATTTGTTCTCTTTCTTGGTTGGGCGATCTTCTACCGGAATATATACCTTCCATGTCTCCTTCATTTCCTTCATGCCCCACTCGGGAGGCGTGGGCGGCTCATGCTGCAGGAAACGAGCCATGATATCGATCTGTTCCTCGCTAAAGTCACCCGAGGTGCCCCAGTTTGGCATACCGCCGGGACTGCCATAGTTGATCAATATCTTGAGAAATTCTGTGCCCCTTTCCTGAGTAATATCCGGGGTCAGCGGTTTGCCTGTTGCGCCCTTGCGGAGTACGCCATGGCAGCCGGCGCAGCGCTCGAAGTACAGCTTGGTAGCAATATCGAATTCGGCCTGGGTCATGTCCGGCGCACCGGGGGTAATTACCCGCTTCAGATCCTCGGCCGGAACGGGTGCGCCCTTATAGGCCATCTCTCCGGGGGTTACTCCGGGGTGTTCAGTTTTATCCTGCGCGAAAGTGGCACAGGACAGCGTAAATCCGGCAATTGCCGCCGCCGTTGGCAGTAGGTTTCCCCAGCAGTTATTCGAGTTTTTCATGGTTATTCCCCTCCTGGGGAGTTGCGGACTCGTATCTCAGTAAGCAGCTTATGCCTCCTCCGGTAAAAGGGGTTGACGCACATCAAGAAAACCCTGCGTGTCGCTCAGGTATCAGAGGCGATAACGCCTTCCCTACTGCGCTCCCGGGATTCGCGCTTCTTTCGTTTCTCAACCAGTGGCGGGCACTTCTGGTCGTCCCAATAGGTGACCTGGCATTCGAGGCAGTAATGGCACTCGTTGTCGTTGATTTCACCGGTGGGTATAATCGCGGCAATCTGGCACTGGTGGGCGCAGGCCTGGCAGGGTTTTCCGCATTCACTGCGCCGGCGCAACCAGTCAAAAATACGAAAGCGGGTGATGAAGCTCAGCCCGGCACCCAGTGGGCAGATGTATTTGCAGTAGAACTTGCTGTTTATCGCCGACACGGCCAGCAACGCCACCGCGTAGATAACAAAAACCGGCTCGCGCATGAAGCGCAGGATAAAGGTGGTTTTGAAGGGCTCAACCTCCGCCAGCCTGGCGGCACTCACCATGGAATCCAGAGACAGCCCCACCAGCGCTATAAGAATGAAATATTTTATGGCCCACAGGCGTTCATGCACCATCTGAGGCAGGCGGAAGCCCTCGAATCCGAGGCGATTTGCCAGCTTGCTGATCAGGTCCTGCGCGGCGCCGAAAGGGCACAGCCACCCGCAGTACACCCCCCGCCCCCACAGTAGAATACTGACAGCGACAAAACCCCATAACATGAATACTACCGGCTCGATCAGCAAGGTATCCCAGGAAAAGCCGTTGGTCAGGCTGTGGAAGAACGCCAGCAGGTTAATCACCGACAGCTGGGCGGAACAGTAGAAACCGATAAAGAAAACTGTAAACAGCAGGTATACGACACGCAGGCGATGGAACAGCACGGTGTGTTCCACCAGCCAGTCCTGGAAAAACAGGATGGCCAATAGCAGTAACAGTGCCACCGCGACCACACCCAGTTCAATGCTGCGATCTTGCCATAATTGCTTCCAGGCAGGCTCCTCCGCACCAGCGCCATCGGTGACTGCAGCGTTGGGGGTCATACCGTAGGCCTGTGCGACGCGCTGCACCGATTTATTAACCGAGCTGGTGAGTACCATGGTGGTAATGGTGGCTCCTGTCACCCCGTCAATGCCGACATAACCGGGTCTGTTATGGGCACCGACCCGTATCCGGTCGGTGGCTTTCTTGCCCTTAAACTGATCGATAAACTCTTGTAAGTGCTGGTCCGAGATTCCGATCACCAGAATGGGCTCCTCGTGGTGCAGGATGTCCACCCCGTTGATTAAACCATCTTCAGTCAGCCCTACGACTGCGTTGATCGGCTTTCCCGAATAGGCAGAAATTGGCGCCAGTTCTTCGGTGCTGAAGGCGTAGCCCAGTTGACCGCGCCCACCCCGTACCATATAGGCGGGTGTCTTCCCTTTGAGGGGCGTTATAGTTTGCGCTGCAGGAAATACGCGCTGTACCTCTGTCAGTGTCAGTTCAGACGCCTGGATACCGCCTGGGTGCAGCAGCAGGTTCAGTATCCAGATCAGGAGCAGAATATGGCGAGCAGGCATAATGGCTCCGCGCGGCGCGCGCTGTAGCACATGGGTGAGAGTGGCAGGCCATGCTATGCCCAACCGCCAAAAATACTGTTGATCCACATCAACAGCAGCCGGTCTGTATTGCGCTTATATGGGGCATGAGTTCAGCTGTAAAAGCCTGCTTTTTTCTCCTGTTTACTTCGGGGTCATCGGCGGTGGCTCCTGTGGCCGATACCGTAAACGAGCGTATTTCCGTCACCGGGGCAGAACTTGAGGCGCACTGGCGCGTGGATTGCGCAGGGGTTTCTCGTTTGCTGCGGGGTCTCGCAGGGCGGTCAAAGGTCGGGGTGGATTGTCGGTTGAGCCCGGCGCTGCGGCATCAATTACAGCTCTGTGCCTTTATTTATCAAGCACCTGGCAGCGATGCGGGCCGTGCCTGTCCGGATTACCGCTCAGCCCTGGAGGTACTGGATGGTAACGACCCGAATGATGATTGCCCTCGTATGGCGGCTTTCTTGCCAATCCCGGGGCATTGCCCGCTGACAGTGAAGCCTGATTGAGTGCTCAAGCCGCTTTTTAAAAATAGCCCACCCCTGTCCTATGTTCCTGTTGCTAGGCTTGATTGGTCGGGACAGGCCTGTTGGGAGGTGCATTTTTGCGGGTCACCTGGTCGAGGAAACCCATACAGAAAGCGGACAACACGAAGGTCAGGTGGAGTATCACGTACCACATAATTTTATCGTTCTGAACGTTTTTTGCGTCCATGAATACCTGTAGCAGGTGTATGGAGGAGATCGCCACGATGGAGACAGCGACCTTGTTTTTGAGGCTGCCCGAGTCCATCTTACCCAGCCAGTCCAGGCCATCCTTGGTATCTACCGAGTCGAGGCGGGAGACAAAGTTCTCGTAACCGGAAAACATCACCATAACGATCAGGCCGCCTACCAGTGCCATATCGATCATGCTCAGGATGACCAGCACCAGGTCCGCCTCCGACATGTTCAGTACCATGGGGAAGACGTGCAAGACTTGCTCGAAAAATTTTATGCCCAGCATTATCAACGCCAGACTTAATCCCAGGTAGAGGGGGGCCAGCAACCAACGAGTTGCGTACATAGTGCGTTCTAGCAGGGATTCCAAGTGCATTCCTCCGGATAATGAGCGGGGCATTGTATAGATTTTCCAGCCCCGACAAAACTCCCCGGCGCTGGCTCCCGGCCCGGGGATTCGATGGCTAAACGTGTCTTCACCGGGTATGGTGGACTCAGGGCCGGGTACACCCATCCGCCGAGCCGCTTCCGACCAGCACAGGTCTCCTAATGGCAAAGCTCCGATATCGCTTTCATTCACTGGAATTTGGTGACACCGACATTCATCTGCGCACACTGCGGGACAACCAACAATTTGATGATCCACGGGGCCTGGCAGAGGAGATGGGGATCTTGTCTTCCTCCTGGCCGATGTTTGGTGTGCTGTACGCCGCAGGCGAAGTTTTGGCCCGCTCCATGCAGCACTATGATATTCGTGGCCTGCGCATTCTTGAAGTTGGCTGTGGCATCGGCTTGTCCAGCCTGGTATTGAATGAGCGTTTGGCCGATATCACTGCCAGCGACTATCACCCTGAAGCCGAGGTGTTCCTGCAGTACAATGCCCGCCTCAACAATAGCCGTCCGATACCGTTTTTCCGCAGTGCATGGGCGGAATCGTGCGCTGGTATAGCAAAGTTTGACCTGATTATCGGCAGCGATCTGCTTTACCAGCCGGACCATGCGGGCATGCTGTCCGGTTTTATTAACCAGCATGCGAAACAGGCGTGCAGCGTCATCATCGTTGATCCGCAGCGCGGTAATGGCCCTTCGTTCTGTCGGCACATGAACGGCTTCGAATTTACACATACCCGGATCAGACACGAAGAAAATGCTGCGATGACTCAGCCCTTCAAGGGGCATGTTCTCAGTTTCTCTCGCAGTTGATTCTGCGAATAGCCTGTTGTGCTTTACCCGCCCATTTCAACACCCCGATCCGGTGGTGCGTCTGAAGGGGCATGAGCGTGGTTTTTACTCGTACATTTCTGTGCACTTCTTCACATATTCCGAGTCAGGTGTGTGCTCTTGCGGGCTAATGCTGCTATTAGAGGGGTGCGCATGAGCGCGCTTCAATCGGTGGCATCCGGTGGCACGGAGTTCCAGAGACGACTGCGAAGAGCAATCCACAGACCCGTTCAAGGGGCGTATGGAAACCCAGTGCTCCCGTATCCGGCGCTACCGGAGTGAGCTTATTCGCACGGAGGGCAGGCAGCTCAGTTACGACGAAGCGGCACTGGAATGGATAGAGCGCTATGCTGAAAGCTTCGCCCGGGATCACGACAATCCCCGATAGTGCCTTTTTTGTCAGCTATCAGGTTCTTGCGCTGGCACTGGTATCGCGAATACTCCGGAACTCATTGTCCTGGTACCAGTTGGGATAGCGCTGGTCGGTGCACTTCTCTGGAGTGAGAGAGTCGGTTGAGACTTTTCAGAAAAATTTAATTAGTCTGTGGAAGATACCCGAAAAACGCAGAGCTTGTTTACGACAAACGTGTAAAGGGGCACCAGGCACACAGCCGCGGCCAGTGAGAGCCAGTGAGGAGCCCCCACCCCGTCTTCCATAATGGCGAGCACAAGGTAGCTCAGTGCGAGCCCACCGAGTGATGCGAGAATAAATCTGGGGAACTGTCTGCGGTGGGAAATTTCGAGGGCTGCTAATTGAAAAGAATACCGTTGATGCCCGAAATAGGAAATGGCAACCGCGGCAAAATAACCTGCCAGATTTGCGGCGTAGATATTGATGTATTGCACTGTGCAGATGGCGACCACATAGTGGGCGGAGGTGGCAAGCACGCCCACCAATGCAAAACGTACCATCTGGCCCGGCAGTGCTCGCGGGGAGTTGCCTGGTGTCTCCGGTACAGGGGGGCTCATTGACTAGGCGGGGTCATCGGGCGCGTCAGACTCACCGTTCGGGAAATGGTAGACCCTATCAATGAGATAAATCGGACGCTGCTTCACTTCTATGAACACCCGGCCAAGATACTCCCCCAATACGCCCAGACTGATTAGCTGGATACCACCCAGGAATAGGATAACCACCATCAGTGAGGCATAGCCGGGGAGGTCCACACCGATGATCATGGTTCTGAAGACGAGAAAGCTGGCGTAGCCAAACGACATCAGGGATACGATAAGCCCGATATACGTCCAGACCCGCAAGGGCACGGTAGAGAAGGATGTAAGACCGTCCAGAGCGAAGTTCCACAGTTTCCAGTAACTCCAGGTGGACTCGCCCTCTTCCCGGCCCGGGCGGTCGTAATAGACAGCGGTAGACTTGTATCCCAGCCACGCGAAAAGACCTTTCATGAATCGCGTGCGCTCCGGAAGTTCGCGCAGCCGATCGGCAACCCGGCGGTCCATCAAGCGAAAGTCGCCGGTGTTGGCTGGTACAGGAACCGAGGTGAGCGAGTTAAAGATTTTGTAAAACCCGCCCGCTGTGATGCGCTTGGTCAGGCTGTCGCTATTTCGCGATTCCCTTACACCGTAGACTACGTCGTAGCCTTCACGCCACTTTGCCAGCATCTCTCCGATCAATGTCGGCGGGTCCTGCAGGTCTGCATCGATGAGTACCACCACGTCACCGCTGGATGATTCAATGCCCGCAGTCAGCGCAGACTCCTTGCCGAAATTTCGGGACAGGGTAACTACGCTGATAGATGAGTTGCCCCGCGCCGCCGCCAACAGCTGTTGCAGTGTGTGATCGCTGCTGCCGTCATCCACGCACACGATTTCCCATGGTGCATCAATGTTTTGCAGCGCGGCGATAACTTGCTGAAAGAACCGGTCTACTGCGCCCTCCTCGTTGAAAAAAGGGGCAACGACGGATATCACAGGTCGCGCATTCACTCTTTCAACGACGCCCTTATTCAAAACAACTCCTTCCTGTTGGCTATCTGACCGTAGTGTTGAGGTGTTCTTGCAGCTATCCGCAGAAAACACCCGTTCCCGGTGTTACCGCGTTCAGTGTATTACCCGATTAACGCAGGCGCACATTTCTTTTTCCTGAATCTCGCGTTTTAGATTCTCTCACTTTTCTTTTGCTTGTATTGTAGGGCAACCGCTATAAACCAACCAGGCAGGTAATTGTGGCTTCCGAGGAGCATATACGTAAGATTCGCTGGCTATTGATTGTGTTGATAGTGGGTGCTGCGGCAATTCTAAGGTTTGCCTACAACGCCAATACGCTGATAGTGGACCCAATCAGAGCAGACGCCGCTTACAACCTTATTTACGCCAACAACCTGCTGGAAAACTCGACCTTTTCCAAGGACAGATCAGATCACCCTGTTCCGGACTCCTACTGGGCGCCGGGCTACCCCCTGTTTCTCGCGGCAGTTATATGGACATCCAAGCTACTATCAGTTGATACCTACCACGCTATATTATTTTGCCAGCTGCTGCTGGGTGCCGGAACCGTTTTGCTATGCTTTATGGTGGCGGCATCATTCCTGCCTGGCTTGTGGCCGCTGCTACCTGCGCTGCTGGCAGCTCTTTCGCCGCATCTGGTGAGTACTGCTTCCTATGTACTTACGGAAACACTCTTTGGCTTTCTTTTGATATTGGCGTTTTATGGGCTGGTCAGGGCGCTGAGGGGCGTAAGCCACAGTTCCTGGTTTTGGGCAGGAACGTATTTTGCTCTCTCCTACCTGGTCAATCCGGTGTCACTGTTTCTCGCGCCAATCATTGCGATCGCGATTTTTCTTTGCGCCAGGTCCGGGCATTTGGAGCTACCTGTCAGCGGCGTGTATCGTTGCCTTGCACTGTTTCTGGCGCCGCTGATACTGACATCGGCGCTCTGGTCAATTCGCTCCGCGGTGTCCGTGCCGGCCGAGCAGGCAACTGCTTCAAAGCGGCTACTGACTAATCTCGTTATCGGCATGTATCCTGATTACCATGAAAAGTGGCGAGCAAGCATTCTTCAGCCGGAGGATCAGGTCGTCGTTCCCGGCTCTGGTGTAGACAAGTCCTACAGTATCTTTTTCAGGGCTCTGGTTCAGCGGTTTACGCAAAATCCGGCACAGATGCTGGCCTGGTATGCGATACAGAAACCCATTCTGCTGTGGGATTGGGACATACGAACGGGTTTCGGTGATATCTACATCTACCGGGTTGAATATTCGCTATACCATACGTCCAGCCCGGCTATAGCGACCTACTCAATTATGGTGGCGCTGCACCCTGTGGTGCTGATTACCAGCGTGATTGGTCTGGGCTTTATTTACAGGCGAGGCAGCAAAAATCCCCTGATGCCCATCTTGCTGTATATTGCGCTGTTGTACATCAGTCTGGTATACGTTTTATCACAGTCAGAGCCCCGTTATTCCATACCTCTTCGCTCTGAAGTCTATATTTGTTTTACTTTTGCTCTTTGGCAGGTATCCAGATGGCTGGGGCTTCGGGCGCGACCACAACAAGAGAAGAAAATTGAAAATTGAATCTGAAGCAGTCGTTCGCTTTCATTACACCTTGCGAGGTGAGACCGGCGACGAGCTGGAATCCTCCCGGGGTGGGGAGCCCACTATATACCTGCATGGAGCGAACAATGTGATTCGCGGTCTGGAATCCGCGTTGGCGGGTAGGGCCGCAGGTGATGTGTTTAGTGCCACCCTGGCACCCGCGGAGGCCTATGGCATTCATAACGGCGATCAAGTCCAAAGGGTGCCGGTGAAACACCTCGTATTTAAAGGTAAGCTTCAGGCTGGCAAGGTTGCCCAGCTCAACACCCGTGAGGGAATGAAGGCAGTGACCGTTTTGAAAGTGGGGCGTCACAGTGCTGATATCGACACCAACCACCCACTTGCGGGGCAAACTCTGACCTTCGATATTGAAATCGTGGACGTGAGGCCGGCAACCGCTGAGGAGTTGGCGCACGGCCACGCGCATGGGCCCGGCGGACATCAGCATTGAACCCGATCATCTGCGGTGAACCCCGGTATGTTGACTTGTAGCATCTACACGCTGCCGATGGTTGTCGGTTCTTTTTCCGCGGAGCGGGCGCGGGTGCCGTGTTGAAATCTTCGTTCTATAAGCCCCTGGGATTCCTGTTTCTCGGTTTGGGTGTGCTTGGGGTCGCATTACCCGTATTGCCCAGCACGCCATTCATTTTGCTTGCGGCCTGGTTTTTCGCACGCTCTTCGGAGCGCTGGCATAAACGCTTGCTCGAAAGCGAGCTGTTTGGGTCGATGATCAAAAATTGGGAGCAGAATCGCTGTATTTCGCGTCGTACCAAAATCGTGGCCATAGGCTCGATGTTGATTGCGGGGGGCTCGTCAATAGGGTTTGCCCTTGCGGACTGGCGACTGCAAATAGCCACCGGCCTTTTGATGGCTGTAGGTTGCGCGACTATTCTGTCACTACGGACTTGCCGGGCGCCAGAGAGTAAGAAGGGAAATTGACCTCCGCACCCCATAAGAGTGCGGAGTTTGGCGTTTACTTCTTGATGCGGTTGTACACAAATAGCAGAACAAATGCGCCGGCTGTTGCCGTGAGTATACTGGCGATATTCAAGCCGCCACCGGTAACACCCACTCCGAGGAATGACCCCAGAAACCCGCCGACAAAGGCGCCCGCCACACCCAGTAACATCGTCATAAACCAGCCGCCACCGTCAGGCCCCGGCATCAACCATTTAGCGAGTGCGCCGGCTACCAGACCCAATACAATCCAGGATAAAATTCCCATAGTTTTTGCCTCTTAGGGGTTGCGACTCCACTCTATCCTTTTCCAACGAAGGGGGCAAAGTATGCTTTGGCCAGCTGGTTATGCACTCTTATCTCATCGGCACCGGGTGTGGCCGCCGCCTATAGTTGCGGCACTTCCTCCAGGTTGATTGGTAATTCGGCACGACCGATGCGCGCGGCTCGATCCAGCAGGGTGGCCTCAGCCGATTCCAGCCCTATCATTATTATAAAGCGCTGATCTCGAATGCCTTGCAGACAATAGCGGGCCAGCTCATCGAGATCCTGGATGGGCAGTTCCATACCCGCCGCTTCCGCAGCGATTTTGAAGTCCTCTACGGTGGGAACCGGGTCATAGGGCTTTTCCCTGGCGAGATCGGCAGGCCGGTTGCGATCGGTAGTCCAGATACCGGTATCGAGTAGCCCGCCCGAGGGGTAGAAGATGGACGCGTTCAGTTTTGTTTCTTCTGTCTGCAGCTGGGCTGCCAGGCATTCCGTGAGACAGGATACAGCGGCCTTGCTGGCTGCATAGACCGATTGATAGGGTAGTGGGGACACGCCGCCGTCGCCCGATGAGGTGTTAATCACATGGCCTTCTTCGCCCCCTGCAATCATGCGCGGCACAAATGCGCGTATGCCGTTCACTACGCCGTGTACGTTGACACCGTGAACCCATGTCCAGTCATTGGCGGTAGTCTCCCAGACGTTCGCAGACGGGGCTGCGACACCGGCGTTGTTAAACAGCAAGTGACAGGCACCGTGGGTAGCATAGACCTGTTCCGCGAGAGCCTCACAGGAATCGGCGCTGGACACATCGGTGACGACGCCCATAATCTCGCCGCTGGCTGAAAATTCCTGCTGCACGCGATCGAGGGCTTTTTGCTCGACGTCTGCTATCACTATCTTGGCACCAACTGCCAGTAACTCCTTTACCAGTGAGCGCCCGATACCGCTGGCGCCCCCGGTGACCACTGCTACTTTTCCTGCGAATTCCTTCATGATGCCGCTCCTTACTCCAGTTCTGAATGACAGCAAGTGTTACACAGTGAGGGACCGCGGGCCACGTGACAGGTGGCTACCCCGTGGACATCAGGTCACCTCGTTAAACTAGCGGGGAATTTATTCTCCAGGGCAACCGGTCATGCCTGGCGTGACTTGTGGGAGTCCCTGGCGAAGAGTGATACAGATCAGTGTAGCGAGAGTGCCTGGCTATAATCGAGTCGGCCTCTCACTGTATACTTCGAGCACGTTAGTAGCGATGGAGCATCATCATGGAATACATCAAGCTAATTAGCGAAGTGTGCCAGAAGCAGGGCTGGCAGCACGATGGGCCGGATATAACCCTGTCTTTCGGAGACAACCGTAAGCAACGGGTTCAGACAGAAATATTCCTGTTTGAGGGTGAGGAAATGATCCGGATTTACACGCGCGTGGGCCCATTGAACAAGCTGACTGAAACCCAGCTGAGTGCGCTCCTGGGTCTTAATTTCAGTCTCACCTTTGGCGCTCTGGCATCTTTTGGTGAAGATCTGGTCATGACAGAAACACTGTTGGTGCGTGACGCGGTCCAGGATCATCTGGCCTATGCCGTTCGCTTTTTGGCGGAAACCTCAGATGGCTATGAAAAGCAGATATACGGCACCGACCGGTACTGAGAGGCAATCTACCCATGGCAGAGAACAAACTCAAAATCGGCTTCTGGCGCCTCGCAGACCCGAAGATCAGCATTACCTCTGCGGCGTCGATGGCTGTTGGCGGGTCGCTTGCCGCTACCCATCCGAATTTCTCCTGGGCCTGGTTGTTAATCCTCGGCGCGGCTATGTTTTGCATGGAAGTTGCTAAAAACGCCTGGGGAGATATTTACGATTACGACTCAGGCACGGATCTGGCGGTAAAACCGGAAGACAGAACGGACTTCTCCGGGGGGAAAAGGGTGCTCGTTGACGAGATTCTAAGTCGTCGGCAAACCTGGGCGATCGCCGCGTTATTTGCTTTCGTGGGGCTGGCCCTGGGTGCCGCGATTGTCTTCCTGCGCGAACCGTCGGTGTTCTGGCTTGGAGCGCTTGGCCTGGTGCTGGGCTGGTCATATCACGGCCCGCCACTGCGGCTTGCATATCGCGGCTTTGGCGAGCTGGATGTGGTGTTATGTTACGGTCCCATTATTGCCCTAAGTACTTACCTGATGTTGACCGGTGAGTACGCTGGCGACCCGGTATGGCTATCGCTGCCATTGGGCATACTGATAGCGGCCTTCCTGTGGGTAAACGAATTTCCGGATTTTACGGCGGATTTGGGCGCGGGGAAAAATAACCTGGTAGTGAGGCTCGGCAAGGGCACGGCTGCGCGGGTACTGCCGCTGATCTATGCCGCGGCCTTTGGATTGCTGGCGGTACTGCCCTACATGACAGACCTGCCCGCGGCGATCGCATGGGGCTTTGTCGCTGTTGTGCCTGCGGCTGCGGCTACTTACTGGACCTTGCAGGCTCCGGAATCTTTTCACCGCAATAAACCTGTGCAACCCGCTGCGCTACTGGCCTTTGTGTTGTATGCAGTGGGTGTCTCTGCAGGAATAATTGTCGGTGGTTGACGAGCGCTCGCGGCTAGCGGTGCTCACCAAACGCGCAATCGACATATTTGTCAGCCTGGCGGGCCTGCTGGTATTTCTGCCGCTTATGCTTGTCATAGCTCTCGTGGTTTTTGCTACAGAGGGATGCCCCCTGCTATATCGCGAGCGACGGCTAGGGCGACAGGGCCGGCCATTTTCGCTGTATAAGTTTCGCAGCCTCAAGCCGGGCAGTGCTAAAGAGCGCAGTGTGGCACCCGAGGACGACCCGCGAATTACGGGCGCGGGCCTGTGGTTGCGGCGCTGGCGTCTGGACGAGTTCCCCCAACTGTTCAATGTACTCTGTGGACATATGAGCCTGGTGGGGCCTCGGCCGATGCCTCCCGCCCATGCCGCTGCGCTTTCTCCTGAGCAGCTCGATGTAATACTATCGGTGCGGCCCGGTATTACCGATGCGGCGGCAATTCATTTCCTGGCGGAGGATGCCGTGTTGGCGGGACGGGATGATGCTGAGGCGCTCTATTTGCAGTGTTTGTTGCCGGTAAAAGCCAGCATGCAAATTGATTCACTACGGCACTGGAGTCTCACGGAAGATTTTCGGGTAGCAATGGCGACTTTCACGCAGCTCTGGTCGCGACATGCCAGAGATGAGTCCGCCAGGGCCATGCGTGAGATATTGGAATCGGCTGCCGGGGAATCACCTGTTTAAGCGAGCAGGATTGCACTATTTGCACTATGATATCTTTGCTTTGCCTGTTTAATCCCACTTCCGGAGTTTTCTTTAATGAGTAATTCAATGTACCAGGGTTCGGCCCCGGTGTTTACGCACAACCTGAAAAACCTGTCAAAGCTGCTTAAAAAAGCGGCAGCTGATTGTAAAGCGCGCGGCTATGAGCCCTCGGTGTTGTTGAATACGCGCCTGGCACCAGATATGTTTCCCCTTATCAGGCAGGTGCAGGTGGCTACGGACAACGCCAAGGGCTGTTGTGCCCGGCTGACGGGTGTGGACAATCCGGTATTTGAGGACAACGAATCCACTTTTCCGGAGCTACAGGAGCGGATCAAGCGCACGCTGGCGTTTATTCGCAGCCTGAAAGCAGCTCAATATCTCGGCAGTGATGTCCGCGTAGTGGTGATGAAAACCCCCATTGGCAACCTCACATTCAATGGTGTGGACTACCTGAATGGCTGGGCACTGCCCAACTTTTATTTTCACTACAGTGCCGCCTATAACCTGCTGCGGCACAATGGCGTGCAGCTTGGCAAGCTCGATTTTCTGGGGCCTGTGCCAGGTATGACCGCAAGCGGTAAGATTGCAAAGATGATGTCGGGTACAAACACGACAAAGGCAAAGACAAAACGCTAAATGCCGCCATATCGGCGGTTACAACGGTGAAACTCAAACCAAGGGAAATTCAAGACAATGAAAAATAATCGTGAACTGGGTGTCGTCGTATATGGCGCAACAGGTTATACCGGCAAGCTGGTCGCCGAATACCTCAACAACCAATACGGTGCCGATGGCGATGTGTCATGGGCGATGGCTGGTCGCAGCATCGATAAACTTGAGGCGGTGCGCGACGAGTTGGGCATCTCGTCAAAGGTGCCTCTCATAGTGACCGATGCAGGTGACCCGGCTTCCGTTCGCGCCATGGTAGAGCGGGCGGCAGTCGTGCTCACCACCGTGGGCCCATACCAACTCTACGGCTCGGATCTTGTAGCGGCCTGCGCAGAGGCTGGCACGGATTATGTCGATTTGTGTGGTGAGCCCAACTGGATGGAAGAGATGATTAACACTCATGCCGATGCCGCGAAAGCGAGTGGCGCGCGGATTGTATTTTCCTGTGGCTTCGATTCGATCCCCTTTGACCTGGGTGTATTATTCCTGCAGGAGGAAGCACAGAAATCCTTCGGCAGCCCACTTTCCCGCGTGCGCGGCAGGGTTTGCGGCATGAGCGGGGTTTGGTCGGGGGGCACCCTGGCGAGTTTCAGGGCGACTATGGCAGCCGCGGCAGAAAACCCGGAGCTGGTGGCCTCGCTGATGAACCCCTTTGCCCTGACTCCTGGTTTTACTGGCGCCGAGCAGCCCAGCGGCATGAAGCCCATGTACGATGAGGTAATGGAAAGCTGGGTGGCCCCCTTTATGATGGCGACCATCAATACCAAGAATATCCACCGTTCCAATATGCTGATGAATCATCGTTACGGTAAGGATTTTGTCTACGACGAAATGTTTGTAACCGGGCCTGGCGATGAGGGGGAGGCTATGGCCAAGGCAGTGGCGGGTGACAAGTCCATGTCTACTGATACCACGCAACCAGGTGAGGGCCCTACTAAAGAGCAGCGGGAAAGCGGTTTCTACGATGTGCTCTTTGTGGGGCACACGGCGGATGGTAAAAGCCTGCGTGCCAGGGTCACCGGCGATATGGACCCGGGTTACGGTTCAACGTCGAAGATTATTGCCGAGAGCGCGATATGCCTGCTCAAGAATCCGGAGACGGTTGCGGGCGGAATCTGGACACCCGCGCCGGCAATGGGAAGCCTGTTGGTCGACCGTTTAAAACGTAATGCAGGCCTGACCTTTGAGTTAGAGCAGGCCTGATCTGCCGGGAACACGTTGCAGTTATTGTGTTTCGCTTGTCCTGAGTAAAGTGCGCGGTGACAGCACCATGAAAGGATGCTGTCACCGCCCG